>Ga0308165_1000041_pt1 | contig 383213 bp, 325 predicted proteins | sample PhyWR2_FD_201032 | JGI IMG/M metagenome (GOLD analysis project Ga0308165, IMG submission 201032) | Phyllosphere microbial communities from UC Gill Tract Community Farm, Albany, California, United States - DLSLW.R2 | ecosystem: Host-associated > Plants > Phyllosphere > Unclassified | place...
TTAAACCAAGGTTTTCGAGAAATCTTCCAGACGCTTTTGTACAGAATCTCTCCAGCCTGCGTGGCACACTATCCCTTTTGAATTGGGGAAATCAGCATGCTAATTGGCTACATTCGCGTATCAACAAATGACCAAAATACCGATTTGCAACGTCAGGCGCTGATCGGTGCAGGTTGTGAGCAGATTTTTGATGACAAAATAAGCGGGAAATCCACCGAACGACCGGGCTTGAAGAAAGCTATCCGCCACATGCACGCTGGTGACACGCTGGTTGTGTGGAAACTGGATAGATTAGGTCGTAGCGTTCGCCATCTCATTACATTGGTCGAAGAGCTGAAAACTAAAGGCATTCATTTTCGAAGCCTGACGGACAGCATAGACACCGGCACGGCTATGGGGCGCTTCTTTTTTCACGTCATGAGCGCGCTGGCCGAAATGGAAAGAGAGCTTATCGTTGAGCGCACAATGGCCGGTCTGGCAGCAGCACGTGCTCAAGGTCGAATTGGCGGGCGCAAACGCCTAATGACTGAATCAGTGGTCGAGCAAGCGAAGCGATTGTTTGCCAATGGTGAAAGCTTGCAGCGCATTGCTCTGGCCTTGGATGTCTCTCCTAAGACACTTTACAAATATGTGCCGGCAACCGAGCAACAGGCACTTCGGGCGAGGCTTCAATAGTCTGTAAAAGCTCAATCAACACCATTTTTTTCACTTTTAGCCCCCCACCCTGTTGTGCCATTCCCCCCACGCCTGCCATCGAGTGCAGGCTTCTCTCTTTGACGGCATCCTTGCTTCACCACCCACAAAAGAGAGAGTCAACCCGATGGCTGATTATCACCACGGCGTACGTGTTGTTGAAATCAACGACGGTACACGCGTTATTTCTACTGTTTCAACCGCTGTTATCGGCTTAGTTTGTACTGCCGAAGACGCGGACAAAACCCTGTTCCCACTCAACACTCCGGTGCTGATCACTGACGTGCTAGCTGCTAGCGGCAAGGCGGGCAAAACCGGTACGCTCGGCCCGGCATTGTTGGCAATCGCTGACCAATGTAAGCCAGTAACAGTGGTCGTGCGTGTTGCTGAAGGCGAAGATGAGGCAGCGACGACCACCAATATCATCGGCGGTTCTGATGCCAACGGTCGTTACACCGGCATGAAAGCCCTGCTTTCTGCACAGGCTGAGCTGGGCGTTAAACCGCGCATTCTTGGCGTACCGGGACACGACAACCAAGCCGTCGCAACGGCGCTGGCGGCAGTTTGCCAACAGCTGCGCGCTTTCGGCTATGTCAGCGTTTATGGTGCGAAAACCATTTCTGACGCCATCAAATACCGCGAGAACTTCAGCCAGCGCGAGTTGATGCTGATCTGGCCTGATTTCGTTAACTGGAACACCACGACCAGCCAGTCTGATATTGCTTATGCTTCAGCTCGTGCGCTGGGCCTGCGTGCCAAAATCGACCAGGAAACCGGCTGGCATAAAACCCTGTCCAACGTCGGCGTCAACGGCGTAACCGGCCTGTCCGCCAGCGTGTTCTGGGACTTGCAAGCCACCGGCACCGACGCAGACCTGCTGAACGAAGCCAGCGTTACCACGTTGGTGCGCAAAGATGGTTTCCGTTTTTGGGGCAACCGCACCTGTAGCGATGACCCACTTTTCGCCTTTGAAAACTACACCCGCACAGCACAAGTTCTGGCTGACACCATGGCCGAAGCGCACATGTGGGCAGTCGATAAGCCACTCACGCCTTCCCTGATCCGCGACATGATTGACGGCATCAAAGCCAAAATGCGCGAGATGAAATCCGCGGGTTACATCATTGATGGCAACTGCTGGTATGACGAATCGGCCAACACGCCTGAGACGCTGAAAGCGGGCAAGTTGTACATCGATTACGACTACACGCCGGTTCCACCACTGGAAGATCTGACCCTGCGCCAACGCATCACCGATAAATATCTGGTGAACTTTGCCGCCTCCGTGAACAGCTAAGGAGAATTTGACTCATGGCACTCCCTAAGAAACTGAAATACCTGAACCTGTTCAATGACGGGAACAGCTACCTCGGCGTGGTCTCCTCGCTGACTCTGCCAAAACTGACTCGCAAGCTGGAAAACTACCGCGGCGGCGGCATGAGCGGTTCGGTCTCCGTGGACTTCGGTCTGGACGACGACGCGCTGGCGCTGGAATGGACCATCGGCGGCATGGACGAACTGGTGTTGCAGCAGTGGGGCAGCACGGCGGATATCCCTCTGCGCTTTGCCGGCTCATTCCAGCGTGACGACACCGGCGATATCTCTGCTGTCGAAGTGGTGATGCGCGGCCGCCACAAAGAGTTCGATTTCGGCGAGTACAAGCAAGGTGAAGACACTGAAACCAAGATCTCGACCCAGTGTACTTACTTCAAGCTGACTATCGATGGCAAAGAGTTGATTGAAGTCGACACCGTCAACATGGTCGAAATCGTCAACGGCGTTGACCGTCTGGCAGAACATCGCTCGGCGCTCGGCCTGTAATCCCCCCTGCTCTCTAGCCGGCAGCAATTGCCGGCTTCTTTTTCATTCGTTCCCAATATCGCATCGAGGAAATCTCATGAGCTCAGTTGAAAACCACGACAACACCGTCGTTCTTGATGTCCCGCTAAAGCGCGGTGACGTAGAAATTAGTGAAATTCAGGTGACCAAACCCAATGCGGGCAGCCTGCGCGGCATCGGGCTGGCAGCGCTGGCAAACGCCGACGTTGACGCGCTGATCACCATTCTTCCCCGCATCACCTACCCGAACCTGACCAAAGAAGAGTGCTCGCGTCTGGAGCTACCGGACCTGATTGCGCTGGCTGGCAAGGTGATTGGTTTTTTATCGCCGAAACAGGACGGGTAGAGATATCCCCCCGCCTGACCGTGGATGATCTGATGGCAGATATCGCGGTGATTTTTCATTGGCCGCCGTCCGAGATGGACGGCATGTCGCTAACCGAACTGATGAACTGGCGATATAAGGCGTTGCAACGCAGCGGAGTCAAAACTGATGAGTAATCTTGAGCAAATGCCCGAGACGCTGGGGCGGATCAGGCAAGAAATGTCGTCATTAGCGCAGGCCAGTGCCGACGTGTGGGCGCGCCTTAGGACCCCGCCTCCAATGACCTTGTTCAGCATGGTCACCAATGACATTCGCGAGGCAAGTAAGGAGTTAAGTTCGTTCAACCAGCAGAGTAAAGCGATCAATAAGCTGGAGTCGACACAGGACAAAATGCAGCTGAGCCGTAAACGTCTGGATAGTGCTAAGGCTCGCGTTGTAACGCTGGAGGCAGATATTCATCTGTCTACACCTGAAAACCACTCAGCCGAACAGTTGCAGATTCTGCAAGAAGCGCGGAGCCTCAGCGCTAAGCAATTTAAAAAGCATGAGAATTTGAGTAAATCAGCCAGCAAACAAACTGAGTCACTGCGCGCCAAAGGGATAAATACCAATGATATTCCGGCGGAAAAACTGCGTGTCCAAGACCAAATCCAGACGACGGCAGCCAATCGCCAGCAATCGCTGGAACTCAAAGGCAATCTGATTGGGCAAAAGTATAAAAGCCGCCAACAGAGTGTTTCTCAGCTTAAAGACGTCAGTGCTTCAGCTAAGGCTTTCGCGCAGCCCAAACTCGAGTTGGCAAAAAGCCTGCTCAAGCCCGGCGCCGATTTAGAGGCGGGGCTATCTGAGGTGCAAGCCATGCTGCACCTGAATAATGGCGATCCGCGCACGGCCGCGCTTCGCCAGCAGAGTTTGTCGATGGCGGCTTCTGGCCATGCTCCTTCCGAAGTCGTGGCGAAGCAAAAAGCGCTGGCTGAAAGTGGCATGAATGCCGATCAGGTGTTGGCTCAGACTCCGGCGGCGCTGAACGGCGCAACGCCAGCAGAACAAATGGCCGTCACGGTCAAAGGCGACAATCTCGATGGCGATATCACCAAGCTGTTCGCCAGCTGGGACACCATCCGCATCAACCTGTTTGCAGGACAAAGTGATGCATTGCGTCAGCTGACCCAGACCGCCACCGGCTGGCTGAACACCCTCAACACTTGGATAACCGATAACCCACAGATGGTGAACGCCCTGCTCGGTCTGGCTTTAGGCGTCACCGGCTTGGTTAGCGGACTGGGCTTTTTAGGCGGCGTTATCGCGCCGGTGCTGAGTGGCGTAAATATGCTGATGGCGGGCGCCGGGTTGCTGGGGACGGTGTTTAGCACGGTCGGAGCCACTATCGCGGCGGCGTTTGCTGTGATCGGATGGCCGGTCATTGCCCTTATCGCGCTGATTGTCGGGGTAGGCGTGGCTATCGCCAAACTCTGGGAACCTATCAAGGCATTTGTCGGTGGGGTTGTTGAAGGATTTAGCTCAGTGCTTGGGCCTATTGGAGAAGCTTTCGCGCCCTTCAAGACGGCATTCAACCTGATTACAGATCTGTTGAAACCGATCAAATACACGCAATCAGAACTGCAAAACCTGAGTAATTCAGGCCAGCAGGTGGGGGAAATGTTTGCAAGGGTCCTGACATTCCCGACCAAGCTGTTCGGCTTGTTGCGCTCAGAAATTAGCGGCCTATTGCAAAAGCTTAATTTCTTTAAAAGTTCGGATGATGATGAAAATAAAGCAGATATGGGTAATCAGCCTCCAACTGCGGCTATTGAATCTGCGGCCCAAGCAACTTCGCTGACTACCAATTATCAGGCAGTTAAATCAGCGAATAGTAGTTCAACGGTTAATAACTCTTCCGTTATGAATAACCAAATAACGATCACAGAGGCCAACGATCCTCACGCGACTGCTCGACTTTTGACGGATCATCTTTCCCAAGAAAAGCAGCGTCAAGAACTTGCCGCCCTCTCTGGTTTTTAAGGAACGAGACTATGTTAATGACATTAGGACTGATGGTGTTTGAACGCCAAACACTCCCCTTCCAGACTCAAAAACAAACCACTAACTATCGCTGGGCTAAAAACTCTCGCGTGGGACTGCGGCCGTCGATGCAGTTTATTGGCTTGGGCGATGAAACCATTACCCTTACAGGCAACTTAATGCCGTCCAGAACAGGGGGGATGCTTTCGTTGCTAGCTTTAAGAACCATGGCCGATGGTGGCTATGCGTGGCCACTTATCGGTGGAAACGGCTGGATTTACGGTATGTATGTGGTCACTGACGTTACTAACACCAATACTGAACTGACCTCGGATGGCACTCCACGGAAGATCAATTTCGAGGTCACTTTAAAACGCATCGATGAGTCTATTTTTTCGATGTATGGCGATCTTAAAACGCAGAGTGAATTGCTTTACAAAGACGCAGCAAACCTAGGGAATAAGGTTGTGGGGTGGTTCTCATGATCAGCCCTTCGCGCATGCGCCCAAACAAAATCACTGCTGATTACAGCATTAAGCTTGAAGGTGATCATCGCACCTCTGACATTAGCGCTCGTGTTAACAGCCTAGAACTGACGCTAAACAGAGGCATGTCGGCAGATAGCCTGATTATTGAATTTGATGATGCAGATGGCCAGCTCGAACTGCCCAAGCGTGGCAGGAAATTGACATTAGAACTTGGCTGGAGCGGAACGGGAAACGCGCTGATTAAACAAGGGGAGTTTATTATTGATGCCGTTATCCATAGTGGAGCTCCGGATAAAATCAAAGTCTCAGGCAACAGTCTCGACTTCCGTAGTTTGACCGACCAAAAGAAGACCACCAGTTATTCTGATTCAGACACGGACGTAGTAACGCTGGGCGAGATTGTTATCAGCATTGCCAAAAGTAATAACTTAAAACCGGCGGTTTTACCTGAAATCGCCCAAATGAAAGTGGTTCGCGCTCACCAGAAGGATCAGTCGGATCTTAACTTTTTGGGCAACCTGCTAAAGCTTTACGGTGGAGTTGCCATGATAAAACGCGGATATTTGATCGCGACTATTCCAGGCACTGGCCAGAACGTGTCCGGAATGCCACTCCCTCCGGTACTGATCAATCGCAGCGACGGCGACTCACACTCTTTTTCTGTGAAGGATAGAAATATTTATACTGGGGTGAAAGCTCGCTGGCTGGATGTCAAAGCGGCCCAGCAGAAACAGCTGTTTTTACAGCAAAAAGGTAACACCAAGAATGTGCCTTCAGTTGCTCATCCTGATGCCAAGGCAGCCCAAAGCGATGATGAAAATATCTATTCGCTCACAGCGGGTGCTGGCAGCAAGCCATTTGTGTTAGACCAATTGATGCCAGATCAGCAGACGGCGCTTCAGGTCGCCAAAGGGAAATGGAATGAGTTGCAGCGAGGTACGGTGGAATTCAGCCTCAACCTTGCTGTCGGCCGCGCGGAGATAGATGTTGAATCGCCGGTGCTACTCCAAGGGTTCAAACAGGAGGCGAACGCGATGTCTTGGGTGGTCAGCAAAGTGGTGCACAAAATTGATGAGTCTGGTTTCACTTCCAATCTCAATCTTGAACCTTTGCCCAATGACTCAAATTTCACAATTAGTTATGAATAAAACAAATCAATCTTGCTTTTGCAAGATTCATGTTTCATAATCACTACAACGCTTACCTAAACGCTGGAGGTTTTTATGATGCATTGCCCACTTTGCGGAAAAGTCGCTCATACCCGCTCGAGCCGCTATCTCAGTGAATCTACAAAAGAACGTTATCATCAGTGCCAGAACATTGAATGCAGCTGCACCTTTGCAACCCATGAATCCGTGGCTCGGGTTATTTCCAAGCCGGGTGCGAATTTGCAAGCTGGAATGCGCGCCATCTAAGCTTCTTTAGTACTGACAACACCCTCTATATTTTGCTCCTCCCTTTGCCTGCTCCCCCGCAGGCTTTTTTGTGTAGTCAATTTGTAGTCACTGAATACAAAAAAAGGGGTTAGCCTATGGCTAACCCCTTGTTCTATATTAACTATTAGATGTCGCGTTAGCGATACCTTAGTTAAGACGCTCTTTGATACGAGCTGACTTACCAGTACGCTCACGCAGGTAGTACAGTTTAGCTTTACGAACGGCACCACGACGTTTAACAGCAATGCTGTCGATTACTGGGGAGTGAGTTTGGAATACACGCTCAACACCTTCGCCGTTAGAAATTTTGCGAACAGTGAATGCAGAGTGCAGACCGCGGTTACGGATAGCGATAACCACGCCCTCGAATGCCTGCAGACGCTTTTTAGAACCTTCAACGACCCATACCTTAACTTCCACGGAATCACCCGGACGGAATGAAGGTACGTCTTGCTTCATCTGCTCTTGTTCGATTTGTTTAATGATATTGCTCATAATATGTCTCTTACCCTAGGTAAACTGATATATCGGGAGGGCTCAGCGCTAAGCTTGAGCGTTCCCTTCATAGTCTTGTTGACTGAGTCGATGTTCCTTTTGGAACTCTCTCAGCAACACCTCTTGCTCGTCAGTCAGAGCTAGGTTTTCTAGAAGTTCAGGTCTTCTAAGCCAGGTTCGACCCAGCGACTGTTTCAGGCGCCAGCGACGTATATCAGCATGATTTCCCGACAGCAGAACTGGCGGTACCTCCATGCCTTCTAACACTTCAGGGCGGGTGTAGTGAGGGCAATCCAGCAAACCATCCGCAAAAGAATCTTCCTCTGCTGAGGCCTGACGACCCAAGACGCCCGGTATAAAGCGGGAGACTGAATCAATCAGCGTCATTGCCGGTATTTCTCCACCACTGAGAACGTAATCGCCAATTGACCATTCTTCGTCAATTTCGGTTTTGATCACGCGCTCATCAATCCCTTCATAGCGCCCACAAACCAGAATAATTTTCTGGTGGGCCGCCAGTTCGCAAACACCGGTTTGATCCAGTTTGCGACCCTGAGGTGAAAGATAAATCACTTTCACACCTTCGCCTGCCGCCGCTTTAGCTGCGTGGATCGCTTCCCGCAAGGGTTGCACCATCATCAGCATTCCGGGACCGCCGCCGTAAGGCCGCTCATCCACGGTACGATGTCGATCGTATGCGAAGTCACGAGGACTCCAGCAATTTACGCTCAACAGGCCATTCTTTACTGCCCGGCCAGTTACCCCGTAATCGGTAATTGCGCGGAACATCTCAGGAAACAGGCTAATTATACCGATCCACATAGCCCACTCCCTTCAAACGATTGTCCACCCAACCTGCCTTTAGCTACTTCAGTACAAAATACGTCAGTAAAAGCTACGGAGGTCAAAAACCAGGATCCCAATCTACTTCAATACTTTGAGTAGTGAGATCGACTTTCTTGATAACCTGCCCATCGAGGAACGGAATCAACCGCTCCTTGATTCCGAATGCATCCTTCAGGTTTGCTTTAACAACCATCACATCGTTAGAACCGGTTTCCATCATATCGATGACTTTGCCCAGCTCGTAACCGGAAGTTGTCACTACCTGGCAACCAAAAAGGTCTTTCCAGTAGTAGTCACCCTCTTCCAGTGGTGGAAGCTGCTTTGAATCGACGATAATTTCGCAATTAGTCAGAAGATTCGCAGCATCGCGATCATCAACGCCTTTGACTTTGATAATCAGATCCTGAGTGTGGCGTTTCCAGCCTTCCAGCTCGATAACTTGCCACTGACCACCCCGTTGGATAAACCACGGTTGGTATTCGAAGATGCTTTCGGCGTCTTCGGTGGATGAAAACACTCTGAGCCAACCGCGAATGCCGTACGTTGACCCCATTTTGCCGAGAACTATCGGCTCAGCGGGCGTCACTGGATTGAGTTGTTTGCTCATTGTTACCACCGCGACAGATTAAGCCGCTTTCTTAGCGTCTTTGATCAGCGCGTGAACGCGATCAGAAACGGTTGCACCCAGTTCTTGCCAGTGGGCAATACGATCCAGGTCCAGACGCAGTGCTTCAGCCTGGCCAGAAGCCAATGGGTTGAAGAAACCTACGCGCTCGATGAAACGACCATCACGAGCGTTGCGGCTGTCGGTCACTACTACTTGATAGAACGGACGCTTTTTTGCGCCGCCACGTGCTAAACGAATTGTTACCATAACATCCTCTTTAGTTAATAAAACAACCAGACCCCATCGGGGAACGGGGTCTGGTTGCAATATAAAAAGCCCGAAAATTTTACTCATTTTGGCGCAAAAAGCAATCGAAAGCGTAGATTAACCCCGACGCTATTTGCCTGAGTGAGGTAACTGGCTAGAAAACTAGCCAGTTATGTTGATTAACGGCCTGGGAAACCCGGTGGCATCATACCTTTCATGCCACGCATCATTTTGGCCATGCCGCCTTTCTTCATCTTCTTCATCATGCGTTGCATGTCGTCGAATTGTTTGAGTAAGCGGTTTACATCTTGAACCTGCATACCGGAACCCAGCGCGATACGGCGCTTACGGGAACCTTTAATGATTTCAGGCTTGGCGCGCTCTTTCAGCGTCATCGAGTTGATGATAGCTTCCATGCGAACCAGCACTTTATCGTCCATCTGCGACTTGACGTTGTCCGGCAGCTGACCCACGCCCGGCAGTTTGCTCATCATGTTGGCCATGCCACCCATGTTGCGCATTTGCTTGAGTTGGTCGAGGAAGTCGGTCAAATCAAAGCCGTCGCCCTTCTTCAGCTTGCTCGCCAGCTTCTCAGCCTGCGCGCGGTCAACTTTGCTCTCAATATCTTCGATAAGCGACAGAACGTCGCCCATGCCCAGAATACGGGAAGCCACGCGATCCGGGTGGAAAGGCTCGAGCGCGTCGGTTTTCTCACCCATACCGAGGAATTTAATCGGCTTGCCGGTGATGTGACGAATAGACAGCGCGGCACCGCCACGGGCATCACCATCAACTTTCGTCAGGATCACGCCGGTTAATGGCAGAGCTTCGTTAAAGGCTTTGGCGGTGTTCGCCGCATCCTGACCGGTCATGGCGTCGACCACAAACAGGGTTTCAACCGGCTTAATCGCCGCGTGAACCAGTTTGATCTCTTCCATCATCGCTTCGTCGACGTGTAAACGGCCGGCGGTATCGACAATCAGGACATCATAGAATTTGAGTTTGGCTTGTTGCAGCGCGCGGTTAACGATATCAACCGGCTTCTCTTGTGCGTCAGAAGCAAAGAAATCCACGCCGACTTGTTCAGCCAGCGTTTCCAACTGCTTGATTGCCGCCGGACGATAAACGTCGGCAGAGACAACCAGCACTTTTTTCTTTTTCTTCTCTTTAAGGAATTTTGCCAGCTTACCCACACTGGTGGTTTTACCGGCACCTTGCAGGCCCGCCATCAGCACCACGGCTGGCGGCTGCGCGGCGAGGTTCAGCTCGGAGTTCGCCTCGCCCATGGCTGTTTCCAGCTCTTTCTGGACAATCTTGACGAATTCCTGACCCGGAGTGAGGCTCTTGTTGACTTCATGGCCAACGGCGCTCTCTTTCACCCGGTTAATGAAGTCACGCACCACCGGCAGAGCAACGTCCGCCTCAAGCAGCGCCATGCGAACTTCACGCAGCGTTTCTTTAATGTTCTCTTCGGTCAGCCGCCCACGGCCGCTGATATTGCGCAGTGTGCGCGACAATCGATCGCTTAAATTCTCAAACATCGTCTCTTGCTCAACGTAATGACAGGCCGCCTTGGCGACACAATTGCGGGATTATAACACGAAGCGTTGACGATCTCTGCTTTGGCGTCTCAGATAGGTTGGAGCGTGACGTGCGTAACGTTATACTGTCAGTCTCATTCATTTTTGGTGCTAACGAACGCTATGTCAGTTTTTGCACTTATCGCCATGTTGGCCTATCTGCTCAGCCTTGCCCTGATCGTTCCAAGTATTATCAGGAACAAAAGTGCTTATCGGCGTTTAGCATTGATTTCAGTGATCGTCGCGCTGGTTTGCCACGCGGTGGCGCTCCAGCAACGCATCTTCGATGTCAGTACGGGTCAGAACCTAAGCTTGGTGAATATCGGCTCGGTCATCAGTCTGATCATCTGTACGGTAATGACCATCGTCGCTTCGCGCAACCGTGGCTGGTTTATTTTACCCATTGTTTACAGCTTTGCGCTGATCAATCTGGCCTTTGTGACCTTCTTGCCGGGCGAATTCATCACCCATTTGGAAGAGAGCAAAGGGCTGCTGGTGCATATCGGACTGGCCCTGTTCTCTTACGCCACCTTAATTATCGCCGCGCTCTACGCGCTGCAACTGGCGTGGCTGGATTACCAGTTGAAGAACAAGCGACTGTCGTTCACGGCGGATATGCCGCCGCTGATGACCATTGAGCGTAAGCTTTTCCATATCACTCAGGTTGGGGTGATTTTGCTGACCCTGACGTTGTGTACTGGCCTGCTTTATATGGACAATTTGTTCAGCCGCGAAAACATCGACAAGGCGGTTTTGTCGATTCTCGCATGGTTTGTCTATATCGTTTTACTGTGGGGGCACTATCATGAAGGTTGGCGCGGTCGTCGCGTGGTGTGGTTTAGCATGGTAGGCGCGGTGTTGCTGACGCTGGCCTATTTTGGCAGCCGCATGATTCAGCAGTTCATGACTCACTAATAAACTTTGGCTAATTCATCGCCATCTATCTCATAAAGAAGGAATTTCCCGTTGGAGCACGTCTCGACAACTACCCTCATTATCACGCTGATCATTATGGTAGTGGTTTCGGCTTATTTTTCTGCCTCCGAGACCGGCATGATGACTCTCAACCGCTATCGGTTACGCCACCTTGCCAAGCAGGGCAATCGCGGTGCCCGCCGTGTGGAAAAACTTCTTAAGCGCCCGGACCAACTGATAAGCCTAGTGCTTATCGGCAACAACTTGGTCAATATCCTTGCTTCTGCACTGGCAACAATTGTGGGTATCCGCCTGTATGGCGACGCCGGGGTGGCGATTGCGACCGGTATTCTGACCTTTGTGGTGCTGCTGTTTGCCGAAGTGCTGCCGAAGACTTTCGCGGCGTTAAACCCGGAGCGTATCGCCTTCCCAAGCAGCCTGCTGCTGCGCCCGCTGCAAACCATCATGATGCCGCTGGTGTGGATCCTCAACAGCCTGTCGCGCCTTTTGATGCGCATGTTCGGCGTGAAAACCAATGTGGGTATCAGTGACGCGGTAAGTAAAGAAGAGCTGCGTACCATCGTGAATGAGTCACGCTCGCAAATTTCTCGCCGTAATCAGGACATGCTGCTTTCGGTGCTGGATCTGGAAAAAGTCACCGTGGACGACATCATGGTGCCGCGCAATGAGATTGTCGGTATCGACATCAATGATGACTGGAAGTCGATCATTCGCCAGCTGACCCACTCCCCTCACGGCCGCATCGTGCTGTACCGCAACTCCCTGGATGACGCCATTGGCATGCTGCGCCTACGCGAAGCTTATCGCCTGATGACCGAGAAAAAAGAGTTCACCAAAGAGAATCTGCTGCGCGCCGCGGACGAAATCTACTTCATTCCAGAAGGCACGCCGCTCAATATTCAGCTCGTGAAATTCCAGCGCAACAAGAAGAAAGTGGGCATCGTGGTCGACGAATATGGCGACATCCAAGGTCTGGTGACGGTGGAAGACATTCTGGAAGAGATTGTCGGCGACTTTACTACCTCCATGTCACCGACCCTCGCGGAAGAAGTCACGCCGCAGAGTGATGGCTCCGTGGTGATTGAAGGCAGCGCCAACGTGCGTGAATTGAATAAAGCCTTCAACTGGGCATTGCCGGAAGATGGCCCGCGCACTATGAACGGCATGCTGCTTGAAGTGCTGGAAGAAATTCCGAAAGTGGGCGCCCACTTACGCATTGAGAATTACGAGGTAGAGATTCTGGCGGTGCAGGACAATATGATTAAACAGGTTCAGGTCCGGCCGATGCAGTCGCTGCAAACCTCGGTAAATCGGCACTAACTCGCTGAATTAACTGCAAAGAAAAAGACGCGAAATCGCGTCTTTTTTTGTGCTCTGAAGTTCTACATCAGACTAGATGTGCAGTTCAGTCAGCTTCTCTTTCGGCAGAGCCAGATCATCGTTGTGGTTAACTACCACGTCGTGGTCCAGAATGTGCTGAGCAATTTCTTGCGCTTCTTTCAGAGAATGCATTTCGTAAGTCCCGCACTGATACTCGTTCAGCTCAGGGATTTTACGCTGGTCAGTTACTTTCAGCACGTCAGCCATCGCGGCTTTCCATGAGTCAGCAACCAGCTTCTCAGTAGGTACGCCAATCAGGCTCATGTAGAAACCTGTACGGCAGCCCATTGGTGAAATATCAATGATTTCAACACCGTTACCATTGAGATGGTTACGCATGAAGCCTGCGAACAGGTGTTCCAGTGTGTGGATACCACGCTCAGGCATCACTTCGATATTCGGACGGCAGAAGCGCAGGTCGAATACTGTAATGGTGTCTCCGTGTGGAGTTTTCATGGTTTTCGCGACGCGAACGGCAGGTGCTGCCATACGGGTATGGTCTACGGTAAAGCTATCCAACAGTGGCATATCGTCACCTCTCCTAAAGAAAAAAATGTTTTTTATCGAACTCAGGAAACCTTTTCCCATAATGCGGGTCTGATTATTTGAAAGACGCGCATTTGTTATCATCATCCCTGTAAACAGAGATGTTTGTTTGGCCACATTGATTGTGGCCTTTTCTTTTTTAGCCAGCCGCTAACGCAGCCAGATACTCTTCAAAGCTTAGTTTATCATTCGCCTCAAGGTCACGCTGTCTCTGCCATGATGCAGCACATTCAGCAGCGAGCGCTTCAGGTGTCAGGATCTCTAACGGCTCCTGCAACAGCATTTGGCGATACTTATCAGCCCACTCCAGACCAAGACTGCCCTTTCCAGCCGCCTTTATCTCACGCAGTATGCGCGCCGAGTAAGTCTGATCCGGGTCATCAAACCCTACCACCAATTGACTGCACACGTCCTGATACTCGTGGTTGCCATTCTGGCTATCCAGAACTTCCGCCACGCGGCGCAGGTCGGCAAACAGCGCCTTACCCACTTCGGCCAGCGGTTTGCGCGCATCGTCGCAACCCATGCCAATTGTCTGCCCCGGCTTACGGCCTTCCAGAATGACGCGATTCCAGTTCTGGCGAGTACACAGCAGCTCGTCGCTGCTCATCTCTGGCGCATCGGCCAAAGCACACCATATCAAAAACAGATCGAGGAAACGCGCCTGAGAGGCGTCGATGCCGATTGGCGAGAATGGGTTAACATCCAGCGAACGCACCTCAATGTACTCAATCCCACTGCGCATCAGAGCATCAGAAGGGGTTTCCCCTGAGCGCGTGACGCGTTTTGGGCGAATCGGAGCATAAAGCTCGTTCTCAATCTGTAACACATTGGTGTTCAACTGCAGGTATTTACCGTCCTTCTTCACACCCATGGCGGCATATTCAGCCGATGGCGTGCGAATGGCCTGCTTAACACCCTTCACATAAGTCTCAAGGTCGTTGAAGGTAATACCTAAATTGCTCTGGTTCTTATTGGTGTAGCCCAAATCGCTCAAACGCAGCGAGGTGGCGTACGGCAAGTAGCACATCCCTGATTCTGTGTACTCGAACGGCAAATCAGTCTCACGCCCTTTGATGAACGAGGAGCAGATAGCCGGCGAAGCGCCAAACAGATAAGGGATCACCCAACCAAAGCGATAGTAGTTACGGATCAGCTTGAAATAGGCCGCAGAGATTTCGTTTTTGCCGCTTTCAGCATCAGCAATGCCTAAACGCGCCTGCCAGAACTCAATCGGCAGAGAAAAATTATAGTGGATGCCAGAAATTATCTGCATCAACGCGCCATAACGATTCTTCAAACCTTCACGATAAAGGGTTTTCAGCCGACCAATGTTGGAGGAGCCGTACTGCGCCAGCTCGATATCCTGCTCCGCTTCCACGAAACAAGGCATGCTAAATGGCCACATTCTTTCGTCACCTAGCTCACGAGCCACGTGGCGATGAATGTCGCGCAGGAAAGTCAGCAGGTGATCGATGTCACCGTCAACTGGAGTGATGAACTCCAGCAAAGATTCAGCGAAGTCAGTGGTGATCCAATCATGCTTCAGCGCGGAGCCTAAAGTTTCCGGATGTCCGGTGGTCGCCAGCGAGCCATCAGCATTGACGCGAAGCGTTTCGCGTTCAACGCCGCGGCGAATTCCTTTTACTGCGTGAGGATGGGCTTCCAACCAGGAAAGCGCCTGAGATACATCCGGGATCAAATTGACCTCCCGCTATTTGAAGACATTAATTTGCAAGCATACTGAATCTGCATAGATGTAACCATTAAGATAAGCGATATCAATCTAATTCCACCAAGAGAGCCCTTGTAGCGTGATGGCGGTTAACACCACATAACGCACTGTTTTTCCAACTAACAGGAAAAATACCACGGGTCCCCAAGGCATACGCAACCAGCCAGCCAACACACATAAAACATCGCCCACAACCGGCAGCCAACTTAGCAGCAGCGCGGCAGGGCCAAAACGGTTCAACCAACCCAGCGCAGTGTCTAAACCTCGCTGAGGTTTAAGCTTAGGCAGCAATCGGCCGATAATGATATTGGTAATACCTCCTAAGGTATTGCCAAAAGATGCAGCTACCACTAATAAAAGTGGCGATGCACTGCCTGCTGTCAGCAGGCCAACCAACAAAATCTCTGAGTTCCCCGGCAACAGCGTTGCGCTGAGGAAGCTGCTACTGAATAACGAAATCAGTGCCAGCGTACTGCTCAAAGTTTGCGGACATCCACGACGGCCATGTTGGCGCGTTTCGCCGCCTCAATACCAAAATCTGCATCTTCGAACACCACACACTTCTCTGGCGGCACGCCAATCAGCTGGGCACAGAGTAAGAAGGTGTCTGGAGCAGGCTTGTGGTTCTGAACATCATTGGCACCAACGATGGCGTCAAAGCAGTGGCGCAGGCCAAGGTGGCGCAACAGAGCGTCAGCCATGTCGTGCTCGCTGCCGGTTCCTACTGCCATTGGGCGTCGGCCATGATAAGACTTCACCACCTCGATCAGAGGCAGAGGCTGGACGGTATCGAGTAACATCTCTCGCACTGCGACCGTTTTCTCGGCAGCTAAGTGATGTGGATCCATATCGACCTGATTGTCATCGATAATAAATTTCGCGATTCGCCACGTCGGAGAGCCATTGAGGGCAATCATCTGCTCGAAATCATAACGCATGGCGTATTTCGACAAGACCTGATGCCAAGCCTGACGGTGCGTCGGTTCTGTATCCAATATGGTTCCATCCATATCAAAGATCAAACCGTCATAGAGATCGTACATCTTGTACTCCTGCTCGCGATAAAAACAGGAAACTACTTTAGCGCAAAGTGTGCTGATTGTCGCTTTTTGTCAGGAAGGGAGCGCGATTGAAAAGCCGCAATATCAGTGGGGTAACGGCAACAGAGAGGAAGGAGTCTAAAAAGCAAAAAACCCGCCGAAGCGGGTTCTCTAATATGGTGCACCCAGGAAGATTACTCGGCTATCGCCTCGCCCTGCGGGCCGTTGCTGAAGCAACGTTATCTTCCTTCGTGCTCGCTGCCAGCATGCCTGCCATGGTAATACCGTGGTTGCTGCGACTAGCGTGGAATATGGTGCACCCAGGAAGATTCGAACTTCCGACCGCTCGGTTCGTAGCCGAGTACTCTATCCAGCTGAGCTATGGGTGCATTGGGGTAGTGCTGAGTTTTTATCTGGGAAAATACAAAGAAAGAATGGTGCACCCAGGAAGATTCGAACTTCCGACCGCTCGGTTCGTAGCCGAGTACTCTATCCAGCTGAGCTATGGGTGCATTTTGATTCTTACTGCAGATTTTACCTGACCATTTTTCCGTACTACAGTGGCTTTCGCTTCTGCCCATCACGCTCATTTGATTGCAAATCAACATACGCTTTGGAAAGTATGGTGCACCCAGGAAGATTCGAACTTCCGACCGCTCGGTTCGTAGCCGAGTACTCTATCCAGCTGAGCTATGGGTGCATTTTAAATGGCGGTGAGGCGGGGATTCGAACCCCGGATGCAGCTTTTGACCGCATACTCCCTTAGCAGGGGAGCGCCTTCAGCCTCTCGGCCACCTCACCATACGCCTCTTTCGAGTTGTGCTGACTAACTTTGTTTAAGCTCATCGGCACTGCGTGGCGCACATATTACTTTCACGGGCTTATAAGTCAAACCCTTTTTTTCTAACATTCGTTCGTTTGAACAATTCACGCGCAACCTGCACAGTTTCAAGGCAAAAACAGCCTCTAAATGGCAAAAACACGCGATTTTTTCTAGAGATAACTGTTTGGAGATGTTGTGACGCCAAGGAAAAAACAGAGAAAAAAACAGGGGAAAACAGAAAGGAAGAGGGATTTAACGCGTAATAAGAGGGTCAGCGCCTCGCCATTGGCGAGACGCCTGGTAAATCAGTAATTCGTTTGTTGAGACTTCTCAGCCTGAATACGCTGATAAATCTCCTCACGATGCACAGAGACCTCTTTTGGCGCGTTAACACCAATACGCACCTGGTTACCTTTAACGCCCAACACGGTAACAGTTACCTCATCGCCAATCATGAGGGTTTCACCAACTCGGCGAGTCAAAATAAGCATTCTTTGCTCCTTGAAGAATTAAAAGAGTCGGGTCTCTCAGTTTCCCGGCCATTATCTATCAACCACGGGTAAAACGTAAGCCATGACCCCCACATAAAACATAACCAGCCTGCGACCTCAGCCGTGCATATTTTAAGTTTAGCCGAAAACGAGGCGATTGTGGGTTTTCTGGCCCGGCCTGCTCAACCTGTGATAGCGAAAACGCCATAGTGCACAATACATTATGGCGTTTCTTTGTGTAGTGATTTATTTCTTATTACAGCTTAGCTTCAAGCCAAGCTTCTACACTGGCAAGGGCTGCTGGAAGTGCCTGAACATCGCTACCACCTGCCTGAGCCATATCAGGACGGCCACCACCTTTACCCCCTACCTGCTGCGCAATAGAGGCAATCAAGTCGCCTGCTTTAACGCGATCGGTCAGGTCTTTGGTGACACCGGCAATCAGGCTGACTTTATCATCAGCGATGGTTGCCAGAACGATAATCACCGAACCCAGCTGATTTTTCAGGTCATCAACCATGGTGCGAAGCATTTTCGGCTCGACATTATCCAGTTGGCTGACAAGAACTTTAACGCCTTTAACATCTTTAGTCTGGCTAGAAAGTGAAGCACTTTCCTGCGCAGCCTGTTGGCCTTTCACCTGCTGAAGTTCTTTCTCCAGTTGGCGCGAGCGCTCGATGAGGGAACGAATCTTTTCTGAGACGCTGTTGACATCGCCTTTCACCAGATGCGCGACGTCTTGCAGCAAATCACTCTGTTGGTGAAGTGATGCAATGGCGTTTTCGCCGGTGATGCCTTCGATACGGCGAATACCTGCCGCAGTGCCCGATTCGCTTTGAATACGGAACAGGCCGATGTCGCCGGTACGGCTAGCGTGAGTACCACCACACAGCTCTGTGGAGAAGTCGCCCATGGAAAGTACGCGAACATTGTCCTCGTATTTCTCGCCGAACAGCGCCATTGCGCCCTGCTCTTTGGCATCATCCAGCGCCATGATTTTGGTTTCAACCGGCAAATTGCGACGAATTTGCGCATTCACCAAGTCTTCTACCTGACGGATCTCTTCCGGCTTCATAGCTTCGAAGTGGGAGAAGTCAAAACGCAGGTAGTTGTCGTTAACCAGCGAGCCTTTCTGCGCCACATGCTTGCCCAGCACCTGACGCAACGCGGCGTGCAGCAAGTGGGTCGCCGAGTGGTTCAGGCGGATACGATCACGGCGGGCAGCATCGATTTCAGCTTCAACGCTGTCACCTACGCGCAGTTTGCCTGCATTCAGTGAGCCTTGGTGACCGATGGCTTTGCCATATTTCTGGGTGTCGGAAACAGTGAAGATGCCGGACGCTGTTTTCAGCTCGCCTTTATCGCCCACCTGACCGCCTGACTCGCCGTAGAATGGCGTGTCATCGAGAATAACGATAGCGTTAACCCCGGCCTGAATCTCTTCAACCTGTTGGCCATCAACGAACAGCGCAATCACTTTAGAGTGGCGCTCTTCATGCTCATAACCAGAGAACTGAGTCACGCCATCGACGCGAACCATGCTGTTGTAATCTGCGCTGAAGCCGCTAGATTCGCGAGCACGACGGCGCTGAACGTCCATCGCCTTTTCGAAGCCAGCTTCGTCAACTTTCAGATTTCTTTCGCGGCAAACGTCAGCGGTCAAGTCCAGCGGGAAACCGAAGGTGTCATACAGACGGAAAGCAATTTCGCCATCCAGCGTGTCGCCTTTCAGAGAGGAAAGCTCTTCATCCAGCAGCGCCAAACCGCGCTCAAGGGTGCGAGCAAACTGCTCTTCTTCGGTTTTCAGCAGTTGCTCAACCATCGCTTGCTGCTGCTTCAGCTCTTCCGCTGCCGGGCCCATCACTTCAATCAGTGGCGCAACCAGCTTATAGAAGAAGGTGTCTTTCGCGCCAAGCATGTTGCCGTGACGGATAGCACGACGAATGATGCGGCGCAGCACGTAGCCGCGGTTTTCATTCGACGGGATAACACCATCGGAGATCAGGAATGCACAAGAACGGATGTGGTCAGCGATAACGCGCAGTGACTTGTTGTTCAGGTCAGTTGCACCAGTAACCTGTGCCACGGCGGCAATCAGTTTCTGGAACAGGTCGATATCGTAGTTGGAATTCACATGCTGCATGACCGCAGTGATTCGCTCCAGACCCATACCGGTATCAACCGACGGCTTAGGCAGCGGCAGCATGGTGCCGTCTGACTGACGGTTGAACTGCATGAAAACGATGTTCCAGATTTCGATATAACGGTCGCCGTCTTCTTCAGCGCTGCCCGGAGGGCCGCCCCAGATGTGGTCGCCGTGATCGTAGAAAATCTCGGTACATGGGCCGCAAGGACCGGTGTCGCCCATCTGCCAGAAGTTGTCAGAAGCGAACGCGCCGCCTTTGTTGTCGCCGATGCGGATGATACGTTCTTTAGGAACGCCAACCTGCTTTTCCCAAATATCAAAAGCTTCGTCATCAGTTTCATACACTGTGACCCACAGCTTCTCTTTAGGCAGATTGAACCAATTTTCGCCGGTCAGTAATTCCCAAGCGTAGTTAATGGCATCATGCTTGAAATAGTCGCCGAAGCTGAAGTTGCCCAGCATTTCAAAGAAGGTGTGGTGACGTGCGGTGTAACCGACGTTTTCCAAGTCATTGTGCTTTCCGCCTGCGCGCACGCAGCGCTGGGAAGTCGTAGCACGGCTGTAGTCGCGCTTATCTAACCCGAGGAAAACATCTTTAAATTGGTTCATCCCTGCGTTGGTAAACAGCAGAGTCGGGTCGTTATTCGGGACAAGCGAACTGCTTGCAACAATGTTGTGTCCCTTACTGTGGAAGAAATCGAGAAACGCTTGACGGATCTCAGCGGTGCTCTTGCTCATAAATGTCCCGGAATCTGGCTTGAAGAAACGGTTCGTAAGCAAGAAAGCGCTGAATTCAGCGACAGACTGTACGGCCCACGAACAAAAAGTGTGGATAAGATAAAATTTCTTCGCTGGGAAGTAAAATCCCGTATGCGGTCAATCATCAAAATCGCGATAAATAGACTGGATCTCTTCCTGAAAAAAGCCTCGGTAGAGCATATAACGCAGAACTTTTGATTTTTCTTTCCACTCGGTCGGCAAAGGCTCGCCAAATTTCCGCACTGCAATATCTCGCGCCAGCGCACACCAATCCACTTCGCTCTCTTCGAACGCGGTAGAAATCAGCTCTTTATCAACCCCTTTTTGCTGGAGTTCTTGACGGATACGCTGCGCGCCATAGCCTTTACGGCTGCGGCCAGAGATATAGCGGTCAGCAAATTTGGCGTCATCCAGCCAGTTATGTTGGTAGCAGTAGTCAATGACCGACTGCACGTGCTCGGGGGAAATCTCTTCTGGTGGTAGGCGCGCGGCCTTTTGCTGCACTTCTTCTTCCTGCCACTCTTTAGAAAACGACAGGCTGGATTTTTGTGCTTTAGGTTTGGCCGGTTTTGAGTAGCTTGGCTTGCTGAAAGCCATGGGAGGGGTAAGAAGCTTTTTGCGCAGCTCCATTTCGCCATGGTCGCGCTGCGACAGTAAACGCATCGCACGGCTGATTAAGGCGTTAATCTTTGCGGCATCGCCCTCTTTTGGCAGCGCGCTAAACATAGAGGAACCTTCATCGCCCCCATATTGATTCAGTAAATCGTCGAGATTGACCTTTTTATCATCGGGCATAGTGGGTACCTCATATTGGCAAAATGCCAGCCTGAAACTCAGGCTGGCATTTTATCGACCGCGTATGTCCCCGAGCCAAAGGCTCAGGTTCCAGCGTGAGTTAAGCTTTCGCTATTAAAACTCTTCGCTGGTTTCTACGTTATCGTCTAAGTCTTCAACGGTAGCAGTCGCGCTGATTTCACCGGTGCCGCTTAACAGCAGGTCACGCAGTTTCTTGTCCAGCTCGGCAGCCACTTTCGGGTTTTCTTTCAGGAAGTTACTTGCGTTAGCTTTACCCTGACCGATTTTTTCGCCGTTGTAGCTGTACCATGCGCCCGCTTTTTCAATCATCTTGTGCTTAACGCCAAGATCAACCAGCTCGCCGTTGATGTTGATGCCTTCGCCGTACATGATTTGGAATTCAGCTTGCTTGAATGGTGCAGCAATCTTGTTCTTCACCACTTTAACGCGAGTTTCGCTACCTACCACCACGTCGCCTTCTTTGATAGCGCCGATACGACGGATATCAAGACGGACAGAAGCGTAGAACTTCAGCGCGTTACCACCGGTGGTGGTTTCTGGGTTACCGAACATCACACCAATTTTCATACGGATCTGGTTGATGAAGATCAGCAAGGTGTTGGCGTTTTTCAGGTTACCCGCGAGTTTACGCATCGCCTGGCTCATCATACGTGCCGCAAGGCCCATGTGAGAGTCACCGATTTCGCCTTCGATTTCAGCTTTCGGCGTCAGTGCTGCTACGGAGTCGACGATGATCACGTCAACTGCGCCAGAACGAGTCAGCGCATCACAGATTTCCAACGCTTGCTCACCGGTGTCTGGCTGTGAACACAGCAGGTTGTCGATATCAACGCCAAGCTTCTTAGCGTAAATCGGGTCCAGCGCGTGCTCGGCATCGATAAACGCACAGGTTTTACCTTCGCGCTGTGCTGCTGCGATAACTTGCAGAGTCAGGGTCGTTTTACCGGAAGATTCTGGCCCGTAGATTTCAACGATACGGCCCATTGGCAAGCCGCCAGCGCCCAAGGCGATATCCAAAGACAAAGAGCCGGTGGAGATCGTTTCAACGTCCATAGAGCGATCTTCACCGAGACGCATGATGGAGCCTTTACCGAATTGCTTTTCAATCTGGCCCAGTGCTGCAGCTAACGCTTTTTGCTTATTCTCATCAATAGCCATTTTTGCTCCTTCGTCTGACGTTGAGTGAATCACTTCACCGACGTCACTGAATGTAATTTATGTACAGGTAATTGGCAGTAATTATACTGTATGCTCATACAGTATCAAGCCTATTTTTCAAGAAACTCATCTAATGCTGTTTGTAGCGAAAAAACAGCAGCTTGCAAGCGAACGGATTCGCGGTCGCCCGAGAAATGTTGTTTGGAAGTGAAAATTCGCCCTTCGCTGTTGGCAAAACCAAACCATACCGTGCCAACAGGTTTCTGCTCGGTCCCGCCATCTGGCCCGGCAATGCCGCTGATGGATAACGCCAGATTCGCGCCCGCCGCATGCAGTGCGCCCTTGGCCATTTCGCGCACCGCCTCTTCGCTGACTGCGCCGAACTCTTCAAGAGTGCCGTCTGAAACTCCCAGCAGTTCGTGCTTCGAAGCATTGCTGTAAGTGATAAACCCACGGTCAAACCATGCGGAGCTGCCCGCGATATCGGTGATAGCTTTCGCCACCCAGCCACCAGTACACGACTCAGCACAGGTTATCCATAATCCCTTTTCTTTCAATTTATTACCCACCAGCACGCTCAGCTGATGTAACTGTTTTTCGCTCATCGGAAATCCTTTCTGGTCGTGGAAACATGGGCCGATGTTATCACTTCTTTTCGGCACAAATCAGCCCAGTCACTTTTTTTGCGAGATGCATTCAGAAGAGAAATTATTCTGCCGTTACGCCAGAGAAACCTGTTCAAAACGCTGTATCATCGCCAGCGCCAAGCCTTGCGCCGGGTTCAAGCGCTCACTGACAAAGGTGATATGGGTGCGGCTGAAAGGGAAAGTTAGCGTCAGCTTTTTAGCCGCCGCCAGCGTGTGCTCAATAAACAACGGATGTTCATTATAGGGGCAATCTATCAATAACGTTTTTGGATTCACCAAATGGATGATTTGGCTGAGCGCCTTACCCAGCAGCTCTCCGGCCTGCGCCATCACCTGATTGACTATCTCGGGCGCGCTCTGTCGATTGTCCCAGCTTAGGCCCGGCTGCTGCTGTTCAAGCTGGCGGTTAATGGCGGAGAAACTGATTAAAGACTCGAGACAGCCGTGCTGCCCGCAGGAGCACAAGGGGCCGTCGGGGAACACGCTGAGGTGGCCGACTTCTCCGGCGGTCCAGCTTCCGCCCGAGTAAACACCGTGCTCGGTGAGCAGCGCGCCGCCAATCCCTTCGCCAATGCGCAGGTAGAAACAGATTTCGTCTTCGCTGCTTATCTCCCCTTGGCGGGCAATCAGCGCGGCGGCTTTAACGTTGTTCCACACGGCGACCGGCGCAGATGTTGAGCCAGACAATAAAGGTTGAAGCGACACTTCGCCCCAGCCTAGATGCGAAGAGACATGCAGAATGTCCGCCTGCTGCTCGACAATGCCGGGGAAGCCGACGCCGATGCCCACCAGCTCGGGGTACTCTTGCTGCAACTGCTGGCAATAACTGGCGATGGTCACCAAGACTTGCTGAGGGTCGGACGTGTCGAGAGAGTGAGTTTGGCTGGCAATAATGTCGGAGAAATAGTCACACACCATCCAGTGCAGGCGATGGCGCTCAATCATGATCCCCGCCGCCTTAATCGCCGACGGCTTGAGGGCAACATGGATTTTCGGCCGCCCAATGCTGCTGGTTTGCGCTACGCCCTGCTCTTCGACGTAGCCCAAGGCCAGCAGGTCATCGACTATCAGCGAAATGGTATTTTTGCTGAGTGCCAGCGCCCGTGAAATATCCAGACGGGAACTGATTTTCTGCTGCCGGAGATAAGCCAGAACGCGTTTCTCATTATAATGGCGCAGCAGCGCGGGTCCCTTGCCTGAATCTTTCATATCGTGACTTTCCATCGCTTTTCACCCAATGCGCCGCATTATTACATGACGCCGGATCCGCGCGTCAACCTATTCGCCGCGCCACACCTCCACGCCATTTTTATAGGTGGCGCGCAGAACCAGAGTCTGGTCAGCGGCTTGCTGCAGCAGGATGGCGTCGAGCGGCGCGCCGACGATAAGCCCTTGCTGAGTCGGCAGATTCATGGACGAAGACGGACGCAGCGAAGCCATCTCCAGAGCCTGCGCGGGTGTCACAATGCCATGTTTGATCAGCGTATTGACGCCGTGCAGCAAGCCTTGGGCCGAACCCGCCAGCAGCGCGGGGTTGTCCGCCATCGACAGACGCCCCTCGGCGCTCAGTAGTACTTCGCCGCCAATGTGCGAGTGGTAGCGGCCCGGCGGCATGCCCGCGAGGCTAGTGACATCGCTGACTAGCATGGCGTGCTCGCCCTTGGCACGAATAAACACTTTCAGCACGGAAAGCGGCAGGTGCTCGCCATCGGCAATCATCGCGCACCACAAATCATCCTGCGCCAGCTGCTCCCAGATGTAGTTCGGATGGCGCGGCAGTGTCAGGTGCGCGCCGTTGCCCAGATGGGTCGACATCCTCGCCCCGGCCTGCACCGCCGAGGCAATCTGCTCAGCACTCGCCGAGGTATGGCCGATAGAAACCACCACCTTTTCAGCCACGCAGTGGCGAATAAATTCATCCGCTTCCGGCCATTCTGGCGAGAGAGTCAGCAGACGAATTCGCCCCTGAGCCGAATCTTGCCAGCGTTGAAACAGCGCCCAGTCCGGCGCTTTTATATAGTCGCGCTGGTGCGCCCCGCGCGGCCCGTCCTGCAATGACAAAAACGGCCCTTCGAGATGGATCCCGGCAATGGATTGCTCCACCCGCGGCGAACGCTGGCAGGCTTTCGCCAGCGTCGCCACCATCTGCTCGATTTCATGGTCAGCATTGGTAATAACCGTCGGCATAAAGGTGGTGACGCCCTGCTGCCACATGGCCTGCACCACCTGCTCGACGTCCTGCTCGTCAAACGGGAAGCTGTTGAAGTCCACGCCGCCAAAGCCGTTGACCTGTAAATCCACCAGCCCCGGCGCTATCAGCGGCAAGCTTTCACTGGTCTCTTTCAGCGCAGCGATTTGCCGGATCACGCCATCAACGGTGGTGATCTCTATCGCCGTGCCAGTCCGATACTCCCTGCCTTGCAGCCTGACCTCACGCATTTGGCAACTCCCCATAACCCTCAAGGTCGGTATAAAGGGTACATGAAGGATGGGAGCGCAGGACCGTCGCCGGGCAGGCCACTGACGGCGCGGCAGTCAGCGTCTCGCGGATAGCCCAATGTTTATTTTCGCCCGGCACCATGCAGAACAGCCGCCCTGCCGCCATCAGCGTGGGAATAGTCAGCGTCAAGGCATGAGTCGGCACCGCGTCGAAGCTGGGGAAGCAGCCGTCATTGACCTGCTGCTGGCGACAAATAGCATCCAGCTCGACGATTTTCATCGCCTGCGGGTCATTAAAATCAGCCACCGGCGGGTCATTAAAGGCCAAATGCCCGTTCTCGCCGATGCCCAGACAGACCATATCCACCGGTGCCTGTTGCAGCAAAGCGGAATACGCCTCGCAAAGCTGCTGCGGATCCCCCGACGCGGGGATGCGATACACCGCCCCCGGCTTAACCTTATCGAACAGATTTTGGGTCAAGTAGTGGCTGAACAGCGCCGTAGAGTTGTCGGGCAGGCCGACATATTCATCCATATGGAAGGCATCAACCCGCGACCAGTCAATGTCGTCTGCTACCGCGAGGTGAGCCAAGAACTCATTCTGCGAAGGCGCGGCGGCAAAGATAATCCGCACTCTGCCCTGCTCAGCCAACAATTGGCGTAAATGCTGCGCGGCATCCTCTGCCGCCGCGCGCCCCATCTCCTGACGCTGGGTAAAAACTTCAACATTCAGGTTTTCAACCTGTTGAGTAAAACGTGGTGATGTCATTTCTAACGTCCTGTTGTTAAACATGTTTAGCTAGTGAGATTCAGGCTGATAAGTGGTTTTGACCTTCGCCGCTGGTAAGTCATCAACCTGATCCTGATTCAGTGCATTCAAAAGTAAATCAACCTCGGCGCTCACCGGCGTGCGGCGCAGCAGGCCAATCAGGGTGTAAACCGCCAGCGAGAGCAGCACGGGGATGGCGACGACCTGCGCGGTGCTCATATCAGGAATCACAAACTTCACCAGGAAGAAAGCCGAGACGCCCGCCGCCCATGAAGTAATAGCCGCCGTTGCGTTGCATTTGCGGAACCACGGCAGCAGGCCGAGCAGCATCGGGATGGAAATCGGCCCGACCAGCCCGCCAAACCAGACAATCAGCAGCGAGAGCACGCCGCCGAAGCGATTGGCGTTCACCGCGATCAGCAGCGTAGTCAGAATAAACAACACCACGGTCACGCGAGCCACCAGCAGGGAGGACTGCCCCTGCCCGAAGCGTTTCGGGAACAGCACCGGCAGAATATCGCGGGTCACGACGGCGGTAATGGCGTTGGAGTCCGAAGAGGTCATGGACAAGGTGTGGGTGAACATCGCCACCAGCACCAGACCAATCAGGCCATTGGGCAGCAGCTGCATCGCCATAATGGAATAGGATTGCGACGGGTCAGCAATGTCCGGGAACAGCAGCGGCGCGGCCCACATCGGGTAGAACAGAATCAGCGGCCAAACCAGATAAAGCACCGAGGAGAGCAGCGCGGCCTTGCGCGCATCTTTGCCGCGCGGCGAGGCGATAAAGCGCTGGGCCAGATTCCACGTCCCGCCGTTGTAGCTCAGGGTATAAATGACGAAATAAGCCAGAATGAAGCCCATGGAGTATGGGCCAGCCACGATGTCGGTATGCCCCGTTGGCAGCCGGTCCCAAATGGTCAGTAAGTTACTGAATCCGCCCAGATGGAAAGCCACCGCCACCACCATCACAATGGCGGCAATAAACTGCACGATAAACTGGCCGAAGTCGTTACAGGCGTCCGCCCACAGGCCGCCGAGCACGGTATAAAACAGGCACAGCACGCCCGAGATCGCGATGCCGACAATAGGGTCAAGGCCGGTAAAGACATTGATAATGATGGCGATCGCCGCCCATTTCGCGCCGACGTCGAAGGTTTTCAGCAAGACTCCGCTCCACGCCAGAATCTGCTGGGTCGGCACGTTGTAGCGCGTCGCGAGATACTCCATCGGTGATTCAATATTCATATGGATACGCAGACGCGCCCAGCGCGGCGCGAAGATAACCGAGCCAATAAATACCGCGATTGAAATTGGAAATGCCCACCAGAAATAGATGGTCAGCCCATATTTATACGCCACGGCCGCGTAGGCCACGAACACAGCCGCGCTGTAGCCCGACATATGATGCGAAATCCCTGAAAGCCACCACGGCATCTTCCCGCCCGCCGCAAAGAAATCCTTAGTGCTGCCCACTTTACGCATGGCCCACAAGGTGATCATGACAATCATCAGCGCATAAAGCGCCATGACAAAATAGTCTATCCCGTTCATCGCTAACTCCGGAGGCAAAGGTGCATAGTCGAAGTCCGGCGGGAAAACATGCCGGGTTTATAATTAATCCTAACTAAGGATTAATTGAACCTAGCACGGTTTGCGCTGATCGTTATGTGAGCAGCATCACGAAATTTTCCAATATTTATTAATCAGTTATAGGACTTTCTTATGGATGAGACGCGGATCGTAAAAAGGGCCACGCGAAGTGGCCCTTGAGATCAGCAAAGCAGAATCGGTCAATTAATTGCCAGAGCGCGCCCTGCTGACGGCTTCACCCAACTGCCAAACTGCCATCGCGTACTGGGTGCTGTGGTTATAGCGAGTGATGGTGTAGAAGTTCGGCAGGCCGTACCAATACTGGTAGTTTTGCCCCATATCCAGACGCAGCAGGCTGGCCTCTTGGTAGTTCGCCAGTGAGCCGAGCGGGCTAAGGCCCGCGGCTTTCAGGGTGAACAGTGGATATTTGGTGTTAAAGCCGTTTTCCAACAGAGGTGCCTGCCCCGCCGCAGGCACGGCGACAGGTGCGCCGCGCGTCCAGCCGTGGCCTTTGAAGTAGTTGGCAACGCTGCCTATGGCGTCAATCGGATCCCACAGGTTGACGTGGCCGTCACCGTCGAAATCAACCGCGTAGTTTTTGAAGGCGGAAGGCATGAACTGGCCGTACCCCATTGCGCCAGCGAAAGATCCTCGCAGGCTGAGCGGATCATCCTGCTCTTGGCGACACATCAGCAAGAAGGTTTCCAGCTCGCTTTGGAAGTATTCGGCGCGGCGCGGATAGGCGAAGGAGAGCGTCGCCAGCGCGTCAATAATGCGAGTTTTACCCATCACGCGGCCCCAGCGGGTTTCCACGCCGATAATACCGACAATGATCTCCGGCGGCACGCCGTAAACCTGCTCGGCGCGTTGCAGAGCGTCGCGATATTGGTTCCAGAACACCACGCCGTTTTGCACGTTATCCGGCGTAATGAACTTGGCGCGGTAACGCAGCCACGCGCCGTTCGGACCAGACGGCGGCCCGCCGGTCGGAGCCTGTTGGTCCATTAAACGCAGCACAAACCCGAGACGCTTGGTCTGCGCCAATACGTCATGCAGTTGTTGGCGATCAAAGCCGTGCTCGCGGACCATTTTGTCTACGAAGGCGTTCATCCCCGCGTCGTAGGCAAAGTCACCGTTTTGCAGTTGCCCGCTGTGTTCAGGCTGTAACAGGAAACCGCCGGGTGCGGAACTCGGCGTGCTGGCGGCACTGTTGCCCCCAGAAAACGGATTACGCGGCCCGTCAGGCGGCGGAGTAGGTTTGCTGCTACAGGCAGCAAGCAGGGTAATGATCGGGAGAATGGCAGCCAAATGACGCATCGGATATCCGTATAGCCATGCAAGAAATAAGTGACAGCTATGTTAAAGCATTGGACTGCGTGAACAAACTGGAATCTAGCCCTCGCGGGCCTAAAGCCTCAGCCTGTTTGGACAATGTTATGACTTTTTGTGAAGTTTGGCTGGAAAACCCAGACTGACCGGTAAATTTGTCAGTCTGGGTTAGCGTTTACAGAATGGCGCGCGCGGCGAATTCCGCGATGATCTGATCTTCTTCTTTAGTCGCACCGGAGACACCCACTGCGCCAATAACCTCGCCCGCCGCGTTGCGCAGCGGCACGCCGCCACCAATGCCGACTAACCCGCCATTGGTGTTCTCCAGCGAGTAGGCCGCGCCATTAGGATGCAGGTCAACGCCGACGTTGGCGCTGTCATTGCGAAACAGCACCGACGTGCGCGCCTTGCCGTGGGCCACATCGATAGTGGCGAGGAAGGTGCCGTCCATGCGGCTGAAAGCCAGCAGATGCGCGCCCGCGTCAAGCACGCTGATGGAGACTGGCGGGTACTGGTTGTCAGTGACTGATTGCTGAGCAGCGGCAATCACTGCTTCGGCCATGCGTAAAGTCAGGCTCATAATCTTCTCTTTTAGTGATGATTCAAGGGATGTTTTTTGGTGTCGATCACCGCAACGGTGTGGATCATCAAGCCGCCAATGGCTAACAGCGCACCGACCCAGCCCGTTGATTCCCAACCCATTCCAGCCGAAATCGTCACGCCGCCCAGCCATGCACCCATGGCATTGGCGATGTTAAACGCCGAGTGGTTCATGGCCGCGGCCATGGTTTGTGCGTCACCGGCGACGTCCATCAGGCGAATTTGCAGCACGGCAGAAAGCGATACCATGGTGCCCACCAGCATCACGTTAAGTGGCCCAAGCACCGGGTGATGCGCGGTAAAGGTGAAAGCAGCCAGAATCACAATCGACCACAGCAAGATGCCGCGAATGGTCTTCTCCAGACCACGGTCTGCTAAGCGCCCACCCGCCACATTGCCAAGGATCATCCCCAAGCCAAATAGCGCCAGCACCACTGGGATCATCGCCAACGGCAGATGCGCCAGTTGCAACATGGTTGGCTTCACATAACTGAATACCGAGAACATCCCGCCGGAGCCGATAGCACCAATCGCCAGTGTCAGCAGCACTTGTTTGCGGGTCAGGGCTTTTAACTCACTCAGCGGACTAGCGGATTTATTGCCTTCCACCCGAGGTACCCACATCAGCACCAGAATCAGGGTCAGCACCGCTAGACCGCCCACGATGGCAAAGGCCGAGCGCCAGCCAACCCACTGGCCGATGGCCGTCGCGGCGGGCACGCCAATCAGGTTCGCCACCGTCAGCCCGAGCAGCACCATGGAGACCGCCTGCGCTCGCCGTTTTCTCTCCACCATGCTAGCCGCCACCAGCGCCGCTACGCCGAAGTAAGTCCCGTGCGGGAAACCGGCGATGAAACGGGCAAAGGCCATAGAGTAGAAGGTTGGCGCTATGCTGCTCACCAGATTCCCGGCGGCAAACAGGCCCATCAGAATCATCAGGAAATTGCGACGCGGCCAGCGAGCGCCGAGAATCGCCAGCAGCGGCGCGCCGATGACCACGCCCAGTGCGTAAATACTGATGAGATGCCCGGCGGAGGGGATCGACACGCCCAGCCCTTTTGCGGCATCGGGCAACAGGCCCATAATGACGAATTCTCCCGTGCCGATGGCAAAGCCACCCATGCCGAGTGCAAACAACGCCTTGCCTACGCCGGCGCGCGAGAGTTCTGGCGTATCAACTTCTTCCGCCCTGATGTCTTGTTCTAGAGAGTTCATTGTGGATCCATGTGCTAATTGGAAAACGATTATACCTCATGTATCGTTGAGTAAAATTCAACGATACAGTGACTTCTACTGTCGATTTTACAGAGCGACTTATGCCTACTTTGACGCGCGGTGAATTAGCCGATCTTAATGTTTTTTCTACTATTTGTCGGCGACAAAGTTTCCGACTGGCCGCCGCCGAGCTGGGCGTCACCACCTCGGCACTGAGTCACACCATGCGCGGGCTGGAAGAGCGTCTTGGCGTCAAATTGCTGCATCGCACCAGCCGCTCGGTAGTCCCGACGGCGGCGGGCGCGGCGTTGGTCGGCCAGTTGGACCAAGGCTTTGAGTTTATCCGCACTGCCCTCGGCGAGCTGGAGAACTACCGCGAGCTGCCGGTGGGCCGACTGCGCATTAACATTCCCCGCGACGCCGCGCGCCTGCTCTTCAATCCGATTTTGGCTCAGTTCAACAGCGCCTACCCGCGTATCCAGCTAGAAATCACCATTGATGACAATATGATAGATATCGTCAGCAGCGGCTACGACGCGGGGGTGCGCTACGGGCAGACGGTGCCGCAGGACATGATTGCCATGCCGCTGACCGGCAGGCTGCGCTGGGTGGTGGTCGCCTCCCCGGCTTATCTTGCGCAGCACGGCACGCCGCAGACCCCGCAGGATCTGATGAATCATAGCTGCATTCGCATGCGCATAGGCGATGCTAGCATCTACAAATGGCAGTTGGGTGAAGGTGAACAGGCGTGCGAGCTGGACGTGCCGGGGAATTTTGTCGCCAATGAAACCGACATGATTATTCATGCCGCGCTCAACCACATGGGGCTAGCGTACAGTCTGGAGCGCTACATCGAGCCCTATATTCAGAGCGGGCAATTAGTGCCGGTGCTGCAAGAGTGGGCGGTAGAGGGCGAGCCCATCGTCATGTACTACCCGAGCCGCCGCCAGTTACAGCCCGGCCTTAAGCAACTGATTGAACTGATTAGAGAACATGCCCAATAAGCATTGGGCATGAGCCTTACTTGGTTTTCACCTTAATGCTCTCACTCAGCAGCTTAAGCTGATGGCTCTCCTGATGGTCATTCGGCGTTTTGGTTTCTTTGACCAGCAGAGCATCATTGTAGGTTTTCACCGTTTCCAGACTGTGAGAGGTCTGAGAAGTGCCCACCGTCGCCAGCAGCCCTTTCTTGAAGTCCAGCGTAGTGTCGGTGGAACTGTCTTCATTTATCTGATGATAAGTGTAGTTCTGCGACGACTTCAGCATACTGAGAGCCAGCGGCGTCCCCGCCGTCAGCGACTCATGGAAGCTGGCCTGCAAGTGAGACTTGGTATTCTGAGTTATCTTGCTGCGATTGCCGTCCACGCCGTCAATCACGCTGCTGCTCTGGCTGAAGCTATAGGCAAAGCTGTCCTTCTCATCATCTTTGTACGGGTTCGACTTAACATCCGTTTGTTGGAAGGAAGCCGAGAAGTCCGCCAAACCACTCAAATAAGACTGCGCCTTGTTAGTTTCAGTCACTGTGATGATTTGGTGGCTTTTGTCGATTTCGTTTGAGCCATAGTGGCTGTTCAGCGCGTGGAACGCCGACTTGAAGCTCGACATCATGTCTTGGTTGGCATAGCCGCGCAGCGCCGCGTTACTCAGCTGTTTGTCATAAGCCGCGAGAGCCTGATCCTGCTGCCCCAGCGTGCCCAATAGCTCAGGATGACTGAGGTCGGTGTTCAGCTGGAATGCGCCGTTAGCGTCTTTATAGCTCAGGGCGCGCTGGGTGAGGTCACTCTGGAAGTTGAGAGACTGCACGGACTGGCCGCTTTCGCGCACGTCGGCGTTAAGGTCGACGGATTTGAGCTGTGTGGTATTAAATTGGGTTAAGCCATCTACGTTCACCGTCGGCGTCTTGCCGGACATGCCGTCGAGAGTGCTTTGGAAAGCATCTGCCAGACCCGCAATCGCGTCGGTCTCTTTATCCGTCAGCTCGCCGCCGGTGGTAGTCACTTCTGCCACCAATCCCCCCTGCTGGCGGGAGAGCGACACGCTGACCTTCACGCCGCTTTGGGTGACGATATCCAACGCCACGGCGCTGGCTTTATCGGTGCCACTGGCATCAACGTTTTTGGTAGAACTCACCGCCGCCGAGAAGTCAGAAGGGTTATCTTTTATCTGCGATAACAACGCCTTACCTAACCCCTGAAACGCGCCCGATATCGGCTGATTGGCATTCGCGCCCATCAACACATCCAATTGGCTGTGGCCGGTATTTATGGTGTTGGTACGCAGTTTCTGCGCGCTGATGCTGTAAATCGCATTGAGTTCGTCACTCGCGTTACTCAGCGTGACGCGTGTTGAAGGCTGAGGCGGCGTTGCCGCTGGCTGGTTTACTCTGGCCCCGTTAGCGCTGGCGATGCGCGGAGGTGGGAACGAAATTCCGCTAATTTGACCTACCATTTGTCCTATCCCAGTTTTCTTATCCGTTATCTGGTATCGGCCAAATTTTGATTAACTTAAGAAGAAAATGTGCAAAGTGTCAGCAGGCAGAAAGTAAAATGGGCCGAACAAGTCGGCCCGTAGGGTACAGCTTAAGTCAGGCTTATTTACGCGCCAGTGCTGCCGCGTTACGCCCGGCCAGAATGCCGAAGATGATGATGTCAGCCACTGCGTTGCCGCCGATGCGGTTCGCGCCGTGGATACCACCGACCACTTCACCCGCCGCCCAAGCCCCGGTGATCACCTGTTTCTGAGCATCGAGCACCGCAGTGTCAGCGTTGATGGTCACGCCGCCCATGGTGTGGTGAACCCCCGGCGCGATGCGAATGGCGTAGAACGGCCCCTGATTCAGCGGATGACGAAGCGCGGTTTTACGGCCGAAATCTTCGTCATTTTGCTTATCCACGAACACGTTGTAACGCTCAAGGGTCGCTAACAGCGCGTGCATATCCATGTTCAGCTTCACCGCCAGCTCCTGCGGCGAAGGCGCGCTGACCACAAAGCCCTTGGCGATATACTCGTCGGCGGCTTTGTTGTTGGCGCGAACCTGATCGTCGAAGATCACCCAAGCACTCTTCTCTGGCAGCGCGATGATTTCGGCAGAGACTTTGTCGCGGGTTTCCATTTCGTTGTAGAAACGCTTGCCCGCCTGACTCACAAGAATTGCACCGCCACCGCGAATCGCTTCGGAGATCAGATAAGAAGTGGTTTGCTCAACGGTCGGGTGGATCTGAATCTCGCCCATGTCCACGGTGTCCGCACCGATTTTTTGCAGCATGGCGATGCCGCTGCCGGTCGCGCCTTTGTGGTTAGTGGTCACGAAGCCGTCCAGCTCAGGGCGGTATTTCACCACCATTTCGCGGTTGGCGCTGAAGCCACCGGTGGCAACAATCACGCTTTTCGCATTCAGGATGCGTGTGTCGTTGTACTCATCCACCACCTTCACGCCGGTCACGACGCCGTTATCAAACAGAATGTCGGAAACCGAAGTTTCGAGCAGCACTTCGATATCGCGTTTGTTGATGTTTTTCACCAAGCCGCTGATCAGGAAGCCGCCAACGGCAGAACGGTCAGCAGGACGGTGGGTACGGTCAATGCTCATCCCGCCGGTGATGGTGATGTCGTTCAGCTCAATCTCTTTCGACGCCAGCCACTCTACGGCTTCAGGTGCCAGTTCGACGAACTCGCGCAGCAGGACCGGGTTGTTTTTGAACTTGCCGCCTTTCAGCGTCTCTTCATAGAACAGGTCTTTGCTGTCTTCGATGCCTTTGAGTTTCTGGAAACGCGTTTCTGCGGCGTTCATGCCCACCGATGCCTTGATGGTGTTGCCGCCGATGGTTGGCATCTTCTCGATGATAACCACGTGCGCGCCTTCGTCATGGGCCTGAATCGCAGCAGCCAGACCTGCGCCGCCGCTGCCGATCACCACCACATCGTAATTCTGCGGAGCCTGCGGGTTACCGCCCTCTTCAATCACGTGCTCTTTGCTGGAGGTGGCCAGCGCGCGGGAAACGGCTTTCTTCAATGCCTCACTCTGTGTAGTCGCGCCGGTAATGGCGTCAACGTGCGGGCTGTTGGCAACCAGAATGCGCGAACGCAGGCTTTCGAAGGTGGTAGTGAAGTCGACATCGAGGGTGTCGTCCTTAACCAGCGTGATATCAGTGATACGGTCGGTGTCCAGCGTGACGCTGATTTTCAGTTTCAGCGCTTCGGCTTCAACTTTCTCCTGATAGACCCCGGCTTTATATTTACGGCCAGTGGCGCTGGTGTCGCGGATCATGGCGTCAACCAGTGAGAAGCGCCACAGCGGTTCAGGGATGTTCAGCGCTTCGCGTTTGTTGCTATCAATGAACAGCTCGAGGTGTTGATTGTTGATAATGCGGTCGGCCCAGTCCGGGTACGCGATGCAGGCTTTACCTACCGCGACCAAGTCAAAGCCGTGCTCCAAGGCGTTTTCCGCATCTTCTTTGTTCAACACGCCGCCCACGCCAATGACTGGGATCTTCGCCAGATTTTCAGAACGCTGGGCGCGATATTTAGTGATAAGCGGCGTTGGGTCGCTGGTGTCGACAATCGACGGGCGCAGTAACTGGCCAACGGAGAAGTGCACATAGTCCAGACCGCGCTCGGCCAGCTTCTCCAGCAAATACATGGTGTCGTCGAAACGGATGCCCGGAACTTCTAACTCTTCTGGCGAGAAGCGGTAGCCAATAATAAAGTCGTTGTGAGCAAAACGCTCAACCATCTTGTGTGCGATATCAAGCACTTCCAGCGGGAAACGGGCGCGTTTGTCGCGGTCGCCGCCCCATTTGTCGGTGCGCTGGTTGGAGTTGGGTGAGTAGAACTGCTGAATCAGATAGGTATTTGCGCCGTGGATCTCCACGCCGTCGAAGCCAGCTTTGATAGCACGGTTAAAAGCGTCACCAAACTTGGTGATCATCACGTCCACTTCTTCGGCACTCAGCTCTTTCGGCGTCGTCGCCCCTTCACGCGGCGCGGCGATAGCACTAGGCGCGACCGGCGTTCTGCCGCCAATCAGCTCTGGCTCAACCATGCGGCCGCCGTGATAAATCTGCAAAATAGCTTTTGAGCCTTTGGATTTAATCGCGTCAGCTATTTTCTTCAGTCCCGGAATTTTATTATCGCTATCAATGGCGATTGCCCCTGGGAAGGCAGGACCCATGCGGTCGATGAAGCAACATTCAACAATAATAGTCCCGATGCTGCCCGCGCGGTCGCGATAGTACTCCACCAATTCACTGGTGACGGTGCCATCGTAAAAGCCGGTACAGGTGGTCATCGGGGCCATGACCAGGCGGTTTTTCAGCACGGCGCCATTTGGCAAAGTGAGGTGGTTAAGAACCGGGGTGAGCTTATTCATTCTGAGCAACTCCAACATTTAGAAAATCGTCAATTTTTTCCGAGGGCGTAGTGCATACCGTTTAATTAACCAGCGCTGAGGTCATCTAAAAAAATAAAAATCCATCGGCTTATATAAATGGAAAATTTAGTTATGCGTTTTTATAGAAAGGGAGTTGTATATTTAATAGCCAGAAAACCAATAGCACCCTTAATTGTTAGTGATGAGTTGACAAAAATCAACTTATGATTAACATAAAAAATCATACCATAAAAATCAGCAGGTTAAGCCAGGAATTTGGCTTTTACGTAAATTTACTCTACTCTCACTGAGAGAGGACGGTGTTTGATAGATAACGGTGACTTTTTTTAGTTTAGGTCTATATAAACAATGATAATATCCGTCCGTTAAGTCCTTCTCTGGGTAATACTAATCACTTATTCTTTTCATATTATATTCATCATTCTCGGGTAATAGGCGAAAACGCTGGATCATGAAATGAATATATTGCAAATGCCATGGTGAAATAGCACAAGAAATCGTTACGCATCTCAAACGCAAACATTGATAAACGGGGCATCACGCTCCCCCTCACTAACTTGCAGATAAAAACTATGAAACCCACATCAACTTTGAGTGATCCCAATAAGGCCGCGCCTGCCTCATCGGGACTAAAGAAACGCCTGATCATGCTGTTTTTACCGGTGCTCGTAGCAGTGATCCTGCTGCTTCTGCCGGTGCCGGCTGGGCTTGAGCCTTACGCTTGGCACTTCTTCGCCATCTTCGTCGGGGTGATTGTTGGTTTGATTTTCGAGCCACTGCCGGGTGCGGTTATTGGCTTGACCGGGGTGGTAGTGATTGCCCTGTTCAGCCAGTGGGTGCTATTCAGCCCTGCCGAACTCGCCAACCCGAAATTCAAAACCGCCACCGAAGCCTTTAAATGGGCAGTGAGTGGTTTTGGTAACTCAACGGTTTGGTTGATTTTCGGCGCATTCATGTTTGCTGCGGGCTATGACAAAACTCAGTTTGGTCGCCGTCTGGCACTGATTCTGGTGAAATACCTCGGGCGTCGCAGCTTGACGCTGGGTTACGCCATCACCTTCGCCGACTTGCTGCTGGCACCGTTCACGCCATCCAACACCGCGCGAAGCGGCGGGACTATCTACCCGATTATTGCCAACCTGCCGCCGCTGTACGGCTCTAAACCTAATGATCCGAGCGCGCGCAAAATCGGCTCTTATCTGATGTGGGTGGCCATCACCTCGGCCTGTATCACCAGCTCCATGTTCTTATCCGCACTGGCCCCTAACCTGCTGGCACTGGCGCTGGTTAAGAGCATCGTCGGCTTCGAGATCTCGTGGGGGATGTGGTTCCTCGCCTTCCTGCCGCTTGGCGTGCTGCTGATCCTCACCATGCCATTGCTGGCTTACTGGTTCTATCCGCCGGAAGTGAAGATTAATGATGAAGTGCCGCGCTGGGCGACTTCTGAGCTGGAGAAGCTGGGCAAGCTGTCGCGTCACGAAATCCTGCTGCTGGTCTTCGTTTGCTCGGCCTTGCTGATGTGGATTTTCGCCGCCGCGTGGATTGAACCTGCCATGGCCGCACTATTGGTCGTGGTGCTGATGCTGTGGACCGGCGTGCTGAACTGGAATGACATCACCAGCAATAAACCGGCTTGGAACACCTTTGCTTGGTTCGCCACGTTAGTGGCACTGGCCGACGGGCTGGCGCGAGTGGGCTTCATCTCATGGCTGGGTCTGCAAGGCGGGCAACTGCTTACTGGCATAGACCCACAGGTCGCGGCGGTGATGCTGCTGGTGGCCTTCTTCCTGCTGCACTACCTGTTCGCCAGTACCACGGCGCACACCACCGCGCTATTACCTGCGATGCTGACCATCGCGGCGGCCATTCCGGGCATCAATATGCCGGTTTACTGCCTGATGATGGTGACCTCGCTGGGTGTGATGGGGATCATCACTCCTTACGGCACCGGCCCAAGCCCGATTTACTACGGCTCCGGCTACCTGCCAACCAAAGACTACTGGCGTCTGGGCACTATCTTCGGCGCCATCTTCCTCGGCGGCCTGATGCTCATCGCCTACCCGTGGATGGTATTGATGTTCTAATTTAGACCTTCAGGGCGCAGCAATCGCTGCGCCATTGCAAAATGGCCAGACGGGTAAACCTTCTGGCCATTTTTATTGTGAAACTTATGCAGTGAGCTCCTGCCACATCACAATGACCGCCTATTTGCCATGCTTAGGTATATAAAGACGTTATTAACAAAAATTGATTTCTAACCCACCGGGTAACTTATTCTTCAACTCATATAAACTGACTAAGTGTTATCCACAATGTATTTCCCCTCCTACATTGCATTAATCACTTTCTCTATTACGCTTAATAAAGCTGCCTCTGGCAGTTAATGATGGTAACAATTATTAGCTTATTATATAAAACAGAGGTTTATATGAAAAACACTCAAGATTTAAGAACGTTAACGCTCGAAGAAATCGAAATGGTAAACGGCTCTGGTTTAGTAGGTAATGTTGTTTCGGGACTCAATGGCGTAGTCAATTCGGTTGGTGCCTTGCCTCTAGAGGTTTTAGAAAATGCATACTCAATTGGAAGAGAGCAAACAAGAAAACTGATAGATGCAGTTCTCTAGCGAGCATTCGGTTTGGTTTGTTTTTAAAATCAATCAGACGCCGTCACTAATAGATATATTGCATAGCGTTAATAGGGTCCGCTTTAGGTGGGCCTGTTGTTTTTTTAGAATTAGATAAAAGTCAGGTGAGAGGCTGTGTGGGTAGGGTTATCAGGGAGTTAAGTAATAAAAACTCATTTGGCGGGCTATTGCGGAAAAGGAAAACGCCGCTGAGGCGGCGTTTTAATGCTATTTAATTTTCTTAACTTATAAACATTAGGCAACTGAAAAATATCAGAAAAATAAAATTATTTTTTATATTTCAAGTAAAAATCAAGATACTTCTTCGGCCTTTCCTTAAAGGCACGAGCTTTTCCATAGCTGTAAGCATCGTCAAAGTATTTATATGATTCCTCGTATAATTCTAACTCATAACAAACCATACCAAGGTCTATTAATGGAGCAGTATCAATATCAGACCCACGCGTTTTCAGTGCAACTTCAGCCCATACTTTAGCCTTTACAAAGTCTGCCATATCAAAGTAAGCACTATAAATACATGCTGAAACCCAACTAGCTATCTCCCAATCTAATTTTGGTTCCGGGAGTAACTCCCAAGCTTTATTATATTCATCTAAAGCTTTTTCATAGTATTTTTCATCATGAAGAATATTACCCTTCTCTACAGTGATAACTATTATTTGCTCTAATTTACTATTTTCTTCCGCAAGTTCTTTCATTGAATACCAACCTTAATCATGGAAAATATTGGGATTTTTCGGCAGCCCCAATAAAATCAAGTGGATCTTTATATCTATCAGGTAATCTCGCACCTTGAGAACGGTTATGACCAAAATATTCTAATTCATAATTATTGGAATCTCGCATAAAGGCTCTAACCTCTTTAGATTTAGGCCCATAATAACCACCTCTCTGATTCCAATATTTAACTGCATCCGTTAAATGAGCCATATCGCCATCCTTGACTGAATACCATTTATTATCAGTTGAGCTCTTAAACTGCATCCTATCGCCGATACCACGTATGCGTCCTTCGCTACGCATTCGCTCAATAACTTCTCTGCCAGTTTTACTATTTTTACCAGGCGTTCTACCCATATTCTTAAGACGACAAGGTGCTAACCCCCAAGGATCCACCCACCCCAGCGGCTCAGGCACATAAGCATAGGTATTCAACCCACCCGCCAGCCCTATCGGGTCCGGCTGGGTAAATCGCCCTGCTACTGGGTCGTAGTAACGGAAAAGATTGTAGTGTAGGCCTGTTTCCCTGTCCAGATACTGGCCTTGGAAGCGCAGGTTCTGCGGCACGGCGAGCTGGCTGGCGTGGGTTTCGTGCTCGGTTTCACCCCAGCTGCTGAAGCGGCCTTGCCAGACGATATCACCGCGTTCATCTGTCATTCGCTCGGGCAGGCCATTCAGGTCAGTATGATACCAAAACGTCTGCTGGCTATCTCCGGCGATGTCCACTCGAGCCACCGGCTCCCAGCTTCCTTCGCTATACAGATATTGCACGCTGCGGTCCGGCGTGCGGCTGCTTTGCTCGCCCACCATCTGCAAACCTTGCCAGTGGAAGGTGATGATTTCTGCATTGGCTTCCGGCTGGCCGTGGCGATGCAGAACTTTATGCGTTCGCCGCCCCAGCGCGTCATAGCGATACTGCACTCGCTGGAATTCCCGGTGCCCGGTTAGCCGCACCTCTGTCATCTGATGCTCGGCGTTATAGCTGAAGTGCTGCTCGACCGCGCTCTGATCGGCCTTGCGCCACAGCAGGCGTCCAAAGCCGTCATACTCCCAGCGCGCCCCTTTGAGTCGGCGCAGCAGGTTGTGCCAGACCACCTGCCCCGGCGTGTCGGTGCGGTTGCCCGCCGGATCGTAGTGGAAGCGTTCTTCCCGCTCCGAGCCGATGCGGTGAGTCACCTGCCCCGCCGCGTCATAGCCAAAACGCTGCTGGCTGAAGCTTGGTCTTGAGTCGCTTTTTTCCACTGACATCAGCATCTGCTGCGCCACCTGATCCAAGCGATCCCACTGGTAGCGGCGTTCCAGCACCGCGCTGCGCCGCTTGATGATCCTGCCTGCCGGATCATAGGCCGTCTCCAGCGTCAGCGGACCCTGGCTGCGGCTTATCTCGCGATGCAGGCGATCCCGCTCGTAATCTGCGATCTCAGCCTTTTGCCCATCCAACTGCCAGAGGCGCTGCAACAGATGCCCGCTGCCGTAGCGCAGAAACTTCTGAGTTGATCCGTCTGGCCCCTGACTTTGCTGCAAATTGCCCAGCGCGTCGTACTTATATTGCCAGCGGCCGCCGTGGTTCTGCTCACTTTGCACGTTGCCGAGCGCATCCAGCGTAAAGCTCAACTGCTCGTCCCACTCGGGTTCTACTCCCTGTAACTGCGCGGCGCGGAATTTGCCGCGCGGGGTGCGCTGTACGGTGACGTTGCGCGCCGCGTATTGGTAGCGAGTGTAAGTCTCGGCGTTGCTTTTGGCGCTGAGCCTGCCCAGCAGGTCATATTCGAGATGTGAAACCAGCGGCTCCAGCGGTTCGCCGTGCTGCGCCAGAGGTTGTTGAGTGATAGAGGTGACCTGCCCGCGGTCGTCATAGCCGTAGCTTTTACGGCGTCCGGCGTAGTCGGTCTGCGCCAGCAGGCGTTCGCCGCTGTCATAATCAAACAGCCAGCTGTCATTGTTTGGGTTAATCAGCCGGGTCAGGCGACCAAAGCGATCATAGTCGAAACGGGTCTGATGCCCCGCCGGATCGGTCTGGCAAATCACCTGTCCGCGCACGTTGCGCTGCAGTTTACGCTCGGAGAAACCGTCGATGTTCTCGCCGATCAGCTGCCCGTAAGCATCATATTCGTAGTGAGTCTCGCGGTTGTCGGCGCGGATGATAGCTTCAATGCGCCCCGCGCGGCTCCAGCGGCAAGAGGTGGTATTGCCCTCGGCGTCGGTGGCGCTCAGCAGTCTGCCAGTTGCGTCATATTGCTGATGGCTGCGGTAGCCCGAGCAATCTTCATCGCTGATCATCTGCCCGCGCTCGTTCCACCAGAAGCGATGGGTGTTGCCCAGCGCATCGGTCTCGCAAACCAGGTCCCCCTGCGGGTTCCACTCCAACTGGGTGACGCCGCCCTGCGGGTCAGTGACCTTCACAACGTCGCCCAACAGGTTGTGCTCATAACGCCAGCTCGCGCCGTCGGCCAGCACTTCTTGCTCGGGCTGTGACCACACCGGGTGCCAGACGGTCAGACGGGTGTCGCCCAGCGGGTTACGCACCGCGCTCAGGTTGCCGCGCTGGTCGTAGCCATACTCCCAGCGTTCCCCCTCTGGGCCGATGGTGGCTTGCAGCAGCTCGCCCTGATCCATCCATTCATACTGCCACTCGGCACCGTACATATCCGTCCAGCGAGTGATGCGATACAGCTCGTCCCATTGGTGGAAACTGCTGCCGCTGGAAAGGCAGGTCACGGTGGCATTGCGGGCCTGCTCGTCACTATCAATGATCCAGCTCTCGAGGATCTGCTGCTGGGCGTCGAGCACCTGATAGGCGTTAACGCGCCAGTAGCGGCTGTCGGCTGCCGGTTGCCAGTCGTAGTGAACGGTCAAACCCGTGGCGTAGCTGTGGGTAGCCAGCATCTCACTGGCGCGATCCCAGCTGAAACGTCGGGTGACCACCTCATCGGCATCGCTGACGCTAACCAGCTGGCCCTCGTCGTTATAGCCATAGCGCACCAGCAGATAGCGCTCGCCTGCTGCAATCTGGTGTACCGCCGCCAGCCGTTCGTGTTCGGACTCATAGCTCAGCTCGACCGACATCGCTTCATTATCACCGGCAATGGCAATCAGCTGACCAGCGTCATTCCAGGTCAGATGCTGGCAGTTGTCGTGGCGGTCATAGAGGCGGGCGATGCGCCATTCGCCTTCATGAGCCGGGTCCGGCTCATACAGCTGGTGCTCGCCTTCGCTGGTTTGCAACACCACCACCCCGTCCAGCGTGCAGTAAAGGGTCAGGCCATCTTCGGTGAATTGAACGATATCGCCGGGACGAACCTCGCCCATATCCAGCTCGCGGCCAGAGATATCGCGCCAGAGGAAGTGCAGCGCGCCATTTGCCGCGCGATAGCGAATCAGGCGCGTCTCAAACGGCAGCATCCACCCCTGACCCAGCAGGCCAGTCGCCAGATTGCGGCTATGGTAAACACGCTGCCAGTAAAGCGGGATGCGATCTTCGAGCACGAAATCGAGGTCTTCAGCGCCGGCGAGGATCTTCGCGCCGGTGGCGATATTGACTGGCAAAGCTGTTTGCACTGCGCGCGGTGCAACCTCTGCCGCTACTTTTCCTGCCGCGCCGAAGATAATCGGGCAAGGAGCCGTGCGTAGCAGCCTGCGCGCCGCCATGCGGTCAAAGGCTCTGCCCATGAATTGCAACAGCTGCTTTAGTTCACCACCGCCCACCAGCCCGCCGATAAACCAGGCGAGGAAATTTTTGCCGCTGCGAATATCCTGCACCACGATGTTTTCGCCGCCGATGCGCACCCGCGGGTCTTCGGCAACTTCGATTTTGGCTTCGCAGGTACTGCGGTCGCCGTCGCGCGCCGCTGGCTGGCCGTTAATCAGTACCTTCTTTGAGCCTTCGGCGAGGAAAATCGGGCCGCTATGCTTGGTACAATCCACTTCGTCTTTGGTGGCGGCCGAGCTATGAGGGCTGGCAGACGCGACGGTCGGCTGGGTGATGTCTTTCCACAGGTTGCTGAAGAATCCCCCCACGTCCGATGCCGTGGTACTGCTGATTTTATCCCCCAGCGCGCTGAAAAAGGCTCCCGGATGCGCTACGGTTGAGGCAATGCCTGCCGCCATACCCGCCGCGGTCTCCCATGCGGATGGCCCTTCTTCTTCGCCACCGGCAGGCGCGTTGAGAAACTGGTGATCGACCGTGCCTGCCGCGCGGGCCGCAGGTTTGCCCATGATATGCACATTGTCTGAGCCGCTGGAGATCTTGGCGTCCGGCGGCCCCCTCAGGCCTAGCGCGCCGAGCAGGTCATCTACTGCCCCGCCGACAGCATTGCCCCAGCGTTCAGGAAAACCGTTGGCGATGGCGCCGATGGTCAGGCCGATACCCAGCGCGACACCGAAGCCACTCGCCACCATGGCGGTACTTGCCATAAAAATCCCAGCGTAAATGGCCCCTTCCACCACGCCGCTGACAAAGTCACTGATCAGCGAACTATGAATCAACGGATCGTCGATTCTCGCTGCAACCTTATCTGCCATGGATCACGCCTCCGCCACGCAAGGAGCGAACTCCTGCCGGATAGCCTGCCACGCCTGCGTTTGCTGCTCAGTAAACTGGCCTGCGGCACTGAAGGTTAAGGCCAGCAGATGGTCTTTCGCCCACGCCACCAGCAGCTTTTGTTCTACTGCAACGCCCTGATTTTCAAAGCGCATCGATACCTGCTGCGCGGGCCACTGGCCCAGCGTCGTTGGCTCGGGAGACTGCGCGCTGAACTTCTTCATGTCGCGTTTTACCTTTTGCAGTTGCTGCTGCAAAAAAGAGTCCACCTCGTCCTCGGTGATTTTCCAGTCGCGAGTCGCCACCAGCGTAGCGCGCAAATCGGCCAAGCTCAGCACCGTGATACTTTGGTCCTGCACCACGCCCGGCACATTTAGCGTGCCTTCGGATAAGACGAATTGTACTGGCTGACTCATGAACTGCTCCCTGCATCTTTATTAGCAAAAACGTTACTGACTTCCGCCGCGATCTCGCCCGGCGTAGGTGATACCGCAGGGGCTTGCGCTGGCTTGTTAATGTTCAAATCAAGGGTGCCGCCGGTGTTGATCTCTCCCTGCCCAGAGGCATTGATTTGGAAGTTTTTACACTGGAGCGAAATGGTGCCGTTGGGGTTCATGGTCAGCACGCTGTCGCCGGTGACGAAGGTGATGCCACTGCTGGCAGCGAGCACCACGTTGGCGTTGGATTTCAGCATGTAATCGGTGCCGACCAGCTCGCTGCGGGCGTATTGCGTCTGCTGGGCGTACTCCCCGCTGACTTTGCTTTCGAAGCTTTTTTCAATGCTGATGGTGTGATTGCCGCCGACAGAATGAGTTTCGTCATTCTTAACGTTGGTATCCATGTTGCGCTCGGCCTGGATCCACAGCTGCTCGGAACCACTTTTGTCTTCGAAACGCAGGGCGTTGGCGTTGTCCGGCGTGCCGTCTTTACTGCGGCTCATAAAGCCCATCTGAGTTGCGGCCGCGGGCAGCACCCACGGCGGCATGCTGGCTTCGTTATAGACGCGCCCGGTGATGATCGGGCGATCAGGATCGCCATTGATGAAGTCGATAACCACTTCATCACCCACGCGCGGGATCTGCACTCCGCCGAAGCCCTGTCCGGCCCATGCGCTGGAAACGCGCACCCAGCACGAGCTGGTGTCGTCGCCCTTCGCCAGACGGTCCCAGTGGAACTTCACCTTTACCCGGCCATATTTATCGGTCCAGATTGATTCCCCTTTCGGCCCCACCACGCGCGCAGTCTGCGGCCCGTGAGTGCGCGGCCATTCTGTTCGCTGGGCCGAGCGGAAGGTGGTCTCGGCCGGGATAACCACAAAGTTGATGTTATGAATGCTTTCGGCACCGCTGCCGCTGGCATAGGTGTTTTCCTGCAAGGTGTAGGCGGCGCTGACCACCAAATAGTCGCCGCTGTCGCTGGCGTAAGGCGGGTTGCCGAGGGTGAAGGTATGGCCTGGCACAATGCCTAATGCCGTGCCGACGGCGTCAATGCGCTGATGCTCGGCTTGCCACTCTTCCTGACGAATGCGGGCATAGAACTCGCCGTGGCTGTGGTCGACAAAGCGCCCCGGCCACTCGTAGTAATCAATCTGACCCGGCGACGGTGAAGCCGGGTTTTGCCGTGCCTGAAACAGCCAAGCGTTGGGTTTGCGGAAGTCGTAATCGTCGATGCTGTAAATGCCCGGCGTCACGCGCTCGCTAATTGCCCACTTGCTGATCCCCTCTTCGCTGGTGCTGCCACCGGACTCGCTGACGTGATAAGGGATCTCCTCATAGCCCGGATACGGCTGGTGCTGCGACGCGGCATCCATCAAGACCAGTGTGTGTTTGTCCGCCTCATGGTTGAAGAAGAAGTAGATCCCCTCCAGCTCCATCAGTCGTGAGATGAAATCGTAGCTATTCTCTTGATACTGAACACAATACTCCCAGCTGCGATACTCGCCGGTCAGCTTATCTTCGACATGCACGCCGTACTCGCTCAGCACCGTTTTGACGATGTCCGGCACCCGCTGGTTCTGGAAAATACGCTGGTTACGGTCGCGCAGCATCGGCCACAGATCCGACTCCATCTTCAGGGTATAAATGGCGTAGCGCGTGCCGTTAACTTCGGTGCTGCTCTGCACGTTTACCGCCGTGATTTTGCCGTTGAGATAGCGTGGCGCCGCCGTCAGCCCCTGAGTCGGGATGTTGATGGTGATCGGCTGCCCGAGCATCGCTTTGCGATCAAGGCGAGCATCGGTACTTAACAGGCCAACATCCAGCGCAAAAGAGCGGGATACCACTTCCATCCCGGAAAGTTTCCAGAACATCAGCGCGCCGTCACCCGCCGGGGTGGTTACGGTAATACGGTCAAACATAGAGAGCCTCTTAAAGCGAGCCGCAAACGCCAGAACGGCGTCTGCGGAGAAGAACGGGGGATTACTGCGGGTTGATGATCCAAACCCCTTCGTCGCCAACAGTAATTTTTTGCTGACGCTGCTGGCCATTGTTGGAAATGACAATCTGGTAGTCGCCCGCAGGCAGTTTCAGGCTGGCAAAACCGTTGGCCGAAGGCACTGCAGCGCGCTCCTGACCATTCAGGGTCAGCTTGTCGCCCTGACGCAGTTTGAGGTAAACCTGCGCAACCGGGGCCGGGGCGGGAGCAACAGGCGCTTGCGCCGCCGGGGCTTCGCTAGCGGCTGGCACGCTAGTCGTCGCCGCAGGTTCAGCGGCGGGCGCAGTGCTGGCGCTGGAAGCCGACTCACCGCCGCCACTTCTTAGCAGCGCGCCGATACCCATGCCGACCAACACCCCTGCCGCCACCAGCGCGGGCAGCAGCCAGCGTCGCGCCGTCACTGGTTTTTCAGCTTCTTCTTCCGCTTTCACCGGTACCAGCATGGTGCCCGGCTCGCTGCGCGCCAGCATCGACTCCTCTGAGTCGGCGTCGCCCAGTTGCAGCAGCGCAACCAGCTGGTCCATATTCTGAGGACGGTCAGCCGGATAGAGCGACAGCATCTGGTCGATGGCCTGAAGCAGGGGCAGCGAGTAGCCCGCCGGGCGACGCTGCGCCAGCGGCACGTAGCTGTCTTCAATACTGCGCACCACGCTGACGGCAGGCGGCGCGCCGGTGATTAGCGTATGCAACACCGCGCCCAGCGCATAGATATCGGTCCACGCGCCCTGCTCGTTTTCGTCACCGTCGCTGTACTGCTCGATAGGCGCAAAGCCCGGCTTGAGCATGGTTTCAGTTTCATCAGACATGTTGCCGATGGCTTTGCGCGCCGAGCCGAAATCAAGCAGCACCGGACGCATGTTGGCCTGAATCTGAATGTTATCTAGCGAGATGTCGCGATGCAGGTAACCTTCGTTATGGATCAGGCGGATAGCGCCAATCAGCGGCGGCAGAAGGTCGCGCAGAATAAAGGATTCGTTGATCACTTCCGGGTGCTGCGCGGCCATATTGGAAAGCGTGGTGCCGCTGTAGAACTGGGTACACATATAAGCCGTGTCGTTTTGCACCCAAAAGCGCAGCACATGCAGCATGTTCGGGTGGTTAAAACGCGCCAGCAGCCGCGCTTCCTGAATAAAGCTGTTCAGCCCGGCGTGAAAGGTTTTGCTGAAGCGCTCACTGCGCAGCGCCAGATTGAGGTCGTCGCTGCGCACCGCCAGCGACGAAGGCATAAATTCCTTGATGGCGATGGTGCGCTCTAACTGGTGATCCCAGGCTCGGTAGACAATACCGAAGCCGCCGCCACCAATAACCTCTTTGATTTCAAACTCATTAAAGCGATAACCCACCGGCAAGGCGTTGGGCATTGATTTTTTGTTATCCATTTCCGACATAGTAGACAACTCTCTCGTGACTGACGGCATCATGCCTTAAACTGACAGTGAAACTCGCCCTGCTGTAGGCTGACGCGCAGCTGGCGGAATTTCTCATCGCGTGCCGAGGCCGACAGCAAAATCTGGCTCATCTGCGGCAGCAGGGTATTGGTTAAAATGGCGTCGACCATGCGACCGCCCGATTCGACTTCGGTACAACGTTTAACAATCTGCGCAATCACCTCATCATCAAAACTGGCCTCAATGCCGTGGTTCTCCAGCAGGCGGCGTTTAACGCGGCCCAACTGCAACTGCACGATCATCGCCAGCATGTCGTCGCTTAACGGGTAATACGGCACCACCAGCAGTCGGCCAAGCAGCGCGGGCGGGAAGACTTCCAACAGCGGCGCACGCAGCGCGGTGGTCAGCGCCTCGGGTTCCGGCATCAGTTCAGGGTCGGCACATAGGCCACTAATAAGCTGAGTGCCAACGTTAGATGTGAGGATAATCAGGGTGTTGCGAAAATCGATCAGCCGCCCTTCGCCATCTTCCATCCAGCCTTTATCAAACACTTGGAAGAAGATTTCATGGACATCGGGGTGGGCTTTTTCAATCTCATCCAGCAGCAGCACGCTGTAAGGGCGGCGGCGAACGGCCTCTGTCAGCACGCCTCCTTCGCCATAGCCAACATAGCCCGGAGGCGCGCCTTTCAGAGTCGAAACGGTATGCGCCTCCTGAAACTCACTCATGTTGATGGTGATAATGTTCTGCTCGCCGCCGTACAGGGTTTCGGCTAGCGCCAGCGCGGTTTCGGTTTTACCCACGCCCGACGGGCCGCAGAGCATAAACACCCCGACCGGCTTGTTAGGGTCGTCCAGCCGCGCGCGGGAAGTCTGCACCCGGCGTGCAATCATCTCTAATCCGTGGCGCTGGCCGATAACCCGCGTATTCAGGGTGTCAGCCAGTTGCAGCACGGCGTCGATTTCGTTTTTCACCATGCGGCCCAGCGGAATGCCGGTCCAGTCGGACACCACGGTCGCCACTACGTTGGCATCCACCGCCGCAAACAGCAGCGGCGTTTCGCCTTGCAAGGTTTTCAACGCTTGCTGGCTGGCCTCAAGTTCGGTTTTCAGCGCCGGAATGGCTTCTTCTTCGGCGTCGTGCAGCTTGGCGCGTAGGGCGATAATGGAATCCACCTGCGTGCGCTCCTGCTCCCAGCGGGTTTCCAGTGCCTGACGCTCTTCTTCTAACGCCGCCAGTTGGGTTTGCAGTTCAGCTACCCGCTCGGCATTGTTCAGGCCCACGCGCGCCTCGCGACCGGCAATTTCCAGCTCCACATTCAGCCCATCAATGCGATGGCAGCAATCCTCAAGCTGTGCCGGGCGGGCGCTCTGGCTAACCGCCACGCGGGCGCAGGCAGTGTCGAGCAGCGCCACGGCCTTGTCGGGCAACTGGCGCGCCGGGATATAGCGGTGAGACAGGCGCACCGCCGCGCTGACGGCTTCGTCCAGCAGCAATACGCGATGGTGCTTCTCCAGCGGGCTGACGGTGCTGCGCAGCATCAGCGTCGCCTTCTCTTCGTCCGGCTCCTGAATCTGCACGGTTTGGAAGCGGCGGGTCAGCGCCGGGTCTTTCTCAATGTATTTCTTATATTCCGCCCAAGTGGTCGCGCCAATGGTGCGCAGCTGGCCGCGCGCCAGAGCCGGTTTCATCATGTTGGCGGCGTCACCGGTGCCCTGCTGGCCTCCCGCGCCGACTAAGGTGTGAATTTCATCGATAAACAAAATGATTGGCGTCGGGCTGGATTGCACTTCATTGATAAGCCCCTGCAAACGCGCCTCAAACTCGCCTTTCATCCCGGCACCGGCTTGAAGCAGGCCGAGATCCAACAGCCACAGCTGCACCTCCTGCAACGGCGGCGGCACGTCGCCTGCGGCAATGCGCAGCGCCAAGCCTTCCACCACGGCGGTTTTACCGACCCCGGCTTCCCCGGTCAGCAGCGGGTTGTTTTGGCGACGGCGCATCAGAATGTCCACCATCTGGCGAATCTCATCGTCGCGCCCCACCACCGGATCGATTTTGCCGTCACGCGCCCGCGCGGTGAGATCTTGCGCGTACTGCGTCAAAGTTCCTTTGGCTGCCTGTGGCGCGCTTTCAGCGGAGTCATCGGAAAGCGCGGCCATCTGCTGCGCCTCGCTGCTGGCCGAAAGAATGCTGTCGAACTGCTCCGCCAGCAGCGCGGCATTAATGCGCGTGAACTGCGGGGAAATGCCTTTCAGCACATTGGTCAGGTTGAAGCTGTTCAGCAGGCCGAGCAGCAAATGGCCGCCGCGAATTTTGCCGCTGGAGAACTTCAGCGAGCCATAAACCCAAGCCCGCTCCACCGCGCTGTCGATATGCTCGGAAAGATCAGCGACGGCGCTGGCCCCGCGCGGCAGGCGATCCAGCGCGGCGATCACGTCCTGCGTCAACTGCGCCTCGTCCAGCGAAAAGTGGCGGATAAGCAGTTGGAGATCGCCATCCTGATGTTGCAGCAGTTGATGGATCCAGTGCGCCAGCTCGACGTAGGGGTTGCCGCGCAGCTTACAAAAAGCCGTCGCGCTCTCCATCGAGCGGAACAACAGCGTATCGAGTTTACCGAACAGAACGGCACGGCTGATTTCTGACATAATTTTTCTCGTTTGCTGGTAGTCTGAAGAAATAAATCGGCGTAAAAGTCATATCTGCCAATGAGATAGAAAAGAAAGCACCCGCTGGTTCGGGCTTTAACTCAATGCGTTTTCTGGGCTGAAGGTTAAATCTCCGCGCACCTGTGGCCGAGGCTGCGACCCCAGCCAGCAGCTGTAACCCAGCCGCTGGCCCGCGCCGAGTCGGCTCCCCTGCACCTCTTCGCTGGCCAGTAACAAGCGCACCTCCCAGCAAAATTCGATGCCGAAATACTGCCGCAGCCAGTCGCGTAACTCGGTGGCTTTTGGCTCGCCGGGCAAGAATTGGTTATAGGTGTCGAGGGAGAGCGGCCCCAGCTCAACGCGTATTTTATGCTGCACGTCGCGCACGGCTTCGCCGAGAAAGGCTGACTCACCTAAGCGCGGCATGCCGCGTCCGGCCTTCAATCGCGCCTGTTCGCGCTTATCAATCGCCATCCACTGCGCGACGTTTTGCACCACTTTCACCGGCACTTGGAAATAGAGCCGCAGGATCTTCTCCAGCCCTTCGGCGTCGCGCGCCTGACGGCTAAGGTGCCCGGCGGCGGCAAAACGCGAGTGGGCGCTGAGGCTGCCACGCGCCAGTTGCGCGGGCTGCCCCATGCCAATCAGGCTGGCGAGGTAGTTCTCAAATGGTCGGTCGCCGGGGCGATCCAGAGACACGGTGGGCTGGGCATCTGCCCAAGCGCGATACAGCAACAGGGTCAGCCGATGGTGAAACAGGTCGGCAAAGGCGGTGAAACTGCGGTCTTGATGATGGAAAACCCGGTCGCGCGCGTACTCGGTCATATGCAGCGGCAGCGGCCCGTTCGGCCCAAACAGGCCAAAACTCAGAATACTGACATCATGCAGCTCGCTGCCTTGGCGCGGGCTGACCTCGGCCAGCGTCGACGGCGCAAAGGCCAGCGAAGGCTGCTGCCCGATGCGCAATGACTCGTGGCGCGGCTGCGGCGCTCGCCCCAGCAGGTAGCGCTGGCCGCCCTGTGCATCAAGGTGGCGCAGCAGTTGGAACAGGTCAAAGCGCCAAGGAGCGGCGTGGCGCTGGGGCCAGAAATCGGCGGGCAGCCGGTGTAACTGCTGAATTTTAAGCGGGGTTTGGGTGTCCAGACTCATAGCAAAGTCCTTTTACCCATGCGCGGTGCCCACCAGCCGATATCCCCGCGCTGCTGGCTGGAAAGCGACATCTCGGTAAAGCTGTTCATGGATACCAGCCGTGAGAAGACGCGCTCCAGCACGCTGCCCATTAGCCACGGGCTGCTGCCGGAGAAAGCCTGTTCATCCACTTTCAACTCAATGCCGACGCCGCGAGCAAAGACAATCGGCCCCGGCTCAGGCACCCGGCGGTTGACAGCGCGCAGTTGGCAGTCGCGGATGCCTTCAATCTGGCGGGCAATCGGCGCTTCGGCGAGGTTGGCGTACAGCCCGAGCATCTGGCGCAGTGCGCCGCTGCCTTTGCCCTGATCCTGCTCCATCAGGCTGAGGTAGTTCATCTGCAAATGACTGACCAGTCGCCAAGTATTCAGCCCTTCCGCCAGTGACGGGCGCGGCGGCGTTGGGCCTTTGCGCAGGGTCAGTTGCTTGACCGGAATAGAATCCGGCATGACGAAATTGGCCTGCCCTTGCTGAATGAGCATCAGCGGCAGGTCGCGGCTGGTACACAGCACGTCGGCGGTAAAATGGGTCAGCTCATCGTTCCACGGCGACTGTTTCTCATCCACCATGGTAAGAAACACTTCGGAGCCAACATAGCCGGTGCGGGTGCCGTAGCGCTGCGCCTGTTCGGAGAGGGTTCGCTGCTCGCGGCGCAGGGAGAAATAGGCTCCGTAGTTGCCGTCGTCGCTGCCGTAGGTGCTCCAGAAAGGCCGGAAAATCTGCTCCTGCTTGCCGCCGCTGGCATACAGCTTGGAGACGGAAAACACTTCGTAATCCAGCGGGCGGATGTTATCCACCACCAGATGGTATTCGAACTGGCCTTCATTCAGCTTTTGGCGCTGGGCCACCCGTGGGAACAGGTTGATCACCGGCGTGCAGTGCAGCGCCAGATGCGAGACATCCACCACGCGCTCCAGCGCTGGTTCGCTCTTATCCAGCAAGACCACGATTTCAAATTCTCGCGCCGAAGTGCTGCGCGACAGCAGCGGGCGCAGGCCGTGCAGGCTGAAAAACTGGAAGCGCTGCGGGAAAGCAAAATACTCATGCAGCAGGCGATAACCGTCGAAGTTGCGCACATCTTCTGGCAACAGAGCTTGATCGGCAGCAAAACCTTCGTGGCGAAGCGCGTCATCCGCCAGCGTCAGGCGCTGCGGCTGCTTTTCCACCGTCTGGCAAAACTGGCCGACGCCGTGAGCCATAATCAGCTCAAGCAGCTTGGTAGCCTGAATGTCCGGGCCGCTAAGGAAGAAGGTTAGATTGTCGAAGCTCAAGTGGTTCAGCAGCACCGCGTCGTCGCATTCAATACGGATCCGCAGCGCACTGGCCGCGCCGCGCTGGCTCAAACCGAGCTGGTTGAGTGGCGCATCGGCCGGAACACCGCCTAGCTCGACCTGCTTGATGCGAATCGGCTGCAACATCACATCCTGCGCCGTGGTGTAGCTACAGGTGACGCCGCTTTTCTTCAGCGTCTGGCTGTCCATCATGGTGCCGCGTGGCACATTAAAACCGTTGCGAATATCCCCCTTGCTGCTGTCAGGATGCAGCTCGGCGATAGCCATCGACGGCGTCGGCGCGAGGTAGTTCGGCGCAATCATCTCCAGCAGGCGTTGGGAGAAACGCGGGAACTCGGCATCCATTTTTAGCTGCACGCGCGAGGTCAGAAAGGCGAAGCCTTCCATCAGCCGCTCAGTGTAAGGGTCGGCCACTTCGATGCCGCGCATTCCCAGACGTCCCGCGACTTTTGGGTAGCGCTGGGCGAATTCCGCCCCCATTTCGCGCAGATACGCCAGTTCACGGTTGTAGTAGTCGAGAAGTTTGCTGTCCATTAATTAGCCTATGTTTCAATTAGCCGATGTCTTCCAGCTTAAAATGCCCGCTTTCCAAATCCACATCGGTGCGGAACAGAAATTCCAGCGGATAAGGCACGCACCACAGTCGGCCTTTAATCTCAATCGACAGCACGTTATGCAGGTCGAGGGAGTTCAGCTCCGAAATACAGCGCACCTGTAACCCATGCGGCAGAATGCGTGGTTCAAAATGCAAAATAGCGTCGGTGAGCTTGCGCTGAATGTCACCCCACTCAATGTCGGACATGCGTTTGCCCGACAGCGGCACCACGCCGAAATTCACCACCGAGCGCCGCACTTCGTCATAGCGATCAAGGTCGTAAATCGCCTCGCTATTGATACAGTTGAACAGCCACTGCAAGTCGCGCAGCACATTGCGGCGCAGCTGAGTGTGGGAAATCAGGGTGCTGTGCGCCGCTTCGCTGGTTTTATGCGGCGCGTCGTCGGTCAGGCGATCGAGTAGCGACGGCTGCAATTTGTCGCGGGCGCTGAGATTCTCTTTTTTGCTGCGTTGGCGAAACCCGCCGTGAAGGAGGTCGTGACCATAAGCATCAAAGGCGTCACTCATCGCCAGACTCCGCCTCGCCGAACACTAGCCGCGTCAGATTGAGCAACGGGAACTGCTGCTCTTCATCCAGCCAAGCTTTCTGCCCACTGCCAATAAAGGTCAGATCGTCCTCGCTATGCCATTCGGTGACTTTCGCCAGCCGCACGGCGTCAGACGCCTGCGCATCAAAGGGGTAACGCAGTGGGATCTGGCAGACCTGCTCGCTGCCGTCCACCAGCCGCACCAGCGTATGCCGCCACACCAGATCGGTGACGCTGGCCGGAGGCTGAAACTGCATCTCGCTAATCAGCGAGAATGGCAGCCAGTAGTAGTGGCCGTTGACCGCCATTTCGCACACTGGCCCGAGGCGGCCATCGCCGTCGGTTAGCCACTCCACCGCCTGCCCCTGCTCGTCATCTTGCAGATAGAGCCGGGCCGGGCTGAGCGGCGCGCTGTCCAGCGCCGCTTCACGCAGCGCGGCGGCGCGCTGGCTCTCTCCCTGACGCTCGGCCACCAGCGCCTGATGCAGTTGGCTAACCCACTGGGCACCTTCGCCCGGCAAGCGCGGTTCGGCTTCACCAGCAAACACCGCCGCGCGGGTGATTTCCGCCGCGATGCACTGCTCCAGCAGGGTCACGGTAGGCTGCGCCTGCGGTTTGAGCGCCAGCCAAGATTTGAGCTGCGCCTGCGCGCGCGGCCATTGCCCGTTGAGGCACAGCAGCTGTACCAAGGCCGCACGATGATCGGCATTGGCAGGCTCGGCGCGAATGCGGTTTTCCACCGCGCTCAGCGCCTCGGCCAGCGACTGTCCGTCCATCAATTGTGAAAATGAATGCATCTTGGCTCCTCGGGGCGTCGGTTACTTCAGGGTGCGGAAGGCACCGGCTGCTGGGTCTTTTAACTGCGGAGAGAGAACCTGCACCAGTTCGATGGGCAGCTTGTCGCTGTTGAGGTAGTTACCCCAGCTTTTGCGCAATTCGCCGACTCGCGCTTTTAAGGCGTCTTCGTCGCTGGCTTGCTGCGGGGTCATCTGCACGGCAATCACGCCGTTAGCGCCCCAGCTGTTGGTCTGCGGCTGCCACGGCAGAATCAGCCAACTCTGCGGTGACTTGTCGTTATTGAGCACGATGCGTTCGTTGTTCACGGTGGTGATGCGCAGGTCGTCATCGCTCTTTTTCAGCCCTTCAATTGGGAAGCCGCTGACGAAGACGACGCTGGTGGTTTTGGTCGCGCCGTTTTCAATGCGGGTCAAATGGCTCTGCCCGCTCAGCCAGCCGTAATCACTGCACTGCCCGTCGCCTTTACCCGGCACAAATAGGGCGGAAGCGCGGCTGTCGTCGTTCCACCACGTGCGGAAGTGACAGCCGTTGAGCATGCTGAACTGTAACCACGGCGTGTTATCCGCCGCCGGAGAGAGCTGCTCTGGCGTCGGCGGCTGGGCGGCGGCCGGTGCTGCGGTTTCTGCAGTGGCGACTGGCGGTGCTTCAGGTGCCGGTGGCGGGGTTATCTCGACGGCCCAGTTATTGGCTTTTTGTGAACTGCCGCTGGCGAGCACCGCGCCCTGAGTGTCCTGCATCTGCCATTTCAGGCTGCTTAATGCGCCACATTCAGAGCTCATCAGGTCTTTCACGCGCGGCAAGAATGACTTCAAAATTTCTGGGTCTTTGCTCTCACGCGAGACAATGCGCAGCGGCACCTCTTTGGCGCACCAGCTGGAGACGTTTTTGTTTTTAACGTTGTCGATCCAGATTTCCAACTTCAGGGTAGGAGAATACGCCAGTTGGAGATCTTCAGCGGCGGCACTGCCCGCCATGCAGAGGGCTAAAACGCCCGATAGCCAATATTTCATAGGGTTCCTTGCGCCAAGCTGTGTTTAGTCCCGAAGGGGGAAAAATTGCGCCGCCTCAGCCAGTGAATGCAGCAATGTGGTTTCCTGCGGCGAGCCGACCCAGACCGCGAGGGCGCTGTAGTTGTCCTGCTTTTCGCCCGGCTGGCGTGGCTGTTTATCGATGATTTGCTGCATCAGGGTCAGCCACTCTTCCGGCGTGTTAACCATATGCAGCGACTGCTCCATCTGGCGGGCGGAGACGCCGTGCCAGAAGCCATCGGTACACAGCAGGAAGACATCGCCATCTTCCACCGGCTCGACATCGCTGTAGCTGGCGTCGCGCTCTTCGGCCCCCATGCCAAGGGCAAAATAGAGCAGATTGCTGTTGATGCCTTCGGCGGAGTGCCCGGCGTCGGTCATCTGCTGTACCAGACTGTGGTCAATGGTCATTTCGCGCACGTAGCCACGGCGGAACTGATACAGGCGGCTGTCGCCAGCGTGCGTCCAGTAAGCCAGTTGGTAATCGCGATCAATGAACAGGCCAACCATCGTGGTGCCCATGCGGTGAAAGTCCGGGGTGTCCTGCTGTGACTGGCGAATAGCCGCATTGGCTTCGCCAACAAAGTCGCGAATACGCTGGGCATTGAGGTGCTGATTGGCGTCGAAGCTGCCCAGAATGGTGTCGCGGGCCAGCTTCGCGGCCACGTCGCCACCGGGAAAGCCAGCCACGCCGTCGCAGACCACAAAGCAGGCAGAGCGATCGCCGACGCTTTCACCCGTCTGATCTTGGTTGCTGGCGCGGTCGCCCTGCTTGGATATCGAGGCAATATTGATATTTATCATTTGTCCGATCGGTTCTGAGAGTCTTTGTACTGGTTAACTTCCATGTCGTAGGCGTGCAGGAAGGCTTCGCCAAATAAGGTATGGAAGTCATCTTCGATTTCGCCAGCGGTCTCTTTATAGCGCTGAGTGAAGTGCTCCCAGAGCGCCGCTTTGCGGCTGCTGGAGAAGCCGAGACGTGAGGTGACGCCCTCTTCGCGCGCTTCGGCTTCCAGTTGCTCTGGGTTAAACGACTGCAACATTGAGGCGATAATCGCGCGGATCCCGGCAATCATGCCGAGCTGGTGAGCCTGCAAGTCAATCAGCGCGTCGCGCACTGACTGGCTCGGTGCCATAAAGCCCGGCATGCGGCTGCCGTACATCTGCATCAGGACAGATTTACCCGACGGCAGCAGCTTGAACGGGTTGTTGGCTTCGTCGAGGATCACCGTCATCTCGGCTTTCACGCCGCGCTTTAGAATCGAACGCGAAGAAAGCAGCGCCACCGTGCCCTGCGAGAACATGCTCAGCATCTGGCCTAGCTGGTACATCTGCGCTTTATCAAACTGCGGCACCGGCTGGAGATCATTGAGGCCCATGCCGTCGATCAGTGACTGCAACAGTTCGCCGTCCAGCGACGAGCCGTTGCCCGCCGGAGGTGGCGTGTTGGGCGCGCTTTTCTCTTGCGATGAGCTGCCATAATCCACCGGGTCGATGCGCAAACGCCCTTTCGGCGGTGGCACCGGGTTACGCGCCACGGCCTGTGGAGTCGGCAGCGTGATCCCGCTGTAATCGACATTGGAGGTTTCGCTGATATCTTGATTGGAAGGCAGCTCGGCAAACAGCGGCGAAGCTTCGAGGTCCGCCAGTTCCGGGGATTTCTCAGCGCTAGCCTTCGGCTGAACCGGCTCTTCCACTGGTGGGCTGACCGGCGGTTCCTGCGCGGCAGGCGCTTGCTGCGTAGCAGTCGGCTTAGCCTCTGGCGCGGTTAACGGCTTAGCGCCGCTCATCATCAGGCCCAGCGGGTCATCTTGGTTAATGTCGCTGCTGGCCGCCGTTTCATGGCCGCCAAATAACGCCAGCGGGTCTTGCTCGGCTTCGGCCTTGGAGTGGTTGTGCTCCGGCGTCGGAGACTGTTTGGCAAGGGTGGACGGCGAGCGATCGTCAAGGATGCTTTCACCATCAAACAGCGTTTCACCGCCGAACAGATCATTGGGATCGCTGCTCTGCTTGGCTTTCAGCACGTCATCGCTGGCCAGCAGCTGCGCCAGAGGATCATCCGGGTTGCGCTCCGGCGGACGGGAAGCCGTCAGCGGGTTGATTGCCTCATGGCTTTCCGCCGCTGACGGCTTTTTGCGCGCAACGGACAGGCTGTCGGAAATAGAGAACTCCTGCACCAGACTGTCCCAGATTTCTGTCGGAATCGCGGCAGGTTTGCTCTCTGCGGCAGGCTTAGCCTGCTGCGGCGCTTGAGGCTGGGCCGGCGCGGCGGCCGGGCGCGGCGTCACTATCGGCTGCGCCGGACGCGCCTGAGTGCCAAGTTCATTGACCACCAGCTGATAGTCATCAATACCCAGCACATCGCCATCTTGCAGTTCAACCTGACGGCCGCGCTCCAGTGGAATGTCATTGAGCAACACCAGCGTCACATTGCCGCGATTGGTAATACGGCACTCGCCGTTGGCGGCAATATGCACAATCGCCTGAAGGCGTGAAATAGTGCGGTTATCATCCGGCAATACCAGATTATTATCCGTTCCCCGGCCAATGGTGCCGCCCGGCGGTAAAAAGTCACAACTCGTTTGCGGCGGTTGATGGCCAGGTTTGTTCGTTATTATCGTAAATCGCATAACGGGTTCCTGCTTAGGTATATTCGGTGGCTGTATCTTGCGGGTCTTGTATTTGGTCAAATATATTCAGCGCAGTTAAAATAAAAGGCGCGCAGGATACAGACACTAAAAATGGACAGGCAACCTCAAGGCTGCCGGTCATTAAATAGCGTTGGTTTTCTAGAAGATTTAATTATGAGTCGTAAGGGATTTGTTTTATTTGTGCCGTGCGCTCTTCGTCGAGTCTGGCAATACAGTTATTAGTGAATACGGTGTAAGGATTGGAGTTCTCATCGGCGATGTGCGCTTCGAGCTTACACTGGTTATCTCGATACTTTAACCAACCGCGCTGGGCCTCAAGAAATACGGCTAAATAATCCTTCCTACTTGGCTCATCAGTCTTAAAAGCTTGGTTAATTCTCGCTTTGGCCGCAGTATACTCTTGATTCAGGGCTTTTTCGGCGACGTTTTTGTTATTCTCAGCGCAAGTGTAAACTTCAGGACCATTCGTCTTCTGGGAGCAGTCTTCCATTGCACTCGCTGCATTGCTAAAACCCAAGCACAGTAGAGCAACCGACAAATATGTTCCTTTCATAGTGTTATTTACTCTTTATCAAACTGAGAACACAGCCTATTCATAGGCTCGAAGATGCATTTATAAAGTGGCTAATTAAACTGACTTGCATCGCACATGATTAATTAGCCATTTATACTCTTTGATGATTAGTACGGCATTTGCTTGAGCATGTCGGTACGCTCTTTGTCGATGCGCGTGATACACAGGTTCACGGCGACCGCATTGGCGTTACTGCCTTCCTCTGCTGCAAAAGCTTCAAGCTTGCACTGCCCATCTCGATATTTAAGCCAGCTGCGCTGCGTATCAACGACAATCGCAACATACTGATCGCCTAACTGCTTCTGCGATCCATACATCTGCACAATCCGTTTTTTGGCAGCCGCGTACTCTTTATTGAGATCACCTTCCGCCGATTTTTTTTGCTGCACCGCACACTGATAAAGCGCACCGTCTGAAGGCTGTTTGGCGCAATTATCGTCAGCAAAAGCCGAGGTCATGCCGCCTAGTGCCAATATTATTACCCACAGTCTATAGCCCGACTTCATAAAAGCTCCTGTGCCCAAAATTATTGACTTAGGGGCTGCTGACGGCAACAAAATCAGTTGCTGCCGTCATTTAGTCCGGCCTGTTATTACTGATAAGGGATCAGTTTTAACTGCTCAATACGCTGCTTATCGATGTCGCTAATACAGTTATTAGTCAGTGTCTCATTAGCGGCAGTCCCCTCTTCAGCGAGGAAAGCCTGCATTTTGCACTGACTGTCGCGGTATTTTAACCAGCCGCGCTGCGAATCCAGCAGGTTCTGCTGATACTCTTTTTGCAGCTTATCATCAGATTTGTAAGCCGAAGTGATACGCCCCTTGGCTTCGCTCCAGGCTTTATTTAATGCCTGTTCAGCGGCCTCTTTGCCCTGTTTTGCACAGAGATCGACTTCTGCGCTCACGCTAGGATTTGCACAATCAGCAGCCCAAAGCGGAGTGCTGACACTCATGCCAGCAAGCATTGCGGCAGCGATTAAAATTTTCTTCATAACACGCCCTTTAACGGTTTTTCTTCAAGTAACCAGCCCGGTTACGTCCTTTTTCATAACTCATCATAGTAGTACTGTGTTCGATATAATAAATGAGTGTATCAACATCGTTGGTCATGCCAGCTTTCATCGGTTCATCACCTTTGGTGAATCCCTGATAGACAAAGTCGACCATAATATCGCGAATTACTGGTTTTAAACTGTCCCACTGAGTACGTTCAGGGTATGAAGCAGTCCTTTTGTCATAATTGTCGCGGGCACGCTGGATATAATCTGGGTAGATCAGCTCAAAAAGCCTTATCTGCTGCTGATGACTGATGGTGCCAGCGCTGTTGCGATTATGGATAACAAACTGATTAGCCTGTTCGCCTTTTTTCCCAGCACCTTTTGATAGCAGCGTGGCCTGATGAGCTGGAACGCCAGCTTGGACCAGTTGGTTGTAGACGCTGGCTTCGCTTCGCTCCCCCATATCGTAGCCGCGCCCAAGCGTTACGCCAGATTTGGCATTACCCGGCCAGTGAATATGGCGGCTGAAGAAGGGGCTAGAAGCAACATCACTTCCCTCGGCATCAAAAGTCACTTGCCCTGCACTGACAGTCAATGGCCCAAAAGAGGGATGATTATTGACCGGTGCGGCAGGCGCGGCACTCGCTGGAGCACGCCCCGGCGCAGTACCGCGCACCAAATGGGTATAAGTCTTGCCATGGACATCTACCACACCATCTGGGCGCATAAAGCGTGACTGATAATCTTTAATTGCCTGAATAGTTTTCGGGCCGATACGCCCATCGTCTCGAATTTGTGGGAAACCATTGCGCTGCAATAGCTGCTGCACTTGTTTCACATCACCGTATTGATTTTTACCACCAACCCCCACAGAACCTAAAATACCCATATTATTTCCTCATTTATTATCAGTACTTTGGTAAATCCTTGTGAAGCAAATATGACTAAAGAAATTCAAAACTGACTTATTGATAAGCGGACTTTACCCAAAGTTATTCTCGCTATTATTTTTTTGCCGTTATCTCTTTGAAAAAGATAACGGCAAAAAAATGCCTATTCCCCGCAGAGAATAGGCGATAGATATTAGGCTTCTTTGTTGCCTTTGATGTCCCAGCCAGCGCTGGTTTCTGCGCCTTTGCCACCGGAAGCGCTCTGCTCCCAGTATTGCTGTTTCACTTTAGAAGCCTGGAATGCGTAAGTTACGCCCAGAGTATCGTCATGCTCTGAACCCACGAACTGCACGGAAGTCACCAGCACGTCTTCCAAAGTAATACGGGTGTACTCAACCTGAGTACCACCGGCTTTGGCGACAGAAACTTCAACTTTAGCCAAGTGCTTACCGCTGGCGCAGTTTTTCAGAATGGCAGTTACTGCTTTATCGATTTTGGCGTTAACGCTCAGATCGTTAAAGTTCACTTTACCGGCACCGCCGCCGCCGCCAACGGACATATTGCCCGGCTGTGACGCCCCCCAAGAGAATGAGTTAATATCAATCCAGCCGGTGTGATTAGAGTCTTTTGACTCGCCCGTTACACCCTCGACCTTCAAATACATATCAATAGCCATAATTATCTACTCTCATTAGTTAAAGTTTTTGCTTTTACCCTGCTTCCTTCAGGAAACCTTTGGGTATAGATAAAGCACTGATATAGCAAACAGGAAAGCATGGGGCTGAATAAAACAGTCCATATTTTACCTATGCCTTGGTTCTGAATATCGCCACATGGATAATCCAGAATATATAGCCATTACCAGACGGTAATTGATGACTAGATTTCTTTATTAATTAGTTTTGCGGTATTAATCGTTAAAACAATAAATAGACAAAGCATTAAAGCATCGACTATATTTCCTGACCTACATTTAAGGACTAATACCAAAGAGGAATAGTTACTTGAAGAAAACCATTTCGATCATTGCCATAATCGTATTATCAATACTGTCTATTTACGCATTAATAGATTTGATTGAATCAGCATATCTGGTTATGCGCTATGAACATTTTGACGCCCGCTCATCCGGGAACATTTTTGGCAAATTTATCTTCATTGTTATTTCATGTTTTGCTATTCGTTTTATCCTGAAATGGAACCGCAAAAAATCAACATCGTGATTTAATTGAGGGGCATCATCTGCCCCGTCAGTTACGCGTCGTTGGTTTTCAGCGATGGCAGTTTAGAGACCAAACGCAGAGAAACGGTCAGACCTTCCAGCTGGTAGTGCGGGCGCAGGAAGAACTTGGCGGTGTAGTAACCTGGGTTGTCCTCAATCTCTTCCACCAGCACCTCGGCAGCCGCCAGCGGCTTACGGGATTTGGTTTCTTGAGAGGAGTTCGCCGGGTCACCATCCACATAGTTCATCACCCAATCGTTCAGCCAGCGTTCCATTTCGTCGCGCTCGCGGAAGGAGCCGATTTTGTCACGCACAATACACTTCAGGTAATGGGCGAAACGGCAGCAGGCGAACAGGTACGGCAGGCGCGCCGCCAGACGGGCGTTGGCCGTCGCGTCGGCATCGTAATACTCCGCAGGTTTCTGCAACGACTGCGCGCCAATAAAGGCAGCGAAGTCGGAGTTTTTACGGTGTACCAGCGGCATAAAGCCGTTCTGCGCCAGTTCGGCCTCGCGGCGGTCACTGATGGCGATTTCGGTAGGACATTTCATGTCCACGCCGCCGTCGTCGCTCGGGAAGGTGTGGCATGGCAGGTTTTCTACCGCACCGCCGGACTCCACGCCGCGAATCGAGGTACACCAGCCAAACTCTTTAAATGAACGGTTGATGTTGGTTGCCATGGCGTAAGCCGCGTTGGCCCACGTGTAGTTGCCGTGGTTAGCGCCGTCGGTTTCTTCTTCAAAATCAAAGCTATCGACCGGATTGGTGCGAATACCGTAAGGCAGGCGCGACAGGAAGCGCGGCATCACCAGACCCAGATAGCGGGCATCTTCTGATTCGCGCAGGCTGCGCCATGCCGCATATTCCGAGTTCTGGAAGATTTTGGTCAAATCACGCGGATTCGCCAGCTCTTGCCATGACTCCATTTGCATCACGCTTGGCGCGGTACCGGCGATAAACGGACAGTGCGCCGCAGCGCCGATGCGCGCCATCTCGGCCAGCATCTCGACATCCTGCGGGCTGTGGTCGAAGTAGTAATCGCCTACCAGACAGCCAAACGGCTCGCCACCAAACTGGCCGTACTCTTCTTCATAGATTTTCTTAAACAGCGGGCTTTGGTCCCAGCCCACGCCTTTGTAGCGTTTCAGCGTGCGGCCCAGCTCCTGCTTGGAGATGCTCATAAAGCGGATTTTCAGCATCTCGTCGGTTTCAGTGTTATTCACCAGATGGTGCAGACCGCGCCATGCACCTTCCAGCTTCTGGAATTCGTCGTGGTGAATGATCTGATTAACCTGCTTGGAGAGCTTCTCGTCGATTTCGCCGATCAGCGCCTGAATGGTGCGGTAAGCATCTTCAGAAACGGTGACGGTGTTTTCCAGCGCCTGCTGGGCGAGGGTCTTCACCGCGCTTTCTACTGCGGTGCGCGCCTGATCGGTTTTTGGGCGAAACTCTTTGTTTAACAGCGCACTGAATTCATCCTGAGTGTATCCCGGTGCATTCTGCGGTTGCTGCTGTTGAGAAGATTGGCTCATTGCTTACTCCTCGTCAGATTGAGTGGACTGCGCATCGCCTTTCGGCAGATGAGACAGCGACTTGAGCAGGGTTGGATCCTGCAAGATTTTATTGATCAGCTCTTCTGCGCCGTTTTTGCCGTCCATATAGGTCAGCAGGTTAGACAGCTGGGTACGCGCGTCCAGCAGGTTACGTAGCGGCTCGACGTTGCGGGCAACGGCGTCTGGCGAGAAATCTTCAATGCTGTTGAAAGTCAGATCAACATTCAGACGGCCTTCCCCGGTCAGGGTATTTTCCGTGTTGAAGGCCACGCGTGGTTTCAGCGATTTCATCCGCTCGTCGAAATTGTCGATATCAATTTCGAGGAACTTGCGCTCGTCCACGGCGGGTTGGCTATCCACCGGCTTACCGACCAGATCGGCCATGACACCCATTACAAAAGGAAGCTGAATTTTGCGTTCGGCGCCATAGACTTCGACGTCGTATTCAATCTGCACGCGAGGTGCGCGGTTACGGGCGATGAACTTCTGCCCGCTGCGGGATGTATTTCCTGCCATGGTATTCTCCAGGGTATAACACAGTGAAAAATTTGCTGTGGCGGAATTGCTCCATACAGCCTGATTTCAGGGACTTAATGTCTTTTCAGGGACTAACTGTCTCTACGACCAAAAATAGTTTCCAACTGGTGGACGCCATCCGGGGCCAAATCACGAATTATTTCCATAAAGTCCATTGCCACCATGCGCTGGACTCGTTCAATCATCAGCGGCGCCGGGTGGCTGGGTTCATGCTGAGCGAAGTACTGCTTCACCTTTTCCAGCATCAGTTGAGCATCATCGCGCGAGGCGATATTGACACTGCGCCAGTCCTGCTGCGGCTGGCGGCTTTTGCTGCTGGCTGGCGGAGCCGAGCTAGGTTCGGGCTGAGGGGCTTGCTCTTCAGAGGAGGTCGGCAACAGCGACGTCACATCCGTCGTCTGACTCACCTGCATCACCAGTTGCAGCGTGCGCAGCAGCTGCGTCATCTCAGGCACGCCGCTGCCGCTTAATTTCTCGGTCAGGAAAGTGCGCAAAGTTTCAAGTGAAGCGACAATCTGTGGCACGGCTTCGACGCCGGGCTGGCCGCCTTGCGCCAACTCATCCATCAGCCGGGTGCGGCCGCCGGGGTAGTCATTGAGGCCGGTTTTGCTGCCATCGAGCAGCGCCGCGGCATCGCGCAGGCTGACGGCATCCGCCGCGCTGCGTAACAGCGCCGACTGGCGAACGGCGGACGTCAGGCTGGAGCCATCGCCAAGCTCGGCCAGCGCATTGATGCGGAAAAACGCGTCGGCCTCGCCGTCATACCACAGCTCCGGAAACAGCCCGTCCCAGTATTGCTGCAATGTCTGGTTAATCAGATGTAGGCCGTGGGCATAGCCCGGCAAGCCTTTCAGCTGAGTCCAGGCACGGGTCAGCGCCAGCATCACGCGCAAATCTTTGGTGCGCGACATCAGCTCCGTCGCCAACTTCTCCACTTTGTTCCAGTCAGCCGGTTCTGCGGGAATAATGGTGTCACCGAATTGCTGCTCCGCTTTGCCCCGACTGGCCTGATTCATCGCCATAAAATCAGCGTCGTATTCCAGATTCTCCCCACAGGGTGAATCGCTGCTTACCGGAGCCAGTAAGGTATCTGTATTCATCGAATTACCTGTGTGTCAGACAATTTAGTTAAACATTGGCGGGTAGAGGCCATTACGGCCGGGCCGCGCGCCCCCGGCTGGGTCAAACAGCAGTGAAAACAGCTGGCCGGTAAAGTTGCCGCTATGCACATGGGTATAGAGCGGATAACCGTCGCTCTGATTGGTCCACCAAAAGCTGGTGTAGTGCTGCGGAGAGAAGCAGTCGGAAACCTGCTGCCAGCTCAGGGTGGACGGCTGCTCTTCGCCACCGATGATATCCAGAATATCTGAGGTGTTTTCCGCCACGGGTTCAGCCAGCGGCGGCTGCGCCAACAGCACGCTGTCCAGTTGCTCGGCCGAATAACCATTGCGCACGGCATGATGCAGCGTCGCGCCCAATTGGCGATACCATTCGCCGGAGCTCGCCAAAATTTTGTCAGACCAGTGCTGCGGCGAGAAAAAGCGTTGCGCGCAAATAGGATAGTGTCGCCCGACGCTGTCACGCCCCGGCATCAGGCAGCCCATCTGCACCAGTTGGCTGCCGAGCATCGGCGGCACCACAAAGTTCCACACCGGCGCATGGCCAAACGGCCGACTGACCTCCTGCCGCTCGGTGGCGTTCTGCCAGTTAAGCAGCCCAACCTGAAACCAGTGTCCCCATTGATTCTTCAGCACCTCCGGAAAGCGGCGCTGCAAAAAATCGCCGGCACTGGGCAACTTCCCGTACCAGCCGATTGCAGGATAGTGACTCATCGTGTTGTCCTTTAAGGGCAAGAGAACCCCGGAAGCTGAAACGGGTTGCGAATACTGTTGGGAGTGAATTCGAGCGTGACTTGGTGACCATCCAGCGAGAAGGTCGCCTGACGGCTTAAGCTGCCACTGCCCGGTGACTGTCTGGCCTGATCAAACAGCCGGTTTAATGCCCATGCGCCATTGGTCACCAGCGTTGACGTGGTGCCATTAGCCAGCCCGAGCGACAGGCGAACCTGATTGGTGCCGCCGCTGCCCGGCCAGCTCATCAGTTGCTGAGCCTGCGGGCCGTGGCTGTAACGCAGCAACTGGCCGTCGACGTCCAGCGTCATCGACAGAATGTCGTTATCCATTCGCACGGTGCGAATAGTGACGCGGAAAGACGGCGTAGTTGCGCCATTCGCAAAGAAGGCATCGCGGATGTTTTGCGCCTGCTGGAAGGGCCACAGCACGCTGTCGCCGCCCGGCAAAGTTTTACCATCAATGCCCGGCGTGATGCGCCAGCGCGCCTGCGTGGTGTCGACCTTTCCGGCCAAATTGTCGCGGAAGAAGGTGTCCATCAGCCCTGTGCCCGGCGCAAACATTCGTGCCAAATCGTCCGGCGTTACTTCACTGCGCGCGCTGCGCACCAGCGGGTAGCGCCCGGCAATCGCCTGACGGCAGAAACCGCCCACTTCCACATCAATGCGTTTGCGAATGTTGTCCAGCTCGCGGCGCTGCGTGTCGCTGCTGGCACCGACGGCTAAACTCGAGAACATGCCTTGCAGTGAACCCGGCAGGCGACCCGCGCTGGCCTGTAGGCGACCGATCGCCTCACCGTTTGGCGCGGGCATTCCGCTGTTGGCGGCGTCCTGCACGGCAGTCAAATAGCGGTAAAGGTCATCCACTTGCTTGAGGAAATCATCAAAGACGATGGCTTTGCCACCTTCCTGTAGCGGCTGCGCCAGTTCCAACAGCGGAGCAAAATGCTGGGTGACTTTCTGCTCCGGCGTCTGCGGATCTGCAGCGCTGGCCCCCTCACGTGCGCCAAACAGCGAGCGCAGCGTATTGGTGGCGCTGTTGCCGCTGTCGGCCTTTTTGCCCGGCTCCTGTGGTGCGGCAGGCTTTTCTAACACTAAGTAGTGGCTCAGCCCGGTAACCAGTTGACGCAGCGGCGAGTTAGCCGAAGAGAGCAGGCGCGCGCTGTTGATACGCTGAGACAGGTTGGCAATATTGTTCAGCGCCAGATCCTGCAACAGGCCATCCCACTGGCGAATGTAGTCATCCATATAGCGCTGACGCACCAAATTGTCAGTCTGGGCTTTGTCACTATCACTGGTGCTTTTGCCTAACACCCAAACGTCGTCGGCATAAAGCGCGGCGGTAACGCTGTCGATCTGCTTGTCGAAACTGTTCCAATAGCCTTCCGGGGTATATAAACCGGAGATCCCTTCACTCAGCGGCTTGCCGCTTTTACGGGTAAAAACCAGTTCACTCTGCGGCCCTCCCAGCGCCGCCAGAGAAACCGGTTTCAGGCTGTCATCGTTTTCCAGCAGGCGTTTGAGGCGACCATAAACCCGGTCGGACAGCGGCATGCGGGCGATCAGCGCCTGCTCGCGGGCAATCAGCGCATCATCTTTGGCATAAGGCGACGACTGAATCTGAGTTTCTAACAGTTGAGACAGGTGCCACTCCAGCTGGCTCAGCTGCTCGCGGGTGACATTCTGCGGCAGATTACGTTGCAGGTTGAGCATCACCCACGCGTGGATAAACTTGCCGTCATAGTGTTTTGGCTGATACAGCATCTGATAGGCTTTCAGCGCTTCATAGCTGAAGTCGGCATCGCTGCCGTCATCGCTGCGCAGCCAGCCGGTGATTTGCTGCGCCACCTGTGGCAATAGCAGTTGCTTCAAGGCTTTCTGATACAGCGCGTTGGTGGCATCGCTGACTTCACCGCCGCGATACAGCCCCATGCGCCGGGTGAGTGGCGGATGGTTGATATCAAACTGCTGGCTTTCCGGCAGATGTAACAGGCCATTGAGGTAAGGCAGCAGCGCAAACAGGTCGCTAAGGTTACCGGCCTGAAGTGCCTGACCCTGCTGATTAACAGCCGGGACCTTGGCGGAGACTTCCTGCAAATAGTCGCGGTTATGGCTGTAACTGATAAACCACAGGATGGCGGCAACCACCAGCGCCAGACTCAGCAGCAGATAACCCGACCACAGCACCGCGCGGTTGCGCAGCTCCCACCAGCGATTGCTCCCGGCCAGACCCGACTCAGGGAACACCACGTTTTCCAACACATCTCGCAAGAAGAAGCTCTGGCCTTTCACCGGCGGCACCGCCCCGCCCTGCTGATGCTGCGGCCCTGCGCCCCACTCGGTGGCTTTTGTACCGCCGTCGTGGCTTGGCAGATTCAGCGCGCGATTAAGCTCACCCATCACTTTGTCAAACGGCTGACCTTCCTGCGTGCCGCTGGCGAAGTACACGCCGCGCGCCGACAGAGAGGTTTCGAAGCCAGAATGGGCAAAAATCTGCGTCAGGTAGTCACTTAGCAATGGTCGCAGCGCAGAGAACTCCTGTGGGAACAGGTAGCTTTCGGCACGCGCCTTGCCATCGCGCTCCATCAGCATGACATCGGCTAAACCGGCATCCAGACGCTGTTGCAGCAGGCTGTACTCATGTTCAAAGGCGGTTTGCACATCGAAATTGCCGCTTTTCAGCTTGGCCCACGGGAAGGTGAAGCCCCAAACCTGATCGCGCTTGGCTTTATCAAAACCGTCAAAGTAGGCGGTAAAGCCTTTGAGCAAGTCGGTTTTGGTGACCAGCACATAGACCGGGAAACGAATGCCCAGTTGCTCGTGCAGCTCCAACAAACGCTGGCGCAGTGCGCTGGCCTGCTGGCGGCGCTGCTCGGCGCTTAGCGTCAGCAGATCTGAGACGCTGATAGTGATGATTGCGCCGTTAACCGGCTGGCGGGCGCGGTATTTTTTCAGCAGCGCGACGAACTTGCCCCACTCGCTGGCGTCCTGCTCGCGTTGGCTCTCCTGCATGGTGTAACGCCCGGCGGTATCAAGCAGCACCGCCTCGTTGGTAAACCACCAGTCACAGTTGCGCGTGCCGCCAATGCCGCGCAGCGCGGTTTTGCCAAAGCGGTCGGCCAGCGGGAAATGCAGCCCGGAGTTGACCAACGCCGTGGTTTTACCCGCGCCGGGGGCGCCAATAATCACATACCAAGGCAACTGATAAAGGTACTGACGGCTGAAGCGGCGCATCCAGAAAGGCTTTTTACGTCCTGACGTGCCGCTGAAATGGGCCTTCTTGAGCAGTTGTGACGCTTCGTTAAAACGCTGGGCCAGCACCTGCTCTTCATCGTTGAGCAGCGGCGCGCCGGTTTCGGCGGCTTCCTGCTTGCCGAGGCTGCTCACCAGTTGGCGATTGACCCAAGCATTATGCAGACGCGGGATAACCTGCCCGAAGCCCCAAACCAGATACAGCAGGCCAATACTGATCTGCCGATTGACCTCAGGTTCTAACGGGCTGGAGCCATTAGTCGCCAACAGCGGCCCAATTACCCAGATGATAAAGGACAGCGCAGTGATGCCAAGGAAGCCCCATAGCAACCGGCTAGAGAGTATGGAAAAAAGCGTATTCAGCATCCTTAATTTCCTTGGGGCAGACCGTTGAGCTGTGCCTGAGTATTCGCAGGCGCGACAAGCAGAGTGATTTCAACCCGGCGGTTGCGGGCGCGGTTTTCAGCCGTATTGTTTGGCGCGATAGCATTGGAATCGCCCCGCCCTTCGGCCTTAACACGGTCTGGCTGACGCAGATGCTTTTGCAGCAATTTCTGCACCGATTCTGCACGCTCAAGTGACAGTTCATAGTTGGAAGCAAAACGCGCGCTGCGGATTGGCAGATTATCGGAGTAACCCGCCACCAATATTTTGCCGCTGACGCCGTCCATTGCTTTGGCGATACGCTGGATAACCGGCTGGTAGTTGCCGCGCACCGTGGTGGACGCGGATGGGAACAGGCCGTCGCCTTTCAGCGTCACCACGCTTTGGTCTGCCTCGTCGCGAACCGATACCAGTCCCTGCTCAATTTCAGGACGCAGGAAGCTTTTTAAATCAAGGATGGCAGCCGGTCGCGGCGCAGGGTTCTGGATAGAGACTTCCGGCAGCGAACTTTGGTAGATAGAAGCCAGCACCGGCGTGGTGGCCGTGCCGAGTCGCCAGTTCAGGCCGATATAGAACAAGCAGGCCAGAAAGCCCACCACCGCGGTCCAAGCCCACAGCGGGATCGCCGGACGCCACAGCTTCTTCTGTGTCGGCTGGTCATAAGGATGCGGAGAAAGCGGCAGCGCGTAGGCACCGCGCACCGAATGAATCATCTGTAACAGCCGCTGGCGAATAGTCTCCAGCTGCGAGCGGCCGTTATCCAGCACGCGATAGCGCCCTTCAAAGCCGAGCATCAGGCAGAAATAGATCAGCTCCAGCAGAAACAGGTGGTCGCGCGGCTTTTGCGACAGCTTCGCCAACAGTTGGAAAAACTTCTCGCCGCCCCAGGTTTCATTGTGGAAAGTCACCAGCAGGCCGCTGCTCGGCCAGACACTGTTGCCGCCCCACGGGGTCAGCGCGGCGGCTTCATCCAGCGCAGTACACAGGCAGTAGCGCGCGCCAACAATGGTCTCATACGATAAGCCAGCGTTCTGGCTGCGCACTTCAAAGCGTTGAATCTCTTCGATTAAGCGCTGACGCAGCCCCGCGGGGTCTGCATGGCTGACCGAATGACGAATTTGGGGAATGGCATTGAGCAAAGGGTTGGCCGCAGCGACCAGCGCATTATCGCGCCACGCCTCCGTCATGCCTGCTTCTCTGCCGCCAGAGTGTAATTCCTGCATATTTTTTACTCACCAGTTCAGTCAGGCAGAGACGTCGCGGACGGCCCAGAACGCCATGTCCAGACCGGGAAATTCACCTGCAAGGTGCAGAGCAAAAGCGCCAGATTTATTCATTTCCTTCCACAGCTCGCCGCCTTTTTCCAGCTGGAAGTAGCTGTAGCCCGCATGCCAAGGGATCTGCGGCGGCGCGGACGGCATGGCGCGTAGCACAATGCCCGGCAGTTGAAGCTGAACCAAATCGCGGATTTTGGTGACAGGGGCGACTTTCATCTGCGCCGGGAAGTGGGTGTTAAGCATCTCGCTTGGCACATTGGCTTTTACCGCCAGCACGAAACCGAATTCGCGGATCATATTGGCGTCCGGCACGGTCGCCACATTCAGCCCGTGAGAGCGCTCGATCAGCGGCAACTGAATGGCGTTCTCTTCCATGACAATGGACAGCCGCTGGCGCAGCATCAGCGTCAGCTCGTTAAAGCTGCGCGCCAGATCATCATGGTGATAGACCGGCAGCCCGCTGCCCTCGCAGGCGCGCTGCGGAGTGTAAGTGCTCAGTTCGGTCGCAAGCCCAAGCCATTGGCTGAACAACTGCTCGGGATGCAGTTGCGGCAGGCTGTGCAGATGATTGACCACGCCGATATGCTGGTTGATCAGCGCCAACAGCATGAAGTCGACCATGTCGGAATTATTGAAACGCCCCGGCTGCTGGAGTCGCTGGCCAATTTGCTGGCTGCGCTGTTCCAGTAAACCTTTAATGTCATTGATAAAACTAAAGATCAGCGGATTCTCGATAGCGTTCAACATCGGCGGGATATAGCCGTTATCGAGGCGCAACTGGCTGTCGTTGCGCTTCTCCACCACCAGCGCCACGCCGATGGCGGTCCACTCCGCCGTCAAATCGCTTTCCAGCATCAGTCGCAGGCGCAGCTGGCTGAACTGCATCACCGCCGGGCCAATCGACATTTCATTGCAATCGTCGGCTTCTGCCTCAAAGCTAATATGGCGGGCGAGAGAATCGGCGGCTTCGCTGAAGATCACCTCTTCGCGGCCATCGCGGCGCGCGGGCAGTGCCAACACCACCTTCTGCCCGGTCTGATTGTCGCCAATCGCCAATGGCGGCGGGGCCTGACGGCTGTTGCTAAAGGCAAAGGGCGTGCCATCCGGCAAAATGCCGCTGGCGCTGGTCAGGGCAACATTGCCGTGTCGCAGCATCGCGTCGTCGAATTGAAGATCAAAGAAGCCCCACATGTAAGGACGCTGCGCGGTGCCCCACTCGCGTACCTGACTCAACAGGTAGCTTTCAGATTGCTGGAAATGGTGGGGACGCAGGAACATGCCTTCGGTCCACACCACTTTTGCTGCTTTAGTCATAATCGCTTCCGTTTCAGGGCGTTAGTGGTTGTCTTTAACCATCCGAATTCCGCTGACATCCACAATAATCTCGGCGTTCAGCTCATCAGAAGACCATTGCCACACTTTCCAGGCACTGCTCTCAGAGGGGTCAGGCAAGGGCAGCGAGATGCGCCACTTCTTGCCATCCAGCGACTGGTACTCCGCCATGATGCCGATGTAACGGGCGTCAGCCGTGCTCTGTCCTGAAATCTTTTTGCTCAACTGGCCTGACATCAGGAAGAACTGCTCGGTGTTAAGCAAGTTGCCGCCCAGCACCGCCTGAGGGTTGTTTTGCAGAGAGTAGAAATCCGCTGACATAAAATCCGCATCCGATTTCAACAACATCACGCGCACCTTGAGTGGCGCAGAGTCATTGACCTGCGGATGAGCCTGAAACTGCAATCCGTAGCGAGAAGGAACGCTGTGTGAAGAGGAGAGACAGCCTGTCAGCAACACCGTCACTGACAGGAACAGCGCCCAGAGAGCCGGACGCCGAAAAAAACGTAAAGTTATCATAGGGTACCCGCCTACGCGGTTTAGTTGATAATCCAAGTACCGCTGCTGCTGTTACGGCAAGCCTGACCATCGCCATTCACCGAAACACAGGTTTTCTTCGCTGGTGCGGCACGACGCACGCGGCGCGCATCCGCCTTCAGGGTTTGCTCATACAACTCGCTTTTAACGCCAGCGCGCAGTGGCACATAGCCTAACATCTGCTCCTGCCCGGTTTCCGCCACGGCTAACCAGTTGTTCTCAACCGCGCCCAGCACGGTGAAGGTCTGGCCGTTCACCAGTTGGCGCACCAACTTGCCGCCGAAGTCAGGGGTGGTCATCACCGACGCGTTATACAGCGCACGATACTCAGCATTCACCGGGGTGAAAGTGGTCGGCGGCGTAACCGCGTGACGGTAGGTCAAGGTGACGCCATCAACCGTGCTGGAAACCACGGTGTCATCAGTGACAGGTGGCGGTGGCGGCGCTTTACAGCCAGAAACCAATGCAACTAAAAGCAGAGAAAGCGCGATTTGAATTTTCACCATAAGCCTCATGATTTGGCAGTTAATTGAAAAATAAAGATTTCTTGAAGAACAAACTGAATCCCGTTGCCATCAGGCACGGCGATTGCGCCCAAGCTTTACATCAGGCCAGACAGAGAGCGGGCCTGAATAAAACTCAGGGAAAATGAAAACCAGACGTTGGGGATTAATGCAGTAACAACCGACGGAGGGAGATGTAGCAAGGCTAGCGGAAATAAGATTGATGAAAAAATCCACTTTAAATTATCCAACATCATCTTAAAAGATTGGATAAAACGCTGCTGTCCCTACGTCATTTAGGGGGAAAGTTAACCACTTTCACATCACAGAACTCATTCGCGTGGTCCGAGCATTTTTTGACCACGTCAGCTAACAATAAACGGATTGAATCAAGCGGAAACCTGGCCAATGAGTGTCAGTTTTCGCGATTCCGTTACAAAGCATTTCAAAGTGCTAGCGATCGGGAACGCTACCGCCCTTAGGAAGCAGACTAATCCTAATCTAGAGATAAGTAACTAATGTTATTGTTCAGTGCTGCTGATCATTTTACTAAACCTTTACATATTTACAACGGGGGTAACAGCGCGGAACATCAATTAAGATAAGCGATTACATTTATAGACTGTTTTTATTAGATTTTTTTTTGAATATTCTATCAGGTTGATTTAGATCGGTTTTTAATATCTCCAAATTGAATATAGAAATTCTTTTTTGGCATAAAAAGTATAGTTAAGCCAAATAGCACTAACGAGAAGGGGGATTAAAACGGAGAGGATTAGGATAAAACTCACAAGTTATGGTTAAGTAAAAATGATAATCATATTAATTTTTAGGGAATTAAATGCGCTAGCCACAGCGTCAACTCAACTGTTTTCTCCCCATTTCTGCTACTAAAATTCATAACAAATATCCAACAAAATAGCCTTTACGCTGTGATTCCCCCGCCTAAACTTCTAATGTCTACTTTTTAACGTTGAGCCGGTTGCCAGACGGCCCTCTGTCCCTAGCGCAAACATCATTTAACCCAACTTGTTGCAGGGATTTACATTCTCACTTTGCGGCCCCTCTCGAACTTTTACCTGTGACAGCAGATTGCTCGCTGGGCTAGTATAGCGGGGTGAAAATCCGCGACTCTTCGAGTGACAAACGCGGATTCTCTTAGCCAAAACGTGATGACGAATGACAACAATAAACATCACAAAATAAGTTCCCCTCTCCTGCAATCCCCTTCCCGAGCGTACTCATGAACCGATACCACGTGTCTAGTAACGAAGGTCAGTATGAGAAAGATTCTGGCGAACAGGTTTTGGCGAATAAACTTGGGGTTACTGTTGCAGACGAGATCGACAGTGCCGAGCTGGTGCTTCTCGAGCAGCTCTATCAGTCTGTTTTTGAGCAACACTTTCCGCTAGGGCAGCTCAGCGTTGGGATGCTGAAAAGTTGGCACCATCGCTGGTTAGGCAACATCTATGAATGGGCGGGTCAAGAAAGGACGGTGAATATCAGCAAAGGCGGCTTTATGTTTGCCCCTTCGACACGCGTGGCCAAGTTGCTGAACGATTTCGATAGGCAATATCTTGCCCGTTACACGCCCTGTGTAGATATGAGCGAAGAACAGTTAGTTGAAGCTATCGCCATAACCCACGTTGAGCTGATACTCATTCATCCCTTCAGGGAAGGAAACGGGCGTTTGTCGCGACTGTTGGCTGACGTGATGGCGGTTCAGGCTGGGTATAAAACGCTGGATTATCAAAGTTGGGAGCAAAACAAAGCCCAATATATCTCGGCTATTCACGCGGGAATATCAATGAGCTACGAGCCGATGAAACACTGGGCTAGCACGGCATTAAGAAGGGATTAGGCAAGGCGGAGATGTGCGAATTTTTTGCGCGCCGCTTCGAGTGAAGCTTCAACCCTGTCAGAGGGCTGACCCGTTTCAACTGCCGTCGACGTCGCGACAGAGCGCGCAATGTCAGTACGAGATGGCTTGGTGTAAGAACCACGCATTTTTTTGTTATCGCTCATCTTGGCTCCTAAAAACGCAAATTTGCAGGTCAAAAGTACCGATAGTAAGTATATCAAAGTTTAGACAACACTTCACAAAATCAACTCCCCAGCCCCCCCCGCCCAGTGCGTCTCTCACTGATTATCTTAAGTCCATGCAACTCCAAAGGGTCATTGCAATTTCACTTTGCGGCCCCTCTCGAACTTTTACCTGTGACAGCAGATTGCTCGCTGGGCTAGTATAGCGGGGTGAAAATCCGCGACTCTTCGCGTGACAAAGGCGGATTCTCTTAGTCAAAACGTGATGACGAATGACAACAATAAAAAATCACAATCAACTTTAAATTCAATGGATTAATAAGACGAAGTCTATGACTGATAATGCAAGCCTGGATTCCCATACCCCAATGATGCAGCAGTACCTGCGCCTCAAAGCTGAAAACCCAGAGATTTTGATGTTTTATCGTATGGGGGACTTCTACGAACTGTTTTATGACGATGCGCGACGTGCATCGCAGCTGCTGGATATCTCCCTGACGAAGCGCGGCGCTTCGGCGGGTGAGCCAATCCCTATGGCGGGCGTGCCTTATCATGCCGTGGAGGGCTATTTAGCCAAGTTGGTGCAACTGGGCGAATCCGTGGCGATTTGCGAACAAATCGGCGATCCGGCGCTAAGTAAAGGGCCGGTCGAACGTAAAGTCGTGCGCATTGTGACGCCCGGCACGGTCAGTGATGAAGCGCTGCTCAACGAGCGCCACGACAACCTGCTGGCGGCTATCTGGCAGGACGGTCGCGGCTTTGGTTATGCCACGCTGGACATCAGCTCAGGCCGCTTCCGCGTGGCCCAGCCTGAAGATTTAGAAACCATGGCGGCGGAGATCCAACGCACCAACCCTGCCGAGCTGCTCTACCCTGAAAGTTTCGAGTCCATGTCGCTTATCTCGTCGCGCCGTGGCCTGCGCCGCCGCCCGATGTGGGAGTTCGAGCTGGAAACCGCCAAGCAGCAGCTTAACTTGCAGTTTGGCACCCGCGACCTGAGCGGCTTTGGCGTCGAACAGGCTCCGCAGGCGCTGCGTGCCGCGGGCTGTCTGCTGCAATATGTGAAAGATACCCAGCGCACCGCCCTGCCGCACATTCGCGGCGTGACCATGGAGCGTTTGCAGGACGGCATTATTATGGACGCCGCCACTCGCCGAAATCTGGAGCTGACCCAAAACCTTTCTGGCGGCGTTGAAAACACGCTGGCGGCGATTCTGGATCAGGCGGTGACGCCAATGGGCAGCCGCATGCTCAAACGCTGGATCCACATGCCAACCCGCGATGCCAAGGTATTGCGAAATCGCCAGCAGGCGCTTGGCTCTTTGCAGGATCTCACCCCTGATTTGCAGCCGGTGCTGCGCCAAGTCGGCGATTTAGAGAGGATCCTGGCTCGTCTGGCTCTGCGCAGCGCACGTCCACGCGATCTGGCTCGTATGCGCCATGCCTTGCAGCAGCTGCCGGAGATCCGCTCCCTGCTCCAGCCTTTAGAACCCGCGCACATCCAGACGCTGGTCAAAAACTGCGGCGAATTTAACGAGCTGGTGGAATTGCTCGAGCGCGCCATTATTGAATCTCCCCCCGTGCTGGTGCGTGACGGCGGCGTGATTGCGCCGGGCTACAACGCCGAGTTAGACGAATGGCGCGCATTGGCCGATGGCGCGACGGATTACCTCGACCAGCTTGAGATCCGCGAGCGCGAGAAGCTGGGGTTGGATACGCTGAAGGTTGGCTTTAATGGCGTACACGGCTATTTCATTCAAGTCAGCCGTAGTCAGAGCCACTTGGTGCCGATCCACTATGTGCGCCGCCAGACGCTAAAAAATGCCGAGCGCTACATCATTCCTGAGTTGAAAGAGTATGAAGACAAGGTTCTGACCTCTAAGGGCAAGGCGCTTTCGCTGGAGAAAGCCCTGTATGAAGAGCTGTTCGACCTGTTGATGCCGCACCTGGATGCCCTGCAACAAAGCGCGGCCGCCTTGGCCGAGCTGGACGTGTTGAGCAATCTGGCCGAGCGCGCTTACACCCTGAACTACACCTGCCCGACGCTGAGTGAGAAGCCGGGCATCAACATCACCGGGGGTCGTCACCCGGTGGTGGAACAAGTGCTGAGCGAGCCGTTTATCTCCAACCCACTGGCGATGTCGCCGCAGCGCAGGATGCTGATCATCACCGGCCCGAACATGGGCGGTAAGAGTACATACATGCGTCAGGCGGCGCTGATCGTGCTGATGGCGCACATTGGCTGCTACGTGCCGGCGGATCAGGCAGTGATCGGCCCGGTAGACAGGATCTTCACCCGCGTAGGCGCGGCGGACGATCTGGCTTCTGGCCGCTCCACCTTTATGGTCGAAATGACCGAAACCGCCAATATCCTGCACAACGCCACGGAAAACAGTCTGGTGCTGATGGATGAGATTGGGCGCGGCACCTCGACCTATGATGGTCTGTCTCTGGCTTGGGCCTGCGCGGAGAACCTCGCCAGCCGTATCAAAGCCATGACGCTGTTCGCCACCCACTATTTTGAACTGACCACCCTGCCGGAGAAGATGGAAGGCACGGTGAATATCCATCTGGATGCCATCGAGCACGGCGATACCATCGCCTTTATGCACAGCGTGCAGGAAGGAGCAGCCAGCAAGAGCTATGGTCTGGCGGTTGCCGCGCTGGCGGGCGTACCGCGTGACGTGATTAAACGCGCGCGTCAGAAGCTGAAAGAGCTGGAAACGCTGTCCAACAGCGCCGCCGCCAGCAAGGTGGACGGGCCGCAGTTGGCGCTACTGACAGAAGAAGTGTCCCCCGCCGTAGAAGCTCTAGAGGCGCTGGATGCCGACTCACTCTCGCCGCGTCAGGCACTGGAGTGGATCTACCGGCTGAAGGACATGGTGTAACTCTCCGAGCACCATAAGCTCGAGCTAGAAACCCTAACTCGAGACAAAAACCCTAAATAGAAAAAGGGCGAGGTATTTACATACCTCGCCCTTTTTATTGGTAACGCTGTGCTAATCAAATAGTCAGTCAGCTTGTCGTGTTGCTAAGCGATAAAATTATTCGCGAAATAGAGCTTCGATACTCAGCCCTTGTGCCTGCAAAATCTCGCGCAGGCGGCGCAACCCTTCAACCTGAATCTGACGAACTCGTTCACGCGTCAGGCCTATCTCACGGCCCACATCTTCCAGCGTCGCTGCTTCATAACCTAACAGGCCAAAGCGGCGGGCCAGAACTTCACGTTGTTTTGCATTCAACTCGAATAACCACTTCACGATACTCTGTTTCATATCGTCGTCTTGCGTGGTGTCTTCAGGACCGTTTTCTTTTTCGTCGGCCAGAATATCTAACAGCGCTTTCTCAGAGTCACCACCCAACGGGGTATCTACTGAAGTAATACGCTCATTCAGGCGCAACATACGGCTGACGTCATGGACCGGTTTGTCGAGTTGCTCAGCAATCTCTTCAGCACTTGGCTCATGGTCAAGTTTATGTGCAAGTTCACGTGCAGTACGCAGGTAAACGTTCAGTTCTTTAACGATATGGATTGGCAAACGAATGGTACGGGTTTGATTCATAATCGCCCGTTCAATTGTCTGTCGAATCCACCATGTAGCGTAAGTTGAAAAACGGAAACCGCGCTCTGGGTCAAACTTTTCAACTGCGCGGATCAGACCTAAGTTACCTTCTTCGATCAAATCCAACAGTGCCAGTCCGCGATTACTGTAGCGGCGGGCTATTTTAACCACCAAACGCAAGTTACTTTCAATCATACGGCGACGGGATGGAACATCCCCTCGCAGCGCACGCCGTGCAAAATAAACCTCTTCTTCTGCGGTAAGCAGAGGAGAGTAACCGATCTCACCAAGGTACAGTTGAGTTGCGTCCAGCACTCGTTGGCTTACAGCCTGCGATAACAACTCTTCTTCAGCATCCGCATCAATAGTGTCGTTATCGGCAGTCTCTTCGACATTTGCTTTCTCGTCAAAGGCTTCAGCGCTGTTCTCATCGAAATCTACATCATCATGTAACTCGTTAACTTTCAGCGTATTCTGACTCATAAGCTGCTCCTACCCGTGGTCCCGAGGGCAGAATCAAGACTCTGCCCGATTTATCGCTGCGGAAGATAACGCAGCGGGTTTACGGATTTCCCCTTGTAACGAATTTCAAAATGTAATCTTACTGAACTGGTTCCGGTGCTACCCATGGTTGCTATTTTCTGACCCGCCTGCACTTCTTGTTGTTCCCGGACCAGCATTGAATCGTTATGTGCATAGGCGGAGAGGTAATCATCATTGTGTTTAATGATGATCAGATTACCGTAACCGCGAAGAGCATTACCTGCATAAACAACGCGCCCTGAGGCGGTGGCTAAGACAGGTTGTCCACGCGAACCAGCGATATCGATCCCCTTATTTCCCCCTTCGGAAGCTGAGAAATTATCGATAATTTTCCCGTCTGTCGGCCATTTCCAAGAGGAAACTGGACCGCCATTGTTCGTGGTACTAGTGACAGGAGTACTGGCTACGGCAACAGGTGCTGTGGTGGTAACTACACCTGATGAAGGCAACATTTTACCTACATTCTGTTTACCCGGAGATTCAGAATACGTGGTAGTTGGTTGAGATGCAACCACCGTACCTTGCATCATTCCGGCGCTTGGTGCTGTTGGCACGCCACCTTTCGTCGCATCCGTGGTGGCTAACATTCCACCGGTGCTGGCATTTGAGGAGACGTTGTTAATCTGAATAGTTTGACCGACCTCTAAACCATAAGGCGCGGGGATATTGTTACGTGCCGCAAGGTCTCGGAAGTCATTGCCGGTGATCCAGGCGATGTAGAAAAGCGTATCTCCACGCTTAACTTGATAAGTACTTCCGCTGTAACTGCCTTTCGGAATGGTGCTGTAACTGCGGTTATAAACGATGTGACCCTGCTGGTTTGTCGCGGCGATATTAGGCGCGCTGGCGACATTTACCGGGGCTGAATTCGGAGTATTCTGACCTCCTCCACCGCCGTTTACACTGCTAATAGGGGCTGACGTCGATGCATTATTGCTACATCCCACCATCCAGGCGCTAATAAACGTACACACCGCAATGCGGCTTAAGGTTTTAATTGGGCTTCCCGTGCTCATATTTCCCCCGTTACGGCAATCTCAGAATCTATCTTTCCGCGAACAACCCCACATCTGGCGGGCTTTGTGCCAATTAGCACGTTGTTCGCAGAGAACACATCCGGGCGGATAAGAAGCCAGCCAGATGGCGACAGTAAAAAACTGTAGTGGATGCTATCAACATCACAAGTACAGCACCATATTACAGTTGTATTTAAATTTTAAGGGCTTAGTCCTGAAACTCATCGCCAAAGGCAGAGTTTAGGCTAACTCACCTTTCACTAATGGCACAAATCGGACCGATTCGATGGTCTCAACCACAAAGTCGTTACCGCGACGAGTAATGCGTTGCAGCACCTGATTCTGTTCGCCAACGGGAAGGATCATCACGCCGCCATCATCAAGTTGCTGGAGTAAGTCCTGAGGAATTTCCAGAGGGGCGGCGGTCACGATAATGGCGTCAAACGGGCCACGCGAAGGCCAGCCTTCCCAACCATCGCCGTGGCGGGTCGACACATTATGTAGATCCAGCTGTTTGAGGCGACGCTTGGCCTGCCATTGCAGGCCTTTAATGCGTTCGACGGAGAACACGTGCTCAACCAGATGCGCCAAAATAGCCGTCTGATAGCCCGACCCGGTGCCGATTTCCAGCACTCGCGAAGTCGCCGTAAGGCGCAGCAGCTCGGTCATACGGGCCACGGTATAAGGCTGGGAAATCGTCTGGCCCGAGCCAATCGGCAAGGCGGTATTTTCATAAGCTTTGTGTTGGAAAGCTTCATCGACAAAGCGTTCCCGCGGCACTTTTTCAATGGCGTGCAGCAGGTTCTCATCATGAATGCCCTGCTGGCGAAGCTGCTCGAGCAGGTTGTACATCGGTTTATTCACCATGCCTGTTGACCCCGACTTTGGCTATCCATCCGCTCACCACATCCTGTGCAGCGTAGGCGGTTAAATCGACCTGAAGAGGCGTGACAGAGACATAACCCTGTGCGACGGCCGCGAAATCGGTGTCCGGCGCGATATCAAACTTATCACCCGGTGGCCCAATCCAATACATATCCTGACCGCGCGGGTCCTGCTGGCAAAAGACCTGCTCAGCCGGATGACGACTCCCGCAGCGTGTGACGCGGATACCCTTAATCTCCGAGAGAGGCAGGTCAGGGACATTGATATTAAGAATTTTGCCGGTGCGCAGCGGCTCAGTGGCCAACGCGCGCAGAATGCGACAAGTTATCGCGGCGGCAGTGTCATAGTGCTGATGACCATCCAGCGAAACCGCCAGCGCCGGGAAGCCCAAGTGGCGGCCTTCCATCGCGGCGGCAACCGTGCCGGAATAGATAACATCGTCGCCGAGATTTGGCCCGGCATTGATGCCTGATACCACAATATCGGGACGCGGGCGCATCAGTGAGTTAACGCCCAAATAAACGCAGTCGGTTGGCGTCCCCTGAATCACCGCGGTGTCGCCATTAGGGTATGACTGAATACGCAGCGGGCCGTCCAGCGTTAACGCGTTGGACGCACCACTGCGATTGCGATCGGGGGCAACCAGCTTAACGTCGGCGAACTGGCGTAAAGCCGCAGCCAACGTCTGGATACCCGGCGCTAAAACGCCGTCGTCATTACTCAGCAATATCCGCATCAAAATTTTCCTGGCGCATCAGTTCTCGCACCACGCTGGTCGCAAAACTGCCAGCAGGAAGCCAGAATTTCAGCTCAAGTGTGACATCGTCCCAACGCTTCCAGCTGATATCTAAAGGCTGGAGCATCACTGCACGGCGAGCCGGTTCAACGCGTTCGCGCTTAATTAATGATAATAACGTGGCGCACTCAGCCAGACAGCCCTGCTCAAACGCCTCGGCGACGTCGGTGGTACCTAGCGGGCCATCACCCGGCAATGGGGCGGTTATCAGCAATTCATTACTATTAACACGTGGCTGGAGCGTGTCAAATTCATCTTCTTTGGCCACAAACCAGCTGCCGCGCCCGCTCAACTGCAAGGCGTCCCCCAGCATCACCTGACGCTGAGTATTATCGGCTAAACGCTGGCTGGCGATGAGGTTGAACATCGCGCTGCGGCTGGCTGATAAGTAGAAGCTGCGCTTAGGGCGCTCTTTGACGCGAATTTCATTATTCGCCCAGCGCGCGGCCTGAATCAGGTTGTTCCCACCACGGCCAAAACGCTGTTCGCCAAAATAGTTCGGCACGCCCTGCTCTGCTACTTGCTGCAAACGCGCTTCGACATCGGCGATATCACTCAGCTGGCGCAGTACCAAGGTAAAGGCATTGCCTTTCAGGGTACCGATACGCATTTTCTTGCGATGACGGGCGGCGCGGATCACCTCGCAGCCTTCAAGCGCGAATTGGCTTAAATCTGGGTCTTCTTTGCCCGGAAGATGCACGCAAAACCACTGTTCGGTCACCGCGTGGCGGTCTTTCAAACCCGCGTAGCTGACGGAGCGCGGATGAATCCCCGCAAAGCGCGCCAGCTGCTCGGCTACAAACTGGGTGTTGCAGCCGTTTTTACGGATACGCACCAGCAGATGCTCACCCTCACCGTCAGGCTCAAAGCCAAGGTCTTCCTCAACAATGAAATCTTCCGGGTTAGCTTTCAGCTTGCCATTCGAAGCAGGTTCACCGTAAAGCCAAGTCAGGCGGGACATATCCATCGGGTTATTTTCCAAAACTCAGTCCTTGATCAACAGGACAACGGCTTCGCAGGCGATGCCTTCGCCACGGCCAGTGAAACCTAATTGTTCGGTTGTGGTGGCTTTTACGTTCACCTCATCCATATGGCACTCTAAATCTTCGGCCAAAAACACGCGCATCTGCGGGATGTGCGGCGCCATTTTAGGTGCCTGAGCAATTATGGTGATATCCAGATTGCCCAGCGTGTAGCCTTTAGCACGCACGCGGCGATAAGCTTCACGCAGCAGTTCGCGGCTGTCCGCGCCTTTGTAGGCAGGGTCGGTGTCTGGGAACAGCTTGCCAATGTCGCCCATGGCCGCCGCGCCCAGAATAGCGTCAGTGGCTGCATGCAGTGCGACGTCGCCGTCTGAGTGAGCCAGTAAACCTTGCGGGTAAGGGATACGCACTCCGCCGATCACCAATGGGCCTTCGCCGCCGAATTTATGCACGTCAAAACCGTGACCGATACGCATTATGCGTTCTCCTTTTGATACAACTGGGTTAAATAGAATTCCGCCAAGGCCAAATCTTCAGGCCGAGTGACTTTAATATTGTCTGAGCGCCCGGCAATCAGCATAGGATGAAACCCACAATATTCCATTGCAGAAGCTTCATCTGTGATGGTTGCCCCTTCATTTAATGCGCGGCGCAAACAGGTTTTGAGTAATTCGAGGGGGAAAAACTGCGGCGTCAGCGCGTGCCACAGATCTTCGCGATCCACGGTGTGGGCAATGGCGCTCACGCCGGGCTCGCCGCGTTTCATGGTGTCTCGCACCGGCGCGGCCAAAATACCGCCTACGCGGCTGGTGGCTGAAGTCGCCAATAAACGATTAAGGTCGTCGATGTGCAAGCAAGGCCGCGCAGCGTCGTGTACCAGCACCCAGCCGTGAGAGCCTGCGGCTTCTAGGCCAGCCATCACCGAGTCTGCTCGCTGTGCGCCACCGATAACGCTCTGAATGCGAGCGTCTTGCGCGATTGGCAAACTGTTGAATTGGGTATCGTGCGGGCTAAGCGAAACCACCACTTTGGTGACGCGCGGGCTGCGAAGTAATGCGTTGATTGAGTGTTCAATCAGCGTCTTGCCGCCGATAGAAAGGTACTGCTTGGGGCACTCTGTCTGCATGCGGCTGCCGATACCGGCAGCGGGCAGGACAGCAATAATCTCTGAAGAGGAAACTGCGATGTCGCTCATAGCTATTGTTTTAGGTTGTTTTGCGAAGCATTGTTTTGAGAAGAACTCATCCCTGCATTTCGTTTGGATTGGTCTGGCACCAGACGATAGAAAGTCTCACCGGGCTTAATCATGCCCAGTTCATTACGTGCGCGTTCTTCGATAGCTTCCTGACCACCGGTCAAATCATCGATTTCAGCAAAGAGTTGATCATTGCGTGACTTGAGTTTGCCGTTGTTGGCCTGCTGTACCTGAACGTCATCATTCACACGAACATAATCGTGAATACCATTCTTACCCAGCCACAGCGAATACTGTAACCAGCCAAGCAAAACCAATAACAGCAGCGTTAATTTGCCCATCCCCGCCCCCTAAAAAAGCCGAACAATCATCCCACAACTTTCATTCCGACTCCACACTGAGAGGGAAAATGCCGGTGAGATTCAGACTTAAGCAGGTAATTATGGGTGAGAATGACACAATGACTTACATAGAGATAAGAAATTGACGATAAAACACCCAGAACCTCTGCCGCCGGATAACCACAGTGACCGCGAGAATCTAGTGAACCAAGGGAGATTGTCGATGATTGAACAGACAGAAGAGTTTACCAGCCGGAAAGAAACGAGAAGATAGTCCAAAACATGCCGATGACCACGACACCAGTCGCTGCCAGCGTTCGCCACCAGTTACCGCTAAACAGCATGCTGAAGGCAATCCCAATCAGCACGGAAATGGGCACCAGCGCGAGGAAAAACGGCCAAGTATAGAGAAAGAAAAACAGTGTGTTAGAGCCGTACATCATGAAGGGAATGGCGAAAGCTAGCCAATAGAAGACAAAACCTGCCGTGCCGCCAAACATAGAATATGAGGGTTCTTCGGCATCCACAGCCCGATCTTTAGACGCGGCATCGCTGCTCTCGTCACGGATCCGACTCACTATTCGGTGAAGTAATGCCTGCATAAAGTGATCCCTGTAGTTCAGTGTAAACCGGCCTGCTGTTTGAGCAGCGGCCGGAAACCTTCAGGGTTTGATAATAGCGTGGCGGCGCAGTACATCTAACAATTGCGGGACTAAATGTGTTACCAATTGTTCACCATCGAGGTGCACATCGGGGGCTTCTGGCGCTTGGTAAACAGAGTCAATTCCTGTGAAGTTTTTCAACTCGCCGGCGCGAGCTTTCTTGTATAAACCTTTGGGATCTCGCGCCTCGCAGATGGCCAGCGGCGTATCAACAAAGATCTCAATAAACTGATCTTTATCCAGCAGATCCCGCACCATATCTCGCTCGGCACGGTGCGGAGAGATAAACGCGGTGAGCACCACCAGCCCGGCATCAACCATCAGCTTGGCGACTTCACCAACGCGGCGGATGTTTTCCCGCCGATCGTCATCAGAGAAGCCCAAATCGCGACACAGGCCGTGGCGCACGTTGTCGCCATCAAGCAGATAGGTGCTCACGCCAATCGCGTGCAGCGCCTGTTCAAGCGCGCCAGCGACCGTGGACTTGCCCGATCCTGACAGGCCGGTGAACCACAGCACTACGCCTTTGTGACCATGCTTCTGCTCCCGGTCCGCACGCGTTACCGCGTGCGGGTGCCAGACGACGTTTTCATCTTTCAAATTTGCGTCGGGTAACGCCATATTATTTCCCACCCAGCAGGTCGCGAGCACCCCAGTGTGGGAAGTGGCGGCGAACCAGACTGTTCAACTCCAGCTCGAAGGCGCTGTAAGAATCTTGTTCCTGATAAACGCTTTCAACGGCTTCGCGAACCAGCCCAGCTCCGACAGTGACGTTGGTCAGGCGGTCGATGAAGATCATCCCACCAGTCACTGCGTTGTTTTGGTAGTTATCCAGCACCAGTGGCTCGTCGAAGGTCAGTTCAACCAAGCCGATGCCATTCAGCGGCAGGCTTTCAACCACGCGCTGGGTCAGCGAGTTGATTTCAACCTGATACTCGATGTTTTCTACCCGCACACGGGCCTTTTTGCCGCCAATTTTGATGTCGTAGCTCTGCCCAACGCTGAGCGGCTGCTCGGCCATCCAGACAATATCCACTTTGGCGTTTTGCACCGCTTTGACGGTTTCGTCCGCGTCGACCAACAGGTCGCCACGGCTGATATCGCGCTCGTCGGCCAGCACCAGCGTGATAGCTTCACCAGCCCAAGCCTCTTGTAAGTCACCATCGAAGGTCACAATACGCGCCACCGTTGACTCCACGCCAGACGGCAACACTTTGACTTTCTGCCCGACGCGCACTGAGCCAGAGGCTAGCGTGCCCGCGTAGCCACGGAAGTCGAGGTTCGGGCGGTTAACATACTGCACCGGGAAACGCATCGGCTGCTGCTCGCGGATGTTAATGATGTTCACGGTTTCCAGCACGTCGAGCAGGGTTGGACCGGTATACCAGCTCATTTTCTCGCTCGGCGTGGCCACGTTATCGCCTTCCAGCGCCGACAGCGGCACGAATTTGATATCCAAATCGGTTGGCAGCTGCTGGGCGAAGTCCAGATAGTTGGCTTTAAACTCTTCGAACACGCTTTCGCTGTAATCCACCAGATCCATCTTATTGACGGCAACCACCAAGTGGCGGATCCCCAGCAGAGTGGCGATAAAGCTGTGGCGGCGAGTTTGATCCAGCACGCCTTTACGGGCGTCGATCAGCAAAATCGCCAGATCACAGGTAGATGCGCCGGTTGCCATGTTGCGGGTGTACTGCTCATGCCCCGGCGTGTCAGCAATGATGAATTTGCGTTTTTCGGTTGAGAAGTAGCGGTAGGCCACGTCAATGGTGATCCCCTGCTCGCGCTCGGCTTGCAGACCGTCCACCAGCAGCGCCAGATCGAGTTTCTCACCTTGAGTACCGTGACGCTTGCTGTCGTTATGCAGCGACGAAAGCTGATCTTCATAGATCTGCCGAGTGTCATGCAGCAGGCGACCAATCAGGGTGCTTTTGCCATCATCCACGCTGCCGCAGGTCAGAAAACGCAGCAGGCTTTTGTGTTGCTGGGCGTGCAGGTAGGCCTCTACGCCACCCTGTTCTTCAATTTGTTGTGCAATTGCATTGTTCATTTTGGTCGCTCCTCAGAAATAGCCCTGACGTTTTTTCAGTTCCATCGAACCCGCCTGATCGCGGTCAATTGCCCGCCCCTGACGCTCACTGGTGGTTGAAACCAGCATCTCTTCGATGATTTCCGGCAGAGTCTGAGCTTCTGACTCCACGGCGCCCGTTAGCGGCCAGCACCCGAGAGTACGGAAGCGCACCATTTTCTGCTCAATCACTTCACCCGGTTGCAGGTCGATGCGATCGTCATCCACCATCAGCAGCATGCCATCGCGTTCCAGAACCGGACGCGGAGCTGCGAGATACAGTGGAACAATTTCGATATTTTCCAAGAAGATATATTGCCAGATATCCAGCTCGGTCCAGTTGGAGAGCGGGAAGACGCGGATGCTTTCGCCTTTGTTAATCTGGCCGTTGTAGTTGTGCCACAGCTCCGGGCGCTGGTTTTTAGGGTCCCAGCGGTGAAAACGGTCGCGGAACGAATAAATACGCTCTTTAGCGCGCGACTTCTCTTCATCACGACGCGCGCCGCCAAAGGCAGCGTCAAAACCGTATTTGTTCAGCGCTTGTTTCAAGCCTTCGGTTTTCATGATGTCAGTATGTTTGGCACTGCCGTGGACGAAGGGGTTGATGCCCATCGCGACGCCTTCCGGGTTCTTATGCACCAGCAGCTCGAAACCGTAGTTTTTCGCCGTGCGGTCGCGGAAATCGTACATTTCGCGGAACTTCCAGCCGGTATCCACGTGCAGTAGCGGGAAAGGCAGCGTCCCTGGGAAGAAGGCCTTGCGCGCCAGATGCAGCATCACCGAGGAGTCTTTACCGATGGAGTACATCATCACCGGGTTAGCAAATTCAGCCGCCACTTCACGGATGATATGGATACTCTCCGCCTCCAGTTGACGCAAATGTGTGAGTCGTTTTTCGTCCATAACAGATCCTTAAGCCAAATTCACGACCGACGGGCGAACCGCGTCGTCAGTCTGTGGTTGATGCCCAAACCAGGCGAGCTTATCGTGAAGTGCGACCACTTCGCCGATAACCAGTAATGCTGGCGTTGGTGCCTGTTGAGCCAAGAGTTCTAAGTTGTCGAGCGTGCCGGTCAGCACCTGCTGATCAACCCGCGTACCACGGCCAATGACCGCCACCGGCGTACTCGCCGCGCGACCATGAGCAATCAGCTGCTGGCTGATTTCAGCCGCCTTCACCGTGCCCATATAAATGGCCAGCGTTTGGTTGCCCTTCGCCAGTGTTTCCCACTGCATGCCATTCCCGTCGGGACGAGAGTGGCCGGTAATAAACATCACGCTCTGCGCGTAGTCGCGGTGGGTCAGAGGGATCCCCGCGTAGGCCGTCGCGCCCGCGGCTGCCGTCACGCCCGGCACCACTTGGAAAGGGATGCCCGCCGCCGAAACGGCCTGTAGCTCTTCACCGCCGCGACCAAAAATAAACGGGTCGCCGCCTTTGAGCCGCACCACCTTTTTGCCCTGCTGCGCCAGTTCGACCAGCATGCGGTTTGTCTCTTCTTGCGCCACCGAGTGGCTGCCTGCGCGCTTGCCGACGCAAATACGGTCGGCGTCGCGGCGCACCAGATCTAGAATCTCGTCGCTGACCAAATGGTCATACAACACCACGTCTGCCTGCTGCATTACCTGCAAGCCGCGTAATGTCAGTAATCCTGCATCACCCGGGCCCGCGCCGACCAGCGTCACTTCACCATTTCTCGCGATGGATTCCGGGTTATCTAACTGTTGTTGCAACACTTGCTCAGCTTCTGGAATCTGTCCCGCAGTAACCAGCGAGGCAAAGCGACCATCGAAGGTCTGCTCCCAGAAGCGACGGCGGGCAGTCATCGAGCTAAAACGCTGCTTCACGCGGTCGCGGAAACTGCCAGCAATCTCGGCCATTTTGCCCAGACTGGTTGGTAACAGCGTCTCGAGCTTTTCCCGCAGCATGCGCGCCAGCACGGGCGCCGTGCCGCTGGAAGAAATAGCCACCACAATCGGCGAACGATCGACGATTGAAGGGAAGATAAAGGAGCATTTCGGCTGGTCATCGACCACGTTGGCCAGCAGTTGGCGGCGATTCGCCTGCTCAAACACTTCAGCATTCAGTGCGGCGTCGTCGGTGGCGGCAATCACCAGAAATACGTCATCGAGCTGCTGCGGCTCAAATTGCTTCGCCAGCCAGCTGACTTGCGACTGCTGGAGACGATGCTCAAGTTCTGAGGAGAGTGACTGCGCGACGATGCGGACAGCTGCGCCAGCACGCAGTAGAAGGTCAATCTTGCGTGCTGCGATTTCGCCGCCGCCGACGACCAATACAGGACGTTGTCTTAGGTCGGCAAATATTGGTAGATAGTCCACAACGGCCTTTTTGATAGCGAAGAGTAATAACAAGACTATACGTGGTGGCAATTATTGAACTGAAATGACGAAATGGAATGAATAGTTACCAAATGGAATATAGATTCGCCAACCTGACTTTACGGAGGCAGAAAGAGGTAACAAAAAGAGCCATTTGAGATAAGGGGAAATTGTCTAATTGCCGTCACAATCGCATACTATCGCGCAATAATGACCGCGTAACGCGGCCTGCCCGATTGAAAGCTTTCCGGTCTTTGACCCACGAATAAGGATTTTTTGTCCATGCTATCCCTTTCTCGCATGAAACTGGCGCTGCTGGCCTTTGGCTTGGGCTGTGCCGGTTTTACGCACGCGGCCGTGCAGCAGGTAGCTGCCCCCGCCCTCGGTAAAATTGCTGCCGAGCAAACTCGTCATATCGCCACCTATTTTCCGGGCCGCATGGCCGGTAGCCCGGCGGAGTTAATCGCCGCAGATTACTTACAACAGTACTTTGCCAAACTGGGCTATCAGAGTGACCTGCGCGGCTTTGATGCGCGCTATCTCTACACCAGTCGGGATGGCAAGCAGAGCTGGCATGATGTGCATTCCACCTCGGTGATCGCCGCCCGTGCAGGCACAGTGCCTCAGCAGATTGTGGTGATGGCGCATTTCGATACCTATTTGCCGCAAAGCGATGCCGACTCTGACCATAATCTCGGCGGACTTACCCTTCAGGGCGTGGATGATAACGCTTCAGGCGTGGGTGTGATGCTTGAGCTGGCCGAACGGCTGAGCAAGGAGCCAACCCATTATAGCCTGCGCTTCGTGGCGCTGAGTGCCGAAGAGACGGGCGCACAGGGGGCCGCTGACTATGTGCAGCGCATGTCGCCGACGGAGAAGTTAAACACGCTGCTGGTGGTCAATCTCGACTCGCTGATCGTTGGCGATAAGCTCTATTTCAAGAGCGGCAAAAACACCTCTCAGGCCGTGACTAAGCTGACACGCGACCGCGCCGTGGCGCTGGCACGTCACGCGGGCATCGTCGTCGAGGCTTACAGTGGTAAGGATTGCTGTAATGGCATGCAGGCGCTGGACGACGCGCACATTCCACTCTTGATGGTCACCGCCACGGATTATGCGCTGGGCAAGAAAGATGGCCAGCAGCAGCGGGCAATCAGCGCCCACTTCCCGCAGGGAACCTCGCGCCATCAGGGACAGTTGGATAACTTGCAGTATCTCGACCGCGTACTGCCGGGCCGGATAGATAAACGCTCGAAAGATAGCGTGAGAATTTTACTGCCGCTGCTGAAAGAGCTGGCAAAACCGGCTCCTTGAAATAGAACCGGGCGCTTATTAATTAGCGCCCGGTTTAAATTAGCCCATAAAGTTAGCTGCTCATTCGTGTAAGCCGCACTCGCGTTTAAGCCCAAAGAATCTCGTCTCTTCCTCGCTCATGCCCTCTTCCCACTTCTTGGTGGTATGAGTATCGCCAACCGACAGGTAGCCCTGATCCCACAGCGGGTGATAGCTGAGGCCGTGCTCTTTGAGGTACTGGAACACTTGGCGGTTATCCCAATCGATGATCGGCAGGATTTTGAACACGCCGCGCTGCACGGCTAACACCGGCAGATTGGCGCGGCTGCCGGACTGTTCACGGCGCAGGCCAGCAAACCAAGTCTGCGCACCCAGCGTCGCTAAAGCGCGGTTCATCGGTTCAACTTTATTAATGTTGTTATAACGCTCAATGCCTTCAACGCCCTGCTCCCACAGCTTGCCATAACGCGCTTCTTGCCACGCCGGGCTTTCGGCTGCGCGGAACACCTGCAAGTTCAGCTTCAACTGTTCGGTCAGTTGGTCAATGAACTGGTATGTCTCGGGGAACAGGTAACCGGTATCAGTGAGGATCACCGGGATATCAGCCTTCTGGCGGGTCACCAGATGCAAACAGACCGCAGCCTGAATACCAAAACTTGAGGAGAGCGCGAATTCGCCCGGCAAATTCTCTAGTGCCCAGATGACACGATCCTGCGCCGACAGTTTTTCAAGCTGGGCATTGGTTTCAGCCAATGCCAGTGCCTGACCCGATTTCGGCATTTCATTCAGTTCAGCAAGAGTGAGCAAACTCATAAACTCTCCATCCTTCAAGTTGCAGCAGCGTTAGTCGTAGAAGTCGCGGGCCGGATCCAGCACCGGGCGAATAATCCCCGCGCGGATCACGTAATCACCAAAGCCTTCATTGGCCTCACGCTCTTTCGCCCAGCGGCCGACCAGCTCGTCGATGATCGCCAGAATTTCAGTATCAGAGATATTCTCCCGATACATTCTAGGAATACGCGTCCCTTCACGGTTACCGCCAAGGTGCAGGTTGTAACGGTTCAGGGCTTTGCCCACCAGACCGATTTCAGCCAGCAGCGCGCGGCCACAGCCGTTAGGGCAACCCGTCACGCGCAGGACAATGTGCTCTTTGCCCACGCCGTGCTCGTGCATGATGCCTTCCACCTTGGTGACAAACTCTGGCAAGAAGCGTTCTGCTTCGGCCATCGCCAGCGGACAGGTCGGGTAAGAGACGCAGGCCATCGAGTTTTTGCGCTGCTCGGTGACGCTGTCGTCGATCAGGCCGTGGTTACGGGCCAGCGTTTCGATCGCGTCTTTATCTTTCTCCGAGACACCCGCGACGATCAGGTTCTGGTTAGCAGTAAGCCTGAAATCCCCTTTGTGGATCTTAGCGATTTCTGCCAGACCGGTTTTCAGCGGCTTGCCCGGATAATCCAGAATTCGACCATTTTCGATAAATAGCGTCAGGTGCCACTGCTTGTCGATCCCCTTCACCCAGCCGATGCGATCGCCGCGACCGGTGAATTCGTAAGGGCGAACTGGTTCGAATTCGATCCCTGCGCGCTTGGCCACTTCGTCGCGGAACACTTCCACACCGACGCGCTCAAGGGTGTATTTGGTTTTGGCATTTTTACGGTTGGTGCGGTTGCCCCAGTCGCGCTGCGTGGTTACCACGGCTTCGGCCACGGCCAAGGTTTTATCCAGCGGGATAAAGCCTAGCTCGCTGGCGGTACGGGCGTAGGTCGCCTTGTCGCCATGCGCGATAGACAGGCCGCCGCCGACCAGCACGTTGAAGCCGACCAGCTTGCCGTTATCAGCAATCGCGACGAAGTTCAGATCGTTGGCGTGAAGATCAACATCGTTTTGCGGCGGGATCACCACCGTGGTTTTGAATTTACGCGGCAGGTAAGTCGGGCCAAGGATCGGCTCTTCATCGGTGGTTTCGACTTTCTCTTGATCCAGCCACACTTCGGCATAAGCACGGGTGCGCGGCAGCAGATGCTCAGAGATCTTCTTCGCCCACTGATAGGCTTCCTGATGCAGTTCAGACTCCACCGGGTTCGAAGTACAAAGCACGTTACGGTTGACGTCATTGGCAGTTGCCAGCGCGTCCAGACCCAGTTTATTCAGCAGCTGGTGAACCGGTTTTACATTCGGTTTCAGGATGCCGTGGAACTGGAAAGTCTGGCGGTTAGTAATACGGATACTGCCGTACAGCGTGCTCTCTTCGGCAAATTTATCAATGCCCAGCCACTGGTCAGGCGTCATCACGCCGCCCGGCAGACGGCAACGCAGCATCATAGCGTGGCGCGGCTCAAGCTTCTGCTCGGCACGTTCGGCGCGGATATCGCGGTCATCCTGCTGGTACATGCCGTGGAAACGGATCAACAGGAAGTTGTCACCGTTGAAGCCGCCGGTCAGGCCGTCTTGCAAATCTTCAGTAATGGTTCCGCGCAGGAAATTGCTTTCCTTCTTAAGGCGCTCAGCGTCAACCAGCGGCGCATCAACGACTAACGGGCCGGGACCGGGATTCTGTTCACTCCACAACTTATTGCTCATAAGTGCTCACTCATTGCTTAAATTTTATTAGTAGACGTCACGCTGATAACGACGGTCTAAACGCAATTCACTCAAAAATTCGTCGGCGGTTTCAAGGTCCATCGAACCCTGCTGGGAGATGATTTCCAACAGTGCTTGCTCGACGTCTTTCGCCATACGGTTGGCATCGCCGCAGACATAGACGTGCGCGCCCTCTTGCAGCCAGCGCCAGACTTCGGCGGCGTTTTCGCGCAGCTTGTCTTGAACGTAGACCTTTTCAGCCTGATCGCGCGACCAAGCCAGAGAAATGTGGGTCAGCAAGCCGTCTTTGACGTAGCGCTGCCATTCAACCTGATACAGGAAGTCTTCGGTGAAGTGCGGGTTGCCGAAGAACAGCCAGTTTTTGCCGCCAGCGCCGTCGTTTTCACGCTGCTGCATGAAGGCGCGGAATGGCGCGATGCCGGTGCCCGGGCCAATCATAATCACCGGTGCATCCGGGTTAGCGGGCAGGCGGAAATTGTCGTTATGCTCGATGAACACGCGAACTTCACCATCTTCCTCCAGACGGTCAGCCAGATAGCCCGATGCACCACCGGTGCGCGCGCGGCCTTCGATTTCGTAGCGCACGGCACCCACGGTGATATGCACTTCAGACTCGTTCTCGGCCTGAGAGGAGGCAATGGAGTAGAGACGCGGCGTCAGCGGACGCAGCAAATCAACCAACTGCTGGGCATCCAGCTCGGTTGGAGCCTGACGCACCATGTCGACGAACGGCGTGTTTTGCGCGAACTGCTGCAAGGCGTGTTTGTCGGCCAGCAGCGCGTTCAGCTGTTCATCGCGGCACACTGCGGCGTATTTTTCGACGATTGGCGTGGTGTTTTGGGTCAGTTCGATGTGATGCTGCAACGCCTCGCTCAGCGCTAGCGTTTTGCCATTCACCTCGACCGACTCATCGCCTTTCAGCCAGAGCAGTTCAACCACTTCTTTGACCAAGGCCGGATCGTTTTCGAACCAGATACCTAAGGCGTCGCCCGGCTGGTAGCGCAGGCCAGAATCACCCAAATCGATCTCGATGTGGCGCACGTCTTTATCCGAATTACGCCCGGTGATTTTCTGGTTCACTGACAGCAATGCGGTCAGCGGCTCTTCTTTAGTATAAGGGCTGCTGTCGACTTGGTTGACCGCGCCAGCTAGCGAGGCGGCAGGTAGGGCAGTGGCTTCAGCCGGAACGCGCTGTTTCAACACTTCCACAATGCGCTTGCGCCACTCTTCGGCCTGAGCCTGATATTCAACGTCGGCGTCAACGCGATCCAGCAGGCGTTCTGCGCCCAGTTCGCCAAGACGGTTGTCGAAATCTTTCCCGGCCTGACAGAAGAATTCGTAAGAAGTGTCACCCAGTGCAAACACGGCAAACGCCGTATCTTTCATCTGTGGCGCTTTCTTCGATTGCAGGAATTTGTGCAGAGCGACGGCTTCTTCAGCCTGCTCACCTTCCCCCTGAGTGGAAGCAACAATCAGCAGCAGCTTTTCTTGGCCGATTTGCTTGAATTTGTAGTCACCGGCGTTAACCAAGTTAACGTTCAGTTTTGCTGCGATCAGGTCATCACGGACTTGCTCAGCCAGACGGCGGGCGTTGCCAGTCTGGGAAGCTGAAATCAGGGTAATCGCCGCTGCGGCGGGCGCAGGTGCTGCTGCCGGAACAGCGCCCGGCTGTTGATTAACCATTCCCCAGAAATAGCCAGATAGCCATGCCAGCTGCGTTGGTGAGTATTCACCAATGGTAGATTGGAGCTTGGCCAATTGCTCTGGAGAGAGTGGCAAAATAGAGGTTGGAGGAGCCTGAGTCGTCATCGCGGTACGAATTCCCTTATGCATAAGCCAGTCATCAATCCGGCCTTCGTGCACAAGAAAGACCGTAAATCACCCTCACGCAGAAAAGCGACGGAGGGCGCAGAATGTAAGGTTAACGAGGCTGATGATAACAATTAAAGAAGTGATGGAAATATTAAATAACCAAAATGACTAAGTGGTTTTAGAGGTAGCCTTAACCACAAAAAGTGGTAAGTAATGATTTTTTATCTTACTGAAATAGCTATGAAAATAGACGGCCATTTTCCCAGTTATACAAAGCGGCTTGTTATATAAAGAAAAACCCCGCCGTGGCGGGGTGAAAATTGTTTTTCGACAGCACATTTTTACAGGTGGAACTGGCCGTGTTCCTCAAACCAAGCGAACTGTCCGGCGGCAAACACCGACATTTTACTGCTGCTGTGGCCGGTGTCCGGCAAATCAACAAAGTGCCAGTTAAACGGCGTGTTGTTCTGCTCGGCGCGCTGCTGGGACGTGGTGAAATAGCTCTCAGCGCGATCAAGGCGGTTGCTCCCCTGCGCCATCACCTGCTTGGACAAACGCTGCGGGTGGGCTTCAGGATTATCATCTTCACTGCCGACGGCAATCAGCATCGGTTTGGCAAAGTAACTGGCGAGCTGCTGTTGGTTGACGCTTACCGGCGACTCGCGCAACCCATAAGGCCAGCGCTGGTCGGTATCAGGCAGCGTCCACCACGTCGGCGCGGCGCAGACGGCGGCTTTCACTTCCGGCTGCGGCAATAATGTCAGCATGCGATGAACAACTTGGCATCCGGCGCTGTTGCCGAAAAGGTAGAACTGCGACTGGCTGGTGACGCCCTGCTTCTGCATTTGGCTGAACAGGGAGTCGACCACCGTAAAAGTCCATTGCGATGCGGGCAGTTTGCGATGGGTTTTGGGATCAACCAGATTACCAAGGTTATAGCCCGCCGCACCGGGGAAGTCCTGCTCGCTGAATTTCGGCACCACCACGCGCAGATGATACTGGTTCGCCATGGTGATCCATTCATTGCGCGCATTGGCCGCGTTGCGATCACCTTCGGTCATCACCATTACGATAGGCGTTGTGGCATCCGCACCTTCGGGTTGATAGGTGAAAACGTCAAGCGTCTTTTTGCCCTGCGCCACCAGAATATGGAAATTGCCCGCGCCCGTTGGGAATGTCAGGGCAACAGGTTTCGCCGGGGCAGCAGGCTTGGCGGTTTTCGGCTCAGTTTGAGCAGGTTTGATTTCAGCAGGTTTCGGTCCCGCAGGCTGGGTTCCCGCAGGCGTAGAGTCCGTAGACTTGGCGTCGGTAGCAGCAGGCGCGGCTGGCTGGGGGAGCGTTTCCGCACCGACGCTCGCCGTGAATAGCACCGACAATATGGCCAAACGCAGCACAGTAATCATGCAAACACTCAATAGGTTAGTCTCACTGCTGCCACTTTAAGTCAGTAAAACGGGCTGAGTAAAGGAGTGGTTGGTAACGCCTTGTACAGCTATGTACCGTGGATTTCGTGGCGCCAACGCGGGATTTCCGTTACTATGCCGCGTTTTTTGAGCAACGAGACAGCGCCATGACCACCACACTTTTTAAAGATTTTCAGTTCGAAGCCGCACACCATTTACCTCACGTTCCAGCGGGCCACAAATGCGGCCGCCTGCACGGGCACTCTTTCACGGTAAGATTAGAAATCACCGGTGAAGTGGATCCGCATACGGGTTGGGTAATGGATTTTGCTGATTTAAAAGCGGCCTTCGCCCCGACATTGGACCGTCTCGACCACTATAATCTCAACGATATTCCGGGCTTAGAGAACCCGACCAGCGAAGTGCTGGCCGAGTGGATCTGGAATGAGATGAAGCCTAAGCTGCCTTTGCTTTCCGCCGTACGCGTTAAAGAGACTTGCACCGCGGGCTGCGTCTATAAAGGCTAAGCGATATTTAGGTATTTGTGGGTCTGCATCGACAGCCGCCAATTTTTTGCAATGCAGGTCGCAATGCACAATTTGGTGGCTTCTTCTTTCTGACTGATTGGCTGCAAAGCGATGATCCGCGCTTTTTCGTCGGTCAATGTCGCCAGTAACTCTTCCAAGGCATCGATATCGCGCTGACGCGCCACCGGATGCTTCACTTCATCAGCCCGTTTCAACGCCTGCGGCAGAATGTCATAGCCGCCGCGCATGTTGACCTTTGGCGACACCGTCACCCAAGTATTCACCGAGCAGCGCACCTCATGGGTCCCGCTGGTTTCTATCTGGCAGCTAAAGCCGTTTTTTTCTAGCAGCGTGGTCAGCGGCATTAAATCGTAAATGCAGGGTTCGCCGCCGGTGATCACCACGTGGCGTGCCGTATAGCCCTGTTGAACAATGATCTCGTGCAGTTGCTCTGCCGTGGCGTTACCCCAAGCATCACTCTCTTCGGTTTTGACCAAAATACGTTGTACGTCGACTTCCCGATCGGCGATTTTGTCCCAGGTATGTTTGGTGTCGCACCAGCTACAGCCCACCGGGCAGCCCTGTAGGCGAATAAAGATAGCCGGCACGCCGGTAAAATAACCTTCCCCTTGCAGGGTTTCGAACATTTCATTAATCGGGTACTGCATGGTTTTCTCAATCATCTCTAAAAAATCAGCGCGCATTATCACAGATATGACCTGTCAGTCCAAACCTGTGCTGTAAGTGAGTGTGGCAGGCAGCCTCTGCGCCATGACTGCTTCCACCATACAAATAAAAAACCCGCCGAAGCGGGTTTTTAGGAAAGTGTTCTAAAGCGCAGTAATTACTGGCCTTTAACTTCTTTCAGACCGTTGAACGGTGCTGCATCACCCAGAGCTTCTTCGATACGAATCAGCTGGTTGTATTTAGCAACACGGTCAGAACGGCTCATAGAACCAGTTTTGATCTGGCCAGCAGCGGTACCAACAGCCAGGTCAGCGATGGTAGCGTCTTCAGTTTCGCCTGAACGGTGAGAGATAACTGCAGTGTAGCCAGCATCTTTCGCCATTTTGATCGCAGCCAGAGTTTCGGTCAGAGAACCGATCTGGTTGAATTTGATCAAGATGGAGTTAGCGATACCTTTTTCGATACCTTCTTTCAGGATCTTGGTGTTAGTTACGAACAGATCGTCACCAACCAACTGGATTTTGTCGCCCAGAACTTTAGTCTGGTAAGCGAAGCCAGCCCAATCAGATTCGTCCAAACCGTCTTCGATAGAAACGATTGGGTACTGTTTGGTCAGGTCTTCCAGGAAGTGAGTGAACTCTTCAGAAGTGAAAGCTTTGTTGCCTTCGCCAGCCAGAACGTATTTGCCGTCTTTGTAGAACTCAGAAGCAGCACAGTCCATCGCCAGAGTGATGTCTTTGCCCAGCTCGTAGCCCGCTTGTTTAACAGCTTCAGCGATAACAGCCAGAGCTTCTGCGTTAGAACCCAGGTTTGGCGCGTAGCCACCTTCGTCACCAACAGCAGTACCCATGCCTTTAGATTTCAGAACTTTAGCCAGAGTGTGGAAAACTTCAGAACCCATACGGATGGCTTCTTTCAGGGTTTTCGCGCCAACAGGCTGGATCATGAACTCTTGGATATCAACGTTGTTATCAGCGTGCTCACCACCGTTGATGATGTTCATCATAGGCAGAGGCATAGAGTATTTGCCTGGGGTGCCGTTCAGTTCAGCGATGTGTGCGTACAGCGGCAGGCCTTTAGAGGCAGCAGCAGCTTTAGCAGCAGCAAGGGAAACAGCCAGAATCGCGTTAGCACCGAACTTAGATTTGTTCTCAGTACCGTCGAGATCGATCATGATCTTGTCGATGTTAGCCTGGTCTTTTGCGTCTTTGCCTTTAACAGCGTCAGCGATTGGGCCATTTACTGCTGCAACGGCTTTAGTAACGCCTTTGCCCAGGTAACGTGATTTATCACCGTCACGCAGTTCCAGCGCTTCGCGAGAACCAGTAGATGCGCCTGATGGAGCCGCTGCCAAACCTACGAAACCGCCTTCCAGATGAACTTCAGCTTCTACAGTAGGGTTACCACGGGAGTCGATGATTTCACGACCGATCACTTTAACGATTTTGGACATTAGGATTTCCTCAGTACAAGTTAACTAAAGCTTCAGACAAACAACGTGCCAAATGGCACGCTGTTTCCCCTATATTTATTTTACCTGACGCTTCTGATACTCACCGGCAGCCTTAACAAAGCCTGCAAACAACGGATGACCATCACGCGGCGTTGACGTAAATTCCGGGTGGAACTGGCAAGCCACAAACCATGGGTGGTTTGGCAGCTCGATAATTTCCACCAGTTGCTTGTCGCCAGAGCGTCCTGCAACGCGTAAACCCGCGGCTTCGATCTGTTTGAGCAGCATGTTGTTTACTTCGTAACGGTGACGATGACGTTCAACAATCGTCGGCTCGCCGTACATCTCGCGAACCAGGCTACCGTCAGTCAGGTGGCATTGTTGCCCACCGACACGCATGGTGCCGCCTAAATCACTCTCTTCAGAACGGACTTCTACATTCCCGTTCTCATCACGCCATTCGGTAATCAATGCCACAACCGGGAACTTACAGTCTGGCACAAATTCGGTTGAGTTGGCGTTTTCCATGCCAACAACGTGGCGGGCGAACTCCATCAACGCGACTTGCATACCTAAACAAATACCCAAGTAAGGGATGTTGTTTTCGCGCGCATACTGGGCGGTCATCACTTTCCCTTCAACACCACGGTAACCGAAGCCACCAGGGATCAGGATAGCGTCCAACCCTTTCAGAATTTCTACACCACGCGTTTCGACATCTTGCGAGTCGATAAGTTTGATGTTGACGGTCAGACGATTTTTCAGCCCGCCGTGCTTAAGTGCTTCGATAACAGACTTATAAGCATCTGGCAGCTCAACGTATTTACCCACCATCCCGATGGTCACTTCGCCACCTGGGTTCGCTTCTTCATACACCACCTGCTCCCATTCGGACAGGTTAGCTTCAGGCGGGGTCAAGCTGAATCGTTTACAAATATAGTCGTCCAGACCCTGAGATTTCAATAGGGCTGGGATTTTATAAATGGAATCAACGTCTTTAAGTGAAATAACCGCTTTTTCTGGCACGTTACAGAACAGAGCGATTTTCGCGCGTTCGTTGGCCGGTACGGCACGGTCTGAACGGCAGATCAGCACGTCTGGCTGAATACCAATCGACAGCAGTTCTTTAACAGAGTGCTGGGTTGGCTTGGTTTTCACTTCGCCGGCGGCTGCCATGTACGGAACCAGAGTCAGGTGCATGTACAGCGTGTGCTCACGGCCTACTTCCACCGCCATCTGGCGAATAGCTTCCAAGAATGGCAGAGATTCGATATCACCCACGGTACCGCCAATTTCAACCAGAACCACATCATGGCCTTCGCCGCCTTCGATGATACGTTCTTTAATGTTGTTGGTGATGTGTGGGATTACTTGGATGGTCGCGCCCAAATAGTCGCCACGGCGTTCTTTGCGCAGTACGTCAGAGTAGATGCGCCCCGTGGTGAAGTTGTTGCGACGAGTCATTTTGGTGCGGATGAAGCGCTCGTAGTGACCCAAATCGAGATCCGTTTCAGCGCCGTCTTCGGTGACGAACACTTCGCCGTGCTGAGTTGGGCTCATGGTGCCTGGATCCACGTTAATATACGGGTCCAGTTTCATGATGGTCACGTTGAGGCCACGGGCTTCGAGAATAGCCGCCAGAGAGGCTGCGGCAATGCCTTTACCCAGAGAGGATACGACCCCGCCGGTCACAAAAATATAATTAGTTGTCATGCTGAACCTGAGAGGTTAGGTTTAAAGACGATGGAATAACCAAGACGGGAAAACAGTATACCGGAACCTTGTGCGCGCCACAAATAAAGGTTTTGCTGTTTATCATCGTTTTCTTCGCCTCAGTTCAGAAGAGTTAACTCTTCGAGCCCCTGTCTCTCATTCTTTTAAAAACAACAAGTTAAACAATGCAATTCGCTAACTTGCTGCCGTAGTCCAATAAAATCTCTTAGATTTCAATTTGTTGGACTTTGCTCTCTCAGGCCAACTCATGCCTCGTTGACTGGTTTTGAGCTTAACCGTTTCAGCACGTACAGATCTTGTCGCCGATCAAAGTCCGAGCAGACGTTAGTGCGCCTCGCCCTGCTTAACTTGCTGCCACGCCTCTTCCATTTGGTCGAGCGTCGCGTCTTCCATGGTTAAGCCTTGTTCACGGATGATCTGCTCGACCTGACGGAAGCGGCGTTCAAATTTACGGTTAGCGGCCTGTAGTGCATCTTCAGCCTTGTGGCCCAGATGGCGCGACAGGTTGACGGTCGCAAACAGCAGGTCGCCAATCTCTTCGCCAAGCTTCTCTTCGTCGATAACCGCCTGCTGCGCCTCGTGCATCACTTCGTCTATCTCTTCATAGACTTTATCCAGCACCGGGCCGAGGGTGGTCCAGTCAAAGCCGACGTTGGCGCAGCGCTTTTGGATTTTGTGCGCGCGCATCAGGGCTGGCAGAGCCTGTGGGATATCATCCAGAGCTGAATGCAGGGACTTCTCAGCCCTTTCCAGCGTCTTGCGTGCTTCCCACTTCACCAACACGTCCTGACTGCTCTTCTCGCTCTGCGGGCTACCGGCATTGGCGAAAACGTGAGGATGGCGGCGCTCAAGCTTGTCGGAGATGGCATTGCAGATATCGTCGAAGGCAAACAGCCCCTGCTCGCTGCCCATTTGGGCATAAAACACCACTTGGAAGAGCAAGTCGCCCAGCTCATCGCGCACGTCGTCATAGTCCTTGCGGGCGATGGCGTCGAGCACTTCGTAGGTCTCTTCAAGAGTGTAAGGCGCGATGGTTTCGAAGGTCTGCTCCTTGTCCCACGGGCATCCGGCAATCGGGTCGCGCAGGGTTTTCATGATGGTGAGCAAACGTTGCAGGGCTGATTCTGTCATGGCGGGCTGTCCGTTTCTTATTGAGCGGCGGGCGTCTGAGCGCCAACCGTAAAAAATAAAGGCCCGACAAGCGGGCCAGTAAAATCACAATGCTTAGTTGCCGTGAAGGCGTTTGGCGTCAATCACGTCCGGCAGTTGGTTGAGCTTGGCTATTACACGCCCCAACACCTGCGGGTTGTAGATTTCGATGTCCATATCGATAGTCGCCAACTGCTGCTTGGTATCACTACGGCTGGCAACGCCGAGCACGTTAACCTTCTCGTTGGCCAGAATGGTGGTGATGTCGCGCAGCAGGCCGCTGCGATCGTTGGCCACCACGCGGACCACCAGCGAGTAGCCGCTGGAGTAGCTTTCGCCCCACACGGCGTCAACCACGCGCTCCGGCGCGTTCTGGCGCAGGTCTTCCAACTGGTCACAGTCGGCGCGGTGAATCGAGATCCCCCGGCCCTGAGTGATGTAACCGACGATCTCATCGCCCGGGATCGGCTGGCAGCAGCGCGCGATGTGGTGCATCAGATTGCCAACGCCTTCCACTACTACGCGACCGTTGTCCTTGCCATTGCTGCGCGGCGGCGGCGCAGAGGTTTTCTGCGTCAGCTGGCGCAGCGCCTCTTTGTCTAACTCTTCCGCACTCGGTTTTTTCAACTGAGATTGCAGGAAGTTCACCATCTGGTTGAGACGAATATCGCCATTACCGATGGCCGCCAGCACTTCATCCAGCGAGTTGACGTTGTAGCGCGGCAGCAGCAGTTTCTCAGCATCTTTGATGCTGATATCCAGTCTGTCCAGCTCGTCATCGAGGATCTGTTTACCGGCAATAATGTTCTTGTCGCGATCCTGCTTGCGGAACCAGTTGTGGATCTTCGAACGCCCGCGGCTGGTGGTGACATAGCCGAGGTTCGGGTTCAGCCAGTCGCGGCTTGGGTTCGGGTGCTTCTGGGTGATGATCTCAATCTGGTCGCCCATTTGCAGCTGATAGGTGAACGGCACGATACGCCCGCCAATCTTGGCTCCGATACAGCGGTGTCCGACATCGCTGTGGATGTGATAAGCGAAGTCGAGCGGCGTGGAGCCCATCGGCAAGTCAATAACGTCGCCTTTTGGCGTAAACACGTAGACGCGGTCGTCGAACACCTGACTGCGCACTTCATCAAGCATTTCGCCTGAATCCGCCATCTCTTCCTGCCACGCAATCAGTTTACGCAGCCAAGCAATGCGGCCTTCGTAGCCACCGCTGCGGCCACCGGCCACGGCAGTACCTTCTTTGTATTTCCAGTGCGCGGCGACACCCAGCTCGGCATCTTCATGCATCTGGCGAGTACGGATTTGCACTTCAAGGGTTTTGCCGCGCGGGCCGAGAACCACGGTATGAATAGACTGATAGCCGTTAGGTTTCGGGTTGGCGACGTAGTCATCAAACTCGTCAGGCAGATGGCGGAAATGGGTGTGAACGATACCCAGCGCCGCGTAGCAATCTTGCAGGCGCTCAACCACGATACGCACCGCACGCACGTCAAACAGCTCGTCAAACGACAGCGCCTTTTTCTGCATCTTGCGCCAGATGCTGTAGATGTGTTTCGGACGGCCATAGACATCAACTTTGATGCCCTCTTCGGCCATCGCACCGCGCACGGTGGAGACGAAATCGTCAATATACTGCTCGCGGTCGATGCGACGCTCGTGCAGCAGTTTGGCGATTCTTTTGTATTCGTCAGGATGCAGGTAACGGAAGCAGAAGTCTTCCAGCTCCCATTTTAACTGGCCAATCCCCAAGCGGTTCGCCAGCGGTGCATAGATGTTAGTACACTCTTTGGCCGCCAACACGCGCTCTTCTTCCGGCGCGTCTTTCACTTCGCGCAGGTGAGCGATACGTTCGGCAAGCTTGAGCACCACGCAGCGGAAATCTTCCACCATCGCCAGCAGCATGCGGCGAACGTTATCCACCTGCTCGGAGGCCATGGAGTCATTTTGCGTGGCTTTTAGCTGGCGAATGGCGTCCATATCGCGCACGCCGTGCACCAAGTCGGTAATACTTTTGCCGAACTGCTGGGTCAGCGTGTCTTCATCGATAATGCCAACATCAACCACGGGGAACAGCAGCGCGGCGCGCATGCTGTCGTTGTCCATGCTCAGGGTAGAGAGGATCTCGACCATCTCCAGCCCGCGCCATAAAAGCAGCGAGGCATCCGGATGGCCTTGTGTCTGTTGTTCGCAGTAGCGCCAGGTTTCGGCTAAACGCTCACATGACTGCTGGCTAGAAAGGCCTAAACTGGTTATCCAGTCGTCGAGCGCAAACTCGCCTGCCGTGTTCAAATGTGCACTTCTTACCGCAACCATACCCTCTCCCTACATTTCTGCTGCCATTCAGGCGGCAGACGGGTTGATAAACAGAGCCATCGACTCAAGATGCCCAGTGTGCGGGAACATATCCAGCATGCGAACCTGAGCTAAGCGATAACCCGCCTCCAACAAAATTTTGCTGTCCCGCGCTAAAGTCGTGGGGTTGCATGAGACATACACCACGCGCTGCGGATCCAGCTTAATAATATGTGCCATAACGCCAGCGGCTCCGGCCCTTGCGGGGTCGAGCAGCACTTTATTAAAGCCCTGTGCCGCCCAGGGTTGCTGGCTGACATCCTCTTCCAGATTTTCATGGAAGAATTCAGCATTGTTCAAATTATTTCGAATGGCATTATCTTGCCCATTCGCCACCAGCGTGGCAACACCTTCTACGCCGGTGACATGCTTTACACGCTTGGCTAAAGGCAGGGTGAAATTACCCACACCGCAGAATAAATCCAATAGGCGATCGTCGGAATTGAGATCTAGCCATTCTATCGCCTGCGCCACCATTTGCTGGTTGACGTCATCATTGACCTGAATGAAATCGCGCGGGCTGAATTTCAGCGACAAATCGTCGATTTGGTACAGCGGCTGCTCGCCGCACAGCAGCTCTAAGCTGTCGCTCTCTGCCGCCAGCCACAGGGCCACGCCGTGTTCAGCGCCGAAGGCCAGCAGGCTGGCGCGGTCTTGTTCTTTCAGCGGGTCAAGATGGCGCAGCACTATCAGTGGACCATTTTCGGCCAGCACCAGTTCAACATGCCCCAAACGCTGGGCTGCTGAGAGTTGCGAAAGGCAGTGTTGCAAAGGCACCAACAGGCGTTCCAGCTCGGGGCGCAGCACCGGGCAGCGGTTTATCGCCACCAGATCATTTGAGCCTTCCTGACGAAAACCCATCACCAGCGTAGAAGAAGATGAGGAAGACGCCATTTTATTTTTGCCTTTGCCGCCCCCTTTAGCACTTCCGGCAATCTGCAAACCCAACCGCGCGCGGCGTCGATAGCCATACTGCGGGCCAGCAATCACCGGCTGAGGTTGCGCTTCTACCCCCGTTTCGCGTGAAATAAGGCGTAATAAGGCCGCAGACTTGCTCTGTTGCTGTAATACTTCACTGGCATGTTGCTGCTGACAGCCGCCACAGGTGTTGAAATGCGGACAGGCCGGTTTCACCCGCTGCTCGCTGGTGGTCAGCAGGCGTTTCACACGCCCTTTGGCATACTGACGTTTATCCTCGGTGAGCGTCACCTCGGCCTGTTCGCCGGGCAGCAACCCGCTGATAAACACTGCTTTACCGTTGTGGCGCGCCACACCCTGACCAAATGCATCCAGGTCGGTGGCAGTCACAGTTATTGTTTGCCGGGTCGTCACGCGACGATTCGGAGAGTAGAATTGGGCCATTATTGTTGATTGCACGCTGAGTCAATTAAGGTCTTTCAGCTGCTGATTCTCCCACATTGGAACCTCATGACCAAATATAGCCTTCGCGCACGGATGATGATTTTAATTCTGGCACCGACTTTGATGATTGGTCTGCTGCTCAGCACCTTCTTTGTGGTGCATCGTTATAACGAGTTGCAGAAGCAATTAACCGACTCCGGATCCAGCATTATTGAGCCTTTGGCCGTCGCCAGTGAATATGGCATGACCTTCCGTGAGCGAGAGCCAGTAACGCGTTTAATCAGCCGCCTGCATCGCAACCATTCTGAGATTGTTCGCGCAATTAGCGTGTTCGACGGGCAGAACAAACTGTTTGCCACTTCTAACTCGTTGCGCGAAGGCAACAAGTTGCAGGTGGCCTCAGTCAACGATATTCCGCGCGAACTCACCCAAAAGCGCATGGGTGACTCACTGATTTTACGCACGCCCATTTTAGCTGAGAACCACACCTCGGCGGACGATGACGCCTTCCACACCTCGCCCGCGCGCAATCTCGGCTATATCGCCATTGATTTAGATCTCAGCTCGGTCCGCCTTCAGCAGTATCAGGAAGCCTTTGTCTCCACCATGTTACTGCTGCTCTGTCTGGGCATCGCCACGCTGTTCTCTTACCGCCTGATGCGCGATGTAACCGGTCCAATTCGCAACATGGTCAATACGGTTGACCGAATTCGCCGTGGTCAGCTTGATAGCCGCGTCGAAGGCAATATGCTGGGCGAACTGAGCATGCTGAAAAACGGCATCAACTCGATGGCGATGTCGTTGACTGCTTACCATGAAGAGGTGCAGCAGAACATTGATCAGGCGACTTCGGATCTGCGAGAGACGCTGGAGCAGATGGAGATCCAAAACGTTGAATTGGATCTGGCGAAAAAGCGCGCGCAGGAGGCTGCCCGTATTAAGTCGGAATTCCTCGCCAACATGTCTCACGAGCTGCGTACCCCGCTCAATGGGGTGATTGGTTTTACTCGCCAGACGTTGAAAACGCCGCTGTCGCCGACGCAGGCCGATTACCTGCAAACCATTGAACGTTCTGCCAATAACCTGCTGACCATTATTAATGACGTGCTCGACTTCTCGAAGCTGGAAGCCGGCAAACTGGTGCTGGAGCATATCCCGTTCTCCCTGCGTGAAATGCTGGATGAAGTGGTCGTGCTGTTGGCCCACACCGCCCATGAAAAAGGCTTAGAGCTGACGCTCAATGTGCACAACAACGTGCCTGAAAGTGTCCTTGGCGACCCGATGCGTTTGCAGCAGGTTGTCACCAATTTACTCGGAAATGCCATCAAGTTCACCGAAAATGGCAACATTGATATCAATGTGGAAGTTCGCTCGCAGAACAATTTGCAAGTCGAGTTGGAAGTACAAATCCATGACACAGGGATCGGAATATCTGAGCGCCAACAGTCGCAGCTGTTCCAAGCTTTCCGACAAGCCGACGCCAGTATTTCGCGCCGCCACGGCGGTACCGGGCTGGGGCTGGTTATCACGCAGCGGTTGGTCAAGGAGATGGGCGGCGACATCAGCTTCTACAGCCAGATTAATCGCGGCTCGACCTTCTGGTTCCACATCACCCTTGAGTTGAACGACAACCGCCATATCACGCCACTCTCGATGAACTGCCTCGAAGGGAAGCGTCTGGCCTATGTGGAAGCCAACCCGGCGGCAGCCAAAGCCACGCTGGAAATCTTGCAGTCGACGCCGCTCGACGTGGTGCATCGCACCACCATTCAGGCCCTGCCGGACCCTTATTACGACTTGATGCTGTGCAGTATTCCGGTGAAGCTCGACCACCAGCTTTCTGACTACGACGCGCGCCTGCAAAAGGTGTTAAGCATGACTGACCGCCTGCTGTTGGCGCTGCCGAGCGAGTTCCAGGTTGATGCTGAATCGCTGAAAAATCGTGGCGTACAGGCTTGTTTAATCAAGCCTATTTCCAGTATTCGCCTGCTGCCGCTGCTGCTGGCGACGCCTTATTCGCCGCCAATCTTGAACGCTGACGGCGCGCGCTCAGACCGCCTGCCGCTGACGGCGATGGCGGTGGATGACAACCCGGCGAACCTCAAGCTGATCGGCACCCTACTGGAAGAATTAGTGGAAACCACCCTGCTTTGCCACAGCGGTGAAGAGGCGATCGACATGGCGCGCAATAACGATTTGGATATCATTTTGATGGATATTCAGATGCCGAACATCGATGGCATTCGCGCCAGTGAAATCATTCACCAGCTGCCGCGCCACGCCAAGACGCCAATCATCGCCGTCACCGCCCACTCGCTGAGCGGCGAGCGCGAACAACTGCTCAAAGTAGGCATGGACGACTATCTGGCGAAACCTATTGATGAAAGCATGCTGAAACGCGTGCTGGCCCGCCATTACTCGCACCAAACGCCGCAGGAGTCGCCGCTCAATCAGGAGAGTGGCAGCATGCCGATGAGCACGCTGGATTGGCAACTGGCCCTGCGCCAGTCGGCTAACAAAGAGGATTTAGCGCGCGACTTGCTGCAAATGCTGGTGGACTTCCTGCCACAGGTCACCGAGCGGGTTAACGCCGTGGCGCAGGGCGAGCCGGACGAAGACATTCTGTCGCTGATCCATAAACTGCACGGCAGCTGTAGTTACAGCGGTGTGCCGCGTCTGAAACAGCTCTGTTTCTACCTTGAACAGCAATTGCGCAAAAACATCCCGGCGAGCGAGCTGGAGCCGGAATGGTTCGAGCTATTGGACGAAATTGAAAATGTGACCCGTGAAGCTCAGCTGCATCTTAAACAGTAAATTTTACTGCACCAAGATTTGCTTGAGATCTCACTTACGGAAAATAGTTCCGGCTTGCCATTAAACTAACTAGCTGAAATTAAGCGCTATTTTTCCCTCATATAAAAATCCTATGGTCGGGAGGTATTTACAACTCCCGATCACTTTGGTTTAACTCTATTCATCAGTTGCGCAGTTTTCCGTCACTCTTTTTCTGGGCCGACGTCGGTATTTTTGCGTGAACTGATTTTTTTTGATTCAGAAATGAGAGCGCTCTCTTTTTATTTATTGGGCGTAAATCGTAGTCTGTCTTCCTGACGACGAGACCTGAAACCTGACAATCCCAACCGATGGCTGTCTCTGATTTAAGTAGAGGAAAAACGCATGGATCTGGAAAACACAATCATGGAGTTATTGGTTCACGCAGGAAGCGCCCGCAGCCATGCCATGATGGCGTTACAACACGCCCGCCGTGGTGATTTCCCTGCCGCAGAGCAGGCAATGGGGGAGTCGCGTCAGGCCGTGTCTCATGCCCACGGCATGCAAACTGAGCTTATTGGTTTGGATGAAGGCTGCGGCAAAATCCCGGTCAATCTGATCACCGTCCATGCGCAGGACCACTTAATGAATGCCATGGTCATTCAGGATTTAGCCGTTGATATGATTGAGCTTTACCGCCGTTTACCGTCAGCACCTGCAACCGCGGTAGACACATTACAGGCCAGCCATTGCTAGCCTGACCTCACGCAATACATCGTTTTAACTAGCCAAGCACTGACAAAAATAGCCATTAACAAATAATAATGCGGAAATAATCCGCTCGGGGGTGTGTAGTGTCTAAACCGAATGTCCTGCTCGAACGTTATGTTTTGCCTTTTGCTTTGAAGATAGCCTCGCAAAAGCACGTCCTGTCGGTGCGTGACGGCATCATTTTGAACATGCCATTTATGCTGATTGGCTCGTTCTTCCTAATTTTTGCTTACTTGCCGATCCCAAGTTACGCCAACATGATGGGCGAGGTGTTCGGCGCGGCTTGGCGCGAAAAGCTGCTCTACCCGGTGAAAGCGACCTACGACATCATGGCGATTATCTCCAGCTTCGGCATCGCCTACCGTCTGGCGGAGAAGTATAAAACGCTGGACCCGCTGACTACCGGTGCTGTGTCTTTGGTGGCATTCATTCTGACTATTCCGCAAAACACCCTGTTCCAGCCACTCAATGGCGCGACCGAGCAAATCATCAAAGGCGTGCTGCCAATGAATTTCATCGGCAGTCAGGGGCTGTTTGTGGCGATTGTCATCGCCATACTTTCGACTGAAATTTATCGCTTCGTCCACAACCGCAATCTGGTGATCAACATGCCTGCGGGCGTGCCTCCGGCGGTGGCGAAATCCTTTTTGGCACTGATCCCAGGCTTTGCAGTGATGGCGGTAGTGCTGGCCTTGCGTTTAGGGGTTGAAGCCACGCCGTTCGGCAACATCAACAATATGATTGCCACCATTATCGGCATCCCGATGCACCATATTGGCGGTACGCTGCCGGGAATGATTTTCTCGGTGATACTGATTGGTTTGCTGTGGATGGTGGGGCTGCACGGCGATGCCATCGTGCTGGTCTTCATCCAGCCGGTGTGGCTGTCGAACATGTCCGAGAACCTGACCGCCTTCCAAAACGGCCAGCCTATTCCGCACATTATCACTCAACAGTTTTATGACTTATGGATAGCGCCGGGCGGCACCGGAGCCTTGCTGGGGCTGGTTATCTTCATGCTGCTGCGCGCCCGCAGCGCACAGATGAAACAGCTGGGGAAAATCGCCGCGCCGGGCTGCCTGTTCAATATCAGTGAGCCGATGGTGTTTGGTATTCCGCTGGTGATGAACCCATATTTCGCTATTCCGTTTATCCTCACGCCGGTGATTCTGGTGATTGTGACTTACACCGCGATGGCAACCGGGCTGGTGACGCCACCGGTGGGCATTGCGCTGCCGTTCACGACGCCCATCTTCATCAGTGGCTATTTGGCGACCGGCGGGCATATTTCCGGCACGGTGATTCAGGTGGTGAATCTGGCAATTTCACTGGTGATTTACTATCCGTTCTTCCGCGCGTGGGACAAGTTGAAGTTTAAAGAGGAGCATCAGGCCGCGCAGTTAGAAGCTGAGAAAGCACAAACCGCCGCAGGTCAGTTAACCGCGCGCTGATTTGAGCACTGCTGTAGCAAATTGAAGAAACAAAAAAGCCCGGCGCCTGTTCTCCAGCACCGGGCTTTTGCTTTTAAAAGTGGCTTAGAACCAAGTGGTTACTGCGCCGGTCACATCCCACTGCTCATTCACTCGCAGCAGCTGACGCCATCTGTCGAAGGTCAGGCATGGGTGGGAAATATCGAAAATCAGCATGTCGCCGACTTGAATATCGGCTCCCGCTGGCACTGACATAAAGGCGTGTTGGTCCATCATCTTGATGATTTCCCATGACTTATCTACCGGCACTACCGTAGTGTAACCTGCCGAGTGGCTGCTCTGTGGGCGAAAATGCCCGGCAGCTACCGGGAAACCGGCATCTGGCCCGGCGTCGCGGCGACCCAAACCAATGATAGCCCTGCCCGGCTCAGGCAGCGACTGCACGTAGGCCCACACCTGTAGCGCGGGTTGCAGGCTGCTGTTCATCTGGCGCGCCACCGGGTTTTGGGCCTGAATGCGCTGATTAGCCTGCTGGTAAATCCCGGCATCATGAGTCAGATAGCAGCCAGAGCGCAAAACAACATCCAATGTAAAACGCTGCTGGTTGTCCAGATACTGACTGTCGCGCCTAAACTCCTCAGCCACCACGTCAAACCACGCTGAGCCCGCGCCGGTGAGAATCACCGTCGGCTCGGCAAAAGCACCGTTCTGCGCCAGAGCTTCAGTGCGTTGCATCACGTGTTGCAGGAAGGCGCGGATCGGCGCTTCTTCATTAATTACGCCTTCATAAATTTCCACACCCACCAGCGATATAGCCTGCGGCCAGCGCTGAATGGCTTCCAGCACCTGCTGCTCCTGCTCGGCATTGCGCACGCCGGTGCGCCCACCGGCCAGACCATATTCCAGCAGCACCCGTAATCTCTGCTGGCGTGAAGCAAAGAACTCGCCGAGGGCGTCTACGTTGGCCGCAGAATCCACAATACAGGTGAAATCGAACTCGCTGTCCTGCGCCAACAGCCCGGCGATCACCGCCATATTGGCTTTGCCGACCAGTTGATTAGCCATGATCACTCGGCGCACACCGTGCTGAAAGGCCGCGTTGACCTGCGGAGCCGTCGCCAGCGTGATGCCCCACGCGCCGTGATCCAGCTGCAACTGGAAAAGTTCGGGGCTCATGGTGGTTTTGCCGTGCGGAGCCAGTCGGAGGTTGTAGCGGCGGATAAACTCGCTCATCCACGACAGGTTATGCTCTATACGCTCGTCCAGCAGCACCGCCACCGGCAGGCTGACCTCTTCTCGCAGAATATTCCAACCCTGCTGGCCGATATCCGCCATCTGCGGCTCGTCCGGCAATGTGCCCAAGCCTTTGGTTTGGGTATTGACCGGCTGGGAGGAGAAATCATAAAGCGAAGATAAATCATAGAGTTCTGAAAAATCATACGGCTGGGAGAAGTCAGGCTCGGACATGATGGCTCTCGTTTGGCGTTATCTGCGGATGGTTAATGCCAACCTAGCGCACCCGCAGGTCTGGGGTAAAGCCCAAAATCGGCACGCTGTGCGAGAAGCTGCCAGCAGGTGCCAATTTCAGGGCTGCTGTGACCTATTTAGGCAGCGTTTGCGCCAGTTTGATAGTGGCGGCGATATTGCGCGCGGTGTTGTGCAGGTTCTCGGCGGCATGTTCCAGCGCCTCTTCTAAGGTGCAAATAGAAGAGAGCACGCTAAACACCGCATCCAAGCCGTGGTCGAACACCACATCCACATCTTTGGTCAGGCTGCCGCCAATGCCAATCACCGGCTTGTTATGCTTTTTCGCCACCCGCGCGACGCCAATCGGCACTTTGCCATTGATACTTTGGCTATCGATGCGCCCTTCGCCGGTGATCACCAGCGTGGCGTCTTTCACTAAGGCTTCTAGCCCCAATGCTTCAGTGACGATCTCAATGCCCTGACGCAGCTGCGCGCCGCAAAAAGCGTGCAACCCGGCCCCCATTCCTCCGGCAGCTCCAGCCCCCGGCAGGCTGTCTACGTCGATATCAAGGCTCTGTTTAATCAGCTTGGCGAAGTGAGCAAGATTGCCATCGAGCTGCTTAACCATCTCCGGCGTAGCCCCTTTTTGTGGGCCGAAAATCGCCGACGCGCCATTTTTGCCGGTCAGCGGATTAGTCACGTCGCAGGCCACTTCGAATCGGCAATCTTTGATTCTGGAATCCAACTCGCTGATATCAATGCTGTTGAGCTGCTCCAGCGCGCCGCCGCCGTGAGCAATCTGCTGGCCCTGTTTATCCAACAGCTTGGCTCCTAGCGCCTGCACCATGCCCGCGCCGCCGTCATTGGTGGCACTGCCGCCAATGCCAATAATGCAATGTTTAATGCCGTGGTCGAGGGCGTGGCGAATCAGCTCGCCGGTGCCGAAAGAGGTGGTTTTCAACGGGTTGCGTTTTGCCTGCGGCACGCTTTCTAAGCCGCTGGCCGCCGCCATTTCGATAAAGGCGACTTTGCTATCGCCAGACAGGCCAAAGAACGCCTCAATGGGATCTCCTAATGGGCCAGTCACTTTGACTTTCACCACTTTGCCCTGAGTTGCGGCGACCATGGCTTCTACCGTCCCTTCGCCGCCGTCGGCGACCGGCAGTTTGACGTATTGGGCGTCGGGGAAAATCTCCCGAAAGCCGCTTTCAATGGCTTTCGCCACCTCCAGCGCCGATAAGCTTTCTTTAAATGAATCAGGTGCGATAACTATCTTCATGCACTGCACGCGTCGCTCGAAAAAAGCGTCCTGTTGATGAATTTATCTAGCTACGCAAGGAAACGGCGCCATCTTAGCGCCGCTCTCTCGGTCAACTACCGGGTCACTTCTACCTTGGCTAAGCTTTCATAATAGCGTGCAATTGCGCTGTGGTCAGACTGCCCCAGCCCGTCGGCCTTCAAAGCTTGCAGCATTTCCATCACCTGCGCGGTGAGCGGCAGCTGTGCGCCGATGCTGTGCGAAGTGTCCAACGCGTTAGCCAAGTCTTTGATATGCAAATCAATGCGAAAGCCCGGCTTGAAGTTGCGCTCCATGACCATCGCCGCTTTGGCTTCTAATACCGCGCTGCCCGCCAGCCCGCCGCGAATAGCCTGAAAAACTAACTCCGGCTCGACGCCCGCCTTGGTGGCTAACACCAACGCTTCGGACATGGCGGCGATATTCAGCGCCACGATCACCTGATTCGCCAGCTTGGTGACATTGCCTGCGCCGATATCGCCGGTATGCACCACCGAGGTCGCCATGGCCTTCATCAGCTCATAGCATTGTTCGAACACGGCTTTATCGCCGCCGACCATTACCGACAGCGTGCCGTCTATTGCCTTTGGCTCACCGCCGGACACCGGCGCATCAAGCATTGCCACCTGCTTTGCCGCCAGCGCTTGGCTGATTTCCCTGCTGGCCAGCGGCGCGATAGAGCTCATGTCGATAACCACCAATCCGGCGTGAGCCCCCTCGATAATGCCGTTTTCACCCAGCACCACCTCTTTTACCTGCGGAGAGTTCGGCAGCATGGTGATAACCACATCGCTCTGCTCGGCGACGGCTTTTGGCGTGGCGGCGCTGGTCGCTCCGGCCTCCACCAGTTGCTGAGTCGTCTCATGATTGTGGTCCAACACCACCAGTTGATAACCCGCCTTGAGCAGGTTTTTACTCATGGGTTTGCCCATTATCCCTAAACCAATAAATCCTATTTTCATGCTACGGCCTCGTTGAGTATCAAGAAGAGAGCCATTATAAAAATCAGCTCGCGGGCGAGCAGTGGGCAGAAGCCCAAAGCTAAGGGGGAGATTCAGCTGTTCTGACTGGCATATGCCCAACGGAGCGTGAGGCATATCGCCTAACTTGGCTTAGGTCGGGTTATCGAGTTGCAGGGCGATATATAGCAGTAGGCGATCGTCGAAGTTCGACAGATTCAGGCCCGTCAGACCAGAGATGCGGCTCAGGCGGTTTTCGAGAGTATTGCGGTGAATAAACAGTGCTTTAGCCGTGGCGATGGGCTGAACGTTATGAGCAAACCAGACGGCCAGCGTGCGGCGCAGCAGGCCGCTGCTGTCTTCGGCATTGAGCCGCGCCATCGGCAGAGCCAGTTCGTCGGCCTGCCAACCGTCGCGCAAACCGTCGAGTAAAACCGGCAGCATTAGGTCCTGATAGCAGTAGCTGCGCTGCTGCGGTGCGCGCTGTTTGCCGACCGCCATGGTGGTTTTGGCGGTGAGATAAGAACGCGCGAGACTGCCCGGCCCGGTGAAATAGTTGCCGAGCGCCACGCGAATTCGCACCCCGCTGTCTCGGTCCATACGGGCTATTAGGCCGTCGACGCGCTGGCGCTGGGCTTCGGGATCCCAGCGCTTGGCCGCGTTGAGCGCGGGTTTGAGGACCACGATTTCACTGAGAGAAACCGTGGCAATCAGGTTGTCCTGCTCCGGAGCTGAGAGCAGAGCCTGAAGCTGTTGCAGTTCGGCCAAGGCGTGTTCGACGCCAAGCTGGCCGCTGTCTATCGCCACCACCACGGCGACGCGCGGTTTGTGCAAGTCGATACCCAGTCGCTGCGCCCACTCCACCAGCTCGGCGGGAAGCTGCTCGGCGCGAATCAAATTCAGCACCAGCTCTTCGCGAATGCGGCTGTCGTGCGCCAGCATCTTCAGCAAGCGCGACTGCTCGAGCATCATTTCCGCCGTCATGCACACCAGTTCGCCATATTGCCGCAGATGCGTCGGGTCACCGCTCAGCCCGATAGCCCCGACAATCTGCCCGTCAACGCGCAGCGGCAGGTTAATACCGGGGCGCACGCCGTGCAGATGGCGCGTCACTGCGTTATCAATGTCCACAATGCGTTGCTGCGAAATCGCCAGCAGCGCGCCTTCGTGTAGTTCGCCAAGGCGCTCGGCGTCGCCGCTGCCGATGATCCTTCCCCGGCTGTCCATCACGTTGACGTTGCTGTCGATGATTTGCATCGTGCGATCAACGATTTGCTGCGCCAAGGTGTTTTCTAAGAAATATGTCGCCATGTCCCTGTGCTCCTACGCTGTTTCCCTTGGCTGCCAGCATACTCATTCAGCGAGGATTGGGCAGAGCCAAGTGAGGGAAATGCGAGACATCGCGCAGAACTCCGCCAACTTTCATCGTTGCACCGCCGCCAATAAAAAAGGCACGCCGAAGCGTGCCTTTATAGACTGATTTAATCGCGCGGAATTATTGCGCTAACAGGTAGATAGAGGTATCACCGCGTTGAATATCCAGCGCCAGCACGGAAGGTTTGCTGTCGAGGATTTTGCGCAGCTCGCCCAGATTCGCGACTTTCTGCTGGTTAACGCCCAAGATCACGTCATCCTTTTTCAGGCCGATGCGTGCGGCTTTACTGCCCGGCTTCACAGCATCAACTTTCACGCCTTTCTGGTCGCCAACCTGACCATTGCTCAGTTCAGCCCCTTCAATACCGGTGAAGATATTGCCGGAGTCAACTTTGGCGGTTTGCGTGCTCTGCTCAATCGTCACTTCAACATTGACCGGCTTGCCGTCACGCAGCAGGCCCAGCGTCACTTTGGTGCCGATTGGCAGTGTACCGATGTCAGCGCGGAAGGATGCGAAGCTGCTGATTGGTTTGCCGTTCATGCTCAGGATAACATCACCCGCCTTGATACCGGCTTTTTCAGCGGCAGACTTCGGCATAACTTGGCTGATAAAGGCACCGCGCTGGGCGTCGACCTTCATGGCTTTCGCCAGTTCAGAGTTCAGCTCAGTACCCATGATGCCCAGCTCACCGCGCTTCACTTGACCGAATTCGATCATCTGCTTGGTCAGGTTTTTCACCATGTTACTTGGGATAGCAAAACCAATACCGATGTTGCCGCCGTCTGGCGCAAGGATAGCGGTGTTCAGACCAATCAGCTCACCGTTAAGGTTCACCAGAGCACCACCGGAGTTACCACGGTTAATGGCGGCGTCGGTCTGGATAAAGTTTTCGTAGTTTTCGATATTCAAACCGCTACGGCCCAGTGCGGAAACGATACCTGAAGTTGCGGTTTCGCCCAGACCATACGGGTTACCGATAGCCACGGTGTAATCACCGACGCGCAGCTGCTCGGAGTCCGCAATTTTAATCGCGGTCAGGTTTTTGGCATCAATCAGCTGAATTACCGCGATGTCGGAACGCGGGTCTTTGCCAATCACTTTCGCCTCAAATTTACGGCCATCGTTCAGCTGGACGCTGATTTTGGTGGCGTTATCCACCACGTGGTTGTTGGTGACCACATAGCCTTTATCGGCATCGATAATTACACCTGAACCCAGCGCGCGGAACTCTTGTTTCTGCGCTTCTGGTGCAGGCTGGGAGTCGTCATCGCCTTGGCCGCCCTGGCAGACCGGAGAGCCTTGGAACGGCGAGCCGTCCTGACACAGCGGCGAGTTTTGACCAAAGAATTGCTGGAACTGCTGCCCCATGCGTGGCGTTTTGGTTGGCGCGCTGCCCTCAACGTTTACGCTAACAACGGAAGGCATCACCTTTTCCAGCATAGGTGCCAGACTTGGAACTTGAGTGGTACTGGAAGACGCCGTTTCTGCGGCAAATGCCGATGAAACAGGGGCCACAGCCATACCAACACTTAACGCCAAAGCGCTCAGGAATAGAGTAGTTTTTTTCATCAGTCGAATTCTCTTTAAATATGCTTTTAAAATTATTTATGGTGACAAGAAAGCATCACCTTGCTCGGTAGTCGTGATACTGAGATTTAATTAAAAACGGGAAGTTCATTTACGTCGAAACGACAATGGTAAAAAAATATTGTGGTAATTTACAAAAGCCTATTTTTTAACCACTGCGTTATGAAAATAGAGGTTTCTTTACATTTATGTTCCGAACAATTCGGCTGAATTTATTATTCAGCGGCCATTAAGCGGCGATATTCATCGTAAGCGTAAAGATCTGTCATTCCGCTGATATAGTCCTGAATCATTCGCGCGCGGTAATAAAATTCGCTAATCAAGCGCAGACTTTCCGGCTGCTTTTCAAGCTGGGTGATCGCCTCATTGTAGGCCAGCCGATGCTTGGCAGACAGCTTGTGGAACAGTCGAGTTTCAATCGGATACTTACGATGCGTATCGTCACGAACCAGCTGGCGGAATTCATCCAAAGGCATATCAAGAATTGGGCTGTAAATATCCAGCAACCCACTTATTACCCGATAACCCTGTAATTCCAGCTCTTCCACTTCGTGATGATTAAACACCTGTTTGAATGCCACACTTTTATATGTTTTTAACAATCTATTAGCTTGGCTTACATCTTCTAATAATGCCTGATTAAAATTACCGGCAAATATGGCAGGAAGATTATCAATGAAACGAATGGCGGCGTGAGGCACCAACTGCTTCACGGTCTGCACGCGCAATTCCATAAAGAAATAATCCACCGGGTTGCGAAAAGTCTTAGCGCGATCCATTTTCTGATAGGCGGTGCGCACCACTTTCTCAAACCAGTCATTCTCTTCGCTCTCGCCCCACTCGCGCTCTAAGTGCTCAAACAGCTGCTCGACGGTGAAAATGTTCTTCTCCACGGCATCTTCTAAGTCGGCGATGCAGTAAGAGATATCGTCGGCGGCTTCCATGATGTAAGTCAGCGGGAATCGGCTGAACTCGCCCATGTTTAGCTCGCCGCGCAGCCGCTCAATGAAAGGCTCTTCGGCCAAATAGAAGCCCGGCTTTTTCATCAGGTAAGCCTGCTCTTCCGGGATTGGCGCGGCCCAGTAGGCGGGGCGGGTGTACTTTAAGATGCAGGCGGTTTGCGAAAATGTCAGGTTGAGTTTGAGCAGAGTAAACACCAGTCGAATGGCCTGCGCGTTGCCGTCAAAGTTGCACAAATCGTGGCGTATCTTGCTGCGCAGCTGGTTCTCCGGCTCTTCGCCTTCCTGAAGACGTAAGAAGTCAAAAGTGCAGTTGTCGCTGCTTTGCGGCACGGTGCCGCAGCTGGCGATATCCATGCGCTTGGCGAACCAATTATTAATGGCGGATTCGCCAAAATGGCCAAAAGGCGGGTTACCGATGTCATGCATTAGGCAGGACATCTCGACCACGCTTTCAAAAGGATCGGTGAAATCGGTTAAGCCAAGCCTGTCGAGTTTCCCCTGTCGGCGCAGGCGATGCAGGATCTCTTTGGCAATGTGCCGCCCCACTTGCTGCACTTCCAGCGAGTGCGTCAAACGGCTGCGGACTGCGGCATTTTTTTCCAGCGGGAAAACCTGCGTTTTTTGCTGTAATCGGCGAATGGCAGCTGAGTTAATGATCCTGCCGCGATCGCTTTCAAAGTGGCGAACCACGTCATATTCATCACGCGCTTCAGCTACTGGCGGGCTGAAAGGCCGCTGAAAATTGAATTTGCTCTTAAAATCTATCCCGGACATTTTTTCTACCCTTTTCAGCCACTCGCGCGTCAATCTGACATCCTACCAGCTTCCCAAACGCATTATCTTGCCATTAGCCATGATAGACTATCGCTTAATGTGCTTGTTATAAAAGCTTCAATTCCGCACATATGTACCCAAAATCATTCAAGTTGCAGGGTATAGCGGCCCCCTTCCACCTCATCTGCGAGTATTACTATGAAAGTTGGCATCATTGGCGCAATGGAACAAGAAGTTACCCTGCTGCGTGACAAAATCACCAATCGTAAAACCATCGAGCGCGCTGGCTGTGAAATCTACACTGGCCAGTTGAACGGCGTTGACGTAGCGCTGTTGAAATCAGGGATTGGTAAAGTCGCCGCCGCGATGGGCACCACCCTGCTGCTGGAACACTGCAAGCCTGACGTGGTGATCAACACCGGTTCTGCGGGTGGCTTGGCGAAGACGCTGAAAGTGGGCGATATTGTGGTTTCCGAAGAAGTGCGTTATCACGATGCTGACGTGACGGCTTTTGGCTATGAGCCAGGCCAGATGGCGGGCTGCCCGGCGGCTTTCGTCGCTGACCCAGAGCTGATTGAACTGGCCGAAACCTGCATTCGCCAGTTAGACCTCAACGCGGTACGCGGCTTGGTGTGCAGCGGCGACGCCTTCATCAACGGCGCGGCGCCTCTGGCCCGTATTCGTGAAACCTTCCCATCCGTTGCCGCGGTAGAGATGGAAGCAGCCGCCATCGGCCACGTTTGCCATATGTTCGGCACGCCGTTCGTGGTGGTTCGCGCGATTTCCGATGTGGCAGATGCTGAATCCCACCTGAGCTTCGAAGAGTTCTTAGTGGTAGCGGCAGAGCAATCGACCTTAATGATCGACGCGATGCTGACCTCACTGGCCAACAGCGACCGCGCGTGATCCCAAGGTTTCTGTGCGTGATCTTGTGCTTATGGCTGCCAATGGCGGCCATTGCACAACCCGCCCAGCGCGTCATCAGCCTTGCTCCCAACCTGACTGAATTGGCTTACGCCGCAGGTCTGGGTGACAAGCTGGTCGGCGTGAGTGCTTACTCCGACTTCCCGCCAGAAGCCAAAGGCATTGAGCAAGTTGCCAGTTGGCAAGGCGTCAATGTCGAACGAATTTTAGCCCTCAAGCCGGACTTGGTTTTAGCCTGGCGCGGAGGCAACCCGCAGCGCCCACTCGAACAGCTCAGTTCACTCGGCATTCAGGTGCTGTATCTTGATCCCGAAAGCATTGAGCAGATAGCGCAAACCCTCGAGCAGTTATCCAGTTACAGCTCAAACCGCAAACTGGGGCAAGACGCCGCGACCAAGCTACGCCAACAGCGTGACCAGCTTAAGCAGCAATACGCGCGATCTCAGCCGCTGCCGGTATTGGTGCAATTTGGCACTCAGCCGCTGTTCAGCGTTTCAAAAGCCACGCTGCAAAGTGAAGTTGTTTCGCTCTGCGGTGGCAAAAATATCTTCGCAGAAAGCCGTGCGTCTTGGCCTCAAGTGAGCAGAGAGCAGGTTTTAGTGCGTCAGCCGCGGGCAATCGTCATTACTGGCGATAAACAGCAAAAACAAACTATTAGCCAATTTTGGCAGCCCGCGCTGAATGTCCCGGTGGTGAACCTTAACGCCGACTGGTTTAGCCGCGCAGGCCCGCGCATCATCATGGCCGCTCAACAACTTTGTACCTCGCTACAGCCCATCCATGCAGAGTGAGTGTCCGCTCACTTACTTGTAGTCCCTTTCTTCGCTTCCTGTAGTCCCTGTCTGAATTGACCATTTGTTGCACAAAATCAATTTTATCATTAGTTGTATTTGGTATTATGCCGGTTAGAAATTAATCGATATAAACAGCAACAAACACTTCCTGAATAATCATTAATTTCAAAAAGATAACCTCAAAAACTCCGAATTATACGCATTACAAGAACCTAACTTAACCTGTCGCCAAAACCTTGTATTTCTTTAAAAAATTAAAGATGGCTCGGTAATTGGCCGATAACTGTTTTCAGCGTTTGGATGTTTTTTTGATTTAGATGACGACACACACCTGGAATGAACCATGATAAAAAAAATATTGCTGAGTACGCTGATTATACTGAGCCCTATCGCGGCGATGGCGGGCATGACCAGTGGAGAGATTCAGATCAGTTTAACTATCCTGCCAACCTGTGAAGTCAGCGTGGCAAATGCACAACCCTCAGTCAGATGCGCGCAGCACAGTTTTGGGCAGCCGCGTATCAGTGAGAGTCAATTAGAGGCAATTCCGGGGATTTCGTTAGGTTCGAAGTTAGTGACAGTAGAATGGTAAAGCACAAAAAAAGCCCGTTTGACCAATGAGGTAAACGGGCTTTTTATTTCTCTTCATTCCGAATCAGATTCAGAAATCAGCAAATCGTTAGATACTGAACGATGAACCACAACCACAAGTGGTTTTGGCGTTCGGGTTAGTCACGATAAAGCGTGAACCTTCCAAACCTTCAGTGTAATCAACCGAACCACCCACCAAGTATTGCAGGCTCATTGGGTCAACGACCAACGCCACGCCGGATTTCTCAATCGTCATGTCGCCATCGTTGATTTTGTCATCGAAGGTGAAACCGTATTGGAACCCGCTACAGCCGCCGCCGGTGATATAAACACGCAGTTTCAGGTCTGGATTCTCTTCATCAGAGATCAGGTTTTTAACCTTGTGGGCAGCCGCTTCGGTGAATTGCAGAGGCAAGGCACTGGTTTCCACTTCGGTTGGATCACTCATTGTTGCTTCACTCATCTTTTTTACTCCCAATCCGTATTCTGTTCAGGCCGCCGGATTGACTGTCTGAATAATGACCTAATTATCTAATAGGTAGCGTTATGGTTCAAGTATGAGCGGTTTTCGCGCCGTCGTCCTGTCTATTTATGCTCTGCTCGGCTTCTTTACTCTCCGCCTTGGCGGCATTTTCCCGCTCCTGCCGCTGTAAAGTGCGGGTAAGTATGGCGGAATACAAGGGCTTACCGCCAAGGAACTGGGCCAGAAGCGTGGCCCCCAGACAGGTAATAATCATCGGTAAAATCAGCTGATAATTATCTGTCATTTCTAACACCAAGACTATCCCGGTCAGCGGCGCTCTGACGCTGGCGGCAAAAAGTGCGCCCATGCCAGCAATCGCGAAGGTGGCTGGCTCAATGCCGTACTGCGGGAACATTGCCAGACTGGCGCTACCAAAGGCCGTGCCGAGCAATGTGCCCAGTGCCAGCATCGGGGCGAAAATCCCGCCGGGCGCGCCAGAGGCAAAGCACAGCAGCGTGGTGGCGACCCGAAGAATAAAGATAAACAGCAGCATTTCCAGCGTGTACTTCCCCGCCGCCGCGAGGGGGATCAGCGCAAAACCGCCACCGGCGGCTTCGGGCATAAACAGTCCTAAAACTCCGCAGAACCCGCCCAGCAGGCCGCCGATAATCAGTACCTTGCGCAGCTTGCCGCCGTGGATTCTGGCGAACATATCCTGAGTGCGGAAAATCAACGCGTTAAACGCCACGCCGACCATGCCAAACACCATGCCCAGCACCAGATAGAGCCACAGGGTGTTGAGCGGCGCGTTGGCCAGCTTGCCGACTTCAATCACCGCGCCTTCGCCGTTAAAAATGCGGAACACGATGCTCGACATAATCACGCCGATAAACACCGCTTTAATGGAAATCAGGCTGTAGCGGAACTGCAAACGCATCTCTTCGATGATAAACAGAATGCCCGCCAGAGGCGCGTTAAAGGCTGCGGAAAGACCCGCCGCCGCGCCAGTTGCCAGCAGCGAGTGGCGCGCTTCGGCACTGCGTAGGCGGAAAATATCCACCATCATCTTGCCGATATTGGCTCCCATCTGCACCGTCGGCCCCTCGCGGCCCAGCACCATGCCTGCGCCAAGCGTGCCCATGCCGCCGATAAATTTCACTGGGATCACGCGCCACCAGCGCACCGGACGCAGCTCTTCCAGCGCGCCTTCTATCTCAGGAATGCCTGAACCACTGGCCTCTGGCGCAAAACGGTGAACCAAAAAATAGCCCAGCATCGCCAGTAACCCTGAGGCGACGAAAGCCACCGGCAGCAGCAAGATCCAATGATCGCTGAACAGGCCTAAACCCGATTGGCGCAGATGGATAACCCAATCCACCGCCTTTTCGAACGCCACGCCAAGCAGCCCGGCGACGGTGCCGACGATCGCCGCGACCACCAGAATCGCGACGGGCGTTTTATCTCGGCGCAGAAAATAGCGCAGAACATCGCTGCGCTTGCGGGGCCCGCGTAGAGCAGCGTCTTGAGCAGAGTCGTGGGACGAAGTGTCAGTCATGAGTTTGCAGAAATAGGCTAAGAAGATGGGCAGATTTAACCACAGAAAGCCCGATTTCGGAAAACGGAATGGCCGCCCAAGCACGTGAAGCGATTTCATAACGCGCCCCACTTCTTTAGAATGGGCGCATTATTTCCCTTTTCTAAAAAAGCAGCACAATCCAGGAGCCGTATATGAGTAAGTCAGAAAGCCTGTTTTCGCAGGCGCAGGCGCTAATCCCAGGTGGCGTAAACTCACCGGTTCGCGCGTTCTCCGGCGTGGGCGGCGTCCCGTTATTCATTGAGCGTGCTGATGGCGCTTTCCTGTTTGATGCCGATGGCAAGGCGTACATCGACTACGTCGGCTCATGGGGCCCAATGGTGCTCGGCCACAACAACGCAGAGATCCGCAATGCCGTGATTGAAGCGGCGCAGCGCGGTTTAAGCTTTGGCGCGCCAACCGAGATGGAAGTCAAAATGGCCGAGCTGGTCACAGATTTGGTGCCAAGCATGGATATGGTGCGCATGGTTAACTCCGGCACTGAAGCCACCATGAGCGCCATTCGTCTGGCCCGTGGCTTCACCCATCGCGACAAAATCATCAAATTCGAAGGCTGTTATCACGGCCATGCCGACTGCCTGCTGGTGAAAGCCGGTTCTGGCGCACTGACGCTGGGCCAGCCGAACTCGCCGGGCGTTCCGGCTGATTTCGCCAAGCATACCCTGACCTGTACCTATAACGATCTGGACTCCGTCCGCGCGGTGTTCGAGCAATACCCTGACGACGTGGCCTGTATTATCGTCGAGCCAGTGGCCGGTAACATGAACTGCGTGCCGCCGCTGCCAGAATTCCTGCCGGGCCTGCGCGCGCTTTGCGACGAGTTTGGCGCTCTGCTGATTATCGATGAAGTGATGACCGGTTTCCGCGTCGCGCTGGGTGGTGCTCAGGAGCATTACAACGTGATGCCGGACCTGACTTGTTTAGGCAAAATCATCGGCGGCGGCATGCCGGTCGGCGCATTCGGTGGACGCCGTGAAGTGATGGACGCGCTGGCACCAACTGGCCCGGTTTATCAGGCCGGTACGCTGTCCGGTAACCCGATTGCCATGGCCGCCGGTATCGCCTGTCTGACGCAGGTTTCCCAGCCGGGCGTGCATCAAACCCTGACCGAGCTGACTACCCGTCTGGCCGAAGGTCTGGTTGATGCCGCGCAGAAAGAGAATATTCCGTTCGTGGTGAACCACGTTGGCGGCATGTTCGGCCTGTTCTTCACCGACGCAGAAACCGTCACCAGCTATCAGGACGTGATGAAGTGCAACGTCGAGCGCTTCAAGAAGTTCTTCCACCTGATGCTGGAAGAAGGCATCTATCTGGCTCCTTCTGCTTTCGAAGCAGGCTTTATGTCTTTGGCTCATACCCAAGAAGACATTCAGCGCACCATCGACGCGGCGCGTCGCTGCTTCGCTAAGCTTTGATTGTTACGAAAAGCATTAAAAAAGGGGCCAGTTGGCCCCTTTTTGTATTTCTGAGTTGAGCTTTACCTGCCCTGCTTCCTCAGCAAATAGATAAAGTACGGCGCGCCGATAAAGGTCGCCAATAGCCCGGCCGGAATTTGGTCTGGGAAGATGATCATTCGCCCACACCAGTCGGCAAACACCATCAGCAGTCCACCCAAAATACTGGCGACCATCCACTGAGGAATAGCGCGGCGGAAACCCAGCATCCGCGCCATATGCGGCGCCATCAGGCCGATAAAGCTCAGCGGCCCGACGGTCAGCGTTGCGGCGGCGGTCATTACCGCAGCCAGCAGTAAAATCGCCGAGCGAGAAGGCGTCAGCGCCATGCCCACCGATTTAGCCGTCACGCTGCCCAGCGGCAAAATGCTCACCCAGCGGCGACAGAATGGCACCAACACCAGTAACACAGCAGCAATGGCCGCCGTGCGCCACGCCTGCGCCATGGTCACCGAGTAAGTCGAGCCGGAGATCCACGTCAGCAGGCCGCCCATGCGCGGGTCGCCGCTGGCCAGCAGCAGCGCCATCAGGGTACTAAAGGCCGTGCTGAGCGCGATGCCGGTCAGCAGCATGCGTTCGGCGGAGAAGCTTTTCAGCCCGGATGAAACCAGAATCACCAGCAGGGTAATGGCCGCACCTGCGCTCCCCGCCGGCAGCAGCCAGACAAAGGCGTCCCCGGGAACCAGAAACAGCATCAGCACCACTCCGAAGGCTGCGCCGGAGCTTATCCCCAGCACTTCAGGGCTCGCCATGGCATTGCCGGTCAGCTTCTGAATCAGCACACCGGCCGATGCCAGCATCAGCCCGGCAGACAGTGCGGCCACCACGCGCGGTGTGCGCCAAGGCAGCAGCGCATCAAGCTGCGCACCGGTGGACCAGTTCCAACTATGAGCATCGCGCCCGGCCATCAGCGCGACGGCAACGCCCACCACCAGCAGTAACAGCGCCAGCCCGACCCAGCGCACCAAGTGGTTGCGCTCTTCTGGGACGTGGTCGCCCTGATCCATCGGCGGCGGCGACATGCTGTTGCGCAGGCGCGGTAGCAGCCAGAGCAGCAGCGGCGCGCCGACCAGCGCGGTGGCTGCGCCAGTAGGGATTTCCATCCACACCTGTGTCAGGTATTGCATGATTTGGTCGGTCAGCCACAGCAGCAAAGCACCAATCAGCGGCGCGAGGACTAGCCGTGAAGTCAGGCGGCGCGCACCGAGCATCTTCGCCAACAGCGGCGCGAACAGACCGATAAAGCCGACAATGCCCACTGCGTTAACAATCTGCGCACTCATCAAAATCGCCAGCGCCAGCACGCTGAGGCGCGCGACGTTCAGCCCCAGCCCCAAATTCTTGGCAATGCCGTCATCCAGCCCGAGCAGGGTCATTGGGCGCTGCAACACAAACGCCAGCACCCAGACAATGATCAGCCGGGGCAGCAGGAAGCTCGCCACGCTCCAGTCTTGCTGGTTGAGCGAGCCGGTATTCCACATATATAAGCTTTGCAGCCGCTGGTAATTGAACAGCCCGAACAGGCCATTTATCGCACCGCAGTACAGGCCGAGCACCAGCCCGGCGAGGATCAGCGTCACTGGCGACATGCGCTTGCCCCACGCAATGCCAAACACCAGCAGCCCAATGACAATCGCGCCAATCATCGCGGCAAATTGCTGTGTCAGCTCACCGCCCGGCAGTGCCCATAAAATGGATACTGTCAGGCCAAGCTGCGCCCCCGCCGAGACCCCAAGGGTGGCGGGTTCGGCCAGCGGATTGCGCAATACCTGTTGGAATAACAGCCCGACCAGCCCCAAAGACGCACCGGCCAGCAGTGCCACCGCCACGCGCGGCAGCGTGCTGTAATGGAACATCATCTGATTGACGTTATCGATGCTCGGCTGCAACAGCGCCTGATGCCACTGGTCGAACGGCAGTTGCTGGCGCAGGTTGTAGAAGCTGAGGGCCGCGCTGACCAGCGTCAGCAGGATAAGTAAACTTAGAGTTACGCTGAGAGAGCGACGATTCATGATGCTTTCCCCAGCGTAGCGGTCAGAATGCGGCAAAAACGCATGGCGCTGAAGGTCGCGCCGTAGAACCAGACGGCAGGCACCATGCTCAGCTGCTTTTCGCGCACAAAGGGCATGGATTGCCACAGCGGCGTGCGGGAAACCTGCTCGTAGACGTCGGCGTCGCCGTGCCCGAAGCAGATAGCATGGGCGTTTTTAACCGCCGCCAAACGCTCAATACCAACACTCACGCTGCCCCAGAAGCTGCTTTCGCCCTGCCATGCGTTGGTCAGGCCCAAGTCGAGCATGATCTCCTGAAACAGGCTGCCCTTGCCGAAAACCAAAACGTGGCGCGTGTCGAGGAAGGAGAACAGCAGGATGGGCTTTTGCGCGAAGGGCTGCACCTGAGTGCGGGTGGTGTCCAGCAAGTCGTGATAAATCTTCAGGTGTTGGGCTGCGCGGTCCTGCAAGTCGAGGTAATTTGCCAGCTTGTTGAGCGAGCGAATCGCCTGCTGGAGCGGATTCGGACTGCCGTCGTTGGCCGTTAAACCCAGCACCGGCGCTATCGGCGCCAGCTGTTTGGCATTCGGGCCATAGCCTTGGGACACCAGCAGCAGCGAGGGTTTTAGCTGCTGCATCAGCTCCATGTTCGGCTCCATGCGCTGGCCGACATCAATCACCTGAGCGGGCAGTTTTGGCTCATCCACCCACAGGTTGTAATTGCGGATATCCGCCACGCCCATTGGCGTCACGCCGAGGGCCATCAGCAGCTCGGCCGGTAGCCATTCAAGGGCAATAATTTTGCTCAAATCAGGGCGCGTGGCGGCGAAAGAAGGAATAGCCGCCAGCAGCGGAGAGAGCGCCAACGCCTGTAGCAGGCGGCGGCGATTTAAGTCAGGTGCAGGGAAAATCTCAGACATTTCAATATACAAAGCTTACCGGTGCGCCACCGGCTGGGTGCGGGAGGATGCCCATCGGGATACCATAAACTTGCTCAAGCACGTCGCCGCGCATCATCTCTTCCGGCGTGCCTTGGGCAATTAATTCGCCACCGCGCAGCGCCATCAGATAATCGCAGTAGCGCGCCGCCATGTTCAAATCGTGCAAGACGGCAATCACCGTCAGCCCTTTCTCTTGGCTGAGGCGATGGATCAAGGCCAGCACGTCAACCTGATGGGCGATGTCCAGCGCAGAAGTGGGTTCATCGAGCAGCAGGCAGCGGCTGTCCTGCGCCACCATCATGGCTAACCATGCGCGCTGGCGTTCGCCGCCGGACAGGCTATCCACCAAACGATGGGCGAAAGGCTTCAAGCCAACCAGTGAAATAGCCTCTTCGACTTTCTCACGATCTTGATGTTTGAAACGCCCCAGCGCGCCGTGCCACGGGTAGCGACCAATCGCCACCAGCTCTTGCACCGTCATGCCTTCGGCGGCGGGCAGTTGTTGCGGTAAATAGGCGACCTGACGCGCAAAGGCTTTGCTATCCCACTGCTCGAGCGGAGTGTCATTCAACTGAATTTGCCCGGCAGAAGCCGACTGATGGCGACCCAGCATTTTAAGCAAAGTGGATTTGCCCGAGCCATTATGACCAATTAACCCGCACACTTTTCCCTTCGGAAAAGTCAGCGACAGCGGCGCAAGCAGCGTGCGTCCGGGAACGGTGAAACTCACCTCTTTCAGGCTGAACGTACTGTCATTAGCATGAGAGTCAGTTTGCGCGGCGGAACGATTCACGGCGTTGTTTGGCATAATATTTTCAGACATTCAGTTAGCAGCTCTTTACGTCAGATTCGAAGAAACAAGAAACGGAAAAGGGCACGAGGTTCCGTGCCCACTTTCCGTTATTACGTCAGGCTATCAGAAGCGGAATGTTGCTGTGGCAACGACCTGACGCTCTGCACCATAGAAGCAACCATAGGTTGCAAAACAGCTCGCTACATATTCACGGTCAAACAGGTTATTCACGTTTAAAGCAATGTTAGAACCGTTCATACCAAAACGACCCAAGTCATATTTCACCACAGCATCCATCACCACTGCGCTACCGACTTTGAAGGTATTCGCTGGATCACCATAGCTTGAACCCAACAAACGCCCACCGGTTCCGAGTGTTAAACCACTGAGAGCCGTTTCATGGAAGGTGTAATCACCCCACAGTGAAGCCATGTGTTTTGGCACCTGTTCTGGCGTGTTCCCTTTCAGCGTAGTATCCGTGGTGTATTGCGCATCAGTGTAAGTATAAGACGCGGTCATGTTGATGTTGGCATTGACCGCGGCTTTAGCTTCAAGCTCTACACCACGTGAACGAATTTCACCGCCCTGAATGGAGGAGAACACGTGAGCCGGATCAGACATCAGGTTGTTGGTTTTGGTCAGTTGATAAAGCGCGCCAGTCACCACCACCGGCATATCATTTGGAACATACTTCACACCAGCTTCGTACTGGCGTCCTTTGGAGGGAGCGAAGGTGTTTCCGCTGAAATCTGCACCTGCAGTCGGTTCGAAAGATTCGCTATAGCTGAAGTAAGGGCTGATGCCATTATCAAACAGGTAGTTCAAACCACCGCGCCATGTGAATTGGCTGTCGTCACGGCTAGTGTAGTTATTGGCTTGATAAGCTTTCGTTGATTGCTCAACCCAGTCGTAGCGACCACCGAGCGTCAGAACAAAGTTGTTCCACTCTGCTTGATCCTGCGCATAGAGGCCGGTCTGCTTTTGCTTGTTCTGCTGATAAGGTGCCGCGTCGCCAAAATCAAAATCTTGATAGACAGGGTTATACAAATCTAGCTGCGTCGCAGTACCAAAGGTCGCGTTAACGTCATTACGCATCTGCTGGAAATCAATACCAGTTAACAGGGTATGGTCTACAGAAGACGTGGCGAACTTGCTCTGCAATTGAGTATCAACTGCAAAGGTGTGAAGTTTTTCGTTATCAACCACCGTGCTGCGGTTCAGCGTGTGGTCATTAGGGGCGGTAGGACTGGTATCCAAACCTACACCATAGACGCTTTTCTGCGACGTCTTGGATTCGACATAACGCAAGTTCTGACGCACGGTAAAGGTGTCGTCAAAGGCGTGTTCGAAGCTGTAACCCACTAATTTGTGAGAGAGAGAATAGGTGTTGTTTGGAGCACCTTCGTTAAAGCTCGTTGGCAGGTGGGAGCCATTTGGTAAAGGCTGAACTGTGCCTTCCTTCGGCAACCAACCGTAGTAGCCCGTCTCTGGAGTGTCCTGCAAATTGGCGAGGAAAGTGAAGTTGGTTTTATCGTCAGGACGCCAAGAGAAAGAAGGCGCAATGGCGTAACGTTTCTCTTTCGACATCTCTTGTTGAGCATCGTTAGAACGCGCGATACCTGTCAGGCGATAGGAATAAACACCGGCATCATCAATTGCGTCGCTAAAGTCAAAACCGGTCTGATACAGATTATCATTACCCATTTTGAACTGAACTTCTTTCAGTGGCTCAGTGGTAGGACGCTTGCTGACCATTGAAATTATGCCGCCCGGACTGCTTTTCCCGTAAAGAACGGAAGTCGGCCCACGCATCAACTCAACGCGTTCCAGCATGTAAGGGTCGATGAGCACTTCGTTGTAGAAGTCGCCCTGCAATTTCAGCCCATCCAGATAGTTATTCTGGTTCACCGAACCGAAACCACGAATTTTCACTGCGTCGTAAGTATTTGATGCACCGCGAGTTGAGACAGTAATACCCGGCGTGTAGCCCAAGGCTTCTTTTACGGAAGCTGGCTGGTGAGTATCCATCTCTTCACGCGTCACAACAGAAATTGACTGCGGGGTTTTAACAATCGGCGTGTCGGTTTTGGTGCCGGTGGCGCTGTGCTTTGCCGCGATGGTTGGCGACGGCCCCCAGGCTGATTCCGGTGCTACGTTGGCCGCGGCGTTGCCGGTAACCACGATAGTATCGCTTTTCGCCGGGGGGGTGCTGGTCTCAGCCGCGGTGGCTTGAAACGCTGTCGTTCCCAATGCGGCGGCGATAGTTAACGCCAAAGTTCCACGCTGAAAAGACCCTTTAGATGCAGTCAATGAAAGTGTGCGCTGATGTGCCATTTGCTGTTCTCTGGAGATGTTGAATGGGAATGTAAACGATAATTATTATTATGAACGTCGGATGATATGCGCAACCGATGTCCTTCTGCAAGCGCATTAAGACCGGACAAAGTGTGAACGAATAGAAAATAGCCCTATGTGAAACAAGGGTAAATGCGATGCAAAAACGTTCGAAATAGCATGTGAAGGCTTTGAAGAATAAATATTTTTAATGTTACCCAAGGGTAAAAATTGTCTGCTGAATGTATTGATATATTTCAAACCGCTGAAAGCATCGTTTTTGAGTGATTAAGGCGTGGTTAATCGCGACTTCAGGACATGGAAATGGTTAAAAGGACTGAAGAGAGCAATAAAACAACGTTGAGCATCCTGTAAAAACAAAATACAGTACGGCCCTTCCCCCGCGTGACGCTGCGTTTTAGCAGACTCAATTGAGTTAAATCCGCACCGGAATAATTAAGGCTAATAGGGAAATTGCCGAGGCTGAAGATACACATACATCGACAATAAAAGCGGCATTTAATGCGGCGAACCAAATAGGCAATACATTATGCAATCCTCTGTTAATAAACAAGAAAGCCGGACGTTCCTCGGCCATCCTTACCCACTTCGATCCCTGTTCTTTACTGAAATGTGGGAGCGTTTCTCGTTCTATGGCATTCGCCCATTATTAATTCTGTTTATGTCTGCTGCCGTGTTCGACGGCGGTATGGGACTGGCGCGTGAGAATGCCTCGGCGATTGTCGGCATCTTCGCGGGCAGCATGTATTTGGCCGCTTTACCGGGCGGTTGGTTGGCAGATAACTGGCTGGGTCAGCAAAAAGCCGTGTGGTATGGCTCGATTCTGATTGCCTTGGGCCACCTTTCTATCGCCCTGTCGGCAGTGATGGGCGACAACCTGTTTTTCATCGGCCTGATGTTTATTGTGCTGGGCTCGGGGCTGTTCAAAACCTGTATCTCGGTGATGGTCGGTACTCTATATAAGAAGGGTGACACCCGCCGCGACGGTGGTTTTTCACTGTTCTATATGGGTATCAACATGGGTTCGTTTATCGCTCCGTTGATCTCCGGCTGGCTGGTTCGCGACCACGGCTGGCACTGGGGCTTCGGCATCGGTGGTATCGGGATGTTGGTAGCGCTGGTTATCTTCCGCGCCTTTGCCGTGCCTTCGATGAAGCGCTATGACAAAGAAGTCGGTCTGGACTCCACCTGGAACACGCCGGTTGCGAAGAAGAATGGCGTTGGCGCTTGGTTGCTGGCGCTGGCGGTCGGCGTGGCGGTGATTGTCACCCTCATCGCTCAAGGCATTATCGTTATTAACCCGTTGGCCGTCGCCAGCATGCTGGTTTACGTGATTGCCGCTTCGGTCACCCTGTACTTCATCTATCTGTTCGTGTTTGCCGGTTTGAGCCGCAAAGAGCGCGCGCGCCTGCTGGTCTGCTTTATTCTGTTGGTGTCGGCAGCCTTCTTCTGGTCCGCCTTCGAGCAGAAACCGACCTCGTTCAACCTGTTCGCCAATGACTATACCCAGCGAATGATTGGTGATTTCGAGATCCCTGCGGTGTGGTTCCAGTCGATCAACGCCCTGTTCATTATCTTGCTGGCACCGATTTTCAGCTGGGCTTGGCCTGCGCTGGCGCGTAAAAAGATCCACCTGAGCAGCATCACCAAGTTTGTAATCGGTATTCTGTTTGCTGCGGCGGGCTTCGGTCTGATGATGTTGGCGGCGCAAAACGTCCTGAGCAACGGCGGCGCGGGTGTCTCCCCGATGTGGCTGGTAGGCAGTATCTTGATGCTGACGCTGGGTGAGCTGTGCCTTAGCCCAATTGGGCTGGCGACCATGACCCTGCTGGCACCGGAAAGAATGCGCGGCCAGATGATGGGTCTGTGGTTCTGCGCCAGTGCGCTGGGCAATCTGGCGGCGGGCCTGATTGGTGGTCACGTGAAAGCTGACCAACTGGAAATGCTGCCAAACCTGTTTGCGCGCTGCTCCATCGCGCTGCTGATTTGTGCCGCGGTGCTGATCCTGCTGATTGTCCCTATCCGTCGCATGATGGAAAACCAGCAGAAACCGGCTGAAAACAGCTAATCCCCTCCCAATAAAAAAGGGCGCGAACTGAGTCGCGCCCTTTTTATTTCAGCCTCTCATCCTACGGACTTGAGCCGAACATATCCTTAATCCAGCCTGCAACGCCTTTGCCATCTTCTTGTTGAGATTGCTGCTGTTGTTGCTGTTGCTGCTGTTCTTGCTGCTGCTGAATCACGGCTTGCGATGCCTGACAGAGTTTGTCAGGGGAATCGGTCCAAACCGGGATACTGCGCGCAACGCCCCCCGTCAGGCCACCGCTGTTACAGACGAAGTTTCCACTGCCGTCGATATTCATGGTGGTGATGCCTTCCGGCACCTGCAAGGTCAGCGGCTGTGGCGCTTCGTTATCCAGATAGCGGCTATAGAGCACCAGCGCACCGGTCGAACCCCAGAGCTTAGACGGGCCGTTGTTGTCGCGGCCAACCCAGGTGATCGCCACCTGATTGCCGTCGATACCCGCGAACCAGCTGTCACGCAGTTCGTTGGAGGTACCGGTTTTCGCCGCCAGATGCAGGTTCGGGAACTTGTTCGCCAAGGCGCGTGAAGTCCCCTCGGAAACCACCTGCTGCATCGCGTACATGGTCAGGTAAGAAGCCTGAGCCGGGATCACGCGAACCGCCTGTGGGAAGCTCTGGTAGAGCACGGTGCCATCTTCAGCAATCACCGAACGCACGGCGGACAGCGGCGCTTTGTTGCCGCCGCTGGCAATAGTCTGGTACTCCTGCGCGACTTCCATCGGCGTTAGAGCAATCGCCCCCAGCAGCATTGACGGCAACTGGTTGAGAGACTCTTTCGGAATACCCAAGTTAATCAGCTGCTTGGTAATATTATCCAAACCGACAGCCATACCGAGGTTAACCGTTGGCACGTTCATCGAGCGCGCCAGCGCGTCTACCAGCAACACCTGACCACGGAACTGATGGTCATCGTTCTTCGGCGACCATGTCTGCCCGTTGGCCAGTTTCAGGGTCAGCGGCTGGTCAGCCAGTACGGTATTCAGGCGGTATTTGTCCGGCTGCGACAAGGCCGTCAGATAGGTCGCAGGTTTAGCCAGAGAGCCAACCTGACGGCGCGCCTGCATGGCACGGTTGAAGCCCGCGAACTGGGTTTCAGCGCCGCCGACCATGGCGCGCACTTCGCCAGTGTAACGGTCAACAATCACCATCGCGGTTTCAATGTCGTTCAGCCCGCTCTTCTTACGCAGTAAAGGAATGCCTTCTTCCACGGCTTTCTCGGCGGAATCCTGAGAAATCGGGTCGAGGGTGGTGAAGATTTTCACCCCGGACATATCCTGCACCTTGTCGCCAAGCTTGGCCTGCAACTCCTGACGCACCATCTGCATAAAGGCTGGCTGAGGAGAAATCACCCCGCCCTTCGGCTGAACGCCCAGAGGACGCGCGCTGAGCATGTCATACAGCTCTTGGTCGATAACCTTCTGATTAACCAGCAAACGCAGCACTAAGTTGCGGCGCTCAAGGGCCAGTTTCGGGTTACGCCACGGGTTGTACAGCGAGGCACCTTTCACCATGCCGACTAACAGCGCCTGCTGATCCAGACTCAGTTCGTCCACCGGACGGCCGAAGTAATAGAGGCTCGCTAGCGGGAAGCCGCGGATCTGATCCGAGCCACTCTGGCCGAGATAGACTTCGTTCAGATACAGCTCGAGAATGCGATCTTTGCTGTAGTTGGCGTCGACCAGAATCGCCATGTAGGCTTCGCGCGCTTTACGGCTCAACGAGCGTTCGTTGGTCAGGAACAGGTTTTTCACCAACTGTTGAGTCAGCGTACTGCCGCCCTGCACCGCGTGTCCGGCAGTTAGGTTCGCCACCACCGCACGACCAATCGCCCAGAAGTTAATGCCGTCGTGCTCATAGAAGTGACGGTCCTCGGTCGCCAGCAGCGTATCCACCAGCAGGTCCGGGAAACCGGAGCGCGGCACGAACAAGCGCTGTTCGCCGTTCGGAGATTGCAGCATGGTGATCAAACGCGGATCGAGGCGGAACAGCCCGAAGTCGCGGTTGTTGTCGAGGTTCTTAATCTCCGAAAGATGGTTATCTTCGAACATCAGGCGCGCGTTGATCTGGCCCTCTTTACCATCAGGGAAATCAAACGGACGGCGCAGCAAGTCAATGCTGTTGGCAGCCACGGTAAACTCGCCCGGACGGGTAATGCGCGTCACTTGGCGGTATTGCGTGCCTTCCAGCAGGTTAATCATCTCTTTCTTGCTGTACGGCATGTCCGGCTCAAGGTTCACCTGACGACCATACACCGCCGCTGGCAGCTGCCAGACTTTGCCATCGATACGGCCACGGATCTCAGTATTGAGATAGAACCCGTAAATCCCCATCAGGATGGCGAAGATGATAAATAGCTTAAACAGCAGCCAGAACCACCAGCGTTTTCTGCTGCGCGGCTTGCCACTTTTGCCTGACTTGGCCGCTTTGCGCGGCGCGGCTTTACGGCTCATGCGCGACTCCCGACGGGTGTCTTCTTCATCGTCATAGTCGTCATCCGTTTCGCGGTCATCTTCATAGTCATCATCGAATTCTTCATAATCGTCATCCCTACGGCGACGTACCGGACGTGAGCGCGATGGCTTACGTCCTGCGGGTTTGCCTTTACGGCCAATCGGCTCGCGATCATCGCCAGACATGACAACTCTCCATAAAAACTGCTGTGTTCATAAATTGCGGCCTACTCTCTGCCTCGGTTGTGGCTATGACCAGAAGAAATCTCTGAAAAAAATCAGGTAATTTCGCGACAATCGACATGGATTTTCTGATCATTGATATTTTTTGGTGCGTCGCGTGGGCATCTCAATTGCCGGATTATCCGGCCAAGGGTGCTTAGGGTAGCGACCTTTCATCTCTTTTTGTACTTCGCGATACGTCCCTTGCCAGAATGCCGCCAAGTCGGCGGTTATCTGCAACGGGCGCTGGGCGGGCGAAAGCAGCTCCAGCACCACGGCGACGCGGCCTTCGGCCAGCATCGGGCTGCGCTGTTCGCCAAACATTTCCTGCATCCGCACCGATAAAATCGGCGGCTGGTCAGCATAATAGCGGATTGGCAAACGGCTGCCAGTAGGAACGGTGTAATGGGTCGGCAGCGCGTTATCTAATCGCTGGCGCTGATGCCAATCCAGCAGCCGCAGCAGCGCGTCATGCAAATCCACCTGTTGCAGCATTTTGAGCGAGCGCACGCCGTTGAGCGACGGCGAGAGCCATTGCTCGAGGGCGTCGAGCAGGCTCTGGTCATCCATCGCGGGCCACTCGGCTTCGGGCATCCATTTGGCGGCGCAGGTGAGACGCAGGCGCAGCTGCTCGGCGGCCACCGACCAATTGAGCGACGCCAAACCTTGCTGGCGAACCCAGTCAATCAGCGCCTGTTGTAAATCGGCGTCATCCGGCTTGGCCTGCGGGTTGGCTTTCAGCACCAGCCGCCCCACCTGCCAGCGCCGCCACGCACGCAGGGTGCCCTTCTCTTCATCCCACTCGACCGCAGTCTGCTCTTTGACAATCTGCGGCAGGCGCTCGGCCAACTGGCTGGCATCCAGCGTCACCGCCAGCAAAATTCTGGCGTCCGGGCTGTTATTGCCCTGCAAAAGCTGCGGAGCCACCAGCCACGCGGCGCGGGTAAGTGCATCATCCTGCGGCAGAGAAGCGCCAAGGCCGTTGGCCAATAGATAGCGGCCATCGGCTCCCCGGCGCTGGGCAATGCGATCACTGAAGGCGGCGGCCAGTAGCCACGGGGCCAGCGCCGCGTCCATCTGACCTTTTTTGGCCGACACTCGCTGAGCCAGCTGACCGGCCCTGCGCTGCCAGTTGCCCTGTGGGCGACTGAGCCAATAATCGATATCCGGCATGCCGCCGCGCGGAGGCTCTTCCAGCATGGCGGCCAGCAGCGACGCCGTCGCTAAGGCATCCGCGCCCTGAGCGTCGGCGGCAATCAGCATCGCGGCAAGGCGCGGCTCGCAACCGAGCTTGGCCATGCGCTGCCCCGTAGGTGTGAGCTTGCCCTGCTTGTCGGTCGCGCCAAGGGAGTGCAGCAAGGTTTTCGCCGCCGCCAGCGCGGGTGCGGGCGGCGCATCAAGCCACGACAGCTGGTCGGGCTGCTGGCAGCCCCACTGCAACAGTTCGAGCCAGAAACTGCTCAGGTCGCTTTGCAGAATTTCCGCCTCGCCCTGCGCACTGGCGCGCTCGGCCTGCTCTTTGGCGAACAGGTGCCAGCACAGCCCCGGCTCGAGACGCCCGGCGCGGCCCGCGCGCTGAGTCATCGAGGCTTGGCTAATACGCTGCGTCACCAGACGGGTCAGGCCGGAGCGCGGGTCAAACTGCGCGCTGCGTTCCAGCCCGCTGTCCACCACCAGCCGAATGCCTTCAATCGTCAGACTGGTTTCAGCAATATTGGTCGCGAGCACGATTTTGCGGCGGCCCGCTGGCGCAGGCTGAATCGCCTTTTGCTGCTGCTCCAGCGTCAGCGCGCCATACAGCGGGCAGAGGTCGATATCGTCAGACACCTTGCCACTCAGCAGGTTCTGCACCCGCGTGATTTCCGCCACGCCGGGCAGGAACAGCAGCATCGAGCCGCTGTTTTCACTCATCAGGCGGCTGACTACCCGCGCTACGCCTTCATCCAGACGTTCGTGGCTGGCGAGAGAAATATAGTGACGGTCCACCGGGAAGCTGCGCCCCTCGGAGACAATCACCGGCGCGTCGGGCAGCAGCGGGGTGAGTCGCAGATTGTCGAGGGTGGCTGACATGATCAGCAGCTTGAGGTCATCGCGCAGGGCATTTTGCAGGTCGAGCAGCAGCGCCAGCGCCAAATCGGCTTGCAGGCTGCGCTCGTGGAATTCGTCGAGGATAACCAGTGAGACGCCGCTCAGCTCAGGGTCAGCCTGCACCATGCGGGTCAGGATCCCCTCGGTGACCACTTCAAGGCGTGTCGCGGCGCTGGTTTTGCTTTCTGCGCGCATGCGATAGCCGACGGTCTGCCCCGGCGTTTCACCCAGTTGCTGGGCCAGTCGATAAGCCACATTCTTGGCCGCCAGCCGACGCGGCTCGAGCAGCAGAATCTTACCGGGCAAGTTGGCCTGTTGCAGCAGCTGTAGCGGCAGCCAGGTCGATTTACCCGCTCCCGTCGGGGCCAGCAGCAATACCTGCGGCGCGCTTTTTAGCGCGGCTAATAAAGGTTCAAGTACGGCACTGACCGGAAAAGAAGATGACAATGAAAAAGCCCCATATGATTTGATTTAAAGCGCCAGCATTGTAGCATCTGGGCCTGCTTCTGCCTTAAGGGAACCTGCAATGTCCGCTCAACGCCGTCTATTTTTTGCCTTATCACTGCCGCCGAAATTACAAAAACAGGTGATTAAATGGCGTGCTGACAACTTCCCGGCCGAGACCGGACGCCCACTGACGGCGGCCAATTTGCATATCACTCTGGCGTTTTTAGGCGAAGTGAGCGAACAGAAAGAGGCGGCTTTGCGCGGCGTCGCCGGGCGAATCGATGCCAAAGCGTTCAGCGTGCAAATCGATGACGCAGGCCACTGGCCGGGCGCGGGCGTGGTGTGGCTCGGCACCCGCCGTGCGCCCCGCGCGCTGCTCCAGTTGGCCGAGGTGCTGCGCTCCCACGCGGCGCGTAACGGCTGTTATCAGAGCGCGCTGCCGTTTCATCCGCATATCTCGCTGTTCCGCGCCGCCACTCGCCCGGTCGCTATTCCGCCCGCGACGCCCAACTGGACGCTGGACGCCACCGAGTTTGGTCTCTACCAGTCAATTTATGAAAGTGGCCGCACTCGCTACTCTCTGTTGCAAAGCTGGCAGCTCTCGCCCGCCGCGCCTAACGACTAATTTCAATCAGGAAATGTCATGCACTTCGACCCGCCACTTCAACCCGCAACCCTTATCAAACGTTACAAACGTTTTCTGGCTGACGTGGTTACGCCAGAAGGCCAAGAACTAACCCTGCATTGTGCCAATACCGGCGCGATGACCGGCTGCGCCACGCCGGGCGATACCGTCTGGTATTCCACCTCGGATAACCCGAAACGCAAATATGCCCACAGTTGGGAGCTGACGCAGACGCAGCAAGGTCACTGGATTTGCGTCAACACACTGCGGGCTAACCAGTTGGTGCGGGAAGCGCTGGATTTGGGCAGCATTCCAGAATTATCTGCTTACAGTAAGATTTCTAGCGAAGTTAAATACGGCGCCGAAAACAGCCGCATTGATTTTATGTTACAGGCGGATAACGGTTCTGACTGCTATATTGAAGTGAAATCTGTCACCTTGTTGCAACAAGGATGCGGCTTCTTCCCCGACGCAGTGACTCTGCGAGGTCAGAAGCATTTACGCGAGCTTCAAGCGATGGCAGAACAGGGACAGCGAGCAATTTTATTTTTCGCTGTATTGCATTCAGGCATTGAAAGCGTCTCTCCGGCACACCATATTGATCCGCGTTATGCAGCATTGTTGACGCAGGTACAGAAAAACGGTGTCGAAGTGATGTGTTACGGTGCAAAACTTTCTGCCGAGGGTATCCGCCTCACAGAACGTTTACCTCTGGCTACCCGCCAGTTTGTCGGATAACCCCTGTTATTAAAGCCATCGGCGGCTACAACGTGGGGCAGAGACTCTAAATTGTTCAATTTTTGAAGGATTAAGGAGTCGCGAATACGCTTTTCCTCACAGGTCTGTCAAGACCCTGCGATGATTAATTGCTTACCTCGTTGCCTTCTGGTATTTATAGCGGCCTGATTTTTTCCCCCTTTTGGGGATCGAAATACTCAACATCGTTGAATTACAGCAAGGCGGACAACGCAGCAGTAGCTTAAAGGATGAAGAGTATAGTGCGTTTTATGTAGGAGAAGCATCATGCAAGAAGGGCAAACCCGTAAGACATCGTCCTTGAGCATTCTCGCCATCGCTGGGGTAGAGCCATACCAAGAGAAGCCAGGCGAAGAGTACATGAACGTCGCTCAGCTGACCCACTTCAAGAAGATCCTTGAAGCGTGGCGCAATCAGCTCAGGGATGAAGTTGACCGTACCGTTTCGCACATGCAGGACGAAGCTGCAAACTTCCCAGACCCGGTGGACCGTGCCGCTCAGGAAGAAGAATTCAGCCTTGAACTGCGTAACCGCGACCGTGAACGTAAGCTGATCAAAAAAATTGAAAAAACGCTGAAAAAAGTGGAAGACGAGGATTTCGGATATTGCGATTCCTGTGGCGTTGAGATTGGTATTCGCCGTCTCGAAGCACGTCCTACCGCTGATTTGTGCATTGACTGTAAGACATTGGCTGAAATCCGCGAAAAGCAGATGGCTGGTTAAGTCTCGGGTCCCACGCGGTGCATTACGCACCGCGTTCCCTTAACAACGCAGCACCCTCTTTCGTTTCAAACTTCTTATGTCAGATACTCACGCCGCGTCACCCTATATTGGCCGCTTTGCTCCCTCACCTTCTGGTGAACTCCACTTTGGTTCGCTGATTGCCGCCCTCGGCAGCTATTTGCACGCCCGCGCCGTGCAGGGCCAGTGGCTGGTGCGCATTGACGACCTCGACCCGCCGCGTGAAATCGCCGGTTCCGCCGACAGCATTCTTGCCACCCTTGAACGTTTTGGCCTGCATTGGGACGGCGAAGTGGTTTGGCAGTCAAAACGCCATGACGCCTACCGCGCCGCCCTAGACAGGCTGCGCAACAATGGCCAGAGCTATTACTGCACCTGCACCCGCCAGCGTATTACCCAGCTCGGCGGCACCTACGACGGCCACTGTCAGCACTTGGGCCTTGGGCCTGAGAATGCGGCGATTCGCCTGCGTCAGACGCGCCCGGTTTACGCCTTCGACGATGATTTTCAGGGCCAGTTGCACGCCAGCCAGAGCCTCGCCGAGGAGGATTTTATTATCCGCCGCCGCGACGGGCTGTTCGCCTACAACCTCGCCGTGGTGGTCGACGATCACTATCAGGGAGTGAATCACGTGGTGCGCGGGGCAGATTTAATTGAGCCAACGGTGCGGCAGATTTCGCTTTATCAGCATCTTGGCTACCCGCAGCCGGGATATTTGCATTTGCCGCTGGCGGTCAATGAGAGTGGCGATAAGCTGTCCAAACAAAATCACGCGCCGGGCCTGCCGCAAGGTGACCCGCGCCCCGTGTTGTTGAAAGCGTTACAATTTTTAGGTCAAACCTTGCCGGAAAACTGGCAGGATTTAACATTGGATTTATTATTACGCTGGGCGATTGAACATTGGTCCCCTGCGATGATGCCGCGTCAGCATGCGAAAGCGCCGTCAGATTTGACTTCGGCATTCTCAAAGTAGCCAGTGTGAGCTATGATTAGCCGCTGTTTTTGCGTCGCGTCATTTTTATCAGTCACTATCGAGGTGTCCCATTTTTACCCGAGTAGCCAATTTTTGCCGTAAGGTGCTAGTTCGTGAAGACAAAGTCATCCGTGAAGAAAACACGGTGCCTGAACCAGCCCCTCTTCGTGAAGATAAAGACCGCCGCGACACAACCTCCGTGGACTCTGCTTCCGTTGCCGACGGCAACCCAAGAACGCCGTCATCCCCACGCCGCGAACGCAGCGGCAATCGCGATAACCGTAATCGCCGGGATGACTACGGCAATCGTGGCGATCGACGCGGCAATAACTCTGCGCAAGGCGCGAGACAGCCATCCCGCTCTGCCCCTCGTCAGAACGAAAACCAAGACAATCGCCGTTCAGCCAGCGACGCGCCACGCGGCGATCGCCCATTTGTTGAACGCTACGTGACCGAAGAGCCGGCCAAAAGAGCCCGCGTCTCCTTTGATTACGAAGGCGAAACGCGCGCCATGACCATTATTCCACGCGATGAGCACAACATTTCTCGTCGTGATATCAGCGAAAACGCCCTTAAAGTGCTGTATCGCTTAAATAAATCCGGTTACGAAGCCTATCTGGTTGGCGGCGGCGTGCGCGATTTATTGCTGGAAAAGAAACCGAAAGACTTCGACATCACCACCAACGCCACGCCTGAACAGGTGCGCAAACTGTTCCGCAACTGCCGTCTGGTGGGCCGCCGCTTCCGTCTGGCGCACGTGATGTTTGGGCCGGAAATCATTGAGGTCGCCACCTTCCGTGGTCACCACGAGCAGCAAGAAGAAGTCGAAGACAAAAACTCTTCCCAGCAGGCCGTCAACGGCATGCTGCTGCGCGACAACATCTTCGGCACCATCGAAGATGACGCCCAGCGCCGCGACTTCACCATCAACAGCCTGTATTACGGCGTGGCCGACTTCACCGTGCGTGATTACACCGGCGGCCTGCGTGACCTTGAAAACGGCATTATCCGCCTGATTGGTGACCCAGAGACGCGCTACCGCGAAGACCCAGTGCGTATGCTGCGCGCCGTGCGTTTCGCCGCCAAGCTGGACATGAAAATCAGCTCGGAGACCGCGCAGCCGATCCCTCGTCTGGCGACGCTGTTGCAGGAAATTCCTCCGGCGCGCCTGTTCGAAGAGTCTTTAAAACTGCTGCAAGCGGGCAATGGCTACCAGACCTACCTGAAACTGCGTGAATATCACCTGTTCCAGCCGCTGTTCCCACTGATTGCTCGCCAGTTCACTGAAGACGGCGACAGCCCGATGGAGCGCATTCTGGTTCAGGTGCTGAAAAACACTGACTTCCGTCTGCAAAACGATCAGCGCGTTAACCCTGCGTTCCTGTTCGCCGCGATGCTGTGGTATCCGGTGATTGAGCACGCGCAGAAGCTGGCGCAAGAAGGCGGATTGACCTATTACGACGCCTTCTCGCTGGCGATGAACGACGTGCTCGACGAGCAGTGCCGTACCTTGGCGATTCCAAAACGTATTACTACGCTGGTGCGTGATATCTGGGCGCTGCAACTGCGTCTGTCTCGCCGTCAGGGTAAACGTGCTCACAAGCTGATGGAGCATCCGAAGTTCCGCGCCGCTTTCGACCTGCTGGCGCTGCGCGCCGAAGTCGAGCAGCATCGCGAACTGCAAAGCCTGACCGAATGGTGGGGTGAGTTCCAGGAAGCCACACCAGCCTCGCAGAAAAACATGCTGGGTACGCTGGGTGATGACGCCGCACCGCGCAGAAGCCGTCCGCGTCGTCCGCGCAAACGGGCTCCGCGCAAGGATAACGCGCAATGATTCGGGTCTACATTGCGCTCGGCAGTAATCTTGCCAAGCCTGTAGACCAGGTTAACTGTGCGCTGGAAGCTCTGGCGCACATGCCCCGCACCAAGCTGGTGGTCTGCTCGGCGTTCTATCGCAGCAAGCCTCTCGGTCCGCAAAATCAGCCTGATTTCCTCAATGCCGTGGTGGCACTGGATACCGAACTGCCGCCGGAAGAGCTGCTCGACTGCACTCAGGCCATTGAGCAGAATCAGGGACGAGTGCGAAAGCTAGAACGCTGGGGGCCGCGCACGCTGGATTTAGACATGCTGCTGTATGGCGATCGGGTGATCAACACCGAGCGTCTGACCGTGCCGCATTACGACATGAAAAACCGTGAGTTTATGCTCTATCCGCTGGCAGAAATCGCGCCAGAGCTGGTTTTCCCTGACGGCGAATCTCTGCAAACTGTTCTGGCCCGCGTCCCGCTGAACGGGCTGGAACGCTGGTAATTCGCGGCCAGTCCCTCTGGCCGTTGTTCATCTAATAGCGACTTCTAAGCCACCCTGCTGGCGATTGCGATAACTCACCTCTAAGCCGTGCAACTGGGCGATACGCTGCACAATCGACACGCCCAGCCCGCTGCCCGTCTGCTGCTGACCCGGCGGCCGATAGAACCTCTCTCCTAGCCTTGCCAGATGCGCATCATCAATGCCCGGCCCCTGATCTTCAACCCGAATCCCCTGCTTATCCAGCCACACCGTGACGGTCGACCCGCGCGGAGAGTAGCGCACCGCGTTATCAATCAGGTTGCGCAGCATCAGCGACAGCAGCAGCGGCTGGCCCTGAATCGCCGGAGGTTCGCCCTGCGGCTCCAAGCGCAGCGCGATGCCGCGCGCGTGGGCAGCGGCGTCCTGCTCGCCAATCACCTGCATCAACAGCCTGCTCCAGCTAATCGGCTCAAGCTCCTCCAGCCCGTCGAAGGACTCCAGCCGCGACAACGTCAGAAGTTGATCCACCAGCCGCGTGGCGCGATCTATGCTGGTAGTGAGATTCTCCAGCGCATGTTCGCGCGCGCTGGCGTCATCGCCGGAAAGCTGCACCACTTCGGTTTGGACGCGCAGCGCTGCCAGCGGGCTGCGCAACTCATGGGCGGCGTCCGAGGTGAAGCGGCGCTCACGCACCAGCAGCTCGCCGGTGCGGCCAAACAGTGAATTAAGGGAAGTCACCAGCGGTAAAACCTCAGAAGGAACCTGCTGAGTGGAGAGCGGCGCGGTGTCATCCGGCGCGCGGCGATGAAGATCGTCCGCCACCCGGCGCAGCGGTTTTAGCTCGCGGGTAATCAGCAGGATCATCGCCAGCAGCAAGATGGGCAAGCTCGCCAGCCACGGCATCAACTGCCCGCTGACCAGAGTCCACGCCAGATCGTTGCGATAATCATATTCTTGCCCGACCACCACGCGGAAATGGCCGTCGGCGGTGGTAAGCCACAGCAGCCGCCACTCGTCATCATCGCCTGCAAGCTGGCCGTCGATGAATCCCTGCGTGCTGCCGTCGAAGCGAATGTGCTTGCCGTTCTCGCCGTCGTTGAGCAGCATCTTGCCCTGACGGTCAAAAATGGCGAAGGTCAGCGCGTCATCGTCGGTATGGCCGCGATTGCCTTTATGCAGGATTTTCTTGGTTTCCGGCAGGCGCTCGTCGTGCTCCACCGCCATCATCTCTGCCAGCCCCGCCCCTGCCAGCCGTTTGGCAAACAGGATCTGTTGAGTATCAAAGACTTCATTGATGTTGTGACGGGTCTGCTGCCAAGCAAAAACCGAGGCGGCCAGCCAAGTTACCAACGCCAGAATGCCAAACAGTAAAATCAGCCGCAGCCGCAAACTAAGACGCGCAAGCCGCATTCTCACTGGCTCTCCTCCGCGGCATCGCCCAAGGTGTAACCCACGCCGTGTACAGTGCGGATAAAACCGTTGCCGAGTTTCTTCCTTAAGTGGTGAATATGCACTTCAACCGCGTTGCTGCTGACCTCGTCGTCCCAGCTGTAGAGCTTTTCTTGAATCAGCGGGCGAGGCAGCACTCGGCCTTTGTTGTTGAGAAACAGCTCCATGACGCTGATTTCGCGCTGAGTCAGCACCACGGCTTCGCCATTTAGCGTCGCGCTGCGGGCGGCGGGGTTGAAGTGTAAGTTGCCGTGGATAATGGTTGGGGATATCTGCCCGTGACGGCGGCGGATCAGTGCCTGAAGCCGCGCGGCGACTTCCACCAGCGCGAAAGGTTTGCACAGGTAGTCATCGGCTCCGGCCTGCAGGCCACTCACCCGCTGCTCTAAGGCGTCGCGCGCGGTGAGGATCAGCACCGGCGTGTCTTTGCCGTCGCGCCGCCACTCGCGCAGCAGCTGCATGCCGTCGATGCCCGGCAGGCTTAAATCCAGAATTACTGCGTCATAAGGCGCGCTGTCGAGCGCGGCTCTGCCCATTTCACCGTCGGTAAACCAGTCCAGTGTAAACCCCAGCTTGCCCAGCCCGGCCTTGATGCCGTCGCCAATCATGCTGTCGTCTTCAATCAGTAAAATGCGCATCGCTCTTCCTTAATGTTCGCCTGAAATCTCCACTGTTTGATTATACGTCAACCATCTTAAGCGGTTCTTAAGATGTTCCGTGCCCTGAGCAGGAACTTCACTACCTGCTTATTCGGTCATACAGTAGAATGTCAGCAAGATATTCACCGAATGAATTATTCACAGGAAGATCTCATGAAAGCTACAACCCTCAGCCAGTTACGCCAGTGGAAGCAAGAGAAGCATAAGTTTGCGACCATTACCGCCTACGATGCCAGCTTCGCGCAGCTGTTCGCCGAGCAGGGTATCCCCGTGATGCTGATTGGTGACTCCCTCGGCATGGTGGTGCAAGGCCATGACTCCACCCTGCCGGTTACCGTGGAAGAGATTGCCTATCACACGCGCTGCGTGCGTCGCGGTGCTCCCAAGGCGCTGCTGCTGTCTGACCTGCCTTTTATGAGCTATGCCACCCCAGAGCAGACCTTCGCCAGCGCGGCCGTGCTGATGCGCGCCGGCGCCAATATGGTGAAGTTAGAAGGCGGAAGCTGGCTGTGTGAAACCGTAAAAATGCTCACCGAGCGCGCGGTGCCGGTTTGTGGCCATCTGGGCTTAACGCCGCAGTCGGTCAACGTGTTCGGCGGCTATAAAGTGCAGGGCCGTGACGAAGTGGCGGCTAACCAGCTGGTGAAAGATGCGCTGGCGCTCGAAGAAGCCGGAGCGCAGCTGCTGGTGCTGGAGTGCGTGCCGGTGGATCTGGCGAAGCGCGTGACCGAAGAGCTGTCCATTCCGGTGATTGGCATCGGCGCGGGCAACGTGACCGACGGCCAGATTCTGGTGATGCACGACGCCTTTGGCATCACCGGCGGCCACACGCCGAAGTTCGCCAAAGACTTCCTCACCGAGGCTGGCGACATTCGCGGCGCGGTGCGCCTGTATGTTGAACAAGTTGCTCAGGGTGTCTATCCGGGCGAAGAACACAGTTTTAAATAAGAAGGGTTATCGACGTGCTGATTATTGAAAATGTGCCGCTGCTGCGCCGTGAAATTCGTTTTTACCGCCAGAACAACAAACGTATCGCACTGGTTCCAACCATGGGTAACCTGCACGAAGGTCACATGACCTTGGTGGAAGAAGCCAAAGCCCGTGGCGACGTGGTGGTGGTAAGTATCTTTGTTAACCCGATGCAGTTCGAGCGCCCTGACGATTTGGAGCGCTACCCGCGCACCTTGCAGGAAGACTGCGAGAAGCTGAACAAACGCGGCGTGGACTTGGTTTTCGCGCCATCACCGGCGGATATCTATCCAAAAGGCTTGGCTACCCAAACGCAGGTCGACGTGCCGGTTATCTCCACTATTTTGGAAGGCGCGAGTCGTCCGGGGCATTTCCGCGGCGTGTCGACCATCGTCAGCAAGCTGTTCAATCTGGTGCAGCCTGACGTCGCCTGCTTCGGCCAAAAAGACTTCCAGCAGCTGGCGCTGATCCGCACGCTGGTGGAAGACATGGGTTATGACATCGAGATTATCGGTGTGCCGACCGTGCGTGCCAAAGACGGTTTGGCACTGAGCTCGCGCAATGGTTATCTCACTAACGACGAGCGTAAAACCGCACCTCAGCTGGCGAAAATCATGAACAAGCTGGCCGAGCGCCTGAGCCAAGGCGAGCGCCACGTGGAAGAGATGCTGGAAGAGACCGCGCAGCAGCTTCGCGACGCAGGCTTCACGCCTGACGAGCTGTTTATTCGCGACGCCAAGACCCTGCAAGAGCTGAATGTTGATAGCACCTCAGCGGTGATTTTGATGGCGGCGTGGCTGGGTAAAGCGCGACTGATTGATAATCAGCAGGTTGATTTGACGCAGTAGACAACGGGTAACAAATCGGCAAAGATGTGGTCGATCTGGGTATCGGATTTTTAGTATTTCATCAATTTGTTACCCCCAGCTTTCACGCGGTCGCAGAGACGCCACGGCGTGAAAGGCAAAGGGTAAATGAAGGGTCACCTAAATGGTACGTACTATGCTCCAAGGCAAACTGCATCGGGTTCGCGTGACTCAGGCAGATTTGCATTACGAAGGCTCCTGCGCCATCGATCAAGACTTCCTCGACGCGTCAGGCATTCTGGAATACGAAGCCATCGACATTTATAACGTTGATAACGGTCAGCGTTTCTCTACCTACGCCATCGCCGCCGAACGCGGCTCGCGGATCATTTCGGTGAATGGTGCAGCAGCGCACCGCGCCAGCGTCGGCGACCTGCTGATCATCTGTTCTTACGTGCAGATGTCAGACGCCGAAGCCCGCAAGCACCAGCCGAAAGTCGCCTATTTCGAAGGTGAAAACCAAATGAAACGCATCGCCAAAGCGGTACCTGTTCAAGTGGCGTAACGTTAATTCGGGCATAAAAAACGGGGCCACTGACTGGCCCCGTTTTTTTTATTTTTAACCGCAATGAATCCACTAAATCATTTGTGATGTATCAAGGCGGCAACTAAGCGAACTCCAGGAGCTTACATCGGTAAGTGACTGGGGTGAGCGCAGGCAGCCAACGCCGAGACAGCGCAAAGGATGACGTGGATTAGCTACGCAAACCGCGGCCACGTTCTATCAAATACCAAGCCAGCAAGTAAAACACCGCAATAAACGCCAGCAACACGCCCATGGTGAACACCAGTGGTACGTCGGTGATACCCAAGAAGCCGTAGCGGAAGCCGCTGATCATATAGACAATCGGGTTCAGCTTAGAGATGGCCTGCCAGATTGGCGGCAGCAGCGTCAGCGAGTAGAACACGCCGCCCAGATAGGTTAGCGGGGTCAACACGAAGGTTGGGATCAGGCTGATGTCATCAAAGGTGGTAGCAAATACCGCGTTAAGCAGGCCGCCGAGCGAGAACAGGATCGCCGTCAGCAGCAGAGTCAGCGCGATAACCCACCATGAGTGGATCACCAGCGGCACGAAGAACAGTGAAATCGCGGTGACCAAAATCCCCACGCAGATACCACGCGCCACGCCGCCGCCGACATAACCGGCAATCACCACGTGCGTTGGCACAGGTGCCACCAGTAGCTCTTCAATATTGCGCTGGAACTTGGCGCTAAAGAAAGAAGAGGCCACGTTGGCGTAGGAGTTGGTGATCACCGCCATCATGATAAGGCCCGGCACAATGAACTGCATGTAGGTGAAACCATGCATGTGGCCAATCTGCGAACCAATCAAATTACCGAAAATGATGAAGTACAGCGTCATGGTGATCACTGGCGGAACCAGCGTCTGGATCCAGATACGCCCGAAACGGTTAATCTCTTTTAGCCAGATACTCTTGAGTGCAACCCAATACAATTGCGACATTATTTCGATTCCTCACTGCCGTTCACCAAGGTGACAAACAGCTCTTCCAAACGGTTAGCTTTGTTACGCATACTCAACACCTGCACACCCTGATTGCTCAGTTGGCTAAACAACGAGTTCAGGCCCTGCTCGCGCATCACTTCCACTTCCAGCGTAGACGTATCGGTCAGTTTGCTGCGATAGCCTTCCAGCTGCGGCAGGTTGCTTTTCGGTGCCAAGTCGAGAATGAAGGTTTCTGATTTCAGCTTCGACAGCAGCTCTTTCATGCTGGTGTTTTCCACCAGTTGGCCGCCCTGAATTATGCCGATGTTGCGGCACAGCATCTCAGCTTCTTCCAGATAGTGGGTGGTCAGAATAATAGTGGTCCCCTGCGCGTTAAGCTCTTTGAGGAAGCCCCACATGGAACGGCGCAGCTCGATATCTACCCCGGCAGTCGGTTCATCGAGGATCAGCAGCTTTGGTTCGTGCATCAGCGCGCGGGCAATCATCAGGCGGCGCTTCATCCCCCCAGACAGCATGCGGGAACGCTCGTTGCGCTTGCCCCACAGGTCCAACTGAGTCAGGTATTTTTCAGCGCGCTGCAATGCCAGCGGTCGCGGAACGCCGTAGTAACCGGCCTGATTAACCACCACTTGCATGACGGTTTCAAACGGGTTGAAGTTGAACTCCTGCGGCACCAGCCCGAGCTGGCGCTTGGCGTTGACGATATCCTTATCGATGTCGTAACCAAAGACTCGAACCTTACCGGCAGATTTATTTACCAGCGAGCTGATGATGCCAATGGTGGTCGATTTACCGGCACCGTTTGGCCCGAGCAGCGCGTAGAAATCACCTGCTTCAACGTTGAGGTCAATGCCGCGTAAAGCCTGCACGCCACCGGCGTAAGTCTTGGTTAACTTCTCCAGTTCCAATGCGTATGTCATAAGTGGAGCTTACCTTGTGTAGAGAACCTTGTTATAAATTCTGGCGTTATGATTTGTTGCTTAATGGGATGCTGAATCGATATGAAATAGCGGAGTGTTGCCCTATATTAACCCATCGCAGTTGATCGGTTACAGGCTATTAACGTCCATGAATGACATTGAAACACTTAAAAATAATAACGCCCTTTGGTCAAAAACCATGGTGGAAGAAGATCCAGGCTTCTTCGAACGTCTTTCCGAATCGCAAAAACCCCGCTTTCTGTGGATTGGCTGCTCCGACAGTCGCGTTCCTGCCGAACAACTGACCGGGCTTGAGCCGGGCGAACTCTTCGTTCACCGCAACGTCGCCAATCTGGTTATCCATACCGACCTCAACTGCCTGTCCGTGGTGCAGTACGCCATCGACGTGCTGGAAGTCGAGCACGTGATTATCTGTGGGCACTACGGCTGTGGCGGTGTTCAGGCGGCGGTAGAAAATCCTGAGTTGGGGCTTATCAACAACTGGCTGCTGCATATTCGCGACATCTGGTACAAACACAGTTCACTGCTCGGCGAGCTCTCCCCAGACCAGCGTCTGAATAAGCTGTGCGAGCTGAACGTGGTGGAACAGATTTACAACCTCGGCCACTCAACGGTGATGCAGACCGCGTGGAAGCGCGGACAAAAAGTCTCGCTGCACGGCTGGGTTTACGGCATTCAAGACGGGCGTCTGCGCGACCTCGAAGTGACCTCCACCAGCCGCGAAACGCTGGAACAGCGTTACCGCCAAGGCGTCTCCGCCCTGCTGCACGGCAATCCGCAGTAACTGTACAATAGGCGCTTCTGGCGCCTAAAAACCTCTTCAACCCACTGAAATAAAACAATTTATTTCTACCAGCGCCGAAGCATTAACCACATCGGCAAAAAGCATAGCAAAAAGCCTCGCATGACGAGGCTTTTTTTGTGCCCTAGTGGGGGGATTGAGTTGGTTTAGGTATCACGGCGCAGATGGGTTCATGCTCTGGGAGAGAAAGTTCAAGAATAGATTTTTTGGGGGATTCATGTAGGAAAGGATGCTGATGGGCTATCCTAACGTTTTTGTTATTAAAGCAAAGTGAAATGAATATTTATATTCATAGAAGAACTATGATTCTTGAGCTGAAATTGAATAATCCCAGACATCAAATATAGGTTAGAAAGGGACTATTCATAATTAATAACATTGAGTTTCCTTACTGAGGGATAATACTCATATGTTCTTATAATATAAGGTTTAGATTATTATTGCACAACGAGGAAGGACCTGATCCCTGCTAAGCTTTCCAAAACTACCGCAGATAACACAGTAACCTTCCTCGATTTTTGCATGCTTTAGTCGTCCAGAACATTTAACCATGAATTCCTTTTCAATTATCCACTATTTCGTTTTTGAAAATAATTGCCCTAAAGCATCTCTGGCTGTACCGAAAGCCGCATCCAATACATCCTTACCAAATCCAACAGTACGATCGACAACAGTCTCAGCACCATCAAACACTATATCGACTAAACCACTACCACTTACGGCGTCAATCTCATCGAGGGACAATTCTTTAATACTGTTATTTTTCTTCATAACTCATCCTCATAACCATATATGAAATTCCACAAAACCAGAGAGGGAATAGTATTTTGGCATCAACGAAAATACTATTATTAAAATGTATGCCAAAAACTATTAAAATCAAGCTCGCTGGATAAAAAACAACAATTATTGGTAAGTCTTTTATTTAACAACTACCTACGATTAAAAAAATAAGCAGGTATAAAATAAGAAAATCTCAAATCAGACGTCTACAAACAACATCAAATAATTAGCTTGCTTATAGAATATTGGATCGAATAAGAAAATAGGCCATAAACAAAACGGCTACTCCAAGGAGTAGCCGTTTTTGTTATTACTCTTCCAGCATAACCACTTTGCCGACGTACGGCAGGTGGCGATAGCGCTGGGCGTAGTCGATGCCGTAACCCACCACGAACTCGTCGGGGATGGCGAAACCAACATATTCGACTTTCACGTCTACTTCGCGGCGCTCTGGTTTATCGAGCAGCGTGCAGATTGCCAGAGATTTTGGGCCACGCAGTTGCAGCAGTTCGCGGACTTTGCTCAGGGTGTTGCCGGAGTCGATGATGTCTTCGACGATCAGCACGTCTTTGCCACGGATATCTTCATCCAAGTCTTTAAGGATTTTAACATCGCGGGTGGTGGACATGCCGTTGCCGTAGCTGGAGGCGGTCATGAAATCCACTTCGTGGGAAACGTCAATGGTGCGACACAAGTCAGCCATAAACATGAATGAACCGCGCAACAGCCCAACCAGCACCATATCACTGCCGCTATCACGGTAGTGCTCGGTGATTTCACGGCCTAACTCAGCAATTCGGGTTTTGACTTCCTGCTCGGAAATCATGACGTCTACTCTGTGTTTCATATAAAGCCTAACCACCTGGAATTTGAAAGAGTCATCGCCATCACCGACCGTGATGGCGACCTTAAAGCGCGGGGATTATAACAAAGAACCAGATAATGAGTAACGCCGTCGGATCAACCAATGCCAGCCTGATGTAAATCATGCAGATTTATCGCCCCAACCAGCACGCCTTCGCTGTTCACCACCGGCGCGGCGCTGATGTTCTGCTGGTGCAAAGCTTCCAGCGCCTCGCCCGCGCGCCACTGTTCCGGCAGTTGGAAGCCGGGACGGGTGATGGCACTCATCAGCGGCTCGTCCAGAGTGCGGCCTTTGACCAGCCAGCGGCGTAAGTCGCCGTCGGTGAATACCCCCACCACGTGGCGCTCTTGGTCACAGACCGCAATCAGGCCTAGTCCGGTTCGGCTCAGCTCCAGCATGGCGTTCATGACATTTTCTTGGCTGTCGATAACCGGCAGTCGGTCGCCGGTGCGCATCAAATGGTGAACGCGATTGAGCAGGCGCGCACCGAGGCTGCCGCCCGGATGTGAACGGGCGAAGTCTTCTGCGCCGAAGCCGCGATGACGCATTAAGGCCATTGCCAGCGCGTCGCCCATCATTAAGGTATTGACCGCGCTGGAGGTCGGAGCCAGCCCCATTGGGCAAGCTTCGCGCTCAACGCCAACATCAATAATGGCATCGGCGGCCTGCGCCAGCGGGGAGTCTTTGCCGCCGGTGATAGCAATCAGCTTGGTTTGGTTTTCCGCTAACAAAGGCAGGATCATATCCAGCTCTTTGGCGCGACCCGAATAGGAGATGAAGATCAGCACGTCGTTGCTGCCAATCATGCCTAAGTCGCCGTGCAGCGCCTCGGCGGGATGAACGAAAAAGGCTGGCGTGCCGGTGCTGGCAAGGGACGCGGCAATTTTCTTGCCGATGTGTCCGGATTTACCCATCCCCGACACCACGGCTTTGCCGGTGCAGTTGAGCAGTAACTGGCAGGCGTCGACGAAGCTGTCATCGAGCCGAGTCAGCAGCCGTTGCGCCTCTTGGATTTCGATTTCCAGCGTTTCCCGCGCAAAGCCTAGCAGCGACTTTTTCATCTTCTTCTCCCCTAAGAATGATGTGAATATCATGGTTTTCAGCCGCGTTACCATACAGTCTGCTGAGCCGAATGTCAGTGATCGACATATCGACTCAGCAGAAAAGGCGCTAGCTAGAAACCGTGAAGCCCAGCATCATTCCAGTGTCTTCGTGCTCCAACAGGTGGCAGTGGGCCATGTAAGCCTGCTCTTTGCTCGCCACATAGTTGAACCGCACCAGCACTTCGCTGCGCCCGCCCTCCACTCTCACAATGTCTTTCCAGCCCGCGCGGTGCGGCGCGACTGGCTTGCCATTCTCAGACAGAATGCGGAACTGGGTGCCGTGAATGTGGAACGGATGCAGCATCATGTCGCCTTCGCCGGAAATGGTCCATTTCTCATATTGGCCCTGTTTGACGTCAAAGGCCGGGGTGTTCATGTCGTAAGCTTTGCCATTGATCCGGTTGCCGCTCATCAGGTCGAACTTGCCGTCATCCTTCTTGCTCATGTCCATGCCAGCCATGCTGCCGTGGTCATCGTGCGACATGCCCTGCATATCCATGCCCGCCATATCGTGGCCGCCGTCGTTTGAGCCGTGATCCATGCTCATGCCCGCCATCGACTGATGCCCGTAGCGCGCCATCAGCGCCGCCATGCCCTGTTGGTCGAGGCGTGGGTCCATGGAGAGCTGCAACCAGCGGGTGGGTAAGCCGTCAACGGAAACCAGCTCCGGCAGTTTGATCAGTTGGTCAGGAATGTCCTGCTCGCCCTGAGTCAGGGTCGGCTGCACGCGCAGCACCGGCAGAGGTTTATCGAATGGCGCAAGGGTCATGCCCATCTGGGTAACCGGCAGGGTGACGAGGTCGAACGCTTTGGCATCCGGGCAGTTCACCAGTACTTCAAAACGTTCGCCGGGCAGCATCGGCAGCTCGCTAAGTTTCACCGGTTCGGCGAGGAAACCGCCGTCGCTGGCAATCACGTAGAGTGGGCGACCGTCGCTGGTCGAGACATTGAGCGAGCGCGCATTACAGCCGTTGAGCAGGCGGAAACGCAGCCAGCCTCGCGATACGCCGTGCTGCGGAAAGACTACGCCATTGGTCAGCATGTGTTGACCAAACCAGCCCACGGCGGCGGTCATCACATCCATCTGGTAATCAATTTGCCCGGCATCGTTCAGGCGTTTGTCCTGAAGCACCACGGGAATATCATCCACGCCCCAGCGCGAAGGCAGTTTCAGCTGGTTGCTTTCGTCATCTTCGATAAGCACTAAACCGGCCAGCCCCATTGCCACCTGATAACCACTGGTCTGGTGCGGATGTGGGTGGAACCAGCAGGTAGAAGCAGGCTGGTCGAGGGTGAATTGCACCGTCCGGCTAGCCCCCGGCGCGATAACGCCCTGCGGGCCGCCATCCACTTGGCCGGGAATTTCCAGCCCGTGCCAGTGTACCGTGCTCGCGACATTGAGCTGGTTATTCACCGTGACAGTCACCGGCTCGCCGCGCTTAACGCGCAGCGCAGGGCCAAGAATATTGCCGTTAATGCCCCAGGTTTCGGTATTCACGCCCGGCGTAAACTGGCTCTGACCGCGCTGTAAATTGAGCACCATGACGCCTTTGGCGTTAGGTTTGAGCAGCAGGGGAATCGGCAGTGCTGGCCTGTCAGCAGCAAATGCCAGACGGCTCCAGCCCGGCAGCGTAGTGGCCGCCCCCATCAGTGTGGTCCATTTAATAAAGTCACGACGATGCATGTTCAGTTCCTTTTGGCGATGTTCCGTGCCTCAGTCAGGGGTGGCAAAGAACGGGCAGATTTAGCACAGAGGGTAAACCTTCCACCAAGGGAAGGGTCAAGTAGCAAAACCGACAAAAGAAAATTTAGTGTGACTCAGGGCAAATATGTTAACGTCATTTAATTCCATCTGAGCCTGCTTTTTTCTCTTTATAAAGAACCACTCCATGAAAAAAACGACGCTAACCCTGATGTTGCTCGCCCTGCTCGGATTCTCCTCCGCCAGCCAGGCTTTAAGCGAATCAGAGGCTGAAGATCTGGCAGACCTGACCGCCGTCTTCGTGTATTTGAAAAATAATTGCGGCTACGAACAGTTACCTAACGCGCAAATTAAGCGCGCGATTGTGTTTTTCGCTCAACAAAACCGCTGGGATTTAACCAATTACAGCAGCTTCAACATGCAAGCGATGGGCGAAGACAGCTACCGCGACCTGAGCGGGATTGCCGTCGCCAAGCCGACCAAGTGCAAGGCGCTGGCTCGCGACTCCCTGAGCCTGCTGGCCTACTCTAACTAACTCCCCTTCTCGCCCGGCTTTAGCATCTTCCTACTGACTTTCGCCTCTTGCCGGGCCGCTTTCCAGCGTATTTCCCCACCTCAGCTACACTTATATTCCCAAATCATCTGAGTAATATTCAATCGTGCATACAATGGCGATGTTGGCTATCATGTTGCCCCCATTTTCCAAGGCTGTGAATACTCAGGAGAAGATTGCACAATGTCCCAGAATCCGTCACAGAAATTGTCCGAAAAAGAAATGTGGTTTGAGACGCTGCACGCCAACTTTGGCCAATACTTTCGCGTCGAAAAAGAGCTTTATCGCGATAAAACCGAGCATCAGGATCTGATCATTTTTGAAAACGCCGAGCTGGGCCGCGTAATGGCGCTCGACGGCGTGGTGCAGACCACCGAGCGTGATGAGTTCATCTATCACGAGATGATGGCGCACGTGCCGATTTTGGCCCACGGCAATGCCAAGAAGGTGCTGATTATCGGCGGCGGCGACGGCGGAATGCTGCGCGAAGTGTGCCGTCATACGCAGGTCGAGTCGGTCACTATGGTGGAAATTGACGCTGGCGTGGTGGAGTTCTGCCGCCAGTATCTGCCGAACCACAATGCCGGTGCCTATGACGATCCGCGCTTTAACTTGGTGATCGACGACGGGGTGAAGTTCGTCAATCAGACCAATGAAACCTTTGATGTGATCATCTCAGATTGCACCGATCCCATTGGTCCCGGCGAAAGCCTGTTTACCTCAGAATTTTACCAAGGCTGCGAGCGCTGTCTGAATCCGGGCGGTATTTTTGTAGCGCAAAACGGTGTCTGCTTCTTACAGCAGGATGAAGCCGTAAATAGCCACCAGAAGCTGAGCCACTACTTCAGCGACGTCAGTTTTTACCAAGCGGCGATCCCGACCTACTACGGCGGCATCATGACTTTCGCCTGGGCCACTAACAGCCCGGAGCACCGCCAGCTCGACGCTAAGACTCTGCAAGCGCGCTTTGACGCCGCAGACATTGCCTGCCGTTATTACAACCCGGCAATCCATTATGGCAGCTTTGCCCTGCCACAATATCTACTGAATGCCCTGTCAGCCTCGCGCTGATCCGGCATCCATAAGGGGGTGGACTAAATTGCAAAAACTGAAACTGCACGGTTTCAATAACCTGACAAAAAGCCTGAGTTTTTGTATCTACGATATCTGTTATGCCAAGACGGCTGACGATCGTGACGGCTATATTGCCTACATTGACAAAGAATATAACGCCAACCGTTTGACGGAGATCCTCACCGAAACCTGTTCCATCATCGGTGCAAACATCCTCAACGTGGCGCGGCAGGACTATGAGCCACAGGGGGCCAGCGTCACGATTTTAGTGAGCGAAGAGCCAATGGATCCACGCGATGTGGATACCACGGAGAACCCTGGCCCGCTGCCAAGCTCGGTGGTGGCGCATCTCGATAAAAGCCACATCTGCGTGCATACCTACCCAGAAAGCCACCCTGAGGGCGGGCTTTGCACTTTCCGCGCAGATATTGAAGTCTCCACCTGTGGCGTAATCTCGCCCCTCAAGGCGCTGAACTACCTGATTCACCAGCTGGAATCTGACATTGTCACTATTGATTACCGCGTGCGCGGCTTCACTCGCGACATTAATGGCGTCAAACACTACATCGACCACTCGATCAACTCGATTCAGAACTTCATGTCGAAGGATATGAAAGCGCTGTATGACATGATGGATGTGAACGTGTATCAGGAAAATATATTCCACACCAAGATGATGCTGAAAGAGTTCGACCTTAAGCATTATCTTTTCAATGCCAAGCCCGACCAATTAAGCGCGGCAGAGCGTAAAGAGATCACCGACCTGCTTTATAAAGAGATGCAGGAAATTTATTACGGTAGAAATATCCCCTCGCTCTAAGGCATTTAAGCTGAGAAGCAGTTAATAGGAAGTTAATAAAATGGCGGACATCACAGGTCCGCCATTTTAATTTGACTTAACTCCGCACTGGGCTACAGTTAATTCTTATAGAAATCCCCGCTTCTACCTAAAAAATTCACTAAAGCTGTTTTTTATCTCACCCTAACTCAAATTGATCGGAAAATGATCTGCGCAATAAGCCAAATTTTTGGAATATGAAAAATCAATTAACTCAAATAGATAATCAGTGAAGCCTAAAATTTCACTTATTACTTTTGTATTGATCTTATTTTGACCAAAAATGAATAGAGCCTGTTTTACCCACCTTATCCTGCGTTAGCATCCCCCCGCTGTTTTTAAAATCACCGCTCTCCTTCACTGACACAAAGAAATAATAAAATGACAATCTGTAAATTAAAGACCGTTGCCACCTTATTGGTATCGAGCTCTTTATTGGTTTCCGGGGTTTCCCGGGCCGGGGAAAGTTTGTTCAGCAGCAATACTGATGGAACACGCCACTATGTCAGCTATGGGGCGGAATATTATAAATGGGATGAAACCGTCGCCAATCAAGACGGCAAATACGTTGCAGAACACGGTCCTCGCCTGCGGGTAAACTTTGGTGCTAATAACTATCTTGATGCGCCAAGCGGCTTATTAAAAGCCTGGGACATGAGCCTGATGTTTGGCATCGTCAATTATCAGGGGAGCACGCTAGATGATAGCGCCAACGTGCCCGATGGCTCGTTAAAAGGCAAAACCACCTATACCGGCTACAGCGCCGATATCTCGCGGGGTTACCGTTATCGCGCCTCGGACAGCGTCTCTTTTGATGCCAAAGGCGCGCTGGGCGGGCAATTCTGGCTGCGCAATATTCGTTCCGACGATGTCTATATTGCCGCCGAGAATCGCACTCGCCAGTACAGCGCACTCGAGGTCTCGCTTCAGCCTTATGCCAAAGCCTCTTTGGGTGCTAACTGGCAGATGACCAGCGAGTCACGCCTGAGCCTTGAAGGCGGCGCGCTGTATCCGATTAAGACTTGGACCCACAGTAATCAGGGCGGCGTGTGGCTGGAGCCGAAATCGCGCCTGTCGCCATTCACCAGCCTGACGTGGAATATCAACAAAGACCTGTTTGTGAAGGCGTCCTATGTTCACCAGAAATACGGTAAATCGGATGACAAGCAGGGCAAGCTCGATGGTCAGGACGTTGGCTACTACCAGCCAGCCACCACCACTTCGACGCTTGGCTTAGAGTTCGGTTACTACTTCTGATCCCCGCCTTTCACTCCCCTTCATCAGGAATTGATGTGATGAAGGGGATTGAGATTCTTCATATTTGCTTAGTCGCTACAATCGCTTATCTTGGGTATCCCTTTCCCTGACTCAGACCTAATCCATGGATCGTTTTGCGACGCTGTTTGGTGTTATTGCGATTGTATTGTGGAGCATGAGCGTTGCTCTGACTCGCAGCCTGGCCGAAGCCCTTGGGCCATTTGGCGCGGCAGCCTCTATTTATACCGTGAGTGGAATTATGGTGTGGATGGCCAGCGGGCGGCCGACGCTGCGCGGGCAATCTGCGGCTTATCTGATTATCTGCGGCCTGCTGTTCGTCTTCTATATGGTGTCGTTCTCGCTGGCGATTGGTCTGGCTCATAGCCGCCAGCAAACCCTGGAACTTGGCCTGATTAACTATTTGTGGCCCAGCCTGACACTGCTATTCGCCGTGCCGTTGTTGAAATTAAAGGTGCGTTGGTGGATGTGGCCGGGCGCGGTATTAGCCTTTGTTGGCGTGCTGTGGGCTATTAGCGGCGGGCACGGTCTGGATATCCACCAGCTGATGCGCAATGTGCGCAGCAACCCGGTGGCTTATGCGCTGGCGCTCGGCGCGGCGCTCTCTTGGGCGCTTTACTCCAATCTGGTGCGGGTGTTTAGCAAAGGGGTTGGCGTGCTGCCGCTGTTCTTGCTGGCCACTGGCGCGGTGCTGTGGGCGCTCTATTTCAACTACTCTTCCACCCGAATCAGAATGACTTGGCCGGCGGTCACCGAGTTATTGGTGATGGGCGCGATCACCGCGATTTCCTATCAATGCTGGGACATCGCGATGAAAAAAGGCAATGCCACGCTGGTTGCGGCACTCTCCTATTTCACGCCGTTGTCGGCTATTTTTATCGCGGGATTGTGGCTACACACCTTGCCGGGAGCCAGTTTCTGGCCGGGCGTCGGCATGGTGGTGGCGGGTTCACTACTTTGCTGGAGCGCGTCGCGCGGCAAGTAACGGCTTAGCGGTAGGTGGTGACGAAAGAACGGTACTTTTCGAGGACTTGCAGGAAGTCCTCGACGCCGCAAAACGCCAAACTCTCTTCATCGTAGTAGCTCATGCCCTCTTCCATCTCATCGCCTTCAAAACCGAGCTGGTTAGCGCGGATCATCACTTCATCGTCGGCCAGCAGTAGAGTGTATTCGTGGCCTTCAATCTGGCACTGGCGCTCGCTGCCTTTCAACTCGGCGAGGGCCGCTTCGACTTTATCCAACACGCTCAAGTCGCCTTTGACCTCTTCATTCAGCCAGTGGCCCAGAACCTCATGCCCCATTGAAAAACGAACTTTGACCTCACCGGTGATATCACGCAAAAAATCGTAGTCCATGGTTGAGTCCTCTGAAAAATTCATAACAAAAAGGGGAGCCGAGGCTCCCCTTTCAACAATGGTCAGAATATAACGATTTAGACTGCGGTTTGGAAGATTACGCCGTCAGCTTTGTCAGTATATTCACTCAGCTTGTCGAAGTTCAGATAACGGTAAGTGTCTACCGCCGTCTTGTCTACTTCGGCCATGTAGCCCAGATACTCTTCAGGCGTTGGCAAGCGACCCAGCAGGGAAGCCACCGCGGCCAGCTCTGCCGAGGCCAGATAGACGTTGGCGCCATTACCCAGACGGTTCGGGAAGTTACGGGTAGAGGTTGAAACCACGGTAGAACCGTCGGCCACGCGTGCTTGGTTACCCATGCACAGTGAACAGCCAGGGATTTCAACCCGCGCACCGCTCTTACCGAAGACGCTGTAATAGCCCTCTTCTGTCAGCTGAGCCGCATCCATTTTGGTCGGTGGAGCAACCCACAGACGCGTTGGCAACGCGCCTTTATGGCTGTCGAGCAGTTTACCTGCCGCGCGGAAGTGACCGATGTTGGTCATGCAAGAACCGATGAACACTTCATCAATTTTGCTGTTCTGCACAGAGGACAGCAGACGAGCGTCGTCCGGGTCGTTTGGCGCGCAAAGAATTGGCTCTTTGATCTCCGCCAGATCGATTTCAATCACTGCCGCGTATTCCGCGTCAGCATCGGCTTCGAGCAGGTTTGGATTCGCCAGCCACTCTTCCATGCCTTTGATGCGGCGCTCGATGGTACGACGATCGCCGTAACCTTCAGAGATCATCCACTTCAACAGCACGATGTTAGAGCTCAGGTACTCTTTGATCGGTGCCTGATCCAGTTTGATCGTACAACCCGCCGCTGAACGCTCTGCGGACGCATCCGCCAGTTCAAAGGCTTGTTCTACTTTCAGCTCTGGCAGACCTTCGATTTCCAGAATACGGCCTGAGAACAGGTTCTTCTTACCTTTCTTCTCAACGGTCAGATGACCTTCTTGAATCGCGTAGTAAGGGATCGCATGAACCAGATCACGCAGGGTGATACCCGGTTGCATCTTACCTTTGAAACGCACCAGAACGGATTCTGGCATATCAAGAGGCATCACGCCGGTTGCTGCCGCAAAGGCCACCAGCCCGGAACCTGCCGGGAAGGAGATACCGATTGGGAAGCGAGTGTGTGAGTCGCCGCCGGTGCCGACGGTGTCTGGCAACAGCATGCGGTTCAGCCATGAGTGGATGATACCGTCACCCGGACGCAGTGAAACACCGCCACGGTTCATGATGAAGTCAGGCAGAGTGTGGTGAGTCGTCACGTCAACCGGCTTAGGATAAGCGGCGGTGTGACAGAAAGACTGCATCACTAAATCAGCAGAGAAGCCCAAGCAGGCCAAGTCTTTCAGCTCATCACGGGTCATTGGACCGGTGGTGTCCTGAGAGCCTACGGAGGTCATCTTAGGTTCGCAGTATTCACCTGGGCGAATACCGGCAACGCCACAGGCGCGGCCAACCATTTTCTGTGCCAGCGAGAAGCCTTTGTCGCTCTTAGCAACAGGCTTGGCGATGCGGAACACGTCGCTAGTTGGCAGTTTCAGAGATTCACGGGCTTTGGTGGTTAAGCCACGGCCGATGATCAATGGAATACGGCCACCGGCGCGAACTTCGTCCAGCAAGACGTCAGTTTTCAGCTCAAACTTAGCAATCACTTCTCCAGTGTCGTGGTTACGCACTTCGCCGAGGTACGGGAAGATGTCGATAACATCGCCCATGTTCAGGTCAGAAACGTCAACTTCGATTGGCAGCGCGCCCGCATCTTCCATGGTGTTGAAGAAGATTGGTGCGATTTTACCACCCAGCACCACACCGCCGCCGCGCTTGTTCGGCACGAATGGGATGTCGTCGCCCATGAACCACAACACGGAGTTGGTTGCAGATTTACGGGAAGAGCCAGTACCGACTACGTCACCCACGTAAGCCAGCGGGAAGCCTTTTTTGTTCAGTTCTTCGATCTGTTTAATTGGACCTACGCTGCCCGGCGCGTCAGGCACGATGCCTTCGCGTTCGTTTTTCAGCATAGCCAACGCGTGCAGAGGGATATCTGGACGGGACCAGGCATCCGGAGCAGGCGACAAATCGTCAGTGTTGGTTTCGCCCGTGACTTTGAAAACGGTAACGGTAATTTTCTCGGCCAGTTTTGGACGAGACAGGTACCATTCCGCATCAGCCCAGGACTGAAGAATCTTTTTAGCGTGCTCATTCCCTGCCTGTGCTTTCTCTTCCACATCGTAGAAGTTGTCGAACATCAGCAGAGTATGGGACAGCGCTTTAGCAGCGATAGGTGCCAGTTTGGCATCTTCAAGTGCGTCGATCAGCGGGTGAATGTTGTAGCCGCCCTGCATGGTGCCCAGCAGTTCAATGGCTTTTTCAGGGGTAACCAACGGGGAGGTTGTTTCGCCTTTGGCGACGGCAGCCAGGAATCCGGCTTTAACATAGGCGGCTTCATCAACGCCTGGCGGTACACGATTAATCAGCAGGTCTAACAGAGTTTCTTCTTCGCCTTTCGGCGGATTTTTCAGGGACTCAACCAACGCTGCCATCTGTGAAGCATCAAGTGGCTTAGGGACGATGCCCTCAGCAGCACGCTCGGCTACGTGCTTACGGTATTCTTCTAGCACGACTTTCTCCTCGCTCTCATTGTCATTTATTATGCCTGGCTTCCATCATCAGAACCGTGTCATGCCTGTAGGGACAGGGGATTTCAGTTTGCCTGATGAATCGGGACACTGCGGGTATGTTGATTTCTTTGTCGTCATAACAAGTCCTTGAACCTAAGCACAGTGGCCCTTTGCGCCGAGGCAGCATAGCAGGATTTATCTCGCTTGTTAATTCGTTCACATAAAAGCAACATTAAATCTTTGCTGAATCGTTGAGCACAGACGGATCGACTGCGCGCCCTCTTGCCGCGCACTAGAACAGCATAATAGGCTTAGATTAACAAGGGATTAAAGGCGGGGTTTGGGAAATATAGCACGCACAAAAAAACCGCCGAAAAGGCGGTTGATTTGTATTCCCTAGGTGTTAGCAGGCACCGTAGAAATCCTTACTTCAACACAAGTAAGCGCCACAGAGCGATGGAATATTGACCAGTAATCCAGTGAAAAGCAATCCTAAAGACAAACTGCGCGCATAAAAAAACGGCGCCTTTCAGCGCCGTTTGTTCAAACTCTAAAGCTTAAATTATTTCTTTTTCGCTTTAGGGTTCGGCAGGTCAGTGATGCTGCCTTCGTAGATTTCTGCTGCCAGACCCACGGACTCGTGCAGAGTCGGGTGAGCATGGATGGTCAGCGCGATATCTTCTGCATCACAACCCATTTCAATCGCCAGACCGATTTCGCCCAACAGCTCGCCGCCGTTAGTACCGACAATAGCACCACCGATCACGCGGTGAGATTCTTTGTCGAAGATCAGTTTGGTCATACCGTCTGCGCAGTCGGAAGCGATAGCACGGCCAGAAGCAGCCCACGGGAAGGTGGCGGTTTCGTAGCTGATGCCTTTCTCTTTCGCTTCTTTCTCAGTCAGACCCACCCAAGCAACTTCTGGCTCAGTGTAAGCGATTGATGGAATAACTTTCGGGTCGAAGTAATGTTTCTTGCCGGAGATAACTTCCGCAGCAACGTGGCCTTCGTGGACACCTTTGTGTGCCAGCATTGGCTGACCGACGATGTCGCCGATAGCAAAGATGTGTGGCACGTTGGTGCGCATTTGTTTGTCGACGTGGATGAAGCCACGGTCGTCAACTTCAACGCCTGCTGCGCCAGCTTCCAGCGATTTGCCGTTTGGAACACGGCCGATAGCCACCAGCACTGCGTCATAACGCTGTGGTTCTGCTGGTGCTTTCTTGCCTTCCATCGTCACGTAGATGCCGTCTTCTTTGGCTTCAACCGCGGTAACTTTGGTTTCCAGCATCAGGTTGAATTGCTTGCTGATTTTCTTGGTAAAGACTTTAACAACGTCTTTGTCAGCCGCAGGGATAACCTGATCGAACATTTCCACTACGTCGATTTTTGAACCGAGCGCGTGATAAACGGTACCCATTTCCAGACCGATGATACCGCCGCCCATCACCAGCAGACGCTCTGGGACGGTTTTCAGCTCAAGCGCATCCGTTGAGTCCCAAACGCGTGGGTCATCATGTGGAATAAATGGCAGAGTGATTGGACGGGAACCCGCCGCAATGATGGCATTGTCGAAGTTGATGGTGGTCGCACCGTTTTCGCCTTCAACAACCAGAGTATTCGCGCCAGTAAATTTGCCCAAGCCGTTCACGACTTTGACTTTACGGCCTTTCGCCATACCAGCCAGACCACCGGTCAGTTGGTTGATGACTTTTTCTTTCCAGACACGCACTTTGTCGATGTCAGTTTTCGGCTCGCCGAAAATAATACCGTGCTCTTCCAAAGCTTTAGCTTCGGAGATGACTTTCGCCACGTGCAGCAGGGCTTTTGAAGGGATACAGCCAACGTTCAGACACACGCCACCAAGGGTGGAATAACGTTCAACCAGAACTGTCTCAAGACCTAAATCAGCGCAACGGAAAGCAGCAGAATAGCCCGCAGGGCCCGCCCCAAGTACCACGACCTGAGTTTTAATTTCAGTACTCATCATGACCTCTTAATTGTTTGTCCGGCGGGTCAGACGTCTTATTTTGTGTCGCAACGCCCATCATCCACCGGGTCGTTCTATCGCCCGCAGTTTACAAAATTGTTAACAAATTTGAAACAACAAACGGCATACGATTTGTGCTTTGCTACTGATAATCCCCAACAGCATGGCGAGATTAGCAGAAAAAAGCCGGCCGTTTGGCCGGCTTTTTTGGCTTACATCACCAAGCGGCGAATGTCAGACAACACGTTGTTAATGATGGTAATGAAGCGCGCACCATCCGCACCGTCGATCACACGGTGGTCGAAGGAGAGCGACATTGGCATCATCAGGCGCGGTGTGAACTCTTTACCGTTCCAGACTGGCTCCATCGCGGACTTGGAGACACCGAGGATTGCCACTTCTGGCGCGTTGACGATTGGCGCGAAGTGGGTCGTCCCGATACCACCAAGGCTAGAGATGGTGAAGCAACCGCCCTGCATTTCGCCAGCAGTCAGCTTACCGTCACGCGCTTTCTTGGAGATAGCCATCAGTTCACGGGACAGCTCAGCGATACCTTTCTTGTTCACGTCTTTGAAGACTGGAACAACCAGGCCGTTAGGCGTATCAACCGCAACACCGATATTGATGTATTTTTTCAGCGTCAGCTTCTGACCATCTTCGGACAGAGAACTGTTGAAGCGAGGCATTTGCTCAAGAGCAGCTGCAACGGCTTTCATGATGAAGACCACAGGAGTGAATTTCACATCCAGTTTGCGTTTCGCCGCTTCGTCATTCTGCTGCTTACGGAAAGCTTCCAGCTCGGTGATATCGGTTTTGTCGAAGTGCGTAACGTGCGGGATCATCACCCAGTTACGGCTCAGGTTAGCACCAGAGATTTTCTGGATACGACCCAATTCAACTTCTTCGATTTCACCAAACTTGCTGAAGTCGACTTTCGGCCATGGCAGCATGCCCGGCAGACCGCCGCCAGTTGCCGCAGCAGGTGCAGCTTCAGCGCGTTTCACGGCTTCTTTCACGTAAGTCTGCACGTCTTCGCGCAGGATACGGCCCTTACGACCCGTGCCCTTCACTTTCGCCAGATTCACACCGAATTCGCGCGCCAGGCGACGAATAACCGGAGTCGCGTGAACGTAAGCGTCGTTCTCTGCAAACTCGCCTTTGCTTTCTGCTTTAGCAGCAGGTGCAGCGGCTTTCTGTTCTTGCTTAGCAGGTGCAGCAGCTTCTTCTTTCTTAGCAGCAGGAGCTGGAGCAGCGCCTTCTACTTCGAAGACCATGATCAGGGAGCCGGTGCTGACTTTGTCGCCCGCAGCGATTTTGATCTCTTTCACGGTACCCGCGAACGGAGCCGGAACTTCCATTGAAGCTTTGTCGCCTTCAACGGTGATCAGAGACTGCTCAGCGGTGACTTTGTCGCCCACTTTAACCATGATTTCAGTGACTTCTACTTCGTCGCCGCCGATATCTGGCACGTTAACTTCTTTGCTGCCCGACGCCGCAGGGGCTGCCGGTGCGGCTTCAGATTTGGCTTCTTCTTTGGCCGGAGCCGCTGAACCAGAACCTGCAACTTCGAACACCATGATCAGAGAGCCGGTGCTGACTTTGTCGCCCGCAGCGATTTTGATCTCTTTCACGGTACCCGCGAACGGAGCCGGAACTTCCATTGAGGCTTTGTCGCCTTCAACGGTGATCAGGGACTGTTCTGCTTCAACTTTGTCGCCAACTTTAACCATGATCTCGGTAACTTCAACTTCGTCACCACCGATGTCCGGTACGCTGACTTCTTTGCTTTCGCTAGAAGCCGCAGCGGCTGGTTTCTCTTCAGCTTTTGGCGCAGCTTTCTCTTCGGCTTTAGCAGGTGCTGCATCAGCAGCACCTTCAGCGGAGTCGAAGATCATGATCAGTTTGCCGGTCTCAACCGAGTCGCCCACTGCCACTTTAATCTCTTTCACAACACCCGCTTGTGGTGAAGGAACTTCCATTGAAGCCTTGTCGCCTTCAACGGTGATCAGCGACTGCTCAGCTTCAACTTTATCGCCGACCTTCACCATAATTTCGGTGACTTCAACTGCATCTGCACCGATATCAGGTACGTTAATTTCAATAGCCATCTGTCTTTACCTCTTATGCCAGACGCGGGTTAACTTTGTCAGCATCGATGCCGAACTTGGTAATGGCTTCAGCCACAACCTTCACATCGATCTCGCCACGTTTGGCCAGTTCGCCCAGCGCAGCAACCACAACGTAGGAAGCATCAATTTCGAAGTGGTGACGCAGGTTTTCGCGGCTGTCAGAACGACCGAAGCCGTCGGTGCCCAGTACGCGGAAATCGCTGGCAGGAACGAAGTTACGGATCTGCTCGGCGAACAGCTTCATGTAGTCAGTAGAAGCTACTACCGGTGCATCGTTCATCACCTGAGCAACATAAGGAACACGTGGTGCCTCAGTTGGGTGCAGCATGTTCCAGCGCTCACAGTCTTGACCATCACGAGCCAGCTCGGTGAAGGAAGTTACGCTATAAACGTCAGAACCTACGCCGTAGTCATTCGCCAGGATCTGTGCCGCTTCACGTACGTGACGCAGGATAGAACCGGAGCTCATCAGCTGCACTTTACCTTTGCTACCTTCCACGGTTTCTAACTTGTAGATACCTTTACGGATGCCTTCTTCCGCGCCTTCTGGCATGGCTGGCATGTGGTAGTTTTCGTTCAGCGTAGTGATGTAGTAATAGATGTTCTCTTGCGCTTCGCCATACATACGAGTCAGGCCGTCATGCATGATGACTGCAACTTCGTAAGCGTAAGCTGGGTCGTAAGAAATACAGTTAGGGATAGTCAGAGACTGAATGTGGCTGTGACCATCTTCGTGCTGCAAGCCTTCGCCGTTAAGCGTTGTACGACCAGAAGTACCACCTACCAAGAAGCCACGAGCCTGTTGGTCACCCGCTGCCCAGCACAGGTCGCCGATACGTTGGAAACCGAACATGGAGTAGTAGATGTAGAACGGGATCATTGGCAGATCGTTGGTGCTGTAAGAAGTCGCTGCGGCCAGCCATGAAGATGCTGCGCCCAGTTCGTTGATACCTTCTTGCAGGATCTGACCTTTCTCGTCTTCTTTATAGTAAGCAACCTGCTCACGGTCTTGCGGGGTGTATTGCTGACCGTTCGGGCTGTAAATACCAATCTGACGGAACAGACCTTCCATACCGAAAGTACGCGCTTCATCGGCGATGATCGGTACCAGACGGTCTTTGATGGAGTCGTTTTTCAGCATCACGTTCAGAGCACGAACGAAGGCGATAGTGGTAGAAATTTCTTTCTTCTGCTCTTCCAGCAGCTGAGAGAAGTCTTCCAGTTTCGGCAGTTCAAGCTTCTGAGTGAAGTTAGGCAGACGCGTTGGAAGGTAGCCTTTCAGCGCCTGACGACGTTCGTGCAGGTATTTGTACTCTGCAGAATCTTTTTCCAGCTGAATGTATGGCAGTTTTTCCAGATTTTCATCGGTCACTGGCACGCTGAAACGGTCACGGATGTAACGCACGCCGTCCAAGTTCATTTTCTTAACCTGGTGAGCGATGTTTTTGCCTTCTGCTGATTCGCCCATGCCGTAACCTTTAATGGTGTGAGCAAGGATAACAGTTGGCTGGCCTTTGGTGTTCTGCGCTTTGTTCAGTGCAGCAAAGACTTTCTTCGGATCATGACCACCACGGTTCAGTGCCCAGATCTCATCGTCGGTCATGTCTTTAACCAACTCAGCGGTTTCTGGGTAACGGCCGAAGAAGTGCTCACGAACGTATTTACCGTCACGAGACTTGAAGGTCTGGTAGTCACCATCAACGGTTTCGTTCATCAGTTGGATCAGTTTACCGGAGGTGTCTTTACGCAGCAGCGCATCCCAACGGTTGCCCCAAATCACTTTGATCACGTTCCAGCCAGCGCCCGCGAAGATGCCTTCCAGTTCGTTGATGATTTTGCCATTACCGGTAACCGGGCCGTCAAGGCGCTGCAAGTTACAGTTAATGATGAAGCACAGGTTGTCCAGCTTCTCACGGGTAGCGATAGTGATCGCACCTTTAGATTCTGGCTCATCCATCTCACCGTCGCCGAGGAACGCGTAAACGCGCTGCGCGGAGGTGTCTTTCAGACCACGGTGTTCAAGATATTTCAGGAACTTAGCCTGATAGATAGCACCGATTGGACCCAGACCCATGGAAACGGTCGGGAACTGCCAGAACTCAGGCATCAGTTTAGGGTGCGGATAAGAAGAGAGACCTTTACCGTGAACTTCCTGACGGAAATTGTTCATCTGGTCTTCGGTCAGGCGGCCTTCAAGGAAAGCACGCGCGTACACGCCTGGGGAGATGTGGCCTTGGAAGTACACCAAGTCGCCGCCATCGTTCTCATTGCGAGCACGGAAGAAATGGTTGAAGCACACTTCGTAAATAGCTGCTGAAGACTGGAAGGAGGACATGTGGCCGCCGAGATCCAAGTCTTTTTTAGACGCACGCAGAACGGTCATGATCGCGTTCCAGCGGATAGCAGTACGAATGTTGCGTTCCAGCTCCAGGTTACCCGGATACTCAGGTTCGTCTTCAACAGCGATGGTGTTGACATAGTTACGGCTGGCAGCGCCAGCTGCGACGCTTACGCCGCCTTTACGTGCTTCATTCAGAACCTGATCAAGCAGGAACTGTGCACGCTCAACACCCTCTTCACGGATGACCGATTCGATCGCTTGTAGCCAGTCGCGAGTTTCGATCGGATCCACGTCATTATTTACACGTTCTGACATGGTGCTTTTCCTTATCTGTATCTAATACGTTGGTTTATCTGGAGCCTGTCTTCCTGCGCTCTGGTGTTGGTGCAGAAAATGTATGCCACTCAAAGCACACGAAGACAGGCCCGTCAGTTTAGTTGCCGCAGTTCTCAAAATAAGAACGTCAACGTTGGTCCTGGTGGACTAGTTTTCTTCCTTGCGTTGCTGTAGTCGACGTAAAGACCGGTCGCGACGACTGCGCTCCCGGCTGACATCCAGCATTACTTCCTCAATAAACGCCAGGTGACGGTGTGATGCTTCACGCGCTTTTTCCGGTTCGCGTGCCACTATCGCCTCGAAAATCCCAGCGCGATGCTTGCTCACCACCGCCAGCATTTCCCGGCGCGCATAGAGCAATTCAAAATTCTGTCGAACGTTTTTCTCCAGCATTGGCCCCATACAGCGAAGCAAATGCAGCAGCACCACATTATGCGCGGCTTCTGTGACAGCCACTTGATACTGCATAACGGCGTCAGCTTCGGCGTCCAAGTCTCCGCTATCCTGCGCAACCTGAATCAATACATGGCAGTCGCGGATGCGTTGTAAATCGTCATCTGTGCCACGAAGCGCGGCGTAATAAGCCCCAATGCCTTCTAGTGCATGACGAGTTTCAAGGAGATCAAATTGTGACTCAGGATGGTCGGCGAGTAATTCTGCCAGTGGGTCACTCACGCTCTGCCAGAGATTACTCTGCACGAAAGTGCCACCACCCTGGCGACGTAGAAGCAACCCTTTGGCTTCAAGACTTTGGATTGCTTCTCTTAGAGAAGGACGCGAAACATCAAACTGTTTTGCCAGTTCACGCTCAGGGAGAAGTTTCTCACCCGGACGTAGCGTCCCTTCAAGTATTAGGAACTCAAGTTGCTGCTCGATCACATCTGACAACTTAGGTTGTCGAATTTTGCTGTAAGCCATGTGACGGTCTCTACGAATAGCAATCTGCGAGTAGCACATCTGTGAGTGCACGGAGTAAATTGGTAATACCAATTTAAAAAACGTGGCCGTAAAGTAACAAAGTATTCACCTTGTGTCCATATGGTCACCCCGCAAATGAGCAAGGCTCGCACATTTTAACAAATATTTAGCATTTCTATTTTTTGCTCGGGTCGCGATCACATTTTTTAGATCTGAGACAATTTTCCACATTATTTGCTTATGAGTTATTCAAATGCTGCATAAAGCAGGTGCAAACTGTCGCGCATAGCACTATTCTTCCCCCAACGGTAGTTCGTGCTGGTTTTTTGCCTCATGACAGCCGTAAATAAAAAGATACAATAACTGTAATCATCGCCTTACAACTTGCTTAACGTGCAGATTTGTATGGGGTTTACCCAAACACAGAGGATCAGTAGATGGATGATCGACAACACGGCGATGAGCTGAAGCGCGGGTTAAAAAACCGCCACATTCAGTTGATTGCGCTGGGCGGGGCTGTCGGTACAGGCCTGTTTCTGGGCAGCGCCTCCGTTATCCAGTCCGCGGGCCCGGGAATTATCCTTGGCTATATTATCGCTGGATTTATAGCATTTTTGATTATGCGACAGCTGGGTGAGATGGTCGTGGAAGAGCCTGTAGCAGGCTCATTTAGCCATTTTGCCTATAAATATTGGGGTGGCTTTGCGGGCTTCGCGTCTGGCTGGAACTACTGGGTGCTCTATATCCTAGTTGCCATGGCAGAATTGACCGCGGTCGGTAAATACATTCAGTTCTGGTGGCCGGAGATCCCAACCTGGGCCTCTGCTGCGGCCTTCTTCGTGCTGATTAACGCCATCAACCTCACCAACGTGAAAGTGTTTGGTGAAATGGAATTCTGGTTCGCAATCATCAAGGTGGTGGCGGTTGTTGCCATGATCCTGTTCGGCGGCTGGTTACTGTTCAGCGATACCGCTGGCCCGCAAGCCACCGTGCGTAACCTGTGGGAGCAAGGCGGGTTCCTGCCTCACGGCATGACCGGGCTGGTCATGATGATGGCGATCATTATGTTCTCGTTCGGCGGCCTCGAGCTGGTCGGTATCACCGCGGCTGAAGCCGATAACCCAGAGGTCAGCATTCCAAAAGCCACCAATCAGGTTATCTATCGCATCCTGATTTTCTATGTGGGTTCGCTGGCGGTTCTGCTGTCGCTGATGCCTTGGACTCGCGTAGGGCCAGACACCAGCCCGTTCGTGTTGATTTTCCACGAGCTGGGCGATGCGCTGGTAGCCAATGCCCTGAACGTGGTTATCCTGACGGCGGCGCTGTCGGTCTATAACAGCTGCGTTTACTGCAACAGTCGTATGCTGTTCGGCCTTGCTCAACAGGGCAATGCACCAAAAGCCTTGCTCAATGTGGATAAACGCGGTGTGCCAGTGGCTTCCATTCTGGTGTCGGCTACGACTACTGCGCTTTGCGTGCTGATTAACTACCTGATGCCGGGCGAAGCCTTTGGCCTGCTGATGGCTCTGGTGGTCTCTGCACTGGTGATCAACTGGGCAATGATTAGCTTGGCACACATAAAGTTCCGCCAAGCTAAACGCAAAGAAGGCGTGGAGCCGAAGTTCAAAGCGCTGCTCTACCCCGTCGGTAACTACATCTGCCTGCTGTTTATGGCAGCGATTCTGGTGATTATGGCTATCACGCCGGGCATGGCAATCTCCGTATGGCTGATCCCAGTGTGGATTGCCATTCTGGCCGTGGGTTACCTGCTGAAAAGTAAAAACACCAAAGCAGTTAACGCGACGGCCAAGTAAGGTTTCTTACTTCCAAGCTTTGTTGCTTATAGATGTTAAAAGTAAAAAGCCCGGTGAATAACCGGGCTTTTTTATTGTCGGGAAAGGATTGGCTGGAATGGAATCGAACTTAAACCAGAGTGCCGTAGATGGTCAGCACCGCTACCACCACCAGAATGATCATGGTGACTTTTCGCGCCAGAGAAACCGCAGCACGCGGCGTCTGAACTGGGTCAGTATGGGGGTCACGCGCCAATGAGAACTGTGCCAGATTGGTCAAAACTTGATATTGCGAAGTGTGGATATCGCCCAGAGAAGCAAACCACGCTGGCAACGCTTTCTCGCCATGTCCCAGCAGCGCATAAGCCACACCAGCCAGACGAACAGGGATCCAATCCAGAATATGCAGCAAGGCATCAACCCCGGACTGTGAACGTTTCATCGGCGTGGTATGGCGCGCCAACCAAGTTTGATAACCACGCAAGACGGCATAACCACCCAGCGCAATCGGGCCATAAGGGCCGAAGACCACAAACCAAAACAGCGGCGCCAAGTAGTAGCGGAAGTTTATCCACAGCAGCGCATTTTGCAGCTCTCTCAGTCGAACTTCTTGAGTACAATCAACCGGTAAACCGTGGATCAGGGCTAGCTCCTCGGCCATAGCCGAACAGGCGTTAGCATCCCCCTGACGCGCTGCTTTGAGATAGGCACGGTAATGTTTGCGCTTAATACCCGCGCCAATGCAGAACAGGCAAATCACTACCCAAAGAATTAAAGAAGGCACGCCGAAGAAGAAACCGTGAAACGCCCGCAGTACCAGCCACAGCAGGGCCATCCAGACAATGGCAATCGCCAGAGTTTTCGTCAGGCTGGCATTGTGCCCGCGACGGAAAATCACTTCGAAACGATGATCTAACTGCCAGTGCTCGCCCAATTTGAACAGGCGCTCCCAAGCCAGCACCAACAATAAGGTAAATAACGTCATCGGTAATTACTCTCTCTGTTGCACGTCAAGGGCGGAAAATAGCCCATCCATTACGCCGTAGTTTACGTCAGTCCCTGTCGCTCTCGTTAACCTGATGTTGCCCTAATGATGACAAATAGTGCTCCCACTGAAACTCAGGGCCGGGGTCCGTTTTGCGGCCGGGGGCGATGTCACTGTGACCAGTGATGCTATCAACACTAATAGGATAGTGCTTAATTAACAACTCACTAACTGAAATCAGGCTTTGATATTGCGCCTCGGTAAAGGGGTCGGAATCCGTCCCTTCCAGCTCAATACCAATTGAAAAGTCGTTACAGCGCTCCCTTCCCTGCCACACCGAAACGCCCGCGTGCCATGCACGTTTGTCGAAAGGCACATACTGCACCACCTCGCCATCACGGCGGATCAGACAGTGCGCCGCGACGCGCAAATGGTGGATATCAGCAAAATAAGGGTGCTCGTTGGGATCCAGCGTGCCGGTAAACAGCTGATCGATATAGGGGCCGCCAAACTGGCCGGGCGGCAGGCTGATGTTATGAATAACCAGCAGCGAAGGAATTTCATCTTCAGGGCGAAGATCAAAGTGCGGGGAAATTACCTTTCGGGCTTCGGTAATCCAGCCATTTTCTAACTGCATCAAGGACCTCAACGGTGGGCTTTGGTGGTACTTATTACGGCAACAGGGTAGCATGTTTTTTTCTCTACCTTAGCCGCCATTTCGGAGTATTTGTATGTCTACCCGCAGCTACAGCCTTGAAAGTCGCCGGGCGCTGTTACTCGAACGTATTCAAAATGATATCCCTGCATCAGTGACTCAGGCACTGGGTGAAGACCTCGGTGGTGAGGCCAACGCCAATAACGATCTGACTGCACAACTTCTCGATGAAAAGACTCTCGCTAAGGCGACAATTATTACCCGAGAAGCCGGCATTTTTTGTGGCCAGAAATGGCTTGATGAAGTTTTCAACCAACTGAGCAACGGCGCGGTCACCATCTCATGGGAGGTACAGGACGGCGACAAAGTGGTTGAGAATCAAACGCTTTGTGAGCTTTCCGGGTCTGCGCGCGTGCTGCTGACCGGCGAGCGTACCGCATTGAACTTCGTGCAAACCTTATCGGGCGTAGCCACCGAAGTCAGCCACTACGTGAAGCTGCTCGAAGGCACTCAAACCCGCCTGCTCGACACCCGTAAAACCCTGCCGGGCCTGCGCACCGCGCTGAAATATGCCGTGCTTTGCGGCGGCGGCAGCAACCACCGTTTGGGTCTGGCCGATGCATTTCTGATTAAAGAAAACCACATTATTGCCAGCGGTTCGATAAAGGCCGCCGTCGCCAAAGCCCAGCAGATCCACGCCAGCGTACCGGTAGAGGTTGAAGTCGAGACTCTGGATGAGTTGCAACAGGCTCTGGACGCTGGCGCAGACATCATCATGCTCGACAACTTCACCGTGCCAATGATGCGCGAAGCCGTGGCCCTCACCAACAAACGGGCGCAGCTCGAAGTGTCTGGCAACGTCACGGACAAAACCCTGCGCGAATTCGCCGAGACGGGTGTCGACTACATCTCCGTCGGTGCTTTAACCAAGCATATTCGTGCCATGGACCTCTCCATGCGCTTTAGCTAACTCCTCATTGATACCCTGCCCTCTGCCATCAGAGGGCATTTCTCTTCCTGCCTTCTCTTCTACCACCTTCTTTCTTGCCATACGGATTTCTTCTGACCCCAACCTTCAACACTGCGAGACATGCCGCAATCTTTGCGGGCTTTTACATGCGCTCATTTTAATTTCTCGAGGTGTCGCGGAGAGCCGTTCAACGGGCATGGCAGCGGAAAATATTAATCGCTAAGTTGCTGACCAAGGGCGATGGAGGCCCGAACTTGAGCCATCAATATTAAGGAGAAATGAAAATGGTCAGCAACAAACAGCTAAGACAACAAGGCTTTACCCTCATCGAACTGATGGTCGTCATTGCCATCATTGCGATACTCAGCGCCATCGGGATCCCGGCTTACCAAAGCTACATTCAAAAAGCCGCGCTTACCGACATGCTGCAAACCATGGTGCCCTATAAAACGGGCGTTGAACTTTGTGCCATAGATCAGGGCGCCCTCACCCCGTGCAATGTCGCCACTCAAGGTATTCCGGCGACGGCGGCGACGCGCTATGTCAGTCAGGTTGCCGTGGCAGCAGGGGTCATCACCCTCACCGGCCAGCAGGCGCTAAGTGGTTTAAGCGTGGTGATGGCACCATCACTCAACGCAACGTCAGGCACCATTAACTGGACGAGAACTTGTACCAACGCCCAAAACGCAGTGATGAAACAGGCTTGTGAAAGCGTCTTCCGCTTTGCCTCACCACCTAAGGCGGCCGAATGATGACGACAGCGAACCTGACCCATCTCACTGACGAGGCGCTGATCAAGCTTTGCCAGCGCTATAAAGCCATTGTTTTACATAAGAATGATTCAATCTTACGGGTGGCTTGCCATGAAGTTGAAAGCGATACCGAGGCGCTTAAAAGGGCCCTCGAATTCGCCTGCGCCTTAAAAATCGAGATTGAATTCTGGGCGGCGGAACGCTTCACCCAAGCCATAGAGCGCTCCACGGCTTGCCAGCAAGAAGTGGCGTTAGAGGACCCGGCGGCTATCGCGTCGATACTCGCCACCAGCAGTAATGAGCTGGAGGATGACAGCGAAGCGCCGGTGGTTAACTTCTTAAATCAGGTGCTGCGTACCGCGATACTTCGCCGAGCCTCGGATATTCATTTCGAGCCAAGCGAAAATGCCCTGCGCATTCGTCTGCGCATTGATGGAGTATTGCAGGAGATCCCCGGACCTGAGGCTTCCATGAACGCCAGCCTGTGCGCCCGCATCAAAATTATGGGCCAACTCAACGTGGCTGAAAGGCGATTGCCGCAGGACGGACAGCTGATGGTGACTCTGCAAAACCAGCGCTTCTCTCTGCGGATTTCCTCACTCCCCACGCTTTACGGTGAAAAAATCGTTCTGCGAGTACTGAAGATAACTCAGCAAGATTTAGGGTTGGATCAGCTGGGCTTCACGCCGCGTGATTTATGCCATTACATCAATGCCTTGAAGTGTCCACAGGGACTGATTCTAGTCACCGGGCCGACTGGCAGTGGTAAAACCGTCACGCTGTACGGCGGTTTGCGGCACCTGAATGCCGTGCAGCGCAATATCTGTAGCGTCGAGGATCCGGTCGAGATCCCCGTGACGGGTATTAATCAGACCCAGATTAATACCAAAACGGATTTAAGCTTCGCGACCGTGCTGCGCGCCCTGCTTCGGCAAGACCCGGACGTCATTATGGTGGGCGAGATACGCGATCAGGAAACCGCCGAAATCGCTATCAAAGCCGCACAAACGGGCCATCTGGTGCTTTCCACTCTGCATACCAACTCGACCTGCGAAACTCTTAATCGCTTGGGGCAGATGGGCATCGAGGGCTATCACATCGCCGCCAGTTTAAAATTGGTGATAGCCCAACGCTTGGTCCGCAAGCTCTGCCCACACTGCCGAAAACCCCACGCATCTTTCGTGGATCAAGGTGAAAAAGGCCGCCCCGGCCCCATGCCACTGTGGATAGCGGGAGGCTGTGAACGCTGCTATCAAGGCTATTACGGCAGGACGGGTATTTATGAGATTTTAACCATCACTCCTGCGCTACAGCAGGCGCTGGTTAACGGTGCTAGCGTTGCTGAGCTAAACAAAATTGCTCGTTCTCAGGGGCATAAAACGCTGATGGAGGCAGGGATGCTGCTGGTTCAACAAGGGACAACATCGCTTGAAGAGCTTTACCGCGTGTCTGGTGAGGGAGAAACGGCATGACAGAGACTCATCCGCCAACACAGCGCCTGAATTTGTATCGCTGGGAGGGTGTCGATGCCCTTGGCAACTTACAGTCAGGGGAACTGCTGTCGGCGGATGAGCTCTCGGTACACCAACAACTGTTCACTCTGGCACTCCAGCCCATCAGCGTGAAGTACCAACAGCGAGTTCGCGCTGCCTATTGGAAAGGTGCCGACCTGATTGCTTTTATCCGGCAATTGGCGACGTTACTGCAAACCGGGTTGCCCTTGGTCAACAGCTTGACGCTACTGGCGAATGAGCACCCGAAAGCGCCGTGGCGATGCATTCTGCAAACTATCTTTACCGGCGTGCGGGAGGGCACGCCGCTTTCCGCTATGGTTGGGCAGTTTCCGCAGGTTTTCCCCGTTATCTACCGTCGCATTATCGCTATCGGCGAAATGACCGGGCAGCTTGACCACTGCTGCCTACAACTCGCATTACAGCAAGAGAAGCAGGCGGAGCTTAGCCGCAAGGTAAAAAAGGCGCTGAGATATCCGCTGATTGTATTGGCGATTGCCAGCACGGTGACCATTTTAATGCTAACCATGGTCCTGCCAGAATTCGCTAAAATCTATGCCTCATTTGATGCCCAGCTCCCGTGGTTTACCACTCTACTGATCCTTGCCTCACAGGGATTAATACGCTTTGGTCCGGCAACTACTTTTCTCATCATTATCTCCGCCGTCTTTTACTTCAAAAAATATCATCCCGAAGCGCTGTGGCGCAGAAGGGAACAAAAGCTGCTGATGCGCGTGCCGTTGATCCGAAGCCTCATAGCAGACAGCTGCTTAGGCCAGATTTTCCAAACGTTGGCCATGACGCAACAGGCGGGCTTGACGCTTATCGCCAGCCTTGAAGCGGCGGCAACGGCTTCAACCAATCTGCTGTTTGAACAGGCTATCTTGGAAATAAAACATCAGATAACGCTAGGCACGCCGCTTCACCAAGCCTTTGGGCAATCGCCCCTTTTCCCCTCTCTTTGTCAGCAGTTAATCCATATAGGCGAGGAGTCTGGGTCGCTGGATGAAATCTTATTAAAACTCGCGCAGTGGCATCACCAGCAGGCCAACCAATTGGCGGACAGCATGGCGCAGTCCATCGAACCACTAATGATGGTTGTCATGGGAGTACTGGTGGGAGGATTAGTGATAGCGATGTACTTGCCCATCTTCCAACTTGGCGCGGCTATGGGGTGATTTTGCAGGAGTGAAGCAAGAACACGGCGGCAACAGACTAATGCCGCCGTGCAAAGCGTATTATTTAGAGCCGAAAAGACGGTTTTCTTGCTCAGCTACGCGGATAAAAGTGGTGCGTTTAGTCAGCTCTTTCAAGCGCTCAGCTCCCACATAGGTGCAGGCAGAACGCAAGCCGCCGAGGATGTCGCGCACGGTATTTTCCACCGGGCCGCGCAAAGGCAGTTTAACGGTTTTGCCTTCGGCAGCGCGGTATTCCGCAACGCCGCCAACGTGGCGCTTCATGGCTGATTCTGAACTCATGCCGTAGAACAGCATGAACTTCTCGCCATCTTCCTCAACCACGGTGCCTTCGCACTCGTCGTGGGCTGCCAGCATACCGCCAAGCATCACGAAGTCAGCGCCGCCGCCAAAGGCTTTGGCTACATCGCCCGGAACGGCACATCCGCCATCGCTGACGATTTGGCCGCCAAGGCCGTGGGCTGCGTCGGCGCATTCAATCACGGCAGACAGTTGCGGGTAGCCGACGCCAGTTTTTACGCGAGTGGTGCAGACGGAGCCGGGTCCAATGCCCACTTTGACGATATCCGCGCCGGAGAGGATCAGCTCTTCAACCATTTCGCCCGTCACGACGTTACCGGCGCAAATTACTTTGTCCGGACATGCTTCGCGCACGCGCTGCAAGAAGGAGACAAAATGCTCGGAATAGCCGTTGGCAACATCAAGACACACAAATTTAAGCAGTGGGGAAAGCGCCAAAATCTGCTTCAGCTTAGTGAAATCAGACTCTGAAGTGCCGGTGGAAACCATCACGTGACGCAAGACAGATTCATTGGAGGCATCAACAAACGCTTTCCATTGCTCAACGCTGTAATGCTTGTGAACCGCGGTGAGAACGTCAAACGAAGCGAGAGCCTGCGCCATACGGAAAGTACCCACGGTATCCATATTGGCCGCAATAATCGGGTTGCCAGACCAGCTGAAACCGGGATGTTTGAAGGTGAAAGTGCGCTCTAGCTCTACTTCTGAACGGCTTTTGAGGGTAGAACGTTTTGGCCGGATTAAAACGTCTTTGAAACCTAACTTCAAATCTTCTTCAATACGCATGAGGTCATGTCCTGGTTTGTTGCGATAAATCGTGGCGACAGATCGCTAAGGTACAAACGGGGTTGTTTGCCACCCTTTCCAGTGGTTTTATCATACGCAGGAAAACCGTAACGGCAAGACTGCTTTCACAACTTTAATCACAGACTTTGAATCTGCAATTAAGCCAAACCTCGAGTCAAAAGCGAGACCAGCCCGGCTTGCACTTACTCATAATCTCTTTATCATTTAAGCCAACAGTCTTTTTAGAGTGAACGCATGAGTTATATCGTTGCATTGACCGGAGGTATCGGCAGCGGCAAAAGCACGGTCGCCGACAGCTTCGCCCGCCACGGCGTGAGTATCGTTGATGCTGACGTCATTGCTCGCCAAGTGGTTGAACCTGGCCAACCGGCATTACAGGCTTTAATTGATCACTTTGGCAAAGAGATTGCTCATGATGATGGCTCACTGAATCGCGGCGCATTGCGACAAAAAATCTTCAGTAATCCAGAAGAAAAACAGTGGGTTAATCAGCTTCTTCACCCTTTGATTCATGCCCGAACCAAACAGCTTTTCGCCACAGCAACCACGCCTTATGTCTTGTGGGTGGTGCCTTTGCTGGTGGAGAACGGATTGCATCGCGTGGCGGATCGCGTGTTGGTGGTGGATGTCAGCGAACAGACGCAGCTAGCCAGAACCATGCAGCGCGATGGTATAAGCCTACAGCAGGCTCAAAGTATTCTGTCTGCGCAAGCGAGTCGCCAACAGCGACTGGACTGCGCGGATGACATTATTGATAACAACGGTGGTGCCGAGACGCTCGAACCGCGTGTTGCTTCATTACATAGCCGTTATCTGGAATTGGCGGCTTCAGCGACCCGACAGGATATTGACAAGAATGAGTGATGTAGTAACTACCGTTCTCTTTGAACATCCTTTAAATGAAAAAATGCGGACATGGCTGCGCATTGAGTTTTTATTGCAGCAGATGCATGCCAATACTCAAATCACGTCCATTTCTACCGCGTTACTTTTTTTCCGCACTGCGTCTGATTTATTGGATGTTCTGGAGCGTGGAGAAGTCAGGACTGATTTACTCAAAGAGCTAGAGCGCCAGCAGCAAAAGTTATCGCAATGGCAAGATGTTCCCGGCGTGGATCTTTCGCGCATAGACGCCCTGCGCGGCGAACTGAAGCAAAACGCAGCCGTGTTGTTCAAAGCCCCGCGAATCGGCCAAGCGCTGCGCGAAGACCGCCTGATGGCACTGGTTCGCCAGCGCCTGAGCATCCCGGGCGGCTGCTGTAGTTTTGATTTGCCGACCCTGCATATCTGGCTGCATCTGCCGCAGTCACACCGTGACAGCGACGTGCGCGAGTGGCTCGACACCCTGAATCCGCTGAATAATGCGCTGACTCAGGTGTTAGATTTGATTCGCCAATCTGGCGCATTCAAAAACCAAATTAGCCTCAACGGATTCTTCCAAGAGAATGCCGAAGGCGCAGACCTGCTGAGATTGCGTATCTCTCTGGAAAATCAGCTGTATCCGCAAGTGTCTGGTCACAAAACCCGTTACGCGATTCGGTTCTTGCCACTCGATAGCGAACGTGGTCAAGTGCCTGCCAGACTGACTTTTGAACTTGCCTGTTGTTAGGAGTAAAGATGGATCCTGAAATCACCAAGGTAAACTGCCCGACCTGCGGCAAAGCCGTTGTTTGGGGCGAACAGAGCCCTTATCGACCTTTCTGCTGCAAACGCTGCCAGCTTATCGACCTTGGCGAATGGGCTGACGAAGAGAAGCGCATCCCAAGCAAAGGCGATATCAATGATCTGGATGACTGGAGCGAAGAGGAAATTCATTAATCCGGCGTGTTAGCCAGTCATAAAAAAAGGAGCCTTAGGCTCCTTTTTTGCTTTGGCGAGTGTTAAATCTCACCGTTATTTAAGGCTTTAACAATCGACTCATTGGCCGGTGGGAAATCTTCCACTTTAAGTTCGGCTTGCGGAACCCAGCGCATTGGCTGCCCCTCTTTGCCGTAAGGCTCGCCCTGCCACTGCTCAACCAAGTGGAAGTGCAGGTTAATCACGCGATCCGGGAAGATATGCTCAAGGCTTTTAATCAGCACCGGCTTTTCAGCCACAATGCCCGCCTCTTCCTGCAACTCGCGAATCACCGCCTGCGCGGGCGTTTCGCCCTGCTCGACTTTACCGCCCGGAAACTCCCAGAACCCAGCCATATGTGAGGAAGCATCGCGCTGAGTAATGAAGATCTCTTTCTGCGCGTTCCGAATAATTCCCACCGAAATAGTGATTCTTTTCAGCGACATGTTTCCATCCTTATTCATCTTAGGTGCTGAGAATAAGCAAAGGGCGGTGATTAACCGCCCTTCGACTTTATAGACTCACGAGGTTAACAGATTACTTCTGTAAACGGCCGTGGCACTGTTTGTATTTCTTACCTGAACCACATGGGCATGGGTCGTTACGGCCCACTTTACGGTCGCCCTGAGAGCCAGATGCCAGACGCTCGGCTTCTTCGATTTCCAAAGAAGTCTGGTCCTGATGGCTAAGGTGCTGCTGGCGAGCCAGACGCTCAGCTTCTTCGCGGCGCTGCTCTTCCATCGCTTCAACTTCTTCTGGCATGCGAACCTGAACCTTGCTCAAAACGCTAACCACTTCATATTTCAGTGATTCCAGCATAGAGGCGAACATAGCGAAGGACTCGCGCTTGTACTCTTGCTTTGGATCTTTCTGCGCGTAGCCACGTAAGTGGATACCTTGACGCAGGTAATCCATCGCCGCCAAGTGCTCTTTCCACAGTGAGTCCAGCGTCTGCAACATCACGCCTTTCTCAAAGTTACGCATCATCTCAACGCCAACCACTTCTTCTTTACGCGCGTAAGACTCCATCGCGTTTTCCAGAATACGCTCGCGCAGGGTCTCTTCATGCAGCTCTGGCTCTTTGTCCAGCCACTCTGCAATCGGCATTTCCAGCTCGAAATCGTTTTTCAGGCGCTGTTCCAGACCTTCAACATCCCACATTTCTTCCAGAGACTGAGGTGGAATGTAGCTGTCGATGGTGCTTTTGAACACGTCTTCGCGGATGCTGCGAATGGTTTCGCTCACGTCGGACACGTCCAGCAATTCGTTACGCTGGCTGTAGATAGCACGACGTTGATCGCTGGCAACATCATCATATTCCAGCAGTTGCTTACGAATATCAAAGTTACGGCTTTCAACTTTACGCTGTGCGTTAGCAATCGCTTTGGTCACCCAAGGATGCTCAATGGCTTCGCCCGGCTTCATACCCAGCTTACGCATCATGTTAGAAACGCGGTCTGAGGCGAAGATACGCATCAGGGCATCTTCCATCGACAGGTAGAAGCGAGATGAACCAGCGTCACCCTGACGACCTGCACGACCACGCAACTGGTTATCGATACGGCGAGATTCATGACGCTCTGTACCAATGATGTGCAGACCACCAGAAGCCAGAACCGCGTCATGACGAATTTGCCATGCTGCTTTGATCTGCGCTTTCTGCTCGTCAGTCACTTCTTCGCCCAGATTTTCAATCTCAACCTGCCAGCTACCACCCAACACGATGTCGGTACCACGACCGGCCATGTTAGTTGCGATGGTGACCGCACTTGGCTGACCCGCCTGAGCAACGATATCTGCTTCTTTGGCGTGGAATTTGGCGTTCAGAACGCTGTGCGCAATCCCTGCTTTATCCAGCTCACGAGAAACCACTTCTGACTTCTCAATCGAGATAGTACCCACCAGAACCGGCTGGCCGTTGGCAGTACGCTCACGAATGTCTTCGATGATAGCGCCGATTTTTTCCATTTCAGTCATGTAGACCAGATCCGGCAAATCTTTACGCACCATTGGACGGTTGGTTGGCACCACGATGGTGTCGAGCTTGTAGATAGAGCTAAATTCGAATGCTTCGGTGTCCGCAGTACCGGTCATACCCGCCAGCTTCTCGTACAGACGGAAGTAGTTCTGGAAGGTGATGGAAGCCAGCGTCTGGTTTTCGTTTTGAATGTCGACGCCTTCTTTGGCTTCAACTGCCTGATGCAGACCATCAGACCAACGGCGACCCTGCATGGTACGGCCAGTGTGTTCGTCAACGATGATAACTTCGCCATCTTTAACGATGTAGTCGACGTCACGGGTGAACAGCACGTGCGCGCGCAGTGCCGCAGTCACGTGGTGCATCAGCATGATGTTAGATGGAGAGTACAGGGACTCGCCGTCGTCCATGATGCCTGCTTCCATCAGCATTTCTTCAATCAGAACCAGACCGCGTTCAGTCAGGTGAACCTGACGCGCTTTCTCATCCACGGAGAAGTGACCTTCACCTTGGAAGCTGTCTGAGTCTTCTTTTTCCTGACGAATCAGCTGAGGGATCAGCTTGTTCACGCGGATATACATTTCTGAGCTGTCTTCGGCCGGGCCGGAGATGATCAGCGGAGTACGCGCTTCGTCGATCAAGATTGAGTCAACCTCATCGACCAGTGCGTAGTGCAGTTTACGCTGAACGCGCTCTTCAGGGCTGAAAGCCATGTTGTCGCGCAGGTAGTCAAAGCCGTATTCGTTGTTTGTGCCGTAAGTGATGTCAGCGGCGTAAGCAGCGCGCTTGGCCGGTGCTGGCATGTTTGGCAAGTTGATGCCGATGGTCAGGCCCAAGAATTCAAACAGTGCACGGTTGTTTTCGGCGTCACGCTGCGCCAAGTAGTCGTTGACGGTAACAACGTGAACACCTTTGCCGCTCAGGGCGTTCAGGTATGCTGGCAGCGTCGCGGTCAAGGTTTTACCTTCACCCGTACGCATTTCCGCGATGCAGCGTTCGTTCAGAACCATACCGCCCAGCAGCTGGACGTCGAAGTGACGCATACCGAAGACGCGTTTACTTGATTCACGAACCACGGCGAAAGCCTCAGGAATGAGGTTTTCCAGAACTTCACCTTTTGCTAAACGAGCGCGGAATTCATCCGTCTTGGCTTTTAACTGGTCGTCGGTCAGCTTCTGGATCTCAGGTTCCATGCGGTTAATGAGATCAACAACTTTGCGCATACGGCGCAGAGTACGATCGTTACGGCTACCAAAAACTTTGGTCAATAATTTGATTAACATAATGCTTAATGTCTCTTTGAAGCTGCCAATAGCAGCCACTATTTTGTTGATTTATTGAAAGAAATAGCAAATAAGACTTCTGAAATCAGAGAGTGATTAACTCAAAGAAATGGGACCGGCGCGGATACCTTGCACCTGAGCCAGCCACAAGCCGGGCTGATGCTGGTGCGTGGAAAGAATGAGGGGTTGCTTGGTCTGACGAATAATAACCGGAGGTTTCGGTTCATGCGTCAGTAAAGAATTTAGCGTAACTAGCAGTGCAAGCTGCTGAATATGCAGAGGTTCAGCTTCATCAGCCACCACTTCAGGCGTAACGGTATAAACTACCTGAGGTGCTAAAGCAAAAGAGAGATGGCGAATAACCGTACGCAGCGCATGCTGTTGCCAGTAATCTACCCCAAACGCCGGGCGGCGATGCGCCTGAAGCAGGGCGAGATTCGTCAGCCCTGTACTCCCGATGTTAAGGCGGTTTACACTGGACGATGCATTCGGGACCGAGGCTAATTCCGTTTGTGATAGATTCGTCGACACGCCGAGGCTAGCCGCGACCATCCCCAATAGGAGATGCGGCCAAAAATACCTTCTGCCAAATTGTCGCCAACGATTTAGAATGCCAATCACAAGTTTACAATCCGCCGGAGCCAGTCATGCGCGATAGTCGCCCACAATTATTAGATGTTCTGTTTGACGATGCGTCTTCAGCGGATAAAAGTCCGTTGCGGCTTGTTCAGCAGCGGGCAGCGGCGTTATTAAAACTAAACCGCGCCGTGAAGAGTTTATTACCCACGCCCATGCGACCATGGTGCCGTGTCGGTAATTATCGACAAGGTATATTAGTGCTTGAGATAGCAAATGCTAGCTGGATGATGCGCTTACGCTATGAACAACCGGCATTACTCTCTGCACTTCGAGCGCAAATTCTACCATCATTGTCGTCAATCGACATCAGGATTAATCCATCGTTAATGGTGAAAATGGAAAATGCGTCGCAGATTAGCGCGAAAGAAAGCTCGGTGAATTCTGAGGAAAAACCATTTAGACAGCTGAGTGCGCAAAGTGCTGAGGAATTACGAGGTTTGGCGAGCAGAAGCCCAGAGAAACTTAGAAAGGCATTAGAACGACTGGCTGGATTGGCCGGAGAGGGTGCCAAAACAACCAGTCGTAATAAGTAATATCAGTACCGATTACGCCAATACTGTGGAAGGGGCTTTGAAGGCCAATGGCACTTCAGCTTCATCCTGGAAGGTCACGTATTCCCAGGCTTCCTGCTTAGCCAGTACCGCTTGCAGTAACTTGTTGTTCAGTGCATGACCAGACTTGTATGCGGTAAACGCACCAATAATGTTATGTCCACACATGAACAAATCGCCGATAGCGTCGAGCATTTTGTGACGAACGAATTCATCTTCAAAACGCAGGCCATCTTCGTTAAGCACGCGGTAATCATCCACAACAATCGCGCAATCAAAGCTGCCACCCAGGCACAAACCACGTGACTGCAGGTACTCGATATCACGCATAAATCCAAAGGTGCGGGCGCGGCTGATTTGGCGAACAAATGCTTCTGCGGAGAAGTTCATTTTGTAGCGCTGAGAACTCGCGTCAATGGCCGGGTGATTGAAGTCGATAGTGAAGTCTAAAGAGAAACCATTGAATGGTTTAAATTCAGCCCACTTGTCGCCGTCTTCAACACGGACAGTGTCTTTAATGCGCAAGAATTTTTTGGCACTGTTGAGTTCTTCAATACCTGCATCCATCAACAGATAGACGAAAGGTGCTGCACTACCGTCCATAATCGGCACTTCTGGTGCGTCAACTTCGATAACGATGTTATCGATGCCTAAGCCTGCCAGCGCCGCATTAAGGTGCTCAACCGTAGAAATACGTACGTCATGCTCATTAACCAGGCAAGTACAGAGCATGGTATCACGCACGGATTTGGCATCTGCCGGGAAATCGACCGGTGGATTCAAGTCAGTGCGACGATAGATGACCCCGGTATTGGCCGGTGCAGGACGCAGAGTCAGGGTGACTTTCTTGCCGGTATGCAAACCGACGCCCGTCGCCTGAACGATACGTTTTAATGTACGTTGTTTGATCATCGTTTTTATCTCGCAATGTTGTCCATCCAACCGAGCCTATAATACATCAAGCTCGGCGGGACAGTTTAGCACAAAGAGCGGAGATCCTACAATTAGGACTAGTCTGCCTGCTTACGCAGGAAGGCTGGGATGTCCAAATAGTCGGGCTCTTTATTAGATTGCGTGTTCGGATCATTAACCACCTTCGCTGCTGGCTTAGTTTCCTGCGGCAGAGGCGACAGCCCGTGCTGCTGATAACGGTGATCCATAACCGGCTGGCTGGCTGGCTTGTTAGTGACCAGAGTGATTTCTGGGCGCTTATCCATGCCAATACCTGTTGCCACCACGGTGACACGCAATTCGTCATTCATTTCTGGGTCAAGTGACGTACCGATTACCACGGTCGCATTGTCAGAAGCGAAAGCACGGATAGTGTTACCCACGGTTTCGAACTCATCCAAGCGCAGGTCGAAACCAGCGGTGATGTTGACCAGAACGCCGCGAGCGCCGGACAGGTCGATGTCTTCCAACAGTGGGCTGGAAATTGCCATTTCGGCAGCTTCTTCCGCACGGTCTTCGCCACATGCCACACCAGAACCCATCATGGCATAACCCATTTCGGACATAACGGTACGCACGTCAGCGAAGTCGACGTTCATTAGACCCGGACGGGTGATCAGTTCGGCGATACCCTGAACCGCACCTTTCAGTACGTCGTTGGCTGCACCGAATGCATCCAACAGGGAGATACCACGGCCCAAGACTTTCAACAGCTTGTCATTAGGAATGGTGATCAAGGAGTCCACGTGTTTGGACAGCTCGGCGATACCCTGCTCTGCGAAAGCCATACGCTTCTTGCCTTCAAAGTTGAAAGGCTTAGTCACGACAGCAACAGTCAGAATACCTAAATCTTTCGCTACTTCAGCGACGACTGGCGCTGCACCGGTACCTGTACCGCCGCCCATGCCCGCTGCGATGAAGACCATATCCGCGCCTTCAAGTGCAGCGCGCAGAGCTTCACGGTCTTCTTCAGCAGAGTTACGACCCACTTCTGGGTTCGCACCAGCACCCAAACCTTTGGTAATACCGCTACCGATTTGGATAGTCTGGCCTACAGCCGTTTTACGCAACGCCTGTGCGTCGGTGTTAACGGCAAAGAATTCAACACCTTCGATGCGCTCGCGCACCATGTGTTCTACGGCGTTACCGCCGCCACCGCCGACGCCGATGACTTTAATCACCGCGTCGTTGGTCAGTTCCATAGGTTCAAACATAGTTTCTCTCCGTTTTGTGCCTGTCGCTTCGAGATCGCAATTGCTAACAGCATGATCCCGTTTTTAAAACATTAAAACTCTTTTCTCAACCAGCTACTGATTCTCTTGAACCAGCTGCCCACTGAGGCGCGTTTTTCCACTTCAGCCTCACCACTTAGGTGAGACTCTTTCCCGTAGTGCAGTAGCCCTACAGCCGTTGAGTAGTAAGGTTCCTGCGCATAATCTGTCAGCCCGGTGATGTTCAGCGGTTGTCCAATACGCACCTGGGTATGGAATACCCGCTGCGCACAGGCTGCCAGACCATCAATTTGTGCTGCACCGCCTGTAAGTACTATGCCAGCGGCCAGATGATGTTTTACGCCTTGCTGACGTAATTGCTCCTGCAATTGTAAAATTTCATCATTTACTAAATTCAGCAATTCCGTGTAACGCGGTTCAATCACCTCTGCCAGCGTCTGGCGCTGCAGGCTGCGTGGCGGGCGTCCGCCTACGCTTGGCACTTCGACATTTTCGTCTTTGCCAACAATTGAACCCAACGCGCATCCATGGCGTACTTTAATGGCTTCTGCGTCAGTCGGTGGTGTACCGAAGGCGTAGGCGATATCGCTGGTGACCACGTTACCCGCATAAGGAATAACCTTAGTATGACGCAGCGCGCCGCCGGTATAAACCGCGATATCCATGGTGCCACCGCCGATATCCACGACGCAAACACCCAATTCACGCTCATCTTCGGTCAGCACGGCATAGCTTGCCGCTAGACCGGCGAAGATCAGTTGGTCAACTTTCAGGCCACAACGTTCGACGGCTTTAACAATATTCTTAGCCATATCATTGTGACAGGTTATTAAATGCACTTTTGCTTGCATTCTCACACCTGAAAGCCCCACCGGATTCTTAATCCCTTCCTGATAGTCGATGGCATATTCTTGCGGGATCACGTGCAACACGCGATGCTCATCGCGAACGCGGACCGACTTAGCGGTATGTACCACGTTCTCTACATCTTCCTGCGTTACTTCTTCTTCTGAAATAGGAACCATCCCTATTTCATTCTGACAACTGATATGTTTACCAGACAAAGCAAGGTAAACCGAAGAAATTTGGCAATCCGCCATTAATTCGGCCTGATCGATGGCGCGCTGTACGCATTTCACCACTGATTCCAGGTCGTTCACGCCGCCTTTATCCATGCCGCGTGACGGGCAGCTTCCTACACCGATAATATTGACCATGCCATCGGGCAGAACTTCCCCTACCAATGCGGCGACTTTCGCCGTACCGATCTCCAGCCCAACTACCAGTTTTCTGTCCGTCGACTTGATCATTGTTGTTTAGCCTGTGCCTGATTCTGTTGCTGATTACTGTTTTGCTGATCGATAAACTCTGGAGCCCAGCCGACCGATGCACCGGTGTCGTAACGTAAATCGACATAACTGATGCGTTTTTTATCGGTTTCAGCCTGCTGCTGAAGCTTCGGATAAAGGTCGATGAAACGCTGTAAACGCCCCATACGGTCATCTCTTCCCAGCTCCAGCCGGATGTCGCTATCCAGAGTCACTTGCCAAGAGTGACGAGCACTCATTGCCACAGATTTCACGGTGAACTTGGCCGCTGAAAGCGTCTGGCTCATCGATTGATAACCTTGCAAAACATCCTGTTCGCTGCCTTCCGGACCATAAAGCAACGGCATCTTCTGTTTGACTACTCGCTCGGCGGGTATGCTGAATGGTTTGCCGTCGGCATCGACCATATGCAAATCATTCCAATGTGCGACCGGCACATACTCCACCAGATGAATCTTCAACTCATTCGGCCATTGCTTGCGTACGCTGACCTGTTTTATCCAGGGTAAACGCTCAATCTGCTGCTGAATGACGTTCACATCCTGCGTCATGAACGTTCCTGGCGCACCCAAGGCCAGAATCGCCTGACGAATATCATCGTTAGTGGTGTAATGGCGTTCGCCAGTAACCACCAACTGGGACAGAGGCAAACGGTTTGCGTCCTGCATCCAGCCAATAACTGCCCACGCGCTCCATAAAACGGTACCTAGCACCATCAGCAGGAAGATGATTCCCGCTAATTGCCCGCCATTACTGCGACGACCGCCTTTGTTTTCAGCTGTCGCGCGCTCTCGTGCATTCAGGGCCGCTTGAGACATATCAGTCGGCCAGCTCCAGAATACGGACTACCAGCTGCGAGAAGCTCAAGCCGAACTGTTTCGCCGCCATCGGCACCAGACTGTGGCTGGTCATCCCTGGAGAAGTGTTCACTTCCAACAGGTTGAAGCTGCCGTCGGCGTCTTGCATCACGTCAACCCGGCCCCAGCCGCTGCAGTCGAGCGCGCGGTAAGCCTGTAACGCCAGTTCTGAAAGCTGCTCTTCTTGCTCGCTGCTTAAACCGCTCGGGCAAAAATATTGTGTTTCGTCAGACAGATACTTGGCCTGATAGTCATAGAAAACACCGGCTGGTTGGATGCGAATCGAAGGCATCACTTGGTCACCCAGAATCGCCACCGTGTACTCAGGACCACTCAACCACTTCTCAACCAGCACGTCGTCGTCATGGCGGAAGCCATCTTCTAACGCGGGCAGCAACTGCTCGGCGGAAGTGACTTTGCTCATGCCAACGCTAGAACCTTCGCGGCTTGGCTTAACAATCAGCGGCAAGCCTAAGCCCGCGATTTTGTCGGCCAAAGCGCCCTGCCCTACTTCGCCAAGCTGTTTTTTATTCAGCGCAACGAAAGGAGCGACCGGTAAGCCCAAGGCTTGCCACACCAGCTTGGTGCGGAACTTGTCCATGGTTAAGGCCGAAGCCATCACGCCGCTGCCGGTATAAGGCAGGCCAACTTGTTCCAACAGGCCTTGCAGCGTCCCATCTTCACCGCCGCGCCCGTGGAGCGCGATAAAGACGCGGTCAAAACCCTCGTCTTTCAGGCGAGTGACAGAAAACGTTTTGGTATCGACGCCGTGAGCATCGATGCCGGCTTCTTTCAGCCCAGCCAGCACGGCTGCGCCAGAGTTAAGGGACACATCGCGCTCTGCGGAAGTACCACCAAATAAAACCGCAACTTTATTAGCCATGATGTTCATCCCCTTTTTTCACCGGCTGTAATTTTTGATCAGCCAATTTGCGGGCCACTTTGCCGATGTTGCCGGCGCCCTGCACCATCACCAGATCGCCGCCTTCAAGGATTTGCGACAGATTTTCTGGTACGGCATCAATATCAGACACCAAAATCGGGTCCAGCTTGCCGCGAGCACGAATAGTGCGGCACAGCGAGCGGCTGTCTGCTCCCGGAATTGGCGCTTCGCCAGCCGGGTAAACGTCGAGCATGATCAGCACGTCGACCTGCGACAGCACATTGGCGAAATCGTCATACAGGTCGCGAGTACGGGTGTAGCGGTGCGGCTGGAAAATCATCACCAGACGCTTATTCGGCCAGCCCGCACGTGCTGCTTTAATGGTGGCATCCACTTCTGTTGGGTGGTGACCGTAGTCGTCCACCAGCATCGCGCTGCCGCTTTTGGCATTCACGTTCTCCAGCGAATACTCGCCGAGGAAGTCGAAGCGGCGGCCCGTGCCTTGGAATCCGGCTAACGCGCGCAAAATGGCTTCGTCTTCAATGCCCTCTTCTGTCGCGACGGCAACGGCGGCCGCGGCGTTCAAGGCATTGTGGCGGCCCGGTGCATTGAGCGTCACGCTAATCAATGGCTTATCTTGGCGACGAATGGTGAAGTGCCCTTGAGCGCCTTCTTGGTGATAGCTTTCGATAAAGACGTCAGCGTCTTCGCTAAAACCGTAAGTCGTAATATGGCGGCCAACGCGTGGCAGCAGCTCGCGGATCACCGGGTCATCAACACACATCACCGCGCGCCCGTAGAACGGCAGGTTGTGCAGGAAGTTGATGAACGTCTGTTTCAGGTTCTCGAAGTCGCCCTGATAAGTGTCCATATGGTCCGCTTCGATGTTGGTCACAATCGCCACCATCGGCTGCAAATGCAGGAAAGACGCGTCGCTTTCATCTGCTTCGGCAATCAGGAAACGGCTGGAACCCAGTCGTGCGTGAGTGCCTGCGGCTTTCACCAAACCGCCGTTAACGAAAGTCGGGTCCAGCCCGGCTTCGGCATAAATACTGGTGACCATCGCGGTGGTCGTGGTCTTGCCGTGAGTCCCGGCGACGGCGATGCCGTGGCGGAAACGCATCAGTTCGGCCAGCATTTCAGCGCGGCGAATCACTGGGATACGGGCTTCGCGCGCGGCAACAATCTCAGGGTTGTCGGCGGAAATAGCCGTCGATACCACCACCACGCTGGCGTCCAACACGTTTTCCGGGCGGTGATTAAAGTAAATCTGCGCGCCCAGCTCGGTCAGCTGTTGGGTCACCGCATTAGGTGCCAAGTCTGAACCGCTAATCTGATAGCCTTCATTTGCCAACACTTCGGCGATACCACCCATGCCAGCACCACCGATGCCGACAAAGTGAATGTGCCGAACGCGATGCATCTCGGGCACGAAGGTACGTAGTTTCGCCAATTGTTGTGTATTCACGTTTTTCTTCACTATTTCCAGTTACTGATTAATCCGTTACTTACGGCTCGGACCGCGTTAACAGCGGCCCGTTCATATTCATTTTTTGCTGGCGGCAACCACTTCTGCGGCGACGCGTTCAGTGGCGTCGGGAATGGCTACCGCACGCGCGGCGCGAGCCATTTCCAGCAAATGGGTTCTGTCCCAGCCAGACATCGCATCAGCCACCGCAGCGGCGCTGAAATTCGCCTGTTCGATAATTTTGGCTGCACCGGCTTTCTCCAGTGGCAGCGCGTTCCAATACTGCTGACGGTCTTTGTGCTGGAACGGCACGAAAATCGCGGGCAAGCCTGCTGCGGCGATCTCACTGACGGTCAATGCGCCGGAGCGACATACCACCACGTCAGCCCACGCGTAGGCTTCGGCCATATCATCGATAAACTCGGTGATTTTATGCTGGGTCTGGCCGACTTGGTCATAAGCCTGCACGACAGAGTCCAGTGCGCCCTTGCCCACCTGATGCCACAGGGTGATTTTATCCCTCAGCAGCGCGGCCAGTTCCGGCATGGTTTGGTTCAGCACGCGCGCGCCCTGACTGCCACCCACCACTAACACGCGAATCGGACCCTGACGACCAGCCAGACGCTCTTCCGGCAGTGGCAGCGCCAGCACGTCAGTGCGCACTGGGTTGCCTACGACGTCAGCATTCGGGAATGCACCCGGAAACGCCTGCAATACTTTCTTAGCAATGCGCGACAACCAGCGGTTAGTCAGCCCGGCGATACCATTTTGCTCGTGCAGCACCACGGGGATACCGCAAGACCACGCGGCCAAACCGCCGGGGCCAGAGACGTAACCGCCCATGCCCAAAACTACGTCGGGCTGAAAACGACGCATGATGGTTTTCGCCTGACGCCACGCATGATATATGCGAAGTGGCGCAGTGAGTTGCGCTTTCAGACCTTTCCCACGTAATCCGGAGATCTGAATGAAATCAATCTCGATGCCGTTTTTAGGCACTAAGTCGGCTTCCATGCGGTCGGCAGTGCCTAACCAGCGCACTTCCCAGCCTTGCGCCATCAAATGATGTGCAACCGCCAGTCCCGGGAAAACGTGTCCGCCGGTACCGCCTGCCATCACCATTAAACGCTTGGTCTTGCCACTCATCGGGCACTCCTTACAAACGCCTGCGCTTTAGCCAGACGCGTTTCAAAATCTACACGTAACAACAACACGATTGCCGTGGACATAATCAGCAAGCTCGAACCACCGTAACTGATCAGCGGCAAGGTCAAACCTTTGGTCGGCAGCATACCCGCTGCGGCCCCGACGTTTACCAGTGCCTGGAAGCTAAACCACACGCCGATGGAGCAAGATAAAAAGCCTGAAAAACGCTGATCGATCTCTAAAGCGCGACGGCCAATCGACATCGCGCGAAAAGCGACGAAGAATACCATTAACAACGCTAAAACCACACCGAAATACCCTAACTCCTCACCTAAAATGGAGAAGATAAAGTCGGTATGTGCTTCCGGCAAATACTCCAGCTTTTGTACGGAGTTACCTAAACCTTGGCCCCAGAATTCACCCCGGCCAAAAGCCATCAGTGACTGGGTTAATTGGTAGCCACTGCCGAACGGATCGGCCCATGGATTCCAGAACGAGGTTACGCGTCGCATACGGTACGGTTCTGCCACGATAAGCAGCACTACCGCGAAGGCGCCGGAGCCGATAATCGCCAAGAACTGCCACATCTTCGCCCCCGCCAAGAACAGCATGGCAAGGGTAGTAATGAACAATACAACCACGGTACCCAAGTCGGGCTGGGCCAGCAGCAGGACGGCAAGAATAACCATCACGCCCATTGGCTTACAGAAGCCCCAGAAGTTGCTTCGCACCTCATCAACCTTGCGCACCAGATAGCTGGCGAGATAGCAGAACAGCGACAGCTTGGAGAACTCCGCAGGCTGAATACGCAGCGGGCCGAATGAAATCCAGCGCGATGCCCCGTTGACCGAGCTACCCACCACCAGCACCACCAGCAGCATGACAATGGAGATAAGCAGCAGGATGTTGCTGTATTTCTGCCAGACAATCATCGGCACCCGCAGGGTGACCAGAGACAGGCCGAAAGCCAGACCAAGGTAAATCGCATCACGCTTGGCGAACAGGAACGGGTCATCAGCCAGACGCTGACCAATTGGCATGGAAGCCGAGGTCACCATCACGAAGCCGATAATCGCCAGACCAAAGGTCAGCCACAGCAGCGTTCGGTCATACAGCACCAGCGTGGTGGCGTCGTTCTCTTTCGACCCCATCACCCAGTCATTAAATTTGCCCGCGAGGCTCAACCCAGGAATACGCATCAGCCAAGCTCCTTCGCGAGAGCAGCAAACAGGTCACCGCGCTGCTCAAAATTGCGGAACTGGTCGAGGCTGGCGCATGCCGGAGACAGCAGCACCATGTCGCCAGCAGAGACTTGCCCGCTGATGTGGCGCATCGCCTGCTCCATGGTGTCGAAGGTGCTGGACACTTCAGGGCGCAGCTCAGCCAGCTCAGCGCCGTCACGGCCAAAGCAGTAGACGCGGATGTTGTCGTCTTGCAGATAACGCGCCAGCGGCGAGAAGTCGGCTGACTTGCCGTCACCACCCAACAGCAGGTGCAGGGTGCCTTCCACTTCAAGCCCGTTCAGCGCAGCTTCTGTGCTACCGACGTTGGTCGCTTTGGAATCGTTAATCCAGCGCACGCCGTTATGCTGCCATGCCACTTGGAAGCGATGGGCAAGGCCGGTGAAGTGGGTTAGTGCTTGCAAACTGGATGATTGCGGCACGCCAACTGCATCAGCCAAGGCCAGCGCGGCCAAGGCATTGGTATAATTATGACGCCCAGTGAGCGGCATCTCTTTGGTATTCAATACGCGTTCGCCGCGCACGCGCAGCCAGATGTCATTCTGCTGGCGCGTGAGGTGGTAATCACCGACGTCAACGCCGAAGCTCACACAGCGGCTGTCAGCGCCGCGAATGGGCATGGTCAACGCGTCATCGGCATTAACCACGCACAGTTTGGCGTTTTCATAGACTTTTAGCTTCGCCCCGCGATACTGCTGCAAACCAAACGGATAGCGATCCATATGGTCTTCGGTCACGTTGAGAATGGTGGCAGCAGCAGCCTGCAAGCTGTAAGTGGTTTCCAGCTGGAAGCTAGACAGTTCCAGCACAAACAGCTGATAGTCCTGCTCGAGCATGCTCAGAGCCGGTAAACCGATATTGCCGCCGACGCCGACTTTCCAGCCCGCGGCCTTGGCCATTTCGCCCACCAGCGTGGTCACCGTGCTCTTACCGTTCGACCCGGTGATAGCTACAATCGGTGCCTGCGCTTCGCGGCAGAACAGCTCGATATCACCCACCACTTCGACACCGGCTTCAATCGCCGCGCTTAGTGCAGGGGTGGCCAGAGCCATGCCCGGACTTGCCACAATCAGGTCAGCATCTAACAGCCAATCCTCATGCAGTGAGCCAAGGTGGCGCTCTACGCTGTCCGCCAGCTTATCTAAGCCCGGCGGGCTGACGCGGGTATCTATAACGCGAGGCGTCACGCCGCGCGCCATAAAGAAATCAACACAGGAGAGCCCGGTAAGGCCCAGCCCGATAATGACCACTTTTTTACCCTGATAGTCAGCCATAATTACCGTACCTTCAGCGTCGCTAGGCCAATCAGCACCAGCATCAGCGAAATAATCCAGAAGCGCACGATAACGCGTGGTTCTGGCCAGCCTTTAAGTTCGTAATGATGGTGAATTGGCGCCATGCGGAAGATGCGCTGCCCACGTAACTTAAAGGAACCTACCTGCAAGATGACCGACAGAGTTTCAACCACAAACACCCCGCCCATGATCACCAGTAAGAACTCTTGACGCAGCAGCACGGCGATGGTGCCAAGCGCGCCGCCCAGTGCCAGTGAACCCACGTCGCCCATAAAGACCTGAGCCGGATAAGTGTTGAACCATAAGAAGCCCAGACCCGCGCCGACGATGGCGGTACAGACAATCACCAGCTCACCCGCGTGACGCAGGTAAGGAATGTGCAGATAGTTAGCGAAGTTCATGTTGCCCGTCGCCCATGCCACCAGCGCAAAGCCTGCGGCAACAAACACGGTTGGCATGATGGCTAAACCATCGAGGCCGTCAGTCAGGTTAACGGCGTTACTGGTGCCGACAATCACGAAGTAGCTCAGCAAGATGTAAAGCAGGCCGAGCTGCGGCATGATGTCTTTGAAGAACGGCACAACCAGTTCGGTAGCCGGTGTGTCTTTGCCAATCGCGTACATGGTGAAGGCCACGGCCAAGGCAATCACGGACTGCCAGAAGTATTTCCAGCGAGCAATCAAGCCTTTAGTGTCTTTGCGCACTACTTTGCGGTAGTCATCGACAAAGCCGACGATGCCGTAGCCGACCAGTACGAACAGCACGCACCAGACGTAAGGGTTAGACGGGTAGGCCCACATCAGCACCGAAATGGTGATGGAGGTCAGGATCATCAAACCGCCCATGGTTGGCGTGCCGCGCTTACTGAAGTGCGACTCTGGGCCATCGTTACGTACGACCTGCCCGAAAGACATTTTTTGCAGACGGGCAATCACGCGAGGCCCCATCCACAAAGAGAGGAATAATGCGGTCAGCAGGCTGACGATGGCGCGAAACGTCAGGTATGAAAAGACGTTGAAGCCGGAATAATATTTGACCAAATGTTCGGCCAGCCAAACTAGCATGTTGCATTCTCCTGTAACGCCCGTACTACCTGCTCCATGGCGGCACTACGTGAACCCTTAATTAAGACGGTGATGACCGCGTGTTCTGACAGTAAGCTCGTTAAACGGGCCGTCAGGGCTGACTTATCTTGCAGATGTTCGCCACAGCCACTCACGTCGCTGATGGTTTTACTGGCGGTACCCACGCTGAAAACTTTATCGATGCCTGCTTCGCGGATGGCTTCACCCACTTCGCGATGGCAATTCTCACTCTCTGCACCCAACTCGCCCATGTCGCCCACGGCCATCACGCGATAACCCGGCATTTCAGCCAGCGTCTGCGCGGCGGCAGTCATAGAGCCCACGTTAGCGTTGTAGCTGTCATCGAGCAGCGTTTTGCCTTCGCTCAGGGCGATTGGGAACAGACGCCCCGGCACGGCCTGTAAAGTGGACAGCCCTTGGCGAACATTGTCTAACGTCGCGCCAACGGAGAGAGCCAAGGCCGCAGCGGCCAGCGCATTAGCAATGTTGTGACGCCCCGGTAGCGGCAGAGAAACCTCCACCACGCCTTGTGGCGCATGCAGAGTAAAGGCGGTTTTCAGCGGGCTTATCTGCACGTCTGAGGCAAAGAAATCGATGTCTTCGCCAGCTTCTGGTGAGAAGCGCCAGACGGTTTTGTTATGCAGATGGCGCTGCCAGTGCGGCCAGTCGTTGCTGTCGGCATTAAGAATGGCGACGCCATTGGCTGGCAAGCCTTCGAAAATTTCACCCTTGGCCTGAGCAACGCCCGCCAGTGAGCCGAAACCTTCAAGGTGAGCAGCGGCAAGGTTGTTGACCAGAGCAGTCTCAGGACGCACTAAATCGGTGGTGTAAGCAATTTCACCGCCGTGGTTAGCGCCCATCTCGATCACGGCGAAATCGTGTTCCGCGGTCAGGCGCAGCAGGGTTAATGGCACGCCGATGTCGTTATTGAAGTTGCCTGCGGTATAGAGCACGTTGCCGCACTGGCGCAAAATCGCCGCGGTCATCTCTTTCACCGAGGTCTTGCCGGAGGAGCCGGTCAGGCCAACCACGCGGGCTGGAACCTGCTGGCGAACCCACGCGCCGAGATGGCCAAGCGCGATGCGGGTATCGGCAACCACCAGTTGTGGAACTTCCACCGGTAAGCGCTTACTTACCAGCAATGCCCCCGCTCCGGCTGCAATGGCATCAGCAGCGAAGTCGTGAGCATCAAATTTTTCGCCCTTGAGGGCGACGAACAGGCAGCCAGACTCAATTTTGCGGGTGTCAGTCACCACGGCGTCAATCTGCGCGTCCGCGCCGATCAACTCAGCATTGAGTTCGTTAGCCAGAGCCTGAAGGGAAACGCGGATCATGCGACTACCCCCAGTAAGCGGGCTGCGGTGGTGCGGTCCGAGTAGTCCAGACGCTGATTCCCCACCAGCTGATAATCCTCGTGGCCTTTACCGGCAATCAGCACCACGTCATCTTCTGCGGCTTGCATGATGGCGCTAGTGACGGCTTCGGCGCGGCCATGGATCTCTAACGCACGGCCCGCGTCGAGCAGCCCGGCAAGGATATCGGCCACGATGGCGCGCGGCTCTTCACTACGCGGGTTATCGTCAGTCACAATCACGCGGTCGGCGTACTGCTCGGCAATGCCACCCATAAGTGGGCGCTTACCTTTGTCGCGGTCGCCGCCACAGCCGAAGACACACCACAGCTGGCCTTTGCAGTGCAGGCGAGCGGCGGCTAACGCTTTCTCCAGCGCATCCGGCGTGTGGGCGTAATCCACCACTACCGTCGGCTTGCCCGGCGCATTAAACACTTCCATACGGCCGCAAACCGGCTGCAACTGAGCAGAGGTTGCCAGCAGGTCTTTCAACGGATAATCGAGGGAGAGCAGTGTCGCCAAGGCCACCAGCAGGTTGCTGACGTTGAATGCGCCCATCAGACGGCTTTCAATCAGACCTTCACCCCAGCTGGAATCGATATTCACGCTTGCGCCGCCGTCGTGGTAATTCACGCTGCGCGCCGCTAACCAGCGCCCTTTCCAGTCGGCCGGGATCTTATCTTCCATCGTGACGGCGATAGCGTCCGGTGACTTTTGCAGCCAGCGCAGACCCACTTCGTCGTCAGCATTAATGATTTTCTGCCCAACCTGATGCGATGCAAACAGCAGCCATTTGGCTTCTTCATAGCTTTGCATGTCGCCGTGATAGTCCAGATGGTCACGGCTCAGGTTAGTAAAAGCAGCGGCGGCGAACGGCAGCGCGGCAACGCGATGCTGAACCAGACCGTGGGAAGAGACTTCCATCGCGGCGAAGCTCGCGCCCTGCTTCACTAAGTCAGCCAACACGTGCTGAACCTGTACCGCAGAGCCGGTGGTGTTTTCCGCCGGAACCACGTTATTCAGTAAACCGTTGCCCACGGTGCCCATCACGGCACTGGTTTCGCCCAGCAGTTGCGCCCACTGCGCCAGTAACTGGGTAGTGGTGGTTTTGCCGTTGGTGCCGGTCACGCCGACTAAGCGCAGGGATTTGCCCGGCTCGGCGTAGAAACGCCCGGCCATCTCGGACAGCAATAAATTAAGGTCATTCAGATAGATAACCGGCACACCATGCATCTGGGATACCGCGCCATGCTCCTGTTCACCTTTAGCTTCGGCCACCACAGCAGCCACGCCTTGCGCGATTGCCTGTGGGATAAAACGACGCCCGTCGTTGCTATGGCCTGAAATCGCGACGAACAAGTCTCCGGCAGCCGCCACGCGGCTGTCTAAAACCAGTTCTTTCAGCGCTACGTCTGGGGCATCACTCACCCAGGGCGCTAGTAGGTCGCGCAAATTACGATCTGCCACCTGAAGCCTCTTTTTGATTGTTAACTATGTCGTCATTTTCGCTGACGGTTAGCGCGTCAGGCTCAATGTTCATGGTGCGCAATACGCCACCCATAATCGCCCCAAACACCGGTGCTGAAATCGCACCGCCATAGTATTTACCGCCCTGCGGGTCGTTAATAACCACGACCAATGCAAAACGCGGATTACTCGCTGGCGCAACGCCGGCGGTGTAAGCGATATAGCGGTTGACGTATTTGCCGTCCGGGCCAACCTTCTTCGCCGTACCGGTTTTAATCGCGATACGGTAGCCCTTGATAGCAGCTTTAACGCCGCCACCGCCCGGCAGTGCAACGCTTTCCATCATGTGAACCACTTTACGCACCAGAGGTTCAGGGAAAACGCGTTCACCCGATACAGGAGGATCAACCTTAGTGATCGACAAAGGGCGATAAACGCCCAAGCTGCCAATCGTTGCATAGACACGCGCTAATTGAAGTGGAGTCACCATTAGCCCGTAGCCGAAAGAGAAGGTGGCCCTCTCTATGTCAGACCACCGTTGTTTTTTAGGGTATAAGCCACTGCTTTCTCCAACCAGCCCCAAATTGGTCGGTTTTCCCAATCCGAATCGCGAGTAAGTATCTACCAGCTCTGCGGACGGCATCGCTAACGCCATTTTTGATACACCGACGTTACTCGACTTCTGTAAGACACCCGTCACTGACAGCTCAGGGTATCGGGCCACGTCTTTGATTTCGTGACCATTAACGTAGTACGGCAAAGTGTTAAGAACGCTGTTCTCTTTCACCACACCGTTTTTGAGCGCGGTCATCACCACCATAGGTTTGACGGTGGAACCCGGCTCGAAGATGTCCGTGATAGCACGGTTACGCATGGCTTCTTTCGGCGTATCCGGCAGGTTGTTTGGGTTGTAAGACGGGCTGTTAGCCATCGCCAATACTTCGCCAGTCTGCACATCCACCAGCACCGCGGTGCCTGATTCCGCTTTGTTGAAAGCCACGGCGTTAGTCAGTTCGCGGTAAACCAGCGCCTGCAAACGCTCGTCGATGCTCAGTGCGAGGTTGTGCGCCGCCTGACTGTCTACGGAGGAAATATCTTCAATCACGCGGCCAAAACGGTCTTTACGAATAGTCCGCTCGCCCGGCTTGCCGGTGAGCCAGCGGTCGAAGCTCTTCTCAACGCCTTCGATACCCTGACTGTCGATATTGGTCACGCCAATCACGTGCGCGGTCACCTGCCCTGCCGGATAGTAACGGCGGGATTCTTGGCGCAGGGAGATGCCGGGCAGTTTTAGCTTGTGGATGTACTCGCCAATCGAGGGATTCACCTGACGCGCCAGATAGACAAAGCGGCCTTTAGGGTTGGCGTTGATTCGGGTTGAGAGTTGGTCGAGGGGGATGTTCAGGGCGTCGGCGAGCGCTTTCCAGCGCGTATCGACGGTGATCCCGCCGTGATCGTTAATCTCTTTAGGATCGGCCCAGATAGCATTGACCGGCACGCTAACCGCCAGAGGGCGTCCGGCGCGGTCGGTAATCATGCCACGGGAAGTTTCGATGGTTTGCACTCGCAAAGAGCGCAGATCGCCCTCTTTAACCAGCTTGTCGGGGCTGATGACCTGCAAGAAAGCCACTCGCAGCATCAAACCCAGCAGGGCCAGAAGAATACATCCGCACAGCAACGCAAAACGCCAGCTGATAAAGCTGGCTTGATCTTCAGGACGTTTTAACTTCGTTTTGCGCGCTGCTTTCATCTTTTGCGAGTCTTCTCCATAAGCGTTTTAAGGTTGAACCACGATATTTTCTTGTGATGGATCAACGTGCTGCATCTGCAATTTCTCCGTTGCGATGCGTTCCACCCGGCTATGATCGCCGAGGGCATTCTCTTCCAAAATCAAGTTGCGCCACTCAATGTCCAGCGCATCTCTTTCCAACACCAGCTGCTCTCTCTGCGCGGTCAGTAAGCGCGTTTTGTGAGAGGTGGTGACAACAAATATGGCGCTGACTAACACGGCAATCAGCAACAGCATCGGGATTTTGCCATTGCGCAGGATGTCTCCGGCAATGACGCCAACCAGTCCATGACGCTCGTTGCCAATCACGAGGCGGTTCTCGCAGCAAAGCGCAGCACGGAGCTACGCGCACGTGGGTTTTCCGACACTTCAGCTTCCGACGGCATCATCTTGCCGATGGACTTCAGTGAGCGGCCACCCAGCTCGGAAATCTGCGCTTCGGTCATCGGGATACCCGCTGGAACCTGTGCGCCACGGCTGTGCTGGCGAATAAAGCGTTTTACGATGCGATCTTCCAGCGAGTGGAAGCTGATCACCGACAAACGACCGTCTGTTGCTAAGATCTCCAGCGCGCCGTCGAGTGCGCGTTCGATCTCTTCTAACTCACTGTTGATGTAAATACGGATCGCCTGGAAGCTACGGGTTGCCGGATGCTTGTGCTTCTCGCGGAATGGCGACGCGTTAGCAATCAAATCCGCCAACTCTTTGGTGCGGGTCATCGGCTGTTCGCGGTTGCGCTCAACGATGGCGCGAGCGATACGCTTCGCAAAACGCTCTTCACCAAAGGTTTTCAGCACCCAAGTAATGTCTTCTTCTTCAGCTTTCATCAGCCATTCAGCGGCGGAATAGCCACGCGTTGGGTCCATACGCATGTCCAGCGGCCCGTCACGCATGAAGGAGAAACCGCGCTCGGCGTCGTCCAACTGCGGGGAAGAAACGCCTAAATCCAACAGTACGCCGTCGATCTTGCCTTCAAGACCGCGGTCTTTGACGTAAGTCGCTAAGTCGGAAAACGGACCATGAATGATTGAGAAACGTGAGTCTTGAATAGCTTCAGCGGCTTTAATTGCCTGTGGGTCTCTATCGATAGCGAGCAGGCGTCCGCCCGGCCCAAGTTGGGACAGAATCAGGCGCGAATGGCCACCACGGCCAAAAGTTCCATCAATGTAAATTCCGTTCTCACGAATGTTCAGGCCGTTTACGGCCTCATCCAGCAAGACGGATGTGTGCTTAAAATTTTCAACCATGCTTATAGTGACAAGTCCTGTAATCGGTCAGAAAGTGGTTCCTGAGACGACTGTTCAGCGTCAATGTCTTCCTTAACTTGTTGATACCAGGTCTGTTCATCCCACAGTTCAAACTTATTGAACTGCCCAACCAGCATCACTTCTTTGGCAAGCCCGGCGTGTTGGCGCAATGTGGTTGCAATCAACAGTCGCCCAGCGTTATCCATCTGACATTCACTTGCATGGCCCAACAGCAGGCGCTGAATACGGCGCTCAACGGGGTTCATACTCGACAGACGGGACAATTTTTGTTCGATAACTTCCCATTCGGGCAGGGTGTAAAGGAGGAGGCATGGGTGATGGAGGTCTATGGTGCATACCATTTGACCTTGCGATTCTTCGCTCAGCAAATCCCGATATCGGGTGGGTACGGCAAGTCGCCCTTTGCTGTCGAGGTTAACCATCGTCGCGCCACGAAACATGACCGATCTACCCCTCTATGATCCTTTTCACCACTTTCCTCCACAAATTCCCACATAAAAGAGTTTACGGATGGTATTAAAACCTTGTCAAGCCAGAGCAGAGGCGGTTTGGCATTATTTCGCGGGCGTCGAGGAGCCTTATCGCAGGGGAGTAAGGATTTTTAGTAGCGGAATAGGAAATAAAGTCATGATTAGTTGAGGAAATTTCTTAGTAAAAATAATGATGATTAAAAAAAAACCAAATTGAACATTATTTAACTATTTATATTCTTCTGCTATCGATCTCTCAGTTCTTAACCTCTGCATCTTCAAAAAGAGAATCTTGGCTCCTTTTTAGATGATCACTGCTAAAACATTACTGCTCATGTTGCCAGCCCGCATGCAGCAAGCTTTTGTCCAACTTTCCGGCCTTTACAAATTAAAATGAAAATCGGCCAAGAAAATTAAGGCGTGAATTCTACAGCACTTTTATCGCCAGTATTAACGTATTTAAAAATTGATTTAGCGGTTTATATCAGAGGAAAAAGGCAGCTAAACATTTGCTAATAATTCAATGCGTAAGAAATCTCCCAAAATACCCATTTGAACATTATGGACTCGTTTTGCGCAGCATTTTTGCCGCAGAAGATCACAGCCTGATTCTTTGAGAAGAGTGACGAGGGGAAGTAAGACGCGGGTTTAACGGACGCAAACCCGCATTTAAGGCTATTTTCTGCTCAAACGTCCACGGCGGAACAGGTTACGGCGAATGCGAGTCAAACCGGCTTTCGGTTTTTTCGGCTCATCAAGGCATGCCAGAACCAGTTCCAGCACGCGCTCGGCCACGTCACGGTGGCGCTGCGCCACGGCAAGCACCGGGCAATCTAAGAAGTCGAGCAGCTCGTTATCACCAAAGGTGGCAATGGCTAAATCCATCGGCAAGCGCCCTTCCCGCTTGAGCGTGACATCCATGACGCCCTGCAACAGCTGGAACGAAGTGGTGAACAACGCCTGTGGCATCGGATGAGTCTTCAGCCATTCGGCAAAGGCCAGCGCCGCCGACTCGCGGTCATAGGCATTGGCATACAGATACTGCGGCTCGCGGGCATCATCGGCCCACGCCTGACGGAAACCTTGCTCACGCAGGAAGCTGACAGAAAGCTCCGGCAGCGCGCCGAGATAGAGAACCGATTCAGCCGGAAAGGCGCGCAACTCCTGTGCCAGCGTGAAGGCGTCTTCCTGATCGGCACCCACTACGCTGATAAAATGTTCCGGATCGAGGGCGCGGTCGAGGGCGATGATCGGGAAATCATCATTGGCCCAACGCTGGTAGAACGGGTGCTCCGGCGGCAGAGAAGTGGAGATGATAATGGCATCTACCTGACGCTGAAGCAGATGCTCCACGCAGCGCATTTCGTTATCCGGCTGGTCTTCAGAACAGGCGATCAGTAACTGGTAGCCACGCTGGCGAGCCTGACGCTCGAGGTAGTTAGCAATTTTCGTGTAGCTGGTATTTTCCAGATCGGGGATCACCAAACCAATCGAACGGGTTCGGCCCGCGCGCAGCCCAGCGGCGACGGCGTTAGGGTGGTAGTTATGTTCCTTCACGACAGCCATGACTTTTTCAACTGTCTTATCGCTGACACGATACTGTTTCGCTTTGCCGTTAATGACATAACTGGCAGTGGTACGCGAAACGCCCGCTAACCGCGCGATTTCATCCAGTTTCACCGAGAAAACCCCTTACATTACTCATTAAGTGAAGTGCAGCACGCCTTGAAATGGCCTGTTTTAAGCTTGGCGAGGCAATGACTGCTGACCGTTGGCAATTCAGCCGCCGAGTGAAAGCGACATCAATGACGAAATGATTAAATAAACTTGTCTTTATCTAACCGCAGAAGACCCTGTTGAGCAAGGTGTTTTACCGAATCGCTTCACCTGAGGGTGGAAAGCGGGCAAGCGATCAGTCTTGGGATTCAAGACAAAATAAAAGCCCAACCGGAGTTGGGCTTCTGAGCAGAACCTGAATCATCGGGCCACTATAGCCGCCAATGATATCAAGGATTAACGCATCACTTTGTCACCGCGAGAGACGCCAACCACGCCAGAGCGCGCGACTTCGACGATTTCCGCCACTTCACGCACGGTCGCCAAGAAGGCGTCCAGCTTGTCGCTGGTCCCTGCCAACTGCACGGTGTAGAGGGTTGCCGTGACGTCAACAATCTGACCGCGGAAGATTTCGGTGGAACGTTTCACCTCTTCACGCCCGTAGCCAGAGGCTTGCAGCTTAACCAACATGATTTCGCGCTCAACGTGCGCGCCCTGTACCAGCTCATTGACGCGCAGAACGTCAACCAGCTTATGCAGCTGCTTTTCAATCTGCTCCAGCACCTTGGCATCGCCCACGGTCTGGATAGTCATGCGCGACAGCGTCGGGTCGTCAGTCGGCGCTACGGTCAGGCTTTCAATGTTGTAGCCGCGCTGAGAGAACAGGCCGACGACGCGTGACAAAGCGCCTGATTCGTTTTCGAGCAATACTGATAAAATCCGGCGCATGATTAGGTCCTCTCCGTTTTGCTTAACCACATTTCGTCCATCGCACCGCCACGGATGTGCATCGGGTAAACGTGTTCTGTTTCATCCACGCTGATATCCACGAATACCAGACGGTTTTTCTGATCCAATGCCTGCTGCAATTTGCTTTCCAGCTCATCTGCGCTGCGGATCGCAATACCCACGTGACCATAGGCCTCGGCGAGTTTGACGAAGTCAGGCAGAGACTGCATGTAGGACTGGGAATGGCGGCCAGAGTAGATCATGTCCTGCCACTGTTTGACCATGCCGAGGTAACCGTTGTTCAGGTTAACCACAATCACCGGCAGGTCGTATTGCAGTGCGGTAGATAGCTCCTGAATGTTCATCTGGATACTGCCGTCGCCGGTCACGCAGATAACGGTCTCTTCTGGCAGGCCGAGCTTAACGCCCAGCGCCGCAGGCAGGCCGAAGCCCATGGTGCCCAGACCACCGGAGTTGATCCAGCGGCGCGGTTTATCAAACTGATAATAGAGCGCGGCAAACATCTGGTGCTGGCCAACGTCTGACGTCACGTAGGCGTCGCCCTTGGTCAAACGATGCAGGGTTTCGATCACTGCCTGAGGCTTGATCGTGCCGCTGTTTTTGTCGTAGCCGAGGCAATCTTTGGCGCGCCACTGCTCAATGCTCTGCCACCAGTCGCGCAGCGCGTCGTACTCTTGTTTCTCATCGCTTTGCGCCAGCAATTCCAGCATCTGTTCCAGCGTCTGCTTGGCATCACCCACGATAGGGATATCCGCGCTCACCGTCTTCGAGATAGACGTCGGGTCGATATCGATATGCATGATGATGGCGTTCGGGCAGTACTTCGCCAGATTGTTGGTAGTACGGTCATCAAAGCGCACGCCCACGCCGAAGATAAGGTCGGCATTGTGCATGGTCATATTGGCTTCGTAGGTGCCATGCATCCCCAGCATGCCCACGCTTTGGCGGTGAGTGCCGGGGAAAGCGCCGAGGCCCATCAGTGAGCTGGTCACCGGCAGGTTGAGCTTTTCGGCCAGCTCTAACAGCTCTGCGCTACATTCAGAGTTAATCGCACCGCCCCCCACATACAGCACCGGCTTTTTCGCCGCCAGCAGGGTTTGCAGCGCGCGTTTAATCTGCCCACGGTGGCCTTGCACCGTCGGGTTGTAAGAACGCATGGTGATTTGCTCTGGGTAGGAATACGGCAATTTCACCTGCGGGTTGACGACATCTTTCGGCAAATCAACCACTACCGGGCCGGGACGGCCAGTAGAAGCGAGGTAAAACGCCTTCTTCAATACCGTCGGAATATCTTCTGCGTGCTTCACCAGGAAGCTATGTTTCACTATCGGGCGGGAGATCCCCACCATGTCGCATTCCTGAAAAGCGTCATAGCCAATCAGCGAACTGTGAACCTGGCCTGATAACACCACCAGCGGAATGGAATCCATGTAAGCAGTCGCAATGCCGGTAATGGCATTGGTTGCGCCGGGGCCAGAGGTTACGAGCACCACGCCAACGTCACCCGTTGCGCGTGCATAACCATCCGCCATATGAACAGCGCCCTGCTCGTGTCTGACTAGCACATGATCAATCCCGCCGACCGTGTGCAGGGCATCATAGATATCCAACACCGCTCCGCCGGGATAACCGAATACGTGTTTAACGCCCTGATCGATCAACGACCGGACGACCATCTCGGCTCCTGACAACATCTCCATGGTTTTGCCTCCAGGCTTTTTGTTTCTATAGGATGACTTATTTTAATAAGAGTCTTTTTATAAGAGAGCTGCCCGGTGAATAAACAACTCAAAGGAAAATGGAATTCATTTCCATCGTCCGGGTAAGAGGGCTTAGCCCTGCTGTTCTTATCTTATGACGTAAATGTAACTCAATACCTTAGCGCCTGAATTTAGGTCAAGCAAACGGCAAAATGCCGCTGACCGGGCCGCTATTTTGTGTCGCGCTGCTGGCCTCATGTAGTGCGAGACAAAACACTGCACAAAGAAGGTTACTACTCAGGAATATCAGGAAGGGGGAATAAATTACAGCATTAAATTATGACAATATTCTTGTTCCACTGGGTGGGAATTGACCTAAAAACGGCCGATTTGAACAGATACAAAAATTAAGCGGCCCGAAGCAAAGCGCGCTGCGGGCCAAAAATGTGAGATTAGTCACAATAGAAGGCGTCGATCTCTTTCTTGTAGCGCTCGGCGATAATTTTGCGGCGAATTTTCAGCGTTGGGGTAAGTTCTCCGGCCTCCATAGTGAAAGGCGTGGTCAGCAGCGCGAACTTCTTCACCTGCTCATAACTCGCCAGCTCGTGCTGGATCTGCCGAACGCGATAAGTGAACAGCGACAGAATCTGCTCGTTTTTCAGCAAACCTTCGCGATTAAAATAATCGATGTGATGGGCCTGAGCATATTCACTCAGCGCGTTGAAGTCGGGAACGATCAGCGCCGAGACAAAGTGCTTGGCATCGGCAATTACCGCCGCCTGCTCAATGTAGCGATCTTGCACCAAGGTCCCTTCAATACGCTGCGGCGCAATGTACTTGCCGCCCGAGGTTTTCATCAGATCTTTTAAGCGCTCGGTAACAAACAGGTTGCCCTGCTCATCCATTTTCCCCGCGTCGCCGGTTTTGAACCAGCCATCGGCAGTGAAGCTGGCCGCCGTCTCTTCTGGCTTATTAAAGTAGCCGCGCAGCAGCGTCGGCCCGCGAACCTGAATCTCATTCTCTTCGCCAATACGAATTTCAACTTTGGGCAGCGCTGTGCCGACAGAGCCAAACAGGAAATCCTGCTCCTCCCAGCAACTCACCGTGGCACAGGTTTCCGTCAGCCCGTAGCCATATTTGATTTTCAGCCCAATTGACTCGAAAAACAGAATCACGTTGTCATCTAAGCTCGCCCCGGCGGCGGGCAGGAAGCGCACATTGCCGCCGAGCAGGCCGCGCAGCTTGCTCAACACCAGTTTATCGGCCAGTGCGAACTGGCTTTTCTGCCACCATGACTGCGATTCGCGCTTTCTGGCGGCAAGAAATTTCTCTTTTCCCTGCGCCATCGCCCAGTGGAACAGCTTCTTCTTGATAAGACTCGAGTGAGCTACGTTTTGATTAATGGCGCTAAACACCTTTTCATAGAAGCGAGGCACGGCACACATCACTGTCGGTTTGACAGCAGACAGCGCCTCGCGGACCAAATCCGTCTGGCGCAGGAAGACAATCTGCGCGCCGCTGTGCATCACATAGAAGCTCCACGCGCGTTCAAACACGTGGGCCAGCGGCAAGAAACAGAGCGAGATATCGTCACGAGTCAGCGTCAGGCGGTGGTCGTGCTGCTGCAACTGGGTGGCGATGCTCCGGTAGTCGAGCATCACCCCTTTTGGCTCGCCGGTAGTACCCGAGGTATAAATCAGGGTGAACAGATCCTCAAGGCTGCGCTGCTCAAGGCGCTGCGCAAGGCCCGCGCCTGAACTCGGGTCGGGCGTTTCAAGCAAATTAACATGACGGGCAATGGGCGCGTCGCGCAGGTTCACCGACTCATCCAGCACCAGAATATGCTCAAGCTGCGGGCAAAGCGCCTGCAAAGCCAGCGCGGCGTCGAACTGACTTTGTTCGAGCACGAATAAAATGCGAATACCGGCATCATTAATGACATAGGCCGACTGCGCTGGCGTATTGGTGGCGTACAGCGGCACCGTGATGGCGCGAATGTGCAGCAGCGCTAAATCGGCCAGCGTCCACGCCATGGCGTTGCTGCCGCACAGTGCGACGCGCTCTTGAACCTCGACGCCCAGACGCAGCAAGATGCTGGCAAGCCGGTCAACCTTGTCGCCAGCTTCGCGCCAAGTGAGTGAACTCTCTTTTTCCGGCGACCATTCCCGAAAAGCGGTGTTGTCAGGCTGGGTTAAAAGTTGATGTTGAAAGCGTGAAACCAGATGGAAGTCAGTAAGAGTTGTCGTCATAACCCGCAAACCTGAAAGGTGAAGAGACAGCAAGCGGCAATGGCCACAAAAGAGGCATAAAGATTGCTTACCGTTATTAACAATTTGTGCAGTCTACCGAGGGTTAGCCGGCAGTTAAAACAAATTATTATTCAAGAATGGCAGGGAAATGAGAAATGACCAAAAGCGGTGAAAGAAAATGTTACGAATTCCGCCGCACAAAAAACGACAACAAGCGCAACATATAAAGCAGAGCAAAAAACCACACTAAGAAACAAAACCAGTGATTATCTCTGGTTTTGAGGGGGAGGCACCCGCGATTTTTGAAATAAAACGTGGCAACCCAATTCCCCCTTAAAACGGTACTTCTTCTGGGGTTAAAGCCTTGCGCTCTCTTCTAAAAGAGATTTTAACCACATATTCCCTTTATCTTTGCTGGAGGACTCATGCCAGGAAAGATAGCAAGGCAGTTTATTTTTCAACCAAGGAACAGGAATAATATCCAGATTTAATATTCCCGCATTGGCCTGCGCTAACCAACTTGGCACTAAAGCCACCATTTGCGTGCGGGATACCACATTCATCACGCTATTAAGGTCTGTACCCTGAAATGCAATTAACGGCTGTAGTTCAGCAGAATCATAATAAGGCAGATAGAAAGAGTGACGATCAAGCATCACAACTGCATGCTGTTCATCGAGATATTTTTCGTCAGGCATGTGTGGGCTAATTCGCGGGTGATTCTGTGCGCAAACTAATACCAGTTCATCAGTAAATAATTCCTGATTGTAAAAATCACTGCCCTCAAAGCGACGATAACCAATAACAAACTCGATATTTTGATAACGCAGCTGATGCTCAATATTATCAGGGATAATGCTCTGAAATTTGATCCCTACTGAAGAAGAGGTATTGCCAACGGTATTGAGGATATTGGCCGTAAGCCTGATGTCCAGCGGGCTACAGAGTGCCACGTTAAATTGGCGGATGCTGGTTCTGGCATCAAAACCTGCGCCCGGCAACTCATTCATCACAATCTGTAATGCTTGGCGAATAGGACCGAAAAGTTGTTTTGCGCGGGTGGTTGGTTGAATACCTCTCCCATAGCGCACAAACAAATCATCGTTAAACATAATCTTTAAACGCGATACCGCATTACTTACCGCGGGCTGCGACATTCCTAATAATTCAGAAGCGCGGGTAATATTTTGTAATTGCATCACCGCATCAAAAACGGTGAGTAAATTGAGATCGACATTGCGCAAACTTCCTGCGGCATTGGTGGTATCTTGCTGCGCGTCAATTAAATGCGTTTTCATAATTCCCCCGGGGTAATGTAAAAATAAAATCAATATAACCCTGCCAGATAAGCAGGACTTATTAGCAAGAGTGTGGATGATATAATGGCCGTCTTTATAAGGGGGTAATTATAAAATGCCGAGACCTTATGCAGACTATATTGATATTAAAAATGAATTAATTTATTTCGTTCATTACTAAAATCGAATCATATAAAACTACAAAATGGATACCCTCACAACATACGAAAATAGAATTATTAATTAAGCAATACGCAACAACATCCAATGCTTTGATTTTAAATTAAAATATAGCTAAAACGCCCTATTTTGAGGCTGGCAAACAGCAATAGTTATCTTTTAACTGGCCAACCATCCGCAAAAATCGATTACTTCAGCCAATAAGTCTTTAGCAGAACTTTTCACCAAATGAGATCTAATCTCATCTATTACTAATTAAATAGTGAAGCTATTCCAACGGTTGACATGCCGCGCGCATTCACGTATCAATTTAGGCAACGGTTAAAACAACCTCCGATTCAAAACCAAATTTAAGAGAAGCTGAAACCCATGTTCATTACTACTCGTCTACTAGGCCTACTACTTAACGCAGAAATCTTGCGCGGTATGCCAGTGGGCGAAAATCAGAACTGATTTCAACTTCCACAGACACTAAACCCGCGCCGATGCGCGGGTTTTTTTTTACCTCCACGGCGCGAAAGTAAAACAGACAAGGAATCTACCATGAGCGAACAAGTCATTATTTTCGATACCACGCTGCGTGACGGTGAACAGGCATTACAAGCCAGCCTGAGCGTCAAAGATAAGTTGCAGATTGCCATCGCACTGGAAAGAATGGGCGTTGACGTAATGGAAGTCGGCTTCCCGGTTTCCTCTCCGGGCGACTTCGAATCTGTACAGACCATTGCTCGCCAAATCAAAAACAGCCGCGTTTGTGGTTTGGCGCGCTGCGTAGACGGAGATATCGATGCCGCTGCCGAAGCCTTGCGCGTCGCCGAAGCCTTCCGTATCCACGTTTTCTTGGCTACCTCTACCCTGCACATCGAATCAAAATTAAAGCGCTCCTTCGACCAAGTATTGGACATGGCGGTTCACTCGGTGAAACGTGCGCGTAACTATACCGATGACGTTGAATTCTCTTGTGAAGATGCGGGCCGTACGCCACTGGACAACCTGTGCCGCGTCGTGGAAGCCGCCATCAAGGCCGGTGCTACCACCATCAACATCCCTGACACCGTGGGCTACACCACCCCAACCCAGTTCGGCGGCATCATTACTAATTTGTATGAGCGCGTGCCAAACATTGATAAAGCTATTATCTCAGTCCACTGCCACGATGACTTGGGTATGGCCGTTGGCAACTCCATCGCGGCGATTCAGGCCGGTGCGCGTCAGGTAGAAGGCACATTAAACGGTATCGGTGAGCGCGCAGGTAACACCGCGCTGGAAGAAGTGATTATGGCGATCCGCACTCGCTCCGAGTACATGAATGTCCATACCAACATCAATCACAAAGAAATTTACCGCACCAGCCAGATTGTCAGTCAAATCACCAACATGCCAATCCCAGGCAACAAAGCGATTGTCGGCTCTAACGCCTTCGCTCACTCCTCCGGTATCCATCAGGACGGCGTGCTGAAGAATCGCGAAAACTACGAAATCATGACCCCAGAGTCTATCGGCCTGAACCAGATTCAGTTGAACCTGACTTCACGCTCCGGTCGCGCCGCGGTCAAACACCGTATGGAAGAGATGGGCTATAAAGAATCCGACTATAATTTGGATCATCTGTATGCCGCGTTCTTGAAGCTGGCGGATAAGAAAGGTCAGGTTTTCGACTACGACTTAGAAGCGCTGGTGTTCATCAATAAACAGCAAGAAGAGCCTGAGTTCTACCGTCTGGACAACTTCAGCGTGCAGTCAGGTTCCAGCATCACCGCCGCCGCCTCTGTGAACTTGGCCTGTGGCGAAGAGATCAAAACCGAAGCCGCGACAGGTAACGGCCCGGTAGACGCGGTCTATCAGGCAATCAACCGTATTACCGGCTACCAGATCGAACTGGTCAAATATCAACTGACTGCCAAAGGCCATGGCCGCGACGCATTAGGCCAAGTGGACGTAGTGGTTTCCTTTAATGGACGCCGTTTCCACGGTGTAGGTTTGGCGACCGACATCGTCGAATCCTCCGCGAAAGCGATGGTCCACGTATTGAACAGCATTTGGCGCAGCAAGCAGGTAGAAATTGAAAAACAGCGCCTGCAAACCGAAAAACAAAACAATCAGGAAACGGTGTGAACATGAGCAAGACCCATCATATTGCCGTCTTACCCGGCGACGGCATTGGCCCGGAAGTAATGCAGCAGGCGTATAAAGTGTTGGACGCGGTACGTCAGCGCTTTGGCCTGAAAATCACCACCAGCGAATACGACGTTGGCGGCGCAGCCATCGACAAGCACGGCAGCCCATTGCCACCGGCCACCGTTGCCGGTTGTGAGCAAGCGGACGCCATCTTGTTCGGCTCAGTCGGTGGCCCGAAATGGGAACACCTGCCGCCAAACGATCAGCCAGAGCGCGGCGCTTTGCTGCCTCTGCGTAAGCACTTCAAGCTGTTCAGCAACTTGCGCCCTGCCCGCCTGTATCAAGGTTTAGAAGAGTTCTGCCCGCTGCGTGCCGACATCGCCGCAAAAGGTTTCGATATTCTGTGCGTGCGCGAACTGACCGGCGGCATCTACTTCGGTCAGCCTAAAGGTCGTGAAGGCCAAGGCATGCACGAAAAAGCCTTCGATACAGAAGTTTATTACCGTTTCGAGATTGAACGTATTGCCCGTATCGCCTTTGAATCTGCGCGCAAACGCCGCAGCAAAGTGACCTCAATCGATAAAGCAAACGTGCTGCAAACCTCCATCATGTGGCGCGAAGTGGTTAACGAAATCGCGAAAGATTACCCGGACGTTAGCCTGAGCCACATGTACATCGACAACGCCACCATGCAGTTGATCAAAGACCCGTCGCAGTTCGACGTGTTGCTGTGCTCCAACCTGTTCGGCGACATTTTGTCTGACGAGTGCGCGATGATCACCGGCTCCATGGGCATGTTGCCATCGGCGAGCATGAACGAGCAGGCATTCGGCTTGTTCGAACCGGCTGGCGGTTCAGCGCCGGATATCGCAGGCAAAAACATTGCTAACCCGATTGCTCAAATCCTCTCCGCAGCCCTGCTGCTGCGCTACAGCCTTGGCGCTGATGACGCGGCGGACGCTATCGAGCAAGCAGTAAATAAAGCATTAGAGGCCGGCCATCGCACAGGCGATTTGGCCAACAGTGGTAACGCAATTGGCACTAACGAAATGGGCGACATCATTGCCCGCTTCGTGGCAGAAGGGGCATAACATGGCGAAGACTTTATATCAGAAATTGTTTGATGCGCACGTGGTGTACGAAGCGCCAAACGAAACTCCGTTGCTGTATATCGACCGTCATTTGGTGCACGAAGTGACTTCGCCACAGGCGTTCGATGGCCTGCGCGCCAAAGGCCGTCAGGTGCGTCAACCGGGCAAAACCTTCGCCACCATGGACCACAACGTTTCTACGCAGACCAAAGACATCAATGCCAGCGGCGAAATGGCCCGCATCCAGATGCAGGAACTGATCAAGAACTGTGCTGAGTTCGGCGTGCAGTTGTATGACCTGAACCACCCGTTCCAAGGTATCGTCCACGTTATTGGCCCTGAGCAAGGCATGACCTTGCCGGGCATGACCATCGTGTGCGGCGACTCCCACACCGCCACACACGGCGCTTTCGGCTCATTGGCCTTCGGCATCGGTACCTCTGAAGTTGAACACGTTTTGGCGACGCAAACCTTGAAACAGGGCCGTGCGAAAACCATGAAAATTGAAGTGACTGGCGACGCACCGGCGGGTATCACCGCCAAAGACATCGTGCTGGCCGTCATTGGTAAAACCGGCAGCGCGGGCGGTACTGGCCACGTGGTCGAGTTCTGCGGTAAAGCGATTGAAGCCTTGAGCATGGAAGGTCGTATGACCCTGTGCAACATGGCTATCGAAATGGGCGCTAAAGCGGGCTTGGTTGCCGCCGACGAAACCACCTTCGCTTATTTGAAAGGTCGCCAGTTCGCGCCGAAAGGCCAAGACTGGGATGAAGCCGTAGCTTACTGGAAGACGCTGAAAACCGACGAAAACGCCACGTTCGACACCACTGTCACCCTGAACGCGGCGGATATCGCGCCTCAGGTCACTTGGGGCACCAACCCAGGTCAGGTAATGGCGGTGAATCAGGTTATCCCTAACCCATCCTCTTTCAGCGACCCGGTAGAGCGCGCTTCGGCTGAAAAAGCTTTGGCTTATATGGACTTGCAGCCGGGCATTAAGTTGACCGACGTCTCAATCGACAAAGTGTTTATCGGCTCTTGCACCAACTCACGCATTGAAGATTTACGCGCAGCTGCGGCAGTGGCCAAAGGCCGTAAAGTCGCCAGCGGCGTGCAGGCTATCGTGGTGCCAGGCTCTGGCCCGGTGAAAGCGCAGGCGGAAGAAGAAGGTTTGGATAAGATCTTCATCGAAGCCGGTTTCGAATGGCGTCTGCCGGGCTGCTCAATGTGTCTGGCGATGAACAATGACCGTCTGAATCCGGGCGAGCGTTGTGCTTCCACCAGCAACCGTAACTTCGAAGGTCGTCAGGGCCGCGGCGGTCGTACTCATCTGGTTAGCCCGGCAATGGCAGCTGCCGCCGCGGTAACTGGCCGTTTCGCTGATATTCGTGAACTGAACTAAGGAAACCATCATGACTAAATTCACTCAACATATTGGTCTGGTGGTTCCGCTGGATGCGGCTAACGTCGATACCGATGCCATCATTCCTAAGCAGTTTTTGCAGAAAGTGACCCGTACCGGTTTCGGCCAGCACCTGTTCAACGACTGGCGTTTCTTGGACGACGCGGGGCAGCAGCCTAACCCTGATTTCGTGCTGAATAAGCCGCGCTACAAAGGCGCAAGCATCCTGCTGACTCGTGAAAACTTCGGCTGCGGCTCATCCCGTGAGCACGCACCTTGGGCGCTGACTGATTACGGCTTCCACGCCGTGATCGCCCCAAGCTTTGCTGATATTTTCTACGGTAATTCGTTCAACAACCAACTGCTGCCAATCACCCTGAGCGATGAGCAAGTGGATGAGTTGTTCAAACTGGTTGAAGCTAACGAAGGCATCACCTTCGAAGTGGATCTGGAAAACCAAGTGGTCAACGCCGGTGGCAAAAGCTACTCGTTTGAAATCGACAGTTTCCGCCGTCACTGCATGATCAATGGCTTAGACAGCATTGGCCTGACTTTGCAGCACGAAGCCAACATCTCCACTTACGAGAACAAACAGCCTGCATTCATGAAGTAATGACTGCGCCGTTTGATAAAAAAACCCGCGAAATTCGCGGGTTTTTTATTGCCGATGGCGCGCCTTACACGTCTTTGACTTTCCACATCAGGCCCAGCGCCAGCAGGGATAGCAGGGTTATCGCCCAATACACCGGATAATGGCCGAAGTTCTCCACGATAGTACCTTGTAGCAGCCCGGCAAAAATCACCCCGGTTGAAATGCTATTGGTAAACAGCGTAGTCGCTGAACCCGCGCGGCCGGGCATTAGATCTTGGAAATAGAGCATGCCGATACCCGCGATAATGCCGATGAATATCGCATTGAACAGTTGCAGCAGGATAAGCGCCGTTTTCGACTCGAACAACACCAGCCCGGCATAGAAAATTACGCCATTGGCGGCGGCAATCAGCATCAGACGGCGCTTGCCCCAGCGTTTCACTAAAGTCCCTGCAATCAGCATCGCCGGGATTTCAATCCCCGCCGCCGTGCCCATCAGCAAGCCAGCTAAGCCCTCGGGAAGCCCCAAGTCACGCGCGATATACAGCGGCATATCAATCACATACATCAGGTTGCAAGTCCACATCAGTAACGACGCAAAAAACAGCAGCCTGACATCGCGATTGCGCCACGCGCTCACCGCAACTTCGGCATTATCCACCGGCTGCTCCACGCGCGGCACCGACGGCAGAAACAGCCAAATCATCAGAATACTGGCGACATACACCGCCGCCGCGCTGAGATACATCAGCGTGAAGCCGTAATTGAGTGCCAGCATAAAGGAGAGCGGCGGGCCGAGCACCCACGCCAGCGACAGCATGGCGCGCATGGTCGAGCTAAACATCACCACTTCGCTGGCCGAGCGATCCGCATGCTCGCGGGCCAGCGCGAACAGCTGCGGCATTGAAGTATTGGCAATCGCCGCCAACAGCACGCCGACGGTGATCAGCACTAAATAGTCGCGGCTAAAAGCAAAAACCAGCGCGTTGCCCACCGCCATCACACAGCACAGTAGCAGCAGCTTTCGGCGGTCACCCTTCTTATCCGAGCGATTGGCCAGCAAGAAGCTGACGGCAATGCCTGCAATGGCATTCACCGTATAAAACAACCCGACCCACATTGGCCTGACTTTCACTTCATTGGTCAGAAACAGGCTCAGCGTAGGTGCCTGTAGCGCCCCGGCAATGCCGCACAGCAGGGAAACCGTCAGAAAAGTGGCATAGATTGAATTGATACGACGCTTAAGCATGAGCCATCCCAGAGTGGTCGAAGGCGGGTAAACAACCCTCAGTGTAGCCGCGTTTTAAAATAAAAAAACCAGTGAGTTACCTCACTGGCTGGTGACAATACACCATTACTCAGAAATCGTTTTAGCCCGCCTGAGGCTGCTTACGTTCAGGCCGACTTAAGTATGTTTGCGGTACTGCTCATCACTCATCTCGTCGATGTCCCACTGCATCAGCTGGTTCAGCGTGGCAACGCGATACTCTTGTGGCACCCAGTTCAACCACTCTGCTGGCGCACTTTGCGGGGCGACCGCGCGGAAATAGCGCTGGAAAAAATCTCGATTTAGAAGACCTTGCATGCTGACCTCCGGGGTATGTGCATCACGGCTTTGTTGCTAAACAGTATCGGAGTAATATGAGGAAAGATAAATTGATGAAAACAGCACTTGGAGTTCCTCTTTTATGTCATCACCGCGTTTGCAACAGCAGTTCATTCGCCTCTGGCAAAGCTGCCATGGGGAAGAGACGCACACCACTTTGCAGGCGCTTTCCGAGGTGATGAACTGCTCGCGCCGCCATATGCGATCCTTGCTCACCACCATGCAGGAACAGGGTTGGATCAACTGGCAGGCAGAGGCCGGTCGTGGTAAACGCTCTACGCTGAGCTTTCTCTACACCGGACTGGCACTCCAACAACAGCGGGCCGAAGAGCTATTAGAAGAGGATAAAATCGACCAGTTGGTGCAGCTGGTCGGCGACAAAAAAGCCGTGCGCCAAATGCTAATTTCTCAGCTAGGCCGCAGCTTTCGTCAGGGGAAGCATATCCTGCGCGTGCTCTACTATCGCCCGCTGCTCAATCTGCTGCCCGGCACCATGCTACGGCGTTCAGAAACTCACATTGCCCGGCAAATCTTCAGCGGCCTGACGCGCATAAATGAGGAAAATGGGGAACTAGAAGGCGATTTAGCTCACCACTGGCAGCAGCTATCCCCGCTGCACTGGCGTTTTTATCTGCGCCCGGCGATCCACTTCCACCACGGCCGCGAGCTGAACATGGCGGACATCATTAGCAGCTTTGCGCGGCTGAGCACCCATCCGCTGTTCGCGCACTTTTCATCCGTGACGTCGCCGACGCTCAACGTCATCGACATCCATCTCACCTCGACCGACAAATGGCTGCCGTGGCTGCTGGGCAACGTTCACGCCATGATTTTGCCGCAAGAGTGGGCGTCGATGCCGGACTTTGCCCGCCACCCGGTCGGCACTGGCCCCTACGCCGTGGTGCTCAACCAAAATACCCAACTGCGCATTCGGGCATTTGACGAGTATTTCGGTTTTCGCGCGCTGATTGATGAAGTAAATATTTGGGTTCTGCCGGAACTCACCGAGGACTTGGTGCATTCCGGCGTCCAGTTGCAGGCCGACGAGTCTGGCGACAGCGAGCCGGAGAGCCGCCTCGAGGAAGGCTGTTATTTCCTGCTCTATGACCAGCGTTCGCCAATCGGCAGTGATGAAGCCAGCCGCCTGTGGCTCAGCGAGTTGCTCAGTCCGATTGCCCTGCTCAACGCCACCGAGACCATTTACCAGCGCTATTGGGCACCCGCCTTTGGCCTGCTGCCGCGCTGGCACCATCTGCAAACCCATCTTCCGCACCCTAAGCCTGCTCACCTGAAAGAGATAACCCTGACTTACTACAGCGAGCACTCGGAGCATCAGGCGATCAGCAAGGCCATTACGCCTCTGCTGGCGGCGCACGGGGTGAAGCTCAATGTTCAGGTGGTGGATTACGCCAGTTGGCACAGAGGCGAGGCGAAAAGCGACGTCTGGCTGGGCAGCGCCAACTTCACCTTGCCGCTTGAGTTTTCGCTGTTTGCTACCCTGCTGGAGCTGCCGTTAATCAACTACTGCATGGATTGCGACCTGAAATCCGACGGCGCCATGTGGCGCGCCGGGCAGCTCAACATGGGCGAATGGGCGCAAAAACTGGTGGAGAATAACCATCTCCATCCGCTTTTCCACCACTGGCTGGTGTTACAGGGCCAGCGCAGCATGCGCGGGGTGCGCATGAACACCCTCGGCTGGTTCGACTTTAAATCTGCCTGGTTCGCACCGCCCGACAGCTAAAGCTTCTTCCACAAGCCGTACTAAGTCTCTAGAATGGCAATCGTTCTCAACGGGGTGCCTGAAATATTAAACGCCGCGAGCGAGTGTTCAGCGGGTGAAGTCCAGCGCACAGCCAGCGCAGCGTACTCAAGTACGTGAGCATGGCGAGCACTGCACGACGCCCGATCAACACCCGCTCAGCAAGTTTAAAGGCTGAGATAAACCCGTCGAACCTGATCCGGTTAGCCCCGGCGGAGGGATTTGAGACTGCGCCTGCTTACTCAAAATCCTTTGCCCCTTTTCTTTTATGGAGTGCAAAGTTGAAGAAATTACTGCCTTTCCTGCTGCTGTTGAGCGCCCCGGCCTTCGCCGCCAAGCCTGTCCTCACTGTTTACACCTACGACTCTTTCGCTGCTGACTGGGGTCCCGGCCCGGCGATTAAAAAAGCCTTTGAAGCTGACTGCGGCTGCGAACTGAAATATGTCGCGCTGGAAGACGGCGTCTCGCTGCTCAATCGCTTACGGATGGAAGGCAAAAACAGTCAGGCCGACGTGGTAGTCGGGCTGGATAACAACCTGCTGCAAGCCGCCGAGCAAACTGGCTTGTTCGCCAAAGCCCCGGCTACTGACGCCAAGCTGGATATTCCGGGTGGCTGGAACAACTCAACTTTCGTGCCTTACGATTACGGCTACTTCGCCTTCGTCTATGACAAAAATAAGCTGAAGAACCCGCCGAAAAGCCTCGATGAGCTGATTAACAGCCCGCAGAACTGGAAAGTGATTTACGAAGACCCGCGCACCAGCACCCCTGGCCTCGGCCTGCTGCTGTGGATGCAAAAAGTCTATGGCGACAAAGCGCCGCAAGAATGGCAGAAGCTGGCGAAGAAAACCGTCACCGTCACCAAAGGCTGGAGCGAGGCTTACGGGCTGTTCCTGAAAGGGGAAAGTGATCTGGTGCTGAGCTACACCACCTCTCCGGCTTACCACATTATTGAAGAGAAGAAAGACAACTACGCCGCCGCGAACTTCAGCGAAGGCCACTATATGCAAGTTGAAGTTGCCGGGCAGTTGGCTGCTAGCAAACAGCCGGAACTGGCGGCGAAATTCATCAAATTCGTCACCAGCGCGGGCTTCCAGAACACCATTCCTACCGGCAACTGGATGTACCCCGTCGTGAAATCCGAGCTGCCTGCCGCCTTTGGTCAACTGACCGTGCCGAGCAAATCCCTGCAATACAGCGCGCAAGACGTCGCTGACCACCGTAGCCAATGGATTCAGGCATGGCAAACCGCCGTCAGCCGCTGATCCCTCACTGGCTATGGCCGGGCATGGTTGCCGCCCTGAGTATTTTGGCGGTGGCCGTGCTGGCTCTGGGTTCGCTGTGGCGTCATGCGCCACAGTTAGCTGGCCCCTCGCTGTGGCAAGACGCCTATCTGTGGCATGTCATTCGCTTTACCTTCTGGCAGGCGCTGCTGTCGGCGCTGTTCTCGGTGCTACCTGCGATCCTGCTGGCGCGCGCCCTGTTCCGCCGCCGTTTTCCCGGTCGCCAAATCCTACTGCGCCTGTGTGCCATGACCTTAGTACTGCCAGTGTTGGTGGCGGTGTTTGGTATTCTCAGCGTCTATGGCCGTCAGGGCTGGCTGGCCCAGCTCTGCCAGTGGCTCGGGGTAGATTACGCTTTCTCACCTTATGGGCTGAAAGGCATTTTGCTGGCGCACATCTTCTTTAACCTGCCGCTGGCCGCCCGCCTACTGCTTCAGGCGCTGGAAAATATCGCCACCGAGCAGCGCCAGCTCGCCGCCCAGCTCGGCATGAATGCGTGGCAGCAGTTCCGTTTTGTCGAATGGCCCGCGCTGCGCCGCCAGATCCTGCCCGCCGCTGCGCTGATCTTTATGCTTTGCTTCGCCAGCTTTGCCACCGTGCTCTCCCTTGGCGGCGGCCCGCAGGCCACCACTATCGAGCTGGCGATTTATCAGGCTCTGAGTTACGACTATGATTTAACCCGCGCCGCCAGTCTGGCGCTGATCCAGCTGGTGTGCTGTCTCGGGCTGGTGATGCTAAGCCAGCAACTCAGCCGCGCACTGCCGGTCGGCCATACCCACGCGCAGAAGTGGTATGACCCCAATGACTCGCTGCTGCGCCGAGGCTGCGACGCCCTGCTGATCGCCCTCGCGCTGCTGCTTATTCTCCCTCCGCTGCTGGCGGTGGTGGTTGATGGAGCCAACCGCGCCGTGCTCAGCGTGCTCAGCCAATCCGCGCTGTGGCAGGCTTTGTGGACCTCTCTGCGTATCGCGGCAGGCAGCGGAATATTGTGCGTGATCCTGACCATGATGCTGCTGTGGAGCAGCCGCGAACTGAGGCTTCGCCAGCGCAACGGCTGGGCGCAGGCGCTGGATATCAGCGGCATGCTGATTCTGGCGATGCCCGGCATCGTGCTGGCGACCGGCTTCTTCTTACTGCTCAGCGACACCATCGGCCTGCCGCAATCGCCGTGGTCGCTGGTTATCATGACCAACGCGCTGATGGCGGTGCCCTATGCCATGAAGGTGCTGGACAACCCGATGCGTGACGTCGCCGAGCGCTACAGCCTGCTCTGTTTGTCTCTGGATATGCGCGGCTGGCGTCGACTGCGCTGGGTGGAATTCAGCGCGCTGAAACGCCCTTTAACGCAGGCGCTGGCCTTCTCTTGCGTGCTTTCACTCGGCGATTTCGGCGTCATTGCGCTGTTCGGCAACGAGAATTTCCGCACGCTGCCTTTCTACCTTTATCAGCAGATTGGCTCTTATCGCAGTCAGGACGGCGCGGTGACCGCGCTGCTATTGCTGCTGCTATGCTTCTTGCTGTTCACCCTGATTGAACGTTTACCGGGCCGCCATGCTGACGCTAAATAAACTGACTTACCTGTATGAACACCTGCCGATGCGCTTTGATTTACAGATTGAGGCGGGAGAGCGCGTCGCCATTCTGGGGCCAAGTGGCGCGGGGAAAAGCACCCTGCTCAGCCTGACCGCGGGCTTTTTGGCGGCGACCAGCGGGAAAATTCTGCTTAATGGTCAAGACCATAGCCAGACGCCACCGGCCAAGCGCCCGGTCTCCATGCTGTTTCAGGAGAACAATCTGTTCTCCCATCTGACCGTGCGCCAGAACATGGGGCTGGGGCTGCATCCGGGGTTGAAACTGAGCGCCGCGCAGCAGCAAGAATTGTTGGAAATCGCCCGGCAAGTGGGCCTTGAGGATTGTCTGGATCGCCTGCCTTCGCAGCTCTCGGGCGGGCAGCGCCAGCGCGTGGCCTTGGCGAGATGCCTGTTACGCAGCCAGCCTATCTTACTGCTGGATGAGCCATTTTCCGCCCTCGATCCGGCACTGCGCAGTGAAATGCTCAACCTGCTGGATAGAGTGTGCTCGGAGCGTAATCTGACGCTGCTGATGGTGTCGCATAATTTAGATGACGCGGTGCGCGTGGCGCAACGCACACTGTTGGTAGTCGACGGCCGGATTTACTACGACGGCCCGACGCAGGCTCTGGTGGAAGGCAGTGCAGCAGAAGCCCAGATACTGGGCATTCCGCTGCGCTAAGAGGAGTTAGCGGGTGATCACTTTCCACAGCAGATGCCCGTAAACCGGCATCAAAGGCTGCTTGCTTAGCATGACAAAACAGACCGCTGTGGCAATTACGCCAAGCACGGAGAGCACGCGCACCCGAGCCAATGGCAGCCAGCGCGCCATGGCGTCGCCGCTGTTTTTATCCGAGCGGAACCAGCGCCACAGCAACCACGCCGTCAGCCACAATAAGGCCGCAGAGCCCAGCAGCAGCCACTTGAATACCGTGCTGTTATGCCCGGCGGGGATATCAATCGCCACGCCCGCCAAAATACCCGGTAGGAAGTAGACCGGGGGCCAAGTGATGCAGCCGACGATGTTCGGCGGCGCAAATTTATACGGCGGCAGGCTGAGCATCCCGGCCACCATCGGCACCAGCGGACGAGTCGGCCCAATAAAGCGGCCAATAATGACCGTCGCGAAGCTGTGCCGGTCGAGCGCGCTGCCGGTTTTGTCGAGCAGCGCCTGATAGCGTTGCAGGAACTTCCAGTTATGCAGCGGCCCCTTGAAGCGACGGCCGATGAAATAGGAGGCCCAGTCGCCCACGAAACAGCCCAGCCCGGCGGCCAGCCACGCTTCGTACAGGCCAACCTGTCCGCTGCCAATCAAGGTGCCAAGAGTCGCCATCATGACGGTGCCGGGAAGGATTAACCCAACCAGCGCCAGCGATTCAAAAAACGCCACCACCGCAACGATAATCAGTGCAATTCCCACCGACTGCGCGACGAGATGCTGTAAATAGGCTTCCATAAAATCCCAGTGTTATGTGCGTCTTGCATGGCCAAATCAATGGCTGACCATCCCTGCAATATCAGGTAAATGACTGAATACTCTATAAATGAAAAACATTCACAAAATGCATTTCAGTCCAGTAATTCATAAGTGTAGCTTTATAAAACATTACGCGGCTGAATTGTCAGTGCAGTGCGAAAGTGAGTCAACCGGCGAATTGTATGCATATTTGCCTAAATGCGCCTTAAACCCGCGCCAATGGACAAGAACTGTATAAATAACCATACTATATTGCTCTACCCTGCTTTTTACTCGACCTAATGAGGCGCTTATCAACGCATCCACTTCGCACGCTTCGACGCTCACCTCGCCACGTGAGGGGTTTGTTTTAACCCGACACTGGCGCGACACCCCGCGCGGCACGGAGGTGGAGCTGTGGCTGGCGACTGACAGCGGCCCTCAGCGCGTGCGTTTGCCTTTGCAGGAGTCGGTGGCTTTTTTGCCCGTCGAGCAGCGCAAGCAGGCCGAACGGCTACTCGCTGGTGAGAAAGGCTACAGCCTGCGCGAGCTGCCTTTGCAGGATTTCCAATCTCGCCCGGTCCTTGGGCTGTATTGCACCCAGCACCGCCAGCTCATGCGGCTGGAGAAGCTGCTCAAAGAGAATGGCGTCACGCTGTTTGAAGCAGACATTCGCCCGCCGGAGCGCTACCTGATGGAGCGCTACATCACCGCGCCGGTCTGGTTCAGCGGCCAACAGAGCGGCGACAATCTGCTGGTTGAAACTCGCATGAAGCCCGCCGAGGCCTATCGCCCGCCGTTAAAACTCTGCTCGCTGGACATTGAAACCAGCGGCAACGGCGAGCTTTACTGCATTGGCCTTGAAGGCTGCGGCCAGCGCCACGTCTACATGCTCGGGCCAGCGAATGGTGACCCTAATACTCCGCGCGACTTCATTCTGGAGTATGTCGACAGCCGCCCGAAGCTGTTGGAGAAGCTCAATGAGTGGCTGGCAGCCTATGATCCTGACGTCATTATCGGCTGGAATGTGGTGCAGTTTGACCTGCGCGTGCTGCAAAAACACGCCGAGCGCTACCATATTCCGCTGCGTTTTGGCCGCGACGGTAGCGACCTTGAGTGGCGCGAGCACGGCTTCAAACAGGGGCATTTCTTCGCTGCGGCCGCCGGGCGTTTAATCATTGACGGCATTGAAGCACTGAAATCGGCTTTCTGGAACTTCTCTTCGTTCAGTTTGGAAAACGTCTCGCAAACTTTGCTTGGCGAAGGTAAAGCCAGTGACAGCCCTTACCAGCGGCTGGCCGAGATTGAACAGCGTTTTCGCGAAAATAAGCCCGCGCTGGCCCACTACAACCTGAAAGACTGCGAGCTGGTGACGCGCATTTTTGCCAAAACCGAGCTGATGCCCTTCCTGCTCGAGCGCGCTTCGGTGACCGGGCTGGCGGTCGATCGCCACGGCGGCTCGGTGGCCGCTTTCACCCACCTTTATTTACCGCGCATGCATCGCATCGGCTATGTCGCGCCGAATATGGGTGAACGCGAAGGGGAAATGAGCCCCGGCGGCTTCGTGATGGACTCCCGTCCCGGCCTGTATGATTCCGTGCTGGTGCTCGACTACAAAAGCCTTTATCCGTCGATTATCCGCACCTTCCTGATTGACCCCGTGGGGCTGGTCGCCGGTTTGCAGCAGCCCGACGAGCAACACGCCGTGCCGGGCTATCGCGGCGCGCACTTCTCCCGTGAGAAGCACTGCCTGCCGGAGATCGTGCGGCAAATCTGGCAAGGACGCGAAACCGCCAAGCAGCAAAATAACAAGCCGCTGTCGCAGGCACTGAAAATTATCATGAATGCTTTTTATGGCGTGCTGGGTTCCAGCGGCTGTCGTTTCTTCGACCCAAGGCTGGCGTCGTCCATCACCCTGCGCGGCCACGACATCATGCGCCAGACTCGCGAACTGATTGAAGCCGAAGGCTTTCAGGTGATCTATGGCGATACCGATTCCACCTTTGTCTGGCTGAATAAAGCCCACTCTGAAAAAGATGCCGGGGCCATTGGCCGCAGTCTGGTGGAGCAGGTTAATGCTTGGTGGAAAGCCCATCTGCAGCAGGAATATGGGCTGGAAAGCGCGCTGGAGCTGGAGTTTGAGACTCACTTCAAACGTTTCCTGATGCCGACCATTCGCGGCTCCGAGCAGGGCAGTAAAAAGCGCTATGCCGGATTAACCCAAGGGCCGGACGGTGAACATATCATCTATAAAGGTTTGGAAACGGTACGCACCGACTGGACGCCGCTGGCGCAAGATTTCCAGCAGGCGCTGTATCAGCGAATTTTCCATAATCAGCCTTATCAGGACTATGTGCGGGAGTACGTGGCAAGCACGCTGGCGGGAGAGTTCGACAGCCAGCTGGTTTATCGCAAACGCCTGCGCCGCAAGCTCAGCGACTACGAGCGCAATGTGCCGCCGCACGTCCGAGCTGCAAGGCTGGCCGACGAGTATAATGTGGCGCAAGGCCGCGCCCAGCAGTACCAAAACGGCGGCTGGATAAGCTATGTAATGACCACCTCGGGGCCAGAACCGCTGGAGAATCTGCATTCGCCAATTGATTACGACCACTATATTGAGCGCCAGCTCGAGCCGGTGGCCGACGGCATTCTGCCCTTCCTGCATGATGACTTTGCTACACTTATCACTGGCCAGATGGGTTTGTTTTAAATCAGGCACGCGGGTCTGTTTAGTAAAGATGTATCGTGACGAAAGGGCCGCCTTCTATTACCATAGCGCCCTTTCCCGAATCTGAACCACCCCCATAAAATTAACAATTCCGCGCCACTGGCGAGGAAAGCAAGCTATTACTAAAAATCAGGGCGCAGTAAAGCCGTTCATAACAGACAGACACAGAGAGAGATTATGCCGTTTACATTGGGTCAACGCTGGATAAGCGACACGGAAAGCGAATTAGGATTAGGGACCGTCGTCGCGATTGATACGCGCATGGTAACCCTGCTTTTCCCCGCCACTGGTGAAAACCGACTGTATGCTCGTAATGATTCCCCAATCACCCGCGTGATGTTTAACACCGGGGACACCATCAGTAGCCATGAAGGATGGCAGCTACTGGTTGAAGAAGTGGTTGAAGATAAAGGGCTGCTGACCTACATCGGTACGCGTACCGACACCGAAGAGACGGGCGTCGCGATGCGCGAAGTGCTGCTCGACAGCAAGCTCACCTTCAGTAAGCCTCAAGACCGACTGTTCGCCGGTCAAATAGACCGCATGGACCGTTTCGCCCTGCGCTTCCGCGCCCGTAAATATCAGCGCGAACAGTTCCGTCTGGAGTTCGGCGGCCTGCGCGGTATGCGCGCCAGCCTGATCCCGCACCAGTTGCACATTGCTTATGAAGTGGGCCAGCGCCATGCCCCGCGCGTGCTGTTAGCCGACGAAGTGGGTCTGGGTAAAACCATCGAAGCCGGGATGATCATCCACCAGCAGCTGCTGTCTGGTCGCGCCGAACGCGTGCTGATCGTGGTGCCAGAAACCCTGCAACACCAGTGGCTGGTCGAGATGCTGCGCCGCTTCAACCTGCGATTCTCGCTGTTTGATGACGACCGCTACGCCGAGTCAGTCCATGAAGCCACTAACCCGTTTGAAACCGAGCAGTTGGTTATCTGTTCGCTGGACTTCGTGCGCCGCAATAAGTCTCGTCTGGAGCAGTTGTCCGAAGCCGAGTGGGACATGCTGGTTGTCGACGAAGCGCACCACTTGGTGTGGAGCGAAGACGCGCCGAGCCGCGAATATCAGGTTATCGAGCAGCTTTCTCAGCAGATCCCAAGCGTACTGTTGCTGACCGCAACCCCAGAGCAGCTGGGCCAGCAGAGCCACTTTGCCCGCCTGCGACTACTCGACCCAGACCGTTTCCACGATTACGAAGAATTCATTGAAGAGCAGCAGCAGTATCAGCCAGTGGCTGACGCCGTGACCCTGCTGCTCAACCAAGAACAATTAACGCCAGAGGCACTGGCACTGCTGGGCGAACGCGTGGGCAATGCCGACGTCGACAACCTGCTGGCCGCTGCCAACGCCGGTGATGAGGCCGCCGCCAAAAAACTGGTCGCCATGCTGATGGACCGCCACGGCACCAGCCGCGTGCTGTTCCGTAACACCCGTAACGGTGTGAAAGGCTTCCCTGAGCGCCACCTGAACGCGGTGAAATTGCCTCTGCCAACCCAGTACCAGACGGCAATTAAGGTGTCCGGCATCATGGGCGCTAAGAAAACGGTGGAAGCGCGCGCCTACGACATGCTCTATCCGGAGCAGATTTATCAGGAGTTCGAAGGCGACAACGCCACGTGGTGGAACTTCGACCCGCGCGTGGAGTGGCTGCTGGGCTACCTGACGGCTAACCGTGACGAAAAAGTGCTGGTGATCTGCGCCAAAGCCGCCACCGCGCTGCAACTCGAGCAGGTGCTGCGCGAGCGCGAAGCTATCCGTGCCGCCGTGTTCCACGAAGGTTTGTCGATTATCGAGCGTGACCGCGCGGCGGCCTACTTCGCTTCTCAGGAAGATGGCGCGCAGGTGCTGCTCTGTTCTGAAATCGGCTCCGAAGGGCGTAACTTCCAGTTCGCCAGCAAAATGGTGATGTTCGACCTGCCATTTAATCCGGACCTGCTGGAGCAGCGTATTGGCCGTCTGGACCGTATCGGCCAGCAGAACAACATCGACATCATGGTGCCTTACCTCGAGCAGACCGCGCAGTCGGTGCTGGTGCGTTGGTTCCATGAAGGTCTGGACGCCTTCGAGCACACCTGCCCGACCGGCCGCACCATTTACGACAGCGCCTATGAGCAGCTGATTGCGTTCTTGGCGACGCCAAACGAGCAAGAGGGTCTGAACGAGTTTATTGCTGAATGCCGCAGTAAGCACGACGCGCTGAAGCTGGAGCTGGAAAACGGCCGCGACCGCCTGCTGGAGATGCACTCCAACGGCGGCGAACCGGCGCAGCAGCTGGCAAAAGAGATTGGCGAGCAGGATAACGACGTCAATCTGGTGAACTTCGCGCTGAACCTGTTCGACATCGTGGGGATCAACCAAGAAGACCGCAGCGATAACCTGATCGTGCTGACGCCGTCGGATCACATGCTGGTGCCGGACTTCCCGGGGCTGCCGGAAGATGGCTGCACAGTGACCTTCGACCGTGAGCAGGCACTGTCCCGCGAAGACACGCAGTTCATCAGTTGGGAGCATCCGATCATTCGCAACGGTCTGGATCTAATTCTGTCTGGCGACACCGGCAGCTGCGCGGTGTCGATCCTGAAGAATAAGGCGCTGCCGGTCGGCACGTTGCTGGCTGAGCTGGTGTATGTTGTGGAGTGTCAGGCACCGAAGCACCTGCAATTAACCCGCTTCTTGCCACCGACGCCGGTTCGCATGCTGATGGACCGCAAAGGCACCAATCTGGCGGCGCAGGTTGAGTTCGAAAGCTTCAACCGCCAGTTAAATGCCATTAACCGTCACAACTCCAGCAAACTGGTCAACGCGGTGCAGGCTGATGTCCACGCCATGCTGCAACAGGCCGAGCCGCAGATTGCCGAAGAAGCTCGCACGCTGATTGAAGCCGCCAAGGTTGAAGCCGACGTGCAGCTAAACCAAGAGCTGGCGCGCCTGAAGTCGCTGAAAGAGGTTAACCCGAACATTCGTGATGACGAGCTGGAAGCGATAGAATCGAATCGCCAACAGGTTCTGGCTAACCTGAACGATGCCAGTTGGCGTCTGGATGCTATCCGTCTGGTAGTGGTTAGCCACCAGTAATGCCAGCCAAGAGGCAGGAGTCCCCTGCCTCTTCCCTTTTCATGACAGTAGAAAATTGAAACCGCGATGAGTGAAAATCAATCCACATCCTACATCCCTTCCAACACCAAGCCGCTGGAGGATTACAACCCGCCGAAGGATCCTTGGTTGCAGGTGATTTTTCAGGATGAGCACATCATGGTGGTCAATAAGCCGAGCGGCCTGCTGTCAGTTCCCGGCAAGCTGGCTGAGCATCACGACAGCCTGATGACCCGCATTCAGCAAGAGTTTCCCGAAGCCGAGTCGGTGCATCGCCTTGATATGTCCACCAGCGGCGTGATTGTGGTGGCGTTAACCAAGGAAGCCGAGCGCGAGCTTAAGCGCCAGTTCCGCGAGCGCGAGACCAAAAAAGTCTATATCGCCCGCGTTTGGGGCCGAGTAGAAGAGGATTACGGCATTATCGATTTGCCGCTGATTTGTGATTACCCGAATCGCCCAAAACAGAAGGTGTGTCACGAAACCGGAAAAAAAGCCCTCACCCAGTATGAAGTGATGTCTTGGGATGAGGACGGCACCACGCGCGTTAAGCTGCGGCCGATAACAGGCCGCTCTCACCAGCTGCGTGTTCACCTGCTGGCTATCGGCCATCCGATCCTTGGCGATAAATTTTATGCGCCGCCCGAGGCGCTGGGCGTGGTCAATCGCCTGCAACTGCACGCGCAGGAGCTATCGTTCTACCATCCAATCACCGATACGCCGGTAGTCTTTAACTGCGAGCCGGATTTCTAAAAGCAGCATTAAAGAAAAAGGCGCTGAATTCACCTTCAGCGCCTTTTTTTCGCCACCGGAAAAGAGGTCTATTTAAACCCTTTCTCGCGCTTAATCAGGTCATAAGCCGCCTGAATCGCCTGCGCTTTCTCTTTCGCCATCTCCATCATTTCTGGTGGTAAACCTTTCGCCACCAGTTTGTCTGGATGGTGCTCGCTCATCAGCTTGCGATAGGCACGTTTAATCGTGGCGCTATCGTCTGACGGGCTAACACCCAGCACTTTACAAGCATCGGCCAGCGTCGGCCCCTGCTGAGCCTGACGGAATCCGCCCTGCGAGTAGCGCCCCTGATGGCCACCGCCAAACTGCTGACCGCCCTCCATCATGCTGAGGAACTGGTCGAACTGCTGGCGGGAGATGCCCAGCTCTTCGGCGATAACATTCAGCACCTGCCGCTCATTGGGATGCAACGAGCCATCGGCAAATGCGGCTTGGATCTGAATTTCCAGAAAAGTCCGGATTAAGTCGAAACGCCCGAAGCACACATTGCGCAGCTCGCGCATTTTCTCACGCAGCGGATAACTCGACTCTTTACCACTCTGGAATGCGCGCTGTGCCGCATTTCGGTTCTCACCGTGCAACTGCATTCGGTCCATATAAAGGCTGGCAATCTGAATATCCGCCTCGGTCACACGCCCCTTTGATTTCGTTAAATGCCCCATCACCTCAAAGGTGGTGCGGAAAAAAACAGTTTGTCTTGTCTGTTGATCGGCAAAATAACCGCGACTCTTAACCGAGCGCGCCTTGTCGAACATGTGTCCGATCAACACCCCAATAACGATTCCCCAGAATCCCACGCCGGACATTAAACCCAGCACAAGCCCGAGCAGCTTTCCCCAATACTGCATATACTCCTCAATTCACCATGGCGTCGTCGAAAAATTGCTTTATCATAACTGGCATTTATCGTTGTGCCTAACGGCTACGACGTTTACCGGTTGGATTTAACACTAGCGCAACGATGATGAGTAATATAGTCTCTGACCGTTTGCCGGCATGATGCCTCTGATGACGGAACACCAATTTACGTATGAAAAACAGACGTCTGAAAACACGCTTCCCCACGCTGCTGGCCACCACTATTTGGACGGCCCTGTACAGCCATGGCGCTTTAGCCGACCTCGCTGCGCAATGTATGCTCGGGGTACCTACTTATGATAAACCTCTGGTTACCGGTGACCCGAACAAGCTTCCTGTCAATATTCAGGCGGATCAGGCGACCGGCAACTATCCCGACAACGCGCTGTTTAGCGGTAGCGTTAATGTCGAGCAGGGTAACAGCGCCCTGACTGCCGATCAGGTGCAGCTCAACCAGGTGACCACGCCTGGCGAAGCCACGCCAATCCGCACCGTGACCGCAACCGGTGACGTGAGATATAGCGATCCGCAGATCAAACTGAACGGCCCTAAAGGTTTCTCGAATCTGACCACCAAAGATACCGATCTTGAAAAAGGCGACTACCAAATGGTAGGCCGTCAGGGTCGTGGTACGGCAGATAAGATGAAGCAGCGTGACAGCAACCGCTACACCATCTTGGATAACGGTACCTTTACTTCCTGTCTGCCCGGCGATAACAGCTGGAGCGTGGTGGGTTCCACCATCATCGAAGACCGTCAGGAAGAAGTGGCTGAGATCTGGAACGCCCGTTTCCACATTGGCCCGGTACCGGTGTTCTACAGCCCATACATGCAGTTGCCAATCGGCGACCGCCGTCGTTCCGGTTTCTTGATCCCGAACGCCAACTACAGCAGCACCAACGGCTTCGGCGTCACTATTCCTTATTACTGGAATATCGCGCCTAACTACGACGCCACTATCACCCCGAACTACATGAGCAACCGTGGTCTGCAATTGCAGAACGAGTTCCGCTATTTGACCGGCCTCGGCGCGGGTCTGATGCAGTTCGACTATTTGGGCGATGATAAGAAAATCGACGACGACTTTGTGAAAAGTCAGGCGCGTACCAGCGATAAAACTAAGCGCTGGATGTACTACTGGGTACACTCGGGCGTCCTCGATCAGGTTTGGCGTTTCAACGTTGACTACACCAAGGTCAGCGATCCGTACTATTTCAACGACTTTGACTCAAAATACGGTTCGACTACTGACGGCTATGCCGCGCAGAAATTCAGCGTGGGTTACGCCAACAAGAACTGGGATGCGACTTTAGCCAGTAAGCAGTTCCAGATCTTTAATGGCGTGGGTAACAATAACGCTTACCGCGCAATGCCGCAGTTTGACGTCAACTACTACAAAAACGATCTCGGTCCGTTTGATCTTCACGTCTACGGGCAGGCCGCCAAATTCACCAGCGTGAACCCGGATAACCCGGAAGCCACGCGACTGCACTTGGAGCCAACGTTAAGCCTGCCGCTGAGTAACAGCTTGGGTAGCCTCGATAATGAAGTCAAATTGATGACGACCCATTATCAGCAGGATATTCCTGACTCGTTCTTTGCTGCTAACCCTAACTCTAAGCTACAAAGCACGGTAAACCGCACGCTGCCTGAGTTTAAATCTGACGGCAAGATGGTGTTTGAACGCACCATGGACTGGAACGCGGGCTATACGCAAACCCTCGAACCACGCGCCCAGTATCTCTACATTCCTTACCGCGACCAGAGTGGGATCAACACCTATGACTCCACGCTGCTTCAGTCCGACTACACCGGCCTGTTCCGCGACAAGAGCTACAGTGGTCTTGACCGTATTGCCTCTGCAAACCAAGTGGCGGGTGGTTTAACCACGCGTATTTACGATGATGGCTTGGTTGAACGCTTCAACGCGTCATTGGGTCAGATTTACTACTTCACCCCTCCGCGCACCGGCGATCAAAACAGCGTTCTGGACAAGAATGACGATACCGGCAGCCTGGTGTGGGCGGGTGATACTTACTACAAAATCAATGACTTCTGGGGTGTTCGCGGCGGTGCGCAGTATGACACACGCCTTGACTCCTTGGCGCTGGGTGATGCGGTGTTGGAATACCGTGGTAGCACGGACAAAATGGTTCAGTTGAGCTACCGTTATGCCAGCCCGGAGTATATTCAGGCGACATTGCCGAACGTACAAAACCCAGGTTATCAGCAAGGTATCTCGCAAGTGGGCGGTATCGCCAGCTGGCCGATCGCCGATCGCTGGGCCATCGTGGGTGCATATTATTACGACACCAAAGCACAGCAACCGGCTGACCAATTGCTCGGTCTGCAATACAATACCTGCTGTTGGGCAGTTGGCTTTGGCTACGAGCGCAAAATCACCAACTTTGATAACGTCAACGCAGAAAGTAAGTATGACAACAAGATTTCACTCACTCTTGAACTTCGTGGCCTGAGTAATAGTCATACCCTCGGAACCACAGAAATGCTGGGCCGCGGTATATTGCCTTACCAACGTGCATTCTAAGACCGACGACATGTTGAACTCAGTGAACTTGCATCCGCAATTGCGGATTAAACAAATGGAAAATGTATGAAGAACTGGAGAACACTTCTCCTCGGCTTAACGCTTTGTGCCAGCACCGCGTTCGCAGCCCCTCAAGAGGTTGATAAAGTGGCCGCCGTGGTTGATAACGGCGTGGTCCTGGACAGTGACGTCAACAGCCTGATGCAATCTGTTAAACAGCAGGCTAAAGAAGCAAATCAGCAATTACCTGATGATGCGACGCTGCGTCACCAGATCCTTGATCGTCTGATCATGGACAAAATCCAGTTGCAGATGGCCGATAAAATGGGCATCAAACTGACTGATGATGATGTTGATAAAGCCATCGCTGGTATTGCCGCACAGAACAAACTGACCGTAGACCAGCTGCGTAGCCGTCTGGCCTATGACGGTCTGAACTACAGCACTTACCGCGCGCAGATCCGCAAAGAGATGATGATCAGCGAAGTGCGTAACAGTGAAGTTCGTCGTCGCGTTACCGTTCTGCCGCAGGAAGTTGATGCGCTGGCCAAACAGGTTGGTGCACAAAACGGCGGCGACGCTGAGTTTAACCTGAGCCACATCTTGCTTCCTCTGCCGGAAAACCCGACGCAGGACCAAGTGGACACCGCAGAAGCGTTAGCCAAGAAACTGGTGGCTGAGCTGAACAACGGTGGCGACTTCGGCAAAATGGCCATCACCTATTCTGCTGACTCACAGGCGCTGAAAGGCGGCAACATGGGTTGGGGTAAATTGCAGGAGCTGCCAACGCTGTTTGCTCAGGCTCTGAGCACCGCGCAGAAAGGCCAAATCATCGGTCCAATCCGTTCGGGCGTCGGCTTCCATATCCTGAAAGTTAACGATATCCGTGGCGACAACAAAACCGTTTCCGTCACTGAAGTTCACGCACGTCACATCTTGCTGAAGCCTTCTGTGGTGATGACTGACGATCAGGCTCGCGCTAAACTTGAGCAGGTCGCAGCTGATATCCGCAGCGGTAAAGCCAAGTTTGCTGATGAAGCGAAACAGCTTTCTCAAGACCCAGGTTCAGCGAATCAGGGTGGCGATTTAGGTTGGGCTTCTCCTGACATGTATGACCCAGCGTTCCGCGACGCACTGATGAACCTGAAAAAAGGCGAACTCAGCGCACCGGTTCACTCTTCCTTCGGCTGGCATTTGATTCAGTTGCTCGATACCCGTCAGGTTGATAAAACCGACGCAGCGCAGAAAGAGCGCGCGTACCGCATGCTGTTCAACCGTAAATTTGCTGAAGAAGCTCAGACCTGGATGCAGGAACAACGTGCCAACGCGTACGTGAAGATTCTGGACGGTAATGGACAATAATTCTTTGGCGACAAAACGTTTAGTGGTAACCCCCGGCGAGCCAGCCGGGGTTGGGCCGGATCTGGTACTTGCTCTGGCTCAGCAGGCTTGGCCTGTTGAGTTAGTGGTTTGCGCCGATCCGGCTTTGTTACTTGAGCGCGCCCAGATTCTGGGACTGAACATCGAGTTACGCGAACACCAGCCGGATGCCGCACCTCAGCCTCAGGCTGCGGGTACGCTCACCGTTTTGCCGGTGAAAACCGCCGTTCCTGTGACCGCCGGTCAGCTTAACGTGGCTAACGCCGGTTACGTGGTGGAAACGCTGGCTCGTGCCTGCGATGGCGCAATCAACGGCGAATTCGCCGCTTTGGTTACTGGCCCGGTACAAAAAAGCATTATCAATGACGCAGGTATCCCGTTTATCGGTCATACCGAGTTCTTCGCCGATCGCAGCCATTGCGACCGCGTGGTGATGATGCTGGCGACGGAAGAGCTGCGCGTAGCGCTGGCGACCACCCATCTGCCTCTGCTGGACGTGCCTGCGGCGATCACTCGCCAAAGCCTGCATGAAGTGATCACCATTTTGCATCATGACTTGCAGACTAAATTTGGTATTACCGATCCGCAAATTTATGTCTGTGGCCTGAACCCGCACGCTGGGGAAGGCGGCCACATGGGGCATGAAGAGATTGATACCATCATCCCTGCGCTGAACGAACTGCGCGAAAAGGGGATGAGTCTGATTGGCCCACTGCCAGCGGACACGCTGTTCCAGCCGAAATATCTGCAACACGCCGATGCCGTGTTATCGATGTATCACGATCAGGGCCTTCCGGTGCTAAAATATCAGGGATTCGGTCGCGCAGTGAATATCACACTCGGCCTGCCCTTTATCCGGACCTCCGTTGATCACGGTACTGCACTTGAACTGGCCGCCACCGGCACTGCCGACGCAGGCAGCTTCAAGACGGCAATAAATCTCGCCATTCGTATGGCAACCAATTCTGCTGTTCTATAAAGAAAAGTAAAACAATTACAATGAATAATCGTGTACACCAAGGCCACTTTGCTCGTAAACGTTTCGGGCAAAACTTCTTAACCGATCAGTTTGTTATCGACAGCATCGTATCGGCCATTCATCCCTTGCCCGATCAGGCCGTTGTCGAAATCGGTCCCGGCTTGGCTGCTTTAACAGAGCCGGTTGCCTCGCGCCTTAATAGCATGACCGTGGTCGAGCTTGACCGCGATTTGGCGGCTCGTCTGGAAACCAATCCAAAGATGGCCGGCAAGCTGCGTGTTATCCAGTCTGACGCCATGAAGGTCGACTTCGGCGAGCTGTCGAAAGAGCTGGGCCAGCCGTTGCGCGTGTTCGGCAACCTGCCGTATAACATCTCCACGCCGCTGATGTTCCACCTGTTCCTCTATACTAATGCCATTCGCGACATGCACTTCATGTTGCAGAAAGAAGTGGTAAACCGTCTGGTTGCGGGCCCGAACAGCAAGGCCTATGGCCGTCTGAGCGTGATGGCACAGTACTACTGCAACATTATTCCGGTATTAGAAGTGCCGCCGGAATCCTTCACGCCAGCGCCAAAAGTAGAATCTGCGGTGGTGCGTTTAGTACCGCACGCGACAATTCCTTATCCGGTTGACGACATCCGTATTCTGAGTCGCTTGACCACTGACGCCTTTAACCAGCGTCGTAAGACCGTGCGTAACAGCCTCGGCCACCTGTTCACCGTTGAAGAGATGGAAGAGCTGGGTCTGGATTTACAGATGCGCGCCGAGAATATTTCTGTTGAGATGTACTGCAAACTGGCTAACCGCTTATCGACCCGGCCTAAAAACGGCCAGCCTCAGCCAGAACAATAATCGTACTGAGCCAATATGATGAGAGGCGCGAATGCACATCGCACCGCGCCTCGAAACATAAAGGAAGCGAGGAGTAACGCTATGCTTGATTCACCACGCGTATGTGTTCAGGTGCAAAGTATCTACATTGAATCTCAGTCGATACCTGAAGAAGAGCGCTATGTCTTCTCCTACACCGTGACTATCCGTAATCTCGGCCGCTTCAACGTAAAATTACTCCGCCGTTATTGGTTGATTACTAACAGTAATGCCCGACAGATAGAAGTTCAGGGTGAAGGTGTGGTCGGTGAACAACCACTTATTCTTCCTGGTAACGAATTCCATTACACCAGCGGCGCGGTGCTTGAAACGCCACTGGGCACCATGGAAGGACATTACGAAATGGTCGCAGAGGACGGTGAAATATTCCGTGTCCCTATCCCTGTTTTTCGCCTCGCAATCCCAACGCTGATAAATTAACTCTCATGTCGACATATCTTATTGGTGATGTTCACGGCTGTATCGATGAACTCAAAGCGCTATTGGCGCAAGTGAATTTCAATCCTGAACAAGACCGTTTATGGCTGACCGGCGACCTCGTGGCACGCGGCCCTAACTCGCTCGAAGTGCTGCGCTATGTCAGCGGCTTGGGTGAGTCGGTGCGCATGGTGCTGGGCAATCATGACCTGCATCTGCTGGCGATTTATGCCGGGATCAGCTTCAACAAGCCGAAAGACCGCCTCAATCCGCTGCTGGAAGCCGATGACGCCGATGAACTGATCAACTGGCTTCGCCGCCAGCCGGTGTTGCAGGTGGATGAGGAGCTGAAGCTGGTGATGGCTCATGCTGGCATCACGCCGCAGTGGGACTTGGAAACCGCGCAAATGTGCGCCCGCGAAGTGGAAGCCGTGCTGAGTAGCGACACTTACCCGCTGTTCCTCGACGCCATGTACGGCGACATGCCGAACAACTGGTCGCCGGAGCTGAGCGGTTTAGCTCGTCTGCGCTTTAGCACTAACGCCCTCACCCGCATGCGCTACTGCTTCCCGAACGGTCAGTTGGACATGATGTGTAAGGACACGCCGGAGAACGCACCGCGCCCGCTCAAACCTTGGTTTGATATTGCAAGCCCCATCCGCGAAGCCGGATACAGCATCGCCTTCGGGCACTGGGCTTCTCTGGAAGGTAAAGGCGCGCCGGAAGGCGTTTATGCGCTGGATACCGGCTGCTGCTGGGGCGGCGTACTGACCATGATTCGTTGGGAAGATAAGCAGTATTTCACCCAGCGCTCCAATCGCCGCAGCGACAAAGAGCAGGTTGCGGCTCCGACCGCATCCTGAGTTGGCTTCGGCAGATCAAAAAAGGCACCTTTTCAGGTGCCTTTTTATTTGGCCAGCGTGCGGGCTTAGCCGCGGTTTCTGTCGAGAATTTCGAAACAGAAGCCGTGCGAGTTCTGCTCGTCAGCGTCGTGGAATTCGCTGAAGGTGCTTTCCCACTCATCGGGCTCGTAGTCAGGGAAATGCGTGTCCCCTTCCACTTCAGCATCAATGTGGGTCAGGTATAAACGGTCAGCGCGCGCCAAGAACTGGTCGTAAACGTGACCACCGCCCATGACCATCACTTCCTCAACATCGCCTGCCGCAGCAACAGCCGCATCAATGGAGGTAACCCAGGTGACGCCGTCATGCGTGCCCGGTTGTGAACTGATCACGATATTTAAGCGGCCAGGCAAAGGACGGCCGATAGACTCGAACGTTTTGCGTCCCATGATGACCGGTTTGTTCAGCGTATTACGCTTAAACCAAGCCAGGTCAGCCGGTAAATGCCAAGGCATGGCGTTTTCCATGCCAATAACGCGATCCGCCGCCAGTGCGGCGATCAGGCTGATAATCATTATGAAGCCCTGTGTAAAAGAGGATTTTTAAGGTGACTCAAAAAAGTGCAGACACTATACGGAAAGCCCCTCAAGCCGTCGATAGCGATAACTGCCCAACCATCAGATATAAGATGGCTCTTAGTGATGCGCGATTTATCATTATAAAAGTTCCAATTCGGCACCTTAATTCACGTCATATATAACGAATAATTATCTTAAAACGGTATATATCACTGATATGAATTCGAGACATTTTGAGACTTGTACAGTGCGGCTTACAAGCTGGCGGCATTGGCGTACAGCGGCGTGTAGGCGAGTCGCTTCGACTTTATCTGAAACAGAAAAAAATCTGCCTCCCATAGTTTATGCGTTTGAGGATTGGCGTATGATGCCGCCCTATCTGCTCCTGAATTAACAACGGTTATTGCAATGCTTGAAACCTCCCTGTTTGTTGCCAGCATCTCACTGCTCGGCATGCTCTCCCCCGGCCCGGATTTCTTTCTGGTCATTAAGAATGCGGCTCGCTACCCGAAAGCGGCGGCGATGATGACGTCTCTGGGAGTGATTTGCGGAGTGATAACCCACATGTCTTACTGCGTGGCCGGGCTGGCAGTGGTGATCACCACCACGCCGTGGCTGTTCGACATGCTGAAGTATGTCGGCGCGGCTTATCTGATTTGGGTGGGCATTCAGGCACTGTTCTCACGCTCAAACAGCAAAATGAATCTCGACGGCCTAGAGCAGCAGAAAATCAAACTGCACAAAGCTTTCGTTCAGGGCTACTTGTGCAACTTGCTCAACCCTAAAGCCACCCTGTTCTTCTTGGCGATGTTTACTCAGGTGCTTCAAGTGAACTCCAGCGTGGGCGAAAAGTTGTGGTATGCCTCGATCATCATCGGCCTGTCAGCCATTTGGTGGCCGCTGCTCTCGCTGCTTATCCAAAGCGCGCCGGTGCGCCGTGGTCTGGCCAAAGCGCAGAAAATTGTCGATAAACTGTTGGGTGGCGTACTGATTGGTTTAGGCATTAAAGTCGCTCTGAGCTAATTCCCCTGTCTAAATGCAACACGGGCGATGCCTGCGCACCGCCCGTTTAATAACACTTCTTACCTCTTCCCGTTCGCCTTACCCCTTAGCTTCAATCACCTCATCTTCCGGGGCTTTGCCATCAATACTTCCGCGCCAGCCTTGCTGCTGCCCTGAGGCCAGACGCTTCTGATCCTGCTCGATGGCGTCGGTCAGCATATCTTTGGCGCGTTGCATGGTGGCAACGCGGAACTCGGTATCCTCGTAATTCTCGATAGTGGCTTCGAGCATTTTCGAGTTGTAGCGGCGGAACAGATCGGCTTTTTCCCGCGCCTCGTAAGCATCTAATCCGAGGAACTCCAGCGTCTCGCGCCCAACGCGCAGCGAGCCTTCAAACAGCTCACGCTCAGGTGCTTCAACGCCAAGCCGACGAAGCTGATACCAGTGGTCGACGTCGCGAGCGCGGGCGATAATTTTCAGGTTCGGGAAGTGCTCTTTCGCCAGCTCGGTGAGCTGGAGGTTGGCCTCGACATCATCAATGGCGTTGATCAGCACCTTGGCCTGCCCCGCCCCGGCGGACTCCAGCAGGTCCACGCGGGTGGCATCGCCGTAAAACACTTTTGTGCCAAATTTACGCAGCGTTTCGATGTGGTCCGGGTCGTGATCCAAAACCACGGTATGCACGTTATTGGCGAGCAACAGACGGCCAGCAATCTGTCCGAAACGGCCAAACCCGGCAATGATCACCGTGGCATTTTCATCATCAATGGTATCGTCAGGTCGAGTGTCTTTCGGCGCGTTGCGCTCCAGACGGCTCGCCAGCACCAGCAACAGCGGCGTGACCGCCATGGAGAGCGCCACCGCCAGCGTCAGGGCTTTCGCCCACTCCACTGGCAGCACGCCCGCCATCTGCGCGGTGCTGAAAATCACGAAGGCAAATTCACTGCCCTGCCCGATAAGAATGGCGAACAGGCCGCGCTGGCGTTTTGGCACGCCGAGCAGCGGACCAATCAGCCACAGCAGCGCGGCTTTCAGCAGCATGAAGCCCACCAGCAAAGTGGCAATCAATAACGGCTGATGCACCAGCGTGCCGAAGTCGATGGACATGCCGACGCCGATGAAGAACAGCCCTAACAGCAAGCCTTTAAATGGCTGAATATCGCTTTCCAGCGCGTGGCGGTATTCCGAACTCGCCAGCATCACCCCGGCCAGAAACGCCCCCATCGCCATCGACAGGCCCGCTGTTTCGAGCAAGATACCAAAGCCGAAGACCAAGAAAAGCGCCACGGCGCTGAACACTTCGCGCATGCCCGAGCGGGCAACGAAGTGCAGCAATGGCCGCGCTACATAGCGACCCAGCAGGATCACCGCCGCCAGCGCACCCACCACCTTGGCGGCAGACAAACCAAAGCTTGCCAGCGTGGTGGCTTCTCCGGTGCTTGCCAGCAAAGGGATCATGGCGACCAGCGGAATGGCCGCGATATCCTGAAACAGCAGCACGGCAAAGGCGCTACGGCCAATTGGCGAAGTGGTCAGGCTGCGCTCGCTCATGGCCTGCATGGCGATGGCGGTGGAAGACAGCGCCAGCGTCAGGCCAATCAGCAGGGCTACTTTCCAGTCTAACCCCAGCAAGTAACAGAACAGGCTGAGCACCAAACCGCAGCCGCCCATCTGGATACTGCCGCCGCCGAACACCGAGGCGCGCAGGGTCCATAAGCGTTTTGGGTCCAGCTCAAGGCCGATGATAAACAGCATCAGCACCACGCCAATCTCGGCAAAAGTCAGAATCGACTCAGGGTCGGAAACCAGCTTTAGCCCCCACGGGCCGATGATGCAGCCCGCAATCAAATAGCCCAGCACCGAGCCTAAACCAAGGCGCACGGCAATCGGCACAAACAGCGCGGCGGAGCCGAGGTAAAGCAGCCCTTCAAGCAGCAAATTATGGTTTTCCATCGCTGCCTCCCACTGGCGCGGTTTCTTTCAAACTCAGACAAGCTGACAAGCGGCGGCGATACTCTTCGCCGGAGGCTTTTAACGCCACCTCGTCGCAAATAAAGGTGTTATGCACGGCAAAGTACGGCAGCCAGTTCATTCCGCAGTAAACCGCTGTGGCCTGAAGTGGCTGGGCCAAGACGTCGAAATCAGGATGGTCGCCCAGCTCAAAGTGATGCTCGTTACCGCCGGTGGTCACCGCCCACAGACAGTGTTTGCCATTCAAAGCATTGCCTTCGTGGCCATAGGCCCAGCCGTGCTCCAGCACTTTATCAATCCACAGCTTAAGCAGCGGCGGCATGCTGTACCACTGCAGCGGATGCTGGAACACCACTAGATCGGCGCGTTCAACCGCCGCCTGCTCGGCGCTGATATCAATACTGAAATCGGGATAAAGATCGTAAAGAGAGCGGACTTCGACATCAGGAAGATCCGCAATTGCCGACAGCAAGCGCTGATTGGCCCGGGAGTGGCGTGGATACGGGTGGGCGTAAATAATTAAAATCATCAGTCAGCTCATATCGTCAAAACATAGATTAATCATAAAGTATTTCTGGGGTTTATTAACTGCCGCCAGTGCCAAGCGAAAGTAATAAAAACGCCCGCTTCCTTTCGGTCGCGGGCGTCGCAGTACCAGACTATGAAGTCTTAAGGTTACTTTTTAATTTTAGCGTGCATTTCCTGAACCGAAATAACCTGCTCGGTTGGGTCGGAAGAGAGCGCCATCGCGGTCGCGAAACCGCCGTTCAGCGTGGTGTCGTAGTGCACTTTGTATTGCAGCGCGCTGCGGCGAATCAGCTTGGAATCCTCAATCGCCTGACGACCCGCCGTGGTGTTGACGATATACACATACTCGCCGTTTTTGATGCGGTCCTGAATGTGTGGGCGGCCTTCATGCACCTTGTTGACCAAGCGTGGGTTAATCCCCGCTTCGCCCAGCACCACTGCGGTGCCGTGAGTGGCGTCCAGCTCGAAGCCGCGTTTAAGTAGCTTGGCGGCCAAGTCGACTACGCGGCCTTTGTCTCCTTCGCGCACTGACAGCAGCGCACGTCCGGCTTTTTTCATGCCGGAGTTACTGCCGAGCTGCGCTTTGGCGAAGGCTTCGGCGAAGGTGCGACCCACGCCCATCACTTCACCGGTAGAGCGCATTTCTGGCCCTAAGATTGGGTCAACGCCCGGGAACTTGTTGAACGGCAGCACCACTTCTTTCACCGAGTAGTACGGTGGAATAATCTCTTCGGTCACGCCTTGCTGAGCCAGAGTCTGGCCTGCCATCACGCGCGCAGCAACTTTGGCCAGCGGGATGCCCGTGGCTTTAGAGACGAACGGCACGGTACGCGCGGCGCGTGGGTTAACCTCAATCAGGTAAACCTCATTGTTCTTCACCGCGAACTGCACATTCATCAGGCCGCGAACGCTCAGCTCAAAGGCCAGTTTCTCAACCTGTTGGCGCATCACGTCCTGAATCTCTTTGCTCAGCGTGTAGGCTGGCAGAGAACAGGCCGAGTCGCCGGAGTGGACGCCCGCTTGCTCGATGTGCTCCATGATGCCGCCAATTAGCACGCGCTCGCCGTCGCAGATAGCGTCGACGTCGACTTCTACTGCGTCATCAAGGAAGCGGTCGAGCAGCACCGGCGCGTCGTTGGAGACGCTAACCGCGTTTTGGAAGTAGCGACGCAGGTCGATTTCGTCATACACGATTTCCATCGCGCGGCCGCCCAGCACGTAAGACGGGCGCACCACCAGCGGATAGCCGATGCCACTGGCTTTTTCTACCGCTTGTTCAATGGTAGCAACCGTGGCGTTCGCAGGTTGTTTCAGGCCCAGACGGTTAACCGCCTGCTGGAAACGCTCGCGGTCTTCGGCGCGGTCAATGGCGTCCGGGCTGGTGCCAATAATTGGCACGCCTGCGGCTTCGAGTTCACGAGCCAGTTTCAGCGGAGTTTGACCGCCGTATTGCACGATCACGCCTTTTGGCTGCTCGATACGCACGATTTCCAGCACGTCTTCCAGCGTCACTGACTCGAAGTACAGGCGGTCAGAGGTGTCGTAGTCGGTGGAAACCGTTTCAGGGTTACAGTTCACCATGATGGTTTCGTAGCCGTCTTCGCGCAGCGCCAGCGAGGCGTGAACGCAGCAGTAGTCGAACTCGATGCCCTGACCGATACGGTTTGGTCCGCCGCCTAACACCATGATTTTTGGCTTATCGTTAGTCGGGTTGGACTCGCACTCTTCTTCATAAGTGGAGTACATGTAGGCAGTGTCGGTGGAGAATTCTGCCGCACAGGTATCAACACGTTTGTAAACCGGGTGCAGGTTGTATTTGTGGCGCAGCTTGCGCACTTCGCTCTCTGACACGCCAACCAACTTCGCCAAACGCAGGTCGGCAAAGCCTTTGCGCTTGAGCATGCGCAGGTAGTCGTGGGTCAGGATGTTGAAGCCGCCTTCGGCCACTTCGTTTTCCAGCTTCACCAGCTCTTCAATCTGCACCAAGAACCAGCGGTCGATGTTGGTCAGGTTGAAGATACCGTCGACAGACAGGCCAGCGCGGAAGGCGTCGGCGATGTACCAGATTCGGTCTGAACCGGCTTCTTTCAGTTCGCGGCGGATCTTGGTCAGCGCTTCCGGGTCGTCCAGACTGACTTTCGGGTCGAAGCCGCTAGCGCCCACTTCCAAGCCGCGCAGGGCTTTTTGCAGAGATTCTTGCTGGGTGCGACCAATTGCCATCACTTCGCCGACAGATTTCATCTGCGTGGTCAGACGGTCATTTGCACCGGCAAACTTCTCGAAGTTGAAGCGTGGAATTTTAGTCACAACGTAATCGATAGAAGGCTCGAACGACGCCGGCGTTTTGCCGCCGGTGATGTCGTTCATCAGCTCGTCCAGCGTATAGCCTACCGCCAGCTTGGCGGCAACTTTGGCAATCGGGAAGCCGGTTGCTTTAGAAGCCAGCGCAGAAGAGCGCGACACGCGCGGGTTCATTTCGATAACAATCAGGCGTCCGTTTTTCGGGTTCACGGAGAACTGCACGTTAGAACCGCCGGTTTCCACGCCGATTTCACGCAGTACCGCCATCGAGGCGTTACGCATGATTTGGTACTCTTTGTCGGTCAGGGTCTGCGCCGGAGCCACGGTGATGGAGTCACCGGTGTGGATGCCCATGGCGTCGAAGTTTTCGATGGAACAGACGATGATGCAGTTGTCGTTCTTATCGCGCACCACTTCCATCTCGTACTCTTTCCAGCCAATCAGCGACTCATCAATCAGCAGCTCTTTGGTTGGGGAAAGGTCCAGACCGCGCTCGCAAATCTCTTCGAACTCTTCACGGTTGTAAGCGATACCGCCACCGGTGCCGCCCATGGTGAATGATGGGCGGATGATGCATGGGAAACCAACGTCAGCGGCAACCGCCAGCGCTTCTTCCATGGTGTGAGCGATGCCTGAACGCGCGGTGTCAAGGCCAATCTTCTTCATCGCCACGTCGAAACGGCGACGGTCTTCGGCTTTGTCGATAGCGTCGGCGGTGGCACCAATCATGGTCACGCCGAATTCAGCCAGCACGCCCTGACGTTCCAGCTCGAGTGCGCAGTTCAGTGCAGTCTGGCCGCCCATGGTCGGCAGCACGGCGTCCGGACGCTCTTTCTCGATGATTTTACGCACCACTTCCCAGTGAATAGGTTCGATGTAGGTCGCATCGGCCATTTCCGGGTCGGTCATGATGGTCGCCGGGTTGGAGTTCACCAGAATGACGCGGTAACCCTCTTCGCGCAGGGCTTTACACGCCTGCGCACCGGAATAGTCAAACTCACAGGCCTGACCGATAACAATCGGGCCAGCGCCGAGGATCAGGATGCTTTTTATGTCTGTACGTTTTGGCATTTTTTAGGGCTCCTGATTTATTTGCCAGTCTGAGTGGCGTGAGAACGGTATTGCTCAATCAGCTCGATAAAGTGGTCGAACAGCGGTGCCGCGTCGTGCGGGCCCGGGCTGGCTTCTGGGTGCCCTTGGAAGCTGAACGCCGCTTTATCGGTGCGGTGGATCCCCTGAACCGTGTGGTCGAACAGCGATTTGTGGGTCACGCGCAGGTTGGCTGGCAGGCCATTTTCATCAACCGCGAAGCCGTGGTTCTGGGCGGTGATCATCACCACATTGTTATCGAGATCTTTCACCGGGTGGTTACCACCGTGGTGGCCCAGTTTCATTTTCAGCGTTTTCGCGCCGCTGGCCAGTGCCAGTAACTGGTGGCCGAGACAGATGCCGAAGACCGGAATGTCAGTCTCGAGGAAAGCTTTAATGGCGTCGATGGCGTAGTCGCACGGCTCCGGGTCACCCGGTCCGTTGGACAGGAAGATGCCGTCTGGATTGAGCTTCAACACGTCTTCGGCTGGCGTTTGCGCTGGCACGACGGTCAGGCGGCAGCCACGGTCAACCAACATGCGCAGGATGTTGCGTTTTGCGCCGTAGTCATAGGCCACCACGTGGAATTTACACTCTTCGGCCGCTTTCGCTTCTGGCAGTTCGCCTTCTAATGTCCAGCTACCCTGCTGCCAGCTGTAAGACTCTTTGGTAGTGACTTCTTTCGCCAAGTCCATGCCTTTCAGGCCCGGGAAGGCTTTAGCTTTCTCAAGTGCCAGCACCGCGTCAACAGAGTCGCCAGCGATGATGCAGCCGTTTTGTGCGCCTTTTTCACGCAGCACGCGAGTCAGTTTACGGGTATCAATGTCGGCGATAGCGACGATGTTGTGGCGTTTGAGATAGTCAGAAAGGTTTTCGGTACTGCGGTAGTTGCTGGCAATAAGAGGTAAATCGCGGATAACCAAACCTTGAGCGTGTACAGCAGAGGATTCTTCATCAGCGGCGTTAGTGCCGACATTACCAATATGGGGATAAGTAAGAGTAACAATTTGGCGGGAATAGGAAGGATCAGTAAGGATTTCTTGATAACCGGTCATCGACGTATTGAAGACCACTTCCCCCACTGCCGTACCTTCTGCCCCGATGGCCCGACCGTGGAATTGGGTTCCGTCTTCCAGAACCAATAGCGCTGACTTTATCAAAGCATCCTCCAGGAATAATCAATCACATTATTTGCATATTAATTCAGATAAGCCGATCTAAATCAATGCAAAAATCGCCCTCGAAGCCAATTTTCGGCAAATTGCGCGCATTCTAATGATGGGCGCTCGCTTTGTCTACCAAAAGCACCAATATTTCTCTGTTTTATACAGAACTCAGTGAAATAGCTGCCTCACAGCCATAAAAGCACGTCCTAAGTCACTATAGTAAACGTTTGCGAGGGGGGTTGTCTGAAAAAAGGCGGGAAATCAGCAAATGTTACACATCGGATCTGTTGGGGAGGTCATTTTGTAGTCAGTGAAGAGCTAAATAACTCACAAAATGCATAAAAATAGATATTACAGGAATAATAACAACTCAAGCATCTATTTTATAAAAAAAGAAAAGGGCAGCCAAGGAACTGCCCTATAATCATATAACTATGATTAAAACAACCACATCACAATGGTGTAAAAGTTAAATATCGTCTAACTTAAGCACATCACGCATATCAAACAGGCCGGCTTTTACACCTTCCAGCCACTTAGCTGCGCGAACCGCGCCTTTTGCAAATGTCATTCGGCTTGAAGCCTTATGGGTAATCTCAACGCGTTCGCCGATATCCGCAAAAATCGCGGTATGCTCGCCCACGATGTCACCCGCGCGCACGGTGGCAAAGCCAATGCTTTGCGGATCACGCTCGCCAGTATGGCCGACGCGAGAAAATACCCCGTGCTCCTTGAGATTGCGACCCAGCGTGTCGGCAATCGCCTCGCCCATCGCGAGCGCCGTGCCCGAAGGCGCGTCGACTTTGTGGCGATGGTGAGCTTCAATAATTTCGATATCCGTGTAGTCGCCCATGACTTCGGCGGCTTTTTCCAGCAGCTTGAGGACCACGTTCACGCCCACGCTAAAGTTGGCGGCGAAAACCACCGGAATAGACTCGGCTGCCTGCTTGATTGCAGCCTTACCTGCATCGTCAAAGCCGGTAGTGCCGATAACAATACCTTTGTGATGTTTCACGCAGAAGTCGAGATAAGCCTGAGTGGCCTCCGGGCGCGTGAAGTCGATTAAAATGTCGAAGTCATTCACCACCTCATCCAGACTGTCGCTCACCTTAATGTTCAGGCGACCAACACCTGCCAGCTCCCCCGCGTCAGTTCCTACCAACGAGGAGCCTTTGCGCTGAATTGCTGCGCCCAGCACCACGCCATCAGCTTCACAAACAGCCTGAATAAGCTGGCGTCCCATTCTTCCACCCGCGCCCACAATGGCCATGCGCAGTTCAGCGTTACTCATAATCTCTCTCTTTATAAATGTGTTCTGCTTTATAACAGCAGCAGGTTATCGGCCCCACTAAACAGGAGCCAGCAAAATTGCGGCATAATTAGAAAAATATGATATAGCCCAGCTGACATCAGTAAAACCTATCAGCTCAAAAGTTATCCATTTGATGATTTTATGTTACTCATCAATGAAAAGCGTCATTGGTAGCAAGGCGCGTTTCTGAAAACAGCCATTTATCTCTCGCGCATAACCATTCATTTTTATGCATAGCCTTGCCACGGAGTTTTTGCCACAGCAAAGAGCACCGTTAGCGTATCTCCGTTGGCCTTTCCGCCGCAGAATCCAAATGTGTCAATTGCTACATAAAGCAACAAACGCGCATTTTCTACGACCTAAGACATCTATTTCTTATTATATGTAACGAAATGATATTGCCAAAACCAATGAATATGGTAATAAATAGCTCGCTAATTTTAACCCGCGAAACTTGATTTCGCCGCGTTAATATTTCGCGTCTTCACCTTGGCCAGACGCTTATCGGCCAAGGGAAATATAAAATAATAATCTGCCAACATCATTGATGATTCTCTTGAAATCAGAGAGTTGGCGCAGGGGCATACCATGAAATTCAAACTTAACAAAGTCACCCAAGTGGTTTCAGCCGGGCTGCTATTTGGCTTGGCATCTTTCGCTTCACAGGCAGAAATCACGCTGATTAAACAAGATCCGCAGCCGAATGACCCGCTGAGCCGCCTCGACTTCAAGGTGGGCGGCAGCATTCGTCCACAGTGGAACATGGAAACCGGCGACAAAGATAAAGGTTCGTACAAAAATAACGGCTTTGACGGCGGCTCGCGTTTCCGCTTCACGGCTGATTACTATCTGTTTGATGATATCAGCTGGGTCAGCTACTACGAACTGGGCGTTAACTTCCCTGCCCTGTTTGATTGGGACAATCACTATGCCGACGGCGCGCACAACACCACGCGTCGCCAGCTCTATACCGGCCTGAAAAGCAAAACCTACGGCCAGTTAACCTTCGGCCAGCAAAACAGCGTCTACTACGATGTGGTGGGCGTGAAAACTGATATCTGGGACTACGACATGCTCGCTCAGGCGCCGGGTAACGGCGTGAATGGCGACTACGACGGCTCTTATCGTTCCCGCAAGATGTTGAAATACAAGAATACCTTTGGCGACGCTGATGTCTACGCCTCTTACCTGTTCGCCGATACCGACCTGCTGACCGGCGACGGCCTGCGCTACAAGCGTAAAGGCGGCGGCTCTGTCGGCGTGGATTACCACATCACCAAAGAACTGACTTGGGGTACGGCATATAACTACACCAACGCAGAGATGAAAAATCCGGGCCGTGGCAGCTCCACTAACTATGACCAGAACATCATCGGTACGGCATTAAGCTGGAAACCGGGCAACTGGACGGCGTCTTTCGGCGGCGGTTATTACAACAACTTCCTGACAACTAAGCTGAAAGCGGATAATAACTACTTTGCTGGCGATGCCTACGGTCTGGAATACTTCTTGGGCTACGCCTTCCCAATCAACCAGTACGCTGTCAAAACCGTACAGCCTTACTTCATGGGTGACCGCCTGACTTACGTCTCCGGCCGCGATTATCAGCGTATCGATAATGGCTTGGGCTTGTCGGTTCAACTCGATTACGGCTTCCGCGTTGATTATGAACACGTATTCAGCTCCACCACCGACGACCGTGGCGACATGAACTTGGTTCGTCTGAGATACGACTTCTAATCCTCTCTGACCTACCTCAGGGGCCAGTTTTACGTTTTATTAACGGGCTGGCCCCTTCTTTTTACGCCTTTTATTCTATCCTCCATCGGCAAAGCCAGACTAGACTAAGTAAAGACACTGCCATGAAGGAGAGCGTTACAATGTCAGCTTTTTTACGATCCGCCATCACTGCGATAGACGACTACCGTGCCGAGTTGGGAGAGACGCCGGTGTGGTGTCAGCGCACGCAGTCATTACTGTGGGTCGATATTCTCAACTTAAAATTGCTGCGCTACTGGCCGTCCCAGCACAAAACCGAGATGCGCAAGCTGCCCTCGCTAACCAGCGCGGTGCTGTTAACCAGCGCGCTGAATCGCTTTTTATTGGTTTCGCAAGATGGCCTGCATCTCTATGACTACGCCTTCAGCAAGACAGAAAAAATCTGTGATTATGTTGGCCGAGAAGGTACCAGAACCAATGAAGCCGCTATCGCGCCAGACGGCTCGCTGTGGTTTAGCACCATGGATTTGAAGGAAGAGCAGACGCTGGGCGCGTGGTATCGCTATGAGAGTGGTGCGCCACAGCCCGAGCTGATGATGGACAATGTGGGCATTCCCAACACGCTGGCGTGGCATGAAAGCAAAGTGTGGTTTGCCGACAGCATGAAGAAGCGTTTTTACTCCGCCAACGCGCGTCACATCAATCCGCTGAAAATCGCCTGCTTCTCCTCTGGGGATAAAACGCCAGATGGCTCGGCTGTCTCGCTGGACGGCCTGCTGCTCACCGCCTGCTGGGGCAGCAGCTGCCTGTTACGCCAGCAAATCAATCAGGGCGAGCTGCTGACCCTCGACACACTTCCCCTGCCCGTCATTCAGCCAAGCTGTTGTACCTTTGGCGGGCCGGACATGAGCGAGCTATTTATCACCTCGGCGCGTAAAGGCTTGGAAAATCCCGGCGAGCTGGACGGCGCGCTGCTCCACGTGCAGACCGGCACCACCGGCACGCCGCAGAACCTGTTCCGCCTCAACTGATTGTCATAAAAAAAGCGGCCAGTTTTCACTGACCGCTTTCTATTCTTGCTCGTCTTGCTCGATTAGCTGATGAGCTTAATCGACCTGACGCACATCAACCCGCAGCTCTTTCGGCACTTCGAAAACGATATTCTCTTCGCGCCCTTCCACGTTAATAACATCCGCGCAGCCAAAGGCTTTCAGCTTGCTGATCACGTCCTGCACCAGAATGTCTGGCGCAGAAGCCCCGGCGGTGACGCCGATGCTCTTGGCGTCTTTCAGCCAAGACTCTTGGATGTCGGCAGCGGAGTCAATCAAGTAAGAAGGTACGCCAACGCGCTGCGCCAGTTCGGCCAGACGGTTAGAGTTTGACGAGTTCTTCGAGCCGACCACCAGCACCACGTCAGCCCCGTCGGCCAGATGGCGCACGGCTTCCTGACGGTTAGTGGTGGCGTAGCAAATGTCGTCTTTGCGCGGGCCGATGATTTTCGGGAAACGGTCGCGCAGGGCGTCGATCACTTCCGAGGTATCATCAACCGACAGCGTGGTTTGCGTCATAAAGCACAGGTTACCTTCATCTTTCACCTGTAGCTTATAGACGTCCGCTGGCGATTCGACCAAGTACATGCCGCCGTTAGGGTTGCTGTATTGGCCCATGGTGCCTTCCACTTCCGGGTGACCGGCGTGACCAATCAGAATCGCTTCAGTGCCTTTACGGCTGGCACGGGCGACTTCCATGTGGACTTTGGTCACCAACGGGCAGGTGGCGTCGAACAGCATGGTCAACTCACGCGCCTTAGCTTCGGCACGCACGGCCTGAGAAACGCCGTGTGCTGAGAAAATCAGGATTGAGCCGTCCGGCACTTCGCTGATTTGCTCGATAAACACCGCGCCGCGCTGGCGCAGGCTGTCGACCACATAGCGGTTGTGAACCACTTCATGACGCACATAGATCGGCGCGCCATACAGCTCAAGGGCGCGTTCGACGATGCTGATCGCACGATCCACGCCTGCGCAGAACCCGCGTGGGTTAGCCAGCAGTATTTGCATCTTTCTCCTCCAGTTGCGGATCAATCTCCAGCACTTCGATATCGAAATCGATATGCTGGCCCGCCAGTGGATGATTGAAATCAACGGTGATGGAATCTTCGGTCACGTCACGCACCACGCCGGGCATTTCGCTGCCGTCACGGGTGGTAAATAACATGATGGTGCCGACGTCAGGAATGCCCGTTTCTTGGAAATCCCGACGCGAGAAGTACTGCACCAAGTCCGGGCTTTTCGAGCCGAAAGCAGATTCAGGTGCCAGCGTAAACGCGTGCTTGTCGCCCACTTTCAAACCGAGCAGTTCATTCTCCAGCGCGTCAGACAGGCTGCCGTCACCCAGTCGAAACAGGGCCGGTTTGCCATTGCCGCGGGTAGATTCCGCCGTGGAGCCGTCTTCCAGCTTCAGGGTGAAATGCACCAGCACCGCGCTGTCGTGTTTTACCTGTTCAGACATGTTCTATCCTTTGCTCTTCGCAGTGGCATTGGGTTTGGCTAAGAAGCCTTCCAGCACCACCAGCACGGCACCCACACAGATAAAGCTGTCTGCCAGATTGAAGATAGGGTAATGCCAGTCGTTGACGTAGAAGTCGATAAAGTCGATGACAAAACCGTGCACCATGCGATCGAATAAGTTGCCCAGCGCACCGCCGATAATCATCGCAAACGCGATGTTATTCAGGCGTTGAGCCGCGCTGCTGCGGTACATCAGCACCAACAGGATGATCACGATAGCCAGTGCAATCAGGGCAAAGAACCAGCGCTGCCAGCCGCCTTTATCTGCCAGGAAGCTAAACGCCGCCCCCGGATTATGCGCATAAGTCAGGTTAAAGAACGGGATCAGCGGCATGGATTCGCCAAGCTGAAAATGCCCCATGACCAAGAACTTGCTGCCGAGATCAAGGATGACAACCAAAACCGCCAGCCAAAGCCAGCGGAGTCCGGTAGAACAAATAGGTTTACTCATTATGCAAACTTACGCTCTTCGCCGTCGCCGGCAATGTTAGTCACACAACGGCCACAGATTTCGCTGTGTTCCGCGTTCTGGCCGACGTCAGTGGTGTAGTGCCAGCAGCGTGGGCATTTGTCGCCTTCTGCTTTTTCCAGACCAATTTTCAGGCCTTTGAGCAATTCACTGGCTTGCGCGCTGTCATCAGCATCCGCCAATGGCGCCACGCGAGCACCGGAAGTCAGTAACACAAAGCGTAGCTCGTTGCCCAGAGAACGCAGGTCAGCAGCCAGTTTATCGTCAGCGTACAGCGTGACCGCCGCTTCCAACGAACCACCCACGCGCTTATCAGCACGCGCCTGCTCGATAACCTTGTTCACTTCGCCACGCACTTTCAGCAGCTCGTCCCAGAAGTCATCATTCATCGATTCGTCGCCAGCCAGACCAAACAGGCCGTCGTACCACTCTTCGGTGAAGACAAACTTCTCGCGGGAACCCGGCAGGAAGGCCCAGATTTCGTCCGCGGTGAAGGACATGATTGGCGCCATCCAGCGCACCAGCGCTTCAGAGATGTAATACAGCGCGGTCTGGCAGCTGCGGCGAGCGACGCTGTCGCTTTTCGCGGTGTACTGGCGGTCTTTGATGATGTCGAGATAGAACGACCCCATTTCAACCGAGCAGAACTGCATCAGACGCTGTACTACTTCGTGGAAGTCATAACGCTCGTAAGCGGCAATGATCTCTTCTTGAGCTGCTTTCGCACGGCCCACGGCCCAGCGATCCAGCACCACCATCTCTTCCGGTTTGACGCAGTGCAGCGCAGGATCAAACCCATTCAGGTTCGCCAGCAGGAAGCGCGCGGTGTTACGGATACGACGGTAAGAGTCGGCAGAACGCTTGAGGATCTCGTCTGACACGGCGATTTCGCCGGTGTAGTCAGTTGACGCAACCCACAGACGCAGAATGTCGCCACCCAGCTTGTTCATCACGTCCTGAGGACTGACGGTGTTGCCGATGGACTTGGACATTTTGCGGCCCTGACCATCAACGGTGAAGCCGTGAGTCAGAACTTGTTTGTAAGGCGCTTTGCCTTTCATGGCAGTTGAGATCATCAGAGATGACATGAACCAGCCACGGTGTTGGTCGGAGCCTTCCAGATACATGTCAGCTTCGTGGCCGTTGAACTCAGGGCGCACGGCAACCACCGAGGCGCTGGTAGAACCGGAGTCGAACCACACGTCCAGCGTGTCAGGCACTTTCACGTAGTCTGCGGCGTCAGCACCCAGAATGTCAGCGGGATCCAGATCCCACCAAGCCTGAATGCCGTCAGCTTCAACGCGTTTCGCCACTTCTTCCATCAATTCAAGAGTGCGCGGGTGCAGCTGTTCAGTGTCTTTGTGCACGAACAGAGACATCGGCACGCCCCAAGTACGCTGACGGGAGATACACCAGTCAGGACGGTTAGCGACCATGTTTTCGATACGCGCCTGACCCCAATCCGGGATCCACTGCACGTCTTTGATCTCTTCCAGAGATTTCGCGCGCAGACCTTTCTGGTCCATGCTGACGAACCACTGCGGCGTGGCGCGGAAGATGATTGGCGTTTTGTGACGCCAGCAGCACGGATAGCTGTGATTCAGCTTCTCAACGTGCAGCAGTGCGCCTTTCTCGCGCAACAGTTCAACGATCAGGTCGTTGGCTTTAAAGACGAATTTACCATCCAGTGAAGGATAGGTGCCCGGCAGGTAGCAGCCGTTAGGGCCAACCGGGTTAGCCACTTCCAGACCGTATTTCTGGCCGATAACAAAGTCATCTGGGCCGTGGCCAGGCGCGGTATGAACAGCACCAGTACCGGCATCCAGCGTGACGTGGTCGCCAAGAATCGCTGGCACGTCGAAGTCGAGGAACGGATGCTTGAAGCGCAGCAGCTCGAGGTCAGCGCCTTTGCACTCACCCAGCACGGTCCACTCAGCGATACCCGCGCGCTTCATGACGCTTTCAACCAAGTCAGTTGCCAGAATCAGGCACTGGCCTTCAACCTGCACCAGCTGGTAAGCAAACTCGGCGTTCAATGAGATCGCGCGGTTAGCTGGCATGGTCCACGGCGTGGTGGTCCAGATAACCAGAGAAACCGGGCCATTGAAGGCGGTCGCGCCAAATTTCGCTGCCACGGCGGCGGGATCGACGGCATTAAAAGCTACGTCGATGGACGGTGACACTTTGTCGTAATACTCAACTTCAGCTTCAGCCAAAGAAGAGCCGCAGTCCGCACACCAGTGAACAGGCTTAGCCCCTTTGTGCAGATGGCCGTTGCCGATGATTTTGCCCAAAGCACGGATGATGTTGGCTTCGGTTTTGAAATCCATGGTCAGGTATGGGTGGTCCCAATCGCCCAACACGCCAAGGCGGATGAAGTCTTTCTTCTGACCTTCAACCTGCTCAGCGGCGTATTTGCGACATGCTGCGCGGAATTCAGCAGCGGACACTTTCTCACCCGGCTTGCCGATCAGCTGTTCTACTTTCAGCTCGATTGGCAGACCGTGGCAGTCCCAGCCCGGCACATAAGGCGAGTCGAAACCGGCCATGCCCTTGGACTTAACAATAATGTCTTTGAGAATTTTGTTAACTGAGTGACCAATATGAATGCTGCCGTTCGCATACGGAGGGCCGTCATGCAAAATAAAGGACTTTTTGCCCTTTTTGGCTGCGCGAATAATCCCGTACAGATCCTGTTCATACCAGTTTTTCAGCATGTCAGGTTCTCGCTTGGCCAAATCGCCACGCATCGGGAACCCTGTTTCCGGCAAGTTCAGGGTGTTCTTATAGTCACTCATTAGATTCTCGGTTCCGTTTTTCTGCTGGATGTCAGGCCCACGGCGGCTGCCAGTAAACCTGTCATAAATAATTAGCGTGGTGCTGGTAGCCCAAAGAACTCCCGGGCGGTCACCTCATCGTTCGCAATTTGTTGCTTTAAGGCATCAAGCGACGAAAAACGCTGTTCGTTGCGCAATTTCGCGCGTAGCACCACGTCTATGTGGCGCCCATATAAATTGATATTGGTATCGAGCAGGTGCACTTCAAGCTGCTTGCGCACGCCGCCGACCGTCGGGCGAATACCAATATTGGCAATGCCTGGAATAGGCTCATCGCCCAGCCCCAGCACGTCCACGGCATACACGCCGCGCACCGGAGAGACCAAACGCTTCAACGGCACGTTGGCCGTCGGGAAGCCGATGGTGCGGCCTAGCTTGTCGCCGTGAACCACGCGCCCAGAGATGCTGAACGGGTGACCAAGCAGCGTTTCGGCTAATGCCAAGTCGTCATCACGCAGCGCGTCACGAATCGCCGTGCTGCTAATACGACTGCCGCCTTCGCGGAAAGTCTGAGTGCTTATGACTTCAAAACCATATTCCGCACCGGCTTTCTGCAGCAATTCGAAATCGCCCAGACGGCCAGCACCAAAGCGAAAATCATCGCCCACGGTCAGGAATTTGACGCCTAGCTTCTCCACCAAGAGCTGGGAGATAAATGCCTGAGCAATGTTAGCCGCAAAACGCGGTTCAAAGCGCACGCACAGCAAGTAATCAACACCACACTCGGCAAGATACTTGGCTTTATCTCGCAAACTGGTCAGTCGAGCAGGCGCTTTATCGCCCGCAAACAGCTCAAGAGGTTGCGGTTCAAAAATCATCACCATTACCGGAACGCCAAGCTTCTGCCCTTCCAGCTTTAGTTGTTCAATCAGTGCTTGATGGCCGCGATGCACGCCATCAAAATTACCAATAGTAAGGACGCAGCCATGATGGCGCGCCCGAATATTGTGTATCCCGCGAATTAGCTCCATAGCTGGCTCAAATCCATAGCTGACTCATAACGGTGGAAATCGGCGGATTATACCTTGTACAGCCTCCAAGGTTAACCAGCGATTCACTGGATCAGCGCAATCTCTTTGCCATACGGCAGATCTGACGGCGCAATTACCGCCTTGCCGAGGAAAATCTTACTTTCGGCGCGGCACAGTGCGCGTTGCAGGCGCGTGCGCTGCAACATGAATTATTTTGGCTATAAATGTACTCAAAGCGTGACTTTTCGTAGAAACAAAGCGTTAATGCCCCCCGTTGGCTAAATAACCACTCCCCTGTCGAATTTTCTTGCGAAAGACTGTATTCCAAGGTGGGAAGCTGTTAAAATCCTGCGCCATCACAACGTAACAAGCGCCGATTGTAGTTTGAATCCGTTTTGAATATAGAAACGGCGCTTATTTGCACAAATCCATTGACAAAAGAAGACCGAAAAGGCATATTCCTCGGCCTTCGAATTGTCCTCAATAGAAAAATATTTGGGAGTTGGACCTTGGCTAATATCAAATCAGCTAAGAAACGCGCCGTACAGTCAGAGAAACGTCGTAAGCATAACGCGAGCCGTCGTTCTATGGTGCGTACCTTTATCAAGAAGGTATACGCGGCTATTGCAGCAGGCGACAAAGCTGCTGCACAAAATGCATTTAACGAAATGCAACCAATTGTGGACCGTCAGTCTTGCAAAGGCCTGATCCACAAAAACAAAGCAGCGCGTCATAAGTCAAACCTGACTGCGCAAATCAACGCAATGCAATAATCGCATTTCGTTGTCTGCTTGATAAAAAAACCGGCTTCTGCCGGTTTTTTTATATCTGCGTTTTGAGCTTGCCTCGCTCTGCCCTTCACAATTACCTTCGAAAACTTCCCTTAGCCCGTAAACAGCCCCGAGAAGTCGGTGTTACAAACCCGCTGTACCGAAGGGTGTTGAATCATCCGCTCGGCGAAAATCACGTAGTACTCTTCCTGTATGCCTTCTACCCGGCCTACTTCAACAATGTCATCCCCTTGGAACACCTCGGTCAGATACACCGACGGAGCGACGAAAATCGCATTGTGGTTCTGAGCAAAAGCTTTCATCAGCGCGGCATCGTCAAACTCGCCCAAGATTTTCACCTTCAGTCCTTGGGTGTTAAACCAGTTGAGCAGCTTGCGGCCAAGCATTGAGCGCCGTCCGGGTATCAGCAAGGGGCGCTTCTCCAAGCACTCGGGGAAAGACTCACTTTCCGCCGGCTGGCGGCAGTAAAAGCTGATCGGGCTTTCCCCCAGCTTGACCGAAAACAGCCCTTCCTGCTGGGTCGAGTCCACTGGGCAATCGGACAGAATGATATCCAGCTTGTGCTGACTTAGCTGTTCCAGCAGCATCTCGTGGGTCGATTCAAAGCAGCGCAGGTGGATATCTTGGTTATCCACCACGGCGGCATCCAGCACCCGGCTGACCAATCTTTTCGACAACGCATCGGCCACGCCCACGTCAAACAGCAGGCTGGACTCTTTGCGGTAGTTGACGATATCCAGCATCTCTTGGCTCATGGCAAACATCTTGTCGGCATAGCGAAAGACCAGTTGCCCCAGTTCAGAAGGCACTAGCCCGCGCCCTTGACGCTTAAACAGCTTGCCGCCGAGACGCTCTTCCAATGACTTAATCTGCCCGGTGATGGTCTGCGGCGTCAGAAACAGAGCTTCTGCCGCGCCGACCATCGAGCCGGTTTTGCAAACCTGCCAAAAGTAGTACAGGTGGTTGAAATTGATATGTGACATACCTGCTCCTTCTGGCGGTTCGAGATTACTTCAATTCAGCGCATGGGCTTATCAGCGCATAAGCTTACGCGCCGTGGCGCGGAGCCTTCTTAGGCAATAGCTTATTCAGCAATAGATAACCTAAAACAGCCGAGACGGTGGAGCCGAGCAAAATACCGATTTTCGAGTAAGTCAGCAGCTCTGGATCGGCTTTAACAAAGGCCAGCGAGGCGATGAAAATCGACATCGTGAACCCAATACCGCAGAGCACGGATACCCCAGCAATCTGTTTAAAATTAATACCTTCCGGCAAACGAGCAATGCCAAGTTTTACCGCAATGCCGCTGAAAATCATGATGCCAATTGGCTTGCCGAGTAACAGACCGGCCGCGATACCCATCGGCAGCAGCGAGAATACGCTCTCAGCCGACACGCCCTGTAGCGAGACTCCGGCGTTAGCAAAGGCGAATACCGGCAGGATAAACCACGCCACATAAGGGTGGATGCCATGCTCTAAACGGCGGGCCGGAGAAACTTTTTGCTTGGTTTCCAATGGGATGAAGAAGCCGAGGATCACCCCCGCCAAGGTGGCATGGATACCCGATTTCAACACGCAGACCCACAGCACCGCGCCGACTAACAGGTACGGCGTGAGTTTGCCGACGCCGCGCCAGTTCAGCCACGCCAAGACCGCGATAGACAACGCCGCCAGACCCAAAGCTACGCCAGAGATATCATGGCTATAGAACAGCGCGATGATCACGATAGCGCCAAGGTCATCAATAATCGCCAGCGCCAGCAGGAACACTTTAAGGCCGGTCGGCACGCGTGAACCCAGCAGGGCCATTACGCCCAGCGCGAAAGCGATGTCAGTCGCCGCCGGAATCGCCCAGCCTTGGCGCGCGACCTCGTCGGCGCCGTTAAACATCAGGTAGATCACCGCGGGAGCAACCATACCGCCTACTGCCGCAATGGCCGGGAACAGCGCCTGCTCGCGGTTTGCCAGATTGCCTTCGCGCAGTTCGCGCTTCACTTCAAGGCCAATCATCAGGAAGAACACCGCCATCAGGCCGTCGTTTATCCACAGCAGCAGCGGCTTATCAATCAATAGGTCAGCAAAGCGCAGGGTGACCGGGATATCGAGAAATGCTTGGTAAAGCCCCTGCATTGGCGTGTTGGCCATAACCAGCGCGATGATTGCCGCAACAATCAGCACGATGCCACCCGCGGCTTCCATACGTAAAAACTGACGAATAATATTCGACACTTTCAGACTCCTGTTAAATGGGGTTGCGCAGCCACGTGCTGCACAGTTGTGGCGAATTATAGCCAACAGCAAAGCTCGGAAAAAATCGATTATTGCTGCTTCATAGCTCGGTTTAACCGAATTATACGTTAAGTTGCACTTTTGCAGCGCCATAAAAAAATCCCCGCCGCCTGAACAGGCTGACGGGGATTTCAAGGGTTTGCTAAGGTCTTGAAACTGTGCGAATTAACGCGTCAGGTCATCAAAGAACTTTTTCACGCCATCTAAGAAGCTTTTAGAGCGCGGGCTATTTTTCTCGCCCGATGCGCCGCCAAAGCTCTCTTCCAGATCACGCAGCAACTGCTTCTGTTTCTCGTTGAGGCTAACCGGCGTCTCAACCACTACGCGGCACAGCAGGTCGCCCTGAGCACCACCGCGCACGGATTTCACACCGCGACCGCGCATGCGGAACAGCTTGCCGGTCTGCGTCTCTGCAGGCACTTTCAGCTTCACGCGGCCATCAAGAGTTGGCACTTCAATCTCGCCACCCAGAGCCGCCATCGCGAAGTTGATTGGCACTTCGCAGTACAGGTTGTTGCCTTCGCGCTCAAAGATTTTGTGCGCTTTGACTTGAACCTGAACGTACAGGTCACCCGCCGGAGCACCGTGCTCGCCCGCTTCGCCTTCACCTTCCAGACGGATACGGTCGCCGGTGTCGACACCCGCAGGGATTTTCACTGACAGGGTTTTCGAACGCTCTACGCGGCCATGACCGTGACATTTGTTGCACGGATCTTTAATGATTTTGCCGCGACCCTGACAGGTTGGACACGCTTGCTGCACAGTGAAGAAGCCTTGACGCATCTGCACTTGGCCAGCGCCGTGACAGGTCGGACAGGTAACCGGAGAGCTTCCGGCTTTCGCGCCGCTGCCGTGGCAAACGTCACACTCGGCCAGTGTCGGGATGCGGATCTCTTTGGTGACACCACGAACGGCCTCTTCCAAAGTCAGATCCATGTTGTAGCGCAGATCTGAACCTCGGCTGGCGCGCTGACGGCGTCCACCACCGAAGATGTCGCCAAAGACGTCACCAAAGATGTCGCTGAAGTCTGCACCGCCGCCGCCGTAGCCGCCACCACCGCCCATTCCGCCTTGTTCGAAGGCAGCATGACCATATTGGTCGTAAGCAGCACGTTTCTGTGCGTCAGTCAGAATTTCGTAAGCTTCTTTGATTTCTTTAAATTTGGTTTCGGACTCTTTATCACCCTGATTTCTATCAGGATGGTGCTTCATCGCTAGCCGCTTATAGGCTTTTTTGATTTCGCGCTCGTCGGCCGTTTTGGAAACGCCCAACAGCTCGTAATAATCTTGCTTCGCCATGTTTTTTCCTGCCCTCAACATGCGTGCACGGGCGCAGAGTTTCCTCGACGCCCGTGCTGGTTTTCAATAAAAGGTCTTAGTTAAGAACTCTTACTGTGCCCGCTTAAGGGCGATTATTTCTTGTCTTTAACTTCTTCGAATTCAGCGTCTACAACGTCGTCATCTTTCTTCGCGCTGTCGTCGCCGCCTTCAGCCTGGCCTTGTTGCTGTGCCATTTCTGCTAACTTGCCAGAAACCTGCACCAGCGCTTGCAGCTTAGCTTCGATATCCGCTTTGTCTTCGCCTTTAGCAGAAACTTCCAGTGCTTTCAGCGCTTCTTCGATGGCGGTTTTATCTTCAGCTGGCAGCTTGTCGCCAGACTCTTCCAGTTGCTTACGCGTACCGTGGATCAGGTGATCCGCTTGGTTACGGGTCTGGACCAGCTCTTCGAACTTACGGTCAGACTCGGCGTTAGCTTCGGCATCGTTCACCATTTTCTGGATTTCTTCTTCGCTCAGACCAGAAGAAGCCTTGATGGTGATTTTCTGCTCGCGACCGGTGTTTTTGTCTTTGGCAGAAACGTGCAAGATACCATCCGCATCCAGGTCGAAGGTAACTTCGATCTGCGCCATACCGCGAGGTGCAGCTTGGATGCCGTCCAGGTTGAACTGACCCAGAGACTTGTTATCGCTAGAACGTTTACGCTCACCCTGCACCACGTGGATGGTTACCGCAGACTGGTTGTCTTCAGCGGTAGAGAACACCTGGCTGTGCTTGGTTGGGATGGTGGTGTTCTTGGTGATCAGTGGAGTCATCACGCCGCCCATGGTTTCGATCCCCAGAGACAGTGGAGTAACGTCCAGCAACAGAACGTCTTTAACATCACCAGACAACACGCCGCCCTGAACCGCAGCACCGATAGCCACTGCTTCGTCCGGGTTAACGTCTTTACGTGGTTCTTTACCGAAGAAGTCAGCAACTTTCTTCTGAACCATTGGCATACGGGTCTGACCGCCTACCAAGATAACGTCTTGAATGTCAGAAACTGACAGGCCAGCGTCTTTCAGAGCAACTTTCAGTGGCTCGATAGAACGGCTTACCAAGTCTTCAACCAAAGATTCCAGTTTTGCACGGGTCACTTTGATGTTCATGTGTTTTGGACCTGTCGCATCAGCAGTGATGTACGGCAGGTTAACGTCAGTCTGTTGTGCAGAAGAAAGTTCGATTTTCGCTTTCTCAGCTGCTTCTTTCAGACGTTGCATAGCTAGCGGGTCGTTACGCAGGTCCATGCCTTGTTCTTTCTTGAACTCTTCAACCAGATAGTTGATCAGACGGCTATCGAAGTCTTCACCACCCAGGTGGGTATCACCGTTGGTTGCCAGAACTTCGAAGGTTTTCTCGCCATCAACTTCATCGATTTCGATGATAGAGATATCGAAGGTACCACCACCCAAGTCGTATACCGCGATAGTGCGGTTGCCAACTTCACGATCCAGACCGTATGCCAGAGCAGCAGCGGTTGGTTCGTTGATGATACGTTTTACTTCCAGACCTGCGATACGACCGGCGTCTTTGGTTGCCTGACGCTGAGCATCGTTGAAGTAAGCAGGTACAGTGATAACCGCTTCAGTAACTGGTTCGCCCAGATAATCTTCAGCCGTTTTCTTCATTTTCTTCAACACTTCAGCAGAAATCTGCGGAGGTGCGATTTTCTGGCCTTTAACGTCGATCCATGCGTCGCCGTTATCTGCGCCAACGATCTGGTAAGGCATGATGCCTTTGTCACGCTGTACTTCTTCGTCCTGGAAGCGACGGCCAATCAGGCGCTTGATCGCAAACAGGGTGTTTTGCGGGTTAGTGACAGCCTGACGCTTAGCTGGTGAGCCCACCAGAGTTTCGCCATCTGCTGCATAAGCGATGATGGAAGGAGTGGTGCGATCACCCTCTGCGTTCTCCAGCACACGTGCAGTTGTGCCATCCATAATAGCCACACAAGAGTTGGTGGTACCCAGGTCGATCCCAATAATTTTACCCATCTAAAACGTCTCCACTAAAAATTCATATTCGGTCAGGTTGTTACTGTATATGTGGACGAATTGTGTAATTTCAACTGCCCAATATTGCCTTTTACCGGCGGTAACAACTGCGGTTGAGAATAAGATGGGGCCATGCGAGCCAGCATCAAGGGGTTCAATGAAAAAAAATCTTCAACTGCGGTTACGCCAGATCAATGTTTGCTCGCTGACACCTCCTTATGATGCCGCGCGCTGGTGACGATATGTGGCCTTTTTGCCCCTTTCACAAGTGAATCTAGCCCGGTTATTTATTCGCGACATTTATAGTCCAGAGGAATTATGCAAAGCAAAATGATGGCCAACCCCTGCCCTTTGGGTCTGATGGGATTTGGCATGACAACTATCTTGTTGAATTTACACAATGCCGGTTTCTTCCCTCTGACGGCGGTCATTGTCAGCATGGGGATTTTCTATGGCGGCCTGATTCAGATACTGGCGGGCGTCATGGAGTTTAAAAAGGGCAATACTTTTGGCACCACGGCCTTCACCTCTTATGGCGCATTCTGGCTGAGCTTGGTAGGTATTCTGATGCTGCCACGCATGGGCCTTGCCGATGCCAGCAGTGAAAGCTTCTTGGGAGCTTATCTTGGCCTGTGGGGCGTTTTCACCCTTTTCATGTTTTTCGGCACCTTGAAAGCAAACCGTGGATTACAGGTGGTTTTTGGCAGCCTGACGGTACTGTTCGCTTTGCTGGCCGTGGGCAATATCACGGGTAACGCGGACGTGCTGCGTTTCGCCGGGTTCGAAGGGATCTTCTGTGGCGCGAGTGCTATCTATTTGGCGATGGCCGAAGTGCTGAATGAGCAATATGGCAGAACCGTGCTGCCGATTGGCGAGATGCAAAAAGCCTGATTTATTTGCTTCTATTGTCTCCAAAAAACAAAGCCCCGGCATCTTCCGCCGGGGCTTTTTGCTTTCACAATATCTTGTTCGCTTAACGGCCTGAGGCCGCCGGGCGGGTAAACTCACTCTTCTCGTCGCTATTCAAATCACGAGTCAGGTAGAAGCCCATCAGCACGCCCACCACCGCCATCGCGAGAATATAATAGGCCGGAGCCATTGGCGTGACGTGAGTGATAAAGGAGATGAAGATTGGCGTCAGCCCGCCGAAAATGGCATAGGAGACGTTATAAGAGAAAGAGATGCCGGTGAAACGCACTTCCGCCGGGAAGGCGCGCACCATGACATAAGGCACTGTCCCCACCAGACCGACACTAAAGCCCGCCAGCGCGTACATTACCATCAGCTTAGACGGGTCAGTGGCCACCACGTGGTAGAAGGCCCAAGTACAAACGCCCAAGAACAGGCTGCCGAAGATAAACATTTTGCTGGCGCCGATGCGGTCGATTATCCAACCCGCCACGATGCAGCCGAAGGTCAGAGCAATGGTCGCCATGCTGTTAGCCTGCAACGCCTCTGCCGCCGGGATAGCAAACTGCTTTTGCAAATAGGTCGGCGTCATCAGGATCACCACCACCAGACAGGCTGACAGCAGCCAAGTCATCAGCATTGAAATCACGATTTCTTTCTTGTGATTGACCACCACTGACTTCAGCGGCAGCTCTTCCGCCAAGGTTTTCTTGGCTTTCATCTCAAGGAAAATCGGCGTCTCTTGCAGCCAGCGGCGCAGGTACATGGCGATCAGGCCGAAAATCCCGCCGATAAAGAAGGGAATGCGCCAGCCGTAGTCACGCACGGCCTCTGCCGACAAGGTGCTATGCAGCACGGTCGCCACCAGCGAGCCGAGCAAGATACCGACGGTAAGGCCCGCCGTCAGCGTACCGCAGGCAAAACCAATGTGCTTGCGCGGCACGTGTTCAGCGACAAATACCCAAGAGCCCGGCACTTCTCCGCCAACCGCCGCCCCTTGCAACAGGCGCATTAGCAGCAGTAACAGAGGTGCAGCAATGCCAATAGAGGAATAGGTCGGCAGCAGGCCCATCGCCAGCGTAGGTAGCGCCATCAACAGAATACTGAAGCTAAACATCCGCTTACGGCCAATCAGATCGCCAAAGTGCGCCATGATGACGCCACCCAGCGGACGTGCCAGATAGCCAGCGGCGAAAATCCCGAAGGTTTGCACCTGACGAACCCAGTCAGGCATATCCGCCGGGAAGAACAGATCGCCAATGACTGCGGCAAAGAAAACAAAAATGATGAAGTCGTAGAACTCGAGGGCACCGCCTAATGCAGCAAGGGACAGTGTCTTGAAATCTTGCCGGTTAAGTCGGCGATTATTAGCCTGTTGCATAAGATACCGTATAGCACAAAGTGGAAGATGTAAAAAACGAGCCGCTACCTGTAAAGGAATGATTACTATAACGGCAAACGTTTTAGGCACCAGATTGGCTGAATCTTATGTCAGAAATAGTCTAACTTTAGCTTTTTGTATCGCGGCGGGCACTTTTGGGACGAAAAGCTGCTACCACGTCCTCGTGCGTTTCAATATAAGGGCCGTCGAGCAGTTGAATGCAGTAAGGCACGCTGGCAAAAATCCCCGAAACAATCACCTTCCCGGCCTCATCTTTCAAGCCTTCAAGCGTTTCCTGAATCGACTTTGGCTGGCCCGGCAGATTCAAAATCAGCGCCTGTTTGCGGATAACGCCCACCTGACGCGAGAGGATAGCCGTCGGCACGAAGTGCAGGCTGATTTGACGCATTTGCTCGCCAAAGCCCGGCATCTCGCGGTCGGCAACGGCCAAGGTGGCATCAGGGGTGACGTCGCGACGCGCCGGGCCTGTACCGCCGGTGGTCAGCACCAAATGGCAGCCACATTCATCTACCAATTCGCTAATCGCCTGCTCAATCAACGGCTGCTCGTCGGGGATCAATCGCTTCTCAACCTTAAAAGGCGTGATCAGCGCTTTTTCCAGCCAGGCTTCTAATGCCGGAATGCCTTTATCCTGATAAATGCCGTTTGAAGCGCGGTCCGAAACCGACACCAAACCAATTCGTAAGTTATCCATGCTTTTCTTCTCCCCAAGCATTTGTTCGGCAACCCAGCCGTGAATGGGATAAAGGATAAGTATATCGGTAAGTCGGGGCGAGATTTTTTTCTTCAGACATTAAAAAAGGCGACTCAATGAGTCGCCTTCTGATACTGAGAGCCGTGATTACAGCAGGTCAGCGATCATTTTTTCCAGTTTACCCTGGTCGATAGCAAACTTACGGATACCGTCCGCCAGTTTGTCGATAGCCATTGGGTCTTGGCTGTGGTCCCAGTAGAACTGAGCTTCAGTCAATGGCTCTGGACGTGCTTTAGTTTCGCCAGTGTAAGACAGTTTACGCTCCAGCGGACCTTCGCTTTCTGCCAGTTCTTTCAACAGTGCAGGCGCGATAGTCAGACGGTCACAACCAGCCAGCTCGATGATTTCACCGATGTTACGGAAGCTTGCGCCCATAACCACAGTCTCGTAGCCGTGCTGTTTGTAGTATTCGTAGATTTCGGTCACAGAGATAACGCCTGGATCTTCGTGCGGCGCGAACTCTTTTTTGTCGCCGTTAGCTTTGTACCAGTCGAGGATACGGCCAACGAATGGAGAAATCAGGTAAACGCCAGCTTCAGCACAAGCACGAGCCTGAGCGAAGGAGAACAGCAGAGTCAGGTTACAGTTGATGCCTTCTTTTTCCAGACGCTCTGCGGCACGGATACCCTGCCAGGTTGAAGCCAGTTTGATCAGGATACGGTCGTTGCTGATGCCAGCATCGTTATAAAGTTTGATCAGACGATGGGCCTTAGCCACGCTCGCTTCGGTATCATAAGACAGACGCGCATCAACTTCGGTAGAGATACGACCTGGAACCAGTTTCAGGATCTCCAGACCAATGTTTACCGCCAGTTTGTCAGCCGCGTCAGCAACCTGCTGGTCACGATCGCTGCTTTGATCTTTAGCCCATGCAATGGCTTCGTCGATCAATTTACGGTATTCAGGAATTTGTGCAGCGTTGAGGATCAGAGACGGGTTGGTCGTAGCATCTTGCGGCTGGTACAGTTTCATTGCCGCAATATCCCCGGTGTCTGCAACAACTTTAGTCAGTTGGCGTAGGGAAGTCAGTTTATCGGTCATTTGGCATATCTCATCGTTTGTACATTTTCGTTGAGGCATTTTCATGCCTTGCCTGTGCCTGATGATAACATGCAAAAAGCCACGCGCAAGGCAGATATGGCGGTGCGATAGGCATGATAAAAATGGGTTTATCTTCTACAGAATCTTAATTTTTCAGTCAAAATGACAGTGTCCCCACGCGAACAAAAAGGCTATGTTATCCGGCACTCAGCACAAAATGGCTAAAATACAATCACCCATGCAGGGGTCTATTATCACTAAATTGAACAACAAAGGCTTCCAATGAGCGAAATGCTGGATTTTTTCGACAACATTCTTTGGGGCTCAATTCTTATCTACCTACTGCTAGGGACGGGCATCTACTTTAGCCTGCGCACGCGCTTTATCCAGTTCCGCCTGTTTGGCCATATTTTCTCCTCCCATATCCATAAAAACAGTAGCAATCCACGCGGCATTTCTACTTTTCAGGCGCTGTGCATCAGCCTTGCGGCCCGTATCGGCACCGGCAATGTAGCGGGCGTGGCCTTGGCTATCACCGCAGGCGGGCCGGGCGCTATTTTCTGGATGTGGGTCATTGCTCTGATCAGCATGGTGACCGCGCTGTTTGAAAACACGCTGGCGCAGTTGTTTAAAGGGCGAGACTTAAAGGGGAATTATCGCGGCGGCCCGGCGGATTACATGGAGAAAGGTCTTGGCATGCGCTGGATGGGCATCCTGTTTTCCATCATGCTGGTGATCTCTTTTGGTTTGATTTTCAACGCGCTACAGGCCAATGCCATTGCTCAGGCCGCCTCTGTCTCCTTCGACAGCAACCCTTATTATGTCGCCGCCGGTCTGGTGGTGCTCACCGCCCTGACCCTGTTTGGCGGGCTAAAACGCTTTTCTAAACTGACGCAGTGGCTGGTGCCGTTCATGGCAGTGGGCTACCTGCTGATGGCCATCTGGGTGATTGGGCATAATGTCGAACGCCTGCCGCAGGTGTTTGTTTTAATAGTTAAAAGTGCCTTTGGATTGCAGGAGGTCGCCGCGGGCGCGGTAGGTTTTGCAATTACTCAGGCCCTGACTCAAGGGGTGCAGCGCGGGCTGTTTTCCAACGAGGCGGGTATGGGCTCTTCCCCTAACGCCGCCGCCCTCGCCGCCCCAACGCCAGCCCATCCGGCGGCAGTTGGCTTCTCACAAATGCTCGGCGTGTTCATCGACACCATTGTGATTTGCAGCGCCACGGCGCTGATTATTCTCAGTTCTGGCTTGCTTGACGCCCCGGACCAGCAACTCACGGGCATTGCCCTGATTCAGCAAGCCGTCGCGGCTGCCACCGGCAATGCTTTGAGCCATTATCTGGTGTCTGGCTTCGTGTTTATTTTCGCCTTCTCCTCTATCTCTGCGAACTATGTTTATGCTGAAAACAATCTGGTATTCCTGCGCAGCGGCGAGAAAGCAAAACTCTATGTTTTCCGCCTGTTAGTTCTTGGCATGGTGGCATTCGGCTGTCTGGTCAAGCTGCCAACCGTGTGGAAAATGGCCGATATCAGCATGGCGCTGATGACCATCATCAACCTCACGGCCCTGATGCTGCTTTCTAGCATCGCCCTGAAAGTGATTAAGGATTACGAGCGTCAGCGCCGAATGGGCAAAACGCCGGTGTTCAACCCCGACCACTTCCCCGAGTTCCGCGAGCAGCTCACTCCCGACGTGTGGCAGAAAACCCCTTCTCAAGCGAAACATTAAGTTTTTCCTATCGCAGAAATTTCTCTTCTGCCCGACCTTCGCGCCATTTTTTTGGCCGGTTTAGGGCAGATTTTTGCTAAAATAGGGCCGAAACCAAGATCTCACGATGAACCGATAGCCGACCAACGGATGCGACTATGCTGACCATTATTTCTCCTGCTAAAACGCTCGACTACGAAAGCCCACTCGCCACAAAACGCTTTACCCAGCCTGAATTACTGGATAAGTCGAGCCAGTTAATCAGCGTGGCGCGTAAGCTGACGCCAGCCCAGATCTCCAGCCTGATGGGCATCAGCGACAAGCTGGCGCTGCTCAACGCGGAACGCTTTAACGACTGGCAACCTGATTTCAGCCCGGACAACGCGCGTCAGGCAATCTTGGCGTTTAAAGGTGATGTCTATACCGGCTTGCAGGCGGAAGATTTCAGCGAGAAAGATTTCGACTTCGCCCAAGGCCACCTGCGCATGCTCTCTGGCCTATATGGCCTGCTGCGCCCGCTGGACTTGATGATGCCTTATCGTCTGGAGATGGGTATCCGCTTGGAGAACCCGCAGGGCGCGAATCTGTACGCTTTCTGGGGTGATTTACTGACCGAGAAACTCAATAAGTTATTGGCTGAGCAAGGCGATAAAGTATTGATTAATCTGGCGTCCGACGAGTATTTCAAAGCCGTCAAACCGGCCAAGCTCGACGGCGAAATCATTAAGCCGGTGTTCCTCGACCAGAAAAATGGCAACTACAAAGTCATCAGCTTCTACGCCAAAAAGGCCCGTGGCCTGATGAGCCGTTTCATCATTAAAGAGCGCCTGAGCAAGGTCAGCCAGCTGCAAGACTTTAATCTGGAAGGTTATGAATATGACCCGGCTCGTTCCGCAGGTAATGAGCTGGTGTTCACCCGCCCGGAGCAATAAGCCGCACCTGAAGCCAAAAAAAAGCCCTCGCAAGAGGGCTTTTTACTGTTTGAAGCTTAGCCAATCGTTACTTTGGCAGCGCCATCAGGAAACGACGCATTTCGCTGAAATCAGCCGGCAAGTCGTGCGACAGCAGCGGAAGATCCGCGCGCTCCGCCAACTCTTTCGGCAAATCGATTTCTTGGCTCAGAATCGCTTCCACGCTCTCCTTGAACTTGGCCGGATGCGCAGTGCCGATGAACAGGCCGAATTCGCCCGGTTGCAGCTGGTCGCGCAGCACGCGGTAAGCAATGGCGGCGTGAGGTTCAGAGATGTAGCCAATGTCCGCCAGCTCGCGCATCGCGTCTTCCGTGGTGTCATCGCTCACCGCGCCGAAGCCCAAGTCTTTCAGCTTCCAAATTTTACGGCGATACAGCTCTTCCACGCGCGGCCAGTTGTTTGGCTGGCTGACGTCCATTGCGTTCGACAAAGTCGCTACCGTGGTTTTCGGTGCCCATTCGCCATTGGCGAGGAAGCGCGGCACGGTGTCGTTGGCGTTGGTTGCCGCGATAAAGCGTTTGACCGGCAGGCCCAATGATTTCGCCAGCAGGCCAGCCGTCAGGTCACCAAAGTTGCCGCTTGGCACAGAGATAACCAACTGGTTGCGCGCTTCCTGTGGCAGTTGCGCCACGGCTTCAAAGTAGTAGCAGATTTGCGCCAGCAAGCGACTGATGTTAATCGAGTTTGCTGAGTTCAGCTTCAGCTCGTGCTTCAGCTCTTCATCATCAAACGCCTGTTTCACCAGTGCCTGACACTGGTCGAAGTCGCCGTCGATCGCCACGGTGTGAATGTTGTCACCCAGCGTACAGAACAGCTTCTCCTGCAATGGGCTGATTTTGCCTTTCGGATAGAGGATAACGACGCGCACGTTTTTCATTCCGTGGAAGGCATGAGCAACGGCCGCACCGGTATCACCCGACGTTGCAGTCAAAATAGTCACCGGCTGGTCGCCAGAAACCTGAGTCAGCACCTGTGCCATGAAACGGCCGCCGAAGTCTTTGAAGGCCAGAGTCGGGCCGTGGAACAGCTCCAGACAGGCAATATCGTCAGACACTTTGGCAACCGGCGCTGGGAAAGCAAAGGCGCTTTTCACACGCTGGAAAAGCTGGTCTTCTGGAATTTCATCACCGATGAACGCGGACAGAATGCGGCTGCTGCGGGTTACAAAGTCTTGCTCCAGCAGGCCATCGATGTCACTCAGCGCAAACTCAGGCAGTTCGAGAGGGAAGAACAGCCCCTGCTGCTTCCCTAAACCTTGCTTTACGGCCTGAGCAAAGCTGACCTGCTCGTTGTGATCCTTCAGGTTATACAGTTTCATCATTTATCCCAATAGTCTCGCGCCTGCGGTATCCAGACGACAAATATGAACAAAGCCTTCATCATTTTGCAGATAGTGATTCTGCAACCAGTCCGCCATACGTTTGGCGGTTGCGCTGTCATTGCACACGGCAAACAGCGTCGGGCCGGAGCCTGAAATACCACAAGCCAGAGCGCCAATTTCTTCAGCGGCGGTGCGCGCTTCGGCAAAGCCCGGAAGCAGGCGCGTGCGATAAGGCTCGGCAATTACGTCTTTCATTAATTTAGCAGCCAGCGCCGGTTGTTGCGTATGGCAGGCGTGAATGAAGCCAGCGAGGTAGCGACCGTGGCTGATGCAGTCCTGACGGCGGTACTGGGCCGGTAGAATCGCGCGCGCTTCGGCGGTCGACACTTTAATGCCCGGATAAGCCATCACCCACAGCCAATCATCAAAGCTCGGCACGTTTTGGCTGATCACCCCCAGTTCTTCCAGCATCAGCTGAATGCCGCCGAGGTAGCACGGCGCGACGTTGTCGAAGTGCACGCTGCCGGAGATGCGCCCTTCCAGCTCGCCCATCAGGGAAAGCATGGTGTTTTCATCCAGCGGCTTGCCGCAGAACTCGTTCATCGCCACCAGCCCGGCAACCACCGAGCAGGCGCTAGAACCTAGGCCAGAGCCAATCGGCATGTTCTTTTCCAGCGTCATGGCGACCGGGATCTCTTTGCCGATTTCCTGACAGAAACGCTGCCAGCACTGGAAGACGATATTGTCTTCCATGCGATCCGGTAACTTGGAGACAAAGCGGCCTTCACTCTTCAAACTGAACTCTGTTGCTGCCTCTACGCTAACGCAGTCGCCGAGCAGCGTGCCGTCAACCGGAGAAACAGCCGCGCCCAACACGTCAAAACCTACGCTGACATTGCCAATTGAGGCAGGGGCATACACCTTAACCATATTAAACTCCTAACTTCCATGACAGCGTTCGCAAAAGATCGGCAAATACGCCGGCAGCAGTAACGTCATTGCCCGCGCCATAACCGCGTAAGACTAATGGCAGAGGCTGATAATAACGGCTGTAGAACGCCAAGGCATTCTCGCCATTTTTCACTTTATACAGCGGATCGTTGCCGTCGACGGCCGCGATTTTCACTATGCAGCGGCCTTCTTCGATAGAACCCACGTAGCGTAAAACCTTGCCTTGCGCCGTCGCGTCAGCCACGCGCTGGGCGAAATCGCCGTCCAGCGTTGGCAGGCGGCTGACAAAGTCGGTCACGCTACCTTCAGAGTCGAAGGATAACGGCAGAACGGATTCAACTTCAATGTCAGAGAGTTCCAGTTTGTAACCGGCTTCACGGGCCAGAATCAACAGCTTGCGAGCAACGTCCATGCCCGACAGGTCATCACGCGGGTCTGGCTCGGTATAACCCATATCGCGCGCCTGAAGCGTGGCCTCGGACAGCGACATTCCTTCATCCAACTTGCCGAAAATATAGGACAGCGAGCCAGAAAGGATGCCGGAGAAACGCACCAGCTCGTCACCCGCATTGAGCAGGTTTTGCAGGTTCTCAATCACCGGCAGGCCCGCGCCGACGTTGGTGTCGTAGAGGAATTTGCGGCGTGAATGCTCCGCCGCTTTACGCAACTGGTAGTAATAGTTCATCGACGAAGTGTTGGCTTTCTTGTTTGGCGTCACGACGTGGAAGCCGTCGGCCAAGAAATCTGCGTACTGGTCAGCCACTTCTTGGCTGGAGGTACAGTCAACAATCACCGGGTTGAGCAGGTGGTACTCTTTCACCAAACGGATCAGGCGTCCAAGGTTGAACGGCTCTTTCGCCGCGCCCAGCTCGTCACGCCAGTTGTCCAAAGAGATGCCGTGAATGTTAGTCAGCATGGCGCGAGAGTTGGCGATGCCGCACACCCGCAGGTCGATATGCTTGGCTTTAAGCCACGCCTGCTGGCGACGAACCTGCTCGATGAGCGCCCCGCCTACGCCCCCGACGCCAATCAGAAACACTTCGATAACCTGATCGGTGTTGAACAGCATCTGATGGCTTACGCGAACGCCAGTGGTGGCGTCGTCATTGTTCACCACTACTGAGATTGAGCGCTCGGAAGAGCCTTGGGCGATAGCCACGATATTGATGTTAGCGCGGGCCAGCGCGGAGAAGAACTTGGCCGAGATGCCGCGCAGCGTGCGCATGCCGTCGCCGACGACCGAGATAACCGCCAGCTTCTCCATCACGTCTAGCGGCTCGAGCAGGCCATCTTTCAGCTCCAGATAGAATTCGTCTTCCAGTGCGCGACGCGCGCGCTCCAGCTCGCCCTGAGGCACGCAGAAGCTGATGCTGTATTCCGAGGAGGACTGGGTGATCAGCACCACCGAGATGCCGGTGCGCGACATTACGGCAAACACTCGCGCCGCCATGCCGACCATGCCTTTCATGCCCGGCCCGGAGACATTAATCATCGCCATGTTGTTCAGGTTGGTGATGCCTTTGACCGGCGTGTTGTCATCAAGGCTTTCGCTGCCAATCAGAGTGCCCGGAGCCTGCGGGTTGGTGGTGTTTTTAATCAGGCAAGGGATTTGAAATTGGGCGATGGGCAGGATGGTGCGAGGGTGAAGAACTTTGGCGCCGAAGTAAGAAAGCTCCATTGCCTCTTGGTAGGACATCGATTTCAGCAAACGAGCATCGGGTACGGTGCGCGGGTCGCAGGTATAAACGCCATCGACGTCAGTCCAGATTTCGCAACAGTCGGCGCGCAGACAAGCGGCTAAAACGGCGGCTGAGTAGTCGGAGCCGTTACGGCCCAGCACCACCAGCTCGCCGCGGTCGTTACCGGCGGTGAAGCCTGCCATCAGCACGATATTGTCAGCAGGAATGCCGCTGGCGGCGATGCGCAGCGTGGATTCGTTGATATCCACGGTGGATTCAAGATAGCTGCCCTGAGCCAGCAATTTTTCCACTGGGTTGATAACGGTTACGCCAAAGCCTTTAGCGACAAACACGGCTTCCATGATGGCGATGGAGAGCTTCTCGCCACGGCAGATGATTGACGCGTTGACGCTATCAGGGCACTGGCCTAACAGGCTGATGCCGTGCAGCAACTGCTTGAGCTGGCCGAACTCTTGCTCGATGAAAGTTTTCACTTTCGGCAGATCAAAGCCCGGAACCTTCTCAGCAAGGCCGGTGATTAATTCGGAAAAAATGCGTTCTGCATCGCTCATGATTGGCTGGATCTCTTGCCCAGCAACCGTTCGCTCAATCATTGCGACGAGGTGGTTGGTAATTTTGGCCGGCGCAGAAAGTACCGTGGCAACCTGTCCCTGACGTGCATTGCTTTCCATGATGTCCGCGACGCGCAAGAAGCGTTCCGCGTTTGCTACTGAAGTCCCGCCAAATTTCAACACTCGCATTTCTGGTACTCTCCTGAAGCTCATTCGTAGATGACGATTCGTTAAAAAAGTCGCTAAAAAAAAAGCCCGCACTGTTTAGGTGCGGGCTTTTTTCTGTTTTTCCTGTACGCGTCAGCCCGCCCCGTAACCTGTGGTTTCGGTGGTGGTAATAATTGTTGTGTTCAGGCTGATCATTCGCATTTTTATTTTCTGTCTGTCTGTTTATATGTTGTGTTTTTTACTCTGTCTGCCCCTATTAGCTAAAGCATCAGGCACCACAAGTCAATTTTTTTCTGATTTTGCGCCAAGCGTCACAATGAAATCCAAACAGATTATTCTCTGCTTAAACGGCCTAAATTAGTGAAAAAGCGAGGCCGTGAGGCCTAGAACCGAGCATTTCCCCATACAAACCACGCTGCGCCTCAGATCACTTTGTCAGCTTTTTTTCGATGTCATGCAGCAAAGTGTGCAACATTGCAGCATCTCTTTGCTGGAAAAGTCCTACACGCTGCTGCACCCAATCCGTCAATTTTTGGTCTTCACTGGCTTCTACCGCGTCCAATAAACGGTTAATTCTTGAGCGCAATGCGCCCAGTTGGCCGGCATCGGGTTTAGCCACCGCAGGGGCCGAAATTTGGTTTAGCGCCGACAGCTGATAGCAGAACACCATCACGGCTTGCCCGAGATTAAGCGAAGGGTAATCCGCCACCATCGGCACGCCGGTGAGGATATCGGCCAAGTCCAGCTCTTCATTGGTCAACCCGGAATCTTCCCGCCCAAAAACCAGCGCAGCGTTGTTTATCCACTCGCGCTTCTCCTCTAACTGCCCGAGAAGCTCCACTGGCGTGCTGTAGTAGTGGAAACGGGCGCGGCTGCGCGCGGTGGTCGCCACGGTGAAATCGATATCGGCGAGCGCCGCCTCGAGAGTGTCGAAATGTTGCGCGTTATGCAGAATTTCATTGGACGCGTGCGCCACCCATCCCGCCTCGGGTTGCAGGTGAGCCTGACTGTCGACAATGCGCAATGACGCGAACCCCATGGTTTTCATTGCTCGTGCCGCAGCGCCGACATTTTCAGGCCGCGCCGGGGAAACCAAAATAATATGAAGTTGCATCAGTCCTCTGAATCTTCGAATTAGAAATATCTGCGGTGGATCTTAAGTGAGCTTTTAATTGAGTAAAAGTGACTTCTCAAATTGCACAGTTTTTCACATAAACTTAACAGTCAAATATCCAGCGAAAACTAAATTGGATAAAACCTGCGGTTAGCCAGAAAATAGAAATGAACCTTCTCTACATGAGTTATAAAGTAAAATAAACCTTATGAATCATATTGATATTTCGAGCGGATCGAATCAATTCTATCAATATTAAGCATTGAAATTATAACTTGCTGAATCGTGACCAATTTTGGGCAAAATGTGACTTAACCGTGCATTCCTATAAGTGTTTTTCACTAAAGTGTTACCGTGCTACAATTGAATTTGATATATGTCAACAAAGCGTAGTTTTGTTGAGTGGAAATATCGGCACTCGCTGTTATATTGCTGTTAATAGGGTTAGGATAAGCGCCATTACAGCACCCAAGTAGCAAGTCACAAAGTGGCTTCACGGTAGAGCTGGCGACAACGATGGTGTTGGTGTAAAGCGCATCAGAAACGCATTTACGTACTTTAGTCATGTAACGAGTGAGATAGCGCATCCGCTGTCAAAATTCATCGGAATAACAAGGACTTCTGTACTCCTATTTTCAATTTGTTGGCAATCTTAGGTAGCAAACATGCAGACTCCTCATATCCTGATCGTCGAAGACGAGTTAGTGACCCGTAATACGCTAAAGAGCATTTTTGAAGCAGAAGGCTACATGGTGCATGAAGCCAATGATGGTGCAGAAATGCACAACATCTTGTCTGAACATGACATCAATCTGGTCATCATGGATATCAACCTGCCGGGTAAAAATGGCTTGCTGTTGGCCCGTGAACTGCGTGAACAAGCAAGCGTCGCCTTGATGTTCCTGACCGGCCGCGACAATGAAGTCGACAAAATTCTTGGTTTGGAAATTGGCGCTGATGATTACATCACCAAACCTTTCAACCCGCGTGAGCTGACTATCCGCGCACGTAACCTGCTCTCCCGCACCATGAATCTGAGCACCACTGGCGAAGAACGCCGTCTGGTAGAAAGCTACAAATTCAACGGTTGGGAACTGGATATCAATAGCCGTTCGCTGGTAAGCCCTGCGGGCGAGCAGTACAAGTTGCCGCGCAGTGAATTCCGCGCAATGCTGCATTTCTGTGAGAATCCGGGCAAGATCCAAACCCGTGGCGACTTGCTGAAGAAAATGACCGGCCGTGAGCTTAAGCCTCATGACCGTACCGTTGACGTGACTATCCGTCGCATTCGTAAACACTTCGAAGCTACGCCGGATACCCCAGAAATCATCGCCACCATTCATGGTGAAGGCTATCGTTTCTGCGGTGACTTAGAAGACTAAGCAGCAGGTTGCCAACCCTGCGGTAAGGCGTCGTCAATGAAAAAGGCCAGCATATGCTGGCCTTTGCTTTTGGTATCAATCCAAGGCTGTTAGCGAGCACCCCAAGGAATGATTGGCACCGCGCTGAGGGCGTTTTTCGGCGACCCGTCGACCACTTTGTCGGAATAGCTCAGGTAGATAAGCGCGTTACGAGTGGCATCATAGAAGCGCACCACTTGCAGCTTTTTGAACACCAGCGAGGTGCGTTTCTGGAACACCACCGTGCCCTTATCCTTGCCCTGCTTAATCTTATCGCTCAGTTCGATTGGCCCCACCTGCTGGCAAGAGATAGCCGCGTCAGAGGTGTCTTCAGCCAATCCTAAACCGCCTTTTATCCCGCCAGTTTTTGCCCGACTGATATAACAGGTTACATTTTTAATATCAGGATCATCAAAGGCTTCAACCACAATTTTGTGGTCTGGCCCTAAGAATTTGAACACGGTATCCACCGATCCCACCTGCTCCGCCTGTGCCGAATTCAAACAAATAAAGAACAGTCCAAAAACAAAAATACAACATTTTTTCATTAGGTTACTCCGCAGCACGCTGCTGATGGTGATATCGAGCAAAGACGATATTAATGAATGCCCTTGCTCACAATTTGTAGTAGGAATATTCGGTTAGAGAAGCAAAAAGCACGTTTAGCTAAAAAATTCTTAAGAAGTCTTAAGCAGAAAAAGTTGCTATTATGCGGCGTCATCATTCTGTGCATTTATCTTAGTTCAACGAGGACGATCTATGGATCAAGCAGGAATCATTCGTGATCTTCTCAGCTGGTTAGAAACCCACTTAGACCAGCCGTTATCACTCGACAACGTAGCAGCAAAAGCCGGATATTCGAAATGGCACCTGCAACGTATGTTTAAGGATGTCACGAGTAACGCAATTGGTGCTTACATTCGTGCTCGTCGCCTGTCAAAAGCTGCCGTCGCGCTGCGCCTGACTGGCCGACCAATCTTGGATATTGCCCTGCAATACCGTTTTGATTCTCAGCAGACGTTTACTCGCGCCTTCAAAAAACAGTTCGCACAGACGCCCGCGCTATACCGTCGTTCAGAAGATTGGCACTCCTTCGGGATCTGCCCGCCGATTCGCCTTGGCGCATTCATTTTGCCACAGCCAGAGTTCGTCTCGCTGCCGGAGCAAAATCTGATCGGCATTACGCAGAGCTACTCCTGTACGCTGGAACAGATCACCACTTACCGTAATGAGATGCGCCTGCATTTCTGGCGTCAGTACATTGGTGAAGCCAAAACCTTGCCGCCGGTACTCTACGGTTTGCACCACTCTCGCCCAAGTCAGGAAAAAGATGACGAGCAGGAAGTGTTGTACACCACGGCTATCGAACCGAAGCATCTGCCAGAGAATGTGGAAGGTCAGCCGATTGTGGTGCAGGAAGGTGAGTACGCGATGTTCCACTACAAAGGTTCACCAGAACTGCTTCAGGAGTTCATCCTGACGCTGTACGGCACCTGCCTGCCGTCGCTGAAAATGACGCGCAGAAAGGGACAAGACATTGAGCGATTCTATACCAAACATAAAGTGCCGAGCGCTACGCCGCCGACCGAAATAGAATGCGATTATCTTATCCCTATTCGCCGTTAATTCTGCTGTAAAGCTGCCGCGTTTAACGTTGCAGCTCATCTAATGCGGGCTGATCCAGATGCGAAATATCGCCCGCAGTTTCCACAATCCAGCCAGACGCCAGCCACGCACTTTCCTGATGATCCACGCGCGAAATTGAACAGTTGCGCAGGCGCAGGCGCCGCTCGGCATAAGGCTTAAGCCCTAAAATCGTGCTGATAAGGCAACCCAGCGCGATGCCGTGGCTCACCAGCAGCGGCTTACTGCCCGCCGGTAAATCAAGGCAGCTATCGAGGGCTGAACGCATGCGCTCGGCCAGCTCAATCATGCTCTCGCCCTGTGGAATGCGGCCATCCGGCGTGCCGTCGACCATCTGCTTACGCCACGTTTCTTCGTCCGCACTCAGGCCATCCAGATTACGCGTTTCCAGCACGCCCATGTGCAGCTCGCGCAGGCGCGGCTCCTCGGTGACAGCGCAACCACAGGCATCAGCAATGATTTGCGCCGTAGCGCGAGTGCGCCCAAGGTCGCTGGTGATGACGTGCGTGATGCCTTCGCGGCGCACGCGCTCGGCCACCTGCTGTGCTTGGAAGATGCCCTTTTGGGTTAACGGGCTGTCTGATTGTCCCTGAATCTTGCGTGCTGCATTCCATTCGGTTTCGCCATGACGGACGAGATATACCTGTAACATGAGTGTTTTCCGTTATACTGCGTGAAATTTGCTAAAGGATGCTAAAACTCTATGTACCACGTTGTCGCTGCAACCACTAACCCGGCAAAAATTAAAGCTATTGCTCTGGCATTTGAGGACATTTTTGGCACTGACTCGTTCCGTATCGAAGGCGTAGATGTCGACAGCGGCGTGTCTAACCAACCTATTGGCAGCAGCGAAACCCGTACTGGTGCCCGACACCGCGTCATCAGCGCACGACAAGTGCGTCCCGAAGCGGATTTTTGGGTTGGCATTGAAGCCGGAATTGAAGACAACATGACCTTCGCCTGGATGGTCATCGAAAACATGCATCAACGCGGCGAATCCCGTTCAGCCAGCCTGATGTTGCCTGAAATTATATTACAAGAGATCAACCAAGGCAGTGAATTGGGCGATGAAATGGAAAAATTGACGGGAATTGCCGAAGTTAAACGCAAAGGCGGGGCGATTGGCATTTTTACCGCCGGTAAACTGAGCCGTACCAGCGTATATCATCAGGCGCTGGTATTGGCGTTAGCGCCCTTCCACAACGCAGTGTATCAAGTCAGAGTGCAAACGCACTGACGCCTGCGTCAGACGTCTTTACTGACTTCGTCAGGACCTAATAATTGCGTGCCGAGCCAAGCTTTAAGCGTGGCCGGTGCGTTCTTCAAGCCGTTCGACCCTCGGGTGATCGTTGCTATCCCTGCCCCCAATTGATTCTTCAACTCTCGCTGGCTGAGTTCGCCACGCATCAACTCCTGAACAATTCTGACACGCGTGCCTAAGGCAGCCCTTTCATCAGGCGTCAGTAGCAATTGCAGCAGTTCGTGGTGGAGATTTTCAGCGAAAGATTGCTGTAACAGCGCCATAAAGCACTGCCAGTCCTCATTGCCTTGTTGGGAAAGAGCGGGATCGTTTACCGGAGTTTGGGTCATGTCATGGCTGCCATACTATTAAACTAGTACGGCAGCATAACATAGCTGTTAAAAATCAGTAACGCCTCTGCCATTCGGCATCGGTCAAAACTTTCGCCGGCTGATGCAAAAAGTAGCGATAAAACGCGTCATACGCCAACACATTTTTAACATATCGCCGAGTTTCGGAGAAAGGGATACTTTCGATAAAGGCCACGGCGTCGATTTGGCCCGCGCTGTTGCCCAACCACGTATTCACGCGCGATGGGCCGGCGTTATAGGCGGCACTGGACAGAATACGGTTGCGGCCAAACTGCTGATAAACATATTCCAGATAGTTGGTGCCAATCAGGATATTGGTCTGCGGGTCGAACAGCTGGCTTGGGCTGGTATAGCCCGGCAGGTTAAACATCTGCACCGTGTGCTGCGCCGTGGCAGGCATCACCTGCATCAGGCCAGAAGCGCCAACCGGCGAGCGAGCCTCCGGGTTCCATGCACTTTCCTGACGCGCAATGGCCATCGCGTAGCTCTGCGTAATGCCTTTATCGTCGGTCGCCTGCTTAAATTCAGGTGCCCACGCCAGTGGGAAACGCTCCTCGAGGTAATCCCACAGCTTGCCGGCAATGGTCGCCTGCACGCTGAGATCGGCCCAGTTGCGCTCGAAGGCGTAACGCGCCAGCGCCGACTGCTGATCTTTGCTGCGGCTCAGCACCAGATAGGTCCATTCGGTGCGCGCCAGATTGTCCATGTGCCAGTACATCAGCTCACGCACGCGGGCGATTTCAGGCAGTGAGGCAAAGCTGGCGTCAGGCTTGGTGGCGACAGACACCTGCATCGGGTAAGGCACGCCAAGCTTTTGCGCAGCGGCCATTGGGTAGAAGCCACGCCCCTGCATCAGCGTGCGCAGAATGGTCTCACCCTGCTGGCGTTTACCTTGGTCAATCAGCACCGAGGCTTCCCAGTAGCGCCACTCATCTTCCTGTTGCGCATCCGCAGGCAGGCGATCCATCCACTGACTCAGCCCTTGGCGGTCCCCGGCGGCCAGCGCCATGCGAATTCGGCGCTCCACCAGCGAGGTTGAATGGCTGCGCAGGATCACGCTGTCGCGCCATTTGGCCTGCTCAGGCGTCGCGGTGCTGCCCATCAGCTGCCACGCCACGGCCTCTTCTAGCTCGAGGCGGTCGCTGTCGCTCATCTTCTGCAAGCGAGCCAAGATTGGCAGCATTGAGCGGGCGTTTTCCACATCTTCACGGGCAATACGGGTGAAGGCAATCGCCACGGCATTGCGGGTGAAGTCGGTCGGGCCGACGCTGCGAGCGAAGCTTTCAATGCTGTTCGGATCGCTTTGCAACTTCAGCAAGGCGTCACGCATGGTCTGGTAGTCGTCAGGCAGCTGCTTGGCGAGGAAATTCACCAGATTGCTGTTGCCCTGCTTCATCGCCAAACCAATGCGTTGCAGGGTGACCAGCGCCGTCTGATTGCCGCCCTGCTGCCACACGCTAAACAGCTTGTCGCAGGCGTTCGGCAGTGAGGTGCCGGTCAGCCAAATGTCTTTCGCGGAGTTCAGCGCGGTTTGCTGATCGCCGGTCGACCATTTGGCGTAATAGTAGTTACAGCGCGCGGCCACCGGCTTTGGCGGCTGCGGGCTGAAGGTCAGCAAACCGGTCCAGTCTTGACGATTGGCCAACTCATTGACGAAGCGTGAAGGCAGAGAACGCGCCGGAGGCAAAGTAGGATGAGATTGCACGAAGCTGCTGATCTGCTGCGGCGTCGCCAGACTCAAGTCTTGCGTCAGCTGACGGTATTCCAGATAAGGATAAAGCGGATAATCCTTCAGGGTCGGCATCAGCTGATTAACCACGTCCATCTGGTTATTGTCCCAAGCCTGCTTGATTTGCATATAACGCTGGCGCTGACCGTCTAAAGAGTCCGCTTTGGCGACTCCAGAAACGGCGACCAACAACATGCCTGCTGCCAAAAGATACCCTTTGTCCACCTTGACCATACTTGCCTTTATCCTCGCTGGTTGTATTGCTGACTGCCAAACAGGGTGCAGCCTTCGTCGCTCATCAATGACGAATCCGGGCCGCAATGCGTAGACAACGCCTACGCTAATGCATTCATTTTTAAAATTGAAGTCATGCGTTCACAGCATCACAAACTTTACACAGTGTGGTGCAAGCGGCGCGCAGATACCAGACGACAGCAGGCCGATTTCTCTGCCGCGCGATCATTTTTCATCTTTAAAGGAGATTATTGGCGTCCTGTGAGGTTCGATGGTTGGGAAGCGTAGCGAAACAGGCTAAACTTCGCAGTCGGAACACTTATCAGTCATGCCGTTTACGGCGGGGCTGACTTTAATCCGCCGCAGCGCCTGCTTGTTGCAGACAGCGCGCGGCTCGCATAGAAAGAGGCTCAAAACAACGTGGCTCAATACGTATACTCAATGCATCGCCTCGGCAAAGTGGTTCCGCCGAAGCGTCACATTCTTAAAAACATCTCCCTGAGTTTCTTCCCGGGCGCCAAAATCGGCGTATTGGGTCTTAACGGTTCTGGTAAATCCACCTTACTGCGCATCATGGCCGGTATTGATACCGACATCGAAGGCGAAGCTCGCCCGCAGCCAGACCTGAAAATCGGCTACCTGCCTCAGGAGCCTCAGCTCAACATGGAGCACACCGTCCGCGAGTCGGTGGAAGAAGCCGTTGCAGAAGTGGTTGGCGCATTAAAACGTCTTGATGAGGTCTATGCCCTCTACGCTGACCCGGATGCAGATTTCGACAAACTGGCTGCCGAGCAGGGCAAGCTGGAAGAGATCATTCAGGCACACGACGGCCACAACCTGAACACTCAGCTGGAGCGCGCGGCTGATGCTCTGCGTCTGCCAGACTGGGATGCCAAAGTCGCTAACCTCTCCGGTGGTGAGCGCCGCCGAGTGGCGCTGTGCCGCCTGCTGCTTGAAAAGCCAGAGATGCTGCTGCTCGACGAACCCACCAACCACTTGGACGCCGAGTCCGTGGCTTGGCTGGAACGCTTCCTGCACGATTTCGAAGGCACCGTTGTGGCAATTACCCACGACCGTTACTTCCTCGACAACGTTGCCGGTTGGATTCTGGAGCTTGACCGTGGTGAAGGTATTCCATGGGAAGGCAACTACTCCACTTGGCTGGAGCAGAAAGATGAACGTCTGGCGCAGGAAGCGTCTTCTGAAGCGGCGCGTCGTAAATCTATCGAGAAAGAGCTGGAGTGGGTGCGTCAGGGCGCGAAAGGCCGTCAGTCTAAGGGCAAAGCCCGTCTGGCACGCTTCGAAGAGCTGAACAGCACTGAATACCAGAAACGTAACGAAACCAACGAATTGTTCATTCCAGCTGGCCCACGCTTAGGCGACAAAGTGGTCGAAGTGAAGAACCTGAGCAAATCCTACGGTGACCGCGTTCTGATTGACGACCTCTCCTTCTCCGTACCGAAAGGCGCGATCGTCGGTATCATCGGTCCAAACGGCGCGGGTAAATCGACCCTGTTCCGCATGATGTCTGGTCAAGAGCAGCCTAACGGCGGCACCATTGAACTGGGAGACACCGTGAAACTGGCCTCTGTCGATCAGTTCCGTGACTCGATGGACAACAGCAAAACCGTGTGGGAAGAAGTGTCTGGCGGTCAGGACATCATGCGCATCGGCAACACCGAAATGCCAAGCCGCGCCTATGTGGGCCGTTTCAACTTCAAAGGTGTTGATCAGGGCAAACGCGTTGGCGAGCTGTCCGGTGGTGAGCGTGGTCGTCTGCACTTGGCGAAACTGCTGCAAGTCGGCGGCAACATGCTGCTGCTCGATGAGCCAACCAACGACCTCGACATCGAAACCCTGCGCGCGCTGGAAAACGCCCTGTTGGAATTCCCGGGCTGCGCGATGGTCATTTCCCACGACCGTTGGTTCCTCGACCGTATCGCGACGCACATCCTCGATTATCAGGATGAAGGTAAAGTTGAATTCTTCGAAGGTAACTTCACCGAATACGAAGAGTACAAAAAACGCACTCTGGGTGCCGATGCGCTGGAACCTAAGCGTATTAAATACAAGAAGATGATCAAATAACTCCCGATCGTTTACTTGATGAAAGGCCCGGAAACGGGCCTTTTTTATGGCTCAGATTTAACCGCCAGTGCCTCGCTGTAGCTCTTCGCAAAGTCATACTCTTCCAGCATAAAATCGATAAAACAGGCCAGCGCCGGTGAGTTCAGCTTTCGGCTCGGGTAGACCAGATAGAGGTCATTGCCCTCGGCTTCCCACTCGGGTAGAACCCGCACCAGCAGACCTTTCGCCACTTCGTCATGACATAAAAACGCCGGTAGCAGAGTGATCCCCGCCCCTTCCACCGCGCATTCGCGAGCATAGAGCAGGTTGTCGGTGGAGTGCGCCCCCGGCAACAGCCAGCGATGATAAGTCTCCCCACGGTGTAGCACCCACTCGGCCCACGCGCGGTGCGCGATACAGTTGTGCGAGGCCAATTGCTGCGGATGGGTCAGCGGCGGGTGCGTCGCCAGATAGGCCGGAGAAGCCAGTAAGTAGCGCGGACTGTGGCCCAACTCGCGGCCAATCAGCGACGAGTCCTGCGGCTTGCCGGTGCGCAGCGCCAAGTCGAAGCCCTCCTGCACTAGGTCGACCATGGCGTCCGACACCGACACTTCCAGCGACACCTCCGGATAGCGCTTCTGGAACTCCGCGTTCATCCGTGCCAGCAGCGTGGCTCCCAAACCTGCCGGGCTGGTGATACGCAGGCGGCCGCTGGGGTTATCGCGCAGGCGGCGGATAGCCAGCTCGGCGCGCTCGCTCGCCAGCATCATCTCTTGGCAGTGGATCAAATAGCGTTCACCGGCGAAGGTCAGGTTGAGCTGCCGCGTGGTGCGATTGAGTAAGCGAATGCCCACGGACTTCTCCAACTGGCTTACACGCTGGCTGACGCTCGACTTGGGCAACCCCGCGCGCTCGGCGGCGGCGGTAAAGCTGCCGCACTCGGCGACCAAGGCAAACAGCGCCATATCCTGCAATTGTTTGAACATGATTGTTCACCTCAGACGAACACTTTGTTAGTTATTGTCCATCTTATCAGCTTAGCCCATGGCGACTACACTCTGTGTAACCCTAAATGGAGGAACCCACATGTCCATCAACGCTATTGCCGTAAACCCGAAGAACCCTGCGCACTTTATTGCGATTGAACTGCCACAGCCTGAAGTCGGCGAATTTGACCTGCTGGTTGAAGTGAAAGCCGTCTCCGTTAACCCGGTCGATACCAAGGTACACAAAGGCGCACAGAAAAATGGTCTGGATGCCCCGCGCGTACTGGGCTGGGACGCCAGCGGCGTGGTGAAAGCCGTCGGCAGCGCGGTGAAAAACTTCAAAGCGGGCGACGAAGTCTGGTACGCCGGTGACATCACCCGTTCAGGCAGCAACGCCACCGAGCAGCTGATTGACTCACGCATCGTGGCGCGCAAACCAAGCTCGCTCAACTGGGCCGAAGCCGCCGCCATGCCGTTGACCGCGCTGACCGCGTGGGAAGCCCTGTTCGAACACCTGCACATCCAGAACGCCGGTGAAGAGAAAACCCTGTTGATCATCGGCGGTGCCGGTGGCGTTGGCTCGCTGGCAATTCCTTTCGCGGCGCTGCGCAGCAAAGTGAAAGTGATCGCCACCGCCTCACGCCCGGAATCAGCGCAATGGTGTTTGGATCGCGGCGCGGACCTGACCGTGAATTACAAAGATTTGAAAGGCGAGCTGGCGAAACACGACATCAAACAGGTCGATTTCATCCTCTGCCTGAATGACACCGACGGCCACTGGGCCGCCATCAGCGACCTGATCGCGCCGATGGGCCACATCTGCACCATCGTTGAGAATGAGCATCCGCTGGACCAGAGCAGCCTGAAAGTGAAAAGCGCCGCGCTGCACTGGGAGCTGATGTTCACCCGCAGCATGTTCAACACGCCGGACATCGCCCAGCAGGGTGAAATCCTCAAGCAGGTGGCTGAGTTAGTGGACGCGGGCAAAGTGAAAACCACGCTGAGCGACACCCTGCGCGGCCTGACGGTGGAAAGCATTGAAGCCGCCCACGCCAAAGTGCTCGACGGCCATATGCAAGGCAAAGTGGTTATCGCCTTCTAAGCCGTAGCCTTTGCATAAAAAAAGCCCTCGATTTGTGAGAATCGAGGGCTTTTTCATAACGACTATTTATTCTTTCGGCAGCGCGCTCACTCGGCTGGTATCTGCCGCCAGCATGATCTGCACCAGCTCCACGCACTCGAGGAAACGCTCGTCATAGTCCGAGGATTTCACGTGCACGTAGTCGATTTTGTTTTGCTGCAACATCTCGATTAACAGGCTCTGGAAGGAAGAACGGTCAGTGGTGCTGCCCAAGCTGCGCAGCCCGTCCGCCACCCACGGCGTGTTGTTCTCCAGCAGGATCACCAAGTCAAACCGATATTCATCCATCAAGGCTTGGACAAAGGGATGCTCGCGGCCTTCGTACTTTTTGCAAAATGCCTGCGTGGTCAGGAAATCGGTGTCGATGAAAGCCACCTTGTTGGCGTATTTCACCGCGAAATCAATGTACTGAGCCTGCCCGAGGGCGATTTTGTCATAGTCGGAATATTGCAGCGCCATCTCGTCGCCGCCGAGGTGCGAGAAGACATAATCGCGGCCATATTCCCACGCACTGGTGGTGTTGAAGATGTTGGCTAACTTATTGACCAGCGTGGACTTTCCGCTAGACTCGCCGCCCAGCACCGCCACGGTTCGCACGAAGAACGGCTTCACTTCGGTTGGGATATAATCCCAGTAGCGGAAGGGGTCGCGGCGGATTTGCGATCCGCTGATATTCATAAACGAGCGTTTGGGATCGATAAGCACGGTTTCGATCCCCAGATGCTCGCGGTAGCGCGGCGCATCGTTCTCTTCGCTCGAATAGATGGTGTTCGGCACGATCCCCTGCTTGTTCATAAAGTCGGTGATCCCCTTACTCCACACGTCCCAGCCGTGCGGATAAGGCTCCATTCCCTCTTCGTTAAACGAATGAATATGAATGTTTTTCTGATACTTAAAGGTTTGTAGCAGCCAGCGCAGGCGGTCGCTCACCGTGGGTTGCTGAGACATGGAGCTGTTCTCGAACAGGCTCAGGTCGCGAGGCTCGTCGTAGCCCATGATGATGTGTAGCTCATCAACCTGACTACAGGCACGCTGGATTAAATAGATGTGTCCGGTATGCAGGGGATAAAATTTACCAAACACCACGCCGATGTTTTTCTCGCGGCGGGGGAATTCAAGATCGAGGAAACGGTGCAGTGCTTCCAGCTTTTGCGCACTCGGGCTTTTGATTTTGGCATTCAGCAGTTGGCTAAGATAGCCCTTGGTCATGCCGCTGGCATCCGCCACCTGCTGTAACGTACATCCCTGTTTCTTAATTGCCGTCTTCAGATAATCAAACTGTGACATACCTTGTCCTCTACCCTGCGTTTAATTTACTAAACAAAAATAGCACAACTGGCGGGTAGAGGAATACTCAGAAAATGTTACAGATCGTCGAGGATCGCCAGCGCATCCGCCAGCTTCTTCACGCCAAACACTTGCATCCCGGCCGGCACCTTTTTTGGCACATTGGCATGAGGCACGATGGCGCGTTTAAAGCCGTGCTTGGCAGCTTCGGTAATTCGCTCCTGACCACTCGGCACCGGGCGAATCTCCCCAGCCAGCCCCACTTCGCCAAACACTACTAGGTCTTGCGGCAGCGGGCGGTCGCGCAGACTGGAAACCAGCGACAGCAGCAGCGCGAGGTCAGCACTGGTTTCCGTGACTTTTACGCCACCAACCACGTTGACGAACACGTCCTGATCCGCCATCTGCAAGCCGCCGTGACGGTGCAATACCGCCAGCAGGATCGCCAGTCGATTCTGCTCAAGGCCCACCGCCACGCGCCGCGGGTTACCCATCATCGAGTGGTCCACCAGCGCCTGAATTTCCACCAGCAGAGGCCGGGTCCCTTCCCACAGCACCATCACCGAGCTGCCGGACGTTATCTCATCACCACGGCTCAGGAAGATGGCCGACGGGTTGCTCACTTCGCGCAAGCCCTGCTCGGTCATGGCAAATACGCCCAATTCATTCACTGCGCCGAAACGGTTTTTATGGCTACGCAGGGTGCGGAAGCGGGAGTCGGCGTCGCCGTCCAGCAGCACCGAGCAGTCGATACAGTGCTCGAGCACCTTCGGCCCGGCCAGAGAACCGTCTTTGGTCACGTGACCCACCATCACAATCGCCACGCCGCGCGTCTTGGCGAAGCGCGTCAGGTAGGCGGCGGTTTCACGCACCTGCGCCACCGTGCCCGGCGACGACTGGATGTCCGCCATGTGCATCACCTGAATGGAGTCGATCACCATCAGCTTCGGCTTCTCCTGATCGGCAATCAGGCAGATTTGTTCAATGCTGGTTTCAGACAGCATGTTCATGTTGGCGGTCGGCAGCCCGAGGCGATGGGCGCGCATTGCCACCTGCTGGAGTGACTCCTCGCCGGTGACATACAGGGTTTTCATGCTTTCGCCGAGGTTACAGAGGATCTGCAACAACAGCGTACTTTTGCCCGCTCCCGGATTACCACCAATCAGGATCGCACTGCCCGGCACCACGCCGCCGCCCAGCACGCGGTCAAACTCTTTGAATCCGGTACTGAAACGCGGCAGTTCGTCGAGGCTGATTTCAGACAGCTTCTGCACGCGGCTAACGCCCGCATCACCGGCATAACCACTTAAACGCTCGTTGCGGGCCACGGTTGGCGAGGCAGACAAACGGATTTCGGTAATGGAGTTCCAGGCCTGACAGGCACTGCATTGCCCCTGCCAGCGCGGATAATCTGCGCCGCATTCATTACACACAAATGCTCGTTTTGCTGCTTTTGCCACAACTTACCTCGAAATATTGGATTTAAAACTTAGGCTAAGCTTCCGCTTAAAATACAGAGAACGCCAATTAAGTCGGCGTGACGGATACAGACTTCCGCCTGCTCGTAGACCTTCGGCTTGGCATGATAGGCAATGCCCATCCCCGCGACGGCCATCATCTTCAGGTCGTTCGCGCCGTCGCCGATAGCCACGGTTTGCTCTTTCGGGATCTGCAGACGCTCTGCCAGCTTGAGCAATGTGTCCGCTTTATATTGTGCATCGACGATCGGACCAATCACGCGCCCGGTCAGCTTGCCGTCGCGGATTTCCAGCTCGTTGGCCGCCACGTCAATCAGGTTCAGCTTGTCGCGCAGGTACTCGGCGTAATAAGTAAAACCGCCGGAGGCGATGGCCACGTGCCAGCCCAGCTCTTGCAGGCGCTGCACCATCTTGGTCAGGCCCGGCATCAGAGGCAGGGTTTCGCGCACTTGTTGCAGAATGCTGGCATCAGCATCTTGTAAGGTGGCGACGCGTTGACGCAGGCTGGCCGAAAAATCCAGCTCGCCGCGCATCGCGCGTTCGGTCACTTCAGCCACCTGCTCGCCGACGCCCGCCAGTTTGGCAATTTCGTCGATGCATTCAATCTCAATCGCGGTAGAATCCATGTCCATCACCAGCAGCCCCGGCGTGCGCATGTGCGGCACTTTGCCAAGCTGGGTGACATCAAGCTCGAAGGACTCGGCCAACGCTTCTATGTCCGCGGTCAATGCACCGGCCAGACGAATAACCTGATAATCATCAACGGTCCAGGCGCTGACAATCACCAGAGCGCGGCCCAGACGGCGTTGGAAGTTCGTAATGCTTGTTTTATCCAGTTTCCTGCCGTACAGCAGCCAGCCAGTATGCCCAGCACGGTAGTCCAACGGCATCACTTCGTCACCGCTGAGTGAAAGGGGAAGTCCCGGCCATTGGTGGATCTCCGCTGGAAGATCGCAATAGGTCAGACTGTTTGGCATGATTACTCCTGTCGAGCAGTTAGGCGTAGAAAAACAAGAATTGCGTAAAATATTACCCAAAATCATTCACGTTGCGTCAAGGCGGCAACTGAGTGAAATCCAGGAGCATACATCAGTATGTAACTGGGATTCGCGAAGGCAGCCAACGCAGAAGCAGCTTGAAGGATGAAGGGCATAAATGAGGCAACAAGCTACCCTATAGCCCGCGCTTCTGGCAACATTAAAGTCGTCGAAAATCTTAAGGAAACAGAATGGCAAAGGCCAAACTGAAATTTCGCCTGCATCGCACAGCTATCGTGATGATTTGTTTGGCTTTATTGGTAATTCTGATGCAAGGAGCTTCCTACTTTAGCTTGGGGCATCAGCTTGCCCGTTCCCAGCAGGTGGAACAACTTGCCCAAACGCTGGCGAAACAAGTGGCTTTTACTCTGGCTCCGCTGATGGACAGCGAGAATGATGGCGCGGATATCGCCCAGATTTCCACTATTTTGAATCAACTTACCGACAACAGTCGCATTCTTGATGCCAGCGTTTATCAGATGGATGGCTCACTGATTGCCCACGCCGGTGAAAAGGTGCCGGTTCGCGATCGATTGGCGCTCGACGGCAAACGCGCGGGCAGCTACTTCAACCACCAAATCGTTCAGCCCATTGAAGATAAAGACGGCCCGAGCGGCTTTCTGCGCCTGACCCTCGACACCCACGTGCTGGCGACCGAATCCAAACAGGTGGATAACACCACCAATCTGCTGCGCCTGATGATGCTCGCTGCGCTCGGCGTCGGCATTATCCTTGCCCGTACCCTGTTGCAGGGCCGCCGCAGTCGCTGGCAGCAATCGCCATTCCTGCTGACCGCCAGCACGCCGGTCAAAGAGGATGATGAGCCAGAGGAAGAAGAAGCCGACGAGTTCGGTCCGCCGCCGACGCTAAACATGACCGAGCCTGACGCCGAGGTGGCTCCAGCCAAACCCGCCACCGAGCAACAAACCAAAGAAGCCGCTCAGGCAGCCTACCGCAGCCTGAAACGCAGCCGCGAAAAGCGGGATTAAGCCAGCCGCCGAATATTGGCGGTGAGCTCCGTAACCTGAGCCAGCATCTGGCTGGCTATCAGGCGGAATTCAGGGCTGATTTGCTCGTCCTGCTCCACCTTCTGCCAAAAATCTGACGCCCAGCGCTGTGCCCGCAGCCACTGGCTTTTCGCCACGCCGGGGTCTAAAACGATATTGATTGCCTGCCGTTTCATGTTGCCGCTTCTGTCCGGCGCGAAGCTCATCGGCAGCATGTCGTAAACCGGCGATAGCTCGAAGGCGAACTTGTTCGGTAACAGCGGCGGGTCGATAAAAGACAGGTTGCCCTGATGCATGTCACCGTTGGCGATCAATTTGCCAAAGGCGTAAAGCTCGCTAATGCGCGCCAGCGTGCTCTGCGAAATCAGTTTTTCCTGCCGCAATTTTTCCGCGATGGCGACCCAGCTACCGTGGCTGCCCGTGAATTCAGCGGCGATGGCCTCCAGCGACGCCAAACCGCGCCGCCCGCGCTCGCCAAGGCGATCAAAGCGTTCGACCTCTAAGAACACCTCACCATGACTTCCGCTGTACACTTCCGCCCGTGCCGCCGCAATGCCTGCCTGTTGCAGCACGGCCAGCGCGTGAGCCTCCGCGCGCAGTAAATCGCCCCAGCGACGGGTGTTTTCATTGCCATCTCGCGGAGAGAATTTGACTAAAACGTGGGAAGCTGGCTTCTGCGGATGCTCGACAAAAACGCTAAACTTTGGCTGCTCTCCCCCTGCCGAAGAGCCCACCTCTTGCCCCGCGAGGCTTTTTTGCGCCAGATCTTCGAACGCTGAGATCTTATCTTGCCAAGCCACGGCTGCCTCATCCGGCTTTAACGCCCACTGTTGATAGGCGGCCTGCCCCACAATCAGGTTACCCACGGTTTCATTGCCATGTCGGCTAAGGGCCAGCAGGGTTTGCGACTCATTCCACAGTTTAATATCTTCAGGGAGTGCCAATAGCGCGCTGACATCCCGCCCCCAAGCACGGCCCAAAAATCCCTGCGGGCGCATGTCGGTAATAAACCATGGCAGCCCGTCGAACAGCGCGCACTGCCCGTCGGCGGTTTCAAACGCGCAGCTCTCCGCAGGCCATATCGACACAATGCTGCCGATTTGCTCGGCGTGCCCCTGAGTATCAATTCGGTAGAGCGGAAACTCACTCTCTCCACCAAGCGGCCGCAGCAAGGCGTAGCGCGTTGCCTTCCCTCGACCTATCTTGCGTACATCATTCTGCTCGGCAAGCCGACGGGAAAGCGTTGCCTGACTTACCCCGATTTGGGCCATAATCTCTTTCGCCGTCAGGCTGCCCTGACGCAGTAAATCAGCCAACTCACTCATTATTGAATCAATCCCTGCATAGCAAAATGAATAGAAAGGTGAATAGAAAACCTTAATTATTTATAGAGCAAAGATGAGAGCCAAGCGAGGGAAAAATCAATAAAAAGAAAAATATAGCGAGAAATAGAAAAGAAGAATGACTGAAAAGGTCAAAAAACAGGCAAAAAAACGCGATTTGGTGAATAGAAAAGCTGAAAAACATGAATAGAAACGGGGACTTTTAACGTCCCCGTTTTGCTGTCTGTGGTCTGGCTACAGAACTTACTCTTTATCACCCAGCAGAACGGATTCCAGCGCGATTTCGATCATGTCGTTGAAGGTGGTCTGGCGTTCTTCAGCGGTGGTTTGCTCGTGAGTACGGATGTGGTCGGAAACAGTACAAATAGTCAGTGCTTTCGCGCCGAACTCTGCTGCCACGCCGTAGATACCGGCGGCTTCCATTTCCACACCCAGAATGCCGTATTTTTCCATCACGTCGAACATTTGCGGGTCCGGCGAGTAGAACAGGTCAGCAGAGAAGATGTTACCCACGCGCGCGTTGATGCCTTTGGCTTTCGCCGCGTCAGAGGCGTTACGCACCATGTCGAAGTCAGCGATAGCCGCGTAGTCATGGTCTTTGAAACGCAGACGGTTCACTTTGGAATCCGTACATGCGCCCATGCCGATAACGATGTCACGCAGCTTGATGTCTGGACGAACTGCGCCGCAAGAACCCACACGGATGATTTTCTTCACGCCGAATTCGGTGATCAGCTCTTTGGCATAGATTGAGCAAGAAGGGATGCCCATGCCGTGGCCCATTACAGAAATTTTGCGGCCTTTATAAGTACCGGTGAAGCCCAACATGCCACGCACGTCGTTCACTTGTTTCACGTCTAGCAGGAAAGTCTCAGCAATGTGCTTAGCGCGCAGCGGGTCGCCCGGCATCAGCACTACGTCAGCAAAGTCGCCCATCTCGGCATTAATGTGTGGAGTTGCCATTGTTATCGTCCTTTAGATTCTTATTAATATAATTTCGTATACAAACTTGAGGAATTTCAAGCCGTAACCAGATGGGCTACAGCTTGAATACGCGAAGTTTTACAGCATAGATTTACCGTAATCCATTGGCGACAGGTCAAAATACTTCGCCACGGTCTGGCCGATATCCGCGAAGGTGTCGCGGTAACCTAATGAGCCAGGTTTCACTTTCGGGCCGTAGATTAACACTGGAATGTGCTCGCGGGTATGATCGGTGCCACGCCAGGTTGGGTCACAACCGTGGTCAGCGGTGAAGATGATGATGTCATCTTCTTTCACCAGCTCCAGCAGCTCTGGCATACGGCGGTCGAACAGCTCTAACGCGGCTGCGTAGCCCGGCACGTCACGGCGGTGGCCGTAAGCGGAGTCGAAGTCTACGAAGTTGGTGAAGACGATAGTTTTGTCGCCAGCCAGTTTCATCTCTTGAATGGTTGCGTCAAACAGCGCGTCCAGACCAGTAGCTTTCACTTTTTTGGTGATACCCACCTGAGCATAGATGTCGGCGATTTTACCCACAGACACCACGTTACCGTTTTTCTCATCAACCAGCTTTTTCAGAATGGTAGGTGCAGGCGGCTCTACGGCTAAGTCGTGGCGGTTACCGGTACGCTCGAAGTGACCTTTTTTGTCACCAATGAACGGACGGGCGATCACGCGGCCAATGTTGTAGCCGCCTTCGGTTAGCTCTTCACGGGCAATTTCACACAGCTCGTAGAGGCGATCTAAGCCGAAAGTCTCTTCGTGGCAGGCAATCTGGAACACGGAGTCAGCAGAGGTGTAGAAAATCGGCTTGCCGGTTTTCATGTGCTCTTCGCCCAAGTCGTCCAGCACTACAGTACCGGAAGAGTGGCAGTTGCCCAGATAGCCCGGCAGATTGGCGCGTTTCACCAGCTTATCCAGCAGTTCTTGCGGGAAGCTGTTAGTGGTGTCGCTGAAGTAACCCCAGTCGAATAAGACCGGAACACCGGCGATTTCCCAGTGACCAGACGGGGTGTCTTTACCGGAAGAAAGCTCGCTGGCGTAAGCGTAAGCGCCGGTTATCTCAGCGTTACCGTCCATACCGTCAGGGATCTTGCCGGTAGAAGCTTCGGCAGCTTTCGCCAAACCTAAACGGGTCAGGTTAGGCAGATTCAGTGGGCCTTGGCGTCCAACGTTGGCGTCGCCACGTGCACAGGCTGCAGCAATATGGCCCAATGTGTCAGAACCTGCATCACCGAATTTTTCAGCATCTTTACTGGCACCAATACCGAATGAGTCCAGTACCATGATAAACGTACGTTTCATCTTGCACTCCTATGCTCAATTATTCGTTGCGTGCATCGGTTCAGGCCGACACACAGATCATATTGAATTGGGGGCGTAGCTAGGCTTTTTCAACCCCCAAATATCCGATTATTTAATTCTGCGATAAACCACTGGCGTAGTTTCCGGCGCCTTGTCACTGAGGACGATGGCGGCGCGAACTTCATCAGCGGCGCTCTGCCACGCTTCTTCATTGCTGGCGTGGATCATCGCCAATGGCTGCTGGGTATCGACCTGCTGGCCCAAGTGCGCCATGTTGGTCAGACCCACGCTGTAGTCGATTGGGTCACTGGCGCGGCGACGGCCGCCACCCAGTGATACCACCGCCATGCCCAGCGCACGGGTGTCCATGGCGCTGACAATCCCGGCTTTCTCTGAGTAGACTGGCTTGCTGAGAGTAGCCTGCGGCAAGTAGCTGGCGTAACGCTCAATGAAATCGGTCGGGCCTTTTTGCGCCGCGACCATGCGGCCGAAGATCTCTGCCGCCTTGCCGTTGTCGAGCACGGCTTGCAGCTGGCGGCGCGCATCGGCGTCGTCGCTGGCCAAACCGCCGGAAATCAGCATCTCGACGCACAGCGCCATAGTGACTTCCAGCAGGCGTGGGTTGCGGTATTCGCCCGTCAGGAAGCGCACGGCTTCGCGCACTTCCACCGCGTTACCCGCGCTGGAAGCCAGCACCTGATTCATGTCGGTCAGCAGCGCGGTGGTTTTGCAGCCCGCGCCGTTGGCTACGTCAACAATCGCCTGCGCCAAGTCTTCTGACAGCTGGTAGGTCGGCATAAATGCGCCAGAGCCGACTTTGACGTCCATCACCAGCGCGTCCAGCCCTTCTGCCAGTTTCTTGGCGAGAATGGAGCCGGTGATCAGCGGGATAGAGTCGACGGTCGCCGTGATATCACGGGTGGCGTAGAAGCGTTTGTCCGCCGGAGCCAAAGAGCTGGTCTGGCCGATGATAGCCACGCCGACGTCTTTGATAATGCTGCGGAAACGGTTGTCATCCGGGAATATATCGAAGCCCGGAATGGCTTCCAGTTTGTCCAGCGTGCCGCCGGTGTGGCCCAGACCGCGCCCTGAGATCATTGGCACGTAGCCACCACAGGCCGCCACCATCGGGCCAAGCATCAGCGAAGTCACGTCGCCCACGCCGCCGGTGGAGTGTTTGTCGACAATCGGCCCATTAAGGTTGAGGCTGTTCCAGTTCAACACGGTGCCTGAGTCGCGCATAGCCATGGTCAGCGCCACGCGCTCTTTCATGTTCATGTCGTTGAAATAGATGGTCATCGCCAGAGCAGCAATCTGCCCTTCTGATACCTGACTGTCACGGATCCCATTGATGAAAAAGCGAATTTCCTCTTCGCTTAGCGGCTGTCCGTCACGTTTTTTTCGAATAATTTCTTGTGCGAGAAACACGGAGTGCTCCTGAATGACTAGGAATGTAGAGAGGAAGTTATTGATGTTCTATGGCAGAGGCCCGGCGAACCGGACCCCGTAACGCCGAAAGCGTTAGCTCAGCGCCTTAACCATCAATAGCTGCTGGTAGACTTTTGGTCAGCGTGGCCCAGCGTGGTCAGCAGGCTGGCCAACAGGCTTGATGCGCCGAAACGGAAATGACGTGAGTCAGCCCATTCGCGGCCCAGCAGGCGGTCTGCCAATGCCAGATACTGCGCGGCGTCTTCAGCCGTTTTCACGCCACCCGCTGGCTTGAAGCCCACGGCTTTGCCTACGCCCATCTCTGCAATTACCGTCATCATCAACTCTGCGCTGTGCAGGGTCGCGTTGACCGGAACCTTGCCAGTAGAGGTTTTGATGAAGTCAGCCCCGGCTTTGATAGCGATTTCAGACGCTTTGCGGATCAGCGAATCCTGCTTCAGTTCACCGGTTTCGATGATCACTTTCAGCAGCACATTGGCGGCAGCACAGGCTTCTTTACACTGTTTCACCAGCTCGAAACCTACCTGCTCGTTGCCCGCAATCAGCGCGCGGTAAGGGAATACGACGTCAACTTCGTCTGCGCCATAGGCAATAGCCGCGCGGGTTTCAGCCACGGCGATCTCAATGTCATCGTTGCCGTGTGGGAAGTTAGTGACGGTCGCGATACGGATGTCTGGCGTACCTTGCTCACGCAGGGCTTTGCGCGCAACCGGAATGAAACGTGGATAGATGCAGATAGCAGCGGTGTTGCCCGCCGGGCTTTTGGCCTGATGACACAGGGCGATCACTTTGGCGTCAGTGTCGTCGTCATTCAGGGTGGTTAAATCCATCAGGTTCAGTGCGCGTTGTGCTGCGGCGGTTAAATCGGTCATAAAACTCTCCAACAATTTTCAATTCCAGCGACCAGCCAGAACTGAGCATACAGTCATGAATTCGGAAAAGTTGCCGAACTCTGCACGGTTGGCGAGCGGACTTGGTTCCTTGAAGACAGCGAACAGAGGCGAATTCGCGCCCTGCTGGCAGATGAGATCCTTCTCACCGCACCTGATTGGCATCAGCCAATGCGTTGTGACTATTTGAACACGCCGTGTCAGGTTGCTCTGTGCAGTATTTCACAAATTATGAAAACCGCTTGCAACGTTACTTGCACAAATGAGATTCAAATCACATTTAAGCCGCAACAATTCTGAGAATGGCGCAATTATGCTCAATATCCGACCCTAATAAGAGTGTATACCCGATTCATGACAACTGATGGCGGGTTGCCCACTCTGTGATCACCGACCGGTGATCCTGAGATGAATGTTATAATAATAACATTTAAAGAAGAAGCACTGGTTTGGATATGCGCACTAAAAGCTATAGCTTGGTATTAAGTGGATTTTAAATGTTATTTAAATAACAAAATCACTTTTTAGAGGGGCAACGAGTCACAAAATTCAGACCGCAAGCGCGAAAACGCGGCGGGTGTTCTCAAGCAAGGCGTCAGCAATCTGCTCAGGAGATTCTTCACGAAGTTCGCACAGCACGTCGAATACCGTGGCGGCGCGCTCTGGGCGGTTGGGCTGCCCCTGAAAACCTTGCAGCGGCATATCCGGCGCGTCGGTTTCCAGCAGCAAGCTGGAGAGAGGGAGTTGGGCCATGACATTGCGAGTTTTCTGCGCTCGCTCATAGCTGATGGTGCCACCAACGCCGATGGCAAAGCCTAATTTAACAAAGGCTTGTGCCTGAGAAAGGCTGCCCGCAAAGCCGTGAACCACGCCCGTCGCGGGCAGTTTGGCCTGACGCAGCATGGCCGCCAGCTGATCGTGACTGCGGCGAGAGTGCAGGATAACCGGCAGGTTTTCGCGTTTCGCCAAGGCAAATTGCGATTTCAGCAGCCGCTGTTGGCGTGCAAACTGCGGCTCTTCCATATAAAGATCCAAACCAATCTCCCCTACCGCCACCAGCTTACTATCTCGCTGAGCCAGAAAACGGTCCAACAGCTCAATGTCAGCATCATGGTGCTGGGCAATGTACAGCGGATGCAGGCCCAGCGCGGCGTACAGCTGTGGATGCTGTTTGGCGAGCCGCACAATGCCCTGAAAACGGTCCGACGTGACGGCGGGAACGATGATCTGGCGAACTCCCGCCTGTTCCGCCATCGACAGGCTCTCGGCCTCGGCGCCGGTAAAAGGCGGGAAATCGAAATGGCAGTGGGTATCAACAAAATGCGCCATTACAGGTTTTCACCATCGCTGCGTTTGTCCTCGGCTTTAGCCGGAGCTTCAGGCTTAGGCGCGCTGCTTTTGGCGGGGTATTGGCTCTCATCGTTGAAGGCCGCCGCGCGCACCATGCCTCCGTCGGCCACGATGTCAGTAAGCACGGCGGGATCGAGAATGATCTGCTCCACCGGCCCGGCTTCCGCCGCGATCGGTACCACGTTTTCTGGATTCTCTTCCGGCACCACCACGCGTTTTGGTCGCGTGGTGCGCGGCACGATATAAGGCAGCGGCTTATCTTTTTCACGCGGGATCAGCCAGTGCGACGCGGCAGACAGGAAGTAGCGCGCGCAGCGACGCCCAAGGTGGTAATCCTGATTCAGCGCCGGTAAACGGCTGCCCAACGCGTGGCTGGCCAACGGTTTTGGCGGGAAGATCTCGAAGATGCGCAGATCGCCCGGCGGATTTTCGATGAATTGCTGAATGCGGTGATAGCTGCTTTCGTGGTGCTGCATCATGCGCACCAGCTGTTGCAGACTACTTTCGCTCAGCCACTGCTCCATGCGCTTCATCCACTGCGGGGTGTAGAACATGGCGGACGGCACGGTGCGGATCACCACGATCGTGTCCGCGCCACGGCGATAAGCCTCTTCCACCGGAATAGCGTCGCTGATGCCGCCGTCTTGGTAGCTCACACCGTCCAGCTCCACGCCCATGCGATAGAAGCCCGGAATGGCGCTGGAGGCTTTGATCACCGGCAGCCAATTCTCACGCGTCGGCGCGAAGTAGTTGGCGGTGTAATCATCGCTGCGGCAGGCGCACATCAGAAACTCGCGGCCGTCGATCAGCAGCTTTTCTGCGGTATCCATCGCCAGCGGCATGTTTTTTGAGGTTTCTTCCACCAGCCAATCGAGGTCGATCAAATGGCCGCCACGCACAAAGCGCAGAGGATTGAAGAAGTGGGGACTGGTGGTGTAGCGCGTGATAACGCGTCGGGCATAACCCGGCTGGCCGCAGACGAAAGCGGAGAGATTTTGTGCCCCGGCAGAGGTGCCGATATACAGGTCGAACGGATTAAACCCCGCACGCTGGAACTCATCCAGCACGCCCGCGGTGAAAATACCCCGTTGCCCGCCGCCTTCACACACCAGCGCTATCTTGCCTGGTTTGTAGGGTTTGTACGCCAGCGGTTCAATGTTGCCGAGCGTGACAGGTATTCTGTATCCCAACGCCTTTCCCTCAGTATTTCGGCCTCACAAATGGCGGGCCTCAACTAAGAGCATACATTGTCTTTCTAATATGGGTAATCAACAGACAAAATACCGGGGATTAAATCGTTACTTTCTGTTAACCAAACTCTCTAATCTCGAGAAGTTGGTCCTCAGTGTAAGATTTAATCCCCGGCAGGATTCTACTTGCTACTTAATCTTTCCGACTTGGTTTCAGAGTCGTTTACGTCCGGTAAACAGGCTCACCAAGAACAGGATGATACCGACCACGAAGACGATTTTCGCAGCCCAGGCAGCTGTACCAGCCAGACCACCGAAACCAAGAGCCGCCGCGATAAGCGCGATGATTAGAAATATAATGCCCCAACGAAACATAAGCTTCTCCTTACCCTATTTAACTTTTACCCAAATCAATGTGGTACCCAATATTCCGGGCCTCAGTTCAGCTTTAAACATTTCTTTTCGGCTGCTTCAAAAGTGCTTTTCACCTGTTGAAAGAAAAATGCTTACCTTTTAAAGATAGTCGTAAAAATGAAACTGTTAGAAAAACTGACTGTTTTCTGGCGCGAAAGGTCCCATGAGTTCTGTTTTATGGTGTTAACGCTTACTGCTGAAGAGCAGATTGCCTGCCTAAACAGGCAATCTTTGGTCGAAAATCTTATGGTGCGATTTTCAGATCATTTTTGACGCTTTTTACACCGTCAACGGTTTTAGCCACGCTTTCAGCACGATCGGCCTGCGCCTGATCTTTTACTGAACCGGAAAGTTGAACAACACCGTCGGTGGTTTCAACTTTAACCATGCGTGATGGAACGATGTCGTCAGCCAGCAGCTTCGCTTTCACCGAGGTGGTGGTGGCGGTGTCGCCAGCGTAGCCTTTCGCAGACTGCTCTTTGCTGTCTTTGGTGTGCAATTTATCGCTGACGGACTTCACGCCTTCAACTTTAGTTGCCACGGCTACGGCTTGCTCGCCTTCAGCCTGTGAACCGACAAAACCACTCAGCGTCACAACGCCGTTGTCAGTTTTGACGGAGATATCATTGCTCTTGATCGCTTTGTCATCGATCAGTGCGCTTTTAACTTTTGCTGTAACGGCGCTGTCGCCCATGTAGCTATCAACTTTCTTCATGGAGCTATCGATTTTTGCACCCGCGCTATCAGTGGTGGTTGCAGCCAATGCGCTCCCGCTCATTACAGCGGTGCTCAAAACAACGGCCAGCATGGAATAGGCAAAGTTAGACTTTTTCATCGATTTCTTCCTTTCAGTTTATGAGTCCAAAATGGCGGACTCTTTACGTCACATGGTCGTGACGGTTTTGTGCAATATCGAACCAGACTTAAGGTCTGTAACTTGGTTAAAAACCTTTCTCTTATTGCATGTGCAGTAGAGTCATTCGTCAAAGGGTGAGATTTGTCACCTTTACCCTATAACACTCTGCTTTATTAATCGGAACCAGTGATTTCACCCACCGTTCGCTGCACACAGATTTAATATAGCTGAGAAATCGAAGAGCGGGAGAAAGAATGCCAAATCGACGCCAAATGCAGACAAGTCCGATCAAAACGCGACATTATTGCCCAATAAATCAACGAAAACCGCAAAAGTAGTTGCGCAGCGGAAACAATAAATCAGCAGATTTGGGCAAGCAGAAAGAGAAAAGGCGACATGATCGTCGCCTTTTGAAGTGGATGAGTTAACCCGTGAAGAAGGTTAACTGAGCAGTGAAAATTAATGCTCGCGGGTTTTGCGGAACGTCACTTCTGGATAACGCTCTGACGCCAGATTCAGGTTCACCATGGTCGGCGCGATGTAAGTCAGGTTATCGCCGCCGTCCAGCGCGAGGTTAACTTCGTTCTTACGCTTGAACTCTTCGAACTTCTTCACGTCGCTGCATTCAACCCAGCGCGCGGTGCTGACGTTGACGGATTCGTAAATCGCTTCAACGTTGTACTCGCTCTTCAGACGCGCGACGACCACTTCAAACTGCAGCACGCCGACCGCGCCAACAATCAGGTCGTTGTTGGCGATTGGGCGGAATACCTGTACTGCGCCCTCTTCCGACAGCTGAACCAGCCCTTTCAGCAGCTGTTTCTGCTTCAGCGGGTCACGCAGACGAATACGACGGAACATTTCTGGGGCGAAGTTCGGAATGCCGGTGAACTTCATGTTCTCGCCCTGAGTGAAGGTGTCACCAATCTGAATGGTGCCGTGGTTGTGCAAGCCGATAATGTCGCCCGGATAGGCTTCTTCCACGTGCGAACGGTCGCCCGCCATAAAGGTCAGCGCGTCAGAAATCACCACGTCTTTGCCGGTACGCACTTGGCGCAGCTTCATGCCTTTCTCATATTTGCCGGACACCACGCGCATGAAAGCCACGCGGTCACGGTGTTTCGGGTCCATGTTGGCCTGAATCTTAAAGACGAATCCGGTGAACTTCTCGTCGCTGGCCTTCACTTCACGCAGGTCGGTATTGCGTGGCATCGGGGCAGGTGCCCACTCAACCAAGCCGTCCAGCATGTGGTCAACGCCGAAGTTACCCAATGCGGTCCCGAAGAACACTGGCGTCAGTTCACCACTGAGGAAAGCTTCTTGCTCGAACTCGTGGGACGCGCCCTGCACCAGCTCCAACTCTTCGCGCAGCTGGTTAGCCAGATCTTCACCCACGGCGGCGTCGAGGTCAGGGTTATTCAACCCTTTAACGATGCGCACTTCCTGAATGGTGTGACCTTTACCGGTTTGATACAGGTAAGTTTCGTCTTTATAGAGGTGGTAAACCCCTTTGAATAGCTTGCCGCAGCCGATAGGCCAAGTGATTGGCGAACAGGCAATCTTCAGCTCGCGCTCAACTTCGTCCATCACTTCCATTGGGTCACGGATGTCGCGGTCGAGTTTGTTCATAAAGGTAAGAATTGGCGTATCGCGCAGACGAGTAACTTCCATCAGCTTACGGGTACGGTCTTCTACACCTTTCGCGGCGTCGATCACCATCAGGCAGCAGTCAACCGCCGTCAGGGTACGGTAAGTATCTTCAGAGAAGTCTTCGTGCCCCGGGGTGTCGAGCAAGTTAACCAGACAGTGGCGGTACGGGAACTGCATCACGGAGGTAGTGATGGAGATACCACGCTGCTTTTCCATTTCCATCCAGTCGGATTTCGCGTGGTTATTAGAGCCACGGCCTTTTACCGTACCGGCGGTCTGAATCGCGTGTCCGAATAACAACACCTTTTCAGTGATGGTCGTTTTACCCGCATCGGGGTGAGAAATAATAGCGAAGGTACGGCGTTTAGCCACTTCGAGGGCGAATTCACTTGGAGACATGTTTTTCACGTTTCTTCGGTTGGCCGCCCTGCATCATTGTTCATCACGTCACAGGACGTCAGGCAAAGCGGTAATAAAAGTTAATAGCCGGCTATTTTCACTGATTTGAGCTGGATCGGCAATCAATGGTTTTTTAGGCAGGGTTTACGCTAACCCAAAATCAGCGCCATCATGATGGCGTCTTCGCGGCCTTGCGCGGCGGGGTAATAGTTGCGGCGAACGGAGACTTCATTAAAGCCGAGGCTTTCATACAGCGCGATGGCTTTGCTGTTAGAGGCGCGGACTTCCAGCCAAAGAGTGACGATTTCGCGCTGCTCAAGCTTTTCGATGACATCCTCAAGCAGCTTGCGGCCTAGACCTTGGCGCTGGAATGCGGGGTCGATGGCGATGTTGAACAGCGTCGCTTCGTCGAGGACTATCTGGGTGATGGCGAAACCGGCGACCTGCTCGCCCTGCATGATTTTGAGATTGAGGTAACGCTCGCCCTGATTGCTGGCTAAGGTTTTCTCGGTCCACGGGAAGGCGTGGCTGGCGTTTTCAATTTGCAGAGCTCGGGGTAAATCAGCGGGCGTCAGAATAGAAATGTTGTTCATTTTCACAAATCTGCTGCCAGAGCGCGCGTTTGGCTGCGGCATTTTGATAAAGCTCGGCCAGTGCCGGGCTGGATAACTGCGTGCCTTCAACCGCTAAGGGTGCGTTGATGCCCAGTCGCCATGTATTACAATGCGTGCCTTCGGGGAGCATGCTCACCTGTTCTGGCGTCAGGCGGTAAACCTGTTGAGCGGCCAGCGCAAGGCTGCGCACCACATCATTTACCAGCGGATCGTCTTCAGCAGGCGGCACATCGGCGACGATCAGCAGGCGAGTATTTTCCGGCAGGCTAACTGCCACTTCACCTTGTAAAACAGCGGGTTTGCGCAATGTCCACTGCGTGATACCCATCTGTTGTAACAGCCAGTCTCGTCTTGATGCCATACCTGTTCCCTGCCTGTTGAACACCCGAAATGCCGCGCTATGCTAGCAAACACATCGAACGCGCGCCAATAAACCTCTATAATCACCGGTCATATTCCTGAGGAGCCACAACCTGATGTCTGCATTAACCCCGGCAAGTGAAGTAATACTGCGCCACAGTGACGAATTTACAGGGCGCCGCGTGCTGTTTGCCGGTGACTTACAAGATGATTTACCCGCAATTTTCGTTGATGAGTGCGAGGCCGAAGAGGTTCGCGTTCACACCAATCAATATCACCACTGGCAGATGCTGAGTGGCGCATTGCAAGACAATGTGCAATTTGGCCTGTTAGCCGATGCCGAATTCATCAAGCCTGCTGACCTGCTGGTCTACTACTGGCCGAAGAGTAAGCAGGAAGCAAAATTCCAGCTGTTCAACCTGTTGTCGCAGCTGCCAGTCGGCATCGACATCTTTGTGGTCGGCGAAAACCGCAGCGGCGTTCGAAGCGTGGAAACCGTGCTTGAAGAGCTGTGCGCCGTCAGCAAAATCGACAGCGCACGCCGTTGTGGCTTGTACCACGGGCGTTTGGAAAAGCAGCCTGAGTTCGACGCCGAAGAGTGGTGGGACACCTATATGGTGGAAGAAGTCGCCATCAAAACCTTGCCGGGCGTATTCAGCCGTGAAGGTCTGGACAGCGGCAGCCTGTTGTTAATCAACAGCTTCGAAGAGCCGGTGAAAGGCAAAGTGTTGGATATCGCCTGCGGCTCCGGCGTGCTGGCTGCGGTATTGGCAACCTATTCGCCAAAAATGAAAATCACCCTCAGCGATGTGAGCGCTGCGGCTATCGAAGCCAGTCGCGCGACGCTAGCAGCTAACGGCCTGCCGGGCGAAGTCATCGCCAGTAATGTCTATTCAGACATCGCGGGCCGCTTCGATATGATCATTTCCAACCCGCCGTTCCACGAAGGCTTACAGACCAGCCTGCATGCGGCTGAACAGCTGATTCGCGGCGCAGCAAAACACCTGAATATCGGCGGGCACCTGCGCATCGTGGCTAACGCCTTCCTGCCATACGCCGCCCTGCTGGACGCCACTTTCGGCAGCCATGAAGTGTTGGCGCAGAATGGCCGCTTTAAGGTGTATCAGGCCACGCTAGGTCGCACGCCACGTGACCCGAAAAAGAAAAAGCGCTAGACCCAACTCGCCGTAGCTATAAGGCTGCGGCACCTAACATCGCCGCGGCCTTGGCTTCACTCAGGGAGACATCAAACGCGGCGATCCTTCCCTCAAATCATCGCATTTGGCTATTGGTATCACTCAAACAGCCCTATTCTCCATGAATATGCTGCTTTTTGCGCCAAACGTCCGCATTGGGGGAAATAAGTATTGACGGCGGGGCGGAAATCTCTAGAATTCGGCCCCGTAGTTGTATTACTCGCAGAGTCAATTCTGATGAATTTTCTGCTGAGAATGCGATGGTGGCGGAATTGGTAGACGCGCTAGCTTCAGGTGTTAGTGTCCTTTGGATGTGAGGGTTCGAGTCCCTCCCTTCGCACCAATACAACTACTTAGTGAGTTAACAGCAGTAAACTGAATTTATATTGCACGGCACGATGCGATGGTGGCGGAATTGGTAGACGCGCTAGCTTCAGGTGTTAGTGTCCTTTGGATGTGAGGGTTCGAGTCCCTCCCTTCGCACCACTCCGGTGATATAAATCAGGCAGTAAGATATAAAGAAGAAATCATCTGTGCGATGGTGGCGGAATTGGTAGACGCGCTAGCTTCAGGTGTTAGTGTCCTTAGGATGTGAGGGTTCGAGTCCCTCCCTTCGCACCACATGATTCTCTTCAAATATCAGCACTTCTCCTCTCGCAACCCTCTGAGTTTTATCCAAAAACCTCTGCCTTTCTGGCATCAAACTTTCACCAAAAGCCTCAAACCATTTTTTGCGCCGATTCTTAAAGCAGATTGAAGTTCACCGAGAAGGCTGTCAGTCCGCCTGCCAGTGCGACAAACGATGGCAAAAGCAGGTAGTGGCGAAGCGTTTTATGCAGCAGCATCACCAGCGTGGCTAACATGGCGATGACGACCATCACGCGCAGATGATCTAAAGAAATATTCGCCAGAGCAAAAACCGGCAGTAGCGCGCAAGGCAGCAGAACGCCCCAGCCGCTGGTCAGCCTTTTACCCAGATACCAACTCACTCCCCAGAGTCCACACGCCGCTACCATCGCTGCAATCATGATTTTTGCCACACAGTGATAATGAGAACCAATAGCATATAGCAATTTTTCTCATCGCGCATCATTTTGCCCGCCACGCGCCCGTTAAGGTGACACTGGTTGCCAAAAGTGATAGTTTTGAGTTCGGTATTAATTAGCCTATCGATTTAAAATAATCACCCTTCTCGATTATTAGAATTTTATTTATTTGAACTCAGCTATTTACTGCATATATTGCAGCATTGATCTATTCAGAAGGCCGGACACTAAATAGAGTGAATCTTAATGATATTTCATGCCTATGATGAATTGCTAAAAAGCAAACATCGTCTTTCGCTATTGTTATTCTTTTTCTTAAATAGTGCATCGGCCCTATTTGCAATGATTAACCCAGCGGTAAAGATGGCTAAATCCACGCTGCCCTTAATAATTATTGGGGTGGTATGCGTGCTGGGATTAATATTCATTTATTTGAACAAAAAAACCGAGCTATTCCGTTTAAGTATCTGCTCCATCGTGGTTGGCAGTTTATGGGCATGGCATATCATTTTACAGTTCGATAAATTCGGAGATTATGACAAGAGTTACTTGTTGGTGAGCTTGCTCAGTATATTCTTTATTAGCGTTATCGCTTTATCGGATAATTTCCTGGCATTTTGCCTGCACGTAGCACCTTCTACTGGAACTGTTATTTATTTAGACGGTTTTACTCACATCTCCAAGATACTTTTCACCGTCGCGCTGCCCCTGATTGGGCTGTATCTGCACCATATGATGCTGAAGCGTAGCGATGCTTTCACCCGCCGAATGCTGACCAATCTCTATAGCGAAAGACAGAAATTCAGCGATCTCAGCATGATTGATCCCCTGACCGGTTTGTACAATCGGCGTGGCTTACAGAACAAACTTGAGACGGTATTCAGTCAGGATAAATCCAGTCATTACGTGATGTTGCTCGATATTGACCACTTCAAAGCCTACAACGATAACTATGGTCATAGCATGGGCGATCAGGCGTTGGTGCGCGTTTCGGCTGCCATACGCGATGCCGTGCGCTCTCGCGACGTGGTGGTTCGCTACGGAGGTGAGGAGTTCCTGGTGGTGATGTCGAATGTGACTCAGGACTACGCCGTACGCATGGCCGAACGCATTCAAAATAAGGTGCTGAGTTTAAATATCCCGCACAGCTTTAATGCCGATGTTTCGACCCACGTCACCGTTAGCGCGGGGCTTTCTACTCTCCACGATGGCGATTTCCCTTCCGCATTAACCGTGGCGGACCAGCTGCTTTATAACGCCAAAAATAGCGGCAGAAATAAAATCCTTTATTCATGGGAAGCCATCCCAGACGGCGAAAAAACGCATATTGCGCTGTAAAGCACGGCGCTTTTAATGTTTAAAACATTAATAAAAGAGAAGAGTTATTGCGCTAAGAGAGTCAGTTTTATACTTTATTTCATGGCGCTTTTATTTCATTATTATGACAACCTTAACTACCAACAAAGGCTGTTGAATAAAACATCAGTATCACTCTCCAAATGTTACACCACGCGGTTACAGCCGACTTCTCTTTTTAGGAGGAATAAAATCGATTTATTAAGTTCTAAAGATTATTACGGTCTTAACCAAGCCAAATAAAATACCCCCGCCGCTATTTTTTAGTCTCCCTCATCCAGTAGGCAGCCGTTCGTTTGGCCTTCGTTGGTTGATACAAAAACATGTCTCCACGCCAAACCGACTCACACCCTCTCCCTAGCAGAGCAGCCGTTCCTCTATGTAGTGAAACAGCGTTATAAATAAGAATAACTTATATTAACTCTTACTTTTGGCAGAAAAAACCCATCAAACAAGCTTCGGAAACGGCGGCTCTGTCGGCAGAACACCAAGGCTCACCACCTCTTTCCATTAATCCCTTCATCCTGTAAAGGCCATTTTCACTGACATAAAACTCATCACTCTAAGATTTTCCTTATGCGGAATTGCCGACTAACATGTTAGAAACTGTATCTGTAAGCTTCAATTCGTAATTAAAGAATTCTTATCTTTTGACGTTAATGGCCCTGGTCAGGCGGGTTAAACCTGCTTGCCCCACAGACCGAGAGAAGCAAAAGTGACCACGATAAATCCCCTCCTTGCACGCAATCGAAGCCGGGCGCAGAAACTGCGCCAACCTGCTCTCCACTCTTACTCATCCACTGTTCAACCACATAAGCCACTCAGGCCGTGGATTGGCCATCCTGACCAGTACAGCTCACTCGACGGGAGAACTGAGCATGGATAAATCACTCAACCTTTCTAACCTGCGCTATGACATTCCGGCAGGGATTGTGGTGTTTTTGGTGGCACTTCCCCTCAGCTTGGGTATTGCACAAGCCAGCGGAATGCCGCCGTTTGTCGGTTTACTGACTGGCGTGATTGGCGGCGTAGTGGTCACTTTACTCAGCCCGTCGCGTTTTGCCGTCAGCGGGCCTGCCGCTGGGCTGGTGACTATTGTGGTTGGCGCGATGCAAACCCTTGGCTCGTTCTCCACCTTGCTGCTGGCGATTATGCTGGCGGGCGTGCTGCAATGCGTTTTCTACCTGATTAAAGCGGGGCGTTTTGTCTCTCTGGTGCCAAGTTCAGTGATCCAGGGGATGCTGGCCGCCATCGGTATTCTGCTTATCTTGCAACAGATCCCCGTGGCCATGGGTTATGAAGGAGAAGATGGGTTGAAAGGCCTGTTTAGCGATCCGGCTCAGGCGATTTCTCCGTCGTCACTCGTGGTCGCTGGGGTCGCACTGGCTATTCTATGGCTGTGGGCCACCAAGCCCTTTCAGCGAATCAAACTGATGACTTATATTCCCGGCCCGCTGATCGCCGTTTTATGGGGAAGTCTGGCGGTTATCTTTGGCGACCGTATTCTGCCGGATGCCATGCACTCCCTGCCGCGCATTGCCTTGCCGAAGTTCGACAGCGCTAACGAAGTCACCTCGCAGTTGGAAAGACCCAACTGGAGCGCGTGGAATAATCCGCAGGTGTATGTCATCGCCGCGACGCTGGCGCTGGTCGCCAGCCTTGAAACCTTGCTAAGCCAAGAGGCACTGAAAAAGCTCAAGGAGCAGACTCCGCCCCCTTCTCCCAATAAAGAGATGCGGGCGCAAGGCATTGGCAACTTGCTCAGTGGTTTTCTCGGCGGACTGCCTATCACGGCGGTGATTGTGCGCAGCTCGGTGAATGTTAACGCAGGCGCGCGCAGCAAGGTTTCTATCCTGCTTCATGGGGTATTGTTATTGCTATGCGGCATGTTTTTCAGCGACTTACTGAACACTATCCCCCTCGCCTGTCTGGCCGCAGTGCTGCTTTATACCGGCTACAAACTGGCGGCCCCGGCCCTGTTCATAGCCCAGTGGCGGCTCGGCCTGGCCCAGTTTCTGCCTTTTGTTGCTACGGTGGCGGGGATTTTAATCTTCGGCATGCTGGCGGGTATCGGCATTGGTTTACTGGCTCAACTGCTGTCGAGCACTTATAAAAGCCATCACAACGCCATGCATTTGAGCAATGACGACAACCATTATGTGGTGCGTTTTCAGCAGAACCTCACCTTCCTGCATAACCCGCGCCTGCAAAGCATTCTGGCGGAAATCCCGGATAACGCCGTGGTGCGCGTGGAGCAAGAGAACGCCGACTACATCGACCCAGATGTGAAAGCCGTGCTGATGGAGTTTGGTGAAAAGGCTTCGGGTCGCGGCATTAAACTCGATCGCTGGCCGCACTAACCTGTGATTGACTGATGATGAATAGAAAACGGCCTGTCGGGGAAACCGCACAGGCCGTTTTATTTCAGCTCTTACAGGTTATTTGGCGAGAGCCTCAAACACTTTTTCAACTGCCACTGCGCCCGGATCTTTCACCCCTTTCAGGCTGTTGCTGCTGAGGTAAGAGGAGCGGCCCGCGTTGGCCTTCTTCATGGTGGAAGTGTCTTTCGCGCCTTTTGCAGCGGCCTTGGCGGCGGCTTTCAGGTCGCCTTTTTTACCCAAGGCTTCCAGAGCGGGCTGCAAGGCATCAATCATCGTGCGGTCGCCCAAATCAGCCCCGCCGTAGTGCTTCATGCGTTCCAAACCAAACAGCAGCGCCTCGTTGATTTTCTTCCCTTCAGCCACTTTTTGCCCTGCGGCGGTGAAGAAAATCGACATCAACACGCCACTCGAGCCGCCCATGACGGTCGCCAAGCGATCGCCCACCACGGTTAAGAGTGCAGAAAGGTCATTCAGTGGCAGCTTTTTGCCTTTGTTTTGCTCTTGGATATCACGCGCACCCGAGGCAAAGGTTGAGCCGGTATCGCCATCGCCGACTTTGGCATCCAGCTTGTTCAGCTCATCTTCCAGCCCGGAAAGCGTCTCAGTGATGACCTCGACAATCTTGCCCACTTCGGCATTGGCCGAGGCTTTGACTTTAGATTTCTGCCCCAGCTTTTTGGCTTTCTGCGTTGGCAGTTTTTCCAGCTTCACCAGCGGCTGCCAGCCTGCGGCTTCAACATTCGCCAACAGCGCTTTTTCAGTTTCATCGTCGAGCACGATGGTGGAAAGCGAGAAGCCTTTCATATCTAACGCGCTGACCAGTGCCGCAGGGCCAATCAGATAACGAATCGACTTGCCGAGCGGCGAATGCACCAGCTCTTTGGTCAGCTGATTCATCTCCAGCGGAGAGACGCCGCCGAGGTTGTTAATCAGCACCGCCAGCTTGTCGCTTTTCTTCACCTGTGCCTGCAGCTTCTCGACCAGCGTCGCGATAACTTTTTCACTGTTTTGGGTTTTGATTTTCGACACGCCCGGCTCGCCGTGGATGCCTAGACCCAGTTCCACCTGCCCGGCAGGAATGCGGCTCTCTTCCTCTTCTTTGCCGCTGTCGCCCGGCAAACTACAGCCGGTCATCGCCACGCCAATGCTCGAGGTGGCATCAATGGCCTTTTGCGCTGCGGCGGTTACTGCCTTGAGTGACTTACCTTTTTCCGCCGCGTAGCCCGCGATTTTGTGTACCAGCACGGTGCCGGCAATGCCGCGAGGCTGCTTGTTATCCGGCAGGGAGATGTCGTCAGACACCATCACCAAATCGACTTTGTAGCCCAGATTTTTGGCTTTTTCAGCCGCCAGCCCGAAGTTGAGACGGTCGCCGGTGTAGTTCTTCACAATCAGCAAACAGCCCGCTTCGCCGGTGACGGCAACAATGGCGCTGAGCACCGCGTCCACGCTAGGAGAAGCAAAAACGTCGCCACAGACGGCGGCGGTTAACATGCCTTTGCCGATAAAGCCGACGTGCGCGGGCTCATGGCCGGAGCCGCCGCCGGAGATCAGCGCGACCTTCTTTTTGTCCCAGTCGCTGCGAACCACAACGCGGATTGCCGGATCGATGTCCAGCTTGGCGAGATTTTTGTAGGGGGAAGTGAGAATTGCGCCTTCAATTACGTCGTTAATCAGATTCTTGCGGTCATTCATGAAAAATGTCGACATGCCGATTCGTCCCTTTAACTGTTATTGAGTATGGTCAGATTTGTGAATACCTCTTGACCAACATAGCACAGAGCAGCAGGAGATTTGGGGCAGAAAGGCGGTTTCCCGCCTTAGAGAAAACAGATTATTTGACTAATCGCACGCCACGACGGTGATTGCCAACCCACCGCGCGAGGTTTCGCGGTACTTGGCGTTCATGTCTTTGCCCGTTTCGTACATGGTTTCAATGACTTTATCGAGGCAGACGCGAGGCTCGCTGGTGCGGCGTAACGCCATGCGCGACGCATTCACCGCTTTTACGGCTGAGATAGCATTTCGCTCAATGCACGGCACTTGCACCTGCCCGGCCAGTGGATCGCAGGTCAAACCGAGATGGTGTTCCATGGCGATTTCCGCCGCCATAAACACCTGCGCCGTGCTGCCGCCCAGCAGTTCGGTAAGCCCGGCAGCCGCCATTGAACAGGCCACGCCGACTTCACCCTGACACCCCACTTCGGCACCCGAGATAGAGGCGTTCATTTTGAACAGAATGCCGACCGCGCCAGCGGCTAAGAAAAAGCGGCTGTAAGAGTCCGAGCTGACGGGGCGAATGAACTGATCGTAGTAAGTCAGCACGGCGGGAATAATGCCGCAGGCACCGTTAGTTGGCGCAGTCACCACGCGGCCACCGGCGGCGTTCTCTTCATTGACCGCCATGGCGTACATGTTTATCCAGTCGACGACGCCCATCGGGTCTACATTATTCTTGTCCTGCGTCACCAGTATTCGGCGCAAAGCGGCGGCGCGGCGGTTAATTTTCATCGGCCCCGGCAGCAGACCTTCAGTATGAATTCCGCGAGTAATGCCCTCGCTCATCACATCCCAGATAGCCGCGAAGTGCTCGGCAATCTCAGCCTTGCTATGCCCGGCCAGCTCGTTTTGCATCATCACGCCGGATAACGACAGGCCGGTGTTATTGCAGTGCTGCTGTAAATCATGTGCGGAGTTGAACGGGAATGGCATGGTAACCGCGCTCTCTTCCTGCATACCAAACCGGCTGGCTTCGACGATAAATCCGCCTCCAATCGAGTAATAGGTTTGGCTATAAAGCAGCTGCTCGCCGTCGAAGGCGCTCAGGGTCATGCCATTTTCATGCAGAGGCAGATTGGTGGAATGGAAGTTCATGCCGCCCTGTAGGGGGAACTCCACCTCTTTGGCACCATTGGCCAGCATCAACTTGCCCGTGCTTTCCACATCACGAATAAAACCGGGGATCGCATCGATATTTACGCTGTCGGGTAAATTACCGGCAAGTCCCATGATTATGGCTAAATCCGTATGGTGGCCTTTACCGGTTAAAGATAAAGAACCATAAACATCCACCACGACACGAGAAGTATTATTAATATGGCCGAGGGCGATAAGCTCATCGCTAAATATTTTCCCGGCTTTCATTGGCCCGACGGTGTGAGAACTCGAAGGCCCAATACCAATTTTGAAAATATCGAAGATGCTAATCACGTTAGACTCCATGGCAATAAAATGTCAGAAAAATCAGGAAGGAAGGTTTTACTATTTGAAATAGAGGGGCAGAGTATTTCTGCCCCTTCTTTATTATTAAATGTAGAGATTAACCCAGAAGAGTATAAACAATCGCAGACATAGCAATTAAGCCCATAATAACCACGAACACGTTACTAATATGGCCACTGTATTTTCTCATTGCCGGGACTTTGCGAATCGCATACATCGGCATCAGGAATAACAGCATTGCAATGATTGGCCCGCCGATATTTTCAATCATACCCAAAATGCTTGGGTTTAATGTTGCCACAGCCCAAGTGGTTAACAGCATGAAAATAGCGGTGTAGCGATTCAACGTCGGCAGAGAGATATTTTTACCTTTGCTGCGCAGTGACTTAATCACCATGCCGTTAAAGCCTTCACGAGCACCTAAATAGTGGCCGAGGAAAGATTTAGTGATCGCGATAAAGGCAATAAATGGCGCGATATATTCAATCAGTGGGTTTGAGAAGTGGTTAGCCAGATAAGACAAGATAGAGATGTTCTGGGTTTTCGCTTCCATCAGGTCAGCCGGAGAGAGGCTGAGCACGCAGCTGAACACGAAGAACATCACGGTCAGCACCATCATGATGTGGCTGTAAGCCAGGATGCGCGAACACTTCTTCTCAGCGCCTTCGCCATACTCTTTACGCTTCGCCACCGCGAAAGAAGAGATGATCGGCGAGTGGTTGAAGGAGAACACCATCACCGGAATGACCAGCCACAGGGTCATCAGCATGCCGCTGCCCACGCCATTGCCGGACATTGAGACGTTTTCAAATACCGAAGTATTCCAGTTCGGGATGAGATAAAACGCCAGCGCCATCAGCACGGCAACAAAAGGGAACACCAGAATACTCATCGCTTTAACGATTAAGTCCTGCCCAAAATGGACGATCGCCATCAGGCCAAGAATCAATACCAGAGACAATAATGCGCGCGGCGGAGCCGTCCAGTGCATCTGATGAGTAATAAAGCTTTCGACCGTATTGGTTATCGCCACGCTATAAACCAACAAGATAGGATAAATAGCAAAGAAATATAATAGAGTGATTAACTTACCGGCTGAAATACCAAAATGCTCTTCAACCACTTCAGTAATATCTTCACCGGCGTTTTTACCTGATAATACAAAACGCGTCAGGCCTCGGTGAGCAAAAAAGGTCATTGGGAAAGCCAGCACAACCATAATAAGCAGCGGAATTAAACCACCAATCCCGGCATTAATAGGTAAGAACAGAACGCCTGCACCAATTGCTGTACCATACAGACCCAGCATCCACATGGTATCGGTTTTACGCCAGGTACTGGTTGAGACATTTACCTGCGTATCAATATGTGTATTGTCCATAATCCCTCGGTATAAAAAACAATCTGTCATTTATAATTGATTTTTTTACTACGTGTTAATACCACCAGCGCGCCGTTAAAAAACCAATGAATCGTTTAAAACATATCATTAATGGCGGGATGATACCTATCAGCAGCATAAAAAGCTGTCATTTCGCTCTGCTTTGAGATCAAAGTCACGATTAATAGCTGGCACTCGATAATAAGTCTTAAAAAACACCTTTTATTAACATAATTGCTCTTCAGATGATCCCAATTTAGGACATTCAGTAACAAATTATATTTCTAGACCTCTCCTGATGCCTGTGCGTTATTTGCGCAGATCGCACAAAAATAAAACCAGTTGATGATTATTTTGGCAATTTTGTTATTGGGGTGATTTAGAGGATGTGAATAGTTTCGGTTTAAAACTAATTGTAGCGCAGATACTTCCTTTCTCTATGGCACGATAAATAATCATGGGTAGGTCATGCGCGGTAGTCAGAGTGATCACCGCGCCTTGGGAACCAAAGGTAAACAGGTTTGCCTACAAAAAAGTAGCTGAAGGGCTAAATGGCCTTCTTATTTTTGATAGCAATCATCGCCTTCAGCTCTTCAATACTGAGCGTCCGGTCTTTCTTACGGTGGATTATGCTATGGCAGTTGGCACAGACCGGGACTAGATCCGTCTTGGGATCGACCCGTTTCGATTTACCAAACAGTGAGACAGGCAATACGTGATGTATGTGGATAAAGTCCTGCCCGTATTCTCCATAAAATTCGCCAAAATTGAACCCACAAGCTAAACAGGTTGTGCCGTGGAGTGCTTTAGCTTGTTGTTTTAGCTTAAGGTTCCGTTCATATACAGTTACGTACTTCGATGACTTTTTCCCCTCTTCATAAGAGACAAGGGATTCTTCATCCTTCTCGTTCTCCTTTTCATCCTGTTTGGGAAATGCATCATTTAATGAAAGAGGCGCAGAGGTGATCGCATTAAGAACAATATTATCGAAAACGCTTTTAGAGATCTTACGAACACTTACACGCCAATAATTAGATTTTTTAGATTCCGGAATTTCTTCAAGATAATTGCCATCATTTTTTGCCAGTACGGCTTCCCCGAACGCTTGGAAATCACTAAGTGTTGCGATCAAATGCCCAGCTTTATCAGGCTGAACATCAACGATTCGACCTATACCGAAATAATGTGGACTCTTAGATAAACGTTGGCCTTCAAAAGCCTTATTCTCAGGTTTTAATCTGCCTTTATAGTAGACAAACTGCATACCTGGTTTTATCGATTTACTGTATTGCTTAGGAAAATGATAACGTTCGCCCGTTTTATCGTCCCACTGTGAAACATCATTTTCAGTCAGTACAACATACTGCTCTTCATCAGACATTTACCGATACCCGTTATTGAAATCACTAACGGGAAGTATAAAGCGACAGGGAATGCATACAATCCTTGAGACAATATTTCATACTGCCTATAAGCAACAAAAAAGCCAGCACCTCTCGGCACTGGCTTTGGCTGTTCGCAGGACAGAGATTAGAAGTCGTAGAACACGGTGACCCAAGTAGAGTCTGGAACTTCATTGTTGGTTGAGGTTGCCAGAGTACGTTCTACGTACACAGACAGGCCGTGGCCAATAACGGTGCCCGCACCGAAGTACACGTTGTTCTGATGGTAATCTTCGTCGCCTTTCAATTGCAGGGAATCGGCTGCGACGTATGGCTGGATAGATTTCAGGAACGGCTGGTCGATGTTGAAGGTGTAACCAACGAAGCCTTCTACGCCGTAACCACTGCCCGCGAAGTAACGGTCAACAGACTGTTCATGCGTGCTTGGTACGAAGTTTTTGTAGTAGCTCGCAGTACCGACGATATACCAGTTGTTCGGCTGCCAAGTTAAAGCAGTACCGGAGATTTCCTGATGGTAATCTTTTTCGTTTTCTGGCGTTTCTTTAATAGTGGCGTTGTTGGCACTATATGCGGCGCTGAAAACTAAATCTTTAGTGATTTTATAATCTGCACCAATACCTGCACCGTTATTACGGCGGTAATCTAAATTGCCACCGGCAGTGGTTTGATCTTCAGGTAATAAGTAGTTGGCATATAAAGTCACTGGACCAAAATCATTAGTATATTTCAGGCTATTCTTCGGTTTATTAGCACCGTCGAAATCACCATTTACACCAATACCGGTTGCGCCTGCGTGACCATCGTTATCCCATACGTCACTTTTAATACCAACGACGGAATAATAGATGCCGTACTGGTGGCCGTAAGTGAAAGTACCGTAACGGTCATCTTTAATACCCGCGTACAACTGGCGTTGCTTGTCGCGACGGCCATCTTCGTTGTAGTGGTCATCCCAGCTCAGCGCGTGTGCCAGGTCTACACCTAACTCGTAATAACCAATGATTGAGGTATCTTGGCTCAGGGCATAATCAGTGCTGAAACGGAAACGCGTACCGCCGTCGTGACCATTTTTATAATAACCTGGCTCTGGGCCGTTATTAAAAATCCACTCTGGACGAATACTACCGCCAACCTTAACGCTTAATGGCGCGAGCAAAGCATCACTTTGCTTATTCTTTTCTAAAACGGTGATCTCAGCCTGTGCGCTGGCAGATAATACCGACAGAACGACGCCGCCAATAATCATTGGCTTAATAAATTTGCTCATAAATTACCCTGTCTGATCAATTTCTATTGTTATGTGTTTGCTGTGGTTTTGCGCCACGAACAAATAATTAACATAGGTGATGAGGGTCACAAAGAACAAAATGAGAAAGTTCCCAATGGGATTTTTTTAAAATTAGATCATTAATTGAGCAGCAATGTATGCAGTTGTTAGCTTATGAAACATTGAATACTTTACTGCTCATTTTGATTTCAAATTGCGGGATATACACTCAATACGGGCAGGCTTTTTAGACTGTGTCGACATATTTGATAACAAATCACTCTGTAACGGAGCACGTCTGAACAAAACAATTTTCACGATTAAGAGACGGTAATTTACGTATTATGTTTAATATTTAATCAACTGCTGATTAAAGAGTCTATTTGCTCCTTACGCTAATAGGAAAAGCAGTGTAATACAGACCTAAGTTAGCGCGAATAGATGACAGAAAATCGATTGTCGTGAAGTAAATCGCGTCAGAATTTCCTCCACATGCTTCTGCTTACAGCTTCTATTAAGCTTTCTCCCCCACCAGCCCGGTGACAAAATCCAGCAGTGCGCGGGTTTTAGCGGGGACGTGGTGGCGCGACGGGTAGTAGGCGTAGAGAGGGAAACGCTGATCTGGCCAGTCGGGGAACAGCGGGATCAGCTGGTTAGAGGCAATGTAGGTGTCGGCCCCCAGCTCCAGCAGTTGGGCGATGCCCAGCCCGGCCAGACACATGCTGTAGACCGTGCCGGAATCATTGACGGTCAGCGAGCCGTGCGGCTTGACGCTGATTTTCTTGCGCCCGCGGTGGAAGTCCCAAGGAAACGGTCTGCCGGTTATCGGCTCGCGGAAGAAGATGCAGCGATGCTGGTCGGTGGCGAGTTCATTGGGGTCCTGCGGCATGCCGAATCGCTCAATATATGCCGGCGATGCCACGGCGAACACCCGCGTGTCGAGTATTTTGCGGGCAACCAATGAAGATGAGACCGGATGGCCGAAACGCAGCGCCACGTCGAAGCCGTCGGCAATCAAATCCCCTAAGTCTTCCCGGCTGTGCAGTTCAATATCCAACTCGGGGTGGCTGTCGATAAAAGACCCCAGACGCGGGCCGAGCACCAGCCGCGCAAACAGCGGATCGACATTGATACGCAGCCGCCCTCTGACTTTGCGCGCATTGCCCGCCGCGTTGCTGGTCGCCTCGGACAGTTCAGCAATCAGCGGCATCACCTGCTCGTAGAACTCACGCCCTTCGTCGGTCAGCCGGACGGAACGCGTGGTGCGCTCGAAAACCCGAATACCCAGCCGTTTCTCCAACCGCGCCACTGCCCTGCTTACGCCAGACTGCGACATATCCAGCATTTCGGCGGCCGCGCCAAAACTCTTGGTGTCCACCACGGCGGCCATGACATCGACCCCTTCCAGCAATTGAGAATTGAATACGCTCATTCGTGACTCCGACGCATAAATCATATGCTTTTCATGCTATCGCAATTGCTCGGCAAAAATCTCAGAATTTCTCCAACGCAGAGACATCCCCTTCTGTCCCACCCGCAACACGCGTGTTAATCAACATCTCTATAAGGAGTGATTCTTGAACTCAAACGTTTCACAATCCGGCGCTATGGTCGATGCGACCGGCGCAAAAACCAATGTCGCCGAGCTTTCCAAGGTGCGCCGCGCTATTGCCGTTCTGGCACTGAGCCTCGGCTGTTTCTCTTTCGTCAGCACCGAGCTGATGCCCGTTGGCGTTCTGCCTTCGATGGCGGCAGGCCTCAATGTCTCGCTGGGCGCGGCGGGTTATCTGGTGACCTGCTTCGCGTTTCTGGTGGCGCTGACCGCCACGCCGCTGACCAGCCTGTTTGGTCATATTAATAGAAAGGCATTGATGGCGGCGCTGCTGGCAGTGTGCTGCGTCGGCAACTTGGTCACCTATGTCGCACCTAACTACGCCATCGTGCTGGTTGGCCGCGTGATGGTGGCGGCGGCGATTGGCGTGTTCTGGTCAACGGCGGTGGTCACGGCCGTGCATCTGGTGTCGGCGCGCAACGCCATTCGCGCCACGTCTATTGTCTTTGGCGGCGTGTCGCTGGCGACGGTTCTTGGCGTGCCTGCCGGAACCATTTTGGGAGAGCACGAGGGCTGGCGCGCGGTGTTCGCCGCCCTCGCGGTGCTGAGCCTGCTGGTGTTCGTGGCTATCGCCTGGTCCGTTCCGGCAGTGCGTATTACCAATGCTTCTATTGGCGGCGCGATGTCCCGCGTCCTAAAAAGTGGGCGACTGATGGCTATTTTTGTCACCACCGCGTTTATCGTGATGGGCAACTTTTTGGCTTACACCTATATCGCGCCCTATCTGGAACAGATTGCCCATCAGACGGCCAGCCAGACCAGCGTCATGCTGCTTATCTATGGCGGCGCGGGGGTTATCAGTAACTTCGCCATCGGGCCGTTTGCCGCTCGTTCGCTGCGCGGCTGTTTGATCACCATTACCCTGATGCTCGCCATCAGCCTGATTATCATGAATACCGCAGCAGTCAGTTATCACTCCATGGTGGTGGCTTTCGCGATTTGGGGAGCAGCCTATGGCGCACTGCCGGTATTGCTGCAAACCAGCGTCTTTAAACACGCTTCAGTAATAGAAGGTGGCGCTGACGCGGCAACCTCAATCAATGTCGCAGTATTTAATGCCGGAATTGGTCTAGGCGCGCTGATTGGCGGACTTATCATCAACCACGCCGGGCCGCACATTATTCCTGCGGCATCAGCCGGATTGGTTATCCTCGGGCTGATAGTGATTCTCGTTACGGGGGAACGCAGAGCGCGCTAGGCATCGCGCGAATTTCCTAGGCCGTGGGTTAATTTCCCGCGGCCTTTTTTTATGGCGAAAATAACAAAATAGTCTTTAATTCTATAGGTATAACGAATGGCTTAATCGCCCATTCATTCCTACTTCAAATACCTTCTTGCTGATTAATTCCCCAAAATGTGAAGGGAGTCATAACGGTTGGTCAAGGAGAGACAATTTTATCAGCAGATGAATTATCGTCCGTCGAGCTTGCTGGATTATACTGACTGCAAGCAGAGACAATCAGGACGAATCATTCTGCCCTGTTATTTCTCAGAAAAACGAGGATTACGTTATGGAAAAGAAAGTCATTTATTTGTTCTGTTCGGCGGGTATGTCCACTTCATTGCTGGTCAATAAAATGAATGCTGTCGCTGAAAAACACGAAGTTCCAGTCATTATCCAAGCCTTCTCCGAGTCACTGGCGGCAGAAAAAGGCGCTGAAGCGGATTTAGTCTTGCTCGGCCCGCAAATCGCTTACAAGTTGGATGAGATCAGAAGATTACTACCGGGTAAAACTGTCGAAGTGATTGATTCAATCCACTACGGCAAAGTTGATGGATTAAAGGTTTTACAATCAGCAGTCGCTTTAATTAAAGCATCAAGTCAGCAATCTGTGAGTCATTAATTAATTTTTAATTTTGCATTACTTTAAAGTCAAAGAGTCAGCAGTCAAAGAGCGAATTTCATACCCTGGCCGTCTAAAAGGCGGCATTAAAGGAAAATAAAAAATGAGTAAAGCCATTGATTCACTTGAAAAGGTGCTTCTACCTTTTGCTGTAAGAATAGGTAGACAGCCCCATATTAACGCTATTAAAAATGGTTTCATCCGATTAATGCCGCTGACCCTCGCAGGGGCGATGTTCGTTTTAATTAATAACGTATTTTTGAGTTTCGGCGAGGGTTCTTTCTTCTATTCTCTCGGTATTCGTTTAGACGCTTCCACTATTGAGACGCTGGCCAGTTTAAAAACCATTGGTGCCAACGTTTATAACGGGACATTAGGGATTATGTCGCTCATGGCGCCGTTCTTTATCGGGATGGCATTGGCCGAAGAGCGCAAAGTGGATCCTTTGGCCGCGGGCCTGCTCTCCGTGGCAGCCTTTATGACCGTCACCCCTTATAGCGTGGGCGAAGCTTACGCCGTCGGGGCCAACTGGCTAGGTGGCGCGAACATTATTTCCGGCATGGTGATCGGCTTAGTCGTCGCCGAGATGTTTACCTTTGTTATCCGCCGCAACTGGGTTATCACCCTGCCAGACAGCGTACCGACCTCCGTCTCCCGCTCCTTCTCCGCACTGATCCCGGGCTTCATCATCCTGTGTATCTTCGGGGTTATCTCTTGGCTGCTGGGGCTGTACGGCAACAACTTCCACCAGATCATTATGGATTCCATCTCCAAACCTTTGGCATCGATGGGAAGCGTGGTGGGCTGGGCGTACGTGATTTTCAACTCTCTGTTGTGGTTCTTTGGTGTTCACGGCTCCCTCGCGTTAACCGCGCTGGACAGCGGCATCATGACCCCGTGGGCGCTGGAGAACATCGCCATTTACAACCAGTACGGTTCAGTACAAGCCGCGCTGGATGCGGGCCAGACCTTCCACTTCTGGGCAAAACCAATGCTCGACTCCTACATCCTGCTGGGGGGTTCTGGGGCAACGCTTGGCCTGATCATCGCCATCTTTATCGCATCACGTCGTGCAGACCACCGTCAGGTCGCCAAACTGGCACTGCCATCCGGCATCTTCCAGATTAACGAACCTATCCTGTTCGGTCTGCCGATTATCATGAACCCGGTGATGTTTATCCCGTTCGTTCTGGTACAACCGATTCTGGCCATTATTACGCTGACGGCGTACACCATGGGGATTATCCCGCCGGTGACCAACCTCGCGCCGTGGACCATGCCTACCGGGCTGGGGGCCTTCTTCAACAGTAACGGCAGCATTGCGGCACTGTTAGTCGCCCTGTTTAACCTCGGCGTCGCCACGCTGGTCTACATGCCATTCGTCATCTTGTCGAACAAGGCGCAGGCGATTATCGAAGAAGAAGAGAGCGAAGAAGACATTGCTGCATCACTAAAATTCTAATCTAGGGCAAGCTGGGGAGAGGAGATTCTCCCCAGTATCCAACGAGTTAACTCAGGGAGATAACCATGTTTGATTTAGACAATATCGAAGACAGTGAAGAAGAGTTAGACAGTCTGGAAGAAGTGGTGATGGGCCTCATCATCAACTCCGGGCAGGCGCGCAGTCTGGCTTATGAAGCACTGAAGGTCGCTAAACAAGGCGATTTCACCAAGGCTTGGGAGCTGATGGCCAAGTCGCGCGAGTCACTGCATGAAGCCCATCTGGTGCAGACCAAGCTGATTGAAGGCGACGCCGGTGAAGGTAAAACCAAGGTTAGTCTGGTGCTGGTTCACGCCCAAGACCACCTGATGACCTCCATGTTGGCTCGCGAGTTAGTGACAGAGATCATTGAGCTTCACGAGAAAATAAAATAGCGTTAGGGGTCATCATGCAGCCACAGTTACTGAGTATGGACATTAAGACAGCACGCGAAGATCAACTATTCGACGGTCAAAATTTCCACATGTTTATCTACAACAAAGTAGAGAGCATCTCAGGGCTGCACGAACACGACTACTACGAGTTCACCATCGTTCTCACTGGCCGCTACTACCAGCAGATCAACGGCAAGCAAGTACTGCTCGAGCGTGGCGATTTCGCCTTTATCCCGCTGGGCTCCAACCATCAGAGTTTCTATGAGTTTGGCCCAACCCGGATATTAAACGTCGGCATCAGTAAAGCCTTCTTCGAACAGCACTATTTGGACTTGCTGCCGACCTGCTTCGTGGCCTCGCAGGTGTATAAAATTAAGAGTGAGTTTCTTAATTTTATCGAGTCGATGGTGGCGTCTCTCAACTTCAAAAACGGCGAGTTTAACGAGTTTCTTGAGATGGTGACTTTCTACGCCATCAACCGTATTCGTCATCATCGCGAGTCTGATATCGCGCCTGACGTGCCGGTGTGGCTCAAAGAGACCATTGAGAAGATGCACGATAAAACCCAGTTCGGCGATAAAGCCTTGTCGACCATGGTGCAGCACTCGGGAAAATCGCAGGAGTATTTAACGCGCGCCACTCAGCGCCATTATGGCAAAACGCCAATGCAGATTATTAATGAGATCCGCGTTGATTTCGCCAAAAAACAATTAGAGATAACTAATTATTCTATTACTGATATTGCATATGATTCGGGATATAGCAGCCCTAGCATGTTCATTAAGAACTTTAAAAAAATAACTACCTTTACGCCAAAGCATTATCGCAAGGAGTTATTTAATAATAGCTGACTGTATATGAATTAATGCGGATTCAATAATAGTCTTCACTCATTCCTATATTTACCTTTGTTTAAAGTGCATTCATATTGCACGGGAGCCCCTATGTCTAAAAAACTTAAAGTAGTCACCATTGGCGGTGGCAGCAGCTATACCCCGGAACTACTCGAAGGCTTTATTAAACGTTATGAAGAGTTGCCTATCAGTGAATTATGGTTGGTGGACGTCGAAGCCGGTAAAGAGAAGCAGGATATTATTTTCGACCTCTGCCAGCGCATGATAAAACGCGCAGGCGTGCCCATCAGTTTGCATAAAACATTAAATCGCCGTGAAGCATTAAAAGACGCCGACTTCGTTACCACCCAACTGCGCGTCGGCCAGTTAAAAGCCCGCGAACTGGATGAACGCATTCCGCTGAGCCACGGCTATTTGGGTCAGGAGACTAACGGCGCGGGTGGCCTGTTCAAAGGCCTGCGCACCATTCCGGTGATTTTCGACATCATCAAAGATGTGGAAGAGATCTGCCCTGACGCTTGGGTTATCAACTTCACCAACCCGGCAGGCATGGTCACCGAAGCCGTGGTTCGCCACACCAACTTCAAGAAGTTTATCGGCGTGTGCAACATTCCGGTCGGCATGAAGATGTTTATTCAGGACGTGCTGAAGATTAGCCCGCAGGATGAGCTGTCGATTGACCTGTTCGGCCTCAATCATCTGGTGTTTATCAAAGACGTCATCGTCAACGGCGAGTCTCGCTTTGCCGAGCTGCTGGACGGCGTGGCCTCCGGCACCCTGACCGCCGGTTCGGTAAAAAACATCTTCGACCTGCCATTCAGCGAAGGGCTGATCCGCTCGCTCAACCTGCTGCCGTGCTCCTACTTGCTCTACTACTTCAAACCCAAAGAGATGCTGGCCATCGAGATGGGCGAGTTCTACAAAGGCGGCGCGCGCGCCACCGTGGTACAAAAAGTGGAGAAACAGCTGTTCGAGCTTTATAAAGATCCCGAGCTGAACGTAAAACCAAAAGAGCTGGAGCTGCGCGGCGGGGCTTATTACTCCGACGCGGCGTGCGAAGTGATCAGCGCCATCTACAATGACAAGCAGACCGAGCAATACGTCAACTTCGCCCACCACGGGCATATTGATAATATTCCGGCTGACTGGGCGGTCGAGATGACCTGCACCATCGGGCGCAACGGCGCGACGCCAACCCCGCGCATTACCCATTTCGATGAGAAAGTGCTGGGCCTGATTTACACCATCAAAGGCTTTGAGATTGCGGCGAGCGAAGCGGCTCTGAGCGGCAAGTTGAATGATGTGCTGCTGGCGCTGAACCTCAGCCCGCTGATTCATTCCGACAAAGACGCCGAGAAGCTGGCCCGCGACATGCTGCTGGCGCACGAAGCGCTGCTGCCGAACTTTGCGAAAGCCATCGCAGAACTAAAATAACCTATGCGCCCTCCTTCGCGGGAGGGCTGCCAAAGGGCAATTTATGGATAAATTACTGATAGTTAATGCCGACGACTTCGGGCTTTGCAAAGCGCAGAACTACGGCATTATCGACGCGTTCACCCACGGTGTGGTCAGCTCCACCACGGCGATGGTCAACCAGCCGGGTGCCGAGCACGCCGCCCAACTCAGCGCCGCCAACCCACAGTTGCCGGTCGGCATGCACTTCGTGCTCACCCTCGGTAAACCTCTCACCGAGATGCCGGGCTTAGTGCGCGACAACGGCGAGCTGGGTAAATGGATCTGGGAGATGGCCGAAGCCGACACCCTGCCCCTCGACCAGATAAAACAAGAGCTTGCCGCCCAGTTCGCCCGCTTTATCGAACTGTTCGGCCGTAAACCGACGCACATCGACAGCCACCACCACGTGCATATGATCCCGCAGATCTTCCCTATCGTCGAAGCCTTCGCCCAACAACAAGACGTCGCGATGCGCATCGACCGGGATGCCATCCAGCAGCACAACATCCCCCTGTGCGGCGCGCGCAGCACCACGGCTTTCGACAGCACCTTCTACGGCGACAGTATCACAGAGGAGCTGTTTCTCAGCATCCTCGACCAAGCCAACCAGCGCGGCGACCACTCCCTGGAAATCATGTGCCACCCGTCATTCATCGATAACACCATCCTCAGCAGCAAGTATTGCTACCCAAGATTGGCGGAGTTGGATGTGTTGACGTCGGTTGGAGTGAAGGCTGGGGTTGGGGAGCGTGGTTTTAAACTAGGTGGATTTGGAGAGTTGCAGGACTGAGTAGGCGTGTTATGGTTTTGATGCCCTCTCCTCTCGGAGAAGGCATCAGTTTACTTAGCGACTACCACTTACTGATTCAATTCCCGTAGCAATCTGGTGTTCATATATAGCTTTTCACGGCCAACGCTCATCTCCTCCAGCACACCAATTTCAACCAACTGCTTAAGATAGAGTGACGCCGTTTGGCGCTTAGCCACGCCGCGTTCAACCAGATTCTCGATCCGACAATAAGGCTGTGCAAAAAGCGCTTGAACCAGTTCATGGGTGTAAATTTTCGGTAGCTTGTCGCGAACATACGCCGAGGTTTCAGCCATCAAGGCCCGCACAATCGAGATTTTCTCAGTAGTCCATCGGGAGGTGCTTTCCACCGCCTCCAGCATAAATAATATCCACGACTCCCAATCCCCCACCTCTGTCACTCCGCGCAGGAGACTGTAGTAATCGTCACGCCTCTCCAAGATAAAACGAGACAGATACAGGATGGGAAGTGAAAGCAATTCGCTCTGGATCAGATAGAGAATGTTCAGGATACGGCCCGTTCTCCCGTTCCCATCCGGGAAGGGGTGGATGCACTCAAACTGATAGTGCGCAATCGCCATTTTTACCAAGGGATCTAAATCATCATCACCATGGATAAACCGCTCCCAGTTCGCCATCAAGTCACGAATGGCGTCTTCACCCACCGGCGGCGTATAAACCACGTTATTATTCTGGTCACGCAATACCGTGCCCGGCGTTTTCCTGATATCAGTTTGAACGGCGCGCAATTTGGTACAGATAGCTATCGCTGTGTTTGTGCAGAGGGGATAGTCTTCAAGGTGGGTATAGCCATCAAAAAGCGCGGTGCGATAGCGCAACGCTTCTTTCGTCGCCGGATCGGCACCCTCTGTACGGTCAACATATTGAAAGAGCTGATCGCTGGTTGTTACGATGTTCTCTATGCGCGATGAGTCTTTCGCTTCGAGCATCGGCAGGATATTGATCAGCAACCCTTGGTCGGGGATCAACTCACCAGAAGTTTTCAACTCAGCGATTGCCGAGCGCGCACTGATGCAGGCTTTGAGTACGCTGCGCGTTTCAATCTGCTCCAAGTCAGGCGGCAGTATCGGCAACGCGTTGTAAGGCGTTTCAGGATCCCAGCTCATATGTTTATAAAAACCGTTTTAATCGACATATAGCCATAATATGTCGATGCCATAAACATGTCACGCCCTCATGTTTATAAAATCGTGTTTTATCGACATATAGCCAAAACGTGTCGATGGTATAAGCATATTCGGGGGATATGTTTATAAAAGTGCGTTTTGTCGACATGTTGGGGGTGGTAGATGTGGGTTGGCTGGGTGGTGAGAAAGCCCAGTTGCTGAAGGTGGCTGGGCTTTTGGTCGTGGTGATCGTTGTTTCTTAAAGACCCAACTTTTGGAATTATTATTCCGATATTATCAACAGGGGTTGGTATCACCTTGAATAGTTTTACTGAGCAATAGTTGAATAACATATTTTTTGCGAGCAAGATCTCAACAACTTCAACCTGTTAACCTTGTGCTATGACTTCACATAAAGCATTGCAAATTGCAATTTCTAGCGTAGCTATCTGGCGCAAAGGCGACCAGTGTGCTCCACATAAACCACTGCTGTTGCTTTATGTTTTATCGCAATACTTAAAGGGGCATCCCCGACTATTCGACTATGGACAAGAGATTCACGAACCTCTGACAAAATTGCTCGCTGACTTCGGCCCTAAAAGGCGTGATTACTATCCAAACATGCCCTTCTGGCGCCTGAGAACTGATGGATTTTGGACGCTTGAAAATACCGAAGGTTGCAAGCCACGCAAAGGCAATACCCAACCAACAAAGCGTGAACTAATTGAGAATCATGTTTCTGGTGGTTTCGACGAACACAGCTACCAAATACTTTGTGAAACTCCAGGAATGATTAATAAGCTAGCGCAACAGATCATGACTGAGCGTTTCCCAGAAAGTGTCCAGTTAGTTCTTGCAGACCTTTTAGGCTTCGATTTCACAGCCCTGATGAAAGCACGTGACCCGCGTTTCAGAGATATAGTCTTACGGGCATATCACTCACGTTGTGCTTTCTGTGGCTACGATCTACGACTTGACGGCGCACTCGTTGGACTTGAAGCAGCCCATATCCGGTGGAAGCAATATGGCGGGCCATGTGAAGTGAATAATGGACTAGCTCTTTGTTCTCTGCACCATTCTGCCTTTGATAGGGGAGCGATAGGTATAGATGAACATTTGTTCATCCGTATTTCCGGCGGGATAAACAGAAGCCCGGTTGTGGATCAGTTGTTCTGGCAACGTGATGGGCAAAAACTCTTCTTGCCACAGGACAATGCTTTCTGGCCTGCAAACAATTTTATTGAATGGCATCAAAGTCAGGTATTTAAGAGCTGAGGATTTGTATTTTTTGAAGGATGATCATAAACAAAAGGGCTAAAAATGAGCATTAAATACATTAACATTTTAAAATCCATTGAGATTGCAGAGAAAAGAAGAAAAGTACAGACAGGAAATTACAAAAACGACATTAGATATTTATTATTAATTGCTATAGTTAGTTTTCTTGCCGTTGCAATGGCCATCATGTACTACTTTACAAAAGAGAACTTCTTTAAATTGACTGGACTGCTTTTGATATTATTAGATTATCTAATCATCCCAATCATGCAGATTCATGGGATATATAAATATCGATATAAAATAAAAAGATCTATTCTCTTGCCTTTCAATGAGGCTATAAACCAGAATATAAAAACCGAGTTATTCATAGATAAAATGCATCTACCCTCGCTGACGAATTTAACAAGTGATGAGTTAAAATTAGGATTATTAGAAATAAAACATGAACGAAATTTTTTGGAGAAGAGACTGCTTCTTCTAATTGGGCCGATTGATAAGCTCGGCATTCTTCCTGGCATCGTCGCAACGGTTGCTGCTTTAACTAAAATCCCAGAAAACCATAGTTGGATTTCTGCCATAGCTTATGGATATATGGGATTAACATTCTTTTCGTTATTCTTTTATCATTTAATTATTCGTTACGAAAGAATGATGGCCTTAACTGAACTAGCTATTGAGATAAAGCAGAAGGAAACAACCACTGAAAAAGAACCAATTCACTCTTAAATCACTGCCCCTCCATATAGCGCTATTTATCATTTAGCTATACGGAGGGGGGAATACTAATTATTCTCATTACAATGTAACTTATTAACTCTAATGTTTAGATGAAAAATTTGTAACACAATCTATTATATGGGATGAACTATTTTTAATATGAGATATTAAATTGGCAATACAACCCTCTCTCACTCAATGAAAATACAAGTTTAGAACAATTTAAAGAATCAATAAATTTCAAGCGTCTGAACTTTTTAAAAAATCTTTTTAAGCCATGACTTAACACGTCGTTGTATGTAAGAATCTGCCTATCCCCTTCTGTATCGAGTGCTTTGCTATGGCTGGCGTAAACAAAAGCAACCTAACTGAATCCGATATCATCACAAAATTCATCCTCCCTTCAATCAAAGATGCGGGTTGGGATGTCATGACTCAAATCCGTCAGGAGGTAAAACTCCGTGATGGTAAAGTGGTGGTTCGTGGAAGACTGGCGGCACGTTTAACAGTTAAATCGGCCGATATCGTGCTTTATCACAAGCCAGGGCTGCCTTTAGCAGTGGTCGAAGCTAAGGCCAACAAACATGAGGTTGGTAAAGGTATGCAGCAAGGGTTGGATTACGCCCGTTTGCTTGATGTGCCTTTTGTGTTTGCCTCCAACGGCGATGGTTTTATTTTTCACGACAAAACCAATCTCTCACAACTCGAATCAGAAATATCACTTGCCGATTTCCCAACACCACAACAGCTTTGGGAAAAATATTGCGTCTGGAAAGGTTTTACGACTGAGCAACTACCGGTCATTAGTCAGGATTATTACGACGACAGCTCCGGTAAATCCCCACGTTACTATCAGCTTCAGGCCATCAACAAAACGATTGCCGCTGTCTCAGCCGGCCAAAAGCGGGTATTGCTAGTGATGGCTACAGGTACGGGTAAAACCTACACCGCGTTCCAAATCATCTGGCGCTTATGGAAGGCAAAAAATAAGAAACGTATCCTGTTTCTTGCCGACCGCAATATTCTCGTCGATCAGTCAAAGAATAATGATTTCCAGCCGTTCGGCAGTGCTATGGCGAAAGTGACTGGTCGGACTATCGACCCTGCGTATGAAATTCAGCTGGCACTTTATCAGGCTATTACCGGATCAGAAGAACATCAGAAAGCCTACAAACAAGTCGCACCGGATTTCTTCGATCTGATTGTGATTGACGAATGTCACCGAGGTAGCGCTTCCGAAGACAGCGCATGGCGTGAAATCTTGGATTATTTCAGTAGCGCTACTCAAGTTGGCCTCACTGCAACACCAAAAGAAACTGATGAGATTTCGAATACCGATTATTTTGGCGATGCGGTTTATACCTATTCGCTGAAGGAAGGAATCGAAGATGGCTTTCTTGCGCCCTATAAAGTCGTTCGCGTCGATATCAACGTCGACTTGCAAGGCTGGCGCCCCACTATCGGGCAAATTGATAAAAATGGTGAGCTGGTAGATGACCGCATCTATAACCAGCGCGATTTTGACCGCACACTGGTTATTGATGAGCGTACTCAGTTGGTGGCGCAGACCATTACAGATTACTTAAAACGTACCAATCCGATGGATAAAGCCATCGTCTTCTGTAACGACGTCGATCATGCAGAACGCATGCGCAGGGCACTGGTGAATCTCAACCCTGAGCAGATGGCGAAGAATGAAAAGTATGTCATGAGAATTACCGGTGACGATGATATCGGCAAAGCGCAGTTGGATAACTTCATCAATCCGAAAAAGCCGTATCCGGTTATTGCTACTACCTCGGAGCTGATGAGCACGGGGGTCGATGCTCAGACCTGCAAACTGGTGGTACTGGACCAAAACATTCAGTCCATAACTAAATTTAAACAGATCATCGGGCGCGGCACGCGTATCAACGAAAAGTTCGGCAAACTTTGGTTCACGATTCTCGATTTTAAAAAAGCCACGGAATTGTTTGCAGATGAACGCTTTGATGGCATACCTGAAAAAGTGATCCGCACAACGCCTGAAGCCATTACCGATCCCGAGTCTAATTTCGATGAAATATTGGAAGATGAATCGGCTGAAGAAGCACAAGTTTCCGACGTATTTGCGACTGATGGGGCCGATGTTTACAATACGACGCCTGATACTGATTCAGGGGCGTTTGTAGAGGAAGATGACGAGCAAAGGATCCGCAAATTTTATGTGAATGGTGTGGCAGTGAATGTGTTAGCAAAACGTGTGCAGTATTACGACGCTGATGGGAAACTGGTTACTGAATCGTTCAAGGATTACACCCGCAAAACCCTGCTTAAGGACAAAAACTACGCTTCACTTGATGATTTCACCCGTAAGTGGCAGTCTGCCACCCGCAAACAGGTGATCATTGATGAACTAAAAGAATTAGGCATTTTGTGGGAAGTCTTGGCTGAGGAAGTGGGCAAAGATCTCGATCCCTTTGATCTACTCTGCCACGTAGTATACGGCCAGCCCCCGCTGACCAGACAGGAGCGCGCCGATAATGTACGTAAGCGCAACTACTTCACCAAATATTCTGCACAGGCCCAGAAAGTGCTAAACACACTACTGGATAAATATGCCGATGAAGGAGTCCATGAAATCGAGGGGATTCAGGTATTAAAACTAAAACCTTTTGATATATTGGGCCGTCCGGCAGAAATCATTAAAAGCAGTTTTGGCGACAAGAAAACGTATGAGAACGCCGTGAACGAACTGGAAAAAGAAATCTACCAGTCACCTCCACGCTCGGCCTAACTGCGCGATACTATTTTGCCACCGGGAGCTTCAACTCCCGGTGGCATCGTTTTTTAAGCATGGGAAAAATCATGTCTATTAGTTCCGTTATAAAATCCCTTCAAGACATCATGCGCAAAGACGCCGGTGTTGACGGTGATGCTCAGCGTCTCGGCCAGCTTTCATGGCTATTGTTCCTGAAAATTTTCGATACTCAAGAAGAAGAACTGGAACTTGAACAGGATGATTACCGTCTGCCGATCCCGCAGCGCTATCTGTGGCGTACTTGGGCAGCAAACAGCGAAGGAATAACGGGCGATCTATTACTCGAATTTGTAAACGACGATTTATTCCCTACCCTGAAAAGTTTAACAGCACCGATCGACCTCAATCCTCGTGGATTCGTCGTTAAGCAAGCCTTTAGTGATGCTTATAACTATATGAAAAATGGGACATTGCTGCGTCAGGTGATCAACAAGCTGAACGAAATTGATTTCAGCAACAGCAATGAACGTCACTTGTTTGGCGATATCTACGAACAGATATTGCGTGATTTACAAAGCGCAGGTAACGCCGGTGAGTTCTATACGCCGCGAGCAGTGACGCGTTTTATGGTGGACCGCATCGACCCTAAATTGGGTGAATCCATTATGGACCCGGCCTGCGGAACCGGCGGTTTTCTCGCCTGTGCCTTTGACCACGTGAAAGAGCATTACGTCAAGACCACCGCCGATCGCAAAATACTGCAAAAACAGATTTTTGGCGTTGAGAAAAAGCAGCTTCCACATCTGTTATGTACCACCAACATGCTGCTGCACGGCATTGAAGTACCGGTGCAAATCCGCCACGACAACACGCTGAATAAGCCGCTCTCCTCATGGGACCAAGAGCTCGATGTGATTGTCACTAACCCACCTTTTGGCGGTACCGAAGAAGACGGCATTGAGAAAAATTTTCCATCCGAGATGCAGACCCGCGAAACAGCCGATCTGTTCCTACAGCTGATTATCGAAGTACTGGCCGATAAAGGCCGCGCAGCAGTGGTCCTGCCAGATGGCACATTATTTGGTGAAGGCGTAAAAACCAAAATTAAAAAGATGCTGACCGAAGAGTGCAACCTGCACACCATCGTGCGCCTGCCGAACGGCGTGTTTAACCCGTACACCGGCATTAAAACTAATATCCTGTTCTTCACCAAAGGCCAGCCGACGAAAGACATCTGGTTCTATGAGCATCCATACCCGGCAGGTGTGAAGAACTACAACAAAACCCGCCCGATGAAGTTCGAAGAATTCCAGACAGAAATCGACTGGTGGGGCGATGAAGCCGACGGCTTTTCTAGTCGCAAAGAGAGCCATCAGGCTTGGAAAGTGGGCATCGACGAAATCATTACCCGCAACTTCAACCTCGACATTAAAAATCCCTATCAGGGCGAAACCATCAGCCACGATCCGGATGAACTGCTAAGTCAGTATCAGCAGCAGCAAACTGAAATCAGCGAACTGCGCAATCAGCTGCGCGACATCCTCGGTGCTGCGCTGGCTGGTAAAGGAGCGAACTGATGGCTGTCGAACAACTGATCACCCAACATATCGATACCTGGACGTCCGCTCTGCGCCCCCGCTCTACCGCAGGACGCGGGGCATCTGGTAAGATTGACCTGTATGGCATCAAAAAACTGCGTGAACTGATCCTCGAACTGGCCGTGCGTGGCAAGCTGGTGCCGCAGGATCCGAATGATGAACCGGCGTCTGAATTACTGAAGCAGATTGCAAAAGAAAGAGATGAACTAGTTAAGAGTAAAGTGATTAGAAAGCCTAAAACACTTGAAAAAATTACAAACTCCAAAATACCCTTTGAATTACCGGATGGTTGGGAATGGTGTTATTTAAATGACATAGGTAATTGGGGGGCTGGTTCTACGCCAAGCCGCTCTAATTCAGAATATTATAATGGTAATATTCCGTGGTTTAAATCAGGCGAGCTTTCCTCAGATTTCATTTCGGATTCAGAGGAGACAGTTACAGAATTGGCTTTGCAAGAATGTTCACTCCGAGATAATAATATCGGTGATGTATTAATTGCGATGTATGGAGCTACAATTGGTAAGACATCGATCCTAAATGTTCGCGGTACTACTAATCAGGCAGTATGTGCTTGTACCCCATATAGTGGAATTTCGAATGTCTATTTATTAACTCTTTTAAAAGCTTACAAGCGGATTTTTATAGGCATGGGTGCTGGTGGAGCTCAACCGAATATCTCAAGAGAAAAACTTATTGCCACAGTGTTTGCACTTCCGCCTAAAGCTGAACAAAACCGAATTATCTGCAAAGTTCACGAACTCATGTCCCTCTGCGACCAATTGGAACAGCAATCCCTGACCAGTCTGGAAGCGCATTCTCAGCTGGTTGAAACGCTGCTTTCCACGCTTACCGATAGTCAAAATGCCGAAGAACTCGCCGAGAACTGGGCGCGAATCAGCCAGCATTTCGACACGCTGTTTACCACCGAAGCCAGTGTCGACGCTTTGAAGCAAACCATTCTGCAACTGGCGGTGATGGGGCTTTTGATCGAAAGTCCTGAGTTTAACCAGAAAAATAATTTAAAAAAATATCTGTCGTTTGGGCCAAAAAATGGTTTATCTCCTAGTGAAGTTAAATATCAAACCGATGTTAAAGTTTTAAAGTTAGGGGCAACCTCTTATGGTTATTTGAAGCTGCAAGAAACTAAGTACGTTGATATTGATGTAAGTAACGACTCACATTTGTTTCTGAAAAAAAATGACATTTTAATTCAGCGGGGGAATTCATCTAATTTTGTAGGTTGTAGTTTGTTAATTGAAGAAGATTTTGATGATTTAATCTATCCAGATTTAATGATGAAAATTAGAACAAATGATGAGTTATTACCTGAATATACTGCGTTGTGGTTATCTTCTCCTTTTGCCAGGAAATACATGTGGTCAAAAATGACTGGAACATCAGGAACAATGCCTAAAATAAGCAAGAAGGTAGTTGAAGAAGTGCCTATAGCTGTCCCTGCTTTGGTTGTTCAGCGTCAATTGGTGATAAAAATTAAACAGCTCTTTTTGCTTTGCAGATCGCTCAAATCCCGCCTGCAATCCGCCCAGCAAACCCAACTTCACCTAGCTGACGCCCTCACTGACGAAGCATTAAACTAAGGAACAGACTATGCCGGTTCATCATGCAATCTGGCGAGTGGGGGAGAACCCCCAGCCGCTGATCATCAGCAAACTTTCTAGCGAGCAGTTGCTGGAGAAGATGATCTTAAATGATCCTACCATCCTCTCTGACCAGTGGATGATTATCGGGCATCAGGAAAATACGCTCGATAAAGGGCGTATAGATCTGCTGGCGATTGCGCCGGATGCCTCGCTGATATTAATTGAGCTTAAACGCGACCGTACACCGCGCGAAGTGGTGGCACAGACACAGCGGATTAATAAAGAACGGGGAGAATATTAGCTGGTACATATAATTCACCATAACCAACTGCCGAATCCCCCATCCCCCCCAATCCCTGCGATCCACATTCCAAATTCACATACAAATCCCTGTAAATGCATCCAGCACATTTCTTTGTGTTGATGGTAGGAATACACTCTCTTCGCTGCGGCAAAATCCGCAGCCGGAATTAGCGTTCTGCCTAAACATATGATGTGGCACTGTGTAATAATGCCTCACGCTTTTGCTCACCCAAATTATGGTGGCTCAGGCAGAGGCTTCGCAAGAAGCGCCGGTTTTCCCATATGTTCCGGTAACGCTAACTCTGTCTGAGCTGCCACCCAAGGTTAGCGTCTTGGGCGGTCATCTAAATTTTAAAATATGGGATTAAAATGATGACTCACACCGAAACCGCAGAAAACTCTATCACCGTCTTCCGTTCACTGATTGCCGGGCTGGATTTCAGCCACTTAGAAGACACCCAGCTTTATGACCTTAGCGCATTAGCCTCCGAGTCTGCCGAAGGGCTTTGTCATGGCTTGCTGTGTCTTAGCGAAGGGCTGGAGAACAGTGAGATTGTGCCGCCAGAGGGGGTGCCTCAAATCAGTGCTTATCTAAAAGCGGTGGCGCATCTAGTACCACTACTGTTTGAGTTGAATGAGTGTGCGAGTGACAGACTGGGAAGTCGAAGAAACGGACCATTAACTGTCTGAATTTGAAAGTTAATCCTTTGGATTGAGCCAAATCGCAGACATAAAAAAAGCCACCCGAGGGTGACTTAATTTTCATACTTACTAATGGTGCCGAAGGCCGGACTCGAACCGGCACACCTTGCGGCGGTTGATTTTGAATCAACTGCGTCTACCGATTTCGCCACTTCGGCACTGAAAGTAGTATGCGGAAAACGGGTGCATTATACCTTTCCGAAGACCTCACGCAATACTTATCCTGACGGGTTTTGACTGAGTGCCGAAAAAAACGGCAAAACCGCGTCTTTCTGGCTGTTTTTACTACAAATCGAGGGTCTGAAGGGGTGAATAAAAGCCTTGAATCAGTGGGTCGCGTCGCTCGAACATCGCCACCAACTCTTTTACCACCTCACCGCCGCGTTCATGTGACCACGCCAGTGACAATGGCGAGCTTTGGCGGTGGTTAACCAGCGTTCTGGCGACCAGTTCGCCGCTGTCGAGATAGGGCTGGCATAGCGTGCGGGGCAGAAACCCAATGCCGACGCCGCGCAGGTGGCATTGCAGCTTGGTGTTCATGTCCGCCACTTTAATCTCCTGCTGGCCCGGCAGCAGCCAGGCGACGCGTTTGGCGAGATGCACCGCCGTATCCTCGATATTGACCGCCGGATACCAGCGTAGCTGCTCTTCGCTCAGCGTCTCCCCGCCCTGCGCCAGCGGGTGCTGCGGCGCAACCACAAACACCCACTCGACCTTGCCGAGCGGCAGAATGCTGATGCTGTTCTCCAGCGACTCCCTGCCCGACACGCCAATCGCCAGATGGCAATCCCCATTGAGCAAGGTGTCCCACACGCCCATATACACCTGCCGGGTGATGTGGAAAGTGGTGAAGGGATAACGCACATTTAAATGCGCCAGCAGGTCGGCGACGCTATCGCCGTTATACAGCAAGTTATTGATAACAATATCAACCCGTGGCTCAACGCCCTGATTGATCTGCTTGAGTTCGCCGGGCATGGAGTCCAGCCAGCTCAGCCACTGCCGGCAGCGTTCGAGCAAATAGCTGCCCGCCGGAGTCAGCGTCACGCTGCGGGTGGTGCGCAGGAATAGCTGGGTGCCAATCCCCTCTTCTAGCACTTTGATGCGATAACTGATGGTGGCCGAGGTCTTGTGCAGCGACTCGGCGGCGCGGGAAAAGCTACAGCACTCGGCAACTTTTACAAATGAACGAATTGTCTCGTGGTCCAGCATTGGCGCTCCTTGCAGGTTTGTCTCACCTCACTATGCCGCCTATTGAGCCTAAAATCCTCCCCATCTCCCCTGACCTTCATCACAAAAATGGTTTTAATTGCAGAGATAGGGAAAGCGTGCGCGAAATACAATTATGGAAATATATTCCATTTATCACTTTTAATTGAAAATTCCCTTGCTACAGTAGGGATCGAATCGACGCGATAAGAGAAAGGATTGAATGACTGAATTACGGAGAAGAGGTCGGCCTGCTCAGGAAGGCACCTCTGCGACCAAGGGCGCGCAGGCGCTGGATCGTGGGCTGGAGATCTTGCAGTTTTTGGCACAATCGGGAGGAAGTTCTTCCGTGTCGGTGCTGTCGGAAAAACTGGATCTGCCGCTTTCCACCACTTTCCGTCTGCTGAAAGTGCTTGAAAAATCAGAGTTTGTGTTCCAAGACCCGCAGCTGGGTTGGTGGCACATTGGTATTCAGTCGTTCACCGTCGGGTCGACGTATATGAACGATCGCGACGTAGTGTCGGTCGCCGGGCCCTTTATGCGCCGCCTGATGCTGCTCTCCGGCGAGACGGCCAATCTGGCGATCCGCAACAACATGGACGCCGTGCTGATCCGCCAGTGCGAGTGTCAGGCGATGGTGCGCATGTGCGCCCCGCTCGGCAGCCGCCTGCCGCTGCACGCTTCAGGCGCGGGCAAGGCGCTGCTCTACGCGCTGGATGAAGAAGAGATGTTGGATCTGATTGTGCGATCCGGTTTGCAGACTTTTACGCCGCACACGCTCAATATCCTGATCCCATTGAAGAAGGATCTGGCGACCTCGGCCCAGCGCGGCTACGCGGTGGACCACGAGGAGCACGCGCTGGGGCTGAACTGCCTCGCGTCGGCGATTTTTGACAAGAATAATCAGCCGATTGCCGCCATCTCTATCTCGGGGCCAAGCTCGAGGATGGAACCGGCGCGCTTTGCCGAACTCGGCGAACTGGTGCGCGACGCCGCGCGCGACATCAGCACCGCACTGGGTGACCCGCACAGCTAGAATCTCAAGGCCTGACGTCAGCGATGGCGTCAGGCTGCACGGTCTGCCAATCACAAAGCTCCGTGCTTTTTTTTGGCATAAAGTTAAGTTGGAAAAACTTTCCAATAAATGGATTTATCGACGATAAGGAATGTAAACCATGGCTAAGATGAGAGCAGTTGATGCAGCAATGTGGGTGCTGGAGAAAGAGGGGGTGACCACCGCCTTTGGCGTGCCCGGCGCGGCAATTAACCCGTTTTACGATGCAATGCGCAGGCACGGCGGTATTCGGCATATTCTTGCACGCCATGTGGAAGGTGCGTCGCATATGGCCGAGGGCTACACCCGCGCGAAGGCGGGCAATATCGGCGTCTGTCTGGGCACCTCAGGACCGGCGGGCACGGACATGATCACCGCGCTCTATTCGGCCTCGGCGGACTCCATTCCTATCCTGTGCATTACCGGGCAGGCCCCGCGCGCCCGGCTGCACAAAGAGGATTTTCAGGCAGTGGATATTGAATCGATTGCCAAGCCGGTGACTAAGATGGCGGTGACCGTGCTGGAGCCTGCGTTGGTGCCGCGCATGCTGCAAAAAGCCTTTCATCTGATGCGATCTGGCCGCCCCGGCCCGGTGCTGATTGACCTGCCGTTTGATGTGCAGATGGCGGAAATTGAATTTGATCCTGAAACTTATTCGCCACTGGTGCCTTACAAGCCTTGCGCCACGCAGGCGCAGATCGACAAGGCGCTGGCGATGCTGTGTCAGGCCGAGCGGCCGCTAATTATTGCCGGGGGTGGCGTGATCAACGCCGACGCGGCGGATCTGCTGCAAGAGCTGGCGGAGATCTGCAATATCCCGGTGATCCCAACCCTGATGGGCTGGGGGGCGATCCCCGACGATCACCCGCTGATGGCGGGCATGGTCGGGCTGCAAACCTCGCATCGCTATGGCAATACCACCCTGCTGGCGTCGGATCTGCTGTTCGGCATTGGTAATCGCTGGGCCAATCGTCATACCGGATCGGTGGAGAAATACGTCGCGGATCGCAAAGTGGTGCACATCGACATTGAAGCGACGCAGATTGGTCGGGTGATCTGCCCCGATCTGGGCATTGTATCGGACGCCCGCGAAGCCTTGCTGATGCTGGTTGAATCCGCCAAGCGTCTGTTCGCCAAAGGTGATTTGCCAAACCGCGACAGCTGGGTCGCAGAGTGCAACCAGCGCAAAGCCACCCTGCTGCGCAAAACTCATTTCGACGAGGTGCCGGTCAAACCGCACCGGGTGTATGAAGAGATGAACCGCGTGTTTGGTGCCGACGCCTGCTACGTGACCACCATCGGCCTGTCGCAAATCGCGGCGGCGCAGACCCTGCACGTGTTCAAGCCACGGCACTGGATTAACTGCGGACAGGCTGGCCCGCTGGGCTGGACCCTGCCTGCGGCGCTGGGCGTTCGCGCCGCAGATCCCACTCGCAAGGTGGTGGCGCTGTCCGGCGATTACGATTTTCAGTTCTTGATTGAAGAGCTGGCGGTCGGCGCACAGTTCAAACTTCCCTACATCCACGTGCTGGTCAACAATGCCTATCTGGGGCTGATCCGTCAGTCGCAGCGCGGTTTCGACATGGATTATTGCGTTCAGCTTTCTTTCGAAAATATCAATAGCAGCGAGCTGGGCGAATATGGCGTGGACCATGTGAAGGTGGTTGAAGGGCTGGGCTGTAAGGCCATTCGGGTGTTTAAACCTGAAGAGATTGCCCCGGCGTTTAGGCAGGCTGAAAAGCTAATGAAAGAACATCAGGTGCCGGTTGTGGTAGAAATTATCCTCGAGCGCGTGACCAATATTGCGATGGGTACCGAGCTGGATAATGTCACTGAATTTGAGCCGACCACGGCGCTCGCTGCTGAAGCCCCGACCGCCGTGGCGTTTTACGATTACCGCCAAGGAGAGAACTCATGAGTCGCTTTGCCGCCAACCTTTCCATGCTGTTCACCGACGTCGATTTTTTGGCTCGATTCGCTCAGGCCAAGGCCTGCGGGTTCAGCGCCGTGGAGTATATCTCTCCTTATGAGTATCCAGCCGAGGTAATACAGGCCGAGCTGGCCCAGCAGGGTTTATCTCAGGCGTTGTTCAATTTGCCGGTGGGGAACTGGGCCGAGGGCGAGCGCGGCATTGCCTGTTTGCCGGGCAGAGTGGACGAGTTCCGCCAAGGCGTGAGTCAGGCGATTCGCTATGCCAAAGCGCTGAACTGCCCGCAGGTTAACTGTCTGGCCGGTAAAGTCCCGGCGGGCAGTGACCCGCAAGTGATAGAAAAAACGTTGGTGACTAACCTGCGTTTTGCCGCCGACGCGCTGGCAAAAGAGAACATTCGGTTACTGATTGAGCCGATCAACAATCTTGATATGCCGGGGTTTTATCTCAACACCAGCCGTCAGGCGCTGGCTCTGATTGAGCAGGTCGGCAGCAAGAATCTCTGGTTGCAGTATGACATTTACCATATGCAAAGGATGGAAGGCGAGCTGATCCAAACCCTGCGCAACCACCTGTCGCAGATCGCGCACATTCAGGTGGCGGACAATCCGGGGCGTCACGAACCGGGAACCGGCGAGATCAATTTCGACAACATTTTTAGCGCGCTGGATCAGATGGGCTATAGCGGCTGGATCGGCTGTGAATATAACCCGCAGGGCGATACGGCGGCCGGATTATCTTGGCTAGATCATCGACAACGTTAATCAACTCACAAAGGAAGTCACGGGAAAAATATAATATGGCGTTCTGATAGACTTTTAATCGGAACCGGGAATGATAATTACCTCTCTCCGTTCAGGGTTATTAACCACCCTGAGCGGAAACTCTACAAATAAGACCAGCCTTCATAAAAAATTATCAGGATCTTAATCCAAGGAGATAGGTATGGCTGTTTCAGAAACAATCATTGGATCATCAATTTCACAACAAATTAATAAATCAAAATTGTATCGAAAAGTTGCATGGCGAATCATGCCCATTCTATTAATCAGTTATATTGTGGGTTATTTAGATCGCGTCGGCATCTCGTTCTCTAAATTCCAAATGATGCCGGACATTTTAAATGGCAACATGGCGCTGGCGGAATCGGTATATGGTCTGGGCGCCGGAGTGTTTTTCATCGGCTATATTATTGCCGGCGTGCCAAGCAATATGGTGTTGAGTAAGTACGGCGCGCGAAAAATCATTGCGCTACTGATGGTGATTTGGGGCGGCATCTCGATGCTCAGCGTGTTTATCACCTCACCCACCCAGTTCTACATTGCCCGGTTTTTCCTCGGGATTGCCGAAGCGGGCTTCTACCCCGGCGTCATTCTCTACCTCACGTTGTGGTTCCCCTCCGGCCAGCGCGCCAAGATGACCGCCCTGTTTGTCTGCGGCATTCCCATCAGTAATATCATCGGTGGCCCGCTGTGCGGCTGGATCATTGAGCACATGAATGGCCTGATGCAGATGTCCGGCTGGCAGTGGCTGTTCTTCATCAGTGGCCCGCGCGCGCTGCTGATTGCGCTGGTGATTTTCTTCTTCCTCGACAACACCTATCAAAACGCTAAGTGGCTGACAGATGAAGAGAAAGAGATGATCCATGAGGATATGGATCACGCCAATCAGCAGCGATTGTTAAACGCCAAAAATGGCATTGTCGCTCACGAATGGACGATGAAAACCATGCTGAAATCCTCGGCATTCACCAAAATGTGGCTGATCTGCTTCTGTACCGTGATGGGGCAAGGCGGGCTGGCGTTCTGGGTGCCGACCATTATCAAAGATACCGGCGTGAAGTCCGTTTTCGACGTCGGCCTGCTAAGCATGGTGCCTTATATGCTGGCGGTGGTGGCGATGCTGCTGGCGGCGCGCAGCTCCGATAAGCACCGCGAGCGCCGCTGGCACATCGTGGTTCCTTTCTGCATTGCCGCCGTCGCCATGGTGAGCATTGGCGTATTTCAGGACAACAAAAGCATCGTGATGTTCTCACTGTGCATCGCCGTGGCCGCCAGTCTGGTGCCTTCGCCGCTGTTCTGGAGCCTGCCGAATGCCATCTTTACCGGCACCTGCGCGGCGGCGGGCATTGCGCTGATCAACTCCATCGCCAATATCGGCGGCTTTATCTCGCCCTATATCATCGGCTACTTTAAGAATACGACGAACAGTAATCTGGTGGCGATGTGCGTGCTGGCCTCGATGATGATCCTCGGCGCGATACTCACGCTAACGGTGCCCGCCAAGATGGTGAATAAGTAGTAACTGATTGTCTTAAAAGAAAAAAAATAGAAGCATTAAAAAAAAGCGCCTGAGGAGAGATCCTCAGGCGCTTTTGGCTATTTAGAGAAGAAGAAATGAGGGATTAAAGCTCGGCGTCGCGATGGCAATCTTTAGAGTAGATGTAGCTGAACACCTCGTCTTTGCCAACGGCATAGCCCGCCTGCGGGCAGTACGCGCCCATAAAGATGTAGTCGCCTTTCTTCACCGGCACCCAGTCGTTGTCGAGGTTGTACATGCCCGCGCCGCTAAGAATATAAGCGCCGTGCTCCTGCACATGAGTCTCAATGTAGCCGTGGCTGGCACCCGGATTGAAGGACAGAATGTGCATGTTCATGTCAAAACCCAGCTCTTTCGGCAGGAAGTCTTGCAAGATAACGTCACTCATTCCCTCATACTCGATACGCTCGAGCTGGCTGACGTTGCCGCTCACCACATAGGCTTTATGGCCCGCCAAAGGCTGATATTTGCGTTTGTAGAGGAACAGTTTGCTTGGTTTGCCTTCGCTATTATTATCGAGATACAGCTTAACGCCCGCCGGGCAATATAAATATCCGCCAGTCTTCAGCGCGTAAGATTTATCATCCGCCGCCGCCATAATCTCGCCATCAATAACATAAACGAATGTTTCAATATCGCCGCCGCCGAAACCTTGATGATTACGACCGCCGTCTAATAAGGTCACCAGATAATCGACAAAAGTCGCGCCTAATTTTGGCGTGGACAGAATAGTAATATCGCAATTCTCAAAGCCGGGAATAACGTTTTTAACTAAGCCGTCCGGCTCAATTAAGGCGTAGTTGTGACGTTTAATAATAGAACGTGAAGATAAGACGTCGCCGCGGTAGCCGGTTTGTTGATTAATATAGCCCATGATTTTTCCTTATATATTCCACAGGCCGATAATTCATATCGACCTATATAAATTTATTGAGATAAAGCCGGTTTTGCAGCCTGCTGCTTTTTCATTAATACGTTTACGGTGAAGAACATGATGGTGCCGATAACCAGAATGGCCGCCGAGATATAGAAGCCCATGACCTTCGAGCCGGTGTGGTCGGAGATCATCCCGGTCACCAGCGGCGCAATCACCGATGAAGACATGCCAAAGAAGTTGAAGACGCCGAAGCTGGTGCCGTAACCCTTTTTCGGTGCGTTGTCGGCGACGAAGGAGATCATGATCGGATCGACCGCCAGCTTGCCGAGCAGGCCATAGAGGATCAGGCTAATCAGCAACATAGTGGAGTCAGGAGACAGCACGGTGCAGGTCAGCATCACCGCCGCGCAGATCTCGAGGAAGATGATCAGGCTGACTTTCTTATTGCGGAAACGGTCGGACATGCGGCTGAAGAACAGCGCGCCCGGCACCGAGGCAAAGGCCACCAGCGCCGAGGAGAAGCCAATGGCCACGCCCTCGAAACCGCGCTCCTGCTGCAAGAATGACGGCAGCCAGGTGACAATCATGTAGTAGCCGTAACAGGTGGCGAAATACATCACATAGGCGGAAATCATCTTCAGGCTGAACAAGCCGCCGGGGTTCTGATTTACCTCTTCGACCACCGGCGCGGCGGTTACGGCTTGCGCCGCTGCCTGCTGTTTCGGGGCACTTTTGATAACGAAGAAGAACACCAGCGTCATGATAACCAGCAAGAAGGTGATCATGAACAGCAACAGTTGCCAGTTCATGCCGACGCTTTTCACCAGCAGGCTGGAGGCAATCAGGCCAATCCCCATCCCCAGCGCAGAGCCGCTATTGATGATGGCGGTGGATAACCCGCGTTTTTCCAGCGGAATGCTTTCCGAGGAGAGCGAGTACGCCGAGCCATAGTAGGAACCACAGCCAGCACCGGCGAGCAGGCTACCGGCGTAGATCATGTGCAAGCTGGTGGCGTTACCAATCAGCAGCGTAGCGATGATGAACAGGCAGAAGCCGGGGATCAGCACAATCTTCTTGCCGAACTTATCCACCAAGATCCCGGCGGGGATCTGCATGCCGGTATAAGCGAAGAAGTAGAAGCTGGCGATCAGCCCCATTTCGGTGTCGGACTGCGCGCCAATGGTGGCCTGAATTTCAGGGAAGATCGGCGTCAGGACGGTGCGGTAGATCCAGATAACCGCCCAGCCAAGGCAGAGCACGACGACGATTTTCTTCCAGTACAGCGGATCAATGCCGCCACTGGCGGGTGAAGAGGTAGTGCGAGTGGTCATACTGCGCCCCCGTTTTCTTGGTAAGCCAACTGATACAGCACGTGGGCCAGTGCGCGAACGCCTTCGGCTAAGTCGCTCAGTTCAGTTTTTTCAGCCGGGTTGTGGCTGATACCGGCGATGCTCGGCACAAACAGCATGACGGTCGGCACCCGTGGCGCGAAGATTTGTGAGTCATGCCCCGCCCCGCTGTGCATTAGGCGATAGTTCATTTTCTCGGTTTCACACACCGCCGCGACCTGTTTCACCAACTGCGGGTCCATCGGGATTGGCGCTTCGTCCATCCACAGGTTGATCTCCACCTCAATGCCCATCTCGTCACAGATGCGCTTCATGTCGGACTCAATCTCTTGAGTGAAACGCAGCAGCGCCTGTTGGTCGGTGTGGCGGCAGTCCATGGTGAAGTGGGTAAAGCCCGGCACCACGTTGACGGTGTTGGGTTTCGGTTCAACTTTGCCGAAGGTCAGTACCAGCGGGTCGCCCTCTTTGCGCGCCTTTTCAATGGACTCATAGCAGATGCGGCTAAAGGCGTGCACGGTGTCACGGCGGTAGCCCATCGGCGTGGTGCCCGCGTGGTTGGACTCGCCGGTTAGGCGAATGTCATAGCGGCGCTGGCCGACAATGCTGGTGACGACGCCGACGGTTTTGCCTTCGGTTTCCAGCACTTTGCCCTGCTCGATGTGCAACTCGACAAAGGCGCGCAGGTCCTGACGCACCGGCGTGTTTTCCGGGCGGAAGTCGAAACCGGCCTGATGCATGGCATCCACAAAGCCCACGCCCTTGGCGTCTTGGACCTGATGCATGTCGGCGTTATTCGCCAAACCAAAGATGTTTTTGCTGCCCCTGAAGACAAACGGGAAGCGGCTGCCCTCTTCTTCCGCCATCGACAGCACTTCTAAAGTGCGCAGTGGCTGGCCGTAAGTCTCTTTCAGGTAGTTGATTGCCAAAAAAGCGGCTTCGATACCAAACTGGCCGTCGAGGTTGCCGCCGTTTACTACGGTGTCGATGTGTGAGCCTGACATAATGGTCTGCTCGGGGTAACGGCTGCCTTCGAGGCGCGCCGACAGGTTGCCGACGTGGTCGAAATGGGTCTTCAGCCCGGCACTTTCAAATTTTTCCTGTAGCGCGCGCTGCGCGGCACACCACTCGGGGGTATAGAGAAGACGCGTCATGCCTCCAGTCGGGTCTGCGCCGATCTGCGAAAGCCACGCGGAAATGTCTTGTATCTGGCGAGGGAAGTTCTGCATATTCCGGTCCTTATTTAATTTCCATATTGAAGGTCATTAATCACGAGGAGGTAGAAATAGAACCGCGAATTACTGGCAGGTTATTAGCCAATAATCCGCGCAAAAGCATTTATTCATTCAAGTGATGTATTTCACTCATTTATAAATAATTAGAATCTATTAATTAACTGGCAAACGGATCTTTATGGTCGTAAGAGCGTAAATAGATTTCATCGGAGACGAGGTAGTCATAAATTTCATCAACAATTTCGATGCCATTGATTTCACTATTACGCTCATTGTTTTCGCTGTTTTGCCCCGGATACATTACCTGACTCACGCCCGGCGCAGGTTTAATGCCATTGAGGTCACTCATCACCTGATTAATATTTTTGCGGAAGCTGTCGATATTAGTAAAGGCGGCAGGATCGATAACAATATGCAGCTGGCCGAGGTTACGGCCTTCGGTCAGGTCGTGATACATCGAGCTAACATTGCGACCAAACGGCAGGCCGAGCATGATGCCCGCCAGCACGTCCACCATCAGCATCAGGCCATAGCCTTTCGGCCCGGCAATTGGCAGCAGGCCGCTGACGGCGAAAGGATCGGTAGTGTGTTCGCCGTTGGAATCCACGGCCCAGGTGTCAGGGATTTTGGCATTGCGCGAGCGGGCATCCAGCACTTTGCCCCAAGCTTGCACCGTGGTTGCCATGTCGAAAGTGATCATATGGCCGTCTTCGCCCGGTGCAGCAAAAGCGATTGGGTTGGTGCCGTAATAGACTTCCGCGCCGCCGTAGGGCACGACCATTGGGTCGGACTGGCAGAGAGAAATGCCGATAAGCCCTTGTTTAGCCGCCTGTTGTACAAAGTAAGAGAGTGCGCCGCTGTGGCCAATGCGGCGGATACCCACCACCGCCACGCCGTTGTCTTTGGCGATGTCGATAGCGTGCTCCATGGCGATTTTCGCCGCCACGTGTCCCGCGCCGTTATCGCCGTCAAATACGCCGCTGCAAGGCCCGGTTTTCTCAAATCTAAAGTCCGGGTTGTTGTTGGTCCCGCCTTTGCTGATACGTTCCGAGTAGTATTCCACCCGAACGGCACCGTGAGAATGTACGCCCCTTGCATCGGCATGGACCAGAACATCAGCCACAATGTTGGCCTGTTCTCTTGGCAGTCCCGCCTTGTTGATCTTATTGCTAATTAAAGTGTGGAGCTGTTCCCGGGTGACTTTCATAGATAATCCTTTTGGCTAACCACTGATAGAACCTATTTATGGTCACAATCTATAACCCTCAGACTTTAAAAATGTGATCGGCGACGTTTTTAAACTATTAAATTAAAATTTCATTTACTCCCTGCCGAATTATAAAAATTATTTTGATAAAGCCACGCAGCATTGATTGAGCGATTTTAATAAAGCCTGCGCTTTACCATGAATATTTCTAACAATCCGCGAAGTGTGATTCACCTCTCCTTGTGATACCCCAGATGTTTGTAATTTCCAGCCAGCCATTAAGGGAAATTTTAAAATGAAATTCTTTATCAGGCTTTTCACGAACCGCTTCTCACCAAGCATGAGAAAAAAAGCAAAAGGAAACAGTCATGGTCCACGCTTTTATTAAGAAAGGGAGTTTTCAGGACTCGGTAAGCCTGATGTTGATCTCCCGAAAGCTCAGCGAATTTCCACAAGTAGATGAAATTTCGGTGATGATGGGCACCCCCGCCAATAAATCCCTGCTGGAAGCCACTGGCTTTTGGCACGCCCAGTTCAACGACGCTACGCCGAATGATATTTGTGTCGCCATCAAGGCCGACAGCCAAGACCCAGAGATAACCCAGTTCATCAGCGACGCGCTGGAAGAGGCGCTGAAAGCCATTGCGCAGGGCCAGCAAGGGGGCAAACGCCTGCCGGTCGCCCGCAGCTGGCAGACGGCTCGCCAAAAAGCGCCGGACGCCAATCTGCTGCTTATCTCCATTGCCGGTGAATACGCCGCCGGTCTGGCCGATCAGGCACTCGACAACGACTGCAACGTGATGATGTTTTCCGACAACGTCTCGCTGGAGCAGGAGATTGCGCTGAAGAAGAAAGCCAGCAGCAAAAAGCTGATTGTGATGGGGCCGGACTGCGGCACCGCCAATATCGCAGGAGGTCCTTTGGCCTTTGCCAACGTTGCGCCTAAAGGCGTCATCGGCATTATCGGCGCGTCAGGCACTGGCATTCAGGAGCTGACTTCGCAAATTACGCTGGCCGGTCAGGGTGTCTCTCACGCCATTGGCCTCGGCGGGCGCGACCTCTCGGCCGAAGTCGGCGGCATCAGCGCCCTGACGGCGCTGGCGATGCTGGCCAATGACAGCAAAACGCAGGTCATTGCCTTCGTGTCGAAGCCTCCCGCTGAAGCCGTGCGCCAGCGCGTGATGGCTGAAATGCAGGGCATCAATAAGCCGATTGTGGCGCTGTTCCTCGGCACCAAACCGGCCAGCCCGCGTCTGGGCAATGTGTGGCTTGCCAGCACGCTGGACGAAGCCGCGCGCCTCGCCGCCATGTTGGCGAATGTGCAGCAGCAGATAGCCTCCCAGCCCGCCGTGCATGGTAAGAAAATCGCCGGATATTACGCCGGGGGCACCTTGGCCGCCGAAGTCGCCATGCTGCTGGCCGAGCACTTGCAGGTCGCCCCTGACAGCCAGCACCACCACGGCAGCATGCTCGACGCTGAAGGGCATCGAATCATTGATATGGGTGATGACTTCTACACCCAAGGCAAACCCCATCCGATGATTGACCCGTCAACCCGCAACCAGACTATCGCCCAACTAGCTAACCAGCTTGAAACCGGTGTGCTGCTGATTGACGTGGTGATTGGCTTTGGTGCGCAAAATGACCCGGCAACCTCGCTGGCCGACACGATCCACGCACTCAAACAGCATCGCGACGCGGCTCACCCGCTGGTGGTGATCGCCACCGTGACCGGCACCGAGCAGGATCCGCAACAGCGCAGTCGGCAAATCGACACGCTCACCGCCGCGGGCATCGTGGTGATGAACACCCTGCCAGAAGCCGTGCTGCTGGCCCATCAACTTATCAGCCCGCCGACCGAAACCGGGCCACTGACGCCTTACCACTTGCTGGATGGCGTCTCTGTTATCAACGCCGGTCTGCGCAGTTTCGCCACTGATTTACAAACCAATCAGGTTCCCGTGGTGCATTACCAATGGGCACCGGTCGCGGGTGGAAATCAGCGTTTAGCCGCCATTCTGAAAAAATTGCACTGAGGGATCACATGACTACAACTATTAATGAAGCCAATGCAGCCGTAATTGCGCGGATCCGCGAAGCCCGTCCACACTGGTGTGACGTCAAACTGGCGCAGGAAGTGGTGCCAGTATTACAGCAAGGTCGCAAGCTACTGCACGCCGGTCCGCCGGTGGTCTGGCAGGACATGAGTGGCCCAGTGCGCGGTGCCTGTATAGGTTGCTGCCTGTTTGAAGGCTGGGCCGAAAATGAACAGCAGGCGCTGGCCTTGCTGGAAAACGGCGAAATTGAATTTATTCCGTGCCACAGCGTGCGCGCCGTCGGTCCGATGGGCGGCATCACCTCGGCCCATATGCCGATGCTGGTGGTGGAAAACCACACCCACGGCAATCTGGCGTTCTGCAATATGAATGAAGGGATTGGCAAAGTGATGCGTTTCGGCGCGTATGGCCCGGACGTGCAGGAGCGCCTGCGCTGGATGCGCGACACTCTGGGTCCGGTGCTGAAAGAGGTTCTAAGCCACGTGGATGGCGGCATCGACCTGACCGCCGTGATGGCGCAGGCTATCACCATGGGGGATGAATTCCACCAGCGCAATATCGCCGCCTCCGCGCTGTTAATGCGCCAGCTGGCTCCGAAAATCGCCCAGTTGGATCGCCCGCAAAGCGAGCTGACCAGCGTGCTCTCCTTCCTCGCCATTACCGATCAGTTCTTCCTCAATCTGGCGATGGCCTACTGCAAAACCGCCATGGACGCCGGGGCCGAAATCAAACAAGGCACTATCGTCACCGCCATGACCCGCAACGGCAAAGATTTTGGTATCAAAATCAGCGGCATGGGCGACCAGTGGTTTACCGCGCCGGTCAACACGCCGGAAGGTCTGTTCTTCTCCGGCTACAGCCAAGCCGACGCTAACCCTGACATCGGCGACAGCGCCATCACTGAAACCTTTGGCATCGGCGGCGCGGCCATGGTCGCAGCGCCGGGCGTGACGCGCTTTGTTGGTGCGGCGGGCGGCATGGGTGCGGCGCTGGACGTCTCCGAAGAGATGGCGGAGATCTTCCTCGAACGCAACATGATGCTGCAAATCCCGACGTGGGACTTCCAAGGCGCTTGTTTAGGTCTTGACGCCCGCCGCGTGGTGGAAACCGGCATTACGCCGCTGATCAACACCGGGATAGCTCACCGCTCGCCGGGCGTCGGTCAGATTGGCGCGGGGACAGTTCGCCCGCCGCTTGCCTGCTTCGAGAAAGCCATTGAAGCCTTAGCCGAGAAGCTTGGCATCAGCGCGTAACCCTTCACGCCACTTTGCCCGGCGGAGCCGTCGGGCAATCAGGAGCCACCATGGTTTGCATCGTTCTCTCTTCCAGCGCTCACGCCACCTGTGACTATGGTCCGTTGCGCCGCGCCGGCTTGTTTAACAACGCGATGAACTTTCTTACTCCGCGCCATCAACTGTTGACGTTGCACCGCAGCGGGCACGGCCTCAGCCCGATGGGATGGGTGGTGGATGAAACGGATTTCGACCTGATTGCCGACCAGCTGCAAGGGGCTGAACAGCTCCATTTTGATGCCGAAGGCTTATTGATTGATGGCCTGCGGGTGAAAAACATCGGCCCGCAGCGCGGCTTAACCTTAGGCCAGCAGGGGCTGGTGACCACGCAAACATTGCGCCAGACCCTGCGCTGCTCGCCAGCGCAAACCGGCCTGTTTGGCGGGTTAGACACGCTAGTGGCTTCACCCGCCGTCGGCGAATTACAGCAAATGCAGCGCCAGTTTGCGGACTGGCTGCTGGGCGGCGAAGTGGACTGGACGGCGTTTATCGGCAAGGGGCCGGGCCTCACGCCAAGCAACGACGACACGCTGGTCGGCATGCTGCTGGTCGCCTATTGCGACAGCCGCGTTAATCCCAGCCAGCTGTCACCCTTTTTTGCACACAGCAAGCCACTGGCCGGGCTGACCACGTTAGTGAGTCATCACTATCTGGCTTATGCCGCGCGGGGGATTTTCTCCTCGCCGCTGCTGGCTATCGCCCACGGGCTACTGGCTCCACAGACCTTACTCCCCGCCGTGCGCGACCTGCTGAATGTCGGCCACTACTCGGGCGCGGACGCGCTGCTGGGCATCTGGCTGGCGGCGCAAACCATTAATCAACTTCACTCAGTCAGCACCTCGCCGCACTTAGCGACCTGCTGAAAGCGTGATTTTTACTTGTGATTCAACACACTAGAGAACTGAACATGGAAACTTTGGTTATCGCTTTAGGCGGGAATGCCCTGTTGCAACGCGGCGCGGTTCTTTCTGCTGAAAATCAATATAAGAGCATTGCGCTGATTGCCGATGCGATTGGCGAGCTAGCCAAGAAATACCGCATTGCCATTGTCCACGGCAACGGCCCGCAGGTCGGGCTGCTGGCCTTGCAGAACCTCAACTATCGCGACGTGCCGCCTTATCCGCTGGACATTCTGGTGGCGGAAACCCAAGGGATGATTGGCTATATGCTGGCGCAGAAGCTCTCCGCGTCTCACCCCAATCAGGCAGTTTCAACCCTGATGACCCGCATTCTGGTGGACGGTGACGATGAAGCTTTCCAGCAGCCAACCAAGTTTATCGGCCCGGTCTATGCGCCGAAGGAAGAGTCGCATCTACGCCAGCAGTATGGCTGGACCATGAAAATGGACGGCGAGCATCTGCGCCGCGTGGTGCCTTCCCCTGAGCCTAAGCAGATCTTGGACATAGAAGCCGTTCACGCGCTGCTGGCGAAAAATCAGGTGGTGATTTGCAGCGGCGGCGGCGGCATTCCGATGGTGGCGACCGAGCAGGGGTTACAGGGCGTTGAGGCAGTGATTGATAAAGATCTCGCCGCGGCGCTGCTGGCCGAGGCGCTGGATGCTGACCATCTGGTTATCTTGACCGACGCCGACGCGGTCTATACCGGCTGGGGTACGCCAAGCCAGCAGGCCATTCGCAGCGCCACGCCGCAACAGCTGGCTCCGCTGGCGGTGCCGGACGGCTCAATGGGGCCGAAGATCATGGCGGTCAGCCGCTTTATCGAACGCTCAGGTAAAGAGGCACACATTGGCGCGCTCAAAGACATTGATGCCGTGTTGAACGGCAGCGCGGGAACCCTGATCCACCCCGCCCGCTGATCCACCCAAAATACTGAAGCAGGCTGGTTACAGCCGCAAAAATCAGGCCGGTGGAGAGCGATTTCTCACCGGCCTTTCAACGTTGAAGCATTTGAACTTTTGAGGCACACATCATGGAAAAAAACGCGCACGCCAGCCGGTTCCCCTACTGGATCCAGTTGGTCATTATCTTCTTCTTCGGCTGGGTGGTTATCTACGCCGGACGCTCGGTTCTCAGCCCGCTAATGCCGATGATTCAGGACGAATACGGGCTGAATCAGGCCGAGCTGGGCATTATTAGTAGCTTGTTCTTCTTGGCCTACACTCTGCTACAGGTTCCCGCCGGATTGCTCGGCGACCGGCTGGGCCACAAAAAAGTCTTAGTCACCGGCTTTATGCTGTTCGCCGTGTTCATTGCTTCTATCAGCATTTCGCCGGGGTTCTTGGGCTTTATCCTGCTGTGGATGCTGACCGGCGCGGCGCAAGGGGTCTATTACGGCCCGCAGTACGCGCTCTCCTCAGAAGCCATTCCGAAGAAATGGCTGACGCTGGGCAGCGCGGTGATTGGCAGCGGCATGTCCTTTGGTATTGCGCTGGGCTATCAGCTGTCCAGCGTGTCGGTGAATCATTTCCACACGGGCTGGAAACTGCCCTTTGTGATCATCGCCCTGCCGGTGCTGGTGGTCGCGCTGTTGATGCTGTTTGTTATCCATAAACGCCCGCCGGTTGCCGCGCCCGCCGCGGTACAGGCCACCGACCAAGAGCCGCCGTTCCGTTTTATGGATTTGCTGAAAAATCGCAACCTGATCCTCGCTTACATCACCATTTTCTGCTCGATTTACGGCTTCTTCGTGATCATCTCTTGGCTGCCTTACTACTTGCAGCAGGAGCGCGGAATGGACATGGCGCGCGCCAGTAATATTGCGTCGATTGTGCCGTGGATTTCGATTCTCGGGACGCTGATTTTCAGCTACGCCTCGGACAAGCTGGGACGCAGAAAGCCGGTGGTGCTGTGCATGCTGCCGCTTTCGCTGCTGGCGCTGTTCGGCATTGTCTATTCAACCTCGGAAACCATGCTGATCGTGGTGCTGGTGCTGTATGGCTTTATCGGCAAAATCAGCCTGAATCCGATTCTGGTGGCGCTGGTCGCGGATAACGCGCCGAAGAAAGCCCTCGGCACCGCCTTCAGCCTGTATAACTTCTTTGGTATGGCGGCATCGATTTTTGCCCCTTACGTGACCGGCTTTATCGCCGACCGGACTGGCTCACTTAACGCTGGTTTCTACTTCGCGGCAATCATCACGCTGGTGGGAATCGGAGCCATGCTGCTGGTGCGCGAAAAACACGTGCCGCAACCGGAATAACCAGATAAAGGAGATTTCTTACAACATTTTGCCAATTGGGCGCTTTTTTCCCATGCCGTTTCAGAAAGTTCGCATTAGTATACAAATTCCGAATGAATACTCTGCCTAGTTGATGGATACCGGTTTGCTGAAAAAAATTTCTCTCTCACTTTTGGCTCTGGCCTTTGCCAGCACGCCGCTGTTGAGCCAGGCGAAAAACGCCCGATTGGCTTCTCAAGTTGTTGATGATTATGCCGAACATATCTTCTACGGCAGCGGCGCGATGGGAATGGCGCTGGTGGTTGTCGATAATAACCAACAAGTTTTCCGCAGCTTTGGCGAAACACGCCCCGGCTCAGACATTCGTCCACGCGAAGATTCCGTGATTCGAATTGCCTCGCTGACCAAGCTAATGACCAGCGAAGTGCTGGTTAAGCTGTCGCAGCAGGGTACCGTCAAGATTAACGACCCGCTGCGTAAATACTCCGACGGCAGAACAGTGCCTTCCTACAGCGGCACCACGCCAATCACCCTGCTCAACCTCGCGACTCACACCAGCGGCCTGCCGCGTGAGCAGCCGGGTGGCGCGCCAAATCGGCCGGTGTTTACTTGGCCGACCAAGGCCGATCGCTGGGCGTGGCTGCGAGTCGCCAAAATGACCACGCCTCCGGGCGCGCGTGCGGCTTATTCCAACTTAGCCTTTGACCTGCTGGCGGATGCCTTATCCAACGCGGCGCGCAAACCTTACACCCAGTTGCTGCGCGAACAGATAACCCAGCCGCTGGGCATGATCGACACCACCCTGACGCCAAACGCCAGCCAGTGTGCTCGCCTGATGTCCGGCCTGCGCCCAAGCCCATGTCTGAATACCACGGCGGCGGCGGGCAGCGGCGGGATTTACTCGACCCCGGCCGACATGGCGCGCTGGATGCGTCAGTTCCTGCCTTCACCTCTCGGCAAGCCAACCCTGACCGCTGAAATGGCGCAGAAGATGTACTTCAAGCGTACTGATTTGGTGTCGCTGAAAGGCATGGACGTGCCGGGCATGGCCGACTCACTGGGTATGGGCTGGGTGACGATGGCGCCGACGCCGTTGTTACCGCGCATTATTCAGAAAACCGGCGGTGGCGGTGGCTTTATTACTTACGTGGCGATGGTGCCTCAGCGCGGCGTAGGCGTGTTTGTGGTAGTGACGCGCAGCGAGTTAACCAAGTTTAAAAATATGAGTGACGGCGTAAACGATCTGGTTGCGGAGTTAGTGCGTAATAACGAGATTTAAAGCGCGGAGTGGCAAGCTGGGTTCACCCTCCCCTTAGTTCAAGGGGAGGATCAAAACCCTATCTTATTGATAGGGTTAGTCATTAATGACGTTTACCGTCATCATCTTCATCAACTAAATCTTCTTCATCACCTTCTTCGCCGTCCTCATCTTCGTCGTCGCCTTCGAAGTAAGTTCCCCAACCGTCGTAATCAACGCCGTGGGCTTCGGCCAGGTCCATCAACTGCTCAACCTGTTTATCAATCAGTTCGGCGTTCAGCGCAATTTCGCTGATCACGTCACAGCACATCACGGTTGAACCGTCTTCTAATTCCAACTCTTCTGCGTCATTAACTTCATAACCCAGTTTGAAAGCGGCAACCGCGGCTTTCTCCAAATCTTCAAACTTATCAGAAGATAAGTGATGTTCGATGGTGTAAAGCGCGTCTGGATCGCTGCCATCATCCAGCAGCTCTTCGATGATTAAGCGGGTCTCTTCACTCTGTTCTTCTAGCAATTCACGATTTGCCATGCCTCTGTCCTCAATCAATGTGACGTTTCTCTAGACCATTTTCACACAGCGCGGGGCCAGCCTCCACTATAAAGTTTTAACGACGGGGTTGTAATTGCATATTCATACATATAAATTGAATTTTAATTCACTACAGAATGCAAAAGCATTGGAGAGGAACACCATGAGTCTGTTGAGTAAACGTCATTTTCTCAGGTTACTGGATTTTACCCCGTCGGATATTTCATCCCTTCTCCAGCTCTCCGCCGAGCTGAAAGCCGCTAAGAAAAACGGCAGCGAAAAAGCCCATCTGCAAGGGAAAAACATCGCGCTCATCTTCGAAAAAGACTCAACCCGCACCCGATGCTCTTTCGAAGTTGCCGCCTATGATCAGGGTGCTAATGTCACCTACCTCGGCCCAAGTGGCAGCCAAATTGGTCACAAAGAGTCGATGAAAGACACCGCCCGCGTGCTGGGCAGAATGTATGACGGTATTCAATATCGCGGTTTTGGTCAGGACAAAGTTGAGACGCTAGCGGAGTTCTCCGGCGTGCCGGTGTGGAATGGCCTGACGACGGAATTCCACCCGACTCAGCTGCTGGCCGACCTGCTGACCATGCAAGAGCATTTGCCAAGCAAATCGCTGTCGCAAATGACGCTGGCCTATCTCGGCGACGCGCGCAACAACATGGGCAACACCCTGCTGGAAGCCGCCGCGCTCTGCGGTTTGGATCTGCGTCTGGTCGCGCCAACGGCCTGCTGGCCTGAAGCCGAGCTGGTGGAAACCTGTAAGAAGCTGGCGCAGGAAAACGGCGGCAACATCACTCTGACCGAAGACATTGCAGCGGGCGTGAAAGGCGCGGATTTCCTCTATACCGACGTTTGGGTGTCAATGGGCGAGCCAAAAGAGACGTGGAAACAACGCATTAGCCTGCTGCGTGACTATCAGGTGAATAGCGCCATGCTGGCCCTGACCGGCAACCCGCAGGTGAAATTCCTTCACTGCCTGCCTGCTTTCCATGACGACCAGACCACCCTTGGCCGCCAAATGGCGGAAGAGTACAACCTGCACGGCGGGATGGAAGTGACCGACGAAGTGTTCGAGTCGGCGCACAGCGTGGTGTTTGATCAGGCTGAAAACCGCCTGCACACCATCAAAGCGGTGATGGTCGCCACCCTTGGTTCACTCTGATTCGCCTTCGGCCTGACGCGACAATCCTCGCGCGTCAGGTTATTTCCTCCAGCTTCGCACATACCCTTTTACACAACATTGCAGTTTTTCACGGCCAATCCCCGCCTGAACGCCCCATTTTCAACTAACCTTTTCATTATGCGCCGCTTCTTTTGCCATCTTTTGGAGTGATAAAGAAAAGGGAAACGATATGAAATCAGTCAATTTGGAATATGTCTTGCGACTGGAAAGTTTACTGAGCCGGATCTATCCCAGAGAACACATTGCCGATTTACTGAAACAGATCCTGCAACTGGCCGAAAAATGGAATTACGGCAAACATCGCACTCAGGATTGGGTCGATGGCACCAACATTTACCTCATCACCTATGGCGACAATATCAGCCACGGCGAGCAGAAACCGCTGGCGACTTTGAACCATTTCGCCGACAAGTATCTGCGTGAAATCATCAGCGATATCCACATCTTACCGATGTATCCCTACAGCTCGGATGATGGTTTTAGCGTCATTGATTATCGCCGGATTGACGAACATCTTGGCGGTTGGCAGGACATCCACCAGCTTTCTTCTCACTTCAACCTGATGTTTGACTGCGTGATCAACCACATCTCGCGATCCAGCGACTGGATGAAAGGCTATCTGCACGACGATCCTTACTACAAAGATTACTTTATCGACTCCAACCCGGAGCTGGATTACAGCCGCGTGGTGCGCCCCCGCGCCCTGCCGCTGCTAACGCCGTTTATCAAAGCCGACGGCACCGAGTTGTATCTGTGGACCACCTTCAGCGAGGATCAGGTCGACATCAATTTCAAAAATCCGCAGGTGCTGCTGGAGAGCATCGACGTGCTGCTGCAATACGCCGCCAGCGGCGGGCAGTCGATTCGCCTCGACGCCATTGGCTACATCTGGAAGGAGGTCGGCACTAGTTGTATCCACATGCCGCAGGCGCACAACATCATCAAGGTGTGGCGCACCATTCTGGATGAAGTGATCCCCGGCACGCGGCTGATCACCGAAACCAACGTGCCCCATCACGAGAACATCAGCTACTTTGGCGAAGGTGACGAAGCCCACATGGTGTACCAGTTCCCGCTGCCGCCGCTGACCCTGCACGCCTTCCTGCGCCAAGACACCACCACGCTGACCCAGTGGGCGCAGAGCCTCAACGCCGAAGCGCGCTACCCGGAAACCACCTATTTCAACTTTTTAGCCAGCCACGACGGCATAGGCCTGCGCCCGACCGAAACTTTCCTCAGCGACGACGAGCGCAAATACATGGCGCAGGAGACCTTGCGCAAAGAGGGCCGCGTCTCCTACAAGGACAACGGCGACGGCACCCACTCGCCCTACGAGTTGAACATCAACTTCCTCAGCGCTCTGACCGAGCCGGATGATGACGTCGACACCAAAGCGCGCAAGTTCCTCGCGGCACAGGCCCTGCTGCTCTCCTTCATCGGCGTGCCGGCAATCTATATCCACAGCCTGCTGGGCAGCGAAAACGACCTCGACGGCATGCACCAGTCGGGGCTGAATCGCCGCATTAACCGCAAGAAGCTCAAGCTGGACCAAGTAGAGGCCGGGCTGGAAAAAACTGACAGCCTAAGCTCGAAGGTGTTTTACGGGCTGAGTAATCTTATCAAGCACCGTCGCGCCCATCCGGCCTTCTCGCCACAGGCCGGACAGCGGGTGTTCGACATGGGGAAATCGCTATTTGCCATGGAGCGCTATGACCCGCTGACGGAAGACAAAATCACCTGCGTGTTCAACATCAGCAACCAAACGCAGGTGGTCAAACTGGCGATTGAAGGCAAGGATTTGATTGCCGATGTGCCTTTCGACGGCCAGACGCGTCTCCAGCCGTGGCAGGTGGTGTGGATCAAGCACAAGCTGAAGGCGCCGGAGCGTCTGGGGCGCATGCGTCGCTGGAGAATGAAAATCTTCAAACGGTAAGTGGGCTGCCAATCGTTTGCTTTTTTGCTTCGATTCAGGCCGATTTTCGCTTGCAGCATGAAAATCTGCGCGTATAATGCGCCACAATTTGCCGGGAGAACCCATGAACAATTATCAGGTTTGTGATGTTAAAAAACACACTCAACACGCCGTACCTGAAGGCAGCCCGCTGCCGTTGTTCTTCCGTTGCATCACTGAATTATTGAAAGCCCCTCATTGAAGGGGCTTTTTTTTGTCCAGAATTTGAGGTTTAAGAACCGTAACTGCTGAGGAAATACGTCATGGCTAATCCGCTGTACCAAAAACACATCATCTCGATCAACGATCTCAGTCGTGAAGAGTTAGAACTGGTGCTCGACACCGCGGCCAGCCTGAAAGCCAATCCACAGCCCGAACTGTTGAAGCATAAGGTGATTGCCAGCTGCTTCTTCGAAGCCTCGACCCGCACGCGCTTATCGTTCGAAACCTCAATCCACCGTCTTGGCGCTTCAGTAGTTGGCTTTGCCGACGGCTCCAACACCTCGCTTGGCAAGAAAGGCGAAACGCTGGCCGACACCATTTCGGTGATTGGCACCTACGTGGATGCCATCGTGATGCGCCACCCGCAGGAAGGCGCGGCGCGCTTAGCCACTGAATTCTCCGGCGGTATTCCCATTCTTAACGCCGGGGACGGTGCCAACCAGCACCCGACGCAGACCCTGCTCGACCTGTTTACCATTCGCGAAACTCAGGGCCGTCTCGACAACATCAAGATAGCCATGGTCGGTGACCTGAAATATGGCCGCACCGTCCACTCGCTGGCGCAGGCGCTGGCGAAATTCAAAGGCAACCGCTTCTACTTTATCGCCCCGGACGCGCTGGCGATGCCGGGCTACATTCTCTCTCTGCTGGAAGAGAAAGGCATTGAGTACAGCCTGCATCAGAGCATCGACGAAGTGGTGCCGGAGCTGGATATTCTCTACATGACTCGCGTGCAGAAAGAGCGTCTGGACCCGTCGGAGTACGCCAACGTCAAAGCCCAGTTCATTCTGCGCGCCAATGACCTACAGAGTGCCCAGCCGCACCTGAAAGTGCTGCACCCGCTGCCGCGCATCGACGAAATCACCACCGACGTCGATAAAACCCCTTACGCCTGGTACTTCCAGCAAGCTGGTAACGGCATTTATGCCCGCCAAGCCTTGCTGGCACTGGTTCTTAACGCCGACACTGCCCACTAAACTTGAGGAGATAACAGCATGACTCACGATAATAAACTTCAGGTTGAAGCCATCAAATGCGGCACCGTAATCGACCATATTCCAGCTCAGGTAGGCTTCAAGCTGCTGTCGCTGTTTAAGCTGACTGAAACCGACCAGCGCATCACCATCGGCCTGAATCTGCCGTCGAACGAGCTTGGCCGCAAAGACATTATTAAAATCGAAAACACCTTCCTGACCGAGCAGCAGGTCAACCAGCTGGCGGTCTACGCGCCGAAAGCCACGGTGAACCGCATCGACGATTACGAAGTGGTGAAGAAGCTGACCCCAAGCCTGCCGGACCGTATCGACGGCGTGCTGCACTGCCCGAACAGCAACTGCATCAGCCGCTCTGAGCCGGTGGCCTCGAGCTTTAGCGTCAAGCAGCGCCAGAGCGAAGTGCACCTGCAATGCAAATATTGCGAGAAAGAGTTCGAGCATCAGGTGGTGATGAGCAGCGAAGAATAAGCCGTGACGTGATCGGGCGTAATGACTTTTCATCTGCGCCCTTTATACTGTCGGCAAGCTATCCTTCCTTATCACTTAAATCAGGAGACACTATGTCCCGCGAAATTAGCACTGAAAATGCACCAGCAGCTATCGGTCCTTACGTTCAGGGCGTTGATCTGGGCAGCATGATCATCACTTCCGGCCAGATCCCGGTTGATCCAAAAACTGGCGCAGTTGCCGATGACATCGCCGCGCAGGCGCGTCAGTCTCTGGTCAACGTTCAGGCGATCGTTGAAGCCGCTGGCCTGAAAGTCTCAGACATCGTGAAAACCACCGTTTTCGTGAAAGATTTGAATGACTTCGCCACCGTTAACGCCACTTACGAAGCTTTCTTCACCGAGCACAACGCGCCATTCCCGGCTCGTTCTTGCGTTGAAGTAGCTCGTCTGCCGAAAGACGTGAAAATCGAAATCGAAGCCATCGCCGTTCGTCGTTAATTCGACCTTCGTGCCGTGCAATAGCCAGCCTACGGGCTGGTTTTTTTATGCCTTTTTCCGCCCCACTCCCCGCCACATTGTCATTGCCTCATCAGCGACCATACTTAAGACATCTGCCCGTTTTCTGCCCTGTATTCAGGCAGCCGCCTTATCTGGCGCACTGAAATGGCGCGAAATAGCCTCTTTCCACTGAGTTTTCTACGGTTTTTGCACGCTGGCATGGTTTATGCCTGATCCATGGTGTGTATCTAAAAACAATGAAGCAGCCTGTCCTGTCAGTGAGGTGAATATGATTAATATCGAGCTTTCTGATTCACCCTTTTTTGATGAAATGCTAATGGCGCAGGGGCAACACCGCGACCATTATCAAGCTTACTGGCAATGGTTACAGCAGGCCGATCAACAGGCCGTACAGCGCAAAAAAGAGGAAGCCGCGCTGCTGTTTCACCGGGTGGGGATTACCTTTAATGTTTATGGCGAGGATGACGGCGCGGAGCGACTGATCCCGTTCGACAGCGTGCCGCGCATCATTCCGGCCAATGAGTGGAAGATGTTAGATCTCGGCATTCGCCAGCGCGTTGAGGCACTTAACGCCTTTCTGCATGATATCTATCACGACCAGAAGATCCTCAAGGCGGGCATCGTGCCTGCCGAGCAGGTGCTCGCCAACGAGCAGTACCAGCCCTGCATGCAGGGGGTAGATCTGCATCGCAACACCTACGCGCACATCGCCGGAACCGACATGGTGCGCGGCGGCGATGGCGAATATTACGTGCTGGAAGACAACCTGCGCACACCGTCCGGCGTCTCTTATATGATGGAAAACCGCAAAATGATGATGCGGCTCTATCCCGAACTGTTCGCCGAGCAGCGCATCGCGCCGGTGTCGCGCTACCCTTCCCACCTGCTGCAAACCCTGCGCGAGAGCACGCCGGTCAATGACCCTACCGTGGTGGTGCTGACGCCGGGGCGTTTCAACAGCGCCTACTTCGAACACAGCTTCCTCGCCCAGCAGATGGGGGTCGAACTGGTGGAAAGCGTTGATTTATTTGTCAAAGATGGCGCGGTGTTTATGCGTACCACCTCCGGCCCGTGCAAAATCGACGTGATTTACCGCCGCATTGATGACGCCTTCCTCGACCCGCTGGCCTTTCGCGCTGACTCCATGCTCGGCGTGCCGGGGCTGCTTTCGGTCTATCGCGCCGGTGGCGTGGTGCTGGCGAACGCCATCGGCACCGGCGTCGCCGATGACAAGTCCATCTATCCTTATGTGCCGGAGATGATTCGCTTCTATCTGGCGGAAGATCCGATCCTCAATAATGTGCCGACGTGGCAGTGCCGCGACGAAAAAGCCCTGAGCTTCGTGCTGGCGAATCTGGAAAAGATGGTGGTGAAAGAGGTTCACGGCGCGGGCGGCTACGGCATGTTGATTGGGCCGACCGCCAGCACAGCAGAGATCGAGCGTTTCCGCGAACTGCTCAAAGCGCGTCCGCAGAACTACATCGCGCAGGAAACGCTGGCGCTCTCCACCTGCCCGACCTTTGTCGGCAACGGGCTGGCCCCGCGCCATATCGACCTGCGCCCCTTTGCGCTGACCGGCGCGGAAGTGCGTCTGGTGCCCGGCGGCTTAACCCGCGTGGCGCTGGCCGAGGGATCGCTGGTGGTCAACTCGTCGCAGGGCGGCGGGACCAAAGATACTTGGGTGTTAGAGGATGAGCCGGTCAACGGCCAAGTTGCGGAGGATGACGCATGCTAAGCAGAACCGCCAGCGAGCTGTACTGGATGGCGCGCTATCTGGAGCGCGCCGAGAACATTGCCCGCCTGCTCGACGTCACCAACAAGCTGTCGATGATGTCTATTCGCGACAAATCCCAGCTGGAAGATGAGCAGAACGATTTACTGGTGCCGCTGACCCTCACCGGCACCCGCCAGCTGTTCAGCGACAACTATCCGCAGGTCAGCATGAGTAACCTGCTCAACTTCTTCGCGCTGGACAGCCTCAACCACAGCAGCATATTCAGCTGCATGCAGATGGCGTGGAACAACGCCCACGCGGTGCGCGGCAGCCTATCGTCGGAAGTCTGGGAGAGCATTAACGCCTCGTGGATTGAGATGAAACAGATCCGCCGCCAAGGCGTGGCGTCGGTCGGCGCAGACGCCTTTTTCGACTGGGTAAAGGAGCGTTCGCACTTGTTCCGCGGCGCCATGTTCGGCACCCTGCTGCGCAGCGACGCACTCTATTTTATTCGCCTTGGCACCATGCTGGAACGCGCCGACAGCACGGCTCGGCTGCTGGACGCCAAAAACCAGCTGCTCGACGCCGATGAAGACCCGGTGCGCGAATATTACCGAATGGACACCTTGCTGCGCGCAGTCAGCGCCCGCGAGGCTTTCCACACGCTTTATAAGCAGCAAATCAGCCGCGAGACCATTGCCGACCTGCTGATCCTGCGCCGCGAACTGCCGCGCTCGCTGCTGGCCTGCGTGGAGATCATGGCCGAACAGCTGGAGCTGATTGGCGGGCGCACAGGCAACTTGCCGCGCCGCTTGGTTCACACTCTGCACGCCGAACTGCGTTTCAGCACCCTCGACGACATTCTTGCGGTGGGCCTGCGCGAATGGCTGGCGCAATTCCTGAGCCAAACCAATGCCATCGCCGAAAGCATTCACCACACTTATCTGGAGGCACAATAATGAAGCTTAATGTCAGTCATCAGACGCATTACACCTATGCGCAGCAGGTGAAACGCAGCACCCAGTATCTGCGCCTGACCCCGCAGGACTCCAGCCATCAGAAGATTTTGTCGTGGGATTTAACCCTGCCGGAGTTCGCCACCCGCACGCTGGACGCCTATGGCAACGTGCTGCACGTGCTGACACTGGACCAGCCGCATCAGGCGATCACCATTGAAGCCAACGGCGTGGTGGAAATTGAAGATAACGTCGAGGATGACAACTGCGGGCATTTATCGCCGCTGGTCTTCTTGCGTACCAGCCCGCTGACGCAGGCCGACGGCGCGATCCGCGACTTCGCCAGCCGCTATTATCGCCCGCAGGCCCAGCATGAGAGCCTGCGTGCCTTAATGGGCGAACTGCTGATGAAAATGCCTTACAGCCCCGGCACCACCACGGTGAAAGACAGCGCCTCGCAGGCGTTTTCCGCCCAACAGGGAGTGTGTCAGGACCACACCCACGTGTTCCTCGCCTGCTGCCGCAGCTTGGGGATCCCGGCGCGCTATGTCAGTGGCTATCTCTACACCGAAGATTCCACCCACGTGGCCATGCACGCATGGGCCGAGGCATGGCTCGACGGCCATTGGCAGAGCTTCGACGTGACCAACAACACCTGCCAGCCTAATCAGCATTTGAAACTCGCCATTGGTATCGATTATCTTGATGCGTGCCCGGTGCGTGGCGTCCGGTTAGGCGGAGGGTGCGAAGATATGCATACCGTCGCGGCGGTTCAAATGCTCGATATTCCCCAATGACCCTGACTTACTGAAAAGGTAGATTTCGATGACTTACTGTGTGGCCATGCGCTTGTCCTCTGGTCTGGTTTTTGTCTCAGATTCGCGCACCAATGCCGGGGTGGACCACATCTCCACCTTCCGCAAACTGCATGTTTTTCATCAAAGCGATGAGAGGATGCTGGTTATCCAAAGTGCCGGAAATTTGGCGACCACACAGAGCATCATCAGCCTGCTGCACCGCCGCTGTCTGGACCCCGACCGCGAGAATATGCTCAACGTGGAGTCGATGTACGACGCCGCCAGCCTGCTGGGGGAAACGGTCAGAGAAGTGATTGCTCGCGACAGCGGCGCGAATCAGGGCGGTATGACCGATTTCAGCTGTAACTTGCTGTTAGGCGGGCAGATTAAGGGAGAAGGACTGCGGCTGTTCCACGTTTATCCGCAGGGCAATTTCATCGAAGCGACCCACGACACGCCCTATTTCCAAGTGGGAGAAAGCAAGTACGGCAAGCCGATTATCGACCGCGTGCTGACCTACACCACGCCGCTGGAGCAGGCAATGCAGTGCGCGCTGATTTCGATGGACTCGACCCTGCGCAGTAATCTTTCCGTGGGCCTGCCGCTGGACGTGATGATTTATCAAACCGATAGCTACAGTGCGGCACAACAGCATCGCATCACTGAAGACCATCCGTATTTCGACATGATCCGTAAAGGCTGGGGGGAAGGTCTACTGAGCATCTTCGCTCAGCTGCCGCCGCTGAAGCTGGATTAATAAAAAAAAGGATCGGCACTGGCCGATCCTTCTCTCACTGCCTCGCCGACGTTTACAGCGTCACGCCGCTTTTGAAAATCGCCAACTCGCGAAAATCATTCAGCTCGTTCTTGGTCTGCTGTCCGCTGGCAATCTTCACAATCAGATCCACAAAGCTGTCCAGCAGATGATCCATGCTCACGCCGTGGATCAACTGCCCGGCGTCGAAGTCGATCCAGTGCGGTTTTTTGGCCGCCAGTTCGCTGTTGGTCGCCAGTTTTACCGTCGGCACAAAGCCGCCATAAGGCGTGCCGCGCCCGGTGCTGAACAGCACCATGTGGCAGCCTGCCCCGGCCAGCGCGCTGGTGGCGACGGCGTCGTTGCCCGGCGCGCTCAGCAGGTTCAAGCCGTGCGCGGTCAGGCGTTCGCCATACTTCAACACGTCGACAATCGGGCTATGCCCGGCTTTCTGCGTACAGCCCAGCGACTTCTCCTCCAGAGTAGTGATACCCCCCGCTTTGTTGCCCGGTGACGGATTTTCATAAATCGGCTGGTTGTGGGAAATGAAATACTGCTTGAAGTCATTCACCATGCTGACGGTTTTGTCGAAAGTCGCCTCGTCACGGCAGCGGCTCATCAGAATGCGCTCCGCGCCGAACATTTCCGGCACTTCGGTCAGCACCGTGGTGCCGCCGTTGGCAATGGTGTAATCCGAAAAACGCCCGAGCAGCGGGTTGGCGGTGATGCCCGACAGCCCGTCAGAACCGCCGCACTCTAAGCCGAATTTCAGCTCGCTCAGCTTGCCCGGCTGGCGTTGGTCACTGCGCATCGCGGCGTAAAGCTCGTGCAAACGTGCGACGCCCGCCTCAACTTCGTCATCGAATTTCTGCAACGCCATAAAGCGCACGCGAGCTTCATCGACTTCACCCAAGGTGTCGCGAAACACGTCCACCTGATTGTTTTCACAGCCTAAACCAATCACCAGCACCGCGCCCGCGTTGGGGTGGCGCACCATGTTCTGCAACATGGTGCGGGTGTTGATATGGTCGTCGCCGAGCTGCGAACAGCCCAGTTGATGTGTGAACAGGTAAACCCCGTCAATGCCTTCCGCCTGCTGAGTTTCTTTAAGGAAACGCTGCTGGATCTGCTTGGCGATGCCATTCACGCAGCCGACGGTTGGGATCAGCCACAGCTCATTGCGAATGCCGACTTGCCCGTTTTTGCGGCGGTAAATCTGCACCTCGCGATCGCCCTTTTGCTCAGGCACGGCGGCGAATTCCGGCTGATACTGATACGCGTCGAGATCGCTGAGGTTGGTTTTGGCATTCTGCGAATGAATGTGTTCTCCGGCGGCGATGTCCACCAGCGCATGACCAATCGGCAAGCCGTATTTGATGATGTGCTCCCCGGCGGCAATCGGGCGCAGCGCAAACTTATGGCCGCGCACCACCTCTTGCAGCAGGGCTGTGCCGGTTTCTGTAATTTCTCCGCAGGTGAGATCGCGCAGTGCCACGGCGACATTATCAGCAGGGTGAATAGTAATGGTGCTTTGCATAGTCGCCGTATCAGTCATGCTGTGCGTCACTCTCAGTTAAGCTCAATCGCAAAATAGCTTTTGGCGTTGTCGAAACAGATGTTTTTCACCATGTTACCGAGCAGCGCGATGTCGTTAGGCGCTTCGCCCTCTTCCACCCAGCGACCTATCATCTGGCACAGGATGCGGCGGAAGTATTCATGGCGCGTATAGGACAGGAAGCTGCGGCTGTCGGTCAGCATGCCGACGAAGCGGCTGAGCAGCCCCATGTTGGCGAGCTGGATCATCTGGCGCTGCATGCCGTCTTTTTGGTCGTTAAACCACCACGCGGAGCCAAACTGCACCTTGCCCGGAATGCCGTCGCCTTGGAAATTCACCGCCATGGTTGCTAGCACTTCGTTATCGCGCGGGTTCAGGCAGTAGAGAATGGTTTTCGGCAGGCCGCCGTTCATCCCCTGCGCGCCCAGCAGTTTCGACAGCGGCTCGGCCAGTGGCTGGTCATTAATAGAGTCAAAGCCGACGTCGGCACCCAGCAGTTCAAACATGCGGGTGTTGTTATTGCGCAGCGCGCCGATGTGGTACTGCTGCACCCAGTTGCGGCGCTGATATTCAGAAGCAAGGAACAGCAACACGCCGGTTTTGAACTGCGCGCTCTCTTCTTTGCTCGGCAGGCTGCCACTCAGGCGACGGGACAAAATACCATCCAGCGTGGCTGGGTCAGCTTCGGCGTAGACCACCACGTCCAGCGCGTGGTCTGACACTTTGCAGCCGTGCGCCGCGAAGTGATCCATGCGTTTTTTCAGCGCGTCACAGACATCGCTAAAACGCGAAATGGCGGTATCTGAAGTCTGCTCAAGGCGCTTGATGTAATCGTTGAAGCCAGCGGCATCAATGTTGAACGCCTTGTCCGGACGCCAGCTTGGCAGCACTTTGATGTCGAAATTGCCATCTTCGGCGACGGTTTTATGGTGCTCCAGCGAGTCAATCGGGTCATCGGTGGTGCCGACCATCTTCACATTCATCTGCTTCATGATGCCGCGCGCGCTGAAGCTCTTCTGTGCCAGCAGCTCATTGCCGCGCTCCCAAATCTCATCGGCGGTTTTCGGCGACAGCAGCTTGCCAATAATGCCGAACGGGCGGCGCAGCTCGAGGTGAGTCCAGATATAGAGCGGGTTGCCGAGGGTGTGAGGCACGGTGGCGGCCCAAGCATCAAACTTCTCGCGGTCGCTGGCGTCGCCGGTACACAGGCGCTCGGCCATACCGTTGGTGCGCATGGCGCGCCACTTGTAGTGATCCCCCTTCAACCAGATGTCGTAGAGGTTTTTAAACTGATAATCCTGCGCAATCTGTTCCGGCGGCAGGTGACAGTGATAGTCAAAAATCGGCTGATCTTTCGCATAGTCGTGGTACAGGCGACGTGCGACTTCGGTATCGAGCAGGAAATCTTCAGTTAAAAACTGCGCCATCTTGGGGTTCCTCGCCTTGATGTGAATTTGAGTTATCTCTCTTTGATGCAAAGTTATCACACCAATTTAACTTATCGTCCAGCGCTATTTGTCGCGGCGCTCGCCTCTCTAATAAGCTGAGAAATAATAAAAAAGTCTTAATATGATTGATATTTAAGGTTTTTATCAATTTATGTAGCCAGCGCACATTATCCACACTATTCAAATGTGGTTTTGTGATGTCATTCAAATTTTAAATCTGTATGACAAGTTATCGTAATTTTGCCCGAACAAATGTGCCGTCGAGATCCTGCCACCTCGACGGCACCGTTGTTTGGGCATTTTTTAGCGAACCGTTCGCTGGGCAAAGGAAAAAACTAAGAAAGCAATAAAGCCGAGGCCCGCCATCAGGCGGAGCTATTCGCGCAGTGGCCGTATCGAGCCATCGCCGACTACATGGGTTGGAGAGAACGAAATGGGTAAGATTAAAGGGTTACGCTGGTACATGATCGCACTGGTGACCGTCGGTACTGTTCTGGGGTATTTAACACGTAATGCCATCGCCGTAGCGGCACCGACATTACAAGATCAACTGCATATCACCACTCAACAATATTCTTATATCATCGCTGCTTATTCAGCCTGTTACACCATCATGCAACCCGTGGCGGGCTACGTGCTGGACGTGATGGGCACCAAAGTGGGCTACGCCATGTTTGCCATCATGTGGGCGCTGTTTTGTATGGCGACGGCGCTGGCCAGCAGTTGGGGCGGCTTGGCTATCGCCCGTGGCGCGGTAGGTATGGCTGAAGCGGCTATGATCCCGGCAGGCCTGAAAGCCAGCAGCGAGTGGTTCCCTGCCAAAGAACGCTCCATCGCGGTGGGCTACTTCAACGTCGGCTCTTCCATCGGGGGCATGATTGCGCCACCACTGGTAGTGTGGGCGATTGTGATGCACAGCTGGCAGATGGCGTTTGTCATTACCGGTGTGCTGAGTCTGGTGTGGGCGGTGTGTTGGTTGGTGTTTTATAAGCACCCGAAAGACCAGAAGAAGCTGAGCGAGCCTGAGCGCGAATACATTCTGGGTGGTCAGGAAGCACAGCATCAAACCTCAAACAGTAAGAAGATGTCGGCGTGGCAAATCCTTCGTAATCGCCAGTTCTGGGGCATCGCGCTGCCGCGTTTTCTGGCAGAACCGGCGTGGGGCACCTTCAACGCGTGGATCCCACTGTTTATGTTTAAAGCCTATGGCTTCGACCTTAAGCATATTGCGATGTTTGCCTGGATGCCAATGCTGTTCGCCGATTTAGGCTGCATCGTGGGGGGCTATCTGCCGCCGTTATTCCAGAAATACTTCAAGGTGAACCTAATTGTCTCGCGCAAACTGGTGGTGACCATGGGCGCACTGCTGATGATTGGTCCGGGGATGATTGGCCTGTTCGCCAGCCCTTATGCCGCCATCGCCCTGCTGTGCGTCGGCGGATTTGCCCACCAGTCGCTGTCTGGCGCGCTGATCACCCTCTCCTCTGACGTGTTTGGCCGAAATGAAGTGGCGACCGCCAATGGTTTGACCGGCATGGCCGCGTGGACCGCCAGCACGCTGTTCGCCTTAGTGGTCGGCGCGCTGGCTGACACCTTGGGCTTCAGCCCGCTGTTTGCCGCGCTGTCGGTATTTGACCTGCTCGGCGCGATTGTTATCTGGACCGTATTGCAAAATCGCTCGGCGGTTGAGCCTGTTGCCCAGCCATTGCAGCCCGCGAAAGTCTAAAACTCGTCTCCGCCGGTATGTCTTGTGTAAGGCATACCGGTTTTCACTTGAGTTGCACGGTGCATAGTCCTGCACTTCCTCGTATACTGGTATAACAAGTTTGGAACGCTAGTCCCGCGCAATTCAATTTATCAAAGTGATGAAGAGTAAAATCATGGAACCCACTGAAACCAGACGTCTTTATCAACAACTGGCCGCGACGCTCAAAGAGAGAATTGAGGGTGGCGTTTATCCGGTCGGCGAGAAGTTGCCCGCCGAACGTCTGATTTCGGAAGAGATGAATGTCAGCCGCACCGTGGTGCGCGAAGCCATCATCATGCTGGAAGTAGAAGGCTACGTGGAGGTGCGCAAAGGCTCGGGCATTCACGTGATGTCCAACCAGCAGAAGCATCTGGTGGTGGCAGGCAGCGGCGGCACTGGACTTGATTTCGGCGCGGCGGGCCCCTTTGAGCTGCTTCAGGCGCGGCAGTTGATTGAGAGTAATATTGCCGAGTTCGCCGCCACGCAGGTGACCAAGCAGGACATCATCCGCTTGATGGAGATCCAAGAGCAGGCGCGGCTCGAAGACCGTTTCCGCGATTCTGAGTGGGATTTGAAATTTCACATTCAGGTGGCGCAATCCACCCAAAACAGCGCCATGGCGATCATCGTCGAGAAGATGTGGAGCCAGCGTCGGCAAAACCCTTATTGGCGCAAGCTGCACGAGCATATTGATGAGAAGTCGATCGAAGGCTGGTGTGAAGATCACGACAAAATTTTGAAGGCGCTGATCCGCCGCGATCCGCACGCCGCCAAGCTGGCGATGTGGCAGCATCTGGAAAACACCAAGCAGATGCTGTTCCGCGCCACCAGCGATGACTTTGAATTCAACGTTGATCGCTATATGTACTCAGAAAACCCGGTGGTGCATCTCGATTCGCCGCCGCTGAATGTCCACACTCCCCTCGACAGTAAATAATCCCGCTTTTCTGGCAGGTCGATTTCTTGACCTGCTTTCATCACTTCCCGATGTAAAATCCTACCTATTTGTCAGAAAAATAAGCCTCTAGCTGTCAGCCATTGTCGAGTTGTGTCAGCGTGTGTAAAAGCGCGCCCCGTATGGCGTTGCGAACTTAAACCAATGCGCTCAAGCAGGTATATTTACCTGTCTCAACGGTGGTTGTTTTGTTACAGTTAGACGACTTTTATTACCTCTGTGCCGAGCGACAAAATGCGCTCATGGCGAGGAAACCCTCAAAACATCCACATAAAGATTAGGGAAAATAAAGGTTAGAAGGTTTTTTTTGCACTAAAGATGCGTTTGATTGCCTGTGATCAACCGGCCTTTTGTATCAATTCCTATACTGCATGTATCAATACTCACGGCGTTTTGGGCAAGAGTGGCCCCGGACGCAGCGCCAGGGAAAGGCGTACTTCTCGGTCTGAAAGTCTCGCGTAGAGCATGCTTGCTCCGCAGTCGATTCAGGCGGGTTAACTGAAAACGATGGAGTTTCGCAAAAGTACATGGAAATCATTAGTTCGCTTATCGATGCCTTATGGCAACAAGATTATGAAACCTTGGCCAACCCTTCGCTGGTCTGGACGCTTTATACCGTTCTATTTTTGATTATCTTCCTTGAAAACGGTTTGCTGCCCGCCGCCTTCCTGCCTGGCGACAGCTTGTTGATTTTAGTCGGCGTGTTGATTGCCAAAGACGCCATGAATTTCCCGCTCACCATTGTGCTGCTGACCACCGCCGCCAGCCTCGGCTGCTGGCTGAGTTACATACAAGGCAAATGGCTGGGCAACACGCGAATAGTGCAAGGCTGGCTGGCGCATCTTCCGGTGCAGTACCACGAGCGGGCGCACAACCTGTTCCACCGCCACGGGCTTTCCGCACTGCTGGTCGGCCGCTTTCTGGCCTTCGTCAGAACCTTATTGCCAACCATCGCGGGCCTGTCAGGGCTGAGCAACGCGCGTTTCCAGTTCTTCAATTGGATGAGCGGCCTGCTGTGGATCCTGATTTTGACCACCCTCGGCTACTTCTTAGGTAAAACACCGCTGTTCTTGAAGTATGAAGATCAGCTGATGAACTGCCTGATGCTGCTGCCGGTGGTGCTGTTGGTCGGCGGTCTTGGCGGTTCACTGCTGCTGTTGTGGCGTAAAAAACAGGCCGATCGTCTGAAAAAGGGCAACAAGGCACCGTGAAAATCAAACCGATTAAACGCTCAATCCTGTGGCCTATCACCTTGCTTTCGCTGGTGTTGGTGGCAATTGTGATTGGATTTGCCGTTGCCCGCATGCCGCACAACACCAACGCGTTACAGATTCGCCCGGTGCGAGCCGGCGTGTCGCTGCCAGACGGCTTTTATGTCTATCAAAGCCTCAACCAGCGCGGGATCCGCATTCAAAGCATTACCCCAGTGGATGATGGATTGATTGTCGAGTTGGATTCATTAGAACAGCGCGAACTGGCGGAACACGCCCTGATGGACATTTTGCCGCTGGGCTTCTCGATTCAACGCTGCGATCCGCCGCAGCCGCAGCTTTGGGTGCATAAACTCACCCGCGATCAGCTTAAGCTCGGCTAATCCTTTGGCGCTTTCGGAATCCTCCCCTAAGCGCATCCATCATCTGCTGTTATACTTCATCTCACTGTATTGAAAAATTATCTGTGCCAAGACGGCGCATTTTTTCTGTCGACCCATTTCGATAAGACGTTTTTCAGTGCTTTACCAACGGAAGAAATGCTCCAGCGTTTCACAATGACTAAGGAAGACACCCTCATGAATCTGCGTTTATCCGCGCTGTTCGCTATACCGCTTTTTGCTTTTTCTGCCGCATCTTTCGCTGCTTCGCAGCCGCAGACTTGCGCCACTAAACAACAGCAAATCAAAACCCAACTTGATTACGCACATCAGCACAACAATAAAGACCAGATCGCTGGCCTGCAAAAAGCCTTGAGCGAGAACCAAGCGCACTGTACTGACGCCGGTCTCAAAGCTGAATACGAGAAGCATGTTGCTGAAAAACAGAAGAAAGTTGAAGAGCGTGCGCAAGAGCTGAAAGAAGCTCAGGCCACGGGCGACAGCAAAAAAATTGAGAAGAAACAGCACAAGCTGGATGAAGCTCAATCTGAACTGAAAGAAGCACAGGGCCAATAATTAGCCCATGCCAGACCGTTTTTCCCCGTTCATAGCGGAGAAACGGCGTTGTCTGACTTAGGCTTTTCCTTAAATACGGGGCTTTTTCCCTTAAATCAGGTGCCTAAGTTGCGATAACCCAGATATCCGCTATGTTAAAAGTTCGCATCAGTTAACGTATGGAGTGATATAAACATGGCTAAGAACACCACCTCAGAAAATCTGCGCGCGGAACTTAAATCGTTGGCTGATACCTTGGAAGAAGTTCTTCAATCTTCCACCGATAAGCCAAAAGCAGAGTTAGACAAGCTGCGCGGCAAGGCTGAAAGCCTGCTGAAAGACACCCGCTCTCGCCTGAGTGACACTGGCGACAAGCTGGCCCATCATTCGAAAGAAATCGCGGGTCGCGCTGACGACTACGTGCATGACAAACCTTGGACTGGCGTTGGTATTGGTGCTGCCGTCGGCGTAGTTATTGGCGTTCTGCTAGCCCGCCGTTAATTATGGCTGAACCGATAAAGACTCCGCCACAAGGACCGGGCAAAGGGATACTTGATACGGCGCAACGCATTGTCACCGTTTTGGTGGGCATGGTTGAAACGCGTGTCAGACTGGCCGTCATTGAGCTGGAAGAGGAAAAGGCCAATATTTTCCAACTCTTGCTGATGGCGGGCATCACCCTAATCTTTACCGCTTTCGGTTTAATGAGCCTGTTGGTTGTGCTGTTCTGGGCAATCGACCCGGCTTATCGACTTGTTGCAATGGGCACCACCACGGGCGTTTTACTGTTCCTGGCGGTGGTATTAGGTCTCTGGACGCTGTCGAAAGCTAAACGTTCAACTTTGTTGAGCATGACGCGTAAGCAGCTGGATATTGACCGTTCATTGCTGGAAAAGGATGACCAATGAGCACACCTGACCGCGTTATCGAGAAAGTAAAACTGCTGCGTAAAATCGAGCGCCAACGCGCTGAGTTGTCCGCGGGCCGCCTCGAATGGCTCGAAGCAACCGCAAAAGTAGATCGCGGCTGGGTGAAGTTTATTGATATGCGTAAGTATCTGGTGCTGGGTTCCAGCGTTCTGGCGATTTACGGCATCCGACATCCAAGTAAAGTGGTTCGCTGGTCGCGTCGCGCCTTTGGTATTTGGGGCACCGTGCAGCTTTTCCGCCGTAACTTTATAAAGTCGTAGCGCTAACTTATTGATTAAAGGCGACTAACTCGTTTTTAATCAACCCACAATGCGCTCCCCTACGGGCCAGTCTGGAGTTTCTCCGACTGGCCCGTTTCTTTAAGTTCCCATCTCGAAGTTCAATTTATTTGATAATAATAGACAGTTTTACTTGCTAACAACTGTTCAACTTTCCACTTACTATCCCAGCATCAACCAGACGCGGTAACTGATGGGGATAGTACCTGAACGTGCCGTTAATATTATTGTCGCCCAATTTGGGCAACATTTTTCGGAGTCGAAAATGACCAAAGTTAACAATACCGTCCTGCTTATCGCTCGTATCTTAATGCCGATTCTGTTCATCACTGCGGGCTGGGGCAAAATCACCAACTACGCAGGAACCGGTGCTTACATGACCTCAATGGGTGTGCCATCTTTCCTGCTGCCACTGACCATTTTGCTTGAGTTCGGCGGCGGCTTGGGCATTCTGTTCGGCTTCCTGACCCGCACCACAGCGTTCATCACTGCAATCTTCACCATCCTGACTGCACTGATTTTCCACACTGATTTCGCGGTTGCCGTAAACCAAATGATGTTCATGAAAAACCTGTCTATCGCCGGTGGCTTCTTCGCCCTGTTCGTAGCGGGTCCGGGCGCAATCAGCATCGACCACCTGATCAAGAAAAACTGGTAACAGTTCGCACATGAGAATGTGCCGCTATACTCAATAGACGAATGGGCGATGTGATTATTCACCTCGCCCTTTTTATTTTTATCAGCACATCTCCCCGGCATCATTCGCGTTGTATCAATGCAGCAAACCAAGATTCAGCTCGAAATATCACGGGGAAGGAGGGATCATGGGACAACTCGTTGAAGGCAAATGGCATGACGTTTGGTATGACACGAAATCCACCGGCGGCCATTTCAAACGCATGAAATCACAGTTTCGCAATTGGGTGACCCCCAACGGCGAGGCAGGGCCGCACGGCAAAGGCGGGTTCGCCGCCGAGCCTAATCGCTACCATCTTTATGTTTCACTCGCCTGCCCTTGGGCGCACCGTACCCTGCTGATGCGCGCGCTGAAAGGTCTGGATCAGCTGATCCCGGTCTCCGTGGTGCATCCGCTGATGCTGGAGAATGGCTGGACCTTCGCCACCGACTTCCCTGCCGCGACCGGCGACGACCTGTACCACCTGAACTTCGCCTATGAAATCTATCTGCGCGCGCAGAAGGACTACACCGGCCGCGTCACCGTGCCTATTCTGTGGGACAAAAAGCTGCAAACCATCGTCAGCAATGAATCGGCAGATATCATCCGCATGTTCAACAGCGCTTTTGATGCCCAAGGCGCGCGCGCCGGAGATTACTACCCGGAGAACCTGCGCACGGCCATTGATGAAGTGAATGAGTGGGTCTATCCGCTGATTAACAACGGCGTCTATAAAGCGGGCTTTGCCACTTCACAGGAAGCTTATGACGAAGCGGTTAAAGGCGTGTTTGAAGGGTTGGACCGCGCCGAAGCCCTGCTGGAGAAACATCGCTATCTGACCGGCAACCAGCTGACCGAGGCCGATTTGCGCCTGTGGACCACGCTGGTGCGCTTCGATCCGGTCTACGTCACGCACTTCAAGTGCGACCGTTATCGCATTAGTGATTACCCGAACCTCTACGGCTTCCTGCGCGACATCTACCAGATGCCGGGCATTGCTGAAACCGTGGACTTCGCGCACATCCGCAATCACTACTATCGCAGCCACGCGACCATCAATCCGCACGGGGTGATCTCCACCGGCCCGGCGCAGGATTTAGATGCCGAGCACGGCCGCGACCTGCGTTTTAGCTAAGCAGCATGCTCCCCTTCTGGCGAGGGGGAGCGACATCAGTTAGCGTCACGAGTGCCGAGCAGCTTGGCGATTTCTCGCAGGAACCACGCCTTGGCTTCGCCCATGCTGTCACGACGCCACGCCATAATAATCTCCGCCTCGCGGTTGTACTCCGCGCTTACTACCCGCAGACGCCCCTCTTCGATATCTTTTTCCACCATCGGATAAGGCATAGTGGCGACACCCAAACCGGCCAGCAGCGCCTGACGCTTCTCTTCAATGGTGCTGACGGTTAAACGCTGCTGTTTATCCAGCAGCTGCACGGTCAGGGTCGGGCGCTCGCGGGCGGTATCGGCCACCGCAATGCCGCGATACTTCACGCGGCTGACTTCCGACAGCGGCTCGGCTTCAAGATGAATCGGGTGATCCGGCGCGGCGACATAGACACTCATCAGCTTGTAGAGCTTGCGGCTGTTGATTTCAGACGATGAACGGAAGTGCATATCCGGCGCGATAACAATGTCGGCGCGGCCCTGCTCAAGGCGCTCCCAGGCTCCGGCTAACACTTCGGTTATCAGCGATACCTGCGTGTTGGCTTTCAGCGCCAGCTTTTCAATTAGCGGGAACAGCTGGGTGGCGGGAACCAGCGCTTCACAAACGATAGTGATTTGAGTTTCCCAACCGCGCGCCAGCGCTTCGGCGTCTACCGTAAGTTTATCAGCGGCTTCGAGCAAAACGCGGCCGCGTTCGAGCAGCATACGGCCAACGTTGGTGAATTTTGTCCGATGACCTGAACGGTCGAATAGCACCACGTCCAGTTCTTCCTCCAGCTTCTGCATGGTGTAGCTCAATGCAGAAGGCACGCGGCCTAGCTCATCAGCCGCTGCCGCAAAGCTGCCGCGACGGTCGATAGCATCCATGACCCTTAGTGCTTCCAGTGTGAGTGCGCGATCCTTAGCCATGTGGTTCTCTGTCAGGAAATTTGAATATACCGACCAGATTAACTGGCTAACAATCAGTCGTCCAGACGCTTACCATTTAAGTATGGAAATTTTTTAACTGAGCCAGACCGCAATGATTAAGAGCAGAACTGCAAAAGAGTGCGGCACAGCTGACTTTGGTTGGCTTCAGGCGCGCTATACCTTCTCATTTGGGCACTATTTTGACCCAAAACTTATGGGCTACGCCTCACTGCGCGTGCTCAACCAGGAAGTGCTGGCGCCGGGTGCCAGCTTCCAGCCACGCACCTACCCGCAGGTGGATATCCTGAATTTAGTGCTGCAAGGCAGCGCGGAGTACCGCGACGCCGAGGGCAACAGCGTTCGCGTCAACGAGGGCGAAGCCGTGCTGCTTTCCACCCAGACCAACGTTGCCTACAGCGAGCTAAACCTGAGTTCGGCCCAGCCGCTGACTCGCATGCAGCTGTGGCTGGATGCCTGCCCGCAACATGAGAACCCGCTGATCCAGCAGATTAAGGTCGGACAGCAACCGCACCTGCTGTTGGCATCGCCAGACGGCGAGCAAGGCAGCTTACAGCTGCGCCAGCAGGTGTGGATCCATCATATTGAGCTGGGCGAAGGCGAGAGCATTAGCCTGCCGATACGCGGCACGCGGGCCTATTTGCAATCGATCCACGGTCGCATCGACGCCCTAGGCGGAGAGAGTCAGGAAAAGCAGAAGCTGGTGTGTGGTGACGGCGCGTTTATCCAAGGTGAGTCACAAATCAGCCTGACCGCCAGCACCCCGCTGCGCGCCCTGCTCATTGACCTGCCGGTGTGATGCAATAAGCTTCACCTAGAAACGATATAAATGAAGAAGGCCCGTGCAACATGCGTTACACGGGCCTTTTCGTATTGGAGGAGTTGACCGTTAAGGTAACTAAGCAACTAACCAACTCGAAGGGCCTGATTCCTGCTGCACTGCACGTGGTTAAGAGTATGCGTGTATCACAGTTTGTATCGCAAATTGGCATAGGACATACACGCTATTGTATTTTGTTTGCACTCTTTCTTGCTGCCTTTTGACGCTGGAACTCAAGGACCTCTTCAATGATATAGCTAATGTGATGATTTGTATCATAGCTAATCCAATCCTGTGCTCTTCCCTTGAATTCTTTCCGACTACATGCAAGAATTTTTGCATCTCCCCATGAGAAGCTTTCTCCTAAATAATGGGGAGAATTAACTATGACTCGTGCCAGATCATATATCTGCTCGCCCTTGTTACCTTTTTGCTTTGAGTGCCCTCTCGCAACAAAATATTTATTTTCTATAGTGTGTCTTATTTTTCCATTAGCATGTTTGGTGATAATATCGTTTGCACCACTGGGATTTCTAATGCCGTAGTCTGCAAAAATAAGATTCACATCGTGTTCTTCTGCAAGAATCTTCCATGCAATCATTTCACGACGCTCAACAAAATCAGTTGAATCTTCAGTTTTCACTGCATCGTTTATCAAAATAGGGTAGGAACAGCCAGCAATAATAATGGCTCCGCAACCAAAACTCTTAATAACTTTATTGAGCAAGTGCTGCATATCAGCTTGAAGAGAAACTATAGACTTTCGCGTAACATCTCCGAAATCAAAGAGAACTATCAATTCTTGTCCTGACAATCCTAAATCGTCCATGATTTCGCTTATTGTAGTTACAAAATAATCGACATCATATGCATCATCTAATGATACAGAATCAATACGTAAACAATATTTAGTACCCTCTGAAACACTCAGGCTTTTTATGGCATTTTGATAATCAATATCAGGCCAGCGATCGAAACCCACAACTGGGTAGACAGAAAGACCTTTAGCAGATAAATTTCTGTAAAGATAATTGTAAGTATGTTCACCAGTTTCAACATATGCATCTGGTTTCCATTCGAACAAGTCAAAGAACATAACAGAAGAATGACATGAACCTGAAATGCCATTGGCTATTAAATCTAGATAATCCTTTGTAAGCTGAGTTGAACCACGCAGAGACGCAAGCTCTTTTGTTTTATCAGTGATTTTAGGTATTTCGAAGAAAGGAAAGATCCTCTCTGAATATTTATCCTTAAGTTTATTAAGTGCCATAAACTCACCGGCTTTTGCTTTAATGATGGGTACATAGGTTGGGTTCATGGCACGTTCTCCGGATAATTAATTACTGACTGTTGTTGATAGCATTTTACTCACTTCACCTTGACCAACTAGATCAGAAAAGAGCCTGTAATTGCCGGACTCTCGTCTTATTCTTCCCGCAATTATTGCAGGTGTTATCTTCAACTCTCTTGAAAGACTGTCGATAGATTCTTTAGATGGTGAAGCATATGCATCACTTCTTTTCCAAACCGCACGAGGTATAAATGCTTCCCTCGCAAGTCGGTTGGCTTCCGACTCCTTTTTATCTTCAGAGGAGGCATCCAAATCATCTAAAAAAGTCTCATCATCATCAACATGTTTCCAAATGTGGGCAACTTCATGGAGCAATGTGAACCAAAAATTATCTAAACGATCATATCGAAGTGTAAGGGCTATTATGGGTGTACCATCTATATCTTTGAGAGCAGCGCCATCAATTCGAGTCCCTTTTAAACTTGGCTCAATGACAATCGCAATACCATGCTTCTCAAGGAATTCAACAGCTAATAATGGCCCCTTCTCAAACCAACTTAGTTGAGCCAAATCTCTTAAAAAACTAGCAGACAATATTGAATGATCGAATCCACCTAAAAATGGTTTCCTTTCACGTGATCTTTGAACAACTCGACTCACCCAAGCATATAACGCATATTTAGTTGTCGGTGAGTAAGCATCCCCAGAAATAGTGCGTTTAAAAGCAACGTTTCCAGTTTGCCAACCGATATCAGTAATAAAATTTCTGACTAGGTCTTCGGTATTTTTTTTAATCGTAAGGCTTACTTCAGCAATCCACCCTCTCCCAATCATCTCCTTTACAGGAAATTTTGACCAATCTACATTATCTTCAGCAGTTTTATCTTGAGTAGCATTTATGCCTATAAGCGTATCAGTAGAAATTCCTAAGCCGATGGAGAGAGCTTTGATCATAGGTACTGTGAGAGGTCGTTTTCTTGCTAAGATTTCCGAGACTCGGCTTCTAGTTCCCAAATATGGAACTAAATCCACCTGTTTCAGCCCTTTCTCGTGCATTCTGAAAGTTATTGCGTCTATAGGATCAGATGGTTCGATAGGGTACTTAGAATTTTCATATGCCTCAACTATGGTTATTAAAAGTTCAAGTTCATCACTCGCATCAGAACCAATAGCAGGCATCTGCAACATCAAAGAATGTATACGTTTCAGATATTCTTGATGTTGTTGTTCTGTTCGAATAACTTTAATATCCATTTTCATTATCTTTAATTGAGGTTACAAGAACAATTAAGTGACTGAAAGAAATGATTATTTCAATAAGCAAATCACATCCTTCAACCTTAAACTGATAGACATCTTCACTAACGGCGATAACTTTTGGAAACTGCTCATAGATTTCCTTTTTAGACTTCCAACCAGCACGGCTTATCTCGTATAGCCATGCGTCAATCCATCTTTTTGAAGACGTATCGATGTCTTTCAAATGTTCTAGTTTTTCTCTACCAACCAGACGCATACATTTGTTCCTAATATGGGAACATCATAGTGTTCTCTCTTCAACTAGTCAACAATGTTCCCAAAAATGGAACACATTTATTTTGTAAATTTCCAAAAACCACATATAGCATAATGTTAAATGAAAATCATCAGTGTAAATAATGACCTACCAATCAATGCTCACATTAGGCTACGTGTAGCTTAGAAAGTCCTGTAAGACAGACAAAGAGGAAGCGAAGTAGATGAGCCGATCCATGAGTTTTTTTTACCAATAAATCGCTCTCGTGGAACCGTACACTTGTTCATGTATTCTTAATAACGGGCATAACAACATTGCTGATCATATCTACTACACATTGATTGTTGGGTTGAGCACCTTTGGCCCCAGCCTTGAGTAACATTGGGATGTTTTCCAAATATCAAGCACCTGTACATTAGTAAGCTTTTGACTAGCATCAACAATCGAATGTTTTTTGCAGCTGCATAATGTAAAGCCTGCGAATGAAGCAAATAATCATCATTGTCCTTTTGCTCTAATTTTTTCATGTCTTTTAGGATATCTCGGAGCTGAATTGGCTCCATCCTATCCGATTTGACTAATGATATGAATAAACTAAGACGTGTGAGGATGTACCTTGTTCTCTCTACTGAATCGCAACCAAGAGACGCACGGAAGAATTTTTTGTTGGGAAGTCTGAAGTGAAGGTAGTAGTTCTTGCCACGACGGATTGTGTTTGGAATTGAACAAGCGCTGATGTATCCCATCTTGTATCTCAGTTTGACGTGAAATGCAGACGGAATACATCAACCCATTGTTTTATAAAGAAGTTGGAGTTGACCGTTAAGCCGGGTTCTGTCGTGGACAGTCATTCATCTAGGCCAGCAATCGCTCACTGGCTCAAGCAGCCTACCCGGGTTCAGTACGGGCCGTACCATGTGAACCCCTATTTGGCCTTGCTCCGGGTGGA